>ERZ507021.2-NODE-2-length-444038-cov-9.05023_pt1 | contig 444038 bp, 406 predicted proteins | sample MGYA00512877_ERZ507021 | MGnify/ENA metagenome assembly ERZ507021 | reverse complement strand
AAAAAGCGGGCACCTATGATGTTGTCCTGACTGCTGCCGATGGTCAGACCAAGACTGTTAAGCTCACAGTGCTTAACGTCTTGCCAATTATTTATCCAGCGCCGGAATTTACTTTCACCAAGGAGTTCGTCAAGGACCCAACCATCAACTCGGGGACTACCTTTGATCCAATTACAGGTATCTATGCTTGGACCGACAGCACGCACAGTACGCCGATTCCAAGCGTAGACTGGCAAATTTCCGGCAATGTGAATACGAACCGAGCAGGTGCCTATACGATTAACTACACGATCACGAACGCGTATGGGCGGACGGCCACACTAACTCGTACAATTACGGTGGCCGTCAATGGCCCCACCGAAAGTAAGACAAGCGGAGTCGTTTATGTTATCAATAATGCGGGAGCGGTGCTGTATTCTGATTCAGCCACCAGTATCTCTCTAGGCCGAACACTCATTATTGCAACGGCTTGGAAATATTATGGTATTGTGAAAGACGCTAATGGCAGAATTATCGCCTACAACTTGGGCGGTAAGCAGTATGTCAAAGCAAGCGACGTGTCGACGTCCCCCTTTGCTGATCGCGGCATCTTCACTGTACGTTATCCCAAAAATGCTAACTGGTCGGTTGCAGTATACGATTCTCATCTGAATGTATTGAAGCTTATCCCTGCCCGCTCCTCTTGGTTGACTTATGGTACGCAAACATTGGCAGATGGTCGGACATACTTCAATCTTGGTGGCAATCAGTGGGTTAGAACTGATTATGGCTACTGGCGGGCTCAAACAAATTAACCTTTACTCCACCCACCATTGAACTGGCATTACCTGTCTCAAACGAAGAGCGGCCTGACATCGATTTAAACTGATGTCAGGCCGCTCTTTGTATTGTACTACGCAGGAATCCTCACCGATTGCTTCGACAGCACTTCCTTCCCATGGATCAACTGCGTCAACAGGCGATTCACTGGGGTCGGGATATTTGACGCCGCGCCCTTAGCAGCAATGAAGCCGTTAAGAAAATCAATCTCCGTCGGCCGCCCCTTCGCCAGGTCCTGGTACATCGACGGATAGTGGGCACTGTTGCCTCCTGGCGCAAACTGGGCCAGAATCAATTGGCGGGCCGCATCTAGATCAAAGGCAATGTGCTCATGATGAGCAACTACGGCAAATTCGTTCAAAACACCGTCGATCAGTGTTTCATGATTCGGCAGGCGGCCAAATTCGCCAACGTTGCAATCAAGCAGTGCCGTATAAGTGTTCAAGACACAGTTCAAGGCGGCCTTCTTCCAGATAGCGGCCAAGACGTCATCCGACGCAATGGGATTCAGCCCAGCTTGATGGAAGGCCGTCAAGACTGCTTGGAAAAAGTCATCGCTTTGACCGGCTAATGGTTGCAGGGTCACATTGCCCGCACCGGTCAATGTAATCTCGCCCGGGCCGTCTAATTCAGATGACCACACCGTGACTCCGGCAATAATTTGGCGCCCCGGGACGAATTTCTCCACCTGCTCAATGTTGCCGATTCCATTGGCCAGCACCATCACGTGGGTCGTACGAGTAATGATGGACCGTAACGATTCCAGCATTGGGGCGATGCCCATCGCTTTCGTAAACAGGATAATCAGGTCGAAGCTTCCGTGGACATCCTGAGGCAGGGCTGCTGGGATCCAATGAGGCGTCACTGCGTTGCCCACGTGGACCTGCAATCCCCGATCATTAATGGCTCGGACATGGTCAGCCCAGGGATCAATGAACATGACCTGGTTGTCCGTCGTCGCCAGCATCGTCCCAAACCGGCCGCCCATGGCGCCCGCACCTGCAATTGCAATTTTCAATGTGCTTCCGCTCCTTTTGCTTGATTAATGGCCCGCTGGCCCATCCGCTGCATCACTTGAATCATGACCACGCCGCCAACCAGTAAGAAGATGGCCAGCATGAACACGGGGCTATAAGAACCGCCGGCCCCGATCGCCGACGTGACATAGGGCGAAATCACCGACCCCAGGCCGAAGCCGGCGTACATGAAGCCGTAGTTCATCCCTTGATTGCGCATTCCAAAATTTTGACTAGTCAGACTCGGGAAGATGGTCAGTACCCCGGCATAGACAAAGCCGATCCCCACAGCGCCAATGTAGAACGCCGCCGCACCGCTGCCTAACGTAAGCAGCACCATCAAGGCGGCCATGCTCAGGTAAACCACAGTCAGTGTCCGGTAGTTGCCCAACCGATCGGCTACAGCGCCCCAAACGACCCGACCGATTGAGTTAAAGATAGACACCAAGCTGACCACCAGAGCGCCGGAAGCCAAGCCGAATTGTTCTGTCCCGATTTGAACAGAAGCTGAATTAATGACCACGCCTGCAAAACAGCCCACAGCGAGAATAATAAACAATATCCAAAACCGTGCCGTTTGCAGCATACTGCGCCAATCTTGATCCATGGGTGAGGCTGGAATTCCGCCGCTGCCCTTAGCTGGCGCTGAGCGGATGAAAAATTGGGTGACGAACAGCACGCCCAAATACACGATACCCAGCCACAGCAGCGAATTCGTGATCGACATTTGCGCCAAGAAGAACTTGGCCAGCTCCGTACACAACAGGGTGCCGACACCGACACCGGCCAGCACGATTCCTGACGCCAAGGCTTTACGATCCGGGAAGAACTTCATCACATTATTCAAATTCCCCGTGAAGGCGAGGCCGGAACCAAATCCAGCCAGCAAGCCGTACGTCAGCAGCAGCATTGGCAGGGTGTGGACAAAACCGGATAGGATAAAGCCCAGGGAAAACAGAATGCCGCCAATAATAATGGCCGCCTTCCCGTGCCCCTGATCGATCATCTTGCCACCGATAATCATCGGTATCGGAATGATCCCCATATTCAGGGAAAAAGCCAGCGCCAACAAGGCCGGATCCCAATGGAACTCAGCCATTAATGGCCCCTTGAAAAAGCTGAAGGCATATACGCCGCCCAGCACGAAGTTGATCACGACGTGCGCGGCCAGCATGACCCAACGGTTTAACGGACGGTTAAACATACAACGAACGCTCCTTTACATAACTCTTGTCTACGATTGATTGCTTTTCACTTCACATTGAGTATATTAAGCCGTGCACCCGTGAACAATATGCCGTATACTTGGTAACCAATAAGTAACGATTATCAATTAGAAAGAGGGCCGTCTTTCATGTGGACACTCACCCAGCTGCGCTATTTCAACATTTTGACCCAGACCCTTAATTATCGTGAAGCCGCCGAACGGCTGGATATCAGTGAACCCGCCCTGAGTATGCAGATTCGCAAGTTAGAAAGTGTCCTGGGTACCAAACTGTTCCATCGCCAAGGCCGGGCCATTGCCTTAACCACCGCTGGACGGCAATTCACCTTCCATGCGATTCAAATCCTCCAAGCCGTTGATGATGCCAATCGCTCGGTCACGGCCCGCACGCCCCGGCAGACGCTGCGCCTTGGGGCCTCCGGCAATCACCTTTTCTCGCCCATCATCGGCCGAATCGCCGATGCCTGTCCCCAACTCACCATTCAAATGAGCGAGTTGACCACCACGGATATCATTGACCAGGTGAAAAATCATACCTTGGATGCCGGGATCGCCTTTCTGCCCGTGGATGATCCGGCCATCAGCAGCCACTACCTCTTCAGCGATCGTCTCATGGCCATCACTGCGCCGGATAACAACGCCTTGCAAAAGGCCACCCTCGCTAACTTAAGCCGCGTACCCTTGGCCGTCCTGGCCGACCGGTTCTATGTCCGGCGTATTCTGGACGATGCCTTCCAAGCCCAATCGCTGGTTCCTCATTACCAGCTCGCCCTAGGCAGTTACCACAGTATCGCCACTGTCGTACAACACAGCCACGCCGTGGGATTAGTATCCGCTGCTTTTCTGCGCAGCCAAGATCCGCATCGCTGGCACATTCTACCCTTGGCCGACACCCTGACCCCACTGCCCATGGGCTTTATTTATCCCCGTGGGACTGCCTTAGACCCGGTATTGCAGCAAACATACCAGGCGGTGGCAGCTTTTCACCATGACTAAAGTGTGCATTCCCGAGTATATCGGGGGTAATATGTGACGTCAGCGCCAACCTGTTCTATAATAGAGGCGGTTTGGGAAAACAAACGCAACTACAATAGGAGGCCATTCTATTCATGAGTGTCAAATTGAATGCATCACAGTTGGAACACTTGAAGAAGCTGTCTAACGACAGCAATGTCATTTCTGCCTTGGCCATTGACCAACGGGGTTCGATCAAGAAGATGATCGCGGAAGCCGGCAACAAGCCCGCTAACGAAACCGAGATCGTGGACTTCAAGAAGGCCGTTTCTGCCGAATTGACCAAGTACGCCAGTGCCATTCTGCTCGACCCTGAATATGGCTTGCCGGCCACCAAGGTCCGTGACCCGCAGTCCGGTCTGCTGCTTTCTTACGAGAAGACCGGCTACGATGCCACTGAACCCGGCCGCTTCCCTGATTTGATCGACAACCAATCGGCCCTGCGGATCAAGAACGAGGGCGGGGACGCCGTCAAGTTCCTGCTTTACTATGATCCAGACGAACCCGACAGCATCAACGATCGCAAGTATGCCTTTGTTGAGCGGGTCGGTGCTGAAGCCAAGGAAAACGGCCTGCCGCTGTTCTTGGAGCTGGTTACTTACGATGGTAAGAACGAGAACGCCAGCGCCGCTGACTTTGCCAAGGTTAAGCCGCACAAAGTCATCGCTGCCACTAAGGAATTCAGCAAGCCGCAATACAACGTATCCGTTTTGAAGCTGGAAGTTCCGGTTAACCAGAAGTTCGTTGAAGGCTTCACTGACGAGGGCGTCAAGCCGGTTTACAGCAAGGCAGAAGCCGCTAAGTATTACAAGGAAGAGAGCGAAGCCACTGACTTACCGTTCATCTTCTTGTCCGCTGGGGTATCCAACGAGCTGTTCTTAAAGGAACTGCAATTCGCCAAGGACGCTGGGTCCACCTTCAATGGTGTCCTTTGCGGCCGGGCAACTTGGAAGCCAGGGATCAAGCCGTTCGCTGCTGAAGGCGAAGCGGCTGGCCGCAAGTGGTTGGAGACTGAGGGACGCGCTAACATCGAGCGTCTGAACAAGGTCTTGGCCACAACAGCGACTCCTTGGACTGACAAGGTCGAGGAAGAGAATACTGTTAACGCCTAATCAGCTTTAGACTCCTTAACGACGAAGAGACATGCCGAATTTTTTCGAGCATGTCTCTTTTTTTGTTTGACCTTACCGCTGCGTCAACCTATACACTATACTGTGAGCAACAAGGAAGGATGATCCCATGGTCTACACAATTCAACAACTAGCCGCCTTAGCCGGTATCAGTACCCGGACACTGCGTTACTATGACAGCACCGGCTTGTTAAGCGCTCAGCGGAATCCAGACAATGACTATCGGGAATATACCGAAGCACAAGTCGACCGGTTGCAACGCATCCTGTTTCTCCGCCTTTTCGGTATGCCATTAACTACCATACGTCAGATTCTTGATGCCCCGCCAGCGATTCAGCAGACCGCCCTACAGTCTCAACGAACCCGAATTGTTCAAGAACGAGATCGTCTCAATCGCTTGCTTATCAACCTAGATCAAACACTCAGTCAAGGAGGTCCCACGATGACAGATGAAGAAAAATTTGCTGCTTTCAAGGAGAAACAGATTACGGATAACGATGCTCAATTTGGCCCCGAAATTCGCGAAAAGTATGGTGAAGACCAAGTGACGGCCGCAAACAATCAGTATGCCGGGTTAACTGCCGCCGATTATGCTGCCATGCAACGTACTGAAGCAAAAATGTTGACGCTGCTGAAACAAGTCGCTGCAAGCGGCACAATCAACTCCGCCGCTGCCCACCAAGTATTTGCTTTGCACAAGGAGTGGCTGCATTATACTTGGCCGACTTATTCTGCCAAGGCTCATCAAGGCTTGGCACAAATGTATCTCGCCGATTCCCGCTTTCACCAGTACTATACGGCTAAAACTGGCACTGCCAACGCAGCCGCTGTGCTGGCCGAGATCATCACCAAGTACGCGCGTTGACTTTGCGCCATTTTTACCGATACAATCAAGTCAATCACAAAGGAGACGATTGGATTGGGTAAAATCAAAGCACAGTCATTAACCGACACGTACACATTGAACAACGGCGTCCATATTCCCGTCATTGGCTTCGGTACCTGGCAGGCTAAGCCTGATGACGCTTACACCGCCGTGAAGGCCGCGTTGGCTATCGGCTACCGGCATATCGACACGGCCGCCGTTTATGGTAACGAAGAGGCCGTGGGCAAAGCCATTAAGGATTCGGGTGTCCCCCGTCAGGACATCTTTGTCACCACCAAGCTATGGAACGAACAGCGCTTGAATTACGATGATGTCCTGCACGCCCAGTTTGATTCACTGCAACGGTTAGGGCTGGACTACATTGACCTGTACTTAGTCCACTGTGCCGAAATTGCCAACCACCATCAGGAATGGCAAAAGCTCAACGCTACTACCTGGCGGGCGATGGAGTATCTTTACACCCACGGGGCTGCTCGAGCCATCGGCGTGTCTAACTATATGGTGCGCCACTTGAAAGAATTGGCAAAAACCCAGGAAGTCGTCCCGGCGGTGAATCAAAACTACTTGAACCCTTTTGACCGTCAAGAGGAACTGGTCGCCTACGATACGACCAACAACATTCTGAACGAGGCGTATTCGCCTCTGGTTACCGGTGAGCTGTTGAATAACGCCATTGTCACCGCCATCGCCAAAAAGCATAACCGCTCCGCTGCCCAAATCCTGATCCGCTGGAGCTTGGAAGAAGGCTTCCTGCCGCTGCCCAAGTCGATTCATCCGGACTATATCGCCGCCAATGCACAAGTCTTTGACTTCGAATTAGATGCTGACGATCATGAGCAGATCGCGACGCTGCAGGGCAAAGGTCCGATGAATGACGATCCGCGGACCGTGGATTTTACCAACTTTATTCCGTGGGAAGATTAATTTCCTCCCAACATTTTAATGAATGCCCTGTTTTTCCATACAAAGAAGGCACCCGACAAAAAAATCGAGTGCCTTCTTTGTATGTTTAGGAAAGTTGATGACTGGCAATCGCACTCTTGTACAATCGATAGGCCGTGTCGACTTCCTTCTCTGCGGTCGGCAGACACTGCTTGGCATCGCTCAACGCGGTCACAATTTCCTGTACTTCATCATCAGTGGCCATATTCTGCACCTGGAGCTGGGCAACGAGATTGCCTGTGGCACTCCCCTCGATCGGGCCAGTGATCACCGGCAGCCCCGTGACATCCGCCGTCAATTGCACCAGTACGCGGTTTTGAATACCGCCGCCGAACATGGCGATTTGTTCCACCCGCACGCCAGCAGCTTCTTCTATTTTTTCCAAGGTATCCCGATAACTATACGCGATGCTTTCTAACACCAGGCGAATCAGTTCACCCCGGGTCTTAGGCAATGGTTGAAGCGTGCTGATGAGGTAGTCGTGGATTTTTTCACTCATCCCACCTGGTTGAGCGAAGACGTCGGCGCCGGTATCAATATACGCGTGAATGCTAGTGGCATGATCTGCTTCGCTGGTCATGCGCTCAAAGCTGATGCTGTCCCCCTTCAGGGACCATTCCCGCTGGAGCTCCTGGATGATCCAGAGGCCGGTCAGGTTCTTCAGCAGCAGGTTGCTGCCGTCAAAAGCACCTTCATTGGTTAGCCCATTAGCAAAGGCCGTATCGTTGGTAATCGGTGCTTTAGTGGGAATTCCCATGATCGACCAGGTGCCGCTGCTGAGGAAAGCCGTGGGTTTGTCTGGGTGACGCATGAGCGGTACCGCCAACAATCCGGCTGCCGTATCATGCCCCGGACCCATCACCACTTGCAAGGGACTCGTGAGCCCCATTTCTTCTCGAATCGCAGGTAAAATTGGTCCCAGGACTCGGCCACCGACCACCGGTTTGCCGAACCAAGGGGTGGGAATCCCCAACTTCGTCATCAGCGGTATATCCCATTGCCACTTTTCTGCATTCAGCAGACCTGTCGTGGAGGCAATCGTATACTCTGTCTCCGCGATACCGCTGAATAGATAATTCATGAAGTCCGGCATCAACAGGACCTGGGCGACTAACCCGCTATACTCCGGGTAGCGGCGCAAATCACTGAAGAGCTGGAGATTGGAATTGATCTGCTGGGGATAGACCCCGGTGGTCTGAAACAGCTGAGCCGCGGGCATGAGCTGCCCAAAGGCGCTGAGGTCAACGGTCGTACGCTGATCGCGGTAGCTATGGGGCGCAGCCACCACTTCGCCGTAACGCGACAGCAGTCCGTAATCGACCCCCCAGGTATCCACGCTGAAGCTGGCCAGCGCCCCCACTTCGTTCTCCGCCATGTTCAAGCCGTACTTGATGTCTTGGAACAGCTTCATGTAGTCCCAATATAAGCCGCCGGCAATGTGCACCGGCCGATTGCCAAAGCGGAAGATTTCTTTGATTTCCGGGCCATTCTTGGTGAATTCGCCCGAGACAATGCGGCCGGAACTGGCCCCTAGATCCACCGCAATCAGATTGATGTCGCGCATTGCCCTGTCCCCCTTGTTAATTGCTTTTAGTGATAGAGCGGGCCGAAGTTCTGGCACGCCCGGAAATCAGCTCCTTCTGCCTCTTCCGTGCCAAAGTTGCTCCAGGCCCGAGGCCGGAAGATGTCCTCTTCAGCGACATTATGCATATAAACCGGGATCCGCAACGCTGATGCCAGGGTGATCAGATCAGCGCCAATATGGCCGTAAGAAATAGCCCCGTGGTTGGCGCCCCAATTGTCCATCACACCATACACACTCTTGAAGGCACCGTGACCCGTCAGTGTTGGTACAAAAATGGTGGACGGCCAGCCTGGATCAGTCCGCTGATTGATCACAGAGAAAACTTTCTCCGGCAAATCAACGATGTACCCTTCGGCCAATTGCAGCGTCGGGCCGACGCCCTTGACGAGATTCAACCGGGTCATCGTTGCCGGCATGCCGTTGGCGCCGCCGCGGCTGACATAATTACTGGAGAATCCGCCGCCCCGGAAGTAACCAATATTAGCCGGGATCCAGCGCGTGTTCTGCAATGCCGCATCCGCTTCAGCCTGGGTCACATCCCAAAACGGTTTGATTGCCGGCTGGCCGTTAATTTCTTCGTAACCAGCACCATCCAGCGATTGCGCACCGGAATTACTCAGATGCAGGAAACCATTGGCCGCCTTGCCGGTCAGAGTCTCACCAGTGACCCGTTTAACGGCCTCTGGGCTCCAATAGGTGCGCACATCAGCGAAAATTTGCGGCGTATTCGTCAGCAGATAATTGAACAGCATGGACACCGCGTTCAAGCTATCATTCTCCGTCGCGAACACATTGGGCGCGTGAATGCCATTCCAGTCAAATTGACTATTGAGCAGGGATTCCATGTAGTCGCCGTTCGGGAAATGGTCGGTCCACTGGCGCTGACCCTGGAAGCCGGCCGCGATCGCATAATGACCTTTGCTCTCTTCACCAAAGCCTTCCTCAGCCAGTTTCTCATTACCATCCATCAGATCTCGGGCAATCAGGACCATCTTGATACTGGTCTGGAACTGCTCAGCCTTTTGGGCATCCGAGAACTTGTTCGGATCATCAGCATTGTAAATATCCGGACCAACCGGCGTATGCTCTTGCGCCCAGGCCCACGCCTTATCGAATTCTGCATGGTCATAGATACCTTCATCAATGCGCCGCGTGATTTCGGACATATCCACATATTCATTGCGCATTCCCAGATAGTCCTGGAAGAAATCCGGATTCACTGTTGACCCGGCAATGCCCATGGCCACACTGCCAATGGACAAATAGGCCTTGTTGCGCATGGTGCCGATGGCCAATGCTGTTTTGGCGAAACGAATCAGTTTCTTCGCCACATCAGCGGGAATTTGGTCGGCGTCGCTATCCTGCACATCTTCGCCATAGATACCGAAAGCCGGAATTCCCTTCTGAGCATGGGCGGCCAACACGGCGGCCAAATAAACTGCCCCCGGCCGTTCAGTCCCATTGAAACCCCAAATAGCGTGGGGCAGATCCCGGGACATATCCATCGTTTCGCTGCCGTAGCACCAGCACGGGGTGACCGTGATCGTACCGCAGATATTGGCCTTGTCGAACTTCGTCTTCGCCGCTGCGGCTTCCCGCACGCCGCCGATCGTGCTGTCCGCGATCACCGTTTCGACAGGCGTACCATCGGGATACCGCAACTGCTCATGGATCAGCGCGGCCACTTGGTGGGCCATTGCCATGGTTTGATCTTCCAATGACTCGCGGATACCCCGCTCCCGGCCATCGATCGTCGGGCGAATACCAATTTTTGGATACTCAACTTGCAACATGCTGATAATGCCTCCTTATATTTTCAACCAGTTTACTAGTTATAGTGTAACCCCTTACATTTAGGCAGAAAAGAAACCGGCGCCCACTTGGTAATCCGTCACACTTCGGCCTACTGACCACCATCAATCGCCAACAATCGTCAATTGCCGTAGAGCAGTTCCACCTCATTGGCCTCCAAGTTCGCAACGAAGTCTGCCCCCGGCTTTTCATCAGTAATCACTGCCTCCAGCGTTTCTGTGCGGGCCAAGCGGTAATAACTGCGGGCGCCAAACTTAGAATGATCTGCCAGCAGCACGGTTTTCTCAGCATGGCCCATCATCTTTTTTTTCAAGATGGCCTGCGATTCACTGGACATATAGATATGGGTAGGCGTGATTCCGGTACAAGAAAGAAAGGCGAGATCTGCCGTGAAGTTATCCACATAGTCCACACTCGTTTCCCCCAGCAGCGACCCAGAGCCGCTCTTCAACCGCCCACCGGTCACATACGTCTTCACCGCGGGCATATTATCCAAGGCCACTGCCAGCCGCAAGCCATTGGTAATCACGATGGCACTATGCAGGACGCTCAAATATGGTGCTAAGAAAGACGCTGTACTGCTGGAATCAATAAAGATGGCCTGATTATCTGTCAAAAATGTACTGGCAATTTCGGCGATTTTCTTCTTCTCGGCCTCGTGTTCCTGTTCGCGAAACATATAGGAAAGTTCCACGTTATCGGCCCGAGCGAGTTCGACAACGCCATAACCGCGATTGATCTTGCCGGTGCGTTCCAATTCCACCAAATCCCGGCGCAAACTCGAATCGCTTACAAACAACTGCTTTTCCAAATCCGCCACTGAAACGACCTTTTTTTTCTCCAAAATTTCTAGGATTTTGGATATTCGTTCGCTTTTATACAAGTTCATCACCTCACCATGATTATACCGTCTCCGTAATAATTCCCACAGTCTAAGCTTGTGAAATGATTTTAAGTGAGCTTTTTTGACGATTGCTGACGGATTCAGTCAGTTTCTCTGCACGTTATCCAACCTGCTGAGCTGACTCCCGCAAGCTGTCTGTAAGCGCTTATAATTAAGCCAAAAGCGCAATTGGATGGCACCAACTATCGCATCCAACAGAACTGGAGGAAAACACAATGGAAATGATGTTTCAAAAGGAACGTGAAGACCTGGCCCGGACTGTCCGCCTGCTGTTCGATCGGAAAGATACTAACATTGCCGGGGGCAACCTCTCCGTTAAAGTGTTCGACCAAAGCGAGCATCCCTATATCCTAATTACCCCCACCTTCATGGCCGAGACCTTCTACGGTGACCTGCATGCCGCCCAGATCCTAGTCGTCGATGCGGTCAGTAAAGAAAAAGTCGACGGTGTCGGCGTGGTCACTCGGGAAATCAACCTGCACGAAGGGGCCTACGAGACTCACCCTGGTATTCGCACAGTGATCCACTCCCATGCCCCAGAATCGCTATTTTGGGCCACCAGCGGTCTGGAAATGCCTAATGTTACCGAATCTACTCGGGAACTCGGCCGCATTCGGACCCTGCCCTATGCCCCGGCCACTTCCATTGAACTGGCCAAAATCGTCAAAGACGCCCTGAGCAAGATTGGTGATAAAGCAGTCGAAAACGTCTTTCTGCTCAACAGCCACGGCGTCGTAATCACCGCATCCGAGCTGCACATCGGCGCCCGTATCCTGGAGACACTGGAGTGGAACGCGCGCATTGCTTATCAGCAAACTCTCTTTATCAAATTAGGACTGCTGAAAACCTATCAATCCTGCGGCCAGGATGCTGATTTACCGGTTGAGGTCTTCCCAATTGCCCTGCCGGATATTCCGGTGAAGAGCAAGGATATGCCGTTCCCAGAGGGCATGACTCGGCCGGAGAGTGAAATGACGGCGGCACCAAAGATTCCGGAATAAGCCAACACACTATGCTAATAGGCATCCCCCACCGGATGCCTATTTTTGATACAAATACCGCGTCCGATATGCGCCTGGGGTCATACCGTAATACTTCACGAATATGTTGTAAAAGTTACGGTAACTGCCAAATCCTGCCACTTTAGCAATGTCAGAAAAGGAATGAGTGGAGTGAATCAGTTCACCGAAAGCACTGTTCAATCGAATCACTGACAAAAACTCGTGGAACCCCATGCCAAAGAATGCCTTAAACAACCGCGAGAAATGGCCATCAGAATAGCCGCTGAATTGAGCGGCGGCATGCAGCGTGATTGGTTCTCGAAAATGCTGATTAATGTAGTTAGCAATTTTGTTGGCCAGCTGTAATGATTCCTCCACTGTACCTTGTTGTTGATTCGCCGTCGTGTCATTTGCGACAAGATAACCAATCAAGGCAATGACCCGCGCCCGTAACGTAATTCGGTCAGCGAGCGTGTTTTCTTGATGCATCACCAACTGAGCAATCGTCTCTAGCTGATCAGTCAACGGCTGAGTCTTCAAGGCCGGCTGCGCCACGGTATTGAGTGAAAAAATAAATTCTGTTGTGTATTGACCTTCTGTGACTGCCATGAGCAATGGCAGGGGCAGCTGAATGACTAAAACCTGATTCGCCGTTGGACTCTGGGTGGAGTGCACCACATTAGCATTGATGATGATTACGTCACCCGCAGCCAACTGATGAAAGGTATTCCGTTCCCAGACATTAAGCTTCCCAGTTATGCAGTAAAGCAACTCTGTGTTTTGGTGCCAGTGGGCTGGAATGTACCGATCTAAATTATGTGCTGCGAAGACAAACGCTTTAAACGGCAGCCGTTGATCAGACTGCACGCGTTCATGCTGAATTGCCATGGTAACCTCCAATATCATTTTTTTACATGTTCTCCGTCATTATTACGCATTGAAACCGGTATCGCAACCGCTTTATACTTTTAGTGAATGATAAACACGCAATGATTCTATGGAGGTTGAGCGTAATGAAAAACAAGATGCAAGCATTCTTTGATCGCATCACCCCTGCTCTCGATAAGGTAGGGAACAACAAATATTTACAGGCCATCATGAGCGCCATGATGGCCACCCTAGGACTGATCATTCTTGGTTCTTTCTCAGTACTGGGTAGTGTGTATGCGAGTAAAGCCAATTTAACCCAGTTAGCCACGCTGCTGGGTAACGTCAGTACGGTCACCATTAGTTGTTTAGCCCTATTCATCGTATTTCTCGTGGCAAAAGCGCTGGTTCCCTACTTTATTCATGGGGACGACGGGGTGGCGGCCGGTATCATCGCCTTGGTCAATTTCTTCATTTTGACCCCCTTAGGCACCATTAAGAGTGGTAAAACGCTCACTGCCGCGCTCCCAACGACTTGGCTTTCTGCCCAGGGCGTTTTCTCCGCCCTGATTATTGGTTTACTCAGTGCCCGGGCATATGTGTACATCAAACAGCACGGTTGGACAATCAAGATGCCTGCCGGTGTACCGCCAATGGTTTCTAATGCCTTTGCCAACCTGATTCCAACGATCGTCCTGGGCCTCTGTGCCATGGTTATTAGCTTCTTGTTCATGTTGACCAGCTGGGGCAGTTTCCACCAAATGATCTATGCCATCATTCAAGTACCATTGCGCGGTATTGGCGGTTCAATCTGGGCGATGATAGCAGTCAGTCTGATCATGCAAATTCTCTGGTTCTTCGGCATTCACGGGACCAATGTTGTTCTTCCTTTGGTCACACCAATCTGGTTGTCTATGGACATGGAGAACTTAGCCGCAATCAAGGCTGGTCACGCAGCACCAAACATCATTGGTTTGGCCTTCTTTAACGTCGTTACATGGAGTGGCTTAGCCTTAGGGTTGGTATTCCTGATGCTGATTGCCAAGAGCAAACGTTATAAAGAACTCGGCCGTTTGGCCATTGTCCCGGCATTGTTTGGCGTCACTGAACCAGTTATCTTCGGCACACCGCTGGTTCTGAATTTTGATTTGGCCGTTCCTTTCATCACCAATAATACGATTGCCCTGATCATTGCTTACGTTGCCACGAATATCGGCCTAGTTGGGCGTTTCAGCGGTGCCCAAACAATCTTTGGTTTGCCTTTAGGCTTCCATGCGGCCGTTGGCGGCCATGTCTCCATTATCATCTTACAACTAGTTATTCAACTCATTCTGTCTCCGCTGCTTTGGTACCCTTGGTTCAAACACGCTGACAATAAAGCCTTGGCCGAAGAACAAGCGGCTGCCAAATAAAGGAGATCAATAATGGAACAAGCAAAACTGCACGATCTACTGCAATCACTCACGCTGCAAGAAAAAATTGGTCAGCTGATTCAACTCTCCGGCGAATTTTTCGATGCCACTGATATCTCCCTTGGACCGCAACGCAAACTGGGCATTACCCAAGAAGCAGTGGACCTAGCCGGTTCTGTACTCAATGTGGCTGGTGCTAAAGAAGTCAAACGAATTCAAGACATCCACTTACGCCAAGGCGGTCATCCAATTCCACTGCTGTTTATGGCTGACGTTATTTACGGCTATAAGACCGTTTATCCCATTCCGCTGGGTATTGGCGCCACCTGGGATCCGGCACTGGTGGAACGGGCCTACACGAATACTGCTGACGAGGCTCGCGCCAGTGGCTTGCAAGTCAGCTTTGCGCCGATGGTGGATTTGGTCCGAGATCCCCGTTGGGGCCGCGTCCTGGAATCTACCGGAGAGGATCCCTATCTCAACAGCCGCTTTGCGGCCGCCATGGTCAAAGGATTCCAGAAGAACTTGGCTGCGGGCAGTGGTTTAGTCTCTTGCGTGAAACACTTTGCCGCCTATGGCGCCGCGGAGGCTGGCCGGGAATACAATCCTGCTGATCTATCAACGCCCACCCTCTTCCAGGACTATCTGCCGTCCTACAAGGCGGCAATCGATGCCGGCGTCAAAATGGTAATGACGTCACTCACAACCTTGAACGGCGTACCGGCGACTGCCGATAAATGGCTGCTGCAGGATATTCTGCGCAAGCGTTGGGGGTTTGATGGCGTCATCATTAGCGATTATGCTTCAGTCTACGAGCTGATCAAGCACGGCTTCGCCCAGGATAGCACCGACGCGGCCGCTAAAGCCTTGACAGCAGGGGTCGACATTGACATGAAATCCCCTTGCTACGCCAACGGTTTGCAGCCACTGGTAGAAAACGGTCATTTAAGCGAAGCAAAAATCGACGATGCCGTTTGGCGCGTATTGACCCTCAAGAATGAACTCGGGTTATTCGAACATCCTTATGGTGGGGCCACGGAAGAGCGGGAGCATGCCCAAACCTTGACTCCCGAAAAGCGGTCATTAGCCCGCGATCTCAGTCGCAAAGCACTCGTACTATTGAAGAACAACGAAAATCTGCTCCCACTCAATCCCCATGGCAATCAGCGCGTTGCCTTAATCGGTCCCTACGCTGACGAGCAGGAGCTGCTTGGCCTGTGGGCAGTTCACGGCGAGCGCAAGGATACCGTCACCATCAAAGCCGGCTTCTCAGAGTGCCTTCCGGCCCAGCAGCTGCAAATAGCTAAAGGAACCGACATTATTCGCGATCGAGCGATGCTTGAAAAGATGGGGGTCTCTGCCGAGCAAATTGGACACATCATCTCCGGCTCTAATACTGAGCAAAGCAACCACGATCAAGCTTTAGCAATCGCCAAAAATGCTGACATCATTGTCTTTGCAGCGGGGGAGCACACGTTGCAAAGCGGCGAAGCAGGTTCCCGCACCCGGTTGCGTTTACCGGACAACCAGCGGCAGCTATTAGCTGAATTACGAAAGCTGAATAAGCCTATTGTACTGATCGTCATCAGCGGCCGGCCATTGGTCTTAACTGATGTGCAAGACCAGGCGGATGCCATCCTGCAAGCTTGGTTCCCTGGCACCGAAGGCGGCCACGCCATTGCAGATGTCATCTTTGGCCGTTACAATCCCACCGGTCGGTTATCCATGACCTTCCCCTACGATGAGGGCCAACTACCCCTGTATTACAATCACCTGAGTACCGGGCGGCCAGAAAATCATTCGCAGCATAGCGGTCGTTTTGTATCCCGCTATATCGACAACCCAAATAAACCGCTCTATCCATTTGGCTATGGCTTGTCCTATGGCAGCGTCCAATACGGTGAACTAAAGCTGGATTCAGACACTCTTGCTGCTGCCGGTCGAGACGAACTCACAGCTGCCATCTCAGTAACGAATACAGGTACAGTGCCCCGTGAAGAAACCGTCCAGTTTTACATCCACGACCAAGTGGCCAGTATCGTGCAGCCCGTTAAACGGCTCATTGGTTTCCAAAAGGTGCCGATCCAGCCGGGTGAAACCAAAACCGCTGCACTGGCTATCACTCCTGATATGCTATCTTTCGCCAATCGGGACGGTGAATTCATTACTGAGCCAGGAATGTTTGACTTATTTGCCGGGCCAAATTCTCAAGATGTACACCAGACCAGTTTTTCCCTGACTGAATAACTCACAAAACAGCAAAGCGGCCCTCATCTCTTTCGGATGAGGGCCGCTTTGACTATTCTGTATTCTACACAACAATACCAGCACCAGGGAAAGTAAGCTGCAGCCACTGTGCGCTCAACCCCAACCAAGGCGTCACCGTTGGCTCCACGGTGTGCCCTTGCTGTCCTTCCGTCAGGCTGTTAGCCAACGACAACCCATGTTCTCCCTTGGGGAATACATGAAGCGCAAATGGGACGTGGGCCGCCGCCAACGCTTCAGCAAACACCAAACTATTCTTAACTGGCACCGTCTCGTCCGTTGCCGTCGCCCAAAGAAATGTCGGCGGGGTCGCTGCCGTCACTTGCTGCGGCAGCTCTGCGGCCTCTTTCAGCAACGGCAATTGGGCCATTTCCGGATTCTGCAGGCCGGCCGCCAGCCGACCGGCAGACCGGCTTTTACTGGTGACCGTCGCTTTCAGAGAAACGACGGCATAACCCAACAGCAGCGCGTTCGGCCGAATATCCGCCGCTTGATACCCCTGATCCGCTAAGAAAGGTGCTGCGGCCAATGTACTGAGTGCCGCGGCCAAATGTCCCCCAGCAGAAAATCCCAGCATCGCCACTTGATCTGGCGCCAAATACCAGTCCGCAGCATGGGCCCTAATCTGATGTACCGCTTCAGCGGCTTCCAATAACGGCGCCGGCCACATTGCCGGCAGCACCGAGTAGCGCAGCACAAAGGCCTGAAATCCCCGACTGGCGTATGCTAACGCGACCGGTTCAGCCTCCCGATCAGACACCATTGTATAGCCGCCGCCAGGCGCAATCAGGATTACTGGCCGCTGCGTTTTCCCAGGAATCTCCTCACTGGGCGTCTGAATATACCCGGTTAACGTGGCCGAGGTGCTCATTGCGGTAGACAAATTCAATGTGATAATTTCCATGCGGCACATCCTTTCTGCAAAGACAAAAAAGTTATTTTGTATCCAAAACGAACATATCGTGGCCCACATACCGGTCCAGCGTGAAGAGGACGCTGGATTTTAAACTCTCGTCTTTTCCAGGATACATGCAACGAGCCGCTAGCAGAAGAGTTTAACATCGCCATGGCGAACCGTCAGCAGAATGCGGGAATAATCGCCCAGGAACATGCAGAATTCATCACACATTTCCATCACCCAGAATACTGCTTGATCTGGCTAAATCAAAAAAAACCATCTCTTTCAAGATGGCTACCGTCGTTATTACAAATAAAAATACTTTTTCAAAAAGTTGGCCACACCATTTTCTTCATTGGTGTCTGTCACCCGATCGGCAATCGACTTGATTGCCGGAATGGCATTGCCAACAGCAATACTCAACCCCGCAAACAGCATCATTTCCCGATCGTTTTCTTCGTCGCCAAAGACCATCAGGTTTTCAACCCCATACCCGAGATGCTTAAGCAGGTGTTCCAACCCCACGCGCTTATTAATACCGGCAGGCATCAGTTCCAGCAGCTCGCGGCGGGACCGGGTAACACTGACGCCATCGACGTGAACGCCGTTCTGCAACTGATCGACCACCGTCGGCTGCGCGGCGACCGCACATTTATAAACCGGCGCATGATCCGCCGGTAACTCATTGCTGGGATAAAACATGAACGGCATACCATGGGGCGCCACCAGCGGATACCGCGACTCGCCGTGATCCGTGATGGCATAGACGGCGTTGGCGGAGACCAGATCGATTGGCACTTGGAACTGATCCCCAACACGAATCACATCCTGGACGACCGGTTCCGGCATAGTCTGGCTGAAAATCGTCTCGCCAGTGGCATTTTCTTTGACTAAGCCGCCATTGAAGTAAACTGAGTAATCACCAGGCTGAGTCAAACCGAGTTGCGCATTCAAGTGGGTCAAGCCCGGCACCGGCCGACCGGAACACAGAACGATTTTGATTCCTGATTCATGAAGCGTCTTGAGCACTTGAATCGTTGGTTCTGCCAATGTCCCGTCTTCTTTTAATAACGTGTGGTCAAGGTCAAAGGCCAGCAGTTTAAATTGTTGCATCGTCGCACCTCTTCCAAGTTTTCCATTCTTTCCCATTATACACGTCTACCGCGATTTATTGGCCCGGCGATACGCTATTGGTGACTGACCGACGCGCTGTTGAAAAGCCTTCGAAAACTGGGATTCATCCCGGTAACCGCAGGAACGGGCGATCACTTTGATCGGGGTCATCGTCTGCGCCAGCATTTCTTGAGCGGCGTGCATTCGGTAGTCGGTCAAATAGGCTTTGGGACTCATCCCGACATTATCTTTGAATAACCGGAATAAGTAAGTCCGGTCAATGGCTAAATAGTCGGCGACATCGGCGACACTGATGGGGGTGTCAAAATTATTCCGCATATACTGAGTCCCCTGATCCACCAACACTTGGCCGGGTGCTCGTTCCTCACTCTGATTCACTGGAAACAACCGGCGCAAATTGCCGATCAAGTCCAGCAGCTTAGCGGCATAATGCAGCGGATCGCCAGTTGGTTCTTGGGAGAATGCAATAATATCCAACAACTGGTCACGAATGGGTGCTGCCTGCCGAACGTTGAAAACCGGTGCACGGTAAGAGAGGTTGAAGGTTTCCGCCAACCGTTCCACTAATTTCCCGGTAAACCGAATCCAGTAGACGACCCATGGATCATGAGAATCGGCCAACATGTTCACCGGGCGGCCCGGTTCGCAGAAAAACATGTCGCCAGGGCCAAGATGGTAATCCCTATGATTGCTGGTAAACGTCCCGTGGCCCGCCTGAATGTAGTGAATCATGTACCCGGAGCGGGCAGCCGGCCCATACTGATGTAACGGTTTGGTCGGATCGACCCCGCCGGATGACAGATACAAATATGGATTTTCCATTGGATTATTGAATGCGTAAAATTGAACCAACACACTGCCTCCTTGCACAACATTGCCCCCATTGGCTGCAACATTTTGCCATTGTCGAACCGCTTACATTATACGATACTATAAATGAATCGAGTAAGGAAGATGCAATTATTCAATACTGTAATCACCGAAAGGAGACCATTACGATGGCTGATACGAAACAACAATACGACGCCTTTTCAGACCGCGTCGTCGCCGCGATCGGTGGCAAAGATAATGCGATGGAAGCATTCCACTGTGCTACCCGGTTACGGATTAACCTAAAAGATATCTCTAAGGTCAATAAAGATGCGATTACTGACCTGGATCTGGCTAAAGGCGTCAACATCAACCGCAACCAGTTGCAAATTATTATTGGCGCCGGTTTGGTAGACGATGTGACAAAAGAGTTCATTACCTATACGGGGATCCCCGATATGCAGGCGCAAGCGGATGGTTCAGATACGGTTGACGCCAGCGCGGAAAAGGGCAAGAGCTGGTTCTCTAAGTTTATTGACGACTTAACTGGTGTGTTTGGCGAAATCTTACCTGGCATCTTGGCCGGCGGTATCTTGATTGGCTTAAACAATCTGCTTACCCAAAAAGTCATTGGCAGCCAATCCATTGTACAAGCGGTGCCTGGATTAAGCGGCGTCAGTCAAATTGTCAATCTCGGAGCTTCCGGTATCTTCGCCATGCTGCCGCTGCTCGTGGTTTATTCCGCCACAAAGCGCTATGGTGGTCGGCCAATCATGGGCCTGGCCTTAGGTACGGTCATGATGACAGCCAGTTTGCCCTCGTTGAGTGACGTCAGCACCGGCGCGGCCAAAGCGGTGGTCGCTAACATCTTTGGCTGGCATGTATCACTCTTCAGTTTTGGCGGCCAAATCATCGTCGCGTTGATCATGGGCTGGATCGTGGCCAAACTGGACAATTATTTTCAAAAAATTCTGCCGGGGGTCATTAAGTTTGTACTCGCTCCCATGCTGACAATTCTTTGTTCCAGCTTTATCCTCTTCCTGGTCGTCGGTCCTATTGGGATGACCTTATCAACCTGGATCACCAATGCGTTGGTCTGGATGTCGCAAGCCTTCGGCATCTTTGGGTACATGATTTTTGGCGGCGTTCAGCAGCTGATTGTCATTACTGGGCTGCACAATATGTTTGGGGCCGTTGAAGCCCAACTTATTTCCACCACGAAGACGGACTTCCTGAATCCCCTATTCAGTGTGGCGCTGATGGGTCAAGGCGGCGGCGTACTGGCCTATATGTTTCTCAATCGGCACAACCGCAAGGCCAAGGAAGTTGGCATTTCTGCCTTCTTCTCGATTCTGTTCGGCATCTCTGAACCAGCCCTTTTCGGGATCAATATCAAGAATCGGTATCCATTGATTGGCGGCTGCATCGGTGGCGCTATCGGCGGCGGCTTCGTTTATCTCACCCGCTTGACGGCCATCAGCTTCGGCACCACAGCATTACCCGGTATTGCCATCGCATCACCAGCGAACAATGGCTATCTGAATTATTTACTGGCTAACATCATCGGTCTAACGGCTGGTCTGGTAGCGACGATGATTGTCGCCCGGGTAATGGGGAAAAAACCGGCAGTGACTGATGATACGGAAAAACTGCAAACGAAGGCCGCAACCAGCGAAGCAGGGTTGAATTAAATCAGCACAAGGGGAGGTGATCAACATGCTCACAAAAATCGATCGAGAGAAAGAATTCAAGCGAATGGTACCGCATATTGCCGATGTCGATCCGCAAATCGTGCAGGCCGAAAAACGACTGGCCCAGACGAGTCCGTTTCGCCAGCACTTCCATATTGAACCGGCCTCCGGCACCCTCGGCGATCCCAATGGCTTTTCGTTCTTTGCGGGCCAATATCACCTGTTCTACCAATGGTCGCCACTGGCCTTTCACCAACCGGCACTATGGCAGCATGGCTGGTATCACCTGGCATCGCCGGATTTAGTCCACTGGCAGGATTTGGGACCGGGAATGGAAAGTGATACGTCCTACGATTGCCATGGTACGTATTCCGGCAGCGCTCTGCCCGTGGGTGACCGGCTCTTCCTGATGTATACCGGTAACACCTGGAACCGCAATTGGGTGCGGGTACCCTATCAAATTGGTGCCTGGATGAGCGCAAATAACCAGGTGAAAAAGAATACGCTACCTTATTTAACAGGCTCGCCGGCAGGCTATACGCCGCATTTCCGCGATCCTAAGTTGTGGCACCATGATCATCACTACTATGCCCTTTTAGGCGCCCAGCGGGAGAACCTGACAGGTACTGCTTTACTCTATCAGTCGACCGATCTAACTGCTTGGCGGCTGTTAGGCGAAGTGCAAACTGACACCCCTGACTTCGGTTTTATGTGGGAATGCCCGGATTACTTTGAAGTTGATGGTCACGGTGTGCTCCTCTTCTGTCCCCAAGGATTGAGCGCGGATGGCAATTTCTTCAACAATGTCTATCAAAATGGCTGTTTCGTTGGCGAGCCGTTGAATTACGCCACCCGCGGCTTCCATCATGGGGCCTTTCAAGAATTGGATGCGGGTTTTGATTTCTATGCGACTCAAACGATGCAGGCCCCAGATGGCCGGCGAATTCTCAGCGGCTGGATGGGCATTTCAGAAATCCACTATCCAACTGAACAGTATCACTATTCAGGTTGCTTAGTTATTCCTAGGGAATTATCCGTGCATCATAATCAGCTGGTGCAACAGCCAATTCGGGAACTGACCAGCCTGCGTCGTGAGCGGCAAACCGTGAACCAGATTGGACCCGGTACAGTGGCTTTACCCTACACCGGTCAAGTCAGTCAAGAATTCGATTTGACGGTCAGCTTAGCCGCAACTCAGACAGTTACTTTAGATTTCCGAGCGGATGTGCTAAATCAGCACCATACCCGCTTAACCCTTGATCGTGGTCGGCAACTGTGTACTTTGGATCGCAGCCAGGCAGGCCTCTCCTTTGCGGAACAGTGGGGCACGGTCCGGCACCGGCGTACGCCATTGGGGGAACGCGTCCGAGTACACGTCTTCGTCGATACATCCTCTATTGAAATTTTCATTGGTGACGGCGCAACAGTCTTCACCAGTCGAATTTTTCCGGCCGCTAACCAAACTCAAACATTCGTAACCAGTTCTGATGGGCAGGCACAGGTCATTGGCAGCATCTGGAACTTGGCTTAACTTGGTAATACGGCAATAAGGCAGCCATCCTGCAAATTGGATGGCTGCCTTATTGCCGTATTACTGTTAAATTTAATTACTTCTCTGGATAGATTTCATCGATCCGGCTTTCATCAACGCCAAAGAACCAGGTCACGATAAAGCCGCCCAGATACGCCACGGCCATCGCCAATAAATAGCTCAATTGCTGACCCGGCTGCATAATCAACAGACCAAACAGACCAGAGACACCCTGGGAAACAGCGCCTAAATGGAACAGGGAGGCGACAACCCCGCCAAAGCCGGCGCCGATACAGGCTGTGATGAACGACCGGCCCAAAGGCAGCGTCACCGCGTACATCAGGGGCTCGCCGATGCCCAGAATAGCAACGGGAATCGAGCTCATGACCATCTTTCGGAACCGGACATTCTTACTCTTGAAGTACAGGGCAAAGCCAGCCCCAACTTGCCCGCCGCCAGCCATCATCAGGATCGGCAGCAGATAATTGATCCCATGGGTTGGTCCGGTGGGGTCGTTGAGTAGGACGTGGATGGGCGTCAAGGCTTGGTGCAAGCCGACAGAAACCAGGCCCAGGAACGTGGATGATAGGATGAACCCGCCAAACACGCTCAACTTGCCATAAACGAAGTCCATGACCAAGTAGATGGCATTGGTCAACCAGCCGCCCACCGGCTGCAGGAAAACAACGGCAATCAAAGAACCGATGATCACCGTGAGCAGCGGCGTGAAGAAGGTATCTAAGACCGTGGGCATCCACCGGCGAATGTTTTTTTCCAACCAGGCAAAGAAGATACCCATGAATAGCGCGGTGAGCAACCCGCCCACCCCGACAACATAGGGAGAATTAGTTAATGGCATCGAAATAGCCTGGGAACCCAGCGGAAATCCAGGGACGACAACGCCTAAGCACAGTGTCCCACCGAGGCCGCCAAGAATTGGACTGCCATGGAATTCTCGAGCCGCGTTCATCCCGACAAAGATCGGTAAGAACGTGAACAAGCCCCAGCCCAGAGTCTTAATGGTCATGTACCACCAATCATTGACAAAGGCCGAGCCGGTCTGGTAATCAATGACGTTGGTCAACCCGTTAATCAAGCCAGCCGCGATAATCCCTGGCAGTAATGGAATGAAGACGTTGGCGATGTGCTGCAGGCCACGTTGCAACGGCTTGTCGTGCTTTGCCTTGTTTTCTGACTTATTGACCTTGGCGATATCCTTAACATCGGTCGCTTCAGAGGCTTTGGTATCCTGGGCGACGGTGGCGTCGTCCTCTTCTTCGGACCCCAGCGGTACGGCTGAGAGCAGCGCGAACGGTTCCGCCACTTGGTTGACCTTACCTGGGCCCAGAACCACTTGCAGCGTATCGGCGTCAACGACGGCCAACACCCCGTCAATGGACTTCAAGGCATTGATGTTGACCTTGCCTTTGTCTTTGATCCCCAAGCGTAAACGGGTCATACAGGCGACGTTCGATTGAATATTATCCTTGCCGCCGACGTTGGCCAGAATTTCTTTGGCAGTCTCTTCATTTTTTGCATTCTTCATGATCATTCACCCACTTTCTACTTGCCAGCCTTGAACTGGTCGATCACCCATTGGTACCCCTTGGGCATTGCTTTCGTCCAGTACGTCCAGTTATGATTATCCCCGCTGTCCTGCACGAATTTAACCGGATTGTGGTTGGCCTTCACGGCTTTAACAAACCGCTGGACATCCTTAATCGGCACTGTGGTATCAGAGCTCGTGGATTCCACGTAGAACTGCACATCCGCCGACTCGCTGTCCAGGTATTCAGTCGGAAATACGGAATCGTAAACTTTATCCGACCAGTTTGTCTTGCCGTCAGTAAATGCATGCAGTGTCTTGCGGAAGACATTATCAGCGGGCAGATTATACCAAACCGCCGGCGAAACGAGGATGGCCTTGGAGAAATAATTGGGATACTTCAAGGCCAATCGAGCAGCCCCGTAACCACCCATGGAAATACCGCCCAGGGCGTGGTCACTCCGCTTGGTGCTTACCTTGTAGGTCTTGTTAATGGTCGGGATCAGGTCCTTCATGATGGCATCTTCCATTTTCATGCCGTCCTTAGCATTGATATAGAAGCTGTTGAATCCGTCAATAAAGACGACGATCGCGCCCTGATGGGTACGGTGAATAATTCCGTCCAGCATCTGTTGGGAATTAAAACGCTCCAGCAAATTCCGATGATTCCCGTACAAACCGTGCATCATGTACACGACCGGATACCGTTTCTTAGCTGTCGGATTGTATCCCGCCGGCAAATAAACGTCATAGTTCCAGTCGATTCCCAGTGCCTTTGAATACACTGTGGTGGTGGCCACTTTGCTGGTGGGCGACACCACACTGGCCGCCTTGGGTTTGGTGGTTGAACAACCGCTGACAACCACCAGCAGCAAAGCCAAACCGAGCAAGGCCGCCCAAATCCCCTGCATGTGTTTCTTCATGATTTTCGCCTCCAAAAGCGTTGAATAATTGCGTATCTGTAATCGATTTCAGCATAGCATGTAAGAAACGTGGTTTCAATTATTATCGATAAAAATAGTTGTATATCAGTATTACGTTTCACAAATGGGAAATATCGCCTGTCTCCCAAATTGTGCGTACCCTCCCACTTTCTTCCTTCTGATATACCCCAAGCACACTTCTACCCAGCCTATCGAGAAAATGTTAAGATTGTCACGTAGAGCTGATTGGTATGTTAAGCTGGCATAAATCAATGAATTCTTTGTTGTGGGAGTCAAACGAATTCGCCAGCTCAACAGCCATGGATATACATGGGGGGATTGGTTTATGAAGCATGGGTGCACTTGGATTCGAAGCAATCGTTATTTGGCGTTTTTACGTTATTTAATTGCTATTGGTCTGCTCTTTGTAGTGGCACTATTGGGCGTTAAGATTGCCGCCGCGGCGACAATTTCGCCTGGCGCAGCACAATTGGCCCAGACCAACCAACTCGTTCAACGCTTATTAGCCGCTGATCCGGCTGACCCTAACCGGGTTTACATCGGCAATGATCAAACCCAAGATTTCTTCAGTCCCCATGGACACACGGAGATCAGTACAGATGGTGCCGGCCATTGGAGTCAAATCCAATTAACCGATAATCACGGCTTTGAACTTGGGGCAGTGACGCTGAATATGCGCATTGATATGCAGCACGATTTTTCCTTTTCCTGGCAAGTGCGGCTGAAGAAAGATCCTAACGCGTCGCTAATTGCTGACGGGGTAGGATTTGCGCTGCATCCCACCTACACTGCGGATGAGGTGAAAGCCATGGGCAGCACACAGGGAATAGCCCAGAAAATTCACTCCATCGGTTTGAGTGGCGGGAATTTGGGGACCGCTGATTTTATGAACGCCTTTGGCTTTAAAATTGATTCCTGGCCGAATCCAGGCTATCCCAAGGGACCAATGGCTGGGACGTTTTACGGCGATCCGAAACACACCCCGCAAGCAGCCGTCGATGCTTATACGACGCGGGATGATCTGATTGATGGCCGGAAAATCAGTGCACTCGCTTTCCCTTCCGGGACGCAATGGGGTCCCTTCGGTATATTTACCCAAACCGATGCGACCGGTTATATGAACGCCACCGCCGCTGATGCCAATCAAAACGGTCAACCCGATCAGACGCCATTAACCGGTCAGACTGGCAATGCGGTTAATCTCCTTGGCGGCGCGTGGCAGAACATGCAAATCATGTATACCGCAGCGACGCACCGGTTGACGATCATTCTCGCCGATCCTGACAACTCAACACGTACGATGACTTGGTCCAGGACATTAACGAGCGCGGAGATTAACCTGATCAACCAGAAACACTATTATGCGTTCACCATTCTAGGTTCAACCGGTTCTTATTGGGCAGAGCAAAGTATCCAAAAGTTAAGCGGTTATTTCACCCCCGAAAGTCCCTCATTAGTGGTTCGCCAAGCGACCACGAATGGTACTTCGCTGGCCCTGCCCACCACCATCACGCAATCGGGCCGCTACCGGACCAAAGCCCCGATCCGTATGGCCCCCACCAAGGACAACAATTATTTCACGGGGGTCTTATCCCATCTCTTATTGACTCACTATGATACTGCCGGGCAGCAAGTCACCAGCCGCATTGACGCCAATGCTTACGGCAGTGACGGCAATCAATGGTATTTCGACATCGATCCGGCAACTTACAAGTCGTTAACGATCGTTACTTATGTGTACCGCCGGACGGCATCCGCCAGCGACGCGAGTCCCAGCGCAAAGTTCGATATTCCCCTCCCCAAATTAAGCTTCAGTGGGACTTCAACCTCTGCCGGCACAAGCGGGCCTTACACCGTACAACCAAAAAGTACGGTGTATGTCACCGCGCAATTAGCCAATCCCAGTATTGGCCCGGCGGATTGGATCAAACCCACCGCGCTGATTACCTTGCCCCAACTCCTGCAAGCAACGGCCGGACCTGGCGTTACCCAGACCGGTCAGCAGCTGACAGTACAATTTGCCGATATTGCGCGCGGCACAACAGGGACTGTCACATTTGCCCTGACTTACAGCGGTCAACTGCCAGCCACGCTTTATCCGGACCAGCTGCCAGCTGGCACCGGCATGCGGTTGGCCCTGCATGGCTATCTATACGATCAGTCGCCTGACGTGATCAATGCCGCCGGTGCCCGGACCGATGGTTCCTACTTCTATGTGCCCACGACCCTCGATGCGCCCAAAGCAAATTCAGTAGTGACGTCTCCGCCTAACTTTAGCATCAACACGACCAAGGACATCGACTCCGGTAACTTTGTGCCGCAATTTGGCAGTGCCCAACCGGCAGCCAGTGCCGTTTTCCATTATTGGGATGTCACCAGCGCGGATACAAATCCCCAAATCACCACCATGGATCCAATTCTGGCTGGCCATCCAACGACTGACATCGCGGGTACTGCACCAGGGACATTAACTGGCTTGCTGGGCAATGCCATCGCTAACGCGCCCCAGCCTACTGCGCCCGTTGGCTATCAATATCTGGGCTATTACGAATACACCGGCAGCGGTACCAGCAGTATTTGGCATAGCGCGCAGGATACGCCAACGACTTTCTATTATCAGGTACCGACGACCGGCACCAGCGCGCTGGCACCGCAACAAATTGCGTACATCTATCGGCCAATCAGTGACCATTACTTTTCCCTCACCACGACAGATCTGGATTTTGGCCGGCATCCAGCCAGCGCGGCCAGCCACGATCTGAGTTTGCCGACGCTGGGCAATGTTCAAACCACTTTAACTGATCATCGGCCAAGTGTTGGGCTGCCGGCTGCCTCCGGTCCCTGGCAGGTCAGTGTGGCGGCCAATGGGCCGTTGACCGGTCGCACCACCCAGGCTGTGATCACCGGCGCGCAGCTTGTTTTCGCAGCTGCCGATACCGGTACTGCTCAGAATGTGACGACCGCTGGGGGTGCGCTGGCCTTAACCGATAATGCCAGTGAAACCCTTACCTTGGGCCAATCAAGCGTCTATGGATCGGCTAGTTTGAATTGGGCTCCTGCAAAGATTCAGCTCAACCTGCCTGCCCAAACCATCACGCCGGATACGTATCAAACAACAATTACTTGGACCGTCACGGACGGTCTGTGACCGGAAAAGGTACTGCCTGCCCGAAGCCGTCGCGTCGTTATGCTAAACTGAATAGTAATACATTCACGAAAGGATTCGACAGACATGGCAAAACGGCGCGGCAAACTACCGGAATGGCAACGCAATCTCCGGGTCCTCTGGTTCGGCAATTTCATGGCGGGGATCGGATTTTCTTTGATCATGCCCTTTATGTCCCTCTACATCGATACACTGGGGGACTTTAACCGGACTGAACTCAGCTTTTGGAGCGGTTTGACTTTTGCGGCGACTTTCTTAGTCACGGCGGTCGTCTCCCCAATTTGGGGCCGGCTGGCCGATGAACGCGGCCGGAAATTGATGCTGCTCCGGGCCAGTTTAGGGATGGCCATCGTCATCGCCTGTATGGGTTTGGTGACCAATGTCTATCAGCTGGTGCTGCTGCGCCTGCTGCAGGGTGTCTTTGCGGGATATATTTCTAACGCCAACGCCTTGATCGCCACCACGGCCCCGCGGGAACAGTCCGGTCAGGCGCTGGGCACCCTCACCACAGGGAACGTCTCTGGCACCTTGCTCGGTCCGCTGGTGGGCGGCGCCATTGCAGAAGTGGTGGGCTATCGGGTCACGTTCTTTGTCACGGGCGGATTGCTGCTGCTCGTTTTCTTCCTCAGCTTATTCATGGTCCACGAGCACTTCACCCCGATCAAACGGGCGGACGCCGTGCCGATGAAGCGGGTCTTCCATGAATTGAAGTATCCCCATGTGATCATCGGCATGTTTGTCACGACGATGTTCATTCAAGCGTCGAATAACTCTATCAGCCCGATTCTCAGTCTGTACGTCCGCCAACTGATGGGCGGTCACGGCGGCATCGCCTTCATTTCGGGCATCATTGCCTCCCTGCCCGGGGTAGCGACCTTACTCGTGGCCCCGCGTTTTGGCCGGTTGGGCGACCGGATCGGGACGGAGAAAATTTTGCTGATTGGCTTGGCCTTTGCTGTGCTGGTCTATATTCCCCAAGCGTTTGTAACCAATGTCTGGCAGCTGGGCTTTCTCCGCTTCCTCGTCGGTATCGCCGATGCGGCACTGATTCCCCAGGTCCAGACGCTGCTGGCCAAATACAGTCCGCACTACGCAGCCGGCCGAATTTTCAGTTATAATCAATCTTTTCAGGCGACGGGGAATGTGGCGGGTCCGTTGATTGGCTCCACCATCTCCGGGGCATTCAGTTATTCCGCCGTCTTCCTCAGCACGAGTCTGCTCGTCCTCGTCAACTTGGTTTGGGTCAATTTCAGTACGCAGGAAATTCGCCAACCCCAGACCGAAAAAAAAACAGACCCCACTCGTGATGAGTAGCGTCTGCTCTTTAGAAAAAATAGATTATCCGCGAATTTCAGCTAACTTGGCTTGGTACTTCTTGGCCTGGGCCGTGACGGCAGCATAATCGCCAGTCTTGGCGCCAGCAGTCAGGTTGCTGCCAGCACCAACCAGGGTAACGCCAGCCTTGAACCACTCGGCCATATTCTCGACGTTGACGCCGCCGGTGGGCATAATGCTCAGGTACGGGAACGGTGCTAGGACGGCACTGACCATGGCCGGCTTCATCACTGCACCAGGGAACAGCTTCACCAAGTCCACGCCGGCTTCCAACGCGCTCTGCATCTCAGTCGGCGTCATGCAGCCCGGCGTATAAGGCGTCGCATACAGGTTGCACATCTTTGCCGTTTCAGCGTTGAAGCTGGGGCTGACGATGAACTCAGCACCGGCGATCATCGCCACCCGAGCAGTGGCGGGATCCAAGACGGTGCCGGCACCGATCACGACAGCATCATCATTGGTATATTTTTCGGTCAAATGCTCGATGACCTTGTCCGCATGGGGCACAGTGAAAGTGAGTTCAATGGCCGTAACACCGCCGGCAATCACCGCATCGGCGGTCTTTTCGGCTTCCTCTGGGCTGTTGCCCCGAACGACAGCGACGATACCTGCCTTTTGCAGGCGCAACAGACGATCAACTTTTTGCATGAAGAGTGAGTCTCCTTTTCTTTAGGAAAACTGATATATTAGTTATTTTGATACCTATTTTACTCCACATTAACGTGTTCGTGAAGCGCATCCGCGTTGCTGGTGTCATCACGTTTCGCCAACTTCAAGCAGAGTGCATCCAGAGTGATATGCACAGTTTGATCGAACAGTGTCGACAACAACTGAATCGACTTAACTCCGCTGCCGGTCTTGGTTGCACCAGGCACCACCACAACGGCGTCGGCTAATTTGGCCAACGGCGACTCTGGGTTGCTGGTGAACGCGACGATCTGTAAGCCCAATTTTTTAGCAGCCTCTGTATCGGCAACAATACCTTTGGTGGTACCGGAGCCGGAAATGGCGACCCAGGTATCGCCCTTTTGAATCGACGGTGTAATGGTTTCACCCATCACGTAATCCGTGTAACCGATGTGCATCAAGCGCATGGCAAAGCCCTTGGCTTGGAAACCGGAGCGGCCGGCCCCAATCACAAAGATACGTTTATCTTTCGTAAGGTACGGCATGGCTTGGTCCAGTTGTTTTTCATCCACTAAAGCCATGACCGTGTTGATTTCTTTCATAATATCCGGTAAAACAATTGTCATTTATGAACGACCTCCATCATTTCTTCTGCAGCAGCAACAGGATCCGCGGATTTGGTAATCGCCGATCCCACAATCACAATGTCCGTCAGCTTCTGGGCGGCCAGGGCGGCGGCACCAGTCTGATCGATCCCGCCGGCAATCGCTAAGTGGGCCAAGCCCGGGAACTGTTCATGGAAAGCAGCCACTGTGCTGTCCGGCGCCATTTTATCCTGCCGATCTGTACTGTGGTGCAGACAATAAATGGCCTGGGGGAACCCGGCAATCTGCCGCTGCTTCTCAATAGAGGTTTCCATCAAGTCGATCATCATGGTCTTGCCCGTTTCCTGGGTGACCGCGTAGACCGCCGCCAGGGTCGCTTCGGACGCTGCGCCCATGACGGTCAGAATATCCGCGCCGGCCTTGAAGCCCTGGCGGAATTCATAAGCGCCTTCGTCAATGGTTTTTAAATCCACCAGCAGCTGACTGCGCTGAATGGCCGTCCGCATCGCCACGATACCTTGGTAGCCGTAGTCTTTCACCAGGGACGTGCCCATTTCAATGATGTCTGTTTTGCCATCAAGTTGTTGCGCCAGCGCGGTTGCGTCGGTTAGTGTCAAGCGATCAATTGCCACTTGTAATTGCATAACTGCCACCTTTCCTCACATTCTACTGAAAAGCAAAATACGTGCCATCAGAATCATAGCACGTATTCTTGCGGATCTGTTTACCGCGGGTTCGCTTTCAAGAAAGCTTCAAGCTTCTCCGGTGTCGGGTACCCGTCGTTGTCGCCAGGAGCCTGGACGGCGAAGGCGCCGACTGCGTTAGCCCGAACCACGGCATCACGCAGGGACTTGCCCTCCATCAAGGCCGTCACTAAGCCTAATGCAAACCCATCACCAGCGCCGACCGTATCAACCACCTTGTCGACCTTGAAGCCCGGTACGGTATAGCTTTCGCCATCCTTGGTCTGAACATACGCCCCCTTGGCGCCGGTCTTTACGACCACCGTCTTGGTCCGGTCGCTTTGATTCAGATAGAAATCAGCGATCGTCTTGGGATCGTCGCTGCCGACCAGGATCTTCCCTTCATTGTCGCCAGGCAGAATGATTTCCGCCTCTTTGGCCAGCTCATTCAACGTGCTGGCCATCTTTTCTTGGCTGGACCACAATTGCGGCCGCAGATTGGGATCGAAGGTCGTGCGAATATTGTGTTCGTGGAGCAGTTGGATCAAGTACTTGAAGGCATCCAGGGCTTGGTCCGAAATGGCCGGGAAAATACCGGACAAGTGTGCAAACTTAACGCCGCTAAAGTCGATCTTGTCCAGCGTACTCTTCTCGAAGTGGGCAGCGGCAGAACCGCGCCGGAAGTAGAAGATGCTGGGATCACCGTGGGAGACCCGGTCCTTTAGCTGAAACGCCGTCCAATAATCCGGGGTTGAAGATACATAATCAGTGCCAATATGATTTTCCGCCAATTGGTCCTTGATGAAATCACCAAACGGATCTTCCCCGACCCGGGTGATGTATTGGGCGGAGTGGCCTAACCGGGAAACGCCAACGGCGACGTTAACTTCAGCACCGGCTAAGAACTTGTGGAAATGGACAGCGTCCTTCAGGGACTTGTCCACGTCCTCAGAAGCAAACAATGCGATCGGTTCCCCGATGGTTAAGAATTCTGACATGAAAAATGACCTCCTAATTGGTTTGACATCCTATGAAAGAGTTTACAACAGAACGTACGCGGCGACCAGATTCAATGCCGTAGCAATCCACGCCCATGGTAACCCAGTGAGCAGGAACGTCTTCGTATCCAGTTTAGCGTATTCCACAGACCAGAGGTTCCAAGACTGAGTGATGTCCGCGGAGACGGCCATCATGGTCGGTACGACCAGCAAACCGTAGAGGAAATACGGCGGGAAAAGACCAGTGGCAGTGAAAATGGCGGCCGTTGCAGCACCCGCGCCATACAGCATTAAGGGACCGCGGAAGTAGGATAACGGGGCAATGATCATCATGATGATCACGAGCAGGAACCGATTATTCGGGATAATTGCCTTAAAAATACCAGTGAACTGGCTCATGGTATGCACTGCGGCCTGCTGGAACATCGTCAGCACCAGCAGCATGATCAGCAAACCAGCGATATCGCCAATGGCCGTTTTGGCCGTATCGTTCATCATCTTGACGAAGCCTTTGTAGCTCTTCATATTGCCAGTCATTAAGAAAGCCAATAAAGTTGCTAACAGTAAGGCGGGAACAGCGTCCCATTTGAAGAAGATACTCATGGCCACTGGCACGACCGGTAAAATATAGGTGATCCAGTGGACTTCTTTGACTTCGCCCTCTTCTTCGGCTACCATTTCCGGTTTGCCGTTGCGGATCTTTCGGGTGTAGAACAAAATCATGACCAGCACCACGAGCATTTGAATACCAGCCGCAACAAAACCGAAACGCAGGTAGTGGTCGCCCCACTTCACGCCTTTAAAGAACACCGTGAACTGGTTGAACAATACCGGGTTGATATACATTGCGGCCCCGATCGACAGGGTGAAGACCGAAACGGCTACCCGCCGGGGCACGCCCATGGAGAACATGATGGGGAAAAGAATGACCCCAACGGCAATGGCTGAACCGACCCCGTACGCACTGGAGAAGATCAACGCCGTGATCAGCGCAATCAGGATCGTGGCCAGCACCGGGGCTTTTGTCCCGACGGCTTGCGTCCGCCGACTGATACTGCCAGCAATACCAGTATCGACCAAGACCCGGCCAAACCAGGAACCTAAGATAATATAAAGTGCTGTTTTCCCGTAATTCAACACGGGATCCGTAAAGATCTCTTTAACCGCCACATTCACTGGCGTTAAGCCAATGATGGTCCAGGCCAAGGCCATCACGAAGAAACCGACGGTCAGGTTGCCGCCTTTCATGGCGTAGTAAACGAAGCCGATGAAGGTGACGATGAGTAAGATACCTGTAACTAATGAGCCCATTACACGTCAGCCTCCCTTTTAATAGTCGTTCAATTCACTGAGGATCCGTTGATAGCTGGACTTGATGCCCTTGTTGTCTTTATCAACAAAGAATGAGTTCTCTGTTGAGTTAAACCGCTCTGCCAAGAAATAAGCAGACAGATAAGCGGCGAGGGCCTGCTTAGCGGCACTCTCCAAGTTTTGTTCCTTGGGTTGCACATCAATATCCAGCGTATTAAGAAACTGTTCCGCAAATTTCTGCGGATCAAGCTGCACCCGTTCTTGTGCCATAGTGAATGCTCCTTCTGTTTTTGTGTGTTGATCGCGAAGTTACTTAGCGTCGTAGTAGGCCGCTACTTTATCCTTACCCGTCGTAATCACGGCATGATCCGTCGTCGGATATTCAATGGCCACCGGGACATCCTGGGGCAGGATATCGAGGATCTCCCGCCACGGCAAGTCGCCCTCATCCAGCGGGACTGTGACTGGCTTTTCACCCGTGGTGATGTCGTCCTTAACGTGGATATACCGCACATACTGGGTCAGTGCTTTGGCGGCAGCGACCGGATCTTCGCCAACAAACGGCCAGTTTCCCAAGTCATAGACATAACCCAAATCAACGTGGGCGGCCTTAATGGCGGCGAGGAACTTTTCAACGGGGGCCAACGTACCGCTGGTTTGCGTTTGGTCATTTTCAATATTGACTTCAATGCCCTGGGCAATGAGCGGATTCAAGGCCGCTGCTAAATCGCCATCGAAGTGGGCAAAGTCCCCGGTATTCCACTTGATTTTCTTGATGCCCAGTTGTTTGCCTTCATCCAGATAGCTTTGCAGCTTCGGATTCACCTGGCCGTCCACAAAAACTTCGTCCGGAACGCTGTAATACAAGGTCAAATTGTGCTCTTTGGCCAGCTGGGCCACTTCAGGAATTTCTTTGTTAAAGTCCCGGAAGTATTCGCGCCGGATTTCGATGGTGTCGAAGCCTAAATCGATCAATTCCGGAATCAGCTCTGCCTGTGACTTGCCAGATTGCCATTCATCCGCCAATAACAGTAAATTTGCTACAATAACCGGTTTTGCCATGATGAAAATCCTCCTTTGGATTTTGCCGTGTTTGTCCGCTTTTCTGCCAATAAAGGAAATCGGTTTCCTTAACTCTACAAGTCTCATAGTAAACCGGTTTCCTAAATAAGTCAACCGCTTACACTTAGATTTCTTCTCAGAATAAAAAAGACCGGCTGGACAAGGTTCATCCGCCGGACAGAAAAGTTGATCACTGAATTATAAAGAATGCCGCAAAGTGACGTCAGCCGGAATTTCAATGCGCTGGGCCGGGGCGGGTTGACCCGCGATCGCCTGATATAAATACCGAGCAGCCGTTTGGCCAATGCGCTGGGGATGCTGATTAACGCTAGTCACCCCTGGTCCCGCCAACCGGGCCCAATCCCAATCATCATAACCGCAGATGCCCAAATCCCGCGGGGCTCGCAGTCCCTGATCTTGCATCCAGGTCAAAGCGGCCATCAGCAAGCGGCCATTCGTGGTAAATACGGCAGGCCGGTGCCCGGGGTGACTGGTCAGCCACTGACCAATCATGCCGGCATCTTTTTCTTTAGCCGAATCGTCACCGGTTTCAAGCAAGGTGATCGACAGGCCGTGTTCCTGCGCCACATCGGCAAAACCTTGGTAACGTAAGCGCCGAGATGATGCCCCCGCAATTGGATTAGCAAAAACGATCAGGTCTTGATAGCGGGCCTTAACAATGGCCTCCGCCAACTCGCGGCTTGCCGCATAATCGCTGGACGTAACTGTCACTTGCGCCACTGGGGTCGTTGTCCGGTCCACCATCACCAATTGCACACCCTGGGCCTGAATAAAATCATAGGTGTGTGGGTCGGTACTGAGCGGCTGCAAAATAATGCCGTCTACATTTTGGCCGAGCAGCAACTGCAAAGTCCGCAGTTCCTCACCGGGATCGTTGGCACTGTCCGCAATGAGAATCTGATCCCCTGCTTCTTTGGTCAGTTCGCTAATCCCAGCGATCAACCGCGTCGAATACATATTTGACACGTCGGCCACAACGACTCCCACTAGGTGCGTCCGGCGGGACTTCAACGCGCTGGCCTGGCGATTCGGGACATAATCCATCTCCTCAATCACCGCTGCGATCCGTGTTTTCGTGGCCGGTGACATCCGTTCAAAGTGGCCGTTGAGATAACGGGATACAGTAGCCTTAGAAACATTGGCGGCCCGGGCCACGTCATCAATTTTGGGTCTCACAGTTTTTTCCTCCCCAGAAAATTTAATATCCCTACAATACCACGAATTAATAGGCAATCATCGGCAGCTCCGTCACCAACGGCGCGGTCCCCTGCGCTTCGCCGGCATTAATGTCATCAATGTGCCGGGCAGTCTCCTTGATGGCGGCCCCCAAAGCCTGATACGGCTGACTGCAAATATCAAACAGCCCGATGTTATAGTTTTCGCCATCGAACCGGCCCAGCGCGAACTGGTCGTAACACTGGAAGTAATGACACCCGATCCCATTAGGGTGGGCGGCGACTTGTTCGCAGTAATGGCGGAAGGCGGTCCCCCGGTCAGTCTGGTTGCTGACGGCTTCCAAACCTGTGGCAGTGGGTCCGGCATCCAGCGCTCCAAAATGGAACTCCCCGATCATCACCGGCTGATCCACGCCCAGGTCGCGAACTTGATCCAGTTCTTTGGTGGGATCCATGGCGTAGCAATTAATGGAAAACACGTCGCAGTCTTCCCACCCGGCAATCAAGTCGGGATCAGACACCCAGGCCCAGCGCATGCCAAGAATCAGATGCTGCGGATCCACTGCTCGGCAGGCTTTAGCCGGCACACTGACGTATTGCTTGACCATTTTTCGAGAGAACGCCCGCAGGTCGTCATTCGCCGCAGGCGGGACGGTCGGCGTGTTATACAATGCGGCAAAGTCAGTGAAATCAGTGCGCCACGCCGTATTCAGTGCCGCAATCGTCGCGTATTGGTCCTGCAAATCAGCCACCAACCGCTCTTTCGTCGCCGTTCGGGCCGGGTTTGCTAAGACTTCGGCCCCCAGGTTCAGATGATCCACAAACGCCCAACTGGGCTCATTCCGCAAGAAGTAGCCGATCAGCCACGGATCGTCCTTCCGCGCCGCCAATGCTTGGGCACTTTGCTGGGCTGCTTCCGTGTATTCCGGGGCAAAAACATCCGGGAAGTCCCGGAAAATGTGGGCCGTTGTGTCCGGGAACTGCGGCAGCATCGTCACGTAGGGCATCGCCTGCCGGCGAATCAAGGCCCGGTCGCTCCAGTTGCCGATGGTATTAATGCCCAACCCGCGCAGCTGATGCAGCATCATATCCTGCCAGCGCGCCTGCCAGTCCGGCCCGAATGCCCGCTGCAAGTTGGCTTGGACAAAGGCAAAGCTCTCCACTGGTTTGCCCGCGGGGGTATGCCCGGTGGCGAAGAAATGGGTATATTCCGGATCACTGTGTTCGGGGAGCCAATCTAAGTACCGGTGGATGCCTTCAATCCGGCAATCATTCGCGGCGCCGACACCGTCGACGCCCAAACTGAAGAAGGCGTTGCCCACTGGATCGACTAGGTACCAGCGATCATCAGTCTTTTGGGTTGCAAAGAAGCCCGTCCCCTTGGTCAACTGGCGGGTCATGTCGCCGCCGTATTTGTCCCAACTGGAAACAGGTATCTGCGGGGCCTGATCCGCCGCCGCGCGCAATCGTTCCTGCAGTTCTCCCTCAGAATGGATCTTTTCCGGCCATTCCTTGGCGATCGTCTGGCCAAACTGATCCACTAATACTGTTTGATCCAGACCGATCCTTGGATATGTATCAGTATAATGCAAATTCGTTACGTGCAATGTTACTGGTGCGGCGGTGGGCAGCGTCACCAGTTCCAATTTTGTGATATCGGCAAGCGCCACCGCATGACCATGGCATACTACCTTCAGACCGCCCACCGGCGCATCAGGAAAAAGGACGGCGCCTTTGAACCATTCTTTATCCAGCACCATCGTTGACCGGACCGTTGGTAAAATACCGAACCGAATCGTCATCGCCGGCGACTTTTCTCCCGTCACATAAACCAGCAGGCTGAGGGCCATGCTGTCGCCTGACTCCGGCCGCAGCACCGCGGTCAAATACCGTTCCGGCTGACGGGCAAAGGCAGTGACATCGATTCCCCCGCCCAGACGGTCAGTGAGACTGAAGCCGCCGGTTTCTTCCGCAAACAGTGCCTGCCCAACGACATCATCGGCATGAATCATGACCTGTGCCATAAATCGAGAACCCCTTCCGTAAATAAACCGCTTAACTACTATATTTTACCATCCAAGGATATGCAAAACACCCCGATGCCAAGCAGGGAATACACTTGACATCGGGGTGTCGCAAACTAATTCAGATCAACTAGATATTCTGAACCAATACCATCACGATTGGCACGACGACCGCAAACAGTACCGTCGATGTGGTGACCACATTTGTGGCATACTCCACGTCCCCATGACCGTTATCCGCCAAAATCGGCAGCACGGCTAAACCAGGAGCGGAAGCTTGTACGATCAGCGTCTGGGCTTCAAGACTCGGAATGCTGAAGCCCATCTTCATCCCGCCGACGATCAGCAGAGTGATCAAAGCAGGCGCCATGACGAACCGGCCCAGCAAAGCCACGACCGTATCCCGGTCGAAGCGGATGGAACTCAGGCCGGCGTCGGCCAGAATGATCCCAATATAGACCAGGGACAGCGGCGTGACCAGACTGCCCACGTAATCCAGGGCATTGATCAGGAAGCTGAGCCAGGACACCTTCATGACATCGAAGGGCAGGAACATGAAGACCAAAGCCACCAAGAAACCTAGCAGCGGCGGCGGCAGGAGTTTCTTCCAATTGAAGGTACTCTTGCCCGAATCCGGATTGTCGGCCTTGGTCGGGTCATCCCAAGACATCAGGAAGGCGCCCAGAGTCCACGTGGATACCGTATTCACGACATAATACATCAAGAAGTAGGCGGTTGCTTTATCCCCAAACAGGGCCATGTTCAACGGCAAACCGATGAAGATCGTATTGGCGTTGACGAACATGTTGATGAACGTCCCCCGCCGGCCCGGCCGAACTTTAAGCAGCTTGACCAGCAAGAAAGCCACGATGTAGCCCAGGGCCACTCCGCCGAAGCCGTAAACTAATCCAGAGGATAAACTGACCAGCTTGTCCAGGCTCAGACGCTTCAACACACTGGTAAAGATGGATGCTGGTAAGGCAATCTGCATCAACAGTTTCGAAATCGTCCCGGCAAAGTTGTCGTCAAACCACTTCTTGCGCCGCAGCGCGTACCCCAAGGCGATGATCAAAACAATCGTCAGGATACTCTGCACAGAGGTAAAGAGTGCTGTCATGTCCCTTACTCACCCGCCTTTTCTGTCGTATAGGCCGGTGTCCACTTCATCGCTGTGACGGCCTGTTCAACATCCTTGATATCTTCCTGGTTCAGCTTCTCCGCCACCGCTTCCTTCGCCGTGGCCACGGCCACAGTCTGGCTGAAGGCGCTGAGCTTAGAAACTGGCGGTAAGACTGCGGCACCAGGTTGGCTGCCATCCACGATGCCGCCCAGACTGTGGGCCGCAGCGGAAATCATACCATCCGTGAGCAGCCGTGCAGTCGACGCAATGGTCCCCAGACCCAAGCCTGGATAAACCAGCGCGTTGTTGGCTTGGCCGATTTCGTAAGTGACCCCATTGTACTTGACTGGCGCTGCGGGAATCCCGGTGGCGACTAGGGCCTTGCCGGCACTCCACTGGATCAAATCTGCTGCCTTGGCTTCGGCCAATTTGGTCGGGTTAGACAACGGGAAGATGATCGGCCGCGGCGTATTGGCGGTCATTTCTTTGACAATATCTTCGGTGAAGGTGCCCGGTACGGTGGAAGTGCCCACCAGAATCGTGGGGTGCACCGCCTTGACTGCCGCCGCCAAATTAGTCAACTGGTCTGCATTGGCAAACTCACTGCGCTGACGGGCAAACGGCTTTTGTTCCGGCGTCAGATCCGGCATATCGTCAAACAGCAACCCTTGCTTATCGACGAGGTAGAAATGCTTCCGGGCTTCCGCCGGATCCATGCCCTGTTGGATGTATTCTTCATAGATCCGTTGGGTGATCCCAGCCCCAGCAGTGCCGGCACCGAAACTCATATACACTTGGTCGGTCATCTTTTCACCGGAAATATTCAGCGCGCCCAGAATACCAGCCAAGACAATGATCCCGGTGCCTTGAATGTCATCATTGAACACAGTGATCTGATCCTTGTACTGATTCAAGATGTCCGCCGCATTGCTCCGGCCGAAATCTTCAAAGTGCAGATACAGCTTGGGGAACAGCTTCTCGGCGGTGGCCACGAACTTGTCGACAAACGCATGGTACTGCTTGCCGTAAACCCGCTTCTTGCGCAAGCCTAAATATAAGTCATCGTTCAACAAGGCTTCATTGTTCGTACCCACATCCAGCACAACCGGCAATACTTGGCTCGGGTCAATACCAGCAGCGGCCGTGTAAACCATCAGTTTGCCGACTGCAATATCAACGCCCTGAGTGCCCCAATCGCCAATACCCAGAATGCCCTCGCCGTCGGTGACCACGATCAGACGAATGTCCCGACCGTCGGCACTGTTGCGCAGGGCGTCTTCAATATGATCCGGATCATCAATATTTAAGTAAGTGGCGTTCTGCGGTTCGGTGAACAACGCACTATAATTTTCAATCGTATCAGCAATCGTGGGATCGTAAACGATTGGCATGAATTCATACACGTGTTCGCTGAATAACTTATAGAACAGGACGTGGTTGGTGTTGAAGATGGTCATTAAGAAAATCCGCTTCTCCAGGTCACTGCCCTTGCTTTGGTACTGGGCATAAGTCTGCTTAACTTGCTGATCCAAAGTTTGGACAGCTGGCGGCAGCATGCCGTTCAAGCCGAGGGCATTGCGTTCTTCGGACGTGAAGGCAGTACCTTTGTTGAGAAATGGGTTATTTAAAATCTGTTCAGGTGTGTTGGTCATTATTTATCTCGTCCCTTCGTTTTGTTGACATAGAGAACCTTACACCCGGCAAATTGTTATTGTCACACCGCCCAGCTGTGATAAGCTTTATTTATATGAGGAGGCAGTCAACCGTGAACACCCGTGATTTAGCGTATTACGTCCAACTTGTGGAACTGGGCAACTTTACCCGCGTGGCGGATCAGTTTGGTGTGACCCAACCGACGATCACTCTGGCCATCAAGCGGCTGGAAGACGAATTCGGCGTGACTCTGATCCACCGGGACCAAAGCCACGCCGCGCTCACTGTTACCGCCGCGGGCCAGCAGCTGTACCGCCACGCCCGCACGATTGGCCAGGAATTAGCCCTGGCCCATACTGAGATTGCCCATTTAAAAGAAGAAAAGATCCGCTTCGGTTTGCCGCCAATCATTGGCAATTACTACTTTCCAAAAATTGCCGGGCGGCTGGTCGCCGCTGGACTCACAGAACATCTGCTCACCCAGAGCGGCGGGTCCGATACCCTGCTGGCCATGCTGCAAAACGGCAGTATCGACATTGCCTTGCTGGGCAGCAGCGGACCGCTGGATGTGCCGGGACTCGCCGTCACTCCTTTGACCGATGCCCCATTCAGCATCGTTGTGCCGCCGAAAAACTTGCTGGCCAACCAAGCGCAAGTGGCCGTGGCCGCTTTGGCCGACCAACCCTTTGTCGTCCTGAATGAAGGGTTTGTCCATGATCGCGCTCTACGCTGGTTCACCCGCACGGCCGATATTCGGCCCAACATTGTTTACCGCAGCGGCGATGTCGGCCTAGTCAAACAAATGATTGCCCAAGGCGTGGGCATCGGCTTTCTGACCAAAATGGCGGTGGCCCCGGCAGATGACTTGGTCACCTTGCCTATCAGTCAAGCGGGTCAGCCCCGGTTCGTCATCTCGGTGGCACACCGAGCGGACTTGGTGCTCTCACCGATGATGCAGGCGTTGAAAAAGATATTGACCACCGCGCAATAAGGAGGAACGGTACATATGTTTAATACAGTCATCTTCGACGTCGACGGTACCCTGATCGATACGGAATACGTCTACGTCCATTCATTGCAGCAGACCCTGCAAGAGGTGCAGCACCGCACTGTGCCAGCAGAAGATCTGTTATTTATCCTCGGCATTCCCGGAATGCGGGCCCTGGAGAAATTCACCGCCGACCCCAAAGAACGCCAACACTTATTTGCAGTCTGGCTGGGTCACGCGGCGGCATTAAAAGACCACGCCACGGTATACCCCGGCATCCACGATACACTGGCCGCGTTGCACGCCCAAGGGGTCACCGTTGGTGTGGCTACATCAAAGATTCATGAAGAAATGCAGACAGAAATTACCCGCTTCGGTTTCCAAGGGGCGTTCGATATCGTCGTGACGGCGGATATGACCGCCAAACATAAGCCCGACCCGGCCCCGCTGCTGGCCGTCATGGCGCAACTGCCGGAAACGGCCCGCGCTGTTTACATTGGCGATGCAGCGCCAGATCTGGCAGCGGCCCATGCAGCCCGCCTGCCCTTTGCCCTGGCCGAATGGGGTGCCCACGATGCGGGCCAATTTGCGGCGGCGGATTATCGGCTGGCTCACCCGCGGGATATATTGCCGTTAGTGCGCTCATAATCTCGAATTGCTGAGTCCAAAGGCGGATTACTGGCGAGGTACAATGTGCTATAAATTGAGCCATGATAAACGATGGCTTGCAATTCATGGTACAACTCTGGGGTGATCACCGTCGGCCGGCTGACCAGCAGTGTCCGCAATTGTGTTTCGCTGGCCACGCGATGACGATTAATAAACAAGGCGACAATGTTGCCGCTGATCAAAAAAATCATGGAGACCAGCGTTAATACGGTCTTGATCGCCGGGATCGTCCCGGCCCCAAACATTGCCTTCAGCAATACCCCCGAGTTTCCACTGAGCTGACCCATCCCGATCATCAAGGCCTTGATGATATCCGTGCCGAATTCAGTCACCACAAACATAATGACAGTGGTTGTGGCGTTGAGTACCGGTGTATAGTTGGTCAGCACTCGCAATTGATAATTGGGGATGATGTAAATAATCGCTGCCGTCACGGCGACACTGAGCAGCAGATAGTAGATCATCAAGTAATGATACGAGTTACTGTGCATCACGCCAGTGATCAGCAGCCCCCATAGCAGCGTCAGCGGCACCACCAGCTGCAAGCCGAGAAACCGCCGCAGCAGATGCTGATTGAACACCCGGGAGGCATTGACTAAATAAATGATGACCAGGGCCAGCAGGACGATGACCCACGTGGCACTGATGATCAAGTTGCCGACAACGGGCCAGCGCAGAAAGTAAAACACCATGCTCAGCCAGTTCCCGGCAGCGTAAAAAGCCGTGACCAGCGGTCGCGTTCCCCGCACCATCTGGGCAAATTCCCGGCGCTTTTCTTGATCCAGCTGGTTCGTATTATCCGTTACCACAATAAATTCCAAGTGTTCGATTCGCCGCCACAGGCTGAGTGCCGCGGGTAACCCATAATTTCGCCGGCGAACCGGCCAAATTAGCGGCAGAGCCACCAGGGTCTCCAAGACGAGGATCCCAATTTTCTCCCCCATAGCCGTGAATCCTTGGATGAACGGCACGGCCATAAAAAGAAAAAGGACCGCCGTGCCCCGCCCTAATCGGCGCCATATACGCTGCATGCTCTACTCTTCCCCCGAATGCGTTTACTCACATTATACCAAAAGAAGGCTCGACGGCAGGTAGTCTTATCAACTACAATAGAGGGTGATACGTTCTACATTCGAGTCACCGCATATTGCCCGAAAGAAGGATTTTTGATGATTCACATTGTAACCGACTCCACGGCGCAACTGACGCCGGCTGAAATTAAAGAAAACAACATCACGGTGGTGCCGCTGCAAGTTATCTTAGATGGCAAAACTTACCGCGACAACATTGATATGACGCGCCAGGAGTTCTCTGAACACCTGGCCACTGACGACGAGTTCCCCAAGACCAGTCAGCCTTCAATTGGGCAATTCGTTGAAACTTACAAGGCGCTGGCCAAGCCCGGCGACAGCATCGTTTCGGTGCACATCGGCTCTGTCCTGAGCGGAACTGCCCAAGCTGCCCAAATGGCGGCGCAGCAAGTGGATGTGCCAGTGGAAGTGCTCGACAGCGGTCTGACCGATCGCGGTCTTGCCTTCGTTGTCCTCCAGGCCGCGAAACTGGCCAAGACGATGGGCGACGCTAAGGCCATCGTCGGCAAACTGACCGATTATATGAAGAAAATTACGCTGACCTGTTTCGTCAACAGTCTGGATTACTTTGCCAAAGGCGGTCGGGCCAAGCGGGCCATCGGCTTTGTTTCGTCCATTCTGAAGCTGAAGCTGGAATTGACCATGCCCAATGGCAAACTGGAAGTCACCCATAAAGCCCGGGGTGAAAAAGGGATGCAGAAACTGCTCAAAAACGTGGTCGATACGATCGTTGCCGATACCCACGTGACCCAGGTCGGTTTATCATACGTTGACAGTCATACAGATACTGATGCGATCGAAAAGACACTCAAAGAGAAACGGCCGGACATTCATGTGTTGAACAGGCTGACCAGTCCAGTCATCATGACCCACGTCGGCCCAGCTGGGCTGGCGGTCATCTACGTTTAAGCAGCGCGTCGGATACTTACATTTAGTAAGTTAACGTGTTATGATGGTCTATAGTTTCCAGAGAAGAGAGTGATATCATCATGGCAGAGAAAATCGATATGGCAAGTGCTCACCGTCAATTACACAGTCCCAACAAGAAGACAGCGGCGCGGGCATTAAAGAACATCAAGGCCGCCAAGCGGACACAGCAGCATTTGCGTTACGCCGCACAAGCTGAGAATCAAAATAACTAAACACACAGCATAGGGCTGATCAGCCGCCGTTTGGCAGTTGATCAGCCCTATTTTCTTACACTCCTTTCGGTTTATTTCACGTCAGCGGCATTGATCCACTGATTCGTGCCGACTTGGTACCACAACTGATTTCCCTGAGCGGCCACTTGGTTCACCCGCCAGGCGGTTCCGGCGGCCAATTGCCGACTGGTCCCGCGCTGGTTGGGCGCTTGGTACACTTGGGCGCTGGTATTGGCTTTGACCCGTACCACCCGCGTATCCGCCGGGGTATCGGCTTGTTGACCATTCAGCAGGAAATATCGGCCATCGACCCATTGATTGCCGCCCACGTTGTACCAGACGGAGCCGTCATCCAGAGTGAGCTTGCGCCCCGCTTGCCAGGCCGTGCCAGCTTTGAGCAAGCGATTCTGAATGATTCCGTGCCCTGGCACTGACCAGAGGGCGACACCATAGTTGGGCACGTAGTTGATGACGCCGACAGTGCCCGCCGGTAAGGTTTCGATCCGGTCTGGCGCAACAGTCAGCGTATCCGTGAACTTGATCCATTGATTCGTGCCGACCTGCAGCCACAAAACGTTACCGGCAGCGGCGACTTGATTGACTACCCAAGCACTGCCCTGACCAAGCAGCCGACTGCTGGCCGAGCCGTTTGGACTGTTATATACCGGTGTTCCTTGAGTATTTGTGACAAACGCCACGCGGTTGCCGGCCACATCCCTGGACTGGCCGTTGAGCAGGAACTGATCGGCATTCACCCATTGGTTTGTACCGACGTTATACCAGACCGACCCATCCGGCATCGTTTGCCGCATGAACGTAATCCAGGCCGTGTTCTGGTTAAGCTGCTGCCGGCCAGTCAATTGAGCGCTGCCCGGGGCATTGACCAAATCAATTCGTTGCTGAGCCACCCCAACGACTTGGCCCTGCTGCTGGGTCAATTGCGTGCCTGCGGCCTTGATCCATTGATCTGGCCCAATCTGCAGCCAAAGCTGGCCGCCGTGCTGGGCAGTAGCCAGTACTTTCGCTGACCAGCCGCCCAGAAGCTCCCGGCCGGTCGCGGCTCCGCCGGGAGCAGCATATACTTCTGCGGCATCCGTGTGCTGGATCCAAACCCGCTGGTTCTCATAATCCGCGGCGTTGCTGCTGGCACTGGTGCTGGCCGACGCCGAGGCAGACGTGCTGGCACTGGCTGACGGTGTTGCACTTTGGCCGAGCGAAGCGGATAAGCTTTGGCTCAGCGAGACGCTGGCACTCAGCGATGCGGAGGTACTGGCGGAAAGACTGCCGCTGGCTGAAGCGGAAGCACTTTGACTAGTGCTGTCGGCAGCCGTTGCCATTGAATCCGATACCTCGCTTGCCGAAATGCTGGCACTCAGTGACGCACTTGCGCTGAGGGACGCGGCGGTGCTTTGACTGGTCGATAGGCTTTCGTTGGTTGAGGCAGCGACGCTTTGTGCCGCACTCTCTGCCGAAGCAGAGGCGCTCAGAGACGCGGACGCACTCGCACTCGTCGAAGCGCTAGCACTCACTGACTCAGAAGTACTGGCACTGGCTGAAGCCGATGTACTCGCACTCAACAAAGCCGCGCCACTGGTGCTGATCGACAGGCTCTCACTGACACTGGCACTCTCAGCCGATGCTGATGCACTCTGACTCAGTGCTGTGCTGGTCGAAGCAGAAAGGCTGCCACTCGTTGAGACAGACGCGCTCAACGACTCAGAAGCGCTGACGCTTAAACTTTCACTCGTCGAAATGCTCTCGCTGAGAGATACACTCGCTGACGTGCTGGCGCTCACTGAGGTTGATTCACTCGCACTGGTTGAAATACTTTCACTCGTTGAAGCAGAGAGACTTTGACTAGCAGAAGCACTGGTACTCAGCGAGGCCGATGTGCTCGCACTGACTGAAATAGACTCACTGGTGCTGGCAGAGGCAGAAGCGCTGGCACTGATCGACGTACTCGTACTTAACGACGCTGCCGCGCTGGCACTCGCCGAGGTACTTTCGCTGAGCGATGTGGAAGTGCTGGCGCTGACGGAAAGGAACTCGCTTTGGCTCACCGAGGCAGACTGGCTCGCACTCAGAGAAGATGATTCACTGGTCGAGGCAGAAACACTCTGACTGGTGCTCAGCGAGAGACTTTCGCTTAGGCTAGCCGATGTACTGGCACTCGCCGAAACACTTTCACTGGCAGACAGTGACAGACAGGTACTGGTCGATGCGCTGGCACTTAATGAGGCTGATGTACTAGTACTCGTCGAAGCGGATTTGCTTTGACTGGCGGAAGTACTGGCACTCAGTGATGCACTCTCACTCAATGACACCGACGCACTTTCACTTAGTGCTGCTGATGTACTCTGACTTGCCGACAAACTGGTACTAGTAGAAGCAGACTGGCTGACGCTAGTACTCAATGATTCAGAAGTGCTCGTGCTCAGTGACGCCGACGCGCTATCATTCAGTGATGTACTCGTGCTTGCCGCTGAGGCAGATTGGCTCGCACTGATTGAGGTACTTTCACTCGCAGAAATGCTGGCACTCAGTGATGCAGACGCGCTCACCGATTCAGATGTGCTCGCACTGGCCGAAACAGATTCACCCTGACTCGCTGAAATGCTCTCGCTGGCCGAAACACTCGCACTCATCGAAGCAGATTCACTCTGACTTGTTGATGTGCTTGCACTGGCAGAAATGCTTTCACTCAGTGATGTGGCGGTGCTTTCGCTCTGCGATGCCGAAACGCTCACACTTGCCGAATTCGAAATGCTTTCACTCTCAGATGCTGAGATGCTCTCACTGGCGGAAGCACTCGTACTGAGAGACGTGGCGGTGCTTTCGCTATCGGATACACTTGCACTTAACGAGTCGGAAGTACTCGTACTAGCCGACATGCTTGTACTCAACGATGCCGACATGCTAGCACTTGTCGAAGCGGATTCGCTCTGGCTTGTTGATGTGCTTGCACTCAGCGAAGTTGAGGCACTTGCACTGATCGAATTCGAGACGCTTTCGCTCAGTGATGCAGAAGTGCTCTCACTGCCCGAGATACTTGCACTCAATGACGCGGATTCACTCTGACTGACAGATGTGCTTTCACTAGTGGAGAGACTTTCACTCGTCGAAGCCGATAAACTCTCACTGGCCGACACACTATTGCTGGCTGAAATACTATCGCTGATCGATGTCGAGCTGCTTTCGCTGACTGATGCACTTTCACTCACCGACGTTGAGACACTCTCACTCGTTGACATGAATTCAGAGATACTTGTGCTCTGGCTCTCAGACGTGCTCTCACTCAATGACTCTGATGTACTTTGACTTATCGATGCACTTTCGCTGGCTGAAATACTCTCGCTCAACGATGCGGAAGTACTCTCACTGAGAGACATTGACATGCTTTCACTGGCCGAAGCACTCTCGCTCGCAGACATACTCTCTCTCAGTGATGTTGAGGTGCTTTCGCTTAGTGACGTTGAAGTGCTCTCACTCAACGAGGCTGAAGTGCTTTCACTAGTCGAAGTGGACTCGCTCAGACTTGTTGAGGCACTCTCGCTGGCCGAGACACTTTCACTCGTCGAAACCGATTCACTCTGACTGACAGACGCGCTTTCACTCAATGACGTTGAGGTGCTTTCACTGACGGAAATGCTCTCGCTGAGAGATGCAGACGTGCTTTCACTTTCGGATGTGCTTTCGCTTAACGAGGCAGCAGTGCTCTCACTGGCTGAGGCACTTTCGCTCAACGATGTTGAGATACTCTCACTCGCTGACGTACTTTCACTAACTGAAACACTCTCGCTCGTGGAGAGACTTTCACTCGTCGAAGCGGATTCACTCTGGCTGATTGACGTACTTTCACTCAGTGATGTCGAAGCACTCTCACTGATCGATGCACTTTCACTCAGCGAGGTGGATTCACTCTGACTGGCGGAAGTGCTCTCACTGGCTGAGATGCTTTCACTCGTAGAAGCAGACGTACTTTCACTCAACGACGTACTCTCACTCAATGATGCTGAGGTGCTCTCACTGGCCGAAACACTTTCGCTGAGAGACGCTGAGGTGCTTGTGCTCGCTGATATACTTTCACTCAACGATGTTGACGCACTATCACTGGCTGAAACACTTTCACTCGTTGAGATAGACGCACTTTGACTAGCAGAGGTGCTTTCACTTTTTGAGACGCTCGTGCTGAGCGAGGTACTCGCCGAAACCGACTGGCTCTCACTGACAGATGCACTCTCACTCGTCGACGCGGACATGCTTTCACTCTCAGATGTACTCAAACTGGTGGATTCAGAGGCACTGAGGCTGTCCGCGGTGCTGTTTGATTGAGAAGTTGACGTCGCGGCTGAAACGACGGTCAAAATCGCCACTTTCGTCAATACAATACCGCTCACTGGATCAGTATAGGCTAGCTTTACTTCATACTGACTATCCTTGGTCGTGTCGATGCTCCCTAAATCAGCGGTGACTTGAGCCGGATCACCGGCGTCACCAGCCGCGTCCGTCACACTCTCCACAAAACTTGCAGCCGTCGGCGTTTCTCCGGCGCCAACATAGTACGTGACATCCTGGGTCACCATTTGCGGTTGTTTGGCTGGGTTGTTTTGAATAGTAAAGGTGCCAGTGATACCCGTCAAATCAGCAACCGTAGGCAGCTGGTAACCCGTGGCCAATGCTGGGCGGCCTTGCAGAGCGGTCAGGATAGCCTGGGCCCCCGCAGGAGTCACGGTAAACTTGTAATCTCCCACAGCAGTGCCGTCATTAACAACGGTATAATGACTCGGATCAATCAAGCCAATATACTCAGCATGCTGATCAGACCAAGTCAGCTTCACCAGCGGCTGGATCAGATCACTGGCCTTAGACCCGCTAAACAGCGCTGTTGCCGGCGTTGAGGTGGCCGTCTTAGCGGTCATTGACGCGCCCTTCGTGTAGGTGAAAGCCAGCGTGGTGTCCTCGTGGTACGTACCCGATTGCGTTGCCGGTTTGGCATACCAGCCGGGAATATCGGGGGCCGTGATGGTCACTGGCGCATCATTCAGTGCATAACCTATTGTGTCGGATGGTGCCTTAAAAGTGCCATCCGACGAACTGGCTTTCACAGTGATTTTCACCGTTGCCGCATTGAACCCATCGATGAAGGCTTGGCCCTTGGGCTGGCCTTGATCGGTTGTTTTCGCGTTGCGTTTCTCGTAGGCTGCTGCAGTCCCATCATTGATCGTCGTGTACTGTGTGCTGCCGTCGGTGTACGTCACTGCGGCCAGATCTTTAATGGCCAGCAAACCGGTCGTCTTATCCACTGCCGTCGCCGCGGCTGCTTTCTTCCCGGCTTGGAAAGCAGCGTTGGCCTTCTCGGCTTCAGCTGCATAAACGGTCCGATAAACTTGTGCCGCCAGCGACTGCGGAGCGAGGGCGGTCATGTTGTCTGTATTGGCCAAATTACCCTGCATAACCAGTGCACCGGCAGACAAATCGGGAACACTGGCCGGTGTCGTTGAAATTTGACCCCCACTGGCGGTATTGGCGGCAGCATGGGCCGCATTGTCGGCGGCCGCCATGGCCTTGTATGCCGCATCATACGACTGCAGATAGGCGTATATGTTGGTATAATCGGCCATTGCATAGGCGGTCGGGTTGGCCTGATTCGGATCCCCCGGATTCGTGAAAGTATTAGCCGCCTGATTACTGTTCAGAGTAGTCGTTGTCCCAGGATCTTTTAAATAATCTGCCTTGGCATTAGTCACTGCTTTGGCTTCCGCCGTGTACAGCTGCAGCAGAAATGCCTGGGCCCCAGCAGCCCCATTAGCACTGTCGCGAATATAATCGCTGACCGCTGTATTCGGCGAATTGTTCAGCAAACTAGCGTATTCATTGGGCGTGATGGCCCCCTGAGTCTGCAGTCCATCGGCAATACTCTTGATGTCTGTTTTGACTTTTCCTGCCACCGCATCACTCGCTGCCATCGTCAGCAGCGGTTTGCCCACCTTCATGATCCAGGAATAGCCGGCAGACTGGGCCATCAGCGACGTGGCGTCCGTCACCTTTTGGTCTTTATTGGTCATCGCCAGCGGATCCGTGGGTGAAAATCCATCCAGCTTGGCAAAGTCGGCGACGCTGTATACCTTGCCGGAAGGATAGTCAGTAGCCAACGGGTTGGCCGCTTGCACTCCCAGTGTGTTCAATGCCGTCGTCATCCCATACTTGAAGTTGCGAATCGTTGCTTCTACGATTCCGTCCGCAATTGCGCGGTAGGCCGCCGTGGCCACCGCAGTATCAGCGGAGGTTAACAGCCCCAGCGAGTCAGCGATACTCGTCAACTGCTCGTTGAGCGCCAGGGCTTTCGTTAACGTCGCAGGTGCGTAACTGCCCTTGTCTGTCGCCCCGCCAAATGAGCGGATATCGCTCAATGCCTGTTTAATAATGGAGTTTTGAATGATCCCCATCACAATATCGATCAATCGGTCAACCCCGGAGACCGTGGCCTGGACATTTTTCGCCACCGTAGAATTGGCGGCAACGCCAGTGCTCAGCGGCGTACCGGCGCTATAGCCGAACACTTGGGGTGCGGCGGTGGAGAGGCCATTATTGAAGATCGAATTGAAGTAGGCCCCCGCTGATTGAAAAATTTGCCCTACCCATTGGCCAAAGCTCCCACTTGACTTCAAATCGCCGGCTCGATACTGCGCATAGTTCATGACCGCGGTTTGATTGCCCGGATCCTTCATTTGCGTATTGAGCTGGTTCAGCCAGGCTTCAACTTCTTTAGCATATTGCGATACTACGGACGCATAACCCAGCCACATCTTTTTCGAATCGAAGTTCTGATTGGTACCCGGAATAATACCAGAATTGCTATACCAACCATTTGCCCAATAGTGTTCCGCAACACTGGGCGGTAATTTACTGGCCTTGTCGATCGTATTCGCTTTAGCGCCACCGCGATAGTCAGCAGCGATCCCGCCTTCTGCACTCCAAGCCGGTTTGCCATCGGCAGTCAGCATCGGCGTGCCGGCCGCGACCGACGCCTCGTAGGCTTGGAGAATGTCGGTCACGTAAATCAGTTTCGGGCCAAAGCCCATATCTTTACCCAATACGTTCAATGCATTGGTACCGACCATCAAGGTTAAATCCTTATTGGCATTTTCAATGCCCCGGGCAATTGATTTATCGGCTGTGTCCAAATTAGCAAATGGATCCGCCACTGCCGCCCGAGCGGCCGCCAAAGGCGTGATCTTTTGCCCCGCTGCGGAGGTCGACGCCGAGGCACTGGCCGACGCACTCGCTGAGGCACTCGCCGATGCGCTGGCACTTGCCGTTGCTGAGGCACTGCCCGTTGTGCTGGTTGCAGCCGCCGAACCCGGCGCGGCAAAAGCACGCATCATTTTCACTGGTTGCTGATTATCTGCGCTCACCCCGCTGGCGGATAACGACAGTGATGTGCTGGCTGACGCCGAACTGCTGGCACTGGCCGAAGCTGACGCGCTCGTACTGGCCGAAGCCGACACAGAAGCACTGGTGCTCGCCGAGGCGCTGGCTGACGCCGAGGTACTCGTCGATTGCAGCGCCGCATCGGCTGGTATCGTGTCTTTGTCGCGGGTCGCCAAGACATCCTGCTGCCCCACTTGTTTAGCCGCCCCCACCATGGTCTCCGCCTTCACGGTGCTGGTGCCGATCAGCCCGCCGCCAAAAATCCCGGCGAGCGTTGCTACCCCTGCTGCGAGCCAAGTCTTGCCCGACTTATAAAGGCGGTAGCGCGTTTTGCTGTTCGCTCTAAAAAAGTCTCTGAAAGAGTTGCCTTTAAAGTTCTTCATAAAAAGTCCCCCAAAACGTGTGCTGAAAGTCGGTCAAGCGGCGACAACTCACATGCTTTACCAGTTGAAAGACTAATCATCGCCTGCTTTGCTCGCATTCCATGCGCCATCTTTTAGGAAGCGGATCTTCCCCATTACGTCCTTTTCGTTATCTATTTCACCTCCTAAAATCAGTGTAGCACGTACCCTGGTGGGAAATCTTATGGTATGCTTAACTATTTTCTTATGGTTTGGCGTAGGATTTTGAGTTCTTCCATCAGGCGGAAGGCTTTTATCCAGTCCGCCCTCTTACAGCAATGAACTATCATTCACTAAGTTCCTGCCAAGCTTTCCTCATTTTCGTTCTGCTGGCCGGTCTGTGCTATATTATGCGTGACGAAAGACAGTATCTTTGAGGATTAAAAATGGAGGCTGGGCATTTGAAAACAACGCTATTACTCGTGGAAGACGAGGAAGGTCTCGCTGATTCTTTACAAACGGAATTTGAAATTGAAAACATGACGGTACTGTGGGCTAAAGACGGCTTGGACGCGCTGGCCCAATTCAAAGCGCACGCCGACCAGATCGATCTGATCATCCTGGACTGGATGCTGCCGCGGCTAGACGGGTTCAGTGTGCTGCGCCGCATCCGCCGGACCAGCCAAGTGCCGATTATTATGCTGACAGCCCGGGATTACATCGGCGACAAAGTGGCCGGTCTGACCGGCGGGGCGGATGATTATTTGACCAAGCCGTTTGAAATGGAAGAACTGCTGGCCCGGGTGGCTGTGGCCCTGCGCCACAGTCATGCTGAACCGCAAACAGCCGCCGTCTACCATTTGGATGATTTAACAGTGAATACTGAAACTAAACGAGTCGAGCGGCACAATCAGATCGTGCTGCTGACGCCGCGGGAATATGAACTCTTGCTGGCGCTGCTGACCAATCAAGACCAGGCCTGCACCCGGGACGACCTGCTGAATAGTGTGTGGGGCGTGGACTTCCAAGGTCAGCCCAACATTGTCGACGTTTACGTCCGCGAATTGCGCGCCAAGATCGATACGCCAGACGAAAAGAAACTGATCCATACAGTCCGCGGGACGGGCTATATGATTTCTGACAATGTTGCCGCGGGGTGATGGGGACGAACACTATGGGGAAGCACAAGCAAACCAGCGCAGCCATCATGCTGCGTAATTTAGTCGCCATGGTGGCGGTCATCACCCTGTCTTTGGGGGTGGCGATCACCATTGCGGTGGGCCATCAGTTGCTGCGCGAAACCGCAGTGGCGTCTGTTGGCCTCGTGGAGAGCGTTAAGAAACGAACCATCGACGGCGACGATGACTGGGAAAATTGGCGCAAAAACAGCACCTTAGATACCAGTTCCAGCTATGTCGTCGTGACGAATATGCGCAAAGACGCCAAAGTACGGCATTATTATTCACCGAATACAAAAAAACTGCTGGCCGTGCCGCCCACCGCGGTCCCGCTCTTTCGTAATTTGTACTATCAGCCCCGCCAGGGCGTTTTGCTCTACCATCAAATGGCCCACGCCCGGGGCATCCGCTACGATCTCTGGCAAAGTCTCAACAGCCAAGTGAATATTCTGGTCCGGGTGATGGAAGTGACGGTAATCATTCTGGTTTTGACCCTGCTCATCAGTCCGTTCTACATTCGCCGACTGGCCCATCGGCTCACTGATCCGCTGCGGTCGCTGTCCGTCAGCACTAAGACGATCCAGGCCTCGGAGGATCCCGGGGCAACGCCTTTGCCCGTACCGGCTAAGCCCAGCGAAGTCACCGATCTGGCCGTCAACTTCAATGCCCTGCTGGCTCAGCTTCACGACCGCCAGGAGCAGCAGAAGTTTTTCATCATGAACGCCGCCCATGAACTGCGCACGCCAATTGCGACCATTCGCAGCCATGCCCAGCTCATTGACCGCCATGGCACCGATCACCCAGAGATCATCCCCAAGTCAGTGCATTACATCACCGAGGAGTCCCGGCAGATGCAGGAATTAGTCAACGAATTGATTACCCTGTCCCAGGCGGACCAAATGGCCGGGCCAGCACCGCTGCTGGACTTGTCGCAAACCGTGACGGCTCAACTGACCGCTTTGATGCCCACGGTACACCAAAAAATCGTCAGTCGGATCACCCCTGATTTAACCATGCGCGGTACAGCATCGGCAATCAACCACATTCTCGATAATTTGGTGGGCAACGCCGCCAAATATTCCCCTGATGCCAGTACGATCACCGTCACGCTGCAAACAGACGCCGCCGGCAACAGCATCTTGACCGTCGCTGATCAGGGCCGGGGCATCAGTACCGAAGATAAGCCGCACATTTTTGACCGGTTCTACCGCAGTGCCGATATCCGCGGCTCAATTCCCGGCACCGGGCTGGGCCTGGCCATCGCCGCCCAGCTGGCCAAGGTCAGCGGCGGGCATTTCACCATCACCGACAATCAGCCCCAAGGGACGATCATTCAGCTGACCCTGCCGCCAGCTAACAATACCGCCCCCAATCAATAAGTAACTGGACATAAACAGGCCGCAAACTCGTATTTCGGGTTTGCGGCCTGTTTGTATGCCATCATTTTCAGCCTCTTGAAAAATTATTTTTCCAGATCTGGGAACGTCAATCTGAAAAAAATTCAGAAACGAATGCCGGTCTGGCCCGCTCGCCCCGCCATTCATGAAGATTCTTCAGATTCAGTTCATTTTTCTTATGTGGGCGGATATTTGATCGGGTTCTATTCTGAACAGTGTCAGAAAGGGGGCCGCCCGCTATGGCCGCTCATTCAGCAACTTGGCCGCCGCACCCGTGGTCTGCCGACCTGCGGACACTGTTCACCGCGGCACTGGGTGAATTTTCAATGTCCGCTCTGGGTAAAGATATTTCATTTCCAGTGATCATTCTGGCCACTTTTTTCTTATTTCTGAGCCTGCCGGAAGAAGCGGGCCGGTCTGATTCTTCCGCGGCACTGCTGGTCAGTTTGACCGTTGGTATGCTCATTCAATTCACGGCTTGGTTATTTAACATTCCCCTGCTGATTATTGGGCTGGGCAGCCCCGTGATTGCTGGCCTCTTCTATGGCGGCACGGGCCGGTATTGGTCGGCGCACCACCGCCAATTGATCAAACAGATTGGCCTCACCGTCAGTACGGGTTTGTTCTTCGTCTGGCTGGTAACTTTACCGATACTCGGGGCTGGCCTAGTCGGGATGGTCCTCGGAACTGTGCTGGGCGTTACGCTTTACCACCGTCAACCCGCATTCACTGCTCTGGCCCGTGTCACCCTCGCAGCCGACAGCGGCATCGCTCTGGGTACTGTTTTCGCCAGGCATTGGCCGACTGTCAATATCTGGCTGGCCCTCCTCGGCTACTGTCTCTTCCTGCTGGTCTGTTACTGGTCTGCCATCCGTCACGAATCAAAGGAGTGCTAAACCATGTCAATCTTTGTACTCATATCAATCATCCGACTTGTGCTGCACCGTTTCCGCAAAGGCGGTGCCGAATAATGAGTGCTAAGTCAAACCGCCTGATTGGCGCCCTCTTATTACTGCTCTTCGGCGGTCTGATGGTGGCGGTCATGGGCCATGCGGCCTGGGTCATGGCGCTGGATCAGCAAGTGCAAACCGCCTTGATTCCAGCAGAAAGCCCGTTGAATACCGCTATTTTCAACATCATCGCCTTCTGCGGCAGTCCCGCCATCGTGTTGAGCTTAACTTTTCTGCTCTGTGTTTATCTTTGGCGGCGGGGCGCTGGTCAGCGCAGTCTTTTGCTAGGCGGCTTGCAGTTGGCCATTGCTGCCGGCGCCGAACTGGTCAAATTCATCGTGCAGCGGCCGCGGCCCACCCAACAGCTGACCGCCGATACAGGGTTCAGTTTTCCCAGCGGCCACACAGTGTGTACCGCGGTCCTGGTCTTTTCCATCTTGCTCGTGATCATTCCCCTGATCGATGACCAGGAACAAGCGCTGGCGGCGACCCTGATCGGCATCGTGTGGATCGGGTTGGTCGCCGTCTCCCGGGTGTATCTGCGGGATCATTTTGCTTCTGACATCTTGGGCGGCCTGCTGTTCGCCAGCGGCTGCTGGCTGCTGGCCCGGCCATTCGCGGCCCGGGTCAGCGCTCGACTGTACCGGTTAATCTCGGCAAGATTGCAAAATCATCAACAAGAGAGGTGAGTATCATGCGTAAAATCAAGCGGCCGGCTTTTCTGCCTGGCCTACTAGCCCTTTGCCTCATTATCGGCGCGACCAGCGGCCTGCTGCGAACCAGCACCCGCTTGGTGACGGCGGCCGCGCTGACCGTCAGCGTCTTGGTCCTGGTCGCGGCGCACTGGCTGGCGCCGATTCTGAACGGGCTGCCCCGACGGCGGATCAACCAGGTGCTCGGGGCCGGTCTGCTCGTGATGGTGATTGGGCAGATCCTCGTCTTGACATTCATGCCGGTGACCGTTTACCACGATGCCTATCGCGTTTTGGCGCAAGCCGACAAAATGGCCGCGGGTCACATGACTTGGAACATCACTTACTTCTGGCGCTATCCGAACAATGTACCCATCACATTTTTTCTGTCGCTTTGGCTCCGGCTGACCAACGTACTGGGCCTGTCCACCAACCTGGCCGTCCATCTGCTGAGGCTGATCCTGCTGGATGGGTTCATCCTGTTAGTATTGGCCACGATTCGCCGCGTCACCCAACGGGCCAGCGTTTTAATCGGCGCCTTTGCCCTCATGGCCGCCACCCCGTTTGCCTATACGTATTTTCTGCAAGTCTTCTATTCTGACTTGCCCGCCATGCTGGTGCTGCTCGTGATTTTCCGCACGCTGCTGCTTTGGCCGACCAAAACCCGCCGCCAGCGGATCATCAATGGTACGCTCTTAGGTATCGCCGTTTTGTTCGGCCAACTAACTAAGCCGAACCTGATCGTTTTGCTGCCGGCAATCGCCGTCGTCGGCTGGCTGGTCTTTCGTCAGAAGGCCTTGAAAGCGACCGCTCTGGGCGTGCCGCTGGCCATCATTCTGCTAGGCTTTGCTCTCAGTACGTCGGCGACCCAGGTCATTCGCAAGGCCAGCAATTATCAGCCGCATACCGAATTTGCCCTGCCGGTCACTTCCTGGCTGCTGATGGGGGTTAACACCAGCTCGCAGGGGATGTACAGCGGTACCGACGTAAGCCATGAAATCCAATTATCCAGCAAGACCCGGCAAACCTATGATGTCGCCACAATTACAGCACGGGTCAAGAAATTAGGGATCAGCGGCTTGTTTCAATTATGGTTGACGAAACTGCGGACCTTTTTCACCGTCCGGGATATTCTTACTTGGGGGGACGGCGGCTTCCGGGCCGCACCCGCGTGGTATCAAAAACACGCCGCCTTCATTGAAACGTTGACCGCACTCAGTTACCAAATCGCCACCGACGCGCTGCTGTTCTTAGTTGCTTGGCGCTTGTGGGGCTGGCGGCCGCAACTCCGCGCCCCCCGCGATGCGGTCCTGCTGCTGACGATTGTCACCGCGCTGGGGTATATTGCGTTCCACACCCTGCTCTGGGAAGTGGAAGAACGCTATGGTCAGGTGCTTCTCCCGCTGCTGCTCTATCAGCTGGCCGCGCTGCCTGTCCCGGCCCGGCAGACCGACCAAACGCAGCCTGACCTGGCTCTTGTGGCCCTGGCGGCAGCGCTGACCGCCCTGCCGCTCTGGGCGCACACCATCGTCACACTTACTCCGCAAAGCACCGTCGTCGCTGCCCAGCGCAGTCAATTGTCCACCCAATACCACGCGAAGGCCGCGACGGTAGCGCCAGGCACGGTACTGACGGAAAAGGTTGCCTTGAATGGTCCGGCCACGTACTTTTCGGTCCAGATCCACCTCAATACGACAGTACAGGTGACCTTGCGCAATGTCCGCACTAATCAAGTGTACCGCCTGCACCGCAGCGGTGATGTATACCGGTGGACCAAGGCCCTGCCCCAGGGTACGTATCAAATTGCTGTTAAAAATACGACGAGCCAGGACCAGCGGGTCGATGTCGTCCGGACCTATCACTATCAATTAGCGAGTCAGCCGCTCGTGGTCAACGGCCATGTTCATCCGACTGATTCGCTGATCTACACCAGCCTGAACCAAACGAAAACAAATTAACGTGCTCGCCGCAGCCGCCCTTGCAGATTTTGCCAAGCGAGATACTGCTGACGGGCTTTTTCGATTTGCCGGTAACGTTTGGGTTGTTTTTTATAGAACTGCTGATGGAAGTTCTCTGCCGGCCAAAAAGTACTAGCAGCCTCGATTGCGGTCACGATGGGCCGGCGGTATTTGCCAGACGCAATCAAGGCCTGCTTCGACTGTTCTGCAATTTTCCGCTGAACGGCATCCCGGACAAAAATCACCGGCCGATATTCGTTTCCCCGATCCTCAAACTGGCCGCCCGCATCGGTGGGGTCGGTCAATTGCCAATACAATGCCACCAGCTGGACATATGTGACCACCCGGGTATCGAAGATGATTTCTACCCCTTCCACATGGCCGGTGGTCTGGGTCAGCACCTGATCGTAGGTCGGTTCAGCGGTGTGTCCGCCGGTATAACCCGACAGCACCGACACGATCCCAGGCATCGTTTCAAACGGCTCGACCATACACCAGAAACAGCCGCCGCCAAAGATGGCCCGATCTTCATAGGGCAGATCAGCCGCTTCATGGCGGGTAAAATCGAAGGCCATGTCGCCCAGTGGATCATTCGTGAGCCGGGCATAAAAGTCGGTCATTGCCGGGGTGAGATTATTGCGGCTGGCCAGGGGCCGCAATACGGCTTCCAGCCGTTCCAAAGTCGCAGGGATGGCCGCACCGGTTTCTATCTCTGTCTTGGCCTGTTGTAATTTCTGGCGCTCCCAATCCCGAGTGCCCTTGTTCAAAATCAGGTTGTAAATATCGCGCAATGCATCCGTCGATTGTTCGGCCATACCCGCTGCCTCCTTTTTTCGTTATCGTCGACTTATTTCACTGCGCCGTCAAGTGCTTTGCTTGCCGGACAATTGTTTCACGTGAAATACAATGGCTGAACGGCATCCCTTTACTTTCAAAAAAGCCCATGCTATCTTAGAACTAAATTAATCACGGAGGTACAACCACAGTGCAAACTAAAAACTAACCTCAGCCACCACAGAGACGAATATTCCTTGACGTTATGCCAAGGGAGTCGTCTGGACTGTTGGTGATCAAGGCTGGTTTTTGGGACATTGGTGGCGTGTACCCAAATAGCCTTGATCGCGGTGGATCGGGGCTATTTTTGACCCGCGGTCCGCTCCCTTTTCGCAACCGAATAGGAAGTGCGTTGTATGTTAGCCATCCAAATTAATCAGTTATCCTTTCAATTCCCCGACGCGGCCGAGCCGCTTTTCACCCTGCCCCAGCTGACGGTCAATCGCCGCCAGCGGGTCGCCATTATCGGACCCAACGGCACCGGCAAGTCAACGCTGCTCAAGATGCTGGCGACCAATGATGATCCGCGTATCCAAGCCGTTGGCAAAATCGGTTATGTGCCCCAGCTGAAAGACTTCAGCAGCGAAAGCGGCGGTGAACAGGTTAAACGCGAAATCTTCGACGTCCTGGGCGAGCAGCCCGATATCCTGCTGCTGGACGAACCGTCAGCCAATCTTGACCTGCTTAATCAGCACTGGCTGGCCCGGGAGTTAGCCAGCTTCGCTGGCACGCTGATCGTGGTCAGCCACGATGAAACCTTGCTGGCCCAGCCCTTTGACCAGATTGTCGTCTTCGGCGACCCCACAGTGACCGTCTTCACCGGCGACTACGCCGCCTACCGCCAGGCTGAACAACGCCAAGCACAGAAGGCCGAGGCAGCGTATCGCGATTATTTAGCAAAGAAAAAGGCATTAGAAATCCAAGTCGAAAAGCGTCTGCAGCAAGCCCATCGTTTGAAAAAGGGCAACACGCGCAAGCTCAGCAATTCTGATAAAAAAGCGGCGGGCTTAACCAGTCACGACAAGTCGGAACGGAAGAAAGCCCAAACCGCCATGGCCTTGGAACACCGGATCGATCGGATGGTGCCCCCAGATCGGGTGAAGAAAGAACGGCCGCTGCATTTCAAAGACTTAACCGCCCCCCAACTGGCCGGGCATACGATGCTTCGGGTCAGCGGCTGGACAGTGGTCCGCGGGAAAAAGACGCTGATTCAAAACATTCAGCTGAAAGTGCCCGCCGGCCAGCGGGTCGCCATCACCGGGCCCAACCAGGCCGGCAAAACCTCGTTCTTCAAAGACATCATGGCCCGGCCGCAACCGGTCTGGTGGAACCAGCTGGCCCGCATCGGTTATTTTGCTCAAGACCTGGACACTTTAGATCGCGGCCAAACCCTCTGGGAGAATGTCGCCGGCCACAGTTACCAAGATGTTCATCTGATCCGCAATCTGCTGGCCGGACTAGGCTTTCCACCAGCGCAATGGGCCCAAAACGCCGGTACCCTCAGCGGCGGCGAACAAGTAAAAGCCAACTTAGCCCGAATTTTGGTCGGTGATTACAACTTCCTGCTATTGGATGAACCCACCAATTACTTGGATCTGAAAGCCATCGACGCCCTGGGCACCTTTCTAGCCAGCTATCCCGGCACCTTGCTCTTAATCTCCCACGACCAGACTTTCACTCAGCGGGTTGCCCAGCAAATCTACACGATCCGCGATCATCGGTTAGTCGATCCAGAGCGAACGGCGCCAGTGCATCTGACCAGTGAAACAAAGTTATTGCTGCAGCACCAAATCGATGCCCTGGTGGCGGACCCTGAGGCGGATATTGCCGAGATTCGGGCGTTGCGCCGGCAGTTAGCAGAGGCCTAGACAGAAAGGAAATTGATGATGACCATTCACCCGCTTGCCCCCTATCGCCAGCAAGTCGTGCCCCTGTTTCAACGCCTGTGGGGTGCCACAGATATGGTGGTTTCTTCCGGGCAGTATGATATCCGAAACCTAGATGGTTTTGTTGCCGTGGTTGAGCAGCAAATCGTCGGCGTTTTGAGCTATGTTATCAAACCTGATGAACTCGAAATAATTTCGCTGGACAGCCTGCGGCCGAACCAGGGCATTGGGTCGCAATTGATGCATGCGGCGGAACAGCTGGCGCAAGAACAGCAATTACAGCGGATCGCCGTCATTACGACGAATGACAATCTGCACGCGCTGGCGTTCTATCAGAAAAGAGGCTATCAAATCAGGGCAGTATTCCCTGATGCGGTAGCAAAAGCCCGCGCGATTAAACCCGAAATCCCGCTAGTCGCGGAAAACGGCCTGCTGATTCGAGATGAATTACAGTTAGCAAAAAAAATCCAAGAATAATCAAGGGCGTGTCCAATCATCGAATGATGACTGCGACACGCTCTTTTTTACCACGGCAGCTGCCCCGCAGTTTCCACAAACTGCCCCGTCACCCGGGGTGCCTCATCCCGCGCCAAATCCACGATCTTCGCTGCACCCTCGACAACAGTTTGTTCACCCGCCCAGGAACCGCCAAACTCTGTGGCCGTATAGCCCGGATTGACGGCGTTCACAGTGATCTCTGGGGCTAAGGCTTTGCTTAGCGAAATCGTGGCCATATTCAGCGCGGCCTTGGACGACTGGTAACCCAAGGAATTAGCCTGGTAGAACCGGCTCTTGGGGTCACTAGCCAAACCCAGAGACCCCATATTACTGGAAACGTTAATGATCTTGGCTGGTTGACCCTGGCGCAGCAGCGGAATCATCGCCTGTGCGACGGCGACCGCGCCGAAGAAATTCACATCAAAATCCGCTCGAATCACCGCCATGGGCATTTTCTCCGGCGCTTCATGATGATCCAAGGCAACTCCGGCATTGTTGATCAAAACTGTCAGATAGCCCCACCGGTCTTGAATCGTCTGCGCGGCCTGATCAATAGTCGTTTGGTCGGTCACGTCCAGTAAAATCAAATCTGCGGCAACGCCCGCCGCCCGCAATTTTTCAATGGCTGCTTGGCCCCGCTGGGCATTGCGGGCGCCGAGCAGGATATGCTGGCCCCGTTGACCAAGTTCCTTGGCTGTTTCAAAGCCGATACCCTTATCGGCCCCAGTAATTAACGTATTCGTCTGCTTCATTGCTGACCGCCTTTCTGACTCGCATCCACCGCCACCGACACACATTCATGGGCAAACCGAATCAGCAGATGCGGGCCAAAATGGTCCAGCATCGTCCCGTCCACCGTCTTCAAGTCTTCGTCTCCCTCATAAGACGCCAAAGCATAGGAAGCCAAGGGCTGATAGAGTTTGGGCAAATGATTCTCACCCCACTCGCCGCCAGCCTGCTTGGACAGCACTGCCCCATTTTCCCGATAGGCCAAAACACGGCACAAATTCAGGGTAACATACGTCGGCTGATTCAAAATCTGTTTCGTGGCATCCGCAATGTCGAAAACAATGCTTTGCCAATAAGCCGCTGGCGGCACCGGGGCAAACACATCTTTAATGGGCAAACCAGTGAGCACCTGGCCCTGCTGCTGAATCACCATGAGATGGGCCGCCAAGTCTGGATCCGTACCCTGCATTCCTTCAATATAAGCCTCCGGATCACGGAAATACTCCGCCCGATGGTACTCGGAGAAATGAAAATCAAAGGGCATGGGATGCCGGAAATGCCGCGTGTGGGCCAACAACAACACGTGGAACTCCAAACCCTTCGCCGGCGCCAGCGGCAGCAGTTCTTCAGTCGTGAAATGCATCAAGTCGGCCTTTTCTTTCACCGTCAACCGGCGCATCACGACCATAATGTAATCCAAATCGCTCACCGCCGGGTTATACCCGCCTAACACATAGGATCCATGCAAATAAACGCCCACCAGGTTGTCCGCCAACAAATTCTGACTCCCGGTCGCTAAGCGGCGTAATAATTTCGTTGTTTTCGTCATTCAATTCCCGCTTCCCTATCCGTTAGAACTAATTTTAGCCGTTCCTTTTGAAATAACAATAGGAAGGGGAATTGATGGGAGTTTGCTGCCGTCTGATATATTATTTCATGTGTTAGCTTCTTTTACATTAACTATTGAAACTGTATTTCCATCATGCTACACTACAGAAGACTTAAGAAAAGGGTTTCAATTGGCATCGGCCAATATGAACACCCCGGAAGGAGAAAACATTATGGATCTGAGCAAATTGACGACCGAGACGCGCAATCAGAAAACCATGCATTTGGACACGATGTCCGTGCATGAATTTGCAGCGGCAATGAACGCCGAGGATCAGACGGTCCCCGTCAGTGTCAGCCGGGCGTTACCCGCCATTGAACAAGCCATTACAGCCATTATTCAAACTTTTAATCATCACGGGCGTTTATTTTACATCGGCGCCGGTACCAGCGGCCGCTTGGGCGTTTTGGACGCGGCAGAGTGTGTTCCGACTTTCGGCACTGATCCCGAAATGGTGCAAGGGCTGATCGCCGGCGGTATGCAGGCGATGACCGTCGCCGTGGAGGGCGCGGAAGATTCCGTATCGCTGGGCCGGCAGGACCTGATCGATCACAAATTAGCCGCGGTCGACACCGTTGTCGGTATTTCCGCCAGCGGCCGCACCCCCTACGTCGTTGGCGGGCTGGATTACGCTGATGCCATTGGCGCCACCACGATCAGTATTGCCTGCAACGACAACGCGGTAATCAGCCAGCATGCTCAAATCGCCATCGAATGCCCGGTGGGTCCGGAAATTCTGACCGGGTCGACCCGGTTGAAGTCCGGAACGGCGCAAAAGCTGATCCTGAACATGCTCTCCACCGGGGCCATGGTCGGCATCGGCAAAGTTTACGGCAACTTGATGGTTGATGTGCGGCCGACCAATGAGAAACTGGTCGAACGCAGCAAGCGGATCATCCAACAAGCCACCGGCACCGACGCGGATACGGCGGCCGAAGCTTTCGCTGCCGCGGGTGAAAACGTGAAGCTGGCCATTGTGATGGTCTTGACGCAACTGCCGAAAGCGGCAGCGGCTGAACGGTTGCAAAAGGCCCACGGGTTCATCGCCCAAGCGGTCAAGAACGAGGAGGAATAACGAGTATGGCGCAAGATAAATATGCAACGATGGGCGCGGCGATTTTCGCCGACGTCGGCGGCCCGAGCAATGTCGCCAAACTGATCCACTGTATGACCCGGGTGCGGATGACCATCATTGATGAAGGCAAAGTCAAAATGGCTGCGTTGAAGAAAATCCCCGGCGTCCTCGGCGTCGTGCAGGAAGACACCTTGCAAGTAATCCTCGGCCCTGGCGTCGTCAATAAAGTCGCCCAAGCCATGGTCGACAGTGTCGGCGTCGGCCTGGGTGAACCATTCCCCACTGGTGGGCATGCGGCCAATAAGAGTGCCGTGGAAGCCGTCGCGGCAGAGACCCATGCGGCGCAGAAAGCCAAGCTGAAACAAACTTGGTGGCGGGCCGCGTTGAAGCACATTTCATCCATCTTTATCCCCTTAATTCCAGCCTTTGTTGGGGCCGGGTTGATCGCCGGTATTGCTGGCGTCATGGGCAACATGCAGACTGCCGGGATGATTGGCAAGGATATGACCGAATTCATCACGGTGCTGAAGGTCATCAACAGCGGTCTATTCTTTTACTTGAATATTTATGTCGGAATCAATGCCGCCCGAGAATTCGGCGGCACCCCTGGCCTTGGCGGCATCATTGGCGGACTGACTCTATTGCCGGGCCTGGTGGCACCAATCCCAATTCTCAATATTTTCAACGGCCAGCCGTTAGCCGCTAACCAAGGCGGTATCATTGGCGTGCTGTTTTCCGTTTGGATCATGTCCATGGTAGAAAAGAAGCTGCACACCTGGATTCCTGACTCCCTGGATATCATCATCGTCCCAGTGACCACACTGCTTGCTATGGGAGTTTTCACCATTTTCCTGGTCATGCCGTTGGCCGGACTGGTTTCTTCTTCCCTCGTAGGCGGTATCAATTGGGTCCTGAAAATAGGCGGGGCCTTCTCCGGCTTCGTTCTCGGTCTGTTCTTCCTGCCGATGGTCATGTTCGGTCTGCATCAAATTTTGACCCCGATCCATTTGGAAATGATCAAAGAATTAGGATCTACCCCCCTGCTGCCTATTCTGGCCATGGCGGGTGCCGGCCAGGTCGGTGCAGCGATTGCACTATGGGTCCGGGCGCATAAAAATAAGCAGCTCACCCGGATGATCAAAGGCGCGCTGCCCGTTGGTATTCTGGGTGTTGGTGAACCGTTGATCTATGGGGTGACATTGCCCCTAGGCCGGCCGTTCATTACCGCCTGTATCGGCGGCGGAATCGGCGGGGCCGTCATTGGCGCCATCGGCAACATCGGCGCGATCACCATCGGCCCGTCCGGCATGGCGTTGATCCCGTTAATTGCCCACAACCAGTGGCTGGGCTATGTCTTTGGCCTGCTGGCCGCTTACGCTGGCGGTTTCGTGGCGACTTACTTCTTCGGGGTGCCCAAGAGCGCCATGGTGGCGAAGAATGAAGACGGCACCCTCGTCGGGGCCGGCGCTGGTGATGTCGCGGTGGCCGATGATGCCGACGCCCCAGTGACCGCCGGCACGACCCAATTCGTCGCCCCTGTCCAAGGCCAGCTTGAACCATTATCCGCCGTTCAAGACGATGTCTTTTCGACGAAAATGATGGGCGACGGCTTCGCGGTCGAACCGGCCATGGGGACCATTGTTGCCCCAGTGTCCGGCACGATCGTCAGTGTCATGGATACAAAGCACGCCTGGACGATGAAGAGCGATACCGGCTTGGAAATCATTGTTCACTTGGGACTGGATACCGTTGAATTGAAGGGTGCGCCCTTTGACTTAAGCATCCGCAACGGCGACCATGTGCAATTTGGCCAGCAAGTCGGGCTGATGGACCTGGATGCCATCAAGGCAGCCGGCAAAGGGACGACAGTGATGACGATTATTACTAACATGGCCGCCGTGGCCAACATCACGCCCGTCACGCCGCAAGGGATTGAAGCGGGCGCGCCAACCATTACCGTAACCACCAAGTAACAGCAAGTGGTGTAAACTATTTGTGGGAGCCAGAGGCCATGTGCCCCTGGTTCCTTTTTGATTCACGAAGGGAGAAAAATGACTGTGACCGTGCCTTACGTTCTACCAATTGAAAAAGGCCCCAACTTTCGGGACCTGGGCGGCTATCAAACGACTGATGGCCGCACGATTAAATATCACAAACTGATTCGATCCGGCCGGATGAATAAACTCAGTGATCAGGATCTGGCCTTTCTCACCGATTACGGCGTCCGCACGATCATTGACCTGCGCTCGCCCAAGGAAAAACAGCAGTGGCCTGACCGGGTCCCAGCTGGCGCCCGCTACGAACTCAACTCAATTTTCCCAACGGATGAAACCCAAGTCAGCAAGTCCATCGTCGAGCTGCGCAAACTCTATGATAAAGACCCGGTGGCCGGCTTCATGAACATGGTCAACACATACCGGGACATGGTGAGCCGGGGCAGTGCACAGCGTGCGTTCCATCATTTCTTCGAGATTCTCTGTGCCCACGACCAGGACAATGACGCCGTGCTCTACCACTGCACATCGGGGAAAGACCGCACCGGCATGGCGACAGTCTACCTGCTCACCGTGCTGGGCATCCCGGCGGCCACGATCCGCGCGGACTATCTGCTGTCCAATCCCCTGCTGCACAAGAATCGGCGGGACCGGTTAGCCGCCTTGCGGGCCGCTGACAGCAATAGCGCCCTGATCGCCACCACCCGGTCGCTGGCGTCGGTCAGAAATGAATATCTGGATGCCGCCTTGGTCAAAATCGAAGACGACTACGGGTCCTTACCAGACTATATTGAAAATCAGCTGGGCGTCGACAACCAAATGCAGGCACAATTACGGCAGATCTATCTAAAGCGATAATACTGCACTCCGGGGGCATTACTGCCCTGCAGCCGGCGCAGGGGATGACTGCCCAGCCGATCGGTTACGACTTGGAAATAGAGATCATTGTTCGCCGGCACAGAGCCAGTCAAGGCGATAGTCGCATGCGCCGGTAATCGCGTACGCACCAATGCGAGCGTGATTTGGTCTGATAAGGCATTCGCCGCATCAATAACGGCCCCGCGGGCATCCAGATTAGCTGGCGTGGCGGCTTGCGCCACCGCCCGGGCTAACCCGGCGAAGGTCCCACGATCCATTTGGTAGGTGCGGCTTACGGCCGCACGGTAGTCTGGCACTTGCAACGCAGCACACAGAGGTACTTCCAGCGGACTGACGCGGCCATGATCCCGGGCACTGAGGATCGTTTGGAACGCCCGGCGCGCAATATCATAAGCGCTGCCCTCGTCACCAAACCGCCAGCCCCAACCGCCGACCCGCAGGCGGCCCTGGGGTGTTTGGGCGAGCACGATCGAGCCGGTCCCGGCAATGGCGACAACACCATTTTTACCATGCAGACCGTTCAGCATCGCCAAATCGGCGTCGCTGATCACCACCACCGGGCCGGCGAACAATTCATGCAACGCACTAACCACCTGGTCCTGACCGCCGGCCGTGGCGACTCCCGCAATGCCGACTAAGATACCAGCGCACGCTGCCGCGGGCAGCTGCTGAAATATTTTTTCAACTGTACCGACGAGTCGATGCACCGTCCCCGCCGCATCCAGGGCAATATTCCCGCCCCCGGCAGTTTCTGCCTGAGCGATTTGTTCTTCACCGTTAAACGCAATAGCAACGATATGCGTCCCGCCGCTGTCAATTCCAATCACATACATGGTGCGCCACCCCTTCGTTTTTTCAGCCTGGTATAGGTCAACTGCAATTGGCCTATACCAAAATTCAACAGGAAATATTTTATTGCCTGTCACATTTATTGACACAGATTGTTGAAACGCCATACCAAACGTGAGTATACTCGACATGTGTTCACATGCATATGTCTTGAGGAGGAATTGGTATGGACCGTTTTATGAATTGGGTCGAAAAGAAACTTGTCCCGCCAATGGCTAAAATTGGCGCGCAGCGTCATTTGTTAGCCATCCGTAACGGGGTTATCTCTACATTATCATTAATTTTAATCGGCAGCTTCTTTTTAATCTTTGTTAACTTACCCTACAAACCGTGGGCCGACGCCTTAGCGCCGTACTCAGCCACGATTGCCCTGCCCTTCCGGATGACCATGGGACTGATGGCGATTTACGCTACCTTCGTCATGGGCGCGGACTTGGCCAAGTCTTACAGCTTGGATTCAACGACCGGCGGGATTTTATCTTTGGGTACGTTTTTTATGCTGCAGATGCCCGTCAATGTGCTGACGCCGAAGAAAGCGCCGCTGGGGTTCGTTTTACCGATGTCGAATCTGGGCTCGGCCGGTATGTTTACCGGTATTGTGTCCATGATTTTTGCCGTGGAAGTCTACCGGTTCTTCAATGTGCACAAGATTACCATCAAAATGCCGGAGCAAGTCCCGCCTGCCGTGGCCCGTTCTTTTGAAGCATTGATTCCTGGGGCGGTCATTATTATCGTGGCTTGGCTGGTCCGGGACATTTTCAAGTTTGACGTTAATGGTGCATTGCTGGCTTTGTTCAAACCAATTACCGGCATTCTCGGGAATAATTTATTTGGGGTCCTCTTACCGATGTTCCTGATCCACTTCCTGTGGTCCTTCGGAATCCACGGGATGAGTATCGTGGGGTCAGTCGTCCGGCCCATGTGGCTGGTCATGCTGAGCGCCAATGCCGACGCTGTGACGAAGGGCGTCAGCCGTACTCACCTGCCTTACATTGCCCCAGAACAATTCTACCAGTGGACTGTCACCATTGGCGGGGCGGGGGCAACGGTCGTTGTCGCCGTCATGTTCTTGACGATTTGCAAGTCTAAGTTCTTACGCGAAGTCGGCGGTTTCTCCCTGGTGCCCGGAATTTTCAACATCAATGAACCCATGATCTTCGGTGCTCCCATTATTCTGAATCCATATCTGATCCTGCCGTTTAACTTAGTGCCGCTCGTTCTTTCGACTATTTCTTACTACGCCGTTAAATTGGGCTTGGTGAACGGCTTTACGACCTATCAGGCGTGGACGCTGCCGGCCCCGATTGGCGGTTATCTGAGTGCGGGGAACGACTGGCGGATCATTATTCTGATTGTTGTGAACTTGATCGTTGCTGCGATTATTTACTACCCATTCGTGAAGGCTTACGATAAAAAGATGGTTGCCGACGAACAGGCTAAGGCGGAGAAGCCAGAAGCGGCTGCGCCGGCGGCCGCAGCAAAAGCGTAATGATTCGAACGAGGTGATTGTGTATGCTCTATTGGCTGCTTGTATTTGGCGCATTCCTAGTGGTATTGGGTTTGACCCAATGGCTGCTGGTCTGGTTGAAACAACATGGTGTGCATATTAACCGCTGGATTTTTGGCCTGGCTGCCTTTCTCGTCGTGATGATTCCCCATGTCGTGGTCAAACACGTGCCAATACCCGTGGACGCTATTCTGTACATTCTGTGCGCCGTTTTCGCCATCGCTTTTATGACAGAATCCCACACGGTACTGTTGCATTACGAGAAAGAACATCCCAACACCCCTGCAAAGTAAGCTGTAACGCGGCCGCCGGCAATGTGTCGGCGGCCGCGTTTGGTCTATACTGGTGGGGAAAGGAGCTGGCAGAAATGATTGAAAACACGCAGGCCATTAACGATGTCTTGCAGACGGCCTTGGCAAGCCGATCCGTGTACGGTATTTCATATGCGCTGATTGGTCCAGAACAAAACGAGTTACACTATCTTGGCTTTCAAGGACGGGGAAATGACGCCATCCCATTGGCACCGGACATGCTTTACGACTTGGCTTCACTAACGAAAATCGTGGGCACGACCACGCGCATTTTACAGCTGATTGGCGCCAACATTATCCAGCTGACCGATCCGGTGGGGAAATACGTCACTGGGCTGCGCCAGCCGCAATTAACGATTGGCCAGCTTCTGTGCCACGACAGCGGCCTGCCGGCAGACATCCCCAATGCTCTGGATTTGTCCGCTGCCGGGCTCATTGAGAAAATCAAACAGGCGCCGCTGATTGCCGCACCAGGCACGCAGACGGTTTATTCCGACCTGGGCTTCATTCAATTAGGCTGGGTGATCCAACACATCGACGGTGATCTGCCAGCCAGCTTGCAGGATAACGTCTTTGCCCCGCTGAGCATGCACGATACCGGCTTCAATCCAGCTATTGCGGATGCTCGCCGGTTCGTGCCCACCGAGGACGTGCCGGCCCGCGGCGGTGTGCTGCGCGGCCAAGTCCATGATGAGAAAGCTGCTGTTCTGCATGGTGTGAGCGGCCATGCTGGGCTTTTTGCCCCACTGACCGACCTGACGCACTTTGTCCGCATGTATCTGCAGGCCGGCCGGTATCAGGGTCAGCAAATCTTGCCGCCGCAAGCCTTTGACTTGCTCCGCCAGTATGCTGCCAATGGCCGCACACTAGGCTGGCAATGCTGGCAGCCCGGCGGCACCCGGCTCTGGCACACCGGTTTCACCGGAACGTCGATCGCCTTGGACTTGACCGCCCGCACCGGCTTCGTGTGTCTGACGAATCGGGTGTATCCTACCCGGAACAACCAAAGCTGGCTGAAATGGCGGCGATTGGCGGTCGGGTTGTTTTTCAATGGGTTAGAGAAAATCAATTGAAAATCCAAAAAAGTTCAAATATACTACCCCAAAGTCAACGAGTAGTGTATTCGAACTTGTCTGACAAAATTGACCCCTGCATCATTTCTTAAGGCCTACAGCGACTCATGCCACTGGGCTTTCTTAAAACAGTCCACCAGGGCCTGCTGCACGGCATTCACGGCACTGCCTTTCAGTGTAATGGCATAGTTCACTGTCCGCATCTCTTGGCCCGGCAACTCATACCGCTGCAGCGTTCCGGCGGTCAGATACGGCTGGGCAAAGGGGGAGGGCAAGATGGTCAGGCCTAACCCAGCCTTAGCAGCGTTGATCAAAACGGCGGTGCTGGTGCTTTGCAGCATCGGTTCAATATCGATACCGATGTGGTGCATCGTTTCGTCGAAATGATCCCGCAGGGTACTGCCCAATTCTCTCAACAAGAATGGCACCTGCAGCATCTCCGCCCTGGTCAGCTGGGCTGTTGGCGTTAAGTGCGGCGCTCCCACGGCCAGCAGCGGATATTCCGAAATCGGCAGGGCGGTAAAAGATTGGCTGGAGGCAAACCCTTCGAGGAACGCCACGTCCACATCGCCGTTAAGCAGCCGCGCTTTGATTCGTTGGACATTTTCTGAATAAATCTTCAGCGGCGTATCGGGATACAATTTGCGGAATTCAGTCACCGCCGCTGGCAGCGACAATTGGCCAATCGTCATACTGGTGCCCACGCGCAACGGTAGCGCTTGGGTCTGTTCGCCGAAACTGGCGAGGTCATGAAACTCCGTCAGCAGCCGCGTCGCCCGAATGCGAAAGGCCCGCCCCGCCGGATTCAGGTGCAGCCGGTTATCGATCCGGTCGAATAACGGCACGCCAATATCTGTCTCCAGCTCGCGAATGGTCTTCGAAATCGCGGGCTGCGAAAGATAAAGCTGCTCCGCGGTTTTGGTGATCGACCCCGTTTCGGCTACCGCCGTGAAGATTTCTAACTGCCGAATATTCATCTGCCCACTCCTTAACCGCTCAGTTATGCCCAGTGTACTAAACATGTACTTTGAGTCAACTAAAATCTCCTGTAAACTGGATGCTAAGGGGGAATTTTTGTGCATAAAAACTGGATCCTGTTTAAAGTCTATCTACTCGCCGGCACCTTCACTTTTTCTGGCGGCATGGCCATGCTGCCGGTCATTGAACGCGAACTCGTCGGGAAATACCACCTCATCGAACGGGATCAGCTCTACGAATACGCCACCCTGTCCCAGACCTTTCCCGGGGTGATTGCCTTGAATAACGCCTGTTTTGTCGGAAAGAAAATCGGTGGCACGGTCGGCATCATTGCCGCCAGCTTGGGGGCGATTTTGCCCGCCTTTGTCTTGATGCTGGCGGCCACGATTGCCTATCAGATGATTCCCCAGGAGGGCGTCGTGCTGAGTATCATGGCCGCTATTCGGGCCGCCTCCGCGGCCTTCCTCTTCAGTGCCGCCTATAGTTTGGCCCGGTTCAATCTGAAAGATGCCCCGACGATCATTCTCGCCGCGGCCTGCTTCCTGTTGACTGTGCTGAACCTCGCCAACGCGCCGACCTTGATTGTCATTGCCGGCATCGTCGGGATCATCTTGAGCCGGGTGAAGCAGGTGCGCCGGGTATGATCACGATATTTTTGACCTTCCTAAAAATCGGCTTTCTCGGCTTTGGCGGCGGCTACGCGATGCTGTCGCTGATCTTCCAAGAATCAGAAAAACTGGGCATGACGGTGCAGCAATTTGCCGACTTGAACGCATTGGACGGTTTGATTCCCGGGCCCATCGCCATCAATTCCGCCACTTACCTGGGTCAGCTATACGGCGGCTTCTGGACCGCGGTCGCCGCCACCCTGGCCGTTTGTGTCCCCTCGTTTATTTTTGTTCCGTTATTTCTGCACTACGAAGACAAAATCAACGATAACTGGGTTTTGACCGCCATTCTAGACGGTATCAAACCGGCCTCGGTCGGTTTGATCCTGGCTGTGGCTTTATCCCTCATGCTGCTTACAGTCTTTGGCATCAACGGTTTGGGGGAATGGGCCAAAGCGTCGCTAGATTGGACCAGTTTGCTGGTGCTTGGGGTTGTGTTTTTCCTGGATTCAAAGTACCACGTTAATCCCGTGTGGCTGATCCTGCTGGCCGGCCTTCTCGGCGGTGTGGTTTACTACCTGTGATGGTCAGAGATTGTTTAAAAGTTGTCTTTCTTCAGCTACCATAGGAAGTACGAAGCGAGGCGATTAATCATGCAGCCAAAAGTACTGCTGGTGGACGATGATCCAGGAATCATCCAATTAGTGCAGCGTTATTTTGATCTGATGCTGGCGACGTATGGCTTGCTCACCGCGGATTCCGGCGGCGCCGCCATCGCCCAACTGCAAAACGATCCAGATTTGATTTTGCTGGACGTGAACTTGCCGGATACAGATGGGTTTGCCCTGACCAGCCGCATCCGAGCAGTGACCAGTGTCCCCATCATTTTTCTCACCGCCCGGGTGACCGATGCGGATAAAGTCCGCGGCTTAGGCGCCGGGGGCGACGACTACGTGACGAAACCATTCAGCCTGGCTGAGCTGGGCGCCCGTATTCAAGCGCACCTGCGCCGCGCGAGTGCCCCGGAGAAACGAGCCCAAATCGCGGCATTCGGCGATCTCATCATTAATTATAGTGCCCAGCAAGTCACCGTGGCCGCCCAGCCCTTGGCGTTAGAAAAGAAACAGTACGATTTAGTGGCCTTCTTGAGTCTGAACCCTGGTCAAGTTTTCAGCCGGGAACAGCTCTACGAAAAGCTCTGGGGATTCGACGCGGTAGGCGATGACCGGGTGATCACCGAACACATTCGCCGGATTCGCCAGACATTCGCCCAAGCCGGGGCTCAGTGTCCGATTGATACAGTTTGGGGAGTGGGCTACCGATGGCAAAATTAACCAGCTGGCTGCGCGATCAGCCAATTAAAACAGCGTTATTGCGGCTCATTCTGGCAGGTACCCTGATTGCCGGGCTGAGCATTGTGGTGTATCTGCTGCTCTGGAATGCGTTGATCTCCCTACTTGCCCCCTATGTCACCCCCACGTGGCTGATTGCGGTGACCATTCTCTTTGTGACTGGCGCAATTGGCGGCAGCCTCGCCATCCTGATTGCCATCATGACCGCCGCGGCCCGTCTTTTTTATCGCGTCAAACTGGCCGACCCGCTGCAGCAGCTCGAAACCGGTGTCGCCCGCATTCAGGCCCAGGATCTGGATTTTCACCTGACCCCAACCGCCCCCGATGAATTAGGCGCTTTGGTCCAGGCCTTTGAAAAGATGCGCCAAGCGCTGCAGGATGCCTTGCAAACCGCCTGGCGTTTGGCGGATGATCAAAAGCAAGTGAACGCGGCCTTCGCCCATGACTTGCGGACGCCATTGACTGTCCTGCAGGGCAATATTGAATTACTCACCTTGCAAAAGGCGGGCCAGCCCCTGAATCCGGATATTATGCAGGATATGCAGCAGCAGCTGGACCGCATCAACCGCTTTATTCAAACCATGACCCACATTACGGCCATCCACAATATTGCCCTCAGCCCCACCCCAATCAGCCCGTCTCAATTAACGCAACAGTTAAAGGACGAGGCCCAGAAGCTGGCCGGAACGATTCCTTTCACGTGGCATGAAGAACTGCCTGCCGCCCCTGACCACCCGCTGGCCGTCGCCCCGGCCGCCATCCTGGAGGTATTCGATAATCAATTGACCAATGCCTTCCGGTTTGCGCGCACAACAGTCGGGATCACGGTGACTGTGGGTAAGAAAACCGTCGAGATCGCCGTCTGCAACGACGGCCCGTTACTCACCCCGGCAGAGCAGGCTAACGCCCAGCTGCCTTTCTTCTCCAGCGGCAAAGCGGCTGACCATTTAGGCGTCGGCATGTATATCTGCAAGACGCTGTGTACCGCTCACCATGGCAGTTTCTCAGTGGCCAATACAGCCCACGGCGTCACGGCGACGGCCCGGTTCGCTTATTTGTAGAAATTCAAGGTTCTTGTCTTAATCTTGATAAACGCTTGTTAAAGTCTTCCTATAAGCAAAAGGGAGGCTTTTTTCAATGGATACGATTCAAATCGATCATTTAACCAAACACTATCGGGGCAAAGACACTCCGGCCTTGAATGACGTATCGCTGACGATCTCGGCGGGCATGTTCGGCCTGCTGGGGAAAAATGGCGCCGGCAAATCCACGCTGATGCGGATTTTGACCACCCTGGACCAAGCCACTGCCGGCAGTATTCAGATGTGCGGCATTCCCATCACCCAGCGTGCCGCCATTCGCGCGCAAGTCGGCTATCTGCCCCAAAATTTTGGCTTCTATCCGACCATGACCGTCAGCGCCGCGCTGACGTATTTGGCTATTCTGGCCCACGTGCCGGCCCGCGACCAGCACCGGCGCATTGCCAGCCTGCTCGCGCAAGTGAATTTGACCAAGCAGGCCCGGACCAAGGTCAAAGCGCTCTCCGGCGGGATGCGCCAGCGACTGGGTATTGCCCAGGCTCTGGTTAATCAGCCGAAAGTCCTGATCGTGGACGAACCCACTGCCGGTCTGGACCCCGAAGAACGGATCCGATTTCGCAATCTGCTGGCGGAGTTTGCCCAGGAACGGATCGTTCTGTTGTCCACCCACATTGTTTCAGACATTGAAGCGACCACGAACCGGATTGGTGTGCTGGATCAAGGCCACCTGCTGTTTACGGGCACCACCGCTCAATTGCAAGCCCAGGCGGCCGGCTATGTTTTCGCCAGCAGCCTGCCGGTGGCTGAATTAAGTGCCTTCAAAGCCCGCTACGAAATTAGTGAACAAATCGTGCAAGGCGATACGGCCCACATCCGATTTCTGGCGACCGCAGCCATGCCCGGTGCCAGCACGGTGGCGCCGACTTTAGAAGAAGCGTACCTGTATTTGCAATCGCGGCCCACCCGCCAGGGAGTCCGCCAATGAAATTATTCTGGTTGGAATTCAAGCGGTTCACTACGAGTCTGGCCTTTGTCCTGTATACCCTTGTCACGGTTGGGTTTATCCTGCTCAACGTTTGGCCCATGATCGATCGGGGGCTGGCGACGGCACCCGTGAATCCGACAGCCCGCTATGATCTGATCACGACTACCGATTTTCATGCTCTAAAGACCAACGCACTTGATCAGTTAAAAGAAGAACACGCTGACAGTGCGTATGTGACATACCCTTTCGGCTTTGCGAAAAGCGTGACCCTGACTGCTGGGGCGCAAGCCAAAGTGGGGCAGGCCTTGAATCAGGCACGCCAGGCGGATACTCGCCGCGGCTTGGAAAAAGCACTCGGTCCCGTTGACCAGTTATTGGGCGGACATTCAGATTATCAAGCAGCCAATTTGCAGCGATTCGCGGTCCGCCCGATGACGCTGGCTGAAGCCCGCCACGACCACACCCTCATCATGCGTAAAGACCGAATCACCGGAACCTATGCCCGGCTGTTTGCGGATATTGCGAGCATCATCGTTTGTATTCTGCCGACCATTGTCATCATTGCCTATTGCTACGCGGATCGGCGTGCCCAGGTCCGGCCGACCATGCAGGCCAAAGCGATGGGCACGCCCAAATGGCTGGTGACCCGGTATGCCGCCAGCGTGGCCGGATTATTGATCCCTGTACTCATGACCGCCTTGCTGCTGCTTGGCCGCGTGATTTTGCTTTATCCCGGGGCCGCACTCGATTACTGGGCATTCTTTAAGGCTGCTGGCTTTTGGGTCCTGCCCACGCTGCTGGTGAGCACGGCCGTCGGTTTTCTCAGTGATGCCCTATTTAGTAATTTCACCGGCTTTGCTCTGCAAATCGGCTGGTGGCTGATCACCATGACGATTGGTGCCCACCAAGTGATCGGAAATTACGGTTGGCTCCTGATCCCGCGGCACAATTCGCTGCACAACGTGAGTTTCTTTTATGCCCATTACTCAGAATTAGCCATCAACCGGTTAGGCTATACCCTCTTGGCCATCGTCTTCTTAGGGTTGACCATGGTGCTGATGAATCTACAGAGAGAAGGAAAATATCGTGGCTTACACCTTCGGCCGGCTCGCCGTTAAAGAAATTCGGGCTAATGAATTATTTCCCAGTTTACTGGCAATCGCCTTTTGCGGTATCATGCCGATCCTATTCACCATGCACCCGACTACGATCACCCAGGCCGCGTTACCCGGCGAGTTGTTCATGCCGCTGGCCGCCATCTTCTGTTTCGGCGGGATTTTCATGCCGGAACAGGTCGCCGGGGTGACCGACGTCTTGAATAGCAAACGGACGCAATTGGTTTCCATATACATGATTCGTTTTGGCTGGTATACCGTATTGCTTAGCATGATCAACCTGCTGCTGATCATCGGCTATCAACTACCGAACTTTGCGGGCGTTTTGTACTTTGATTTCGTCACTAAGGTCCTGTTCGTTGGCAGCCTGACTGTGTTCAGCTACGCCGCGTCCCGCTCATTGGCTGCAGCTTACCTGATCCCGACGGTCTACTTTGCCCTGTGTATTGGCTATCCGCACCTCGGACCGTTGAATCTATTTATCTTGATGCGCCAGCATCCGTGGACGGATAATTGGTGGCAGCTTGGGGTGGCGGTCCCCTTGTTGGTAGGCGGGTTTGGTTTAGTCACAAAACGGGCTGTGCGGTCTTAGCCTGCTGAGGTTTCAAACGGTTGCTTTGCAAAAGTGTCAGAGAATCCTGTATAATGGAGATAGCAAAAGGGAGCCACTGGGCGGTGGCTCCCTCCGCAGAACCGTTGAAGACGGCCAGCAGTAAAAATTCTAATACATCACAAAGCGACCGCCAGACTACCGTGAAATAGTTTACTGGCGGTCGTTTTTGTGATTGTCGTGTAGTTCGATGAGCTTAATCATCACGTCGACAAGCAGCAGCATTAAACTGCCGAATGCAATCATGACGGTAAGCACATCGGTATCAGACAACCCAGCACCCCCTCTCGCTAGAGTTTGATCATTGCCCATAGGCATCAACCCCTTCGCGATTAGATTTGCCGACCGTGGTTCAACTATCCTGCTTGATTATTGTATCATGGTTCATGCCGAACCACTAGAGCCGCAAGGGAAGTGGGACTTTTCAGCCAAGCCGCCGCTTGAAATCCGCCATAAACTTTTCCTTAGCCCGCGTGCCGTGCAACACGATGACTTGCGGTGCCGGTTGTTGTGCTGCCAACGCCTTTCTCAGCTTACCGCCGTCATAGTGCCAAATGAAAAGCAGAAAGTCCCAATAGTCCTTGTCAAAGTGTTCCGTGAACGCCGCCGCCATATCTGGGCGGCTATTTTTATCCCGGCGGTAGCGCAAAGACCGGCGAATGACCCGGATGATGGATCGCACGCGACTGACTTGCAGCCAAATGACCAAATCCGCTTCAGCCAAGCGGACCGCCATCGAACCACTGTAGTTGCCGTCAATGATCCAGTTGTCGTGGGCTGCACAGAAATTCTTCTGCTGCTGGATAAACCATTGTTTCGCTTCTGCTGAATAATCCGTGGTATGCCAGAACTGATCCAGATACATCACCGGATAGCCCGTTTGCGCTGCTAACCAGCGGGCCAGGGTGGATTTACCGGTACCGGCATTGCCAATAAGCATGATCTTCATGCGCGTTTATGCCGCATGAATGTCATCACATGCAGAATGATCGCCAACAGTACAAAGAAAATGACTACAAAACTCACGTAGCGCAGCCAAAACCCGTTGGTCAGTGCCGGCCAGAGTTGTTGAATACCCATGGTTGCTAGAGCCATCACGGCAATCATGCAGAAGAGTAAAACATAGCGTTTCAAAGTTTCATCGTCCTTTCGCTGATAGTGACTCAGCTGCCGCCCAATTACCTGCGCCCGAGCCAGTTTCTTTGCCGTGGGCGTGCGCTGCCGCCAGGTGTTGGGACAAACCAGCTCAGTGATCTTGTGCACCCCGGCCAGCGTCATCGCCCCATCAATTGCCCGCAGCGTCAGATCAGTTTGGCCGGTGAACAGATTATCCCCCGTCGGCGCAAAACAGCTGGTCACTGATACATAATGCTTATTTTGAAAAACTCCATTGGGTAAGCTGTCTCCAGCTTTCGTCATCCGCGTCCAGCGGTGGCGCATGACATCAAAGAATTGCTTCAGTTGCCCGGGAATCGTGCTGTAATAGGTCGGTGCGCCGAATACCCAAACGTCGGCGGCCTGCAATTTCGCTGCCAATTGATCTAGATCCGGGTTGGGCCGGTGCGGACTTTCTGGCTGCAAATCAAATGTATTGAGATCAATAAACTCCGTGGTGGCCGGAGCGTCAACTGCGCTCAAAATTTCTTTCACCACTGTCGCAGTCAGCCCGTTGGCGTCTTGACCGCCGTAAATTCCCAATACCTGCATCAGTGTTTTCCTGCCCGATCAAGCTTGCGCTGCAGCTTCTTTGATAAGGTGTGTTTCTTCTCATGAGTATGCCCCCGAGTTTCGCCGACCCGTTTCTGGGCATAGAAAACGAAATAGCCATTGGCTTCACTGACTTTCACTCCGCCAAAGATGGTCCGAATCTTGTTTTCATACCATAGTCGGCGCTTTGTGACCATGTAGAAACGGCCATTGGGATTTAACTGCTGATAGCCGTCTTCGATGAAATGCTTAGGCACGGAAAAGTTCTCATGATACGGCGGATTCGACAAGATCACGTCGAAATGAGCATCTGCAATCGCAGTGAGCCCGTCGCTCTGCTTGATTGTAGGCGTCACATGATTTTTCTGCGCATTGGCTTGTGCCAGCTGCACGGCGTTGGGGTCAATATCTACCATCGTCACCTGCGCCTGGGGCAGAGTTGCCGCGTAATAGATTCCGACGAAGCCAAAGCCGCACCCGAGATCCAGGATACTATCATCGGCGTGCACGACGGCCTGATCCAGCATCGCCTCTGTCCCTTTATCCAGTCCGTGGGGAGAAAAGACCTCTTGATTGCTGGTAAAACTGAGTGTTTTTCCTTGGTACGTGATTTCCATGTATTCCGCCTCGCCTATAATTAATAGGACAATCGTACCACATCAGGAAAAATACTCTCTTACATCGGGAATCGCTAATAGCGAATTGATCACAGCCGGATATTCTTCGGTGCTGTAATAATACTCTGTTGAATCTGAGCTCCCCTCCTTTTCCCGTAAATTCAGCCACCGAAACCCGACCTTCAAACTTGCTATACTCGCTTGGAGCCTATCATCGATCATCATAAACATCGGATTCTGAATAATGTACCTGCTTTTCTTCTTAGAAAACTTTGTCACTCGTTGGTAAAGGGAATCATTTAAGCTAACCCATACATTGTAAAACCGAACAGGATTGATCCTATCCTGCTTACCAAAGGTTAAACGTAATTGGCCATTAGTGTAAACTTTAAAGTAGGAAACCCAGTATTTTGGTCGTTCTGTTCCAAACATCAAGACGTAATCGTCCTGGTTCATATCATAAAGAACTTTATCCAGTTGAACGTGTTCTTCCATCAAGTCGTCCAGTAAACTTGCATAGAAGGCATAGCCAGACGCCGGAACTAGCACGTGTACCTGATACTGATATTTTGACCGATAAGTACTGAATGCCAGTTCACCGCGCAAACAGCTAAAAAAGCGTTTCGGTTCAACTCCTCTTTCCAGAAACGGGGCCATATCAACGATTGGTTCGGCGGGTAATGCTTTTTCCCATTTTTTACGCAATTCAGTTATTTGTCGTTCAAACTCATCTTGGACAATCGGCTCAGGCTTTGTGTGCGGTCGCGCTTTCGAGTCAAACGGCATTAAGTTGATGCGTGCAAACAAGTCAAAGGTCTTATTCACTTCTTCAGATAAGGAGGGGTATTTCTGTTCATCCAGATGAAACTCTTCCATTCTTGCATGACCGTTCTGCTCAGCCATATAGTCGCCGCCTTTGGAAAAATCTATAGTTGAATAGTCATCAGACGTTTTTACTTCCCATTGATTTTGTCATTTATACATGGTGTGACCAACCATGCGGCATGCTTTCAGCATTCGTGAACTACAGTAAAAACCTGACGGATAAAATTCCACGTTCAAACACGGTTGAGAGTCTAACCGTGTTTGAACGTGGAATGAAACTTCAAATGTCCACTCACTCCAGCCACTACGCAAATACGCATCGGGGTCGAACTAACCTGTTGCAAATGTTCGATTAAGTCCTGTATAGTAGAAATCGCCAAAGTCGTTCTCTGGTCCAAGTGATTCCTCCGGGAACCGCTTGAGGCGGCTGGTGTTAGTTGGAACAAAGTAGCGTAGAATGACAGTTAGACCACGCCAATAGTCTAGTGACGGTCGTTTTTTTAGTTGTCGTCGTGTGGCATGATAGCTAGACGACTAGAGCACCAAGGAAAGTAGGACTTTCCTTGGTGCTCTTTCATACCCTCATTGACCCTCTCTCGTCCGCCATTCCCGCCAGCGTACATAACTCGTCGGAATGCCCACCATCCGCCGATATTTGGTTACTGCTCGCCGCGACATGACGATACCCGTCCGGGCTAATTGATCATTCAATAACGCATCTGATAATGGATCACTGGGATCTTCCGCGGCCACTAAATCTTGAATCCGCCGAATGACCGCTTCGGCCGTGATCTGGTTGGTTCCCACTGCCCGAGGAAAGAACTCACTCAACGGATAAATCCGCTGATCGGTTTGCACATATTTACCATGGATTGCCCGGCCGATGGTAGTGGGATGCAACTGCAGGGAACGCGCCGCTGCCCGTTGCGTCAAAGGAGCCAGTTGTCCGTTTCCTTGCAAGAAGACCCTTTGCTTCTCTGCCACTAAAGACCCCAATGCAGCCAAGGTGCCCTCCCGGCGGCCCAGCGCGTTGCGCAGTGTCACAAACTGTTGCCACTGGGTGCGCAGGTACTGCTGCGCGGTTGCATCGCTCGCCTGGTGTGTTAAGCGGTCATACTCCTTGCGGACAAACCGCAACCGGCTTTGCTGCTTACTATTCGGCGTCAATTGCAGCGTGTCCCCCGCATGAACCAGCACTAAATCCGGTACGATATACTGAATTGGTTGCGGTGGCGCATACTGTTTGCCTGGCGCCGGATCCAGCGTTCGAATCGCGGCCAACGCCTGGCTTAAACCCATCGCGTCGCCGCCATAGTCCCTGGCCAGCGCGGCCCACGTACTGGCGTCCGCCAACCGGGTCAACTCACCGGCACTCAGCAAGGTCACCGCCAACGGAAAGAATTGCTTTTGCCGCTGGGCTTGTAACAACAAGCACTCCGTGAGATTGCGCGCCCCAACTCCAACGGGTTCCAGACTTTGCAAAATGCCCAAAACGGTCGTATTAACTGGCAAATCCGGCGGCAAGTAACCGTTGGCGTCCAGTTCGGCAATCAATCCCCGGACAGCTTTCTTTTCTACTGTGGGAATACTCAGCAGGCGGACTTGCGCGATCAGAAAGTCAGTGAGTGTCGGCAGCGTCGGCGCTGCCGCTGAAACATCCGCAATGGTATCTGCCTGCGGTACCAGCACGCGCAGAAATGGATTTTCTGCCGCCATGCGCTGCAGATAGGCATCCAGTTGTACCCCCGTAAATTGCAGGATCTCAATGCTCTGGTGCATTGCTGGCGACAAAAAGAGCCGCGTGGTCAGCTTTTGCTGCGGCTTTTGGGCCGTCCTCAAGCGTTGGGCCATACGACTCTCCCCTTTCTTACACACTCACGGTTTGGATGTGCATGATGTTTTTGTTCATTGAAATCTCTTCGATAATTCCAGCATAATTCAACTCCTTGGGAATCTCAATCTCATAAATGTTGGTATAAATCGCCACATCTTCGGTCTGAGTCACGTTGAAGTTGACGTCAGTAACCGTAATGTGATGCGCATCGAAGTAGTTTTGAATGAACTCTTTAGTTTCAAGCTTATGCTTATATTGAATCTCGATCCGTTTATAGGCATGCACCCGAATGATCTTCTGTAAAAAGGCTAACACTCCAAACACCACCAATGTGCCGGCAATGGCGACGACATAATTACCCATGCCCACGGCCAAACCCAAGCAAGCCACCGCCCATAGACTGGCCGCTGTCGTTAAACCGCGCACCGCCCGGTGCTGGACAATAATCGTCCCAGCGCCAAGAAACCCGATACCGCTAACGACCTGCGCAATCAGGCGGGCATCATCAGCTCGAACGACCCCGGCCATCTTGGGATACGCCCGGGCAATGTTCAGCGCGTTGAAACCAATCTCTTTCTGCACCATGGCAATGATACACGCCCCCACACAAACCAAAATATGGGTACGCAGGCCGGCGGGCCGATTCTTATGTTCCCGATCGTAACCGATCAAACCAGAAACCGCAACGGCCAAGAACAGGCGCAGAATGACTTCATCAATTGTTAACCGAAACAAGGACTAAACAATGCCCAGCAACCCTAATGCGATGGCCAGCACCAGGACACCCAAGAGGATCCAGTTAACGTTTACCTTTTTACTCAACAGCCAGTAGCAGCCCAACGTCACCGCCAGCGGCACTAAGCCTTGCCATAACTGATCCAAGTAACTCTGAATCAAGATGGGCTTCGCCCCCTTGATTGGAATGGACAGGACGCTTTGAAACTTCACCATGCTGGCGGTCATACACCCAATCATCATCAGGCCCAGCGTTGAAGCAGCTTTATTCAAGAGTTGCATACTGCCGCTTTCGTACATATCGGTAATGAACGTATCGCCTAAGGTAAAGCCCATGTAAGTCAGGTAATACCGTGTCAGGATTGACGGCACGTTGTAAATCAGCAGGAACAGGATGGGACCCAGCACGGACCCTTGGGCCGCTAAGCTGATCCCGATCCCCGCGGCGATGACCCGCAGGACACCCCAGAAGATGGAGTCACCGATTCCGGATAAAGGACCCATTAGGGAGGTCTTCAATGCGACGATGGACTCTTCATCGAAGTTTGGATCACTGGCATTCTTCTTTTCCATGGAGGCCACTAAACCCATGACGAAGGTGCCCACATTCTGGGTAATGTTATACCAGGTGGTGTGCCGCTGCATGGCTTCTTTGTGGCCCTCTGGATTCCCCTTGTAATACCGATTCAAGGCGGGCATCACCGAATACATAAAGCCTGGCGCGTGGGCCTTCGTGGCCCCTGCGCGGCTGGCAAAAACCGTGAAAGACCGCCAGAAAATAGAATTCAGCATTTTCCGATCTTCCGGGGTTACGTTTTTGGTCATTTTCATGAGAAAAAGTCCTCCTCTTCTTGTTCATTGGCTGACGCCCCGTTTTGATCAGGCGTTGCCGTGGCTGGCGCTTTTTTCTGGGCGTTTTCAATATCCAGCAGCTGCTTGTCCCGCATCCATTGCAGGGCCACGATAATGATCCCAACGGCCGCGACGGCGACACTGGGCAGCTTCATGTAGGCCGTTAAGATAAAGCCTAAGAAGTAGTACGGGGATAACTGCTTGCTCCAAAGCATCCGCATTAAGATGGCAAACCCGACGGCAGGTAACAGTCCGCCAGTAGCCGACAACCCAGCCATCAAATTCTTGGGAATCGCCGACACCATCTGCTGCACCGGCTTTGCGCCAGCCAATACAGAGACAAAAGTCACCAGCGAAAAGATAAAGTAGTTCACGAACCACATGCCAAAATGCAGCCAAGTCAGTTGTCGCGGATTATCTTTTTCGGCCACCTTATCAACCAGTGGGGCAAAGATATTCATCACGACGTTCTTCATGAACATAGAAATGAATGCTGCGAATACCCCAATGGGTACCGCCAGCGCTAAGGCGGCTTTTTCATCCACATTCAAAGTGATGGCAAAGGTTGTGGCTAATACCGTGGCTGTGACCGGCTCAGCGGATAACGCCCCGCCAATGTCGACAGCACCCATAAAGATCGCTTCTAGGGAAGCCCCCATCATGACCCCGGTGCGTACATCGCCGAATACCAGACCGGCGACCAACCCCACGACCAGGGGCCGCTCGATCATTGTCTGACCCCACAGCCAGTTACCGCCAAAGCAGATAAAGACGCACAATGCGGCTAATATTGCAGTACCTAACATGTCTGTTTCCTCCTCGTTTCGTTATGCGTTCTTCAGCAGATTCGCGATGGGTGTTTTGCTGTTGCTCGGCACTACCTGTTGAAATACCGGAACATCCAATTGCACCAATTCCTTGAGAGCTGTCAACTCCGGCGCCGTCAGCATCAATGTGCTGCTCAGCTGTGTCCGGTCGCCGTCTCCCTCAGCAAACCGGCCGACGTTGGCGACATTGATCCCATCAATATCCGGGACATGCTGGGCAATTTTCAATGCATCCGTCACGCTGTTCACCAGAGCAAACATGCGCATGCCTTTACCCTTGGGATTGTTGAACACTTCAATGGCGTCGTCCACTGACCGAATCAGCAGCTTCTTGCCGGTGGGGGTAGCCATCTTCAATGTCATCTGGACCATGCTGTTGCTGGCGGCATTGTCATTAGCCACCACGATCCCCGGCGTGTTCAATTCTTTCGTCCAAACCAAAGCCACTTGACCATGAATCAATCGATCATCAACGCGTAATTGTGCAATCATGTTATTTTTCCTCCTCGTATTAACCGAAAAAGCTGTTTTCGTTTCCCTTAGCATCATCTTCCGGCGGGGCAACCACTAACCGCAGGACTTGGCTCTGATTGACCAGATCGTCCAAATGGGCGGGCGTCAGCGGTTCGTTATCCAGCAACACCGCCAAAATAATTGCCAAGTTCATTTGCGTCACGACCATGATATTGGGATGTCCGGCCACTGCCAGAACCACCTTCTGATTGACGCTGCCGCCTTGTAAATCAGTGAAAATAATCGCCGGCTGTTCCCCGACCGCTGTCACAAACTGATTGATCTGCTGGGTGTAATCGGAATTGTCAATGTAGGCGTCGATTACTTGCAGCTGATCCCCCATGCCGGTGAGAATCTGAATGGAGCTTTGTAGTCCGCTGGCCAAGTGACCGTGACTGGCCACCAATATTTTTTTCTCTGTCACGCTGAGACCTCCTTCATTTATTCCTTCACCCGCTTAGTAGCAACTTTAGTTCCAAGTGAGTGCAACACGCGCTATGACCGCAAAAGAAAAGAGTGTGCATGATTTTGCACACTCTTGATAACCGGACTCAGACAGTCATGTAAGGCTTATATACCTCAAACATCAACGACAACTCGTAATCATCCACCCGGATGTTATATTTCAATTCCAATGGCCGAAAAATCCCCCGCGACAATTGAATAAACTCGGCTTCTGCCGGACCAGGCTGCACTTCTGGCACCGCGACGTTGCGCCGTACCAGCAGCCGCTCCAGCATCAACGCGACGTGCATATACAGGTTCAGCTTCACTTTCCCATCCAGTGCAATATGATAGGCTGCCTCGTACTTGGCGATGACACCCTCGACTTCCTTGATCACGATATCTGGATTCAAGAAGCTGAGCCGCTCGCTCACGCCTTCAATGGAAAAGAATCGTAGTAATTCTTCATTGAGCTGTTGCAACCGGCTTGGTTCAACGTATGGCCGCAGCCAATCGGTAAATTGCTTCGTCCCTTCTTGTTCCAGCAAATCATAGATGTTTAGGAACGGCACTGAGCTATTAGCCGGCAAATCATTAGTGGTCAACACAAAGAGTGTTTGATCAAAGTAGTTGGCCTGCTCGGCATCCGTCAATTTGCGTTTCATCTGCGCATAATCCACTGGCAAGACTTTAATTGGTGCTGGGACGTATTGCTTCATGATTTCACTAATTTTTTCAGAAATACCTAAGCCAGAAATACAAGAAATCAGAATATTAGGCGATTGTGAAAAGCCCGTATAATACTGGGTTTCAATCGTATACTGTTCCGCCGCTTCGGCGATTTCTTTAAAAGGCAAATGCTGCTTCATCTTCAATGCCAGATCTAGCGCCGTCACAGTGGTTAAGTTATTCACCACCATCAGATCACCATCCAGATGCGGCCGCAATGCAGTATAGAGCTGGCTTAACGAACCCATATCCACTAAGAGAATGAATCCTTCGCTGGTATCCAGCGCATCGATGGAGCGCTGGGCCTTCTCGATCACTGCAGCCACCCCCGTGTTGATCGGCATATCGATGGCATCAAACACGTAGGTACCGCACAATTGATTGACGACCGCCTGAATGCTGGTCGCGGTTCTTTCGCCATGGGCGATCATCATCCCCTTCAGCTGAATGGTCTCATCCACATAGTCATGCAGCAGCAGCGTCAGACAGGCTTGCAAGCTCTCCTGACTCGCTGGGGTCAATGCCTCAAGGTGCTGATAAAAAGCCGCGGCGACATGGGCCGCCCGGGGATAATGATGCCGGATGGCCGCACCCCAGTCCGCTCGTTGTGCAGCGGGCAGCACCATCCGTCGGCGATAAAGCGCAAAGAGTAATGATTCCAAAGTGGCGTCTACGGCCAGGCCAAACTGCTGTTGCAAAATTGAATGAAACCAATACGCATGGGGACCATGCAAGGGGTGGGCTGCCTCCCAGGCGGGGACACTCGGCACCATGGTTTGTAACTGAGTCATTAACGATTGGTACTCCCAATCGGCTGGCGCCTTCATTCCTGCTACGGCCGTCGTGAAGTGCTGCCACGCTTGGTCCAATGTGTCCGTTGTCTGCTGCTGAACGGCAGCCGTGGGTTCAATAGTGATATCAGTCCAGTTATCCAGGGTTTTTTGCCCAGTTAACCCAAAATCATGCGCCGTTAAGCGGATCACCGGCTGTTTGGCTTGATCCTTGAAGCCGGACGCACACCCCCGGCGAATCCAATTTTTCAAATAACCGATATTGCCTTGATGCCGGCAGTGGACCAGAATACTCAGTACTGCGCCGGTGACGACCACGGGCCGTTGCAGCACCTTCGCTTCTTGGTGAAATAAAGCAGTCAATAGAGTTAACCGTTCATCCACCGGTCGGGCCGAAAAATTGGGCAAGTGTACCGTAACCGCAATCCGGCGGCGGAATGTACCCAGCATAACCTGTTCCGGGTCCTCAGTCGTGGCAAAGATCAAGCGAACGGTGGCGTGCCGAGACTGCTGGTTTTCGCCCATACGAAAGAAGCGGCTAGTATCCATGAAGGTGAACAGCTTCTCTTGGTTTTCACTCGATAATCGATGAACTTCATCGAGAAATAGATAACCGCCATCGGCTTGGGCCAGTAGTCCGTCATGATCTGTTTCCGCGCCGGTGTACGCGCCCCGCACATAGCCAAACAAAATACTAGATAATAATTCTGGGTTGTTCGCATAGTCAGCACAATTAAGTACGATATATGGCGCATCCGCTTCAATCACTTTGTTTGCCCGCGCATACTCGTAAATCTGTTGGGCTAAAAAGCTCTTGCCGACGCCTGAATCTCCTGTAATCAAGATATTTAAGCCATTGGGCGGATAATGGACGGCAGCGGTACATTGGTCAATAATGTCACGTAAGCTGCCGGTCGCGCCAACAAATTGGCGAAACCCGTCAGTTTGCTGCTCTGCCGTTGCGTTTGTCGCCAAGCGCCATTGGACTGGCCGTTCGTCGTTCTTAACCAGCAAACCTTGGTCTGCTAATCGGTTCAGATAGTGACTCGTCACCGATCGGGACAGATGGAGCTGCGCTGCTACCATTTGGGTCGTCTGCGGGCCACCTTGATCGCGGATCAAGGTCAATACCCGGTCTTCTGCACTCATCGTTGTCGCTCCTCGCTCTTTTTGCACACTATTAAACACTCTTTGCTAGTATACAGAATAATCAGTGTTTGAGAAAGCGGTATCCATAGTTTGCGTTGACATCAGCCATAAAAAGGCCAACTATAAGAAGTTATATAACACAGACAAGGCGATGACTGCAGTGAATTGGCACGTATTCAGTGACACTTTTTCTTCTCTCCGTTCCAAAAACTTTCGCCGCTTCTGGATTGGCCAATGTATTTCCGTTATGGGCACCTGGATCCAGCGGACGACGCAGACTTGGCTGGTTTACCAAATGACCAAGTCCGCCTTTTTGGTGGGCCTGCTGGCCGCCGCCCAGTTTGTCCCGATCATGGCCCTCACTCTAGTGGCGGGGACGTTAATTGACCGGTATCCGAAGCGGCGTATTCTGTTGATCACCCAGGCTGGCTTTTTGGTCCTGGGGGCAATCATGACCACCATTACCTACTTGAAGATCGTGCAATACTGGCAGATCTTGCTTATTGCCCTGGGCTACGGCATTCTGCAAAGTTTCGATACGCCCACACGGCAGTCTTATGTCATTGAGTTGGTCGGCAAAAAGGACTTGATGAACGGTATTTCGCTCAATTCATCCATTTTCAACCTGGCGAAGATTGCCGGCCCATCATTGGCCGGTATTCTGATGGTTGCGCTAGGCGTGGCGCCGTGTTTTCTCATCGACACGTTGAGCTACATCGCGATCATCATTGGTCTCTTGATGATCCATCAAGAACACCCTGTGGCCAGCCACACGCCGCGGCATATTATTGCCGATGTCAAAGAAGGCCTGGCTTACGTTGTCCACCACGACAATGTCAAGCTGAGTGCCGAACTGATGATGATCATCTGCACGCTGAACTTCAACAACAACGTCATTATTCCGATTTACGCCCAAGAAGTACTGGGCCGCGGTGCCCAGGGTTATGCCAACCTGCTGTCAGCCACTGGAATCGGCTCGCTCATCGCCGCCTTCTTAATGAGCTACCTATCCCGCTTTGGCCTGCGGCGCGACCTATATTTAATGGTCGCTCTGGGCACGGCGCTGGTCCAATCATTGATGATTTTCGTCCGCGTATACTGGCTGGCGATGATTTTTATGGTGGTCATTGGTTTCTGCAACATGGTCTTTTTGAACCAGTCCAATGCGGCCTTCCAATTCTCCATTCCAAATGAATTGCGCGGACGAATTATGAGTGTATATGTGCTGCTGAATCAGGGGTCCACCCCCATCGGCAGTCTCTATTCCGGTGGGTTAATGGACGTGGCCGGCGGCCTGTGGGGCTTCCCTGCCTGCGGTTTGCTGGCGCTGGTCTTAGCCGTGCCGGTGCTGCTTGGTCATCAACGGACGGTCAAACAATGGTTGAATACATGAATAAAGGCCCATCGCCAGATTCTCAGCGATGGGCCTTTGTCTTAAACAGGTTTACAGAACGTGCGCCACATAGTCTTTATTCAAGTCTTGGTAGGTGATTTCGGTGATGTCCGGATCCACTGTCTTGACCGTCGGCGTCATGTAGTGGGAATCCTGCACCGTCATGGTCCGTTTAGCCAGGTCGAAGCCTGCCCAATATTGGGTGGAATCGGTCCGATTTTCATTATCCGCATCGCGGCCCAAGCCCTCCGGTACCATCACTGTCTTGAAGCAGTTATAGAGCTGCTGGATACCGTCAGCCCGGTGAAATGGCGGGAGGTTATGGGAAACAACCATGGCCCGGACAAAGCGGGAAGGCGATGTGTAATCCCCCGGCAAACCAAACATGCCGTAACCCGTCCCGAATTCAATGGGTTGGACCTGGTAATCACCCAGCTTAGTCCCCTGACCGCGGTTGATGGCGTCTAGAGAAACGTAATTGCGCAGGTTGGTCGTATGGTAGCCGTACTCCGGGCTGTTGGTCATCGCACCAATGTTGTCGTAAACCTTGAATGCGCCATGATCAGTCGGTTCCAACACCACGCCGGCCCCAGTTTCATCCACAAAGGCATAGTGCAGCGGAATCCCCTTGGCCGCGTCATCTGCCAGAATGCCCGTCTTCGCCGCTGTGGCGCGGACATCCGCCACCGTCTTACAGGTAGTCAAAATGTAAGCCACATATTCTGTGGCAAAGACACCCTTCAAGCCGCGTTGACTCAAGGACTCCGGCGATGCCGTGGTGGCCTCGACCAGCACCTGCATGTCACCGGCCAGGCCATATTCATTAACCCCGTCAAACAAGCCGGCCGTGCCGGCAACCCCAACACCACTGGCGGCGTATTGCGTCGTCCAATCCGGGGTCTGGCTTGGCACTTTCACGCCGCGGGGAAAGCTGGTGATTTTGCCGGGGAAGTTGATGCCGCCTTTGGGATCATTCTGATGGAAAAACGTATCCGCAAAGTCCATCGTCCGGCCCCAAAAGACGTCACCTTCGATGGCTCTGATCTGCATTGATGTACACATGTTCTATTACCCCCAAGTTATGTATTTGCCCCTATGATGCGATTTCTGCAACCAATAGTCAATCCTCAGGAACATATAGAAAGTTGACATTTTACTCCGTTCCGGCTAAGCTACGGTTATTCAATCGGTGCAAACGAAGTGCCCTACAGGAAGCCGGCCATCACTGAGACGCCGGCGGCGTGCACGAATCCGAACCGATGGTGTCACATCCAGTGATCGCTGGTCATAGCAAACGCAAAAGAGCAAAGAAATCCGCTTTGAACGAGGATGGTACCGCCCAGAAATGGGTGCCTCGAACGAAGCGGATTTTTGTTTATTTTTGGGAGGAATATAGAAATGACAGAAAAGAGACCGCTGACTTGCCGGCGCATCGTCGTCAAAATCGGCACGAGCAGTCTGATCGACGCCGCCACAGGCCAGATCAAACTGCAGACGATCGACCGCCTGGCCTTCACCCTGGCGGCGCTGAATCATCAAGGCTGCGACATGGTGCTGGTGACTTCCGGGGCGATCGGGGTCGGCCTGACCCAGCAGCGCCTCACGGAACGGCCCAGTAGTATTGCGGAACAGCAGGCGCTGGCCGCGGTCGGACAGTGCGAGCTGATGCGGCTCTACAGCCAACGGTTCAATGATTATGACGCGCAAATCGGCCAATTGCTGCTGACCCACGATGTCTTCGATTATCCGGTCAGCCGGACCCACGTCATGGACACGATCGATGCCCTGTTGGCCCACCAAATCATTCCGGTGATCAATGAAAACGACTCTGTGGCTGTGGATGAATTGGACCACCGGACGACCTTTGGCGACAATGATCAGCTGTCGGCGTTGGTGGCCACCCAGATCGGGGCGGACCTGCTGATCGTGCTGTCGGACATTGATGGGCTCTATGACCAGGATCCCCGCCGCCACGCCGATGCTCAGCGGCTGACCACGGTGCATCACCTGTCGGAAGACATCCTGGCTGGTGCCGCCGGCAGCGGCAGCCGCTTAGGGACTGGCGGCATGGTGACAAAGCTGAAGGCGGCTGGCCGCATGATGCAGGCTGGCGCCCAAATGGTTCTGGCCAGCGGCGCTGATCCGCGCATTATTTCCCATATTATCGCCGGCGAAAATGTCGGCACCTGGTTTGTGCAGAAAGCAGAGGTTGAACAGTCATGATCACCACGTTAGAAGAAATGGGCCAAGCCGCCCAAAATGCCGCCGCTGAATTAGCTGTTTTGCCAGCGGCCCAAAAGAATACCGTCCTGAACGCGATGGCGGATGCGCTGGTGGCCCATCGCCAAGCAATTTTAACGGCCAATGCTGACGATCTGGTCAATGCCGCGGACCTACCGGCCAAGTTCGTTGATCGCCTGCGGCTCACTGATGCTCGTATCCAAGATATGGCCACTGGCCTGCGCCAGGTTGCCGGACTGCCGGATCCCACTGCCCAAGCGGACAAGGGCTGGACGACGGACGCGGGGCTGCACATCGTCCAGCAGCGCGTCCCGCTGGGAGTCGTGGGCATCATTTTTGAAGCCCGGCCGAACGTGACCGTGGATGCCGCCGGTCTCACTTTCAAAAGCGGCAATGCCGTGATCCTGCGCGGCGGCAAAGAAGCTCTGCGCAGTAACATGGCCTTGGCGAAGGTCTTGCAAGACGTGTTAGCCGATCACAGCTTGCCGGTGGCCGCCATTCAACTGATCACGGATACCAACCACGCGACCGCCCAAGCACTGATGCGCTTAAACGGGTACGTGGACGTCCTGATTCCCCGGGGCGGCGCCGGTTTGATTCAGACGGTGGTCAAAAATGCGACCGTCCCGGTCATCGAGACTGGTGCCGGCAACTGCCACATTTATGTGGATCAAGGGGCCGACTTGCAAATGGCAGAAAATATCGTCGTCAATGCCAAGGTCCAGCGGCCTTCCGTCTGCAATGCCGCCGAGAAGCTCTTGATCCACCAGGACGTGGCCGCTGATTATCTGCCGGTATTAGCCGCCGCCTTGCGCGCCCATGGGGTCGAACTCCGGGGCGACGCGCGGGCCCGCGCGATCGTGCCGGACATGATTCCGGCCACTGCAGCCGATTGGGATACCGAGTACAACGACTTGATCATGGCGGTGAAAGTGGTCGATTCTCTGGATGCAGCCATCGCCCATATCAACACCCACAATACGAAACATTCGGAAGCCATCATTACCAATGATTACACCGCCAGTCAACGCTTCCTGCAACGAATCGACGCCGCCTGCGTTTACGTGAACGCTTCGACCCGGTTCACCGACGGCTTTGAATTCGGCTTTGGTGCCGAGATCGGCATCAGCACCCAGAAATTGCACGCCCGCGGGCCGATGGGCTTGGCCCAGCTGACCACGATCAAATACGAAATTCGCGGGGACGGCCAAGTGCGGGCATGAAACATAAAAAAACGACATTTTTCACCGGAAAACCCGAGAAAAATGTCGTTTTTTCATTCTATGGTTTACTAATCACCCGCTCCAGCGTCCCCCGGAGCCAATAGAAACTGCCAATGGCAATCACGCCAGCAAGCAATAATTGCAGCAGCGGCATATTCGTCGCCTTGGTCACAAGGAAGACGCTGCTGGCAAAGACCAGCAGCCCAATATTGCGAAAACCATGGCGGCCAGTCAAAATAGCTGCATTGCGCACCTGATTTCGAATCGACCCCGTATAGCGCGCCAACAACAGGGCCGTGTAAAACCCTAAGAGCACGAGGAATGCCAGTACAAACACCAATGGGATCAGGAAAAATTGAAATTGCGGATTGGCTAAGACAAACAAGCTATCGTAAGTGAACAGCAGGAGCAGGCCGGTGAGCCCACTGAACACTGCCCACGCCTGCCGCCAGTTGTCGCGATACCCCTTAAAGAAATGACGGACCAGCGTATCCCCATGGAAATACGCATAATTCAGCGCGGTCAAAGACGGCCCCAGCGTTACGCTCAAGCCGATTAAAATCAGCACATTATTCCGTTGAATGGGAATAAAGGCCAGCGAAAAAGCCAACGGCAGATTGGTCATCAGCAGCAGTCCGCTGCTGATGACCACATTCCCCAAGCGCTCAATGAGGCGCATCAATCGACTCATGTCCAGCAGATCCATTGGCTTTTTCCTCCTCAATCAATAATGGCAGTTTGATCGTGACACTCGTGCCCACACCCAATTGACTATCAATGGTCAGGCCATATGCCGGGCCAAAATAGAACTTGATCCGCTGATCCACATTGCGCAGCCCATACCCCGCCGCCTCCCGGCTCAGCAAGAGCGGCAGCTGTGCCGGCGCGATGCCGACCCCGTTATCGGTCACCTGGACCCACAATTGATCTGCTTCCTGGCGGACAGAGATAAAAATCTCTGCGTCTGCCTTTTCTTCATGCAGACCGTGCTCAATGGCATTTTCGACGATGGGCTGAATCATCAGGTTGATGGCCTTCGCCCGCAGCAGGCGGGGATCAATGTCGTAAGAAACCTGAAATGTATCGTGCAGGACCAGTTGCAGCGTAATATAGGCCTTAATGTTGTCAATTTCATTCTTCAACAACGTCCCGCTGTGGCCGTGATTCAGCGTCGTCCGGTAGAATGTCGATAATTCGCGGACCGCCATGCTGATCACGGGATTGCCTGATTGCCGCGCCTGCCAATCGATCATCGAGAGCGTGTTGTACAAGAAATGCGAGTTGATTTGATTGACCAACGCATCATACTTGCTGCTCTGCTTCTCAATTTCCGCCTGCATTGCCTGGTCATTCAGCGCCTTCAACTGGTCCACCATTGCGCCCACCGAATTGCTTAACTGACCGAATTCATCCTGTTCATTCGTGGTGAAAGAAACATTCTGGGCTGGATCGGCAATCACTTGCTGAATGTTACCCTTCAACCGGCGAAAATTAGCACTGATCATGTTGGTGAAATACCGCGTCAGCAGCATGATCAACACCAGACTGATGATCACGCCGATAATCGTCCAAGAAACGATCCGGTTATCCCGATCCAGCGCCCCATCATACTGCATCCGCAATTGCCAGCCCGTGGTGCCAATGCGGATCGCTGGGCCGCCAGCGGTGAATTGCCGACTGTTCCACCGTTTGTCGGTAAAAATTGTCTGCCTCGCCGCGTTGGTCACCGTGAAGATCAGCATGGCATTTTTCTTTACCAACGGCGCAAAGAACGTCAGCCGGTCATACGTCAGCATCACCAGTGTATGGGTCTCCGGGGTGATCGAAATGGGAAAAGCCCGAATCGCGTAGACATGATCGCTATCGGCGAACCACTGGGGATTCTCAGAATAACCCAGTTTGGCCACAAAGGGCGGATTCGTCTTATCCTGCAAACTATGGACATTTTCCCGCATTCCTGCGACCTGGGAATCCGTGTAATAATCGATCCGCTGCAAATCCGGATTCAGAGTCATCAACACTTTCTGAGTTGGATCAACGTAATCTCGAAAGTTCAGATACGCGGCATAAATGTCCCGCTGCGTCGCCTGGCTCTCGAACGTGTTGCCAATCGCGTTGTTGAACGACAGTGCATTGATAATACCCTCTGCCGTGGTTGCCTTGCCCTTCATGATCTCCAGACTGCTGTCCACTTCGTTTTTCAGGTACGTCTGGGTGGTTTCCTTATCCATTTCGTGGCCTTGGACAAAGGAAATCGTCCCCAGCAGCAGAATCACCGGCACCGATACGGCCAACATGGACACGAAGATCTTGACCCATAATGACCAGCGCTGCCACGGCCGAATCATACCGTTTGGCCCTGTTTCTTCCGATAATTGGCCGGCGTGTCGCCGTATTCTTGGCGGAACAGCTTGCCAAAGTACGACGGATCATTGATCCCGACAAAAGCGGCCACGTTCACGACCCGAATGTTGGTCTGGCTGAGTAATTCCGCTGCCTTTTGCAGACGCAGCTGATTCAGGTAGCGGGAAAAGCTGTGACCCACTTCTTTCTTAAACAATGAGCCCAGATAGGCGGGCACCAGATGTACTTGATCGGCCACGTACTCCAAAGTCAGATTGGTCGCATACTCGTCTTCGATCAGTTGCAGGACTTGGGCCACCGGCGGCGATACCGCCGCCGGGGCGTCTTTCGGCGACAAAAACTTGCCGAGTGCATCCCGCAGCTCCACGCCGTTCACCGGCTTCAACAGATAGTCGCTGACGTCGTAGGGCAGCACACCGCGGGCATAGGCAAAGTCATCGTATCCGCTGATCACCAGGATTTTGACCTGTTTGTTCACAAATCGAATCTGCTTGATCAGCTCCACCCCGTCCATCAACGGCATCTTAATGTCAGTCACCAATACATCAATGGGATGAGCATCAGTGAAGCGGCGGGCCGTCAGCCCGTTATCCGCTTCATGGATCACGACATCCAGGAACTGGTCTTGAATCTGTTGACGAATATTATCCCGTTCAAATTGATTGTCATCGACCAACAAGACGTGTTTCATCAGTATCCTCCCCCTTGCGTTATTCCTTCACGGCACCGAGCACCAATCCCTTCACCAAGAATCGCTGCATCAGTGGATAGATGAGCAAAATGGGAATCATGGAGACCAGAATCTTCGCCGAATTGAGTGAAAGCGATGACACCCGGGCCAATGCCATTATCTCTTCTTTGCTCATCGTTGTCAGGTTCTGGGCCTGAATGCTCAATTGCTGCAGATACGTCTGCAACGGGATCTTCGTCTGATCATTGATATAAATCAAGCCGCTGAAGAAGTCATTCCAGTACCCCACCACAGTGAATAAGGTAATCGTGGCCAGTGACGGAATCGCCAAGGGCAAATAAATCTTCAGCAGAATTTGCAACGGCGACGCCCCGTCGATCACTGCCGCTTCCTCTAAAGCATTGGGAATTCCTTTGAAGAAATTCATCATTAAAATGACGTTCCAGATATTCACCGCACCAGGCAAGACCAGGGACCAGAACGAATTGATCAGCCCCAGTTTATAGACCACCATATACGTAGGAATCATCCCGCCGCTGAAAAGCATGGCAAAGATCAGCACCCACATGTAAATATTGCGGGCGGGAAATTGTTCCTGGGAGCGGGATAGCGGGAAGGCCATCAGCACGGTGAGCACCAGACTCAGCGAGCCGCCCACCAGCACTCGCATGACTGACACCCCGAATGCTTGCCAGAAAGCATGGTCGGCGATGATCTTGGCATACGACTGCCAAGAAAACTGCACCGGAATGAAATTCACACTGCCCGAGGCAGCTGCTGTCCCCGAACTGAACGAAATAGCAATCGTATTAACCAATGGGGCCAATGATAGAAAGGCGGCCAGGATCATCAACGCATAAATCAGGATAGTGACCAGTCGCGATCCTAATGATTTTGAACGAACCATAATGTGCACTCCTTTCTCCTAAAACAGGGTATAGTGGGCAAACTTCTTCGCCAGCTTGTACGAAATCACGATCAGCACCAGGCTGATCACCGACTTGAGCAACCCGACCGCCGCCCCGAAGGAATACTGCGCCCCGCGCAAGCCAAAGCGATATACATAGGTGTCGATAATATCCCCGGTGGGATACACAATGGGGTTGTACAGGTTATAGATTTGGTCAAAGCCGGCACTGAGGATGTTCCCCAGGCTCAACGTCGCCACCAGGATAACCATTGGCATGATTGCTGGCAGCGTAATATGAATCATGTTCTGCCACCGGTTCGCCCCATCTAGCGCCGCTGATTCATATAAGTCAGGATTGATGCTGGTCATGGCCGCCAGATAGATGATGGTGGCGTAGCCATAGCCTTTCCAAACATCGGTAATGATCATGATTGGCTGGAACCAGGTATTGCTGGCCAGAAACGAAATCGGCTGAATGCCGAAAATTCCTAGGAATTGATTGACCATCCCTTCATTGGCCAGAATCATGGTGAACACAGCCCCCAAAACGACCCAAGAAAGAAAGTTCGGCAGATACACGATGGTTTGTACCGTTTGTTTGAACCACTTCACTCGAATTTCATTGAGCAGCAGGGCAAAAATGATGGGCACCAGAGTGCCAAAGATGATTTTCCCGCCAGCAATCACGATGGTGTTTCTAAAAATCTGAAAGCTGTCCGGCAAACTGAACATATATTGAAAATGGGCTAATCCCACCCAAGTGGAGTGCAAAAAACCGCGCGCTGGCACGAAATCCTGAAACGCCATGATGATTCCAAACATGGGTAAGAAGTTGAATAATATCAGGAGAATAATGCCTGGCAGCAGCATCAAATGATAGGCCATCACAAATTTACGGGCAGCCGGTTTCCGCGCCTTGGTCAGCTTCTTTTTGCGGTGCATCGTCAGTTCCATGATTGATCTGCTCCTCTCTAATGAAAAGAGGCTGGTTACAATCTCCCCAGCCTCCTTGATGTGTCTGACTGCTTATTGCACCTGACCCTTGTCGACAGCGTCTTGAACTTCCTTAACGATCGTATCGCCGCCCTGGGCTTTCCATTGTTTAACGTACGTATCAAAGGAACTGATTGGTGCTTGGCCCATAATGATCTTGATGAAGGCTTCGTTTTCCAGTTTCTGCAAGTTCGGGCCCATTTGGGTCATAGCCTTGGTCTGGCCGTAGAAGGCTTTATCAATGAACGTAACATTCTTGCTGTTCGCCGTTTTAGCGCCTACTTGTGAGGCTAAATAGGTCTCCAGTCCTTTACGGTCCTTATGATCCATATATGCTTTGATCAAGGAATAGGAGTTGATCTGCGAATCCTTCAGGCCAGACGGATCATTATTCTTCAGTGCTTTATCCATCGTGACCGAATCAGTACTATGCGCATTGGTAATTTGCACGTCGATGGGATCCAGCAGCCAGCTGAGGGATACTGCCGGCTGGCCGGCCTTCTTGGCTTCTGCCCGGCGGAATGCATTGGCCGAGCCGCGGCTCTCGTTGAAGTCCACAACATTGTTGATGGCCCGCATCACCGCTTCCGGATGTTTATATCCTTTCTTCACGACGATATAGCGGAAAACAGGCGCCGGGTGGGTCGAGATAAACTTGTCGCCCTTTTTCAATACCGGGAGGATGGCGATCCAGTTGGCATTCTTGTCTGCTTCGTATGAGTTCGTGAAATCTAATCCCCAGAATGGCGCAACATAGATCCCCATCTGTTTAGCTAATAAGGCCTTCTTTTCATCATCTGTGCGGGTGGCAAATTCTTTGTCAATCAGCCCTTCTTTATACCAGCGGGCCAGCATTGTTAACGTCTGTTTGGTCTCCGGTTGAATACTGCCGTAAACCACTTTGCCGTCTTTTTTGATCATACTGGAGGGGAAGGCGTTGAACTGGTTGAACCACAGATCGCCATCCATCTGCGCCCCATCATGGCCAGAAATTTGCGGAGTCAACGTAATCCCCATGGTCTTGCCTGTCCCGCTGACATCTTTAGCAATGAATGTCTTCGCGGCATTTTCGACGTCATCCAATGTTTCCGGAACCGGCAGGCCTACCTTATCCAACCAGTCCTTGCGAATCCAGAGCATGTTTTCTTCGCCGTATGGATAGGGCGACGGGATGCCCAACAGTTTGCCGTCGCGGCTGGCAATCTTGATCATATTCTGGGAATAGGACGACATGTTTTTCTTGACTGTAGGTGAGGCAGCCTTCTTATACACTTCTGTCAGATCGGCCAGCAAATCATTGTTCGCCAACTGAGTAAATTGGTCCTGATACACTCCCATCACATCCGGCAGATCCTGCGTGGACATGACCAGCGACACCTTCTGCGGGAAGTCGGCGGCTTCCCAGGCAATCTTCACCGAAATATTGGTTTCCTGCTTCAAGTAGCGGGTCGCCGGGTTATTGTTGATCGTATCACCTTTGAACAACGATGACCGGTCCCGTTGCTGCTTGCCAATGGTAAATGTAATAGGTTCCTTGTACTTCCCGTAAGGCTTCAGTTCTGCAGTATCCACCTTTGTGCTGGTGTCGGCACTATTTTGCGCACCGCAAGCGGCGAGGAGCAAGCCCGCCACGGCGATTGCCCCCATGCCGAACACAATCTTTTTGATTCCCACGGTAATTCCTCTCCTTTGATTTTTCCGACAGCTTCTCCATCACCTTTAGTGTAGAATATAATGTAACCGCTTCATATCTGAGAAAATACAGTTTTGTGGGACAAATTACAGATGTTGACCAATCGCCATTGTGCCGCCGCCCAATTCTGCTAGAGTCAAGGTACAGAATTCCAGAAAGAAGGAAGAAACCATGTTCACCATCGTCCCCGCCGCCCTGCCTGGCAGCGATACAGCGACTCTCTTAGCCAACCCGGACCGCGGCTTTCGATTGGAAGTCTACTTGAACGTCGCCACGGGGAAAGGCATGTATCACTATCAGGATACCGATGCCCACGCGGCGTTTGAAAAAGAGCTGGCCTTTCATACCGCCGACCAACCGCGTTTAGCCCAAGTGTATTTCTATTTAACGGACTACAAGGATAAGCCGCTGGATCGGGCCGCCTTTGACCGCATGACGGCCTACTTGCAAATGCTGCGGGACCACCATATCAAGGCTCTGTTGCGCTTTGCCTACGTGTGGGACGACGCCCATCCCCGGGTGCAGGAACCGACCCTGGCCCAAACCTTGACCCACATTGACCAGCTGACGACGATTTGGCACGACTACGCCGACACCATTCATGTCGTTCAGGCGGGGTTCATTGGCCCTTGGGGTGAATGGCATGGCGATGCCCGCCAGCGGACTAACGAGACGGCGATTTTACAGGCGATCCTGCACAGTGTCCCAGCAGAACTGCAGGTGCAGCTGCGGATGGACGACATGAAAACCAAGAACGCGCCGTACCTCAGTACTGCCGACCAAGCCCGGTTGGGATACCACGACGACTTTCTCATCGGTGTCCCCCACGAATGGAATATCGGCGGCACCGACCCAGCCTCCCCGGCATATCAGCGCTACCTGGCGGACAGCGCCTACGTCTTGCAGGACGGCGAAATGATTTGGTTCTGGGCTAATCCGATCTATCTCCAGACACCGACCATCGCCAGCCGGCCGTTCATTGACCGCTTGCTGCGGAATCACTTCACGTCCCTCAGTTTGGCCCATAATTACCGGGAAATCGAAAGCGGGTCGTTCTCCGACCAGGAATTGGCCAACGAACTGCACAACCAAGGGGTTAAAGACTATCCCGGGATTCCCACCACAACGAGTATGCTGGCCTGGCAGCAGGAGGCGCTCACCGCCGCTGACCTTGACGCCCGCCATTGGCCCTACCAACCGGAGTGGTTCCGCGATGCCCACGGTCAGCTGCTGTCCCGCACCGCCTATGACTATATTCGGGACCACTTGGGCTACCGCATTCAAGTCCAAAAAATCACCTATGACCGCGACCTGCTTGCTGGTCCGATCAAGGTGACTTTGCACAATTATGGGTTTGCTGCACCGCTGGGGCTGGCTGAGATTGTCGTTGAAGCAGCGGCCGCTGATAATCAAATTATTGGGACTGCCACCGTCCCGTTAGCTAGTGTGCAGCCCGGGGCCGATGTTTTGGCCGTCGTGCCGGTACCGGTCATCGCCAAAGCACACCGCGTTGGTGTGCGCTTAGCTGCCCGGGATGGCCGCGGCGCCCGGTTGGCAAATATTGTCCAGCAGTTCGATGGAACGAATTGGTTTGCCTTGCCCAATAATTAGTTGACATTGACGCCAGTCCGACGTGTGTTGGACTGGTTTTTTATTAACGCCGTTTGAACCACCGGAGGATGCGTTCTCCGCGATATACCCAGCGATTCTCTTGCGCAATCACATGTAAGGCCTTTTTGCCTGCCACCGCATCTTGAATCTGTTCAGCCCGCAAGGCAACCAAATTCTGGGGCAGATTATCCGGGGCAAAATAGGCCAATTCTTTCGTCTCAGGACCGGCAGCAATCGGCTGTTGATCGCTGCTGACGTTGATCACAAAAATGGATTGGACATCTTCGTGCAATAATCGGAAATACGTTCCGACCAGGTGATCAATCGTCCCATTCAGGCCGGTTTCTTCTCTGATCTCTCGCCGCACGCCGAGTTCCGGCAGCTCACCCGCTTCCTGGGTGCCGCCGGGCAAATCCCAAAGCGGATAATCCCGGCGGCGGGCGAGGAGTACCTTGCCAGCGGAATCACGGATAACACCGAATGCACCATATGTCGTCACTTTGTTGCCTGCTTTCTTTGACTGCTGCACTGCATCAGCGCCTGCTTCTTATATACTGTATTCAGCCAATAATAACAGTATATCGCAAGAGGGGCACTGACAAACTTACATCTAAAGTCTGATACACCCCATTTTGCCCTTGAAGTAATATTATATTGGATATAGCATAAGACGTGAAATAGTAAAGGAGGTGCCCCAGTGAGTATTCAAGTGAGCAGTGAGCTGCTCGACGGTATGGTGCTGGCCTTACTGAAGCGTGAGGACATGTATGGCTACATCATCACCAACCGAATCGCCGAGTCGGTATCGATTTCCGTCTCCACCATGTATCCTGTCCTGCGGCGCCTGACTACCGCTGGTTTGCTGGAAACCTACGACAAACCCTTCCAGGGCCGCAACCGGCGCTATTACCGGATCACCGTCGCCGGACGCATGAAATTGGTTGAGATTTTAAAGGATTGGGAGCAGTACAAAATCAGTCTGGATGAGATCCTGTATCCAGAGAACGAAAAGCACCGTACTAGGGAGGGAGTCAAGTGATCATGACCGTAGAAGAGTATTTTTCTGAATTAGCCCAGGAGCTGCAGCCCATGCCCGCCGCTGACCGGGACAGCGTCCTGGAGTATTACCACGAATACACCGAGGACGCCCACATCACCAGCGGGGATGCCTTGACGGTGCAGCTGGGTACGCCGAAGCAGTTGGCCGCTCAATTGCTGGCGAATCAATCCATCAAGGAGACCGTCACGGTGAACGAAACCGCACCGACGAAACCCCATTATCGCCAGAACGCCCACAATACATGGCTGATCGTCCTGGCTGTACTCTCCTTGCCCCTATCACTGCCGTTATCGATTGCAGTGGGCGCCATTCTCTTTGCCGGGTTGATCGCCATCGCCGCCGTGGCGTTCGCGGTGCTCATCACCCTGGGGGCATTGGTTCTGGCGGGCATCTGTGTCACCATTGCCGGATTATACATTGGTTTTACACTGATCTTTTCCAATTTATTCGTCGGCATGGCTTACTTAGGCTTCGCTCTGATCGGCATCGGTTTGACCCTGCTCTTGGCGCCTTTCACTTACCAAACCACCTTGTTCTTTGTTCATGCCACCAGCAATTTTTCCCGTTATCTTTATACCAAGGTCACCCGGAATAAACATTTATCGGCTGAAGGAGGCTCGCAATCATGATGAAGAAAATGTTGAAAACTGGTCTGCTATTCCTGCTGGTTGGATTTGTCCTAGCCGGTATTGGCGTGGCCAATGGCGGACTGCAAGCCGTTGTCTGGGGCGATGGTCGGCCGCAAGTCCGGACTGCAACGACCAAAAAAACGACCAGTAAAGTGTCCGCCTTCCACAGTATCCAGGCGGACATCACCGATGGCGACGTGATCGTACGTCCCGGCAACGACTACCAGGTGACGATCAATGGCCTGCCGCGCAAAGATTTCTCGATTCAAGTGCGCCAAGGTAAATTGACGATCACCCAACCCATCACCCACGATCAATACTTTAGTATGCGGGTCTTCGATTTTGAACGGGGCCATCAAGTGGTCATTACTGTACCGCACAATACAAAACTCCAAAGCGTGTCCCTGGCCGCCAAAGATGGCGATATCACGCTATCCGAACAGACGATGACTGATTTGGCGATCGACAGCAGCGACGGCGATGTCACGCTGACTACAGCGGTCGTATCTGGCACCACAACGATCAAGGCCCTGGACGGCGATGTGACGGTCAATGATAGCCAGTTGCAAAAAACGGGATTGACCAGCCGCGATAGCGATGTCGTGCTGCGCCAGGTGACGCTCACTGGCGGCACAATTGACTTGAGTGACGGCGACTTCACCGCTCACGACAGCATTTTTAACAAGACGGTGCGGGTGAGCAACTCAGATGGCGACAACACGGTTACCGGAGCTGATCAGCAGAAGGGCTACACGGTGCATAGCGCTGACGATGACAATTCTCTTTTCGGCAAGCACCAAGAAGATGGTGGAACGTTGACGCATAATGCGGATGCGGCAGATCATCTTTATCTGAACAGCAGTGATGGCGATAATAGCGTCCGCTAAACCGTGTTTATTATCGTGTTAACCAAAAGGCACGATCAGCATCCAACATTCCGGATACTGACCGTGTCTTTCTGCTTATCAACTGTTAATTGATACCAAACGCCGGATCATAGCGCAACACGCCTTGCACCTGAGCCAAGCCACCGGCTTGCAGCTCCCGCACCATGAAATTCTCAGCGGCCACCGTGAACGGGGCGGTGATGCGGTACTGGCTGGCGGGGACGAAGCCGAATCGGCCATAGTAGGCAGGATCGCCCAACACTGAAATGGCCCGAATGCCATCGCCAAACGCCATGGCCTCTAAGTACATGATCAGGGCGGTACCTAGACCCCTTTTCTGTTCCGTTGGCAATACTGCGACGGGGGCCAACACCCAAATTGGCCATTGCTGGCCATCCGCGGCCACGACTTGGGCCAGGCTCAGCATGGCGTGGCCCAGGACACGGCCGTCATCACTGACTGCCACGGCATCATATTCCGGCCGATACGTTTTACTTTGCCGAAGCTTCGCCACCAGTTCAGCTTCATTGCCGTCACTGTGGGCGGCCGTGGCGAATGCCGCGGTGATCACCGGCAAACTTTTTTCTGCCAGATCCTTGGTAACTGGCGTAATTTGCATCATTGATCCTTCTCTCGATTTATTTCCATTCCTATTTTAACAAATTATTCCCCGGGAAATATGGCGATTCATTGTCAACGCGGGCGATCCGGCCTACACTGGGAACAATAAAGTGCGAAGGAGAGGATACCCACTATGTCTGAACGTATTGCCCTATTAGCCGATGTCCACGGCAACGCCACCGCTCTGGAGGCCGTGTTGGCAGATGCCAAAGCCCATCAGGCCACCCGTTATTGGTTCCTGGGGGACATGATCATGCCCGGCCCGGGGACAGAAAATCTGTTCCAGCTGCTGGCCGATGTGGATACGGAAGTGATCCTCAACGGTAATTGGGAAGAGGCCTTCTTCGACGCCCTCACTGGCGATATCTATCCCGATGACCCATCGGACGTTTACTTTGTCCGGCTCAGCGAATACTTGGCAGAACACCTGTCGGCAGCCACGATTGCCACCATGAAAAAAAGACCGATCGCCGTCACGCGCCAAGTGGCGTCATTGACATTCGGTCTCACCCATAATTTACCGGATCACGCCGGCGGCCATTCGCTGTATCCCAATCAACCCCAACGCAACTATGATATGCTCTTTGCCAATCAGCACATTGATGTCGCCGTCTTCGGTCATATCCATCAGCAGCTCCTGCGTTACGGCAGCCAAGGCCAACTGATCATCAATCCCGGGGCAGTCGGTCAGGCCTATGACCCGCACGCGGTGCTTTCCACCGACCACCGCGCTCAATATGCTCTGGTGGACGTGGCGGACAACGGTATCAACCAAGTCGATATGCGCCGGGTCCCTTACGACGCCGAAAAAGAACTGCAGTTGGCCAAGGCGACGGATCTGCCTTACTTAGAATTGTATACAAAACTGCGCCGACACGGGCATACTTTCACCCATGACGATGCGCTGCTGCGGCAAGTCAACGCCGACCATGGTTATCGCCAAGATGTCATCGACTTTGCCCACCGGTTGCATCAGAACTAGCGGCGCTGAGCAGCCCGCCAGTCCAAATATCGCCGCGCCCGCCAGATCCGCCATTGGGTCACGAGCCGCATTCCCCAGCGCGGCCAATGGATAAAGGCGTTGCGCAACTTGTACTTGTGCCGCCAAGCCGCCAGATCCGCGGCAATCTGCTGACGGGTCCAATACTGATAATCATGCTGCACATAACGCAGGGCATCCCGAATGTCCTGGTCGTCTGTTCCGTGCCACCGTTGCGGCATCAGGAACTGCGCCCGGGGCCGCGCGTGGAAGCCTTGTTTTTTGCGCTGGACGGCCACGATTCGGCCCAGACCCATAGGCGGCACCGATTTGTCCGTGTAAGGGCCAAGGGGGTAAACGATCAGTGCGCCGCGCAGAAATTGAGTCGCCGCGTCAAGGCCGACATTCTCCGTGTACTGCTTTAAGGCGCCTTGCAAATCATTCGAGAACGTCATCCACTGGGACCGGTGTTTGCCATGCCCGTCCAAGCCCTCAATTTTTGCGATATATCGATTCCGCTGAGTCATGGTTGCCCTCCCTTTTCCCACTGACTACTGTCGCAACTCCCAGCACCCTTGTCAATATTTTCCACCTGGATTCCCAATTTTCAGAAAAAGGGTGGTATACTACGGTGTGTATTGATTGAGTGAGCACTCAATCAATGCCGGGGAGGAGGAGCAGTTCATGATTCAAAGAGTATACGACTTCGATTCCGAAACGCAAGATGTCGTTCAGCCGGCCGGCAAGCGCCGTGCCCCCAACGTGGCCAAAGCTTTGGCCCGTCAATATAGTAAACCAGTGTACACCGCCGCTAAGCTTTTCGGCTATGTACTTTGTCCCGGTGCACTCCATGTACGGGTAGCTAATCCAGAAGTGTTAGCCCCCTATCAGGATCAAGGATATTTTCTTTACGGCAATCATACGCAACCGATGGGGGACGCTTTCTTTCCCATGGTTTTGACCCACGGCCGGCCGGCTCGCACTATCGCCAACGTCGAGAATCTGCAAGTACCGATCCTCGGACCGTATCTGCAAATGGGCGGCGCCCTGGTCGTACCGCCGGAACTGCATGCAATGCCTCAATTTTTGAACCAGGTCACTGCCTGTATTCAAGCGGGTCAACCAGTGACGGTATACCCGGAAGCCCATGTGTGGCCCTATGATACGCATATTCGGCCGTTTACCCGGGCCGCCTTCCATTATCCAGTGGCGCTACAGGTCCCAAGTTTTGCCATGACCACTACTTATCAGCAGCGCCGCTGGGGCAGCCGGCCGAAAATCACCGTATACTTGGACGGCCCATTTCTCCCCGACCGCAGTTTAGCTCCCCGGGCCCAGCAAGCGGCACTGATGAACCAGATCCACGCGCGGATGGTTGCCCGGGCTAAGGAATACAGTACCTACGCCTACGTAACCTATCGCAAGCGGGAGGTAATCCAATGAATATTCTTTATTCCGGCGACGCCCGCATCAGCGACGGCGTCCTCATTTCAATTCTGTCATTATTAAAGCATGTGCGCCAGCCGCTGCACATTTATCTGCTGACGGCCGCCATGACCGCTAACGGCCAGCATTATGCGCCGGTGAAAGATACCACCGCCGCATTTTTGAATCGGCTGGTAAGTCAGCGCAATCCACAATCCACGGTGAAAAAAATCGATATCACTGCACTGTTTACCGCCGATCCGCCGCTGGCCAATATGGCCACCCGCTTCACCCCGGGCTGCATGCTCCGGCTATATAGCGATCAAGTACCGGAATTGCCCGATCGGCTGCTGTACCTGGACGCCGACGTGGTCTGCCGGCAAGACCCCACCGACTTTTATGCCCAGGACCTGGGGCAGGCCGAATTCGTCGGCGTCCTGGATCATTATGGCAAATGGTTCTTCCACCACGGTCTGCGGCCTTTTGACTACATTAATTCCGGTGTTTTACTGCTGAACATGCCCCAAATCAGAAAGACTGGTTTGTTCGCCAAAACCCGGGAACGGTGCCGCACCCACAAGATGTTCATGCCGGATCAATCGGCCTTGAACAAGCTGGCTGTCCATAAACGGCTGGCCCCCGCCAAGTATAACGAACAGCACGACATGAAACCCGATACGGTTTTTCAGCACTTCAGCACCCGGCTGTTCTTTTTCCCTTATTTCCATACTCAAACGGTCAAACCGTGGCAGCCCCAAGCGATGCACCAAGTACTGCACGTCCACGCCTACGACGATATTCTCAAAGAATACACCGCCCTGGCGCCGGCCCTGAAAGGAAGTTATTCCCATGACAAAAACTAATTCTGAAATGCCCATCTTTTTCGCAATCAATGACGCGTATGTCCCCTGTCTGACCGTCGCCTTGCATTCCCTTACCGAACACGCGGCCCCGGCCAGCCAATACAAAATCATCGTTTTGCACCAAGGCCTGACGCCCGCCAACCAAGCTAAATTGCAGGCACTGAGCACAGCCAATGTGGCAGTGACGTTGATGGCCATGGACGAGCAATTGGAAAAACAAATTAACGACCAGAGCAACAGTCTGCGCGGGGATTACTTCACTTATACGATTTATTTTCGCTTATTTATCGCCGACATGTTCCCACAATACGATAAGGCACTGTATTTAGACGCCGATATCGTGGTCGAAACCGATCTGGGCGATCTCTTCGCCGAAGACTTGGGCGATAACTTCTTTGCCGGTGTCGCGGATAGTTACATGAACAGTGATGACGTCATGGGGACTTACGCTGAAGAAGCTGTCGGCGTTCCCCGGGAAGACTATATCAACTCAGGTATGTTGCTGCTGAACTTGACCGCTTTGCGGCGGGAGCAGTTCAGTCAGCATTTCTTATCCCTGCTGAATCAGTACCACTTCGCCAGTTTAGCCCCAGACCAAGACTACATCAACGCCATGGGCCACGGCCGGATCCATTACTTGCCCACTGCCTGGAATGTCCAGGTACGCAATACTGGTGACGCCGCCGCGACGCCGCATCTGGTGCACTATAATCTGTTCAGAAAGCCCTGGCACTACAGCGACGCGCCCCATGCCGACTTTTTCTGGCAAGAGGCCCAGCGTCTGCCAATCTACCCGGACTTTCAAAAGAGCCTGCAAGCCTACACTGCAACGGATCGGCAAACTGATTTAGACAAATTGGCCCACATGCAGCAGCTCGGGCGGGACATTTGCGCCAAACACCCCACCTTCAAAGAAATTCAGGCGCAAACAGGGAGTGTTGCGTTATGATTGCTCAACTATTCGCCCCCAGTGACCGGGCACCGGTCATTGCTAATATTGAGAAAGCCGTCGCGGCCGACCAGTTCAACAGCAAAGTGGAAACGGACGACCCAAACATTTCAATCAACCGGGAACAGGAATTATTGACCAACTATGTCCGGGATATTCATACCTGGTCTTATCGCGCCAACAATCTGATTGCCCGTACCGCGATGAACACCGCCGCCCGAGTCGTCACCCGGAACATGATCGTCACCGGTCAAGAAAATCTAGCGGCAACGCCTGGCGGCGCGATCGTTACCAGCAACCACTTCAGTCCCATTGAAAACATGCTGGTCCGCAAAGCCCTGGGTATGCACCGGTTGTATATCGTCAGCGAAGCGACGAACTTCTTCATGGATGGGTGGCTGGGCTACCTGATGCGCTATGCTGATACCATCCCAGTCAGTAAGGACATCCATTATGCCGGTCTGACTCTGCCGGACTTGCTGACCGAGCGGCTGAATGCTGGTCACAAGGTGCTGATCTATCCCGAACAGGAAATGTGGTTCAACTACCGCAAGCCGCGGCCGCCTAAGCGCGGGGCTTACTTCTATGCTGCCCGCCTCAATGTGCCCATCGTGTCCTGCTTCGTGGAAATCGCGGATATGCACCGCCAGTTGACCGATCAATTCAACGAAACCCAATATCGGCTGCACATTCTGAAGCCAATTTTCCCCGACCCCGCCATATCCCCCCGGGATAACAGCCTGCGCATGGCTGCCCAGGATTATGCCCAGAAAAAGGCGGCATACGAAGCTATCTATCGGCAGCCTTTAGATTATAATTTCTCTCCCAGCGATATTGCCGGTTGGATTCCCGCTCGGCAGGAGGCGGTGCATGATGATGACCACTAATGACGATCTGCAACTCTTTCGCGATGCCCACATCCTGGATGGCTTGACCGACAAACAGATCAGCATCTTGGCGGCCGCCATTGATGTCTTCGCGGCCAATGGCTACGCCAATTCCAGCACCAAAGAAATTGCCCGCCGCGCTGGCGTGGCGGAAGGTAACATCTTCAGCACTTTCAAGAACAAACGCGGACTGCTCCACGCCATTATCGATCCGGTGCGCCAGTCGCTGTTTCCCCAGGCTATGGATGAACTCGTCAAATACAAGCTGGCCGTGAAGTACACCACCCTGCGCGAATTTCTCGACAACATCATTCGGGACCGCATCGGCTACTTGCGGGCGAACAGCAAAGTGATCAAAATCTTTGTCTCGGAATTATTCTATGATCAAGACATGCGCAGCCAATTCGTGCGCAAGTTTCCCGTTGCCTACTGGCTGCAATTTGATCGCCAATTTCACCACTTGAAACGGCTCGGTCAGCTGGTCAACTGGAAAAATGGAGAAATCGGGGAAGTAATGTCCGGCATCATCGGCGAAGTCTTCCTTGGGTATCTTTTCTTTGGCCAGCCCTTGTCGGACGCAACAGTCCAACGAACGATCGATACATTGGTGACCGTTTTGACACCGCGGGTCTAAAAAATCTCCCCCAATCGTGTGTACACGCACCACGATTGGGGGAGATTTTTTCAGCTTAAGCTTTCAGTGTCTCCCGCACCAACGGATACACCGCTCCAATCAACCCAGCATCATTATGCAAACCGGTTGTTTTGACGGTACCCAGGGCCTTATCTTGAATATAGTGCAAACTCTCATGACGAATCAGGAACTCCTTGAACTTGGCCTGCAGCATGGTCATAAACTCGGTGTTGGCGCTGATACCGCCGCCAATCAGGATCAGTTCCGGGTCAAAGTTTGCAAATAAGTTCAGCAGCATGATGCACACATCTTCGATAAATTGGTCAACAATGGGTTCGGCAATCGGGTCCTTATCTTGGGCCAGCTGCAAAATCTGCCGAGCATCGGTCACCGTGGGCTCATCGGGATAGACCCGGTGAACCGACATATTGTAGCGCCGGACCATGCCGCTGACCACCGCTGCATGCCAATTCAGCGATGCATCTTCCAGTTTTTGCGTCAGATCAATGTCATGGGTGATATTCCAGCCGAACTCGCCGGCCATCCCATGGACGCCCCGGTAAACATCGCCGTTGATGACGATGCCGCCGCCAACGCCGGTCCCCAGGACCACGCAAAGATAATTTTCGACGCCCTGGGCATTGCCAAGCCAGTGTTCGGCAATCGCCGCGGCATTCGCGTCATTTTCTACTTTGACTGGCAAGCCAGTCATCTCTTTCAATTTATCAGCCAAAGGATAACCGTTGAGACACTTGATTGCTCCAGCCGTAATCATGTAGCCGTCCCGTCGGACAATACCGGGAATCGACACGCCGACACCGGCTACCGCGAACTTGTTTTTGTACTGTGCAACAACTTTCTGCATCCCGGCTAGCAACGGGACCTGCTTCTTCTCCGTCGGCAGTGCTCCCTTCTCGACAATCTTTCCGGCAGCATCAACTACCCCGTACTTGATCGTTGTACCACCCATATCAAATCCCACGTAATACTTCATACTGCTTCCCCATTCCTTTTAGTCTTGATCATATTTTGCGAACACCCGTTGCAGCAGCCAGCTTTGCAGATACGCCGTGCCGGCAAAGCCCATCAGTAAGATGATGATGAACAGCCAATGGTACTTGAACGGCAGATAGAAGATGACGGCAATCATCAGCAGAAAGATGACGATCGATTCCCAGGCATTGCCCACCGCCAGGGTCACCGAATTGCGCAGAATCTGCCCAATGGTTTCCTGATAGCGAGCGGCCAGCGGAAAGATATACATCACCGCCAGCAACGCCACCGCGTAGACGGCAATCACCGCAATCATGACCGGTGAAGTGCCGCCGACCACACTGCCTATCCACCAGTAGCCGCCCACCATTCCCGCGGCCAAACCAATGACCAGCAGACCCAGAAGGCTGCCCTGCCGCCAATTGGCCCGGTAAGCGCGCCAAAATCCAGGCGCCACAGCGACCGTATTGGGATCATCAAGTTTCAACGCCATACTGTACAGCGCCGTCAGTGATGCCCCGACGGTCACGATGGGCAGTGCTCCGATAACGAATAACACGTTCAAGACAATCAGCTGATAGATCTTCTGCAATATCCGATAAGCCTTGCCGTCTAGTGCAAAGAAGCGGGCCATCGTCATCATCTCCTTTAAAGAAAAAGGGCCGCCGCCGGCCCTTTCCCCATTATACAAGTTACTTCATATTCAATTTCTTCATGTTCGCTTGAATATTCTTGTCGCGGGTCTTGTTGATCTGATCAATACTGTTATCCTTTTCGAAGTCTTTATACTTCTTCAGGGTTGCATTGAAATCAGCTTCTGACTTGGCCCGAATCAAGCTCACCAGCGTTGTGCTCCAGTTCGTTTGAATCGCAGAGTACGCCCGAGCTTCTTGCGTACCAGGATCCGGCGCAATGTTTTCAGTCTTGAATTGCGGTGTCAGATACTTCTGACCCCATGCCTGCATCTGCCAAACGGCCTTCACGTAGGAATCCTTGTTCAAGGCCTTGTAGCGGTCATGGCCAAAGACAATGAATTCGCCCATCCGGTACTGATTCTGCCATTTATCCGGATCAGATTGTTGGACCTTCAGAGCCGTTGGCGTCCACTTCACCATCCCGTCACCAGCGTCTTCATACGTTTGACCCTTGATACCATAGTTGACCAGCATTTGGCCACGGTCGCTCAGCAGATATTCAAATACTTGAATGGCCTTGGCCGGGTTCTTGGTCTTGTTCGAAATGTAGTTGATCATCCAGCCGGAAATTCCTGCTTGGGACAGAGTCGGCTTGCGGCCAACCGTGCTTTGGATCCCGTTGATGGCAACGTACTGCTCATTCGGGTTCTTGGAGGCAAAGGTCTGCAGGCTGATCCCGTGGTTGACGTCACTGCCCATCATTATCGTGGCATATTTACCAGAGCTGACCTTTTCACCAAAAGCATTAGAGTCGTCGGTGAAACTATCGTCACTGATGTTGCCGGCAGCGTGGACTTCACGGAACGCATTCAGCCACTTCAGATAGTCGCTATCCAGGTTGCGGGCATAGTACTTGTTATCCTTCGTGACGATCGGCACGCCCAGCATGTCTTGGACAACGTTATCCAATGAACTGTTGCCGCCAGAGAAATCATTGAAGCCAAACGGGGTTAATTTCGGGAACTTTGCCTTGATAGCGGCCATACCCTTCACAAAACCTTCCGGCGTCGTGAAGTCTTGCTTGCCAATGGCCGCTAACACATCTTTGCGGATGATGAACGCATCCCGCGCGGGCACTTTACCCGACTTATAATCGGCTTCGGTGTTGGAATAGTCGGGATAGCCATAAGTCTTGCCGTCCTTCAGTTTGTACCAATTCAAGGTGTCGGTCCGCGCCACCTTGTAGAAATACGGATCATACTTTGTGGCCAAATCTTGCAACGGATAGGCCCATTGATCAGCTGTCCGGGCGACCTTGGAGTTCGGGTCAAAGATGGTCACGATGTCCGGCAATTTGCCGGAAGCAAAGTACGTATTCAGCTTCGTATCGTCCCCGGTAACAAACTTGATGTTCAAGTTCAAATCCTTCTTGATTTGCTTGGTGATCATGTCCTTACCGTAGGACTTGTTCCACCAATCCGCATTGACATACCAGGTCAGGGTGTTGTTTTTACTCTTGTCGGATTTCCAGGCCGGGGTGCTCTTTGATACTTTGTATCCCGCCTTCGGTAAATTATCGCCCGACTTTGCTGAATCAGAACCAGAGGAGCCGCACCCCGCGGCAATTAACATAGTGGCTGTCGCAACGGCAGCAATGACGCCAAGACGCGCCAAACGTTTTGTAATACTCACTGTGGACATCTCCCTCAAATATTTCTTCATGACAGACTATTCCTTCACGGCGCCCAGCATGGTGCCGCTTACAAAGTATCGCTGAACAAACGGATACAGAATCAGAATCGGCAGGATCGTGATCATGATCGTGGCCAGCTGCACCCCCCTTGATGTGGTACTGATCGCTACTTGGGCTTTCAACCCCGTTGTACTCGCTGCTTGGGCTTGGACGATAATGTCATACAAGCGCATCTGCAATGGATAGAGACCTTCATTGGTCACATACAATTTCGTCGTCATGAAGTCGTTCCATTGCCATACCCCATTGAATAGGGCAATCGTGGCTAAGGCCGGCTTGGATAGGGGCAGAATGATGCTCCAGAACACCTTGTAATCACTGGCCCCATCGATTTTGGCAGATTCTTCCAGCGAATCCGGTACTTGGCGGAAGAAGTTCATCAAGATGATCACGTCGTAGTAGCTGAACAAGGACGGGATGATGTAGACCCAGAAGGTATCCAGCATGCCCAGGGACTTGATCAGCAAGTAAGTCGGAATCATCCCGCCGGAGAAGAACATCGTGATGATGCCCATGGTGGAATATAGTTTACGGCCCCGCAGCAGCCGCTTGCTTAACGGATAAGCGACGATCGCACAGAACAGTGTATGGGTAATGACCCCGACGCCGGTTTTGGCAAACGAGATGAAGAATGACCGCCAGAGGCCCGGATCGCGGAACACTGCCCGGTAGTTATCGAGCGATAACTGCTGCGGCCAGAAAATAAAGTTGCCGCTGTTCAACGAGCCGGATGACGCAAAGGACGAAATGACAATGTTCCAAAGCGGCACAACGATAATCAAGGTAAACAAACTCAGAATGATGATATTGACAACATTAAACACCCGGGTGCCTTTGGTTTCGCGGACGCGACTGCCAGACTTGCGGGTACCGAATGGCGATTTTCGTGCACTTTTTAACTCCATGATCTTCGCCCTCCCCTTACAATACCGACTGGTTGTCGTTCAGTTTCTTGGTGATCATGTTGGCGCCGACCAGCAAGATCACAGAGATGACTGATACACCCAGACCAACGGCGGTCGCATACGAGAAGTCGCCCTGGGTCAGCCCGACCCGATACACATAGGAATTGATGACTTCAGCAGCCGGTTGGTTTTGGGAATTCATCAGGACCAAAGTCTGGTCCAAGTTGGATCCGAACAAGGCGGATACCGAGAGAATCAAATTCAATGAAATAATGTTGCTGATGCCGGGCAAGGTAATACTCCAAATTTGGCGCAACTTCGACGCCCCGTCCATTTCCGCCGCTTCGTAATAAGTCGGATCGATCCCAGCCATCGTGGCCAGATACAGGATGGTACCCCAACCGACTTCCTTCCAGACGTCGGACCAGGCGGCGATGTTCCAATACTTATTGGCATCCAACATGTAGTTGGCCTGGGAATGGATCCCAATCAAACCGAGGAACTGATTGATCAACCCATTCGAGGACATCCAGTTGATCAGCATCCCGCCTAAGATGATCCACGATAGAAAGTGGGGCAGGTAGGTAATCGTCTGCACGATTTTTTTGAATGGTCCCCAGTTCACTTCATAAATCATGATGGCTAAGGCGATTGGCAAGAAGAACTCAATCGTCAGCTTGATGGCACTGATGCCCACTGTGTTCCACACGGCTTGCCAGAAGTACTTGTCGCCCATGATCGTTTGAAAGTTTTGGATGCCATTCCATTTCGCCCCGCCAATGGTATCAGTGACTGAATAGCTCTTGAAGGCTAAGGTCAAGCCATAGATGGGAATAAAGTTGAACACGATCATAAAGAGAATACCTGGAAGCATCATCGACTGCATCTGCCATTGCGAGCGGAAATCGGTGAACCAATTCTTCAATCGAGTCCCGACACTCCGCTTTCTCCCCGCAGGAACTGCTTTCATTGTACACACCCCTTTGCACTGAATAAAAACGTTTTTATTATATTGGAAACTGCAAGCTCACTTGATGGTCGTCGAATTACGGACAACCAGCTGACCGTCCAAGACTTCTGACTGGCCTTGATCATTATTGCTGATCATGCCCACCAACTGCTTCACCGCCAGCACGCCTTGCCGCCCGATGGGATTCCGGGTAGTCGTGAGCGACGGTTGAAAATACTGCGCGATTTCGACATCATCGAACCCAATGACACTCACCTCTTGGGGCACACTGATGCCGCTCTCCTTCAATGCCCGCATAGCACCAATGGCTGAAATATCATTCCCAGCTAGAATGCCGTCCGGGATATCCTCCGGATGCAGACTGATGAACCGGCGCATTTCGCTATACGACGTCGGTTCTTCGAACAACCCGAGAATAATCAAGTCTTTATTCACGGGTAACCCATATTTTTTTAACGCATCCTCATAGCCTCGCTGCCGTTCGTTGCTATCGTAGTTATCTGGATAACCCGCAAGATAGGCGATCTTGCGACGACCAAGGCTGATGAGATACGCTGTGGCGTCAAACGCTTCCTGATAGGAATTGAACGTAATACTGCCAATCTTGTCCGCAACCATTGGCCGATCCAAGAAGATTGCTGGGACGCGGTGCTGACTGATCATATCAACGTCTGGGCCAGTGATTCGACTTTCAAAGACGATTACCCCGTCAACCACGTTGCCGAAGAGATAGTTTTGAATCGTATCATGGCGCTTGGTGACGAAGACGTTCAGCCCAAAACCCATGTTATCGGCCGTCCGAGCGATGGATTCGATCAACGCATAGAAGTAAGGCCCGGAAACACTGTTGGTGAAGAACCCCAGCATGTTGGTTTGGCCAGATTTCAATTGCTTACCTAAAAGATTAGGTACATAATTGAGCTCTTTAGCCGCGGCCAATACTTTGAGCTTGGTCTCCGCCTTAACAACGTCCACCCCATTCAATGCCTTGGAAACAGTGGCAATCGAAACGCCCGCTGCTTTGGCCACATCACGGATCGTCGGCTTCATCTTCATCACCTCCCACTTTGAAAACGTTTTTACTCTTGTAGAATAGCATCTCTTTTCGATAAATGCAAGCGGTTACTCTCGAAAAACATGTCCCAAAACATGGAACGTCATTATCTGAAATAGCAGTAATTTAGTAAATTTTACCCAGATATTGACGTTTTTATCAGTTTAATCTGATATATTACTCGTTGATGTCAATGCACTCCAACTCTAGAAATAAAAACGTTTTTACTAAATAACTAAAAACAACACCCCTCAGTTGAGGAGTGTTGTTAATTACCGCCTAATCGTCACAGGGCCGTCCACCCGCCATCAGCGACCAGCACTGCCCCGTTAACAAACTTTGCTTCATCAGATACCAGGTACAACGCCGCGTTGGCCATGTCTTCCCCAGAACCTTGCGGTGACGAAAAGCCGCCAGAAGCCTGCAGCGCCTTTTGGCCAACTGGGTCTGGATCGGTGATCGTCGCCCCAATGTTGGTCACCACGGAACCGGGGGCCAGCACGTTGGCCCGGACTTTACCCTTCACGCCATAGGTCGCAGCAATGTTCTTCGTCAGCCCGATGATGGCGTGCTTGGAAGTAACATACGCGGCGCTGCCGCGGCCGCCGAACATCCCGCCAACGGAACTGATATTCAAGATTGCCCCGCCCGTTTCTTGTTCTTCCATGATCGGCACCGCTTCGCGGCACGCCCAGAACGGTGCGTAAAGATTGATTTTCAATACTTTGTCCCAAGATTCGTCAGTAGCGGTAACCACGGTCTTGAAGTTATCCACGATCCCGGCGTTGTTGACCAGAATGTCCAACCGGCCGAATTCGGTTACCGCGCGGTGAATGAGTGCTTTAATCGCTGCTTCATCGCTGACATCAGTGACATCCGCCACGGCGGTGCCGCCTGCCGCAGTAATTTCTTCGGCAGTGGCCTTGATTCCTTTTTCATCCCGATCACTGGCGAGTACCTTCGCCCCTTCTTGGCCGAAACGCAAAGCCATGGCCTTCCCCATACCGTTACCGGCGCCGGTAATAACGACAACTTTATCCGTTAGACGTGCCATTTTATCAATCTCCTTATCCATGTGACTACAATCACAATCTACTCTTCTATTATACCGATACTGGGCTTGCTTTGGCTAGTGCTGTTTGCTGAGCGCCTGACGCCAAAAAAACAGCACTCCGCGCAAGCGAAGTGCCGCCTTTCTTCCATATTAAAGTGCTGTCCAGCCGCCGTCGGCAACTAACACCGCGCCATTAACAAACTTGGCCTCATCAGATACCAGGTACAAAGCCGCATTGGCCATGTCTTCGCTGGCGCCCACCGGTCCGTCGTAACCGCCGGCATCCCGCAGGGCTTGATCGCCCAACGGGTCAGGGTCGGTGATTGCGGCGCGAATGTTCGTGGTGATCGTCCCAGGGGCCAATGCATTAGCCCGGACTTTACCATGCACGCCATACGTGGCGGCGATGTTCTTCGTCAAACCGATGACACCATGCTTGGAGGCCACATACGCCGCCCCACCCAGGGCACCGAACAAACCGCCCACCGAGCTGACATTCAGGATGACCCCGCCGCTTTCTTGCGCATTCATGATTGGCACGGCTTCCCGGCAAGCCCAGAACGGTGCGTACAAATTGATCTTCAACACCCGGTCCCACGACTCATCCGTGGCCGTCACCACGGTCTTGAAATTATCGGGGATGCCAGCATCATTGACCAAAATGTCCAACCGGCCAAATTCCGCGACCGCCCGATGGATCAGTGCCTTCACCGCCGCCTCGTCACTGACATCGGTGACATCCGCCACTGCAGTACCGCCAGCAGCCGTAATCTCTTTGACCGTCTCTTTGATCCAAGCCTCATCGCGATCACTGGCGAGCACCTTGGCGCCCTCTTGGGCAAACCGCAGCGCCATGGCCTTCCCCATGCCGTTGCCCGCACCGGTGATGACCAATACTTTATTTGCTAAACGAGCCATTTTCACCGTCTCCTTTTATGTGACTGCAATCACAATAACCGACTATATTGTAGTCAGGGAGACAGCCGATGGCTAGCGAGACGCCTCAGCAATGTGCCCACGATAAAACAACAGTCCGCCTAGTAACAGTACCGCACTGCCAATCAGCCCCACGGCCCAGCCGTAGCTGAAGTGCATCGCCTGGATAAACCAGTGCGGCTGGGCATGGGGATAAGCCGTCACCCGCCGGCCGGCTTGTTGGGACATATCCCAATACAATAGCGAGGTGGCCAGTGATAACCCCAGTGCCATGCCGATATTGCGGCCTAGCGCCGCCATTGCCCCGGCGATTCCTTGATATTCCTTACCGGCATTGCCCATGATCATTGGATTGTTCTGGAATGCGCCATTGGCCACCCCGAACATCGCCAGCCCAAAGATCAGCCAGCCCAGCGACCAGGCGGGCCGAACAAAAAGAAAGAGGAGCAGCGGCACGAAGAAAATGAACAGCGCGTAAAAGGACACTTTTTCCGCGCCAATATGATCACTAATGATGCCGCCGGTGGGCGCGCTGATCATATTCAGCAACGGCACTGCCATCAGGATCAGGCCGGCGGTCGCCGAGGACAAAGCCAGTGTTTCTTGCAGGTAAAACGGCATGATCACATTGTTGAAATAACCCACCATGTAAACCAGCATCGCGGTGATGATGCCAATGGTGAACCCAGGTGAGCGGAAAATCCCCAGCGTGATCAGCGGCGCTGCCACCCGTTGTTCAATGAAAATGAATCCAACCACCAGGACTGCAGCCAGAGCAAAAAGTGCAATTACGCCCAGATGGCTGAAGCCAACCCCTTGGCCCCAGTAAATGGCGATGAAGAAACTGATGACCGCCAAGGCAAAGGTGCTATACCCCGGCCAGTCCACTTGGACATGGCGAAACACCACTGGCTCGTGGGGATAAATGCGATAACCGACAATGAACGCAATGATCCCAATCGGCACATTGATAAAGAAAATCCAATGCCAGTTAGCAATGGCCAGAATCACCCCGCCGATTCCCGGTCCGGCGATATTGCCGATCTGCACAAAGGTACTATTCAGCCCCAGGGCGCGACCGTGTTCACCCATGGGAAACGCTTGGGTGATGATGCCGAAATTCGAAGACATCACCATCGACGCGCCGAGGGCTTGAAACAACCGAGCACCCAGCAGCATCGGCAGGCTCACACTTAACCCGCAGGCCAGCGATCCCGCCACGAAGATCAGCGTGCCTGTCTGGAAGACCGGGATCCGGCCAATCTGATCGGCCAGCCGGCCAAAGAAAATGAGCAGCGCGCAAATCGCCACCAAATAAACAGAAACCACCCATTCCGCCTGATTCATCGGCACTCCTAACTCTCGGGAAATATGGGGAATCGCAATATTCACAACGCTGGCGTCCAGGGTCGACATAAACGACACCATAGAGGTGGCAAACAGCATGATCCAGCGGGACCGTTGTTCCACGTGAAACACTCCTTCATTTTCTTAATCATTCAGCCCACGGGCTATCATTATTCCCTCATCTGGGCTATGATAGCCGTACGGTACGTGTCTCCCATTGTACTGCAAAAGGAGGAATTATCTCATGGCACAAAATGAAACACCGCGGGTACAGGATGATCTGTACGGGTATGTGAATGGTGCTTGGCAGCAGACCGCCGCGATCGACCCGGATCGGGTGTCGGCCGGCGTCTCCACCGACTTGGATAAAAAGGTTGAAAAAGAGCTGTTGGCCGACCTGAAAGCAGCACTGGCGAAAGCCCCTGCCAAACCTAAGGACAACTTCGATAAGGCCGCTGTACTCTTCGGCAAAGCCCTCGACTTCGACCAGCGGGATCGGGAAGGCCTCGGACCGATTCTGCCCCGACTGGCCAAAATCCAGGGATTGCCCGGTCTGGCCGCTTTCAATGCGGCCCTGCCCGAGCTGATTCAAGACGGATACGCACTGCCTTTCTATGTCTTCGTGGAAACGGACATGCACGATGCCACCAAGTATCAGGTGATGTTCACATCGCCGGACACGATTCTCCCGGATGTGACCATGTATGATGACCCCACGCAGAAACAAGCCCTACTGCCGGTGTGGGAGAAAATGGCCCGCCTGCTGCTCGCTCAGTCCCCGCTGAATCCGGCTGATCAGGAAGCCTACGTCAAAGACGCCCTGGCCTTCGACGCCCGCATTGCAGCACATCATTTGAGCCATGAAGATGCGGCGGTCGACGACAACTTGGATAATCCAGCGGCTTGGGACACTACTTTGGGCAAACTGGCGGGTGTTGCTGTCGCCGCCGGCCTGAAGCCGCTGCTGCCCAGCACCCCGCGCACGGTGAACATCATTGACACAAAGTATTATCAGCACTTTTCGGATACCTTCAATGCCGATACTTTCACCGAATGGCAGCATTGGGCCTATGTGGACGAACTCGTCAGCCATGCCCGCTACCTGAGCCGCGACCTGCGCAAGATTGGCGAACTGTATAACCAAGCGATCACCGGTCAACAGGAGCTGACCCCGCCGGAGCGGTTCGCTTACAACACGGTGAACCGGTTCTTCGCTGAACCGGTTGGCGTGTTCTATGGCAAGAAATATTTCGGACCCCAGGCCAAGGCCGACGTCACCCACATGGTCGAAGATTTAATTACCACGTATAAACAGCAGATTCATGACAATACCTGGCTGTCCGATCAGACCAAGGCAATGGCCGTGAAGAAACTGGACACGATGGTCATTAAGATGGGCTATCCCGAAAAGGCCCGCCCCCTGTATGACCGCATTGCCATTGACCAAGACACCCCGCTGACCACGACGCTGGATACGATTGCCAAGGTGACACTGCAATACAGCTTTGCCCGCCTGAACAATCCGGTGGACCGCAGCGAATGGGTCATGCCCGCGCAAATCGTCAACGCCGCGTACAACCCGACGGCCAACGACATCACCTTCCCCGCGGGCATTTTGCAGGCACCGTTCTACGACGTGCACGCCAGCCAAGCTGATAACCTCGGCGGCGCTGGCGCCACCATCGGCCATGAAATCAGCCACGCCTTTGATAATAACGGGGCCTTGTATGATGAACACGGGAACAAGAAGAACTGGTGGCAGCCAGCCGATTTCGCCCACTTCAAGAAATATACTGAGGAAATGATTGCCCAGTTCGACGGCATTCCCTACGCCGGCGGCAAGATCAACGGCAAACTGGTGGTGAGCGAAAACATCGCCGACAACGCCGGCTTGAATGCGGCACTGCAGATCCTGCACCGCGCCGATGCCCCCGCCAGCGACTTCCAGGAGTACTTCATCAACTACGCCCGCTCCTGGCGGACCAAGATTCGCCCAGAATTTGAACGGGTCATCTTGAAGACCGACGTGCACGCGCCCGCCTTGCTGCGGACGAATGTACCGGTCCCGAATTTCCCGGAATGGTACAGTGCGTTCCACGTGAAACAAGGCGACACGATGTACCGTGAGCCGGCGAAACGGGTTGTGATTTGGTGAGTTAAAGCAGCCTCATAAAGTCCCACCAATGCCCACGTGGCCTATTTGGTGGGACTTTTTTGTTAGTGCGTTACCCTGTCATCACGTGATATCCTATTACAGTTAACGGGCTCCGTCATACCGCCCCGTTGACGGTGGTCAATGTGGAATTTCTTCTGTCTGTAGCTACTTCGGTGGCTACCGGGGTGCTGACCACCGGTGTCATTGCTGGCATTAAATACGCTTATCACGTATACACGCATCCTCGTAAGCATGTCAAACGTCATCATCATCGACGTCCCTAACATGTAAGGTGGTCAACAAAGAAGCTCTGGGCTTGGTACCCCAGAGCTTTTTGAATCCAAAAAACGGCTACCCTTTACGGGATAGCCGCCGACCGAGTTACCGCGTACAGCGGGTGGTAAAACCGCTGCGGTGGCTCTTGTGTCATTTCTTCTGTCTATCAATAGTATAGCAGAATGCCAGATAAAGTCCAACAAACTGAATCAAGCCGGACGTCGCTCAAACTACCCCTGATGATTATGCAATTGTTCATCCGCCGGCTTGAGCTTCGGAATATCGCCCATCGCCTCTGGATTTTCCTGATAGGTGAATTTCTCACCATCCTTGGCCACCTGGCCCTCGAATTGCCGAGAACCGTCGCCATCGGAGAAGTTCATCAAGACATGGGAGTATTCTTGATACTCAATATCCTTCATATCACCGGGCACCACTACGCCGTATTTATCTTCCAGCTCTTCCTGAGCCTTCATAAACTGCAACTGATGCTGAGTCTCCCGAGCTAATAAGAACTTCAGCATATCCCGGACCCCCTCATCGCGGGTCATGTAATAAAGCCGACTCACTTGCAGCCGGGCCTCGGATTCCCGGACAACGTTGAAGCGCATATCCGCCACCAGGTTGCCGCTGGAGGTGGTGTAGCCGGTCGTCCAGGCGGCACCATTGGGATTGTTAAGACTGGCAGTTAAGCCATGCACAATCGCTTGTTCAGGATCCATTCCGCCCATGACTGCGGCCAATGCCGGATCGGACCGATAAGCTTCTTCTTCGGCATAAATTGGAGCCCCTTCCAGCAGTTGAGCCACCATCGTGGAAATCATTTCCACGTGGCCGATTTCTTCCGTACCGGTATCCAAAAGCAGATCCTTGTACTTCTCATCGCCTGATGACGACCAGCCCTGCGATAGATAGGAGAGCATGCCCGTCATCTCGCCCCATTGACCGCCAAGAGATTCCTGCAGCCGCCGAGCCATCAGTGGATCCGGCTTATCTGGGGTGGCGTTGTACTGTAACTTCCGAGTGTGCTTGAACATAGAAACTGCCTTCTTTCCTGAAAATGTAATTCATTGTACACAATTTAAATTAGCACAACCGTTTTGCGAAGGTCAATACGGTTTGAAAATTTTCTTCAGGAAAAAAACAGCACTGGTTTTTAGCCAGTGCTGCCCGATTGGTCCTCAAATCATTTTGACCCACTAAGAAAGCATGTGCTCCCGCGCCTGCGATTCAATATAGCTCGGCACGAAGTAGTCCAGAATTTCGTGAATCTCTTTCACCGGAATTTTTGGTGTCCGATCGTAAGTCATTAACCCATTGACTTCCTGCTCGGTGTCGTACAGCTGCGTGTAACAGAAGCCATTGAGACTCTTTGACGAAGCCACCGCAGTAAAGATACGCTGCAGCTCGTTGCGGAACTCTGCATCCGAATGAGCCCCCGTGTATCCCCAGCCAGCATCGGCATCGGCCTTGTTATAGCCTATCCCGCCAAACTCAGTCAATAGAATGGGCTGCCCTGCATAGGCAAAGCCTTTGGCAAAAATGTCAAAACTGCCTGGCGGCTGACTGAGTAGTTTCTGCCAAGTGCTCAAGCTGTCTTTGAAGTAGGCATACTGCGGTGATTCGGCAGACTCCCCGTGACTATAATTGTGAATCGCACAGATGTCAGTTTCTGTCTGTTCCCAACCATCATTGGATTGCACCAACCGGGTGGGGTCCAATGAATGGATCAGGTGGTAAAGAGCTTGGCTGAAATGCTGCTGCTGCCGATCATCATGGATACTGCGCACGCCCCAGCTTTCGTTTAACGGCACCCACGTGATGATCGCCGGATGATTGACATCTCGAGCAATAATTTCTTGCCACTCTGCATATAACGCTGACTCGGCCCGGGCACTGAATACTGGTGCTGACGCACATTCACCCCAGCAGATGAAACCCAATTGATCAGCCCAATACAGAAAACGCGGATCTTCCACCTTTTGATGCAGTCGTGCGCCATTGAAGCCCATGGCCTTCGCTAATTTGATATCTTTCTTGAACGCTTCATCAGAGGGGGCAGTCAGCAAACCTTCCGACCAATAGCCCTGGTCCAAAACTAATTTTTGATAGTACGGCCGATTATTCAGAAAGACCATGCCGCTTTCGGTACGGACTTCGCGCATACCAAAATAGGAATCGACGACGTCTTGCTCACCATTCGGAGTCTTCGTGGTAAACCGTATGGCGAACAAGTGCGGATGTTCCGGGGTCCACAGTCGACCGTCATTATGATAGCCGCTGCGGAAAATCTTTTTGGCAAATACATCAGCCGTGAAAGTAAACGAATCGATTTCGGGAGTGACTATCGTTTCAGTCACCGGATCATCTTTGAAGGTGATCACCGCTTGGACTTGCGTACCCGGAACAAAATGCTTGATGGTTCCCTTGATCGTGATTGTCCCTGCTGAAATATCCGGGAAATACTGGACGCTCTCCAGATAAGTCTGGGGCGCATATTCCAACCAAACAGTTTGCCAGATACCAGTCGTATTAGTATACCAAATCCCCTCACTGCGTCCGGTCCAGCTCTGCTTACCCCGTGTGACTTCTTCGTCATGAATTGGATCCCACACGCGGACTGTCAACGTATGTTCCGCTGAATCACTGACTTGATTCGTGATATCAAAACTGAAGCTCGTATGCCCGCCTTGATGGTGACCAATAAACTGGCCATCCAGCCAAACATCGGCACCGTAATCCACCGCGCCAAAGTGCAGTAATACTGTCTCTCCAGATTCAGCCTGGCTGGTCACCGTCCGCTGGTACCACACCACCGCGTGGCCGGTCGTATCACTAATGCCGCTCAATTGACTCTGATAAGCAAACGGCACCTCGATGTGTTCTGACCAGTCGTGCTCTCGATACCATTGCTTCCGTTGGCCTTCATCAGCGTCATCAAAAGCAAACTGCCATTGACCATTCAAGTTTTGCCAGTGTTTTCGTTGAAACTGCGGTTGCGGATATTCTGTTTTATACACTACAATCATCCTTTTCCTTCTGAACTTAGTGTGCTGCTGATACCGTTTTTTGCTGTTGATGGCGGTATAACATGATAATCACCAGTGTCGGGATGAGCAGAATAACACTGATGATATCTAAACAAACGTAGGCCGCTAAACTCTCCAGGCCAATGACGGCTGGAATCCCCCAACCGATTGTTGGCCGCCGCAGGTAGTACCGCGCCAGCAGCAGATTGACCAACCCGCTCAGCAGAAATGCGGTACCCACCAAACCGGTAATTGTTGCCACCGGTACAAACTGGGCATAGCCTTGTAATTCAGGAATCCGGTTTGGCCCGGCAAACCCCAAGATAATGGTCAAGATTCCATCAATGAACTGCCACACTGCACAGATCAACAACAATCGCTGACTCCATTTCTTTTTCATCGTGCACTCCTATCCCTTCACACCAACAGATAACGCCATGGATTGCAGGAAGTACTTCTGCGCGAAGAAGTACAGAATCAGTGTCGGCACAATTGCAACCAACGCTCCCGCCATCAATGTCGGAATATTAGCGGCGTACATACCTTGCAACAACTTCAACCCGGGCGTGATCGGCATCTTGTTCAAATCTGAAAACACGATGGATGGCCAAAGGAAGTCGTTCCAAGATCCGGTAAAAGTGAATAGCGTAACGACAAACAGCACTGGCTTGATCAAGGGCAGAATCACCCGGAAGAAAATCTGCCAATCCGACGCGCCATCGATCCGCGCGGCTTCATCATAAGAAATCGGAATATTGTCCATAAACTGACGCACTAGAAAAATATTGAACACTCCGGTGGCGGCAGGCACGATCATCGCCCAATCCGTATTGGCCCAGCCCAGAGTCGTAATAATCTTATACAGCGGAATCAGGTTCATTACTGGGGGAAACATCATTGTTGCCAACAGACCGTAGAACAGAATGTTTTTGCCGCGGAACTTGAGCCGCGAATAGGCAAAAGCGGACAGAGACACAACACAGAGCACCAGCAAGGTGGTGCCGCAAGCAATGACCAATGAGTTCAAAAACCAGAGAAACACTGGCGTATTGGTCGTATTCGCCAACAGTTTAGTATAGTTGCTAAGGACCCAATTGATGGGCAAAAAGCGGAACCCCACCGATTGCATTTCTATATTGGTCTTAAATGATGATGTGATACCGTAAAGCAGTGGAACGATCCAAATCACACCCATAATGGTCAGAAATAGAAAGGCTAGCCACTTTCCGGCTCGATTAGTACGTGTATTTTGCATGGATTATTCTCCCTCCTAATAATCTCGCCGCAAGAAGTAGAACTGAATCATGGACACAATCAGGATGCAAACACCCAAGACAACGGCCATGGCTGAGGCTAACCCGGCTAAGGACTGACCAGCACCAAAAGCGTTTTGCTGAATGTACATCATCAGAACACTGGTTGATCCATTGGGACCGCCATTCGTCATCATTAACGGCTGACCGTAAATGTTGAATTGGGCAATCGTGGTCGTCACTAAGGTGTACAGGAACTGGCCGCGGATACTAGGCAAGGTAATGTGTAAGAACTTCTCCCAACTAGAGGCCCCGTCGATATCGGCCGCTTCGTAGTAGTCTTTCGGGATGCCATTCAAGGCGGCCTGATAGATAATCATATTGCCGCCAATCGTCCACCAGATAGTGACAATGACGATTGTCATCCAGGCCCACGGCTGTGTCCCAGTCCACACTTGATTAAGATGGAACAAGGAGTTCAGCGGTCCGTAGTTTGGATTGAAAATCAAAGTCCAAACGATGACCACTGCGGAAATTGAGAACAGACTAGGCAGATAGAACAGGCCTTGGAAAAATTTGCCGAATTTTGGTTTGGCATTCAAAGCGACTGCCAATAACAGCGGGACCAAGATACAAAACGGTACCGAAATCAGAACAAACCATAATGTATTCCGCAAACCCTCCACGAGCTGGGTATGGAACGTTGAATTACTGAACAGGATCGTTTGATAATTCTGTAACCCCACAAAACGCGGAGTCCGTACAAGATCCCACTTAGTAAACGAAACATAAATTCCGAAGACCAACGGTACCAGGAAGAATATTGTAAAAATCACCAAGTGCGGCAATAGATACAGATATGGTTTGCTGGACTTGCGCCGCGTCGGCACCTTTGCGCCCGCCGCAGCATGTGTTGTCGTGCTATCCATGATGAGTTCCCCCTCAATCCGTGATCTGTGCATCAATTTTGTCTTGCACAGTGCTTTGCATATCCTTCAAATATTTTTCGATCGACGTCTTACCAAAGACTGGGTCTAACGCATATCGATCAAGAAAGTCGGCGACATACCCGTTATAGCGATAATCGAAAATACGCAATGACTCTTGTTCTGTTTTGCTCTTCAACAGGAAGGACTGCCCCATCTTCTGATACGCCTTATTTTTGGTAATTGCCTGGGAAGCCGGATTCTGCCCTGCCTCAGCCCAATGAATCGAGTGGGTGCGGACCCAGTTAATAAACTTCAAAGTAGCTTTGGTCTTGGCGGTATTCCGTTTAGCTTGTTTCAACAGTACAAATTGATGACTGGAGGACCAATTCACCATTTTCTTGGGATCGGCTGACACTTGGGGCGCATTGGTCAGGCCGAACTTGATCTTGCTTTCACGGATCTGATTCACCATCCAAATCCCTTCAGGATGAAAAATCTCTTTGCCCGTCAAGAATAACTGCATGGGGTCCTGACCATCGCGGCTTGTAACGCCCGCGGCATAGAGCGACTTATAAAAGTTCAACGTATTTTTAGCCGGCTCTGTGTTGAGTGTTGGGTCAACCCCATTCTTAGTTAACTCGCCGCCCTGTTGGCCCAGCATAGACAGATAATTTGGTTTCCACCAAGTTAGTCCAAGGGCAGTAATGCCGTCTTTCTTGGCCTTTTCCCCCGCCGCCTTAATTTCATCAAAGGTGACGATATTATCATCCAAGGCTTCGGGACAATATTTGGCCACCAGGTCTTTGTTGTAGTACATCACAAATGTATGGATATCGAGGGGAATACCATAGCGATGTCCTTCATAGGAGCCGCCGTTCCAAGCCTCTTGCACATAATTGCTGCTTTTGATATTGGGATAATTGCTGAGATATTGATCATACGTATCAAGAATGCCGTTATGCACGTAATCTTTGATACGTTCCACATGGACAATTTGCAAATCAGGAATCCCCCGCCCTGAATTGACAATAGTGGGAATCTTGGCATACATGTCCCCTTCTGTCAGGGAAATGTTCTTGACCGGATACTCTGGTTTGGTCGCATTGTATTCATTGACCAGCTTTTGCATACTGGTGCCATCGGGACCCGTGAACGGGTTCCAAAATACGATCGTCTTTGAACCTGACTGGGCCCGGCTACTTGTACATCCCACCGCCACGAAGGCCAGGAGAATAGTTGCCAATGCCAACACTAGTGAACGCAACCGTCGCATAATTAATTCACCTCATCATTGACTTTCCTTCTGAAACATTTCTTAAGTACCACTTACCATGTTGAAAATATCATCGTAGGTAAGCGCTGTCAATCCAATTAGACGGGGTTTAACGTAAAAGAGTGCTGGATTGTCATGAAGGTTCGAGTATCGTATAATAGTTAACAAAAAAGAAAACTATGGTGATCAACTTATGGATCTGGATATTGAAGACACGTCACTGCCCGTCTATCAGGCCTTAGCCAACCCAGTGCGGCTAGAAATACTGCGGCTCCTCTTTCATACTGCTTACACGGCCACCGACTTGGCCCAACAGCTAAGTCTAAGCAAGGCAGCAGTATCTAAAAACCTGCATATTTTAGCAGATGCCGGTCTATTGCGTTTCCAACAATCCATAGCGGGTGATAGCCGCCAAGTGGCTATCATCCCCACTGTGGATAAGATCGTAGTTAACTTCCCAGAAACAATTTTTCCAGAGTACCATCAGCTGACCTACGACATCCCCGTCGGCAGTTATTTTTCCGTCCAAGATGTGCGTGAAACATGTGGTCTGGTTAGTTTAAAAGAGCGGATCGGCAAAATGGATGACCCAAACGTATTTCTTTCTCCGCAACGGTCGCACGCCCACCTGCTCTGGTTCACGCAGGGCGCGCTGGAATACATTATCCCGAACGAACTTAGTCAGGATAGCCGCTTAGAAATGCTGGAATTCGATCTTGAACTGGCCAGCGAATTTCCGCTATCGAACAACAACTGGCCGTCAAAAATCGGCTTCTGGATCAACGATGTGTTTGTGGGCGCTACGGAAATTCCCGGAAACTTCTCTGATGTACGCGGACGCTACACGCCAGCTTGGTGGCCCAGTGATTTCAGCCAGTATGGGGTATTGACCCATCTTCGAGTGGGAAAATTGGACACCTCAGTAAACAGTCAATCGATTTCAGAAATTAGTGCAGCAATGCTGCAGCTCGAAAAGCAAAAAACGATCCGCTTCCGGATCGGTGTCCTGCCTGACGAAGATCGGTTTGGCGGCCTAACGTTGTTTGGTGCCGGTTTTGGAAATCACGACCAAAATATCAAGGCGACTGTCTACTTTTCTTAATACTAGTCACTGTTGAGTTGTTCTCGCCCGTTCTTTCTCAGAATACAAGACTATAATAGAACTGTATCAAGAAAGGATGACTTTCAAGATGTGCGGCAGATATTATATCGATGTACGCCGGAATAAGCGGCTGCGCCAGTTGACTGAGTCATTGGCGGACCACGATATGCCGGTGAAAACGGGGGAGGTATTCCCCAAGGATCACGCAGCGATGATTATGGCCCACGCCCAGCACATGGCGCTGGGCAGCGTGGTCTGGGGCTTTCCAGGATTTAAGCCGGGACAGCTGATCATCAATGCCCGCTCGGAAACAGTGCTGATCAAAGAAATGTTCAAGGCGCCCTTCCTCAACGAGCGGTGTGTCTTCCCGATGTCCGGTTTCTACGAATGGAGCAAGGATAAAGAGAAAACTTATTTTCAAGATCCGCAGGGCCGAATCTTGCTGGTGGCCGGTTTCATCGCCCACTTCCCAGAAGGTAAACGATCCATCATTTTGACTACCACGCCAAATGACGCGGTGGCTAGGGTCCATGACCGTATGCCGCTGATGATTCCGCACAAGGACCTGAAGAAGTGGCTGTTCGATGACACCTATGCCGTCGCTCAGTTGCGGGAAGAGATGGCCGAATTGATCAGTACCACGAATGATCCCGATGCGGTACTCAGTTGATCTCAACTAAGCTGTAGTGAAAAGCACTGAACGTCCGCTGTTGTGCGGCAGGCGTTCAGTGCTTTTCGTCATTCCAGAACTCGTGCTTGATGCGGATGGGTTTTGGATCTAGACCCGGTTTGTCTTCAATCGGCTGAGCCAGTGCTTGCAGCCGATCTGCTTTACTTGGTGGAAGTGCAAGCACCATTATTGAAATCCAGATGGCGGTACTGTAATCTAATTTCATAAGGGGGAATCACGATGAATGATCATCGTCTTTTGCGCGCATTGAGTTACATTTCAGTACTATTTGCACCAATTATTTTCCCATTGATTGTCTGGGTGGTGTCCGATGCTGGATCCGAGACCCAGGCGGATGCTAAAAATGCATTACTGCTGCACATCATCCCTGGAATCGTGGCTTTCGGCGGCATGCTATTGATTGGCATTACTGGTTTCACTTCGAATAGCGTCCCCATCACTACGGGCGTGACGATTCCTATCATGATCGTAATTGTCGTGGTGGACTTGGGACTGGTGGTTTACAACTTGTACAAAGGCATCAAACTGCTGGCCCAAGACTAATACTGATCAGTGAAAGCCATCCTGCGGGGTGGCTTTTTTGTTTTAGGCACGATTCTTGCGTCGATCCGCCAATGCTTTATTGATCCGCGACACTCGCAGGGCCTGATCGACATAAATGATGGCCCAAACCGCCACGTAAATCAGCAGGAAAACCAGCCAATAGGACCATTCCGTCAGCAGATTGCTCCAGTGGTTATACAGGATCGTCACCGCCACGATGCCGGCCGTACCCCCAAGATGGACGGCAAGTAATGCAAGAAATGGCCACCGGTCTGAATTAAAGATCAGCGACAGTAAACTGATCAAGGCACTCATGACCCATACGCTGCCAATGTTGCGGGGTGTCGGCGCCGTTGTCTGCACTCCGAGCATGACCACCAGCAAATACATGAACGAGCCGATGCCAATCCCGCCGAGCACAGTCCGGCCCATTAATTTCCACATTTTTTGCACCTCCTATAGACCAAGTCTCTGGGCGAGCAGCTGCACGTACTTGCGGCTGACGCTGGTCTTATTATGTTCGCTGAGTTTCGCCGTCATGCTGCCCGAGAAGCTGTCTTCCAAGGACAATAGATGGTTGAGGTTGACTATGGCGTGTTTCGACACCTGGACAAAATCCGGACTGGCCAGCCGGTCGGCAAAGTGGGCCAACCGCTCCCGGGTCGTCAGTACACCCGTCGTGGTGAAAACTAGCAGCTGCGTATCCTGCACGTCCGCCATAATAATATCGTCCAGGCGCACCATTTGAATTCGTTCTTCTGTTTTGATCGGCACAATGTTCGTCTGATTGGCACCATACCGATTAATGTAGGCCATGAGGGCTTGGACATTTTGATCCTCAACAGCCGCCTCCACGGTCACTGCCGGATCTGTCGACGCATAACGTTTGTTTTCAGAAAAACGACTGCGGACCATACCCGTCCCTCATTTCTGCCTAGAATTACGCGTTCACCAACGCCCGCCGCTGCCGAGCGGCCCGCCATTGCGGTAACAGGGCGAAAAACAATGCGATGAGTAGCACGCTTCCTACTATTCCGTATGTTTGGCCAACTGTCAACTGGCTGGACCAAGCAATCCGCACGCCCATTGTTGTTCGGAAACGAGTCAGCGCTGCGGCATGATGTTGGAACGTTGTCATCAGTGTCGGGCCCATCAGTGTTTCCCGGTACAGGGCGGCGATGTAGGCCCCCGGCGTACATTTGAGCAATACTTGAGCGGCATTGGGCAAAGCCCCGATTGGTACGTAAGTCCCTACCAAGAAGCCGGCAGCAGTACTGATCACCGTGCTCACGGCTCCGAGCGTAGCAATCTTCTTAATTCCTTGCACTAGCATGGTATTCAACGCCGTGGCAGTAAACGTGCTCAACAGCATGATCACCCCGACCATGGGCAGCTCAGCCCAGGGAATGGTAATGCCATCAGCAATGACAAAATACAGCCCCATGATCAGCAGCACCATCAGCTGCATGAATAAGCCGATAATAGCAGCACTCACCATGTAACTGACTTGCAAGCCGAAGGGTCCCGCATCGGTTAACAGCAGGTCATCCCGGACGCCGTTTTCCCGGTCTTGGACCATGCGTTCCAAGCTCGCCAGCGTGGTCGTGATCCCCATGATTGTCATTGTTCCGCCGATCTGCCACAGATCCAGCAGCTGGTTGGCGTTGGGGGCAGCACGCCACTCCGTGAGAATGCTTTGTTTCAAAAACACCAAGTAAAGCACGAACGAAATCAAGGCTCCTAGTAAGGAGAAAAACACGCCGGCTCGATCTCGAAAATAGAGTAATAAATTGCGTCGAATCATTGCTGTCATGATTACCGCATCTCCTTTCCCGTCAACGCCATAAAGGCGTCATCCATGGTGCCTGCCCGATACTCAAAATTCAAAATCGCCTGTTTGTGCGCAGCGAGGAAGGCCATTGCCGCCTGCGCCGTCTGGGGATGATGGACCTGCTCCCCCGCAGCTGTCGTCACCGTTAACACATTTTGGGCATATTGCGTGCGAATCGTTGCCGCGGTTCCTTGCGCGATGACCTGCCCGCGGTCAACGATATACACCATGTCCGCGTGGTCGGCCTCGTCCAGATAGTGGGTCGTCAGCAGAATGGTTAGCTGCTGCGATTGCTGCAGCACATGGAGCAATGACCAAATTGCGGTCCGGGTTTGAATATCCAAACCGGTAGTTGGTTCATCCAGGAACAGGATCGTCGGTGCATTGAGCAATGCCCGGGCAATGTCCACGCGCCGCCGCTGGCCGCCGGATAATGTGCCATAGGGCTGGTTTTGAAAATCAGTTAAACCCAGTTCCTCAATTAATACAGCCACCCGGCTTGCCGGTACATCCCGGTATTGTTTGGCCCGAATCCGCAAGTTTTCAGTCACGGTCAGATTTTTATCCAGCACGCTGCTTTGGAATACCACACCGATTTTGGTTTCATCGGCGTAACTAACCATCCCTGCGGTAGGCGCCAGCAGCCCCGTCAGCATATTGATCGTCGTTGACTTGCCAGCCCCGTTCGGTCCCAAAACAGCGGTGAGGCTGCCCTTTTCAATCGTTAAGTTGATGCCATTCACAGCGACGTGATCACCGTACGTCTTCGTTAAGTTCTTTGCAGTGAGTAACATTGCGCTCATCTCCTATGCCTGTAGATTAGCAGGAGAATGGGGCGGCGTCCCACGATTTGCGGTAAGTGGTCGAAATTGCGGGGTAAGTGGTAATTATGCGCCGGATAGTGACAACCCCATATCCAGTTGCGTAATATTGGAGTAGCGCATGTGTTTGCGTTGACAATTGACTTGGATCCTAGGAGGTTCCCCTACAATGACCGATAAATTTATTGCCTACCCCGCCATCTTTCACCCTACCCGCGACGCCCGTGATCTATATCTCGTGAAATTCCCAGATCTCCCGCATACTTTTACTGAAGGGTACGGGCTGGCGGACGCTTATGTGATGGCCAGCGATGTGTTGGCCGAAATGAATTACAACCGGAAGGATTTGCCTAAACCGGCAAACCCCAAAACCTTCACGCTTGCAGATGAAGACTTCACGGCAGTAATCAGTGCGAACTTGTCGGCCAAGCAACGCCAATTACGCCGCCACGTCCGGAAGAACGTGACAATTCCTGCTGATCTGGCGGCTTGGGCGGAGGCTGCCGATATCAATCTTTCAGCGGCCCTGGCTGAAACCTTGGCCGAAAAACACGCGCGTATGAACGATAAAAGCTCCCCAAAATAATGCGACATCGTTAAATTGGCTGGCCCACGCTGCATCTAATAAACTCTCAACGGATTCAGTTCATGCGCAAAAATCTGTAGAAGTCGCCGGCAGTTCCTTTTAACTCACTGCTTCCATCAGATTACCCCGCTTAATTACGACGCCTTCCTTGCCGCGTCGCGCGCCGAGCTAATTTCTGCCAACGCCGCAATAAGCCATCTGTTGGCGGCACCTGTTGTTCAAGGGACAGCCCACTAATGTACTCGGTCATCTTGGTCAACACATACTGTTGCCGGTCGTCCCGCTGGACACCCGCCGCAACCGCTTCTTGGAACCAAGCCGTCGGCAATTCTGGCGGCTGAGCTGCCAGAAACTCATGACGTCGCTTGCTGATGATCTGCCCCAGTGCATCACGGATTTGACGCCACCAATTTCTGAAGAAAGCGTCAAAGGAAATATCGCTTGCCTGCTCAGTGAGTGGATTACCAATAGCCTTTGCCACTCGCTGCTTCATCTGTACCCGCAGCTGACCGGCTGTCAGCATCGGTTCACTGACTTGGGCAGCTTGTACCCAAGCCCATAGCAGGTCGCTGGGCTGTTTCTCCAACCACTCCTGAGTCAGTCGCGTTTCTTCGTCTTGACGCAGTTGCCGCTGGTACGCCCGCAATGCTTTGGGACCGTTCAGATAGCCATGACCATGATTATCAGCCAACACCCGCCCATCGATTCTATCAACAACGCGATACCGGCTGTACTCTCGGGGTGTCCGATCACGGGGCCAGACAAGGTCCCCCTGCTCATTGCAGTGCGGTTGCGGCATGACAGTGACTGAAAATCTTGCAAACCGATATGCTCGCCCCTCCGCCTGCGCTGCCGCTTCTTCAGCCGCCCGCTCAGCTTCCTCACGTCGTTTCTCTTCTCGGAATTCCTGTTTCGCTTTCTCGAGTTTTGCCGCTTCCCGGGCAGCCCGTTCCGTTGCAACTTGGGCGTCGCGCGCTTGATAAAACGCCGCATTTTCGTCCATGATCTGCTGTACCAGATCCCAATTATCTTTTGGCAGCGGCGGCCGCTCTTCACACACACCCAACAACTTGATCTTGGTCGGTCGTTCAATCTTGTAATCCGTCTCAATCGGATGCTCGGCACTGAGTTCAGCGTCCCACCCTTGATACTCCTTGGTATAAGTCGTGATTCGGCCATCAAATTGCAGCCGATCACCCTTTTCCAAATGACCGAGTTTTTGAAAACCCAACGTATAGTTAAACCACAAGTGATCGGTCAACACCTTGCCTTGTTCGTCAGTCACGTCATTGACCAGCAGAGTAGGTCGATAATAAGTGGCATATCGCATTTCTTTTGTCTTGTATCCTGTGCGTTCAAATGTGGCAGTGAAGGTATGGCGCTGCTCGGCCCCCATAGCTTGTAAGTTATCGCGCATTGGCACTCTGTCCTTTCTGTCCTATCAGCTCGAATTTTTCCAGGTGGGACAAACGAACGTTCCCTAATCTAATTATACGTAATCGACCGAACCGTCAGAAAGCAATAACGTGCGTTCCTTTTAAAAAAGTTGGTATAAAAATACCCGCTCTAGCATTCAGCTAAAACGGGTATTATTACTATACTCTATCGCATACTTAGCACGTCGCGCCGCTGACCGTAATCCCTTGCTTGAAGGCCGCCAATACATCAGTGCCCTTCGCGATTCGCATGCCGCCGTCCAGCAGACCGGAATCATCCTTCAAGGAAATCGTGTAGTGCTGATAATCCATCGTCAAGCCATGACCCAGGAAAGTCAGGTCATAGTTGGACGTATACAAGGGAATCCCGGCATCGTTTTTCAGCGGTACGCTATAATCAGGGTCCGGCTGATCCAAAATGATCACCGTGAAGTTAGCGCCAATGCTGCACGCCCCGCCCTGCAAGGAATACTTGCCGCCGCCATCATCTGTGACTAAGAGCAAAGTCTTGCCAGCAAAGCGGTCACCCTTGAGTAATTGGGCCATGGAATCCGTTAATTTGATTTCTGCCATCTTTGTCGCCTCCAATTTAATTGTACGCCACCGGTCAACCAGAAGAAAAAGCCGAGGCATCAGCTCGACTTTCTTAACCCAAAGTTAAACCGGCGTCGCGACTTTCTCCCGACTGCTTTGTAATTCGTTCAACTTCTCTTTGCTGTGCACCAGTGCGGTCAGCATTGCGTTGATTGGCGTGGCAATATGCTCCCGCGCGCCAACCTTGGCAATATAGCCGTTCAAGAAATCAATCTCTGTCTTACGGCCCTTGGCCATGTCTTGGTGCATAGACGGATAATGCAGCCCATTCTTGTCATCCGGGAATTGCGCCACGATTAATTGTTTCGTGTCGGCCGCGTCGAAATGCACGTGCTGCTTGGCAGCAATTTGGCTGAATTCGCTCAGAACGCCGTCGATCATAGCATTGTGGTCCGGCAATTGGCCGAATTCACCAATATTGCAGTCCAGGATCGTGCAATACGTATTCAATACCGAGTTCAATGCGGCTTTACGCCAGATAGCGGCCAGCACATCATGGGAGGCAGTCGGCTTCAACCCGGCATCCTGCAAAACTTGAACGACTTGCTTGAAGAATGGGGCCTCGTTGCTGCCGAGGGCTTCCAGCGTCACGCCGCCGTCACCCTTCATGGTGATTTCGCCAGGACCGTTCAAAGCGGCCGACCAGACCGTCACCCCGGCGATAATTTGATCTTTAGGTACAAAGCGGCTGATCGTCTCAATGTTGCCGATCCCGTTACCCAGCACCAAAATATGCGTCTGGGGCGTGATGACCGGCTTCAGCGCCGCCAGCATCGGCGCAATGCCCATGGCTTTGGTGAATAATACGATCAAGTCGAAACTGCCGTGGACATCCTGCGGCAGATACGCGGGGACATGGACCCGTTCATCGCCATGATCCGTATGAACCAGCAACCCGTGGGCATTAATCGCCTGAACGTGCTGTGCCCACAAATCAATAAACGTGACGGGATTCTCCGTCGTCGACAACATACTGCCGAATCGGCCGCCCATGGCGCCGGCGCCTGCAATGGCAATTTTCAAAATAATCAGCTTCCTTTTCAATATTGCTCCACATCCATTCTAACATTTTCAAAACTTTTTGATTTTAATTGCTTGCGCAAGCAATTTAATCGTGATACACTTTCTTTCAGTAAGGAAAGGAGGCTGCATCGTGACCGTTACCCATCGCTGGCTGGCGCTCAGCACGCTGGGCCTGTTCTTCTTCATGGTGATCGTAGACGGCAGTATCGTTACCATTGCCGTCCCCGCCATGGCGGCCGGTTTGCACGTGCCCACCAGTCAAATTAACTTGGTCATTGCGATTTATCTCGTCGGGATCAGCGGCTTGCTGCTCACCTTCGGCCAACTGGGCGACCAATTGGGGCGGATCCGCTTATTCAAGTGGGGCACGCTGCTCTTTACCATCGGCTCGGCCTTGGCCAGTCTGGGTATCAGTTTGCCTTTAGTATTAGGCGGCCGGTTGGTCCAAGCCATTGGGGCCAGCATGACGATGGCCAATAGCTACGCCATCGTCACCGACATCTTCCCCATGGCCTTTCTGGGCCGAGCCTTGGGTGTCGAGAGTATCTTCATCTCCCTCGGTGCCCTGGCTGGTCCAGGCCTAGGCGGCTTGATTCTGGCCTACCTATCCTGGCACGCCATTTTCTGGATCAATATCCCCCTCGGCCTGTTCTGTCTGATCGTCGCCTGGCGGGTCTTTCCCGCCAGCAGTGCGCCCGCCCAAACGCCGACAATTGACTGGCCCGGTACCCTCTGGCTGATCACCGCTGCCGCGAGCTTCTACGTATTCACCAGCACATTGCTGACGCGGCCGGTGATCACGCTGCTCAGTCTGGGCCTATTTACGGTCGCTCTGGTGCAATTCAGTCAGGCCGAAAGGCGCGCTGTCAAACCGTTGCTGGACTTCGCGATTTTCCGTCACCCGCTGTTCAGCCGCAGCCTGCTCGCGTCATTCATGAGCTTCATTGCGGCCTACTTTTTCACCCTGCTGGCCCCCATCTACCTGCAAGTCGTACTGCACACCAGCAGCCAGCTCACGGGGCTGATCCTGATGATTGCGCCGACAATTGCTCTTGTGGCGAATCCCATCGCGGGCTGGCTAACGGATCGGTATCCGCAAGTCCGGGTGATGCAGTGGGGCATGGTCTTGCTGGTCTTGGCCGAAATCGGCCTCGTTCTCAGTAACGGCCAGCACGAACCCTGGGTGTTGGGCGGCCTATCGATCCTGATTTCCATCGGTACCGCCGTCTTTAGCACCCCCAGCAATACACTCATCATGAGCAGTGTGCCAGCAGAACAGCGGGGCATGGCCGGGGCGACCAACTCATTGACCCGGGAATTCGGGATGGTCCTCGGCACGACCTTGGCCACCACTACTTATTACGGCAGTCTGTCCATGCTGGCCGGCCGGGCCGCCCTGACCGTCACGGGTCAAGTACCTCAGCATTTGCTCCACGCCCAATCCGTCGCCTATCTCGCGGCGACAATTCTACTGGTTATCGGCCTCTGGCTGATTCGTTCAAGAAAGGTGATGACAGCATGACCGCAGAAATTGATGCGCTCATTTCGCAATTGAATATCACAGCCCGGCGGGTCCAAGCGTACCTCAACGTCAAATTGAAGCCGCTGAATCTTACTGTGAATAACTACTACTTTATTCTCAAAATCAATCATGATACCCCGCTGACCCAGGATCAGCTCTTCAAGCGGATCTATCTCAGCCCCAGCAACGTCACCCGCCGGTTGTCCCAGCTGATTGATCTGGGGCTGGTGGAAAAGCAGCGCAGTGCCGCAGACGGGCGTTCCTGGACGGTAACCCTCACGCCAGAAGGCAAGGCCCTCGTGCCCAAGGTTGAAAGGATCTTGGCCCAAGTCAACACCGATGCCTTCGGCGACTTGCCGCCTGTACAACAGTCGGAAATGATTGATGCCTTGAAGTTGATTGACCACAATTTAGCCTAAGGAGGCCCTTTGGATGTCCAAATCCCTTGACGTTTTAGGCAAGCCCCAATCCGACTTGCAGATTCCTGACGGTTTTGTCAACGCTGCTGAAGATACTCGGAGCCGGAACGGTGAAGCTGTTTCAGTCGTCCGCTATCAGAAACCCGGCCGGGTCGTCATGAATAATCCCCATGTGACCGCCATCTTCGGTCGCGACGGGCGTTTGATCAGTTACAACAATTTCGCCGTTGACAGCGATGCGCCGCTGCCCGCTGAAGAAGCGGCGGTGCACCGAGCCGCCCGCTTATTCGCCGCGCTGGACCCGCATTACGCCCGCGGCCTGAGTTTCATGCGGGTGGACCGCTACAACCGGCATTTCACCGACGACCATGGTGTACAAGTCGAAATCCCGGTGCTTTGGGTGAAATTCGCCCACCGAAACGGGTCTTATAACTGGGTCTCTGTCGGCCCCGGCGGTCAAATCATTGAAATGGAACGGGAGTCTGAGTGGGATTACTTCCGCTCCCGCCGAGCCACCGAAGAATGGAATTACGACGACTGGGTACTGGCCCGGGCTGGTAAAGGACCGCAATTAGCAGCACCCGAGGCCCTCGCCTAAGGAGGTCGATCCATGGATCAATTCGATACTCTGATTGAACAATTGGGCCAACTCAATGAGCGGGCCCGTCAATTGGAAGACGTGGACTACATCACCGCGTCCTACAAGGGCTTCAGCAACGAAGGTCTCACCTTGGATGAAGTGAAAGACCAAATCACGGAAGTCCATCACCAAATCGCCACGCTGGAACGGCAATTGGACGACATGTCTGACGACTTGTCCTAGCGTACTCTATCTAAGGACGCTTTCGGCCAATCTCCGAAAGTGTCTTTTCTTGTTCCCACTATACCCCGGTATTATAATCAAGCCAGTAAGGTTAAGGAGGCGTTTTTGTCATGGCTAAAAAATCTTGGGTAAGCAAAGTATACTGGGGCTTCTACATCGTCAATTTTCTCGTCATTATTGCCTATTTCGGTGTCGCCTGGTGGCTCTACCAGCAAGCGCCCAACCGGATTCCGGTGCACTGGAATGGAGCGGGCAAAATCGACGGGTACGGCAATCGCATTGAGATCTTCATTGCCTGCCTGATCCCGCTGATTGGCGTAATCCTGCACCCGCGCTTGGTGGATTGGAAATATCCTGAATCATCCGGCTCGAATATCAGTACGAAGGCAGCTTTTGCGGTGATCATGGTCGTTTTATGGGTCGTAAGCGGAATTTTACCGGTGATGGTTTATCAGTGGATCGGCAGCCATTAGATTCTCGATAAATAGTGCGGCTAATCGACAGCTCAGCTTTCTTGGCTGACTGTCTTTTTTTGTGGCACATATTGGATCTGTCATGTTTTCAGAAAAATATATACCAAATTCCATTAATCCCACTTATCGGTTTCTTCGAGTGGGATTAATCGCCAGATAAATCGCCATAATTCAAAATTCCCACTATCCACAAACCTTTTTTATCAGAAGTGCCAAAGAAACCCGTACCAATATTGATAAGCTTAAAGAGAAGTGGGATTGGGAGCGTTTTATACATATGCGGTTGAACCGATCCCCCCAACGATTTAATCAAAGGGGGCTTTTATTTTGTACGACAAAAGAAGAAAAATCATGACATGGCTCACTCGGGGACTGCTCCTGCCGATTCTATTTGGCATGGTCATTTTGACCATAGTGGGGAATGCCCAAGCAGTGACGATTGGTAATGTCCTCGACAATACTGGACCAACTGCGCCAGCGGATATGTACACGATTCCTGGGCTCGGCCGGGCTCGGCAAAAAGACGAAGGGTCCTATGTAAAATCCGGGACTGGTTCTAGCGGTACCCCCATTACCAATGGGACAACTGGGGCGTGGGCAAGCAAGACCACCGAGTCACCGACGATTATTACATTTCCAGCCACGAGCAAAGATCATGGCGATTCTTGGTTCAGCATTAACTATGTGAATAAAAATGACTTCATTGATTTTATTGATGCCCAACAAGCCAATCAGTTTTATGTGAACGGCAGAAATAACTACAATGCCAATAATGTTGAAAGTTTGATGGGAGACGGCCAGATTGAACCAGGTGGTCTTGGCGGTCCGGTACTCAAAGATGGCCAATCATTTGATGGCGGCTTTTTGCAGGTTACTGGAAATGTGCCAATTTCAGCAAAGATTGCCAAATCCAAGACTTCGGTGGACGCGGTTATGGCTGGAAATTGGGGTGTTATGGTCCGGGTAACATTACCAGAAGGAATTGATGCAAAATCTTTGGGTGGTGCGATCGATTGGGGCAAGTCATATTTTTACCTTACCTTAGACTCCATCAACGTCGTATTACTTGGTCAAATTAAGAATTTGAATTTTCCTCTCCAGTTTGACCATCATGTATACCTAGATGATAAAAAAACAAACGTTTTCTACTTAAAGGTAAAAGGCATTCCTTTTAAATACGACATTCCGGACAATCAATCTACTGCACTGATGCAACTTCAACGCGGAACGGCTGATTACCTAGATTACTTGCACAACAGATATATTGATAATGGAATTGCTCACCCGCTAGATAATTTAGAAGCTGATGGCGATACTGACACGGTTGGCTCTGGTGAAAATATCCAACCTAAATTTGTTATTGAGACTGGTGGGAAAAATACCGTTTGGGATCCCTTCTACGGGTTAGCATATGAATGGGGCGGTCTCATTCTCGGTTGGATTGCCGGTATTTTCTCTTCAAGTCCAGTCTACGCGACAGGTAACGTTGGCCGAACACTTTCTCTGCTTAACGCAGCTGATCCATCTTCCAATCGGGCTATTGTTTCTAGCGGATCAATTGGCGGCTGGCTAATGAGTATGCTTGTATCACCAGTACTAAGCGCCATCTCATCATACTTTGTAACAAGTGGCTTCGAAGGCTCTGCCCATATCAACTTCTCCTTTGATATGTCAAAATACACCGGCGACCAAAACAAAGCTTATCAAGCAATCACTGGTGGCCGAATGCTCCCCGCCCCGTATGCAGACGGCCGCTTCAACAAAGGCACTACACTCGGCACAAACGACAAGGATGACAAAAATCGCCGAGCAATTGGCATCTCACTCTACGGCAGTAACACCTTACTCGACCCCTACAGCGTTCTTGCTGGCAAGGACCGTTCCAAACCAAATGACGATCTACTCAACCAGCTGAAGGCCGGAACATCACCGCTGGACTACGCGGTCATTGACGAAAGCAAATTGGATCTCGGTACCACGAATCCCGACCAGACAGACGTCCGGGATTTCCCCGTCTACACCAACTTCACCTCCTGGACAGCCTTCGTCTCGCCTTTCGACAACAGCAAGACCGTCGACACACTGCACTCCAGCGGTGATCCGCTGGGCAGCGACATGCGCGCGCGGACGGCCACGCCGAACAGCTACTCGGATGGGATTTTAGTGAATGACGGTCAGCCATTCACCGTGGATCAGAATTACACGACCGATGACTACGCGCCAACCACCAAGTCAGCGACGGACAAGACGCTGGTCAAAGCCGGCGGGATCACCCCAGAGCGCTACGCCCAGGTCTATCAGTACTATGACTATAGCGGCGCTACGCCGGTGCCGAATCCCACCAGAGTGTACACAACGACTGACAACGCCCTCTCCTTGAACGTTGCCACCGATACTAACGCGCCGCTCAAGTACAACGGGAAGATCACGAAAGGCTTCCCCGACAACACCTGGGTCTATGCCGGCAAGTACAACGTCTTGCCGGTGGCTGGTACGTCGTTGGCCCTGAACCAGGATATCCGCCCGGAAATGAACCTGACGGGCGACCAAATTTACGTCCTGGATAAGAGCCAACTGATTAATGATAAAACACTGAAAGAAGCCCTTGGTACGTGGCGGGATCGGTTAACGATCGGCACCGACACGATGACCATCACGACGTACCCCATTGCGTCAGATACCGCGCTGGGCACGGCCACCACGGATCAGCTGGTGCCCAGCGCCGACCTGCACGATATTGACCTGCATCTGGGAGATTCCGTGAATTACGGCTTCGAGGGCGATCCGCCCTATGGCGATCTCACCGCCGGCTTGACGATTCCACCGGTGGCCAGCACCGACAACGGCTTCTATGGTCTCGTGAAACTGAGCCGCAACGCCGACGTGCCAATCAACGTCAAGACGGCAACACCAACACTGGACGCCGGTTCGGCCGATTTAGCCAATAACGCCAACTTCCTGGTCCTACTCCGAGACGACACTGACGGCGCTAGCTGGACGGCGGAGCACCACTACACCGACTCGGCCAGCACGATCCATTTCTTCTACCAGAATGGGGACCAAGCCAATGTCGGCGGCACGGTGAAAAACACCGGCGACATCAGTAAGCAGACGTTCCAGATCATGATTCCCCGGGTCACCGGCACGACCATTTCTAATCTCGCGGTTACCGCCCCGGATGGCAGTGCCGTGCCGGAGGCCAACATCACCAAGATGACCAGCAACACCGACCTGGACAAGTACTACCAGCGGTATCTGGTCAAGATGCCCAGCTTGGTGATCAAGGATCAGGCCTTCACCTTCAGTTACACCTACCAGGCCAGCGACATTGCCAACATGCCCGAAAGCACGACGCTGCAAACGGTCATCGGCGATGAGAACGGCAAGGTGCTGGCCCGGACCGGCAACTTGTACCTGAAACGGATGAAGACCGTGGCCATTCTGCAAGTACCCCAGTTCGACTTCGGCAAGCAGACACTGCCTAAGTCTGAGCAGCAATACGGTTTGACGGATGACAGCAAGAAACTGGCGCAACTGGTTATCCAGGATAACAGCCAAGCCAATAATACCGGCGCGCTGAGTTGGCGGGTCACCGGCCGCCTGTCTGCATTTGCCAACCCGGATGCCAGCGAAGCGCACACCGATTTCAAGTTAGATCTCGGCCTGCCGACGATGCCGGCGGATTACCAGTATCCCACAGACCCGGACTTGAAGGCGCCAATCGTTGCGAACCACACACCGGAGACAATGCTCTCGAACAACGTGACGCAGCAGCTGTTCTTCCTGAACCGAGTGCTGGAATCCACCACCGATGCTACACCGCTAACGCTCACGTACGCGGACGCCAAACTGACCGTACCGAATACCGTGGTCAAGTCTGGCAAATATGAATCGACTGTGACTTATACCGTCAAGGACGGGTTGTAATAGCAAAGGCGAGCCTTCAAAAACAGAAGACTCGCCTTTTTTTTACTGTCTTGGCCGTCAATCAAAATGCTGATGTAATATGATTACAGGTTGAGCAATGGTGGTTGCCCAGCCCGTGAGCGAGCGGTTACACACTGAGCTCAAACTTAAAGGCGAAGGTCACGAAGACCAGGTGAAATATAACGGTCACCTCGTCAGTCGTGGCCTTTTTTGCATGTCTTTCTAAGATTTATGCTTGCGTTGCTTCCTGCTCCTCCAGCACCGCCCGCCGGTCAGCGATTTTGAAGAACGGATACCATAGGAAGAAATTCAGGACCAGCACCACAACCATCACCAGCAGCAGCTGCCAGCCGCCGAGGATGAAGATCTGCATCGGTCCCGGTGTCGTCCACGGCAGCTGAGCGGACGCCAGATATTTCGTAATTCCCAGCAGCTTGATCATGCCCCACGTGGCAAAACCGGAAACCGGCGCCACCAGCAGCATGGGCAGGAAGAAAATCGGATTCAGCATGATTGGAAAACCGAAAATTAACGGCTCGTTCACGTTGAACAGCGCCGGCAAAGCTTCCAACTTAAATAATTGCTTATAGCGGGCAGATTTAGCCCGGGACATGGCGAATACCAGCCCATACGTTTGCCCCTGGCCGCCAAAGATGTTGCTGGTCATCACATACACGATACCCGCGGCCAAATACGGCAGCGGTTTTTGTGCCGCCAGTGCATTAATATTTTCAGTCAGCAGCGACATCAGAATCGGGCTGGCAATCCCCAGAATTAGGGACGGATGCAGACCGAAGAACCAGAAGACGTTGGTCAGCGTGGCCAGCACGATGACACTCCATACGTTCCCGGTGAGATTTTGCAGCGGCAGCTGGATCAGCTTGCTGATCATGGTGAAGATATCGTGGTATGGCGTTACATAGAATACCATCCGCAACGCAAACATCAGCGTCAGAATCACGATGCCGATCAGGGCCGGACTCATGGATTCCTCGACCATTGGCGGTACCCCTTGGGGCATCTTGATGGTGAAGTGATGTTCCGTCAGGACCACAAACAATTTCGCCGTGATGTAACCGACTAAAATTGCCACGATCAAACCGCCGCCACCGGTATTATTGGTCAAAAAACCGGAGACCGTTGTGGTTTTACCCGTCTTGATCACCTGCGGCATCAGCATCAAGAAACCGACAACGGACAACAACCCGGCATTCAAACCATCCATCTTTTTCTGCTTGGCATACAAGTAGGCAAAGTTGAAGGCGACGTAAATCCCCAATGCATTCATCGACGCATTGATGGCGGCGTTGAACTGGTTGTTCAGATCCGAGCCATAAATATATTGCTGCCAAGCCGGAATCGGCAACCCGTAGATAATCAAGATTACCGAGACCCCAATGGTCACCGGCAGGGTGCGCATAAAAGCCCCGGCCAGTGTCGAAAAGAACGTATTCGCATTCATCTTATTGGCGATGGGGGCCAGATACTTGTTTAGAAATTTTTCAAACCCATTCATTAGGTGTTCCCTCCCTCGTATACAGTTATTATACAGGGTATTTTTGCCAGAAAGCGATTCCAAGATTATTCCCCCGCGAACACTCTTTCTCTGTTAAAATAAAGACAAATAGATGAGAGAAAGCGAGGTGCCGGTGATGCCTAAAGCAAGCTATTTAGAATTAAAGAATGTCCTGCACACCATCAACAAGGGCGACAAAAACAAACAAGCGTCAGCTGAGGAGAAACGCAAAGAATTGATGGCGGAGTTTGTCAAACGAACGACTGCCAGATCTGCGGCGGTCGACCAGCAGACCGGCTCAAAACCGGGCAGAGCCAAACCAGTAAAGAAAGAAAAGCCGGCACCCATCAAGGCCGCGCGCCCAGAGGCAGCAAAACCGAACCGCGCCGCGGATCAGCAGGAGCTCTACCGGCTTAAGCATCAGCTGGCCAAGGCCCGCCGCGGCTTGGTGGCTCAACAGGAGGCCATCCAGGACTTGAAACAGAAGGTGCTGGCGGAACAGACAACCACCACACAGTGGCAAGAAAAATATCAGACCGCGGTCACGGATATGCAGTCAGCCCAAACAGCGAACATTGCCGCCCACCGAACCATCCAAAGTCTGCATGACAAAAACGAGTTGCTAGCCAAACGGACTGGCAAACTGCGCCAAGAAAACAAGGCCCTGCGCACCCGCCTGGTCAATGCCAACCGGCGCAACAAGGCCCTGCAAGGGCAATGGATTGCTATGAACCAGGAGCAATATATTGCCGCCTACCGCCTGTGGCAACAGGAACAGTCACCCTATGCCGTTTTGAAACGTAAAACTATTCCAGCGCTAACCAATCAGATTGCTGAATTGAAAACCGAAGTCCAGCAGCAAATCCAGAACACTAACGAACTGCGCCAAGTCTTCACCAACGAAGCCCGCTGGCGGCCAATCGGCAAAGTGGCCGTCGAGCTGTTTGCCCCACTGGTCTCTTACGACCAGCTGAAGAAGATCCTAACGATTCTCAATGAGAACCGGACCAAACCGATCCAATACAAACGCCCTGCCACGGTGACGCCTGCGCCCCGGCCGGCGAATATTCCGCTCACCGATGTCGCCCGCATCAAAGTGACCACGCCCGCCGAAAGCCAGGATGCGGACTTGGTCAAAGATGTCCTCGCCCATACGGAAACGGCGGAGTCGACTGCACCGACCGCGCCGACCACCAAAAAATCGCTGCACTTGGCCTTAGACCGCTACAGTCAGCACAGCAAGGTCCGCCCGGCTAAACCCAAAAAAGAAACGCCCTTGCCGGAATGGTTGGAAAATCCCCAACTCTTCCAGGACGTCCCCATCCATATTCTGACCTGGCAGGATGCCCGAGGCATCCGCAATCGGCTTAAACAATTGGGTGCGGTGACCCGCGTCGAGCGGCCCGATGCCATGTCAATCAATCAGATCCGCCAAATTGCGTACAGTGAACCTGACGCCATCATCATTGCCGACCGTACCAAGGCCCACCATGCCACCGTCCAAGCGATGAAGGACATTCAGGCGGACCGCGCCGCCGACCATGCCGAAACAGTCATTGCCGACAAAGGCATCGGGGCCACGTCCACCCTGCGTACGATTTATGATATCCTGCTGGGCCGCTGGAGCCGCACACGGGCCTTAGAAACAGCGCTGATTAACCGCGAAATCCCATCTGAATAAAGTAATCATTGATAAAGGCCAAACAAGGCTGACGGGCCGGATCATCATCATGCAGCAGAAAATAGGCATTCTGCATGATTCGCAGCCATGCACTGAGGCGGTAGTAGCTGGCCAGATTGTCATTGGCATACTTGTTCCACAGATACGTGTGCTCCACCGCCAGCCAATCGGTCCACTCCCGCAGTGAAATGTTATGCGCATTGAGGCCCAGCACCAGCGCAGCGGCCAGCCGCTGTTCCTCATCATCCAAGAAAGGCGTCGTCATTCGGTTCAACACCGTGACGACGCTTTTTTGCACGTCGGGAATCAAGGTGTGGCGAAACTGGGGATGATGCACCGCTGCCCCCAGAAAGTCCGCCCCGTGGGCCACCCCATGGGCCCAACCATGGCCGGAAACATAGCCGCGATAATCTTTTTCCCGCTGCAAATACGTCACAGCCCACTGGAAGAAGGTATTACGCTGTTCCGTCGTCAAAAGGGCGTGTTCGCCGTCATAATTCAGGATCAGCGTCCCGACGAGTGCAGTAAACGTCCGGCCAAAAACGGCGTCGGTATCGGGCCGGTCAATGTCCCGCCATAGGTCATTGCGCTGCAATAGTGTCGCCGCCACTTCTTTGCGCTGATCAGCGTCAAAGCCGCCCTCAAAAAAACCGCGGCCAAACAGTGTATAAATGATTTCATCCCGCAACCGGCCGTCCGGGTCGCCAATATGATCCAGCATAAAGGTGAGCTCGTTATCCGTAATTGCCAACGGGCTGGCGTCCACCAATGCGGCCAGCTCTTTCGTCATTGCCATCCTAATTCCCCCATCACTCTTTTCCCTTAAGTATAGCAAGAAAATAGCCCGGGAAGCGTCCCAGGCTTTGCGTGCCAAAAACTATTTACTTAGCCGCCTGCTGCAATACCTGCTTCGCCACCAGCGTGTAATAGTGCGGCTGGCCGGCCGTACTGGGGTGGAAGCCATCGGCTGCGAACCAGTCGGTATGGTTCTTAGCCTCAGTGTACCAGTCAATCAGGTGGACGTTCTTGTATTTCTCCGTCGCATTCTTGATCTGTGCATTGGACTGGGCTTCCCACGGCTGGCTGGGTACGTGCACGTTGATCCAGAAGACGTCCCGCTTACTGCCGAGCACATCCATGATCTCCTTGGTCGTATCGGCGGTGAAGGTCCCATTAGTGCCGACGCCGAGCACAACCGTGTCGGCCAGCTTATTCTCACTATTCAGCTTCTTCAGCACCGCTGGCACACCATACGCCTGGCGGCTGACGTCGGCGGCCATGGTCATCTTAGGGAAGATTTCTTTAAGGAAACTCTCGCTGCCCAGCATCACGGAATCACCGACGAAGGTCACCGGCATGGTCTTGGCATACTGCAATTCTGGATAGGTCAGACCATATTGCTTCAACTTGCCGAATAACGGATCAGCCGCTGCCTGGGACGAAGCGGCTGCCGCACTGCTGGATTCAGCTGCCGCCTTTTTCTTCGCGCTGCTGGCGGCTGCCGCCTTTTTCTTCGCTGCCTGCTCCGCCTGGACCCGATTATTGTTGGCCTGAACGCCGTACCAAATACCGCCGCCTGCGACAACAAGGACCAAGATGGCAATGATGATGGCCGCAATTTTCTTACCGTTTGATTTCTTTTCATGCATACGAATGATTCCGCCCCTCTGACTATCTTTCAGAGAATATCATACCATTATTTCTGGGCGTAAGGCGCGTCAAGTTCGCTAAAGTCGGGGTTGAACACGGCTTGTAAGACAAAATGCTGACCGTCAAAAGTAAAGGTTAGGATACAGCAGTTTCCGAAATGCCCGGTGAAGGGAATGGCCTCATATTGCTGCCATGCCCGGTAGAAGTTAGCAATTGCCCCACCATGGGAAACCATCAAAACGTGCTGACTCGGATCGTGGGCCATGATGGTCGTGATTGTCTTGCTCAATCGGTCTTGCACTTGGTCCTGACTCTCGCCGCCATACCGAACAAAGAAATCATTGTAAGGCAGCGGCGGGTTCAAGTATTCCGGCTGGGCTTCAAATGCGCCAAAGTTCCATTCCCGCAACCCCTTCACCCGCGTATAGGGCAGTTGGGTCACCAATTCCAAGGTGTCGCTGGCCCGTTCTGCCGTGGAACAGTAGGCCGCATCCAGGGTGATGCCATTATCAGGAAAATAGTCGGCAGCAATCTTGGCCTGGGCGATGCCTTTTTCTGTTAATGGCGAATCACACCAGCCCTGGATTCGGTGCTGAGCGTTGAACAGGGTTTGACCATGGCGCATCAAGTACAAAGTTTGAGTCATCAGTAAAGCTCCTCTCAATATGTATCCGCTTTATTGTACCTTATTCTCTTTGCCAACCAAAATCAAAAATCCTTTTAAACCATCTTGACACCATCCGTATGGATGGTATTATTACCTCATAAAGAAAAACGAGGTGAGTCAAATGGCCCGACCAAAATCCATGACCGAAAAAGTGACAATCAATATTGACCCCGTGGACCTGGGATACATCGACCTGCTCGTCGACCAGGGGTTCTACGGCAACCGCAGCGACTTTATCAAGAACGCGGTGAAGACCCGGCTGCACGATTACGACGACCAGTTCAAAGAAATCCAGCGCAAAGAACGCAATACCGGCGAATGGGTCGTCGGCATTACCCGCATCGGTCAGGCCGATGTCGCGAAGAACCTGGCCGAACACCGCCAGTCCGAGCTCCATGTCATCGGCTACCTGACCATTGACCGGGATGTCGATCCCGACGAGCTGCAGGCTGCCTATCCGAAAATCACCATCAATGGCGTGATGAAAGCCAGTAAGGAAATTAAAGACCGGTATGGTTACTAACTAGAAAGAAGGAATGACCTATGATCCGCATCCAGCATTACACTGACCCCACCGATATCAAAAACAACGCGGAACGGCCAAGAATCCAAATTGATGTTAACAAGCCGCGGCTGTTTATCGCTCTGGTCGTCGGCATCGTCGTTCTAGGCATCATCCATCATCGTCAACACCGGTAACCGCTAAGGCTCCGCGAGAAAGAAGGAAACCACCATGATTGAAATCCACCGCAATGATTCAGTCGACGAGACGCCGGCAGAGGCGCCGACTCCCGGGTTCCACGTCACCATGAACAAACCCAAGACCCGGCACCTCAAACAATTGATCAAAACAAATGGGCAAAGCCGTACCCTGCTGCGTTTTGGCGCGGTGGTCCTCGTTCTGAGTGTCCTTCTTTCCCTGATCAGCCCCTTGCTCATTCGCCGGCTGGTGGATCAATTCCGCCATGGTGTGGATTGGCGGCTGCTGATCGCCATTGGCGCGTTGATGATTGGCAGCACCGCCCTGGCCGCCTGGGGCAACTACCTATTCTCTGCCGCTGGTTTGGCCATCGTTCAGGAAACGCAAAATCAAACACTGGCCAAGATTCTGGCCAAACCAGTGGCCTTTTTCGACCAAACACCCTCCGGTCAACTCACCAGCCGGCTGACTAATAACTTAGACCAAATTAAAAATTACTACACCGCCGGCTATCCCAGCCTGATCAGCGGTATCGTCACCATTATCGGGGCCGTGGGGATGCTGGTTTACATGAACGGTATTCTGACGCTGCTCTTAGTCGGCGCTCTGCTGATCATGTACGGCCTGCTCAGCGGCCTGGCCAATCAGCTCGGTGCGCCGATGGACGCCTTTCTGGATGAAGCTGGGCACTACACCGCCGGCATCACCGAGGCGTTTGCCAATATTCGGCTGATCAAGGCGAATACTGCTGAACATCAGATCACCGCCGCGAGCCAGGACCAAACCGCGGCCATGCGCCGGGAAGGTCTGCGGGTGGCCAAGGTGATGTCCCGGATGCAGCCGATCATGTCCACCATCTTACTGCTGATTCTCGGCGGCACCTTAGCCGTTGGCGGCTACTTTGTCAGCACCAACCGGATGACCAACGGCACCCTGATTTCTTTCCTCGTCTTAGTCATCCAGGTAGCCAACCCGATGCTCAACTTCAGCAGCTATTCAGCCAGTCAGAAAGAGGCGGACAGTGCCGCGAAGAATCTCCTGGCGCAATTAGCTGCGGCTGGCGAAGACGACTCGCCAAAAGAAACCAAATTGCTGACCACCCAGCTGCAGCACCAGCCGCTGGCGCTGCACCAAGTCTCCTTGGATTACGGGAACGGTCACGGAGTTCACGATCTCGATTTGACGTTGATTCCGAACCAGCTCTATGCCTTAGTTGGTCCCAGCGGTGCCGGCAAGTCCACTTTGATGGCGGTGCTGGAACGCTTCTACACCCCTACCAGCGGGACACTGCAAGTAGGCGATACCCCAGCTGCCTGCTTTGCCCTCACCGCTTGGCGGCAGCACCTGGCCTACGTCCCCCAAACCAGCGAGGTGCTCAGCGGTACTTACCGGGCTTACTTGCAACTGGCGGCCCCGCAGGCCAGTGACGCCGACCTCAACCAGGCCCTGGCCGCCGTTCAGCTGACTGATTTCATCGCCTCGCTGCCCGCGGGCTTGGACAGTCAGATTGCCGAAGCCGGCACCAATATGTCCGGCGGGCAGAAGCAGCGGCTGACGATCGCCCAGGCGTTGCTGAAAAAGGCTGATATCTATCTTTTCGACGAGATCACTGCCAATTTGGATGCCGATTCTGAGGCCATCATTCGCGACCTCATCCGCCAATTGGCCGCTACCCACACCGTTCTGGCCGCCGCTCACCGGCTGTCCAGCGTTCGTGATGCCGACCAGGTCATTGTCTTAGAAAATGGCCGAATCACCGGTCAAGGTACGCCTGCTGAGTTATTGACCCGCAACACGACCTATGCCCGCTTCGTCCAAGAACAAAGCCTGGCCTAACATGGTAGACTATAGGGGCAATGTATTCGGCTTCACGGGAGGGAAATTATCATCGCAAAATCAACGATTTATGACAATCCAGACTTTTTCGACGCCTATAGTCACATGGCGCGCTCCGAAGGCGGATTGAAAGCGGCCGGCGAATGGCAGACGCTGCGCAGCGTCCTACCGGATTTCACCGGCAAGACCGTGCTGGACCTCGGCTGCGGTTATGGTTGGCACTGCCGCTACGCCGCAGAACATGGGGCTAAACAGGTCTTGGGCATTGATGCCTCAGAAAAAATGATCGACCGGGCCAAGGACATGACCAAAGATGACCGGATCACGTACCAGGTCATGGACATGACGGCAATTGACCAGCTGCCGGACCACTATGACGTGATTCTCAGCTCGCTAGCCATCCATTATATTCAGGATTACGCTGGTCTGGTCGCGAAAATCTGGGATCGGCTGGCGACCCCAGGCACCTTCGTAATGTCCGTGGAGCACCCAATTTTCACCGCCCAGGGTAAGGAAGACTGGGTCACCGACGCCCAGGGTCAGCGGCTCTACTGGCCGGTGGACCGCTACTTCGATGAATCCAGCCGAGAAACTGATTTTCTGGGCCACACAGTTAAGAAATATCACCGAACGCTGACCACTTATCTGGAAACTCTGCTCCATCAAGGTTTCCGCTTAACTAACGTGGTCGAACCGCAACCGCCGGAAGCATTGCGCCATAACGAGGACATGAAAGACGAATGGCGTCGGCCAATGATGCTGATCATTTCGGCCAGCAAGGACGCCCAGTAATTAAAAAATGCCAGACACCGCCTGAAAAATCAGGATGTGCCCGGCATTTTTCTATTTGTCCTTCTTTTTCTTCTTTTTGTCCTTTTTGGCCTTGTCCTTCTTGCCCTTTTTCTTCTTATCCTTGTCCTTGGCCTTATCTTTCTTCTTGCCCTTGGCCGCGGCTTTTTCCGCCGGTACCGGCGCCGCTTCCGCCGCCGTTCCGTCATCACCGCTTAAGAAAGTGGCCGGGGTCCGCGCCCGCAGGAAGAAATCAGCCTGGGCATCACCGTTCAAAGCACGCCGCTGGAGTTCGGCTCGGGCTGCGTTGGCTTGGACGACCCCGCTAAAGGAGCGGGGGTAGAGATAGGTATAGAGGACGCCGTTGGGTTCATCTTTAATTGCCATGGTTTCACCTGCCTTCTCGTTGCTCACCAATCCAATGTAGCACAGCCTTACCGGGTCGGCCAAGGGGTGATTCGCGGCGGCTGGCCGGCAGCCATGATCAATTGCAGAACAACCCCGTAATGGCCCTGAATCGTGTCAAAATAAGCCGCCCCCTGCCCCGCATTAACATATTCCACAATACTGCTCATCGCCATCCCATGGCTGCCGATGGCGAAGGTGCCCGCTTCCGGCAGGCCATTGAAAAACGAGAGGTAGCGCTGCTGAACCGCGTGAATACTTTCGCCGCCGGGCTGCGTATAATCCAAGTCCTGCCATTGCTGCTTGGCATATGCTGAGAAATCCTTCAGCCAACCAGGCAGCTGGCGTTCTTGCAGCCGCATGTCCAGCTGAACCGCCAGATCATGGGCCGATGCCAGCGGCGCCACCGTGGTCCGAGCCCGGGTGAAGGGACTGGCATAGACGGCATCCAGCGTAACGTTTTGAAATAATGGTACCAAATCCAGGGCCTGCTGCTCACCAGTCGGTGTTAGCGGCCGCCGTACATCGTCATGAATGGTCGTATCCGGCTCCCCGTGCCGAATGAGATAAATTGTCCGCATATCCTAAGTCCCCTATTCCTTCGTATACGTAATTTCGTGGATGGTCCCAAATGGTGTATCTGTATCTTCTGCTGCCCCCACAGCATGGAAACCATGGTGCGCGTAGAATGTCCGGGCCGTCTGATTATTCGTTAAAACAATCAAATAAAGCTTGGTGTAGTCACTTTGCAACTGCTTAATCGCCGCCGTAAATAATTGTCCGCCGATGCCCTGACCTTCAAAGTCCGGATCAACGTAGAGCGAATAGATCTCGCCCCACCCTTGGCGTTCCGGCTGGCGTCCCGGTCCGTAACTGCATACCCCAACGATCTGGCCGCCCGCCGTGATGGCGAGAAAAGTCCGCTGCCAGCGCTGCTGCGGGTGCCAGCTGGTCACCGATAGTTGGCCCAAAAAGCCCGCTGGCAAAAGATCGCGATATGCCGTCCGCCAGGTGCGCAGGTAAAGCGCCTGGACCGCCGCGAAATCTTCGTCAATGCGGGCTGGCCGTATTGTCACCGCATTCTTCGTCATCACTGGGCCTGCTTTCTGGCCCATTCCGACTGGAGCAGCGTGTATAAATTGGCATCCCGGTATTTTCCTCGAATATACTGCGCCGCCCGCAGCGTCCCATCCAGGTGGAAACCGGCGTGCAGGGCCACTTGGTTGCTGGTTTCATTCTCTTTCAACGCAATCAACTCTACTTTGTGCAGATCATACTCCTGGAATCCAATCGTCAGCATCGCCGCCACGGCCCGGTGCATAATATTCTGACCCCGGGCGGTCGGGGCCAACCAATAACCGATGTCTGCACTATGAGTAGATGCCCGGAAATGATTGTAGCTGATCATGCCGACGGCGCGGCCATCCAGCCGAATGATTGTATCCAGTGCGCCGCCGTTGCCGTAAGTCTGGAGCATGGTAGTTAAAATGCGCTGTTCATCCGCGACAACTTTCAACCGCGGGACAAATCGCAGCCACTGGGTCAGGTCTGCCCGGTTATCGTCGATCAGCGTAAACATTTCCTGCGCATCCGCCGCCGGCCGGGGCAGGGTCAGCGCCAGGTGGTCATCGATTGCGTATGAAAACATGCCATCACCTTTTTCAGAAAGAAATTAAAACTTATCATACCACGTACGAAAAGCACCTGACAGACCAACCCCAAACAGTTGGTTTATCAGGTGCTGATTGGGTCTCCCGCGACGTTTCTGCTCCCTCAAGTCAGAAACGCCGATTTGACTGTCACTTTCGTCTTGATCACTCCTTCTGTATAAAGTAAATCCGCAATTGCTTGCTGTTCCTGGACGATACTGCTGGTATTCGTTAACGCCTGCATGGAGAAGGTGCGGCGATTCACGGTTTTTTCAACGATCGTCTTGGACAAGCCCAAGGTTTTGCTGAGCATAGTCACCAGCGCACTCTTGTGGTTTTGGGCCCAGGTCATATCGGCACTGAGATAGCTGACCAGGTACTTGCTGACGGTAGTATGACTGGCGGCATAAGTTTGGGTCGAGATGAGGAAGTCCCGATTCTTGGTTAAGCCCGTCCCGTTCGTCAGCAGTACGGCATTGTTTTGCACCTGGGCGGTGGCGGTATAAGGATCCCAAGTGACCCAGGCATCCACCTGACCCTTGGCGAAAGCCACACTCGCGGCACTTTGGCTCATGTCTACCAGAGTGACATCGCTAGTAGTTAAACCGGCCTTCTTCAAGGCTTTAATGATCAAACTTTGTGCTGCTGTGCCAGACGTATAGGCAATTTTCTTGCCTTTCAGTTGACTCAGCGTGGTAATTCCAGAATTCTTGCCGACCAGAATACCCGTACCATATTCCTTGGTAGCACCAGCGGCAATATAGGCGATCTGAGTGCCGGTCGCCTGGGCGGTGACCGGCGGTGTATCGCCAGCCCGGGCGTAGTCAATACTGCCGGCTTTCAGTGCCGTCATCAGCGCTGCACCGTTTTGGAATTCCTTGAAGACCACTTTGTAACCCTTGGCTTTCATTTTCTTGACCAATTCACCGCGTTGGCGGGAAATATCGACTGGATCACCCTTTTGGTAGCCAATCGTCACAGTGGTTAAAGAACTGCTGCTGTCGGCGTGAACTTGCCGGTAGCCATAGAAAGCGACAGACAACCAAGCCAGCAGGCCAATCAGCAAGAGGGCGAGACGGATTCGTTTATGCTTCATGGGCGATCCCGTTCCGGCTGAGCTCCTTCGTTAATTGCGGCCGCAATACTTTGCCGGTGGCATTCCGGGGGAGCGTGTCACGAAAGATGATCGTGGTGGGCCGCTCATATTTTGCCAAATGAGCATGGGCAAAATGGGCCAGTGTCTGGGTCTGTTCCTGTTCATGCTGCCCAGGTGTGGTGCTGACTACGACGGCAGTAACATTTTCCCCATACAGCGGGTCCGGCAGCCCAATCACAGCCACTTGGGCAACGAAATTCAACTCACTTAGGATATTTTCGACCTCGGCCGGAGCCACTTTTTCGCCCCCATGACTGATGATCTCCTTGGTCCGGCCTTGCACGTAAAGGTAGCCATCTTCGTCCAGATAGCCCAAATCACCGGTGCGAAACCAGCCGTTCCAGAAAGCATCTGGATTGTGGTCCAGATAGTCCGTGATCACGTGATCGCCGCGGACGATGATTTCACCGAGTACGCGGGGTTTCGTGGTCGGCTTCTGGTCCACTGGTAAAATCCGTAAGTCAGTGGCATAGGGCTTGCCGGCGGAGCCGACCTTCGGCGCATTAAACGGATTGACGGTGCACTGACTGACTGATTCCGTCATTCCATAGCCTTCAATCACTTGGGTATGGTAGCGCCGTTGGAAAGCGCGCAGTTTGTCTTCCGGCAAGGCAAAGGAGGAGCAGCGGACAAAGCGCAGGCGCAAGTCCGGGGAATAGGCGGCATTGGCGCCCGCATTCAACAACAAAATACTGATGATCGTCGGGACTACGGACGTCCAAGTGACGTGACTGTCCCTGACTTGCTGCCAGAATAAATGGGCACTGAACTTTGGGGCGATGACGATTTTGCCGCCGGACAGGCGGGTGGACAGGACCGAAATCAACTGGGCATTGACGTGAAACATCGGCATCACGATCAAAGTGGTATCCATTTCGCTCAACTGATGGCTGGCAATGTCGTGATTAGCGGCGTTCAGCATTTGGCGGTGAGTGACCCCCACCCGCTTGGGTTTGCCGGTGGTTCCGGAGGTTTGCAGGATCATGCCCAAGTCGTCTTCACCGGCGACCTGGGGCTTGACAGCCGCTTTATCTGTCGCCCATTCAGCTTTTGTGTACAGAAACAACGGTGCTTGGGTATGCAAGGCCACCGGAGTATCGATCCATCCTGCTGGTAAAACCGCCAAATGATCCGGGTCCGCGATGAACGCCGGGTAGTGATATTCCGCGCGAATGGTCAGGATCTGCGGCCCTGGTGTAGTCGCCGAAATCGGCTGGACCACCGCCCCAAGTTCCCAAAGCGCCTGGTTGATCACCAGGTGCACGGCACTGTTGGGCAGGCAGACTAGAACCACATCACCATGACCGATGTCATGGGCAGTGAAGACATCCTTTAACCGGGCCACGTCCTCTTCTAATTCCCGGCCGGTGAACCATTCCGCCAGGCCTTCATCCCGCACAATGGGATATTGACGATTATTGATCAGTTGCAGAGACAGACGATCGGTGAGTGTGCTCATAGTGAAGAACTCCTTTCTTCCCAGCGTGCCAAGGTTGCGGCCGGCCAATCAGCCAGCCGAACGGTGGCACGCGATAACAGAACCAGGCAATGAGAAATGATAAACCAAGAACAAAAGCATACCCCAGGGGCAGCAGAAGCAGCAGTGCTGTGTCACTTAAATGCAGCTGGCCGAGGATCCCGCTGAGCAAGCTGACAGCGATGGTTTGGCAGAGATAAATGCCGAAAGATACCTTCGCGCCGTTTTGAATCAGCTGATCCAATCCGCGGTGCTGGGTCGTTTGCCGCCACTGGGCGTACCGCCGACCGAGCCAGAACACGGTCATGATCATCAAGCCGTCGTAGACAACCATGTACGGCTGGTGCGGTGATACCGCCGCGGTGTGATTCAAGCCCAGCACCAGCCGGTTGAAGGCGTACAAGCCAATCGTGCCGATTGATAGTGCAGCGGTTAGACTGGCAATGACCCTGATATGCTGATCAATAAAGTCAACGATTTGCTGATAATGCAGCATCGTATAGGTACCAGCGATAAAGTAAAATTGATAGGTAACGACATTTACACCATAAGCTTTGAACCACCAAAGCCAATTGCTGGCGTTAATGGTGGGTAAACCATATTTAATAAAACTGACAATGGCCAATTGGGCCACGAAACTAATTAGGAGAATGCGCCCGTGATGGGCCGTTTTCTTGAATAACAGACGGAGCAGCGGAAACGCCAGATACAGCTGCATCGTCACCATGAGGTAATACAGATAGAATTGGTCACCATGAAGCAGGGCAGACAGGTAGGTGCTGCCAAATGCCGCCCAAGTAAAAGCACCCACACCCAGAGCGGTAGCCCCGACCAGCAAGATGGTATTCCATAAAACGTACGGAACAGTGACCGTTTTAAACCGTTTCAGATAAAACACCGGCCAATGAATGTCCTTTGAAAAATAGGCCAGCGCCAAGACCAGACCGGTCATGAACATGAAGCCCATGCGCGTGAAGTGGATCATCAGATGGGTAGCCAGCAGCCCTAAACGTTGGCCGCTGGTACTGCTCATATTTGTTTGAAAGGCGGTGGTCGTATGATTGAGCAGGACGCCGCCGATGAAGATCACCCGCATCAGATCGACTTCATGGAGGTAGGGCCGGTGGCCTTTTTTGGCTGGTGCTGGCGTCTCGGTCATGCCCTCACCTGCTCATCCAAAATCACCCGTAACACATCTTCGCCGACTTTCGCCACGGTCGCTGCCTCTTGACCTTTGGCGCCAGCGGTTTGATAGACGTTCGTACCATCTTTGACAACAATGATCCAATCGGCCATCCGGGCTGCCTCTTGGACATCATGGGTAATGAGCAGCGATGATAGGTGCCGCTCCGCACAGATGCGCATGATCAGATCCTGCATTTTACGCCGGGTCAAAGCATCCAAGGCGCCCAGGGGTTCATCCAATAGCAGCAGCTGCGGCTTGGCCAGTAATGCCCGGGCTAAAGCGAGCCGCTGCCGCTGGCCGCCGGAGAGTTGGGCGGGGTACTGCTCAGCGGCTTCGCTCAACCCTACCGCCGCCAATAGGTCCGTGACCCATTGTCCGTGCTGGCCGAAACCGACATTGTCCTGCACCGTGAGCCACGGCAGCAGCCGATCATCTTGGTACATCACCCGCATCACGGGGGCCGGATCTTGGTAAGTCAAGCGGCCGCCCGTCGGCTTTTCTAACCCGGCGATCAGGCGCATAATTGTGCTCTTCCCGCCGCCGCTCATCCCGACCAAAGCAACCGCTTCGCCGGGGTACAGCTGCAGGCTTACGTCGTGAATCGCCATGCGATGGCCATAGCGTTTCTCTAAATTCTGTAAAGTGACTAACGGCTCAGTCATTAATGGTCACCCCTTTCGTCCGCCAAGCGAGAAAAGTATTCTCCAGTCCCTTGGCAATCAGGTCAGACAGCTTGCCCAGCAGCGCATAGAGTACGATACAGAGCAGGACGGTCTTCATATCCATGAATTCCTGCGCGTTGGTCGCCATGTAGCCGATGCCGGAATTGGAAGACATGGTTTCAGCGACAATCAGCGTGGTCCACATGATCCCCAGTCCGTAGCGGACTCCCATCAGGATGGTCGGCAAGGCGCCGGGGAAAATAATCTTACTAAACAGCTGCCATTTCGATAGACCGTAACTGCGGCCCATCTCCAGCAATTCCGAATCGCTGTTGGCGATACCGTGATAAGTATTAATGTAAATCGGAAATAAAACGCCGATAGCAACTAGCGAAATCTTGGCCGTTTCACCAATGCCCAGCAGAATGATAACGACAGGAATCAGCGATAAATGAGGAATGTTGCGCAGCATTTGCAGCGGTGTATCCAGCAGTGCCCGGCTGCGCTTAGATAAGCCATTGAGCAGCCCGAGCAGGAAGCCGAGCCCGCCGCCAATGACGAAGCCCACCGTGGCCCGGTACAAGCTGATACTGATATTGGTCGGCAACGTACCCGCTTGCCACAGGTCTACTCCGTCTTGGAAAACCGCCCAGGGCGACGGGACCAAACTGCTGGTGATCAGGCCGCTGCTGACGCTGAGCTGCCACAGGGCGAGGAACGTGACCGGCAGCAGCCAGGGCAGCAATTGGGCCATTGGGAGCCGCCAATGGCGGCGGGCCGTCTCTGGCGTGGTAATCGTGGTGACATTATCCATGCGATCCATCTCCTTGAAAGTGTGCGTCCCTCGTTCGCCAGGAGCGAACGCGACATCGGCGCCAGGTCTAACTAAGTGAATAGATCGAGCATAATCAGCCAACCTTAACCGGGGCTTAAAACTGGTCTAGGTCACTAACGTTTCAAACTTTGGTCATTGAATAGTCACAAACCGACTTGTGCTACACTGATGATACCGGATTCAAAGAAAGGCGGACCTGCCATGACCCAAATGTCTGAACAAGAAAAAATGCACTCTGGCGATTTATACCTGCCTAACGGCGACGCCATCATGCAAGAACAATTCAAAGCACTGGATAAACTGTACGACTTCAACCAAACCCGGCCGACAGAGATGGCCCGGCGGGCGGTCCTGCTCCACGATATGTTCGCGGAAATCGGCGATAATTGCTACATTGAACCGCCGCTGCACGCCAATTGGGCCGGCCATTTCGCCCATTTTGGCCATGATGTCTATGCCAACTTCAATTTAACTTTGGTGGACGACACCCGCATCGATGTGGGCAGCCACACCATGCTCGGCCCCAACGTCACCCTGGCCACGGCGGGTCACCCGATTCTGCCGGAATTAAGGGAGAAAGCCTACCAGTACAACATGCCGGTCAAGATCGGGGCCAACTGCTGGCTGGGGGCCGGGGTCATCGTCCTGCCTGGGGTGACGATCGGCGATAACTCGGTCATCGGGGCCGGCAGTGTGGTCACCCACGATATCCCGGCTAACGTCATCGCCTTTGGCAACCCGTGTCAAGTACACCGCCCTATCAACCAGCATGACCGGGACTATTACTGGCGGGATAAGCAAATCAAGTGGGCCGAAATTACGCCGCTCAGCGGCCGTAAATAACCGTCTTTCTTGTATTGCCAATTACTGCACAAGAGTTATAATAGAGTTATGTAAGCGCTTTTAATTATTTGGAAAGTGGGTGTTTTCATGACTCTTAAAAAAATCATGGTGGCTGGCGGCGGGACGCTGGGCAGCCAAATTGCCTACCAGGCAGCCTTCCACGGCAAAGACGTCATTCTCTACGACATCAGTGATGAGGCCTTGATGCAGGCGCGGGAACGGATCGAAAAATTATCTCCGTCCTACCAATTCGACCTGCGGGCGACCCCGGAAATGACGGATCAGGCGGAGAGCCGGATCCAATTAACGAAAGACATGCCCGCCGCCGCGGCGGATGTGGACTTAGTGATCGAATCGATTCCAGAAGTGCCTAAAATCAAGAAGGCATTTTATCAGCAACTCGCCCCGTTATTGCCAGAAAAAGCCCTAATTGCGACCAACTCTTCCACGTTCCTGCCTTCCACGTTTGCGGCCGATACCGGCCGGCCGGATAAATACTTGGCCCTGCATTTTGCCAATACTATCTGGCTGCGCAATACCGTGGAAATTATGGGCCACCCGGGCACCGACATGGGTGTCGTCAATGCCCTCTTCGATTTCAGCCGGGAAATCGGCATGATTCCGGTGATTCTGCACAAGGAACAGCCGGGATACATTTTGAACTCGCTGCTGGTGCCTTTCCTGAACGCAGCGTATAAACTCTGGGGAACCGACGTAGCCGATGCCCACACCATTGATCGCGTTTGGATGCTGGCTACCGGTGCTCCCCGCGGGCCATTTGCGGTCATCGATGTTGTTGGACTGCGGACCTCGTATGAAATCTTCTCCCAACAAACCGATCCCGTATCCATCGCTGTAGCGGCGAAGATCAAGGACCGAATCAACCGCGGGTATCTGGGGATGGAAAGCGGCCAGGGCTTCTATCACTACCCGAATCCCGAATATATGCAATCCGGCTTTTTAACCGGCGAAGGCCGAACCACAACGTTAGCCTAATGCAAAAAAAGAGAACTGACCGAAAAATCGGCAGTTCTCTTTTTATCAGAGGGTTTTGGCGACCAGAAATGGCCGCCGAAACCCGTTTTAGTCGTGCACCGGTAACGCGTGCTGGACGCGTTCGGCTACCAAAGTGGCCAACACAGTCTTGAGTGTGTCGCCAGGAATGAAAATCAGACTGGCCATCAAGGCACTGGTCAACGGCATGTGCAGGCCAATGCTGAGCCACAGAGCACCCAGGCCATCCACCAGCACGGCACCACTCAGCCAGAGCAGAATTCCCCGCTGCCAAAGCCCGTGATGCGTGCCCACCAGTCGGTCGCCCAGACCATAAATTGCTGGTGCCAACAGCCAGCCCCATAGGAAGCCGCCGCTGGGCCCATAGAAAACGGCGATGCCAGCACTGCGGCTGGACAGCACGGGCAATCCAACCAAGACGAGCAAGAAGAACAGGGCGACTACGATCGTGCCCCGCTTAGGGCCTAACAGCGCCGCCGCCAAGAGTACGCCCAAATTCTGCAAGACGATCGGCACGGGTAGAAATCCCACCGGTAACGGCGGAATGAAGCCTAATGCGATCAATAATGCAATAAACAGACTGATAATAGCAATATCCTTATGTTTCACGTGGAATGTCACCCCTTATAATCATTTGCCGGCAGTGTGACCTTGGTCACTTCACCGGCCGTCAGTACATGCTGCTGACCGTCAGCAGCAGTCACCACCAATGCCCCGGCAGTATCGATTGCTGTGGCGGTGCCAGCGAGAACAGTTTCGCCAACTTGGACGGTCACAGGTCGGCCCAACATGGGGGCCAGTGCCCGATAAGCGGGCAAGAACATGCCCGTGTGATAATCCGGTAACAGTGCCTGCAGGGCATCCAGCAGACCCGCAATCACAATGTTGCGGTCCACGGGCTGCTCGGTCACCGCCCCCGCCTTGGTCTGAATCGCCGCCGGAAACTGCGGCGTGAATAAGTTCAACCCAATCCCGATGACGACGGCCTGGTGCGTTTGTTCCACCAAAATACCGCCGCATTTTTTATTATCCACCAGAATGTCGTTCACCCATTTCACGTGAAACAAGGCCGCTGGAAAGAAGCGCTGCAACACCGTGACGACAGCGACCGCTGTACCGGTGGTAAGCAGTCCTGGCGCCAGCGGCGTCACCGTCGCAGCAGGCACTAGCAAACTCAGGTATACGCCGGTAGCCGGCGGTGAATAAAAAGTGCGGCCGCGTTTGCCGTACCCAGCCGTTTGTTCTTCAGCCAAAAATGCTTGCGCTGTCGTGACAGCATGGCTGGCAGCGTACGTCTTGGCATACCCATTCGTAGACGGTATTTTCCGGAATACTGTAAGCGGCAGTCGGGGGCCGGCTTGCCAGGCCGCGATGGCGGTCGAATCTAAGGACATCCTCAGCTGAGATGCACACCCTTATCGACATAGATCACATCGCCGGTCACGCCGGTGGCCAAATCGGACATCAAGAATGCCGCTACGTTGCCGATTTCTGCCGTCGTCACGCTCTCGCCGTCCACAGTCCGTTCCTGGGATAGCTTCAACAGTTCGCCATGATGTTTGATTCCCGTCACGGCCAGCGTCTTCACGGCCCCCGCCGAAATAGCATTCACCCGAATGTGCTGTTCGCCCAATTCGGCAGCTAAGTACCGCATGCTGCTTTCCAGCGCCGCTTTAGCCACGCCCATCATGTTGTAATTGGGAATCGCCCGTTCAGAACCAAAGTAGGTCAATGTCACCAAACCAGCCGGATCATTCAGGATCGTCTGGGCATAGCGGGCCACGGCAATAAAGGAATACGCACTGACATTTTGGGCCAAATCATAGCCGTCTTTAGTCGTGTGCACCAAACCGTTTTGCAAGGTCTCTCGATCGGCATAGGCAATGGCGTGCAGCACGCCATCCACTTTGCCGAACCGTTCGCCGATTTCTTGGAAGGCTGCTTCAATGTTTTGATCATCGGCCACGTCGCACTCGATCAGCGGGTAGTCATCAGGGACAAACCGGGCCAAACTCTTTTTGATGCGGTCATTTTGGTATGTCAAAATCACAGTCGCCCCTTGGTCGTGCATCGCTTGGGTACAGCCCCAGGCGATACTGCGCGGGTTAGCCACCCCCATGACGACGATCTGTTTACCAGTCAATAATCCTGCCATTAATTTTTGCCTACTTTCTAGAATTTTCGATAACGGGCTTGGCGCCGAGCCAGTAATTCGGCGGTGGGCAAAGCCATCAGGGCGGTGACCCGGGCATGCAGGGCAGTCGCTAAATCCCTGGCCTGCGCGGCATTGGTCACTTCGGTGATCACCCGGTCCACAATGTGTTCTGCTAAAAGTTCTTTAGGCGTGAGGCCTAATTTCACGGCGGCCTCGGGGGCCCGAGTCGCGTCCTTCCACATGATGCTGGCGTACCCTTCCGGGGAAAGGATCGAGTATGTGCTGTGTTCAAACATCCAAATATCATCGCCGCAGGCCAAGGCCAACGCTCCGCCGCTGCCAGCCTCACCGACAATCACGCTGAGAATCGGGGTGGGCAGCTGCATGCCTTCTAAAAGACAGCGGGCAATCGCCTCGCCTTGGCCGAAGTCCTCCGAATGCTTGTCGGGAAAAGCGCCTGGCGTATTGATCAAGGCCAGGACCGGCCGGTGGAACTTGGCTGCTTCCTTCATCAGCCGCAGTGATTTGCGGTAGCCCTCTGGTAAAGCACTGCCAAAGTGGCGTTCGATATTTTCCTGAGTCGTGCGGCCCTTCTGAATCCCCACCACTGTGATCGGCAAATCAGCCAATTGACCGATCCCGCCGATCACAGCTGGATCGTCCCCACCGGCGCGATCGCCATGCAAGGGGAAGAAATCCGCGATGAGATCATCGATCAGGGTCTGGATTTGAATTTTAGCCGTCGAGCGGGCCGCTTGAACCGCTGCATATGCCTCGTGCTGCTGATTAGTCGTCATACCGCTGCCTCCTGGGGCTGGTGCCAGCGCAGCAAGCGCGCCAGCACGTCCTTTTGCTGATCCCGAGGGACGATGGCGTCGATGAAGCCATGCTGTAATACCGTCTCCGCCCGCTGAAAGTCATTGGGCAAGGATTCGTGAATCGTCTGCTCAATCACCCGCCGGCCGGCAAAACCGACCAGGGCATGGGGCTCGGCCAGAATGATGTCCCCTTGCATGGCAAAGGACGCCGTTACTCCGCCGGTAGTGGGATCGCATAACACGGTGATGTACAACAGGCCGGCCGCACTGTGCGCCGCAACCGCCGCTGAGACTTTCGCCATTTGCATTAGGGACATGATACCCTCCTGCATCCGGGCCCCGCCGGACGTGGTGAAGAGGACCACTGGTGCCTTGGCCGCGGTGGCTTCTTCAAACAGCCGGGTGATCTTCTCTCCCGTGGCGCTGCCCAATGAGCCCATGATGAAGAACGGATCCATGATGCCCGCCGCGAAATGCTGGTCGCTGATCGTCGCCCAACCGGTCAAGACACTTTCCTTGAGCTTGGTTTTCTTCTTGGCCTGAGCAATTTTCTCCCGGTAAGCCGGATCGGTATACCGGTCTGGCACCGTGATGTCTTTATGGGTCTCTGCGAAGCGGTCAAACAGTAATTTGGCCCGCTTCCGCGCCGTGATCCGCAGGGCGTAGCCGCAATTCGGACAGATCATAAAGCGGCCCGCCTGAAACCGGAAAAACGTCTTGCCGCAAACCGGGCAGCGTTGGGTCAACCGGTCCGGAATTGCGCTCCGGCGCTTGGCCAACTCCGCCGGGGTGGGCGGTGTGAACTTAGGCTGTAACATCCGCAGTCTCCTCCCAACGCGGTAAGAACGCCGTCGTAATGAAATCGGTGGTGCCGGTGCCCGCCTGGAATTCCGGCGTCGCCAGCAGGGCTAATAAGAAATCTCGGTTGCTGGCAATGCCGATCAGCTGGCATTCCCCCAGCACCCGCTGCATCTTGGTGATCACCGTGGCCCGATCCTGGCCATGGACGATCAGTTTGGCAATCATTGCGTCGTAATAAGGCGGCACGACGCTGCCGGTGGTCACGCCGGTATCGATCCGCACGCCTAGTGTACCGGTGGGCAGATACAGCTTATGCAGTGTGCCCGGGGACGGCCGAAAACCGTGACGCGGGTCTTCCGCGTTGATGCGGCACTCCAAAGCATACCCTTTGACGGCGGCGTCCGCTTGGGTGAACGGCAAGGCCTCGCCAGCCGCCACCCGAACCATCGCTTTAATCAGTTCCAACCCGGTGACTTCTTCCGACACAGTATGTTCCACCTGCAAGCGGGTATTCATTTCCAGAAAATAGAAGTGGTGGCTGGCATCCATCAGGAATTCAAATGTGCCGGTGTTGGTATAGCCGATTTTTTGACAGGCCCGGACTACGATGGCCCCCAGCTTAGCGCGTTCCGCCGGCGTGATTTCCCGGCAGGGACTTTCTTCCATCACTTTCTGGTGGTGGCGCTGGAGCGAGCAGTCCCGTTCTGGTAAGTAAACCACGTGCCCCTGGGTGTCAGCCATTACCTGCATCTCAATGTGCTTGGCATGGGTGATCAGCTTTTCAATATAAAGCCGATCATCGCCATAGTTCAGGCGGGCTTCTCGCTGGGTTTCACGAAAGGCGGCCGGCAGTTCAGCGGCACTTTGCACTGTGCGGATACCTTTACCGCCACCACCCTCGGCTGCCTTCAACAAAATCGGATAGCCGATATGCTGCGCCACTTGGACCGCGGTCGCCACATCGGCCAACGTCCCTTCGGAACCGGGAATCACCGGTACGCCGCTGGTCTTCATCGTTTCCCGGGCATTGGCCTTGTCCCCCATCCGGTCGATGACCGTGGGCGACGGGCCAATGAAGGTCATATGGCATTCAGCGCATAACCGGGCAAACTCTGCGTTTTCTGACAAAAAGCCGTACCCCGGGTGGATGGCCTCGCACCCAGTGAGATTGGCAGCACTGAGGATCTGGGACATGTTCAAATAGGAATCCGCGGGCTGCGGACCGCCGATACAGATGGCTTCATCTGCCAACTGAACAAATAAGGCATCCTTATCTGCACTGGAATAGATGGCGACGGCCTGCACCCCCAATTCGTGGAGGGCGCGAATGATCTGTACGGCAATCTCGCCGCGGTTGGCCACCAGTACCTTCTTAAACATCCCGGTCATTCCTTTCCTGTAATCGCTAAAATCAACTGGGCGTCAACAACCACTTCACCAGCTCGAATAATCTGGCCATGACCTAGGCCAAAGGGCCTTTTGATCTTTTCCAATACAACATGCAAAGTCAGGACATCTCCCGGCCGCACGCTGTCATTGAATTGGGCGTCGCGAATACCGCCGAACAAAACGTCATCCCCGGCAAATTCCGGCAGACAGAGCACGGCGGCAACGCCGGTCTGGGCCAGTGCCTCAATCAGTAACGGCCGGGGCATCGTCAAGTGGTTTGCCGGACGGCCGGCGAAGAACCACTCATTGATCGTGATCAATTTTCGGGCGGTGGCCGCCTGACCGGGCTGCACATCCGTGAATGTATCGATCAGTTGAAATGGGTAGCGCTGGGGAATCACATCTTGCACATTCGGTATCATTCAGCCGCGTCCTCCTTGATGGCCACGACTGGTTCGTCGTACTCCACCATTGTGCCGTCATCGATCAGCCGCTTGACCAGCGTTCCGCTGACCGGACTGGGCACTTCGTTGATCATTTTCATCGCTTCGATGACAAAAATTGTTTCGCCCTTATCAACATGATCGCCGATTTGCTTGAATGGCGGCTTATCCGGAGCAGACGCAAAGTAAGCCACCCCCACCAGGGGCGCCGGGACCGGGGTGCCCGCGTCCGGCTGGGGCGCGGGCACAGCCGCCGGTTGAACCGATGTGCTGGTACTCGTACTGGCCGGGGCCGCAGGAGCCGGTGCGGCATCGCTGACCACTGGTACACTTTCCTGGACCACAGTGGCCGCTTGAGCGCGTTTCGAAAAGGCCAAGTGCAGATCACCCTGGGTCATTTCAAACTCTTGCAGGCTGGACGCATCGAATTTCTCCAATAAGCGTTCAATATCCTTCTCTTCCAAACTACTCACTCGCTTCCTTGAAGGCGATGACGGCGTTATGGCCGCCAAAACCGAAAGAGTTGCTGATGGTGTAGTGGACCGGGCGGTGATTGTTCGTCTCGTCGACCAGTGTCACCGGGCATTCGGGATCCTGCTCATGGACGCCGATGTTCATCGGCAATTGCTGGCGCTGAATCGCACCAACACAGGCGACGGCCTCAATAGCCCCGGCTGCGCCCAACAGGTGGCCAGTCATGCCCTTGGTGCTGGAGACCAAAACATTGCTGTCTGCGCCAAAGACCCGGTTGATCGCCTGCGCTTCTGCACTATCGTTGGCTTGAGTCGCGGTGCCATGGGCATTGACGTAATCCACGTCAGCTGGGGTAATCCCCGCTTCAGCGATGGCCTGAGCCATAGCCCGCTGGGCGCCCTTCCCGGTAGGATCCGGCGCGGTCATATGATACGCATCGGACGTTGTCCCGTAGCCGACTACTTCCGCCAGGATCTTGGCGCCACGGGCTTGGGCATGATCCAGAGTCTCCAAAACCAGCGCGGCCGCGCCCTCGCCCAGCACGAACCCGTTGCGCTTGGCATCAAAGGGTAAGGAAGCCTGGTCTGCTTCTGTCGCCCGGGACAGGGCCGTCAGTGACGCGAAGCCGGCGATACCGATCTCGTTCACGGACGCTTCCGATCCACCGGTGATGATAACGTCAGCTTTGCCGGCTTTGAGGTACTCGTAGGCATTGCCGATGGCGTTGGTCGCCGACGCACAGGCCGTCACGATGGCCTGGCTGGTATTTTGGGCATCGAATTCAATCCCCAGATTGCCGGCGGCCATGTTAATGATGGAATTGGGCACAAACAGCGGTGATACCCGCCGCGGACCCTTGTCGTGCATCTTGATCACTTGATCTTGAATGGTAGTCAACCCGCCAATGCCGGAGCCCCAGATGACACCGAGCTGTTCCGGATCAACGCTGTCCGCGGCCAACCCAGCCATTGCCATCGCTTCATGGGCACTGTACAGGGCATAGACAGAAAAGAGATCGTTGCGCTTGGCGGTTTTACGGTCCACCCGTTTGGTGGCGTCGAAGTCTTTGACTTCGCCGGCCATAGTGATCCCAGTTTCGCTGGCATCGAATTTCGTAATCGGGGCAATGCCGATCTGGCCTGCCATGAGATGATCTAAGAACGTAGGGACATCATTCCCCACGGGGGTGACAGCCCCCATCCCGGTAACAACGACACGTTGCATCAGATTTTCACTGGTCCTTTCTTTCACTGGAAGATGGTGCTCTGGTACGCCGTGCCAAGTGCTGCGCAATCTCCGGCTGAGGGGGCTGGAACGCCATGACGGCGCTTTGAGCCCGCTGCGCGGTCTCAAAGTCGCCTAACAACATCGGCGGCAGAGCCGCCGTGTTGTTTCCATGGCTGAGCCCCCTCAGCCTCCGATTGCTCCGCATTGGCACTAGACACGCCAAAACTGCAATATTCTTCTCAACTCACCGTTTTAAATCGTTAGCCCGCCGTCCACGGTCAGTACTTGCCCGGTGATATAGGCATTACCGGCCAAGAAGGCGACCGCATCGGCGATTTCGGTGGGGTCGCCGAAGCGTTTCAGGGGGATTTGGCTGGCAAACTCTTCTTGACGTTTTTCGCTCATAGCCGCGGTCATGGCGGTGTGGATCATGCCGGGAGCAACGGCGTTGCAGCGTACGCCGCGCAGGGCGCCTTCGCGGGCGGCGGTCTTGGTCAGGCCGATGATACCCGCTTTGCTGGCAGCGTAATTGGCCTGACCGATGTTACCGCGCAGGCCGGCGATGGAGCTAATGTTGACAATATTGCCGGCGCGCTGCTTTTGCATCAGTTTTAAGGCATATTTCGTCATAAGAAAGGTACCGGTCAGGTTGGTGTGGACGACTTGCTCAAAGTCGGCTGCTTTCATCCGGGTAAGCAACGTATCCCGGTTCAATCCGGCATTGTTCACCAGCAGATCCAAGCGGCCGAATTGGTCTTGGACTTGACTGACCATCGCCTCGGCGGCGGTTTCGTCAGCGACATCGCCCACGACCACCGTCAGTGGTTGGAAAATTTGGCCCAGCTCAGCCTGTTCGTCATCAGTCAGCGCCCGGTGGACGTTGAGGGCGACGCGGTAACCGTCTTGTTGCAACCGTTCAGCGATGGCCCGGCCAATGCCGGTGCGGGCGCCGGTGACTAAGGCCACGGGTTGTTCTTCAGCCATTCAGCTCACTCCAATTCTTGCGTAATGCATTCAGCGTATCAACGCTATCCACGTGCCACGCGACAATACCCGGCACGGTCTTGCTGGCAAATTTGGTTAGCGCGGTTCCCGGGCCGATTTCAACCACAGGAGTCTGCCCAGCGGCTTGGCTGGCTTGCAGATCGGCCCCAAAATGGGTCGGCGAAACCAACTGCTGGGTCAGTACCTCCGGCACGGTATCCACGGCGAAAGGGGTCACCGTGGTGTTGCTCCAAACCGGGAACTGGCCAGCCTGGAAGGTCACATCTGTCAGTCGCCGAGCCAATTGATTGCTGGCCGGAGCCATGAATGGGGTATGGGAGGCCACTGTAATCTTCAACGGTACGATTCGCTTGATGCCCTGGGCCTTGAGCAGCCGGGTGGCCTCGGCCACGCCAGCGGGAGCTCCGCCGATCACGGTCTGGCCAGGGGTATTGTAGTTCGCCGGATAAACCGGACCAACCCTGAACGCCTGCTGGCACGCTTCATCTACCATGGTAGCGTTACTGCGTAACACAGCGGCCATGACACCGGGGTTCGCCCCCCCTGCCGCATTCATATACTCGGCACGATCCCGCACCAGCGGGAAGGTTGCCGCCAGCGGCAGCATCCCGCTAGCCGCCAAGGCACTATATTCGCCCAGGCTCAAGCCCAGCGCACCCTGGGGCAGCGGCATATCCTGCCGCAGCACCCGGAACAGCCCCAGACTCAACGTGACAATGGCCACCGGAATATGAGCCGGATCGTCCCAGACCGCCGGATCTGTCAACCGGATTCCAGTCGTTTCCTCAGCCAGCTGCACGGTCTCCCGATACATCGGTTCCTGGGCATACAGATCCTGCCCCATCCCCAGAAATTGCTGGCCCTGGCCGCTGAACAATGCTGTCCAGTGTTGGGTCATGACTTAAGCCGCCAACTGCTTGGTCACGTAGGAAACCAAGTCGCCCACCGTGGCAATGCTCTCGTCGCTGTCGATTTCAATATCGAACGCGTCTTCGATCTTGTCGATCACTTCGAACACGTCCAAGCTGTCGGCGTCCAAGTCTTCTTTAAAATTTGTGGCTGGCGTAATGATGCTGGCGTCTTTATCCAATTGGTCCGCAATAATACTCGTAATCTTTGCCAATACGTCTTCGTTTGTCATAATATAAAAACCTCTTTCATTAATTTGGTTGAAATTTAGTAGCGCAATACCACGGTCCCGACAGTCAAACCGCCGCCAAAGCCGCACAGGGCAAGGACTTCGCCTCGCTGAATCTGGCCGCCGGCAATGGTCTCGGCCAGCAGCAAGGGCTCGCTGGCGGCCGCCGTGTTGCCCACTGCCGCAATATTCATCGGAAATTTATCCAGGGGCTGATCCAGTTCTTTGGCCACCTGAGTGATGATCCGGGCGTTGGCCTGGTGCAGGAGAAAATGATCTACCTGATCCAAGCTTAACCCGGCCTGGTCGACAGCGGCCTGCAAGGACCGGGGCACTGCCCGCACGGCGAACGTATAGATTTTGCGCCCGTTCATGTGCAGAAAGGCATCGCTCGGTGCCTGACCATGCAACGCCCGGGCGGTGAGATACGCCCCCTGGTCGCCCAGGGTACGCAGATCACGGCCTAGATATTGGCCAGAGCCCTGATTACTGAGCAGAACGCCGCCGGCCCCGTCGCCGAAAAGCACGGCGGTGCTGCGGTCAGTCCAATCGACCAACCGACTCAACGTTTCCCCGCCCAGCACCAGACCGTAACGTACGTCTGGCCCGGCCAGCAGACGCTGCATCAGATGCAGTCCGTAAACAAAACCGGAACACGCGGCTGAAATATCGAAGGCTACGGCGTTAGCCGCGCCAATGGCCCCTTGGACCTGGGCCGCGGTGGCCGGGGTCGCATAATCCGGCGACATTGTCGCCACAACAATGTAACTGAGCTGGTCGGCGCCAATGCCGGCCTGATGCAAAAGCTGCTGCGCCACTGTGGTACACAGGGTGCTGGTGGACTCATCATCACCCGCAATATGCCGGGTATGAATGCCCGTCCGCTGGCGAATCCACTCATCGGACGTATCCATCCGGGCGGCCAGGTCATCATTGGTGACAACCTTTGCCGGAACCTGTCCAGCACTAGCCAGAATGGTAAAACTGCTTGGGGTTGGAGTCATTTCTTCTGTGCCTCATCTAAGAATTCTTCTAGATTCATCAAAGCCTGTTTGATCAGCTGCCGGTCATCATCGTCCATCCCAGCCAAGAAGCTGTTGACCAGGCGCCGATGGAACGCATCATGCACCCGGTAAAGCAGCCGGCCCTTGCTGGTCAGGCCAAGATTGATCACCCGCCGATCATCCGGATTACGGTGCCGCTCAATGTAACCCTTGCGCTCCAAATTGTTCAGATGCGCTGTGAGCGTGCCCTTGCTCATCCGAAATTCCCGGGCCACCTGACTGGTGGTCTTGTGGTCATGCAAGCCAATGGCGTGCACGATATGCAGCTCCCGGGCATTGATATCCCGGAAACGGCTGCCCCGAATTTGCTGCTCCTCAAATCGCATGATGTTGTCATACACATCCACTAAGGCATTGTTGATATAGTTCTGGTCTTGCTTACGCGCTGCTTCAGACGTCTTCTTCTCGTCGATCATCGATATCCCCTATTTCTTATATTTTGGCCTGCGCCTCCTCTACGATAAAGGTCAGTTCAGCTTCGCAGGCTTTGTTCTCGCCAACCATGGCGGTACACTGCACCTTACCCATATTATCCTTCTGCTTCAGCATCGTCACATGCAGCTTGAGCACGTCGCCCGGCCGCACTACTTGGCGGAACTTAGCCTGATGGATCGCGCCCAGATAGGCGGTCTTGCCTTGGAAGCGCGGGGTCTTGAGAATCAGAATCGATGCCGCTTGGGCCAGGGACTCGATTTGCAGTACCCCGGGCATCACCGGATTACCCGGGAAATGGCCTTGGAAAAAGTTCTCGTTGATGGTCACATTCTTTGTGGCCACAATGGATTCGCCTGGAGTCAATTCATCCACGTAATCCATATACAGGATCGGATAACGGTTGGGGATCAATTGCATGATCTCCGCAGCATCAAGTACGTGCACTGTTCTCTTCCTTTCGCTGGTCGGCCCAATGGGTTAACACATAAATAGTTTGATGTTCAAACTATCGGGCCAAAACTTAACCGTCACGACATCCGCGACGGTAATAACTGATTGAAACGAGTCTACAGCAAATTAGTTCGAAGTTCAAACTTTTTCGGCAAACTTTTTTTACCATAACACCCGTTGTTATTAGCTTCTGCCCGGTATGACGGGATCTTTTTCCGCCAAAAAAATTTTGCATTTAAGTCTGTGAAGTGGATAACAGAGCATGGTACAATAGAACTCAGCAAGTGAAATAATTACATTATGGAGGACACCACAATGCTCAAAGCGCTCACCGATACACTGACGAATATGAACGTTGTCAGCGCCGTGACGTCGACGATTTTTATCATTCTGTTGGGCTTCTTCTTACGCCGGCGGGGTATCTTTTCTGATTCCCTAGGCAAAACCCTCTCGAAAGTCGTACTCACCGTGGCTCTGCCCGCTCTGGCTTTCAACTCATTCATGCAGCCCATTGATCCCGATACCCTGCGGCAGGGGATCAACGTACTGATTTGGGGCATCATCATCTATGTCATCTTGATTCTGGTCACACCGTTCATGTATTTTAAGTCCGATAAGGATAAGAAATCCGTACTGGCCGTTCTGACCACGTTCGGTTCCACGACCTTCTTCGGTATTCCCATCGTCGGGGCTGTCTGGGGCGCCAAGGGTGTGATGTACAGCTCCATCTTCAACATCGGCTATCGGATTTTCCTTTATTCCTATGCCTACATCAAGCTCTCCGGTCTGAAACTAGAGGCCAAGAACATCAAGACGATGCTGCTGAACCCCATCGTCATCGCCACCTTCCTAGGCCTATTCCTGTGGCTCTTCCAAACGGCTGCGCCGCAAGTCACTGTCCCAGCAGCAGATGCGACTGGCAAAATGGTTACCGTGGCCTTTTACCGAATTGACCAAACCGCCGTCTGGCTGTTTAAACCGCTGTCTTATTTGGCGGCCTTGGCCTCTCCTCTGGCCTGGTTGGCCATCGGGGTCACTCTGGGATCCGTTTCCTTCAAGGAAGCAGCGACCGACAAGACCAGCTGGTACTACTCCTGGAATAAGGTCGTTATCGTACCGCTGATCAACCTGGTACTGTTGTTCCTGCTCACCGCAACTCACATTTTACCGGTGGACAACGTGGCCTTGGCCACAATTATCGTCATGATGGCCACTCCCACGGCAGCAGTGGCCGCGGCGTATGCGATCGGCTTCGACCATGGGGCATTGATGACCAGCAACGCCAGCTTCATTTCCACCTTCAGCGCCGTCATCGCCATTCCGCTCTGGATCGTTGTGCTGCAATTGATCAAAGCGGCCGGTATGTTCGGCGGTTAATTAGAGAGGACGTCGCCAACCAGTTAGAAGCGTAAGGATAAGCCAAGACGGGCCAAAACCCGATTTTAGGTTTTGCGCTCATCTTGGCTTATCCCTTAGCTTCTGGTCGGCAGAGCCCATTTAAATACTAGTTCACGAAAGGAAGTTCGACTATGGCTTTTAAGATTGCTTGTTTCGGGGTACACGATTATGAGGTGCCTTTCTTCAATAAATTAAACAAGTACAATTACGACTTGAAACTGATCCCGGCCTTACTGACTCACGACAATGTCGGCGAAATTGAGGGGTGCGACGCGGTGCTCCTGCGGGGCAACTGTGTGGCAGATGCCCAGAACTTGGCCAAGATGCACGAGTATGGTATTGCCTATGTGTTCACCCGAACCATCGGCTATGACCATATCGATCTCAAGGCCGCGGCCGGCTACGATATGAAAGTTGCCCGTGTCCCTGGGTATTCCGCCTATTCCGTAGCCGAACTGGCCCTGACTCTGGGGATGATGCTGTTCCGCCATACAGCCTATGCCACGGCGAACACCGCCCAGGGCGACTATCGTGTGACTCCCACCTACTTCAGTAAAGAAGCCCATAGTTCCACGATTGGCATCATCGGCACCGGCCATATTGGCGTGACCGAGGCCCAACTGTGGAAAGGCATGGGCGCGACCGTCTTGGGTTACGACGTCTACCAATCCGATGCGGCTAAGGCGATCGTTGATTTCGTCAGTCTGGACGAATTGGTCGCGAAGTCCGATATCATTTCTCTGCACGTGCCCTACTTCCCTGGTCAAAACGACAAAATGATCAACGCCGAGCTAATCAGCAAGATGCAGCCCCATGCGGTGCTGGTCAACACTGCCCGGGGTGAACTGGTTGACTATGATGCGGTCTTGGCCGCGTTGAAAGACGACCGCTTAGACGGGTTTGCCAGTGATGTCCTGTTGGCGGAAGGCCAAATCTTCGGCAAAAAGCTTGCCGGCAATGACGCCTTGCCATTGCCCGTTCTGCGCGACTTGGCCAGCCTATATCCTAAGGTGCTGTTCACCCCGCACATGGGCTCACTGACCGAACCGGCGCTGGAAGGCATGATTTCTGTCAGCTACGAGAACTTCAATACAGCCTTAACGACTGGGCATGTACCCAATGCAGTGACAGCCAAATAAATCAGCAGCACAAACAGGCATCGCAATCGTATTTCACGGTTGCGATGCCTGTTTTGTTTAGCCGTCGCTGTGCGCACTCAGTGCCCTATAATCCGTCCGTTAAAACCCACGTCATTGTCGCCGTATAGTGACCGTTCAAGCCGCTGGAACCAGTCGCGTTATTCAAGCAAAAGTCCAGCGGACCATTGATAAAGTCGAAAGTCTGTGACCCTGTCTGGTCCTTGACCACCGTAAATGGCGTACCCATAATGCTGTTGAAATAGTTTGCTTGATCCATTAGTCCCAGGTTCAGCTGCTCGGTGGAGACTTGGACAGCCGTCGATTGACTGACAAAGGGGGTCGCTGAAACTGATAAGGACCACGGTTGGCTTGTCTGCACTCGATCGTCATCAACTTGTACTGCGTAAGTACTGTTCACCGGTTGGAAAAGTGCACCAACAATATTGAACGCATGCTTGCCAAAATCAAGGGGGTTGGCATCAACCTTCAAGGATAGCGTATCGGACTTAAAAGTTACCATCCCGGTTACTGCTTGTGCCCCATAACTGGCAGGCAGACTGTACTGTATTTGATGCTGTCCCAGCTGGTTGATTGCATTCGAGGCAGTTGACTGAATAAGACTGGTCGGAATCTGGGTGATCGTGCCATTCGCCAAAATCTTAAAAGCCGTCACTTGATTGGTATCAATTGACCACTGCCGCCAATTCGCGGGCACCGTAGAGAGTTGTTTCATGACGACTGTTGGTTTGCCAACAAGAATGGCATTTGTCGTCTGATAGATATTGACATAACTGAGTACCTCGGTCGTATTACCCTGATCATCCGCAGCAATAATATATACCGGTTTGTTAGTGCCGGCAGCGGACCACAGATCAGCCGCATTTTTACTGTTGTCATACTGATAAGTAATCGCCTTATTCCAAATATTGGAGCCCGTTGCACTGACGAAATCCGTTGCCGTTTTAATAAAACTAGCGGCACTCAGCGGCGCACTGGCGGCCGCCACTGCAGAACGCGCCTCACTGCTGCCATACGGCGTGACTACCGGCGGTGTGGCATCGGTGACGGGCGTGTTGGTGCTGCTATCATTACCGTTTTTGAACGCATAGGCCTGAATCCGGCCATTCGTTGTTGGGCTGGCATTAGCGGTATCGCTGGGATTGCTTGCCATTAAGGGCGCATTGCCGGCAGTGTTGATCGTAAATCGGCCATCAGCTCCTGAAACCGCATTGAAATTGGCCGTATACTGGGTGCCCAGTGACGGGTTATTCGCAACTGGTGAGACGATCGTCGCTGGCGCAATTGGTTGATCTGCATTAACTTGCGCCGCAGTATAGGTCGGCGTCGTGCCGTTGGTCCAAATGGCATTACTATTTTTATTATTCACATGCCCGCTCACCCGTACGTAGGCACCAGCAAGGGGTTTCTCAGCGCCGGTGAGTCCGTCCAAGGTAGTGACCGTCCCCGTCACTGTCGTTGATTTATCCGTTAAAGCATTCAAATTGATATTGACACTGGCTACATAAGTGTATTGTACCCGCTGCAGCTTGTCCGTGTTGAAGGCCGAAAAAGCCGTTTGCGATCCCTGATCCGTTGAACTGCCAGTAGAACTTCGCCAGCCAGAAGAAGCATAGACCGATGACATCTTAAACATACTCTGGTACAGCGCATCGTAGTTGGCTAAATTATTCCAACAGCTGCTGTCTGTGCCCCAATTCGTGTTGCCCTTATTCCACGTATAAACATTCTGCGTGTCCACATTCAGCGTGCCAGATGGACTATATACCAGCGCCGGTGAAGTGCCGCCATTGGCCGCATAAGTCGCAGCGGTAGTGTCATCCTCGATATTGACAGAAAAAGCCCGGGAGAATTGAAAGTTTGACCCCGACCCCATATACAGCAAGCCGTTAGTCTTATTACTAGCAGCAGTGCCATTACTCGTGTGCGTTAAAGAAAAGCGCGCGTATTGGGATAAAAGAAAATTAGATCCATTAGCCCCATCAATCACTGGATTAGGCGTATTACAGTTAATTGCAGATACGTTGAGCTGGGCAAATTGGCCCACACTCACCGTGGACGAGGTGCCAATACTTAATGGACCGCCAATATTGGCAGTACCAATCGAGCCGCCCGACTGATACGAGTTATACGGCCCATCTGAATTAATATTAACGGCGGCATGATCGGCGATTACAAAGTTGCTCTTGACTGAGTTGTAATTATCTACAGTAATACCATTATATGGTGTGCCAGAAATCGTGTTGTTGTTTAAATTAACATTTAAAGTGGCATACGGCGATACCGTCAGCGTCCCATTAACAACCAGTAAACCCTGCGTCCACGCCGTGAACCCGCGATTGCCAGCGTTAGATAAAGTGACCTGAGCGTTTTGATCAATCAGGGCCGCCCCATTGTAGTTAATCCATTTACCAAGAGAAATACAACCCGAGCCATCACTTGATCCGATGTATACAGTATTTTTAGCAAAAGTAACACTCGATACCTCAATATTTTCTTGATAGGCATACCCAGTGACTGCTTTGGTGCGGCTATAATTGTTGCTGCTGTCCAGTCCAGTGTAGCTCTTCTGGCAGTATACCGTATTGTATCCCGTAAAAGTCACATTAGCGTAATACGACGCGGTTAACTGCGATCCTTGATAATCAATGTTGCGATAAATGAGTTTAGTATTTTGCGCCGCAGTCCCATTCTGATCCCGCAAAGTTAATGGTCCCCAGTAACTGGTGCCGCAAAGTTGAATATTGTTGAATGCCACAGTGCCCTGAAACGTGTTATTCAGATATATTTCCGGGCCCTCGTTTCCCCAATAATTCCCCTCTAACGTATATTGCCCCTGATTACCGTCAATCACAAAATTACGGGCGGGAACATTACCGCTCGTGGCCGAAAGCATACTCCGCGATTGATACCCAGAAACTGCACTGCCGCTCATTAAAATATTCGCACCCAGTTGAATGTAATGGACATTCTTGTTCGTGAGCGCGGCAATCAACTGATCAGCAGTTTTCACAATTGTCGGCACATTATTATCCGCGGCTTTTATGGCTTGAATGGTGTTATATGTGCCCACATCATCATAATCGGTCATTGCATCAGCATAGCGGCCGCTCGCATCCGCCAAGTTTTGGATCGGCAGCGCCCGATATTTCAAGAGTGCGCTGCTGCGGTTAGCATCAACTTTGCTTTCAGAAAAAAATTGATTCGAGCGCACTGGTGAATAATTGGTCTCAGTTGCATCCGCTAAGCAAGTACCACTATGTACGACCAATGCGGCGAAAATCATGAATACTGCCATAACAAGTGCGCTCAACCAAACGCTGGGTGGATCAATATCTTTGTACACTTCATTAGTGTGTTCCATTACTATTCCCCCTCGGTGTACCGCCCTATTGTCAACTAAGATGCCTGCCGATACTGTCAGCCCGGCCTGCTGGTTGATTCATTGAAAAAGCCAACACCCCCCACTCTCTCGCCGACACAATCTGACTCGTTTCGCCAGACTTAGCTTTTATTCCATTTATCCACTCAACTAAGCGCACTAAGCTTAAGTTTCGGTCATTGGCATACAATTTATGATAAGCCCACCTTCGAGATATTTCAACATAAGTATGCCCATAATGTACACTTTTTAGGATGCGAAAAGGCCAGTTTTAATCGGCTAAAAAACGCGGAAATTTCCATTTAATAAACGGTTTCATCAAGTTTATCAGTCTCTTTGTTTGTTGGAATGTTGATATGAATTAGCCCTTAGTAGACTGTCGATGCCTGGTATCAAAAGGCTTTGGCCTATCCAAGTCGAAAATGAATCCCAGTACTAAATCCCCCTAACTAACTATTCAGTCCTGAATTTGTCTAGCCGCAGGCCGAGCCAAAGTCGGGGACTGTCAGTTAGTTTCGGTTAACCTGACGTACAGACCGTCAAGATAGCGCTTTTGTCGAAAATGGAAATCCATGGTACAGTTAGGTTTGATAATGTATTTTATTCTGCAAGTGACGGGTGGCAATGCATAATGATCCATCGTGGATTTGCCCTGTCGTTAGCCCCGCCCTGCGATAGTGATCGCTGATTACTGAACAAACTCAAAGGAGACCGAGACAATGACAGATGCAATTGAATTAAAAGCCGGGAATGTGTTCCAAAAAGACGGCAAATTGATTAAAGTATTGGAAACCAATCACCACAAGCCTGGCAAGGGCAACACGGTGATGCAGATGAAGCTGAACGATGTCCGGAGCGGTTCCATCGTCCAAACAACGATGCGGCCCACTGAAAAAGTTGAATTGGCCGAAATGGACCATAAAAACGCCCAATATCTGTACAGCCAAGACGATACAGCCTACTTCATGGATACGGACACTTACGATCAGTATGAGCTGCCCCTTTCCCATATTTCGGAAGAGGTCAAGTACCTGGTACCCAACATGCAGGTCCAGCTGGAATTCTTCGAAGGCGAACTGATCAGCCTGGATCTGCCGACCACGGTGGATCTGAAAGTCACCGAGACCACGCCGAGTATCAAGGGCGCCACAGCCGCCAGTGGCGGCAAGCCGGCGACCATGGAAACCGGGTTGGTCGTCCAGGTACCGGACTTCATTCAAACCGGTGAAGTGTTAACGATCAATACAACGAACGGGGCGTACAAGTCTCGGGCGCAAAACTAGGCAGTAATGACGAAACAGCCGCCCGGCTTTCTGAAACAGAAAACCGGGCGGCTGTTTTATTTTGCATTTGCTGATTGCCAGAGACTGGCAAATGCATAGTGCTACAATACAAGCAAAACTTTCAGGGGGATATTGGATGACAAATTGCATTTTCTGCCAAATTATTGCTGGGGTATTGCCGAGTTACCGCATTGCCGAAAATAAACAGGCCATCGCGTTTTTAGCGACGGCCCGCGATATGGATGGTCACATTCTGGTAGTCCCGCGCCAGCATATCCAAAGTATTTTAGACTGCGATGATGCGACTTTGGCCGCGGTCATGCAGCTCACCCGCCAAATTTCAGCCCATCTGGTTCAAGCCTGCGGTTATGCCGGCGTCAATTTACTCAACGCCAGCGGGACCAGCGCTGGCCAGTCCGTTCTCCACTTTCATATCCATATTCTGCCGCGCCGAACAGGCGACGGGATCAATGCGTGGCCCGCCCTGCCCGGTGCGACTGAAGATTTAGCAACTATCGCCCAACGGATCAGGCTAAACTAGCCGCTGGTTGATCAATCGGCCCGCTAAAGTACGGCTCTTCAATCGTCAGTCCTGGTTCGTCCAGGTCGATCTTGGCCAATGCCCCATACGGCAATATTGTCCGGGGATAGGCGTGGCCAAAATTCACGTTGTAGAGAATTGGCGTCTCGTACGACGCCGTGACCTTAGTCAAAATATCCTGGTAGTCCGCATAATACTGCTCATCCTGCGGTTTCCCGACAATGATCCCGTTGACCGCCGCCAGTACCCCCTGCTCATCTAGTTTGTCCAGCATCCGCCGATATAGTGCCGGACTCGGCCGGTCTTCACTGGTCTCAATGAACAAAATCTTGCCCTGCCATTCGTCGGCTGCCGGGAAAATCTGATAGGCGGCCGCCGCCCGAGCCTCATCGGGATACCGGTTCGTCGTCAGTATATCGTACAAGCTGTCCAAACAACCGCCCAGCAGCCGGCCGTAAACCTGGCCAGTACCGCGCAGCACTTCGTAACCGTGGGTCTCTGGATGACTCACCCGGGGCGTGTCCACCGCGCGCACAGAAAAATCCTTTCTTTCTTCGTACCACACCGGGCTGGACGGAATCACCGTCCGCGCCGGATTAGTGAAATAATGGTTCAGGGTCTCCGCTGTATACGGCAATAGCTGCTTATCGAGTTCTGCCCAGTCGTTCAAAATATTGGGCCCATAGAAGCTCTGCATCCCTAACCGATAGAACATTAAGTGATTGATGGTGGTATCTGAAAAGCCGGAAAAGATTTTTGGCGTATCCTGGACCGCACAAACAAACGAGTGATCCGTCATCAAATACGGCAGCAGCCGATAGGTGTCGTCACCGCCAATGGCACAGAAAATCCCTTTGATCTGTGCATTCCAGAAAGCCAGTTTCAAGTCTTCCGCCCGGGCCTCTGGATGGGTCGCCAAGTAATCTAATCCGCGCCGGGCGTGGGGCATGTATTCCGGCACAAGACCGGCGGCGTGGAGCCGCTTTTCGGCCAACGTGCGTTGGTGCTTGGCCGCCTGCTCGCCTAAAATACCGCTGGACAAGCTAACCAAGGCCACGTGATCCCCATGTTGGAGCGGCTCGGGCTTGCTCAGGTGCTCCGGATGCAGCTCCCGGTGCATTTTGATAAATTCATAGTGCCCGCCATTGGTTGCCTGCGTGTAAGTCCCGTCTTCATGGAAGCCCAAACGATGATATAGCCGGATCGCCCGCTTGTTGAACACCGCCACGGCCAGATTGACCTGGCGATAAGCAAAGTGCTGGCCGACAAAGTCTAAAACACAGGTCCCAAATGCTTGGCCCAACCCATGCCCCGTGAGATCCGGCCGCAACCCCAGCCCAATTTCACAAGTCGTCGCATTGACCCGTTCTACCACAAAGAAGCCGATCACGGCGCCATCAGTATCGGTCACTTGCCAATACAGATTGCCTCGTTTCTCTGGGCTAACCAATTCTGCATAATCTTCCGGATCGGCTGTCATGTCGTAGAACGCATATTGGCCCGGATAATGCCACTCATCGGCAATCATCTGGGCTGTTTTTTGAGTAATTTGACTAATTGTCCATTCCTTGTGCATAACGCGTTTCCTCCCATTCGCCGCGTAAGATGCCATACTTCATCGAGTCCCAATACTGATTTTGCCAATACCGTACTTGCCGGATGCGCGCTTCTTCGCGCATGCCGATTTTCTCCGCCACCCGCATCATCCGAATGTTCCCCGACCACGTCGTCAAACCCACATGAGGCAAATCCACCATACCAAAGACCCGGTCCAGCCACAGGCGCAGCGCCGTTGTGCCCACGCCTTGACCCCAGATGTCGTTAACGTAAACCACAATACCCACTTCCAGCCAACGTTCCAGAATGCCGTCTGAATAATACGCAAAAACAGCTCCCACCAAGCGGCCATCCAGAAAGATCCCATTCTTAAACGGATCATGCGCCCAAGCGTGCATTTCATCCTCGGTCATGGGCGCGTCATGAAAATAAGGCCCGTTCCAGTTCTGCCATTCTTCGTGGCCAGCCCCGAAAGCAATTTGCCAGAGCAGCTGGATATCGGTTTGCTGGAGCGGGCGAATCGTTACAGTCATATGTTTTCTCCTAATTGAGTTAATGTCATCAAAGTCGGGGTGTCGCCGGCATTCTGTACTGCCAGATAATACTCACCCGTTGGGGTCTGCAAAGTTGTTTCGACTAAGTATAAATCACTATTCTCTGAAAATGTTAACAAAAAGCGCATTTCATCCGGTTCAGCCACCGCCAAGCGGTCCCACGCTTCCTGGAAGACAGGGTTGTTTTTGATGGTCGTAAATACCCGATACAGAAAGGCGGAATCGGCATCACTGCTGTAAATTTGGCGAAACCGGGCAGTTTGTAAATGGGCGACTTCCCGCCAATCATCAACGGCGGTCTGTAAGAACGGATCACGAAATATCCGCCAGACAACGTTACGCCGCAACGCGCTCTGGCCGGTCAAATCACCATATACTGCCGCAAAAGCCGGATTCCACGCCACGATCGTCAACTGGCGATCCATGAGATACGCCGGCCGCGGCAGCTGGGCCAGCATGAGGTCCCGCAGCGCCGCACTGACACCGCTGACTGGCCGCTCCAGAGGACGCTGGCCCACCAAATTAAACACGTAACGCGTTTCGGCGGGACTCAATTGCAGCACCCGACACAGGGCGGCCAACACTTCCGGAGACGGATTGGCCCCCAATCGGCCCTGCTCGATGCGTGCGTACCAATCAGTGCTGACATGGGCCCGCTCGGCCACTTCTTCCCGGCGCAGCCCCGTTACTCTCCGGTGCAGTCCGCGAGTAATGCCGAATACACTGGGATCCGCACTCAGCCGCTTATATTTCAAAAAATGGCCTAATACCTTCTCGTTCGTTGCACTCACTCCTGACCCGAACCAGGGACTCGTTACCCTAGGATAAACCAGCTCTTCCTCCGGCCGGCAAACACCTGCATACTCAAGCTGTTGGTTGAAATCAGTATAGCATGTCTAGGAGGTTATTTTATTATGACAGTAAAAATTGGTATTAATGGGTTTGGCCGGATCGGCCGCCTCGCATTTCGCCGCATCTTAGCGTTACAGGACACAAACGATATTCAGGTGGTGGCAATCAACGATCTCACCTCACCGACGATGCTCGCCCATTTGTTAAAGTATGATTCGACCCACGGTACACTGGCAGCCACCGTCAGTGCCACCGAGCACGCGATTATCGTCAATGGCCAAGCCCTTACGGTGTATGCCGAACCAGACGCCAGCCAGCTGCCCTGGGTAAAAAATGACGGCGTTGACTTTGTTCTGGAGTGTACCGGCTTTTACACTTCCCGGACGAAAGCCCAGGCCCACCTGCAAGCCGGCGTCAAGCGAGTACTGATCTCGGCCCCCGCTGGGAACGATGTCAAAACCATCGTGTTCAACGTGAATGACCAGATTCTGACCGCCGCCGACACAATTGTCTCCGCCGGCTCCTGCACAACCAACTGCCTGGCACCGATGGCCGCAGTCCTGGATAAAGAATTCGGTGTTGCCGCTGGCACCATGACCACCGTCCACGCCTACACGTCCACCCAAATGCTGCTGGACGGCCCCGTCCGCGGCGGCAACCTGCGCGCCGCCCGTTCGGCCGCGGTGAACACCATCCCCCATTCCTCCGGCGCGGCCAAAGCGATCGGCTTGGTGCTGCCCCAGCTGAATGGCAAACTCCAAGGCCACGCCCAGCGTGTCCCCGTCACAGACGGTTCGCTGACCGAGCTGGTGACAATCCTGAACCGCAAAGGATTAACCGCCAATCAGGTCAACGCCGCCATCCAACCCTATACTCAGGACAATCCCAGTTTTGGCTGGAACGCTTACGGTATTGTTTCCAGCGACGTCATCAATACGACGTACGGATCCATCTTCGATCCTACCCAAACCAGCGTCGTCACCGCCGGCGACCAGCAACTGGTGAAAACCGTAGCCTGGTATGACAACGAGTATGGTTTTACATGCCAGATGGTTCGGACATTGCTGAAATTCGCCCAATTGTAATCAGTTCATCAGACGTGGGTCGCATCCCAGAGTGCGGCCCTTTTGTCTGGTCTGGATTAACTTAATTCCAAAAAAATGAATTGCACAGAACCTATTATCGTGTTCAGCAGTCAGCAGTCCGGCCCCTGCCGCATTAGCCCGTAAAATCCGGCCACCCCACCAATTTTTAACTGCACACATCGCTCCAAATTGATCATTGTTTCCTGCAATTAACGCCGCTATTCTTGTCAAATGAACAGTGTGTTAATTTGAAAGGCGGCAATAAGATGTTAAAAAGCGAATGGAACTATCTGATCACCCACAAAATGACGCTCATCGTGCTGGTGGCCATTGCCTTGATTCCGGCCATCTACTGCTTTATTTATCTCTCTTCGATGTGGAATACGTACGGTAAAATGGACGACCTGCCAGTGGCCATCGTCAACCACGACCAGCCGGTCACTTACCAAGGCAAGCACATCGCCATTGGGGCCAATCTGACGAAAAAGCTGGTAACGGCGCACACGCTGGACTTCCACCACGTCTCAGCGGCCACCGCCGCGCAGCGGCTAAAGAGCGGCCAGTACTACATGGTCTTGACGGTGCCCAAGCATTTCTCCGCCGACGCCACCACGATCCTCAGTGCCCAGCCGCGGACCATGCCGCTTTACTTCCGCTTCAATTCCGGGCAAAACTTCATCGTATCCAAAATGACCAGCGGCGCGGCGACGGCAATCAAAGCGAAAGTGTCCGCCCAAGTCACCCAGTTGTACGCGACGATCGTACTGAACGCCCTGGGCAGCGCGGGTAACGGTATGGCGAAAGCCGCTGCGGGCGGCGCCGCGTTGAGCCAAGGTGTCACGAATTTAGCAAATGGCGAAAAGCGCTTGATTAACAAGCCTGCCAGTCTCACGCAGGGCGCCCAAAAGTTGTTGACTGGTGCCCAAACCCTAACAACCAGTCTCGCCGCGGGCGCGCAGAAACTGCAGACGATCCATACCGCGACCCGCAATGCTAACCATTTGGCCGTCCCAGTCAAAGAAGTCACCAGCGATATTGCCAAGATTCCGAACAACGGCACGGGTATGGCGCCCTTTGCCATTGCTATCGGACTGTATGTCGGCGGCATCGCCCTCGGAACCATGTACGAAGCCTTTCTGCCCCATCAGAAACCTAAACACGCCCTGACCTGGTGGGGCAGCAAAGCCTCCGTGATCGGACTCGTGGGCTTGCTGCAAGCGGTACTGCTCTATGGCTCGCTGATGCAGGGCAACCATCTGCAAGTCAGTGACCACGGGCTTTTCTTCCTGGTCATTCTGCTCGGTTCCTGGTTGTTCGTTTCCCTCATCTTCTGCTTGCGCTTGCTGTTGGGCGGCTTTGGCACTTGGCTCGTGTCCATCGTCTTGGTCCTGCAACTGGCTTCCTCGGGCGGGCTGTATCCTACTTTCTTAGTCAATCACTTCGCGCAATGGCTCAATGCTTGGCTGCCCATGACCTACTTGATCAACGCCTTGCGGGCAGTGATTTCGACCCATCAAGCCATTGCCGGCGACCTGTGGATCATGGTGCTGATCACCTTGGGGCTGAATATCGCCATGATCCTGCGCTTCCAGCTCGGCTTGCGCCAAGACGTGATCATCATTGAAGACTAATACGAAAGGCGGTGTGTCCCATGATGTTCAACACCAGCAACAGCTTGCATATGTCGAAAAACCTGACTGACCGCAGTCGGGCAAGCGTCCAGCGGGCCCGCAAAGTACTAGCCCTCAATTTGCTGGTCTATATCAGTATCTCCGCAGCCGAAATGATCATCGGCCAGCGGGCCCATTCCACCGCGCTGCTAGCCGATGGCCAAAACAACGTGACCGGGATCATTTCCGTGATCGCCCTGATCGTCGGCCTGACCTTTTCCATTAAGCCCTCGGATGCCTACCACTTGGAAGGTCACTGGCAATTTGAAAATCTCGCCGTCTTCCTCTCCGGCCTGATTATGTTTTTAGTCGGCCTGGCCTGTGCCTGGGATGGGGTAACTAAAGTCATCGCCCTAGTCACCCGCCATTACACCGGCCAAGTGCAGGGCATCGCGGCGGTGATGGCTGCGATTTCTGCCGGCACCATGCTGACACTGAGCGGGGTCAACCACTTATTGGGACGCAAAACCCAAAGTGCCTCGCTGGCGGCCTCCGCCCGGGATTTCTTCAGTGATTCCTTGACCTCCACTGGCACTATGCTGGCGATCCTCATCGCCTCCCTGTGCCATGTCTATTGGGTGGACCCAGTGGCAGCGATCATTCTGGGCGGCTTCATCATTTACAACGGCAGTCGGATCCTCAGCGGCAGTGCTGAAAAGCTGTCCAACGGTTTCAGTCCGGATATTCGCCAGGCCATCACGACGACGATCCAAGCGGCAGAGGATGTGCAGACAGTAACATTCGTTGACGGCCGCTATTCCGGCAGCAATATCATTGTCGCTGCCGAGATCGTGCTACCCGCCCGCACCAGTTTGCCGGACGCCTACCGGATCTGCCAGCACGTTCAGCTCCTGCTGCAAATCCAGTTCCCCATTTTGTATTGCTGTATCCAAGTCAAACCAGCTCTGGCCGAAAAAGGATTGCATCCATGAGCCGGGTGGTGTTCAATAGAGTCCGAAATAGTCACTCTGTTCACTTGGGGGATCCTGATCATCGAAACCAATACGAAAATGCTGGAGACCGAACTGAAATTGCAAAAAGCGTTCATCAATTTGGTGCGTACCCGCGGCTTCGACCAGCTCAGTGTCCAGCAGCTGACGCAAACCGCCGGCATCAGCCGAGGGACGTTCTATCTGCATTATTTGGATAAATATGACCTGCTGACGCACTACGAGAACAGTATTGTCACCGATATTGCCGATATTTTTCGGCGCTATCCCAAACCTGGACCGCAGCGCATACCGACCGCCGACGCGGCCAACAATGCTTTCTATCAGTTATTCAAATACCTTTATCGCCAACGAGATTTGGCGGCCTTACTGCTGAGCGAACCGGCCAGCAAGATGAGTACCAAGGTCAAGGCCCTGATTGGTACGGTCCTAACCACCGCGGACTCGCAGCCCGCCGCTGATCGACCAGCTTTCCCGCCGGCCTTTGCCCAGGAAATCGTGACGAAAGGCATCATTGATCTCATCATTTTCTGGTTGCACCAAGACCCGATCCCCTCGCCCCAGACCGCGTACCAGATTTTCCAGCAAAGTCGGGATCTGACGCCAAGCCAATTAACAAGTATTGTCATCCAAGCCGGCACTGCCCAGAAGTGATCATCGCGTAGCAGCGTCACTGACGCCGCCTACCATTTGCGTCGTACCTTTGGGCACCAATCTGCCATGCCAGATTGAGCACATAACTTTTTGCGGGATACTCAGCATGCAGCGCCTCACACACCCTGCGCATCCATGCTGTGGGCAGCGTAATGTTGACGTATCCCCGTTCGACACGCCGCAGCCACTGAGTATCAACTTGTGCCAAATCGGCTACCTCTTCCACCGTTAACCCGTGGGAGCGACGGCCCAAATGATCAACCACTTCAAACTCGGTAACTTCCGCTGTCCTGCGTAAATGTCGCAGAAAAAAGCCCAATTCTTTTTGACAACTGCGCATAATTGCTTCTCCCCTTTGTTTCTTTGTGTGCGTCATTAACGCCCTACACTACATTACGCAAAGTGGTCCCGATTTTTTCTAAAACCGATGTTTGACTGCCACTACCCATAATCCAATTATTACCCACCCAATGCCTTATAATGTAAGTAAAGAGATTGGGGGAACCGCTATGGCAGAATCAGAAAAGAATAATCTCAAAGTCACTATTCCACATCAAATCGTCGACGAGTTGGCGCTGAAATCGGGGGACGACGTCAAGATCCACATTACCGACAACAACGTCGTCATCGAAAGCGGCACTGAGAATCCAGAGAAAACAGATATCAAAATTCGGTGGTTTGTCCTGCCCGCATTGATTGCCACCATTATTTTCCTGAGCTTCTTCTTGATCCGTCAAGAAAACTTGATTCCCTTAACCGGCCGGCTGTCCATCAGCGCGGCAGTGATCATCCTGGGCGTGGTTAGCGGCGTCATTTCCTTCGCCACATTCTACATCCGCAACCATCAGCAGGACCGCAATCGGGCCTTGAAGGGTCTGTACTGGCGTAATTTTCCAGTGATCCTGCTGTCCTTCACGATCATCCTGGCCTTGGCCCTGCTGGCGATTTTCTGGTTCATGGGCATTCTCTTCAAGGGCGCCGCCTTCGACCCCTACACCGCCAGCGCGCTCTTTCTGTTGTTCACCATGACGATCAACTACTTCATGATCTACGCGGCGCTGCACATCAATTCAGAAATGATGGTGCGCCTGCTGATCACAGTCATTGTCAGCGGCGTTCTCGCTTCCATGGTGACCAACAGCGACAATCATTGGTGGGAAACAAACCTGAGCTTTCTGGGCACGAAACACGCCAATTACAGTTGGCAATTCAATCTGACCTTGATGGTCTCGGCCTTGCTCATGGTCGGCTTGATCGATTACCTCTTCGTCTGGCTGCAGCGCAAGTACCAGCACAATCTGGGCTTGAACATTCTGCGGGTTCTGCTGACGATCATGGCCTTCTCCCTGTTCGGGGTCGGCGCCTTTGCCAATAATGGCGAGGGTCTGCTCCACCTGCTCCACGATATTGCCGCCTGGGGTCTGGTCGCCGTCCTGGGCTTGACGGTCATCCTCATCCGCTGGCTGCTGCCCAAAGGCTCCCGCCAGTTCCAGATTATTTCGGACGTCATCGTCCTCTTGCTCTTCATCGACTTCGTGCTCTTCAAGTACGTTGGCTACTTCTCCCTGACTGCCTTCCAGCTCGTCGCTTTCGATTTGGCCTTTTCTTGGATCCTGCTGCTTCTTGGCACGCTGCGCCGGCTGTCGCACCGGGACGACCTGACCATGACGGTCCGGTTAGAGGATGACGAGGCAGAATAGCGGTCATGATGCTAGCGGACTATCTAGCCGCAGTGACCCGCTTGAACCAGCACGCCAGCTTCAATGGGGCGATGCAGGTCGTGACGCCCAGGCAGGTGTTGTACGCCTATGCGGCCGGCCTGGCCAATATTGAGAAAAACGCGCCGTTCACCAGCCGGACCGTGACGGGCATCGGCTCCTTATCGAAACAATTTTTAGCCATCGCGGTCATGCAGCAAGTGACCGCCGGCCGCCTGCACCTCACCGACCGCGTCGCCCAGTTTCTGCCCGACTATCCCCAAGCAGCCGCCGTCACGATCGCCGATTTATTAACCATGGCCAGCGGCATTCCGGATTATCCGACTTTGCTTCAAAAACAGCACCCGACTGGTGCACGCGCTGCGGCTTCTGATCCGCAAAGTGTGCGCCGGTTGGGTGCTGATTTGTCGTTAGCTGACTTATTGGCCTTGCTGGATGATCACCCCTTGGCCTTTACCCCAGGCAGCCAAGGGGCTTATTCCAATACCAATTACTATCTGTTAGGGCTTGTTCTAACCAAGGTGTTGCAGAAACCATTGGGGCAAATTCTGACCGACACTGTTTGGCAGCCGCTGGGATTGACCGCCACCCGCTTAGGTACGCAACACGCCCAGGCCGCCAGTTACCTGCCTTGGGATGATGAACTGCTGTTCATCGGCAAAGGACACCACACTGCCGGCGACAGCGGCATCGTCACCTCGGCGGCCGACTACGCACGCTGGCTGCAAACCATCCTGCAACGACCGGAAAGCCTGCTGCCGGCCGCGGCCTGGCAAACGCTCTTCACCATTCAGCACAACTTTTACGGCATGGGCTGGTTCCGGCATGGTCCGTGGTTTTGGCACAGCGGGCTGATTCTAGGTTATCAAGCCGACGTCTTTTTGTCTTTTGAGCACCAGCTCGCTGTGTTTTGGTTTACCAATGTTCGTTTCCTCACTGCATCCGCCCAGGATTGGAATCGCCAGCAACGGATCTGGTTGGATCAGCTCACTTAAAGCATTTTAGCCAAAACGAATCCATGGCATTATGCACCGCCGCACCCAGCGGCTGCAGCAAGGGGTTGAACCCGAACTCCCGGTATACATGCATTGCGGCTGTCAGGGTATGGTGTGTCTCCAGGTAGACACAGTCATAGTTGGCCTGTTGGGCAAAGGCCAGCGCTGCCGCCACCAGCTGCTTGCTCAAGCCGTGCCCGCGCGCGATCTCATCCACGTAGACTTTCTGCAGCTCGGCGATCTGCGGTGTGTCGCTGTACTGGGCAATACCCGCGCCGCCCAATACCCGCTGCCCCTGGACCGCGACAAAATAAGTCCGCCGCTCGTCAGCCGAGTAATACCGGCTCAAATGGGCCAATTCAGGATCAAAATAAGCCGTGCCGGGAATCGCCAAGCCTACGGTACTCAAAGAATTGCGCACGATGGCTGCCATTTGGTCATCGTCTGCCGCCGTTAACCGGCGTATCTTAATATCTTCACTCATGTCGCCGTCACCCTCGTTCCAAAATATTAGTCGAGTATACTACAGACCACTCGGGTATCAAAAAAACGACGACCTCAGTCGTCGTCTCGCAACCGGCCGCCATCATTCCACTGACCAATCAATTGATGATTCTGACAGGCATCGGCAAATTTGCGCAGCCGGGCGTGGAACAGTTTGGGCTGGTTGGCTTTAATCTGAATCGTATCCACGCGTACCCGCTGATACAGCGGCGGACACTGGCAGAAAAAGTCCCACGCGCCGGGACGCCGCTTTAATGCCTGCTTGATGCGGCGATCTATTTTGAAATGTGACCGATCCATATCGGGCAATACTGCCCGCCCGAATGCTGTCATCCGGCCTAGACGGATCATCCGCCGACATCGGGCCTTATTCAGCTCCGACCAATTGCTGCCGGGCTGCCGCGGTACAAACCGCTGCACCGCGGGTTGATCTGGTCTCAGCCGCTTATACGTGCTGTCGATCCAGCCAAAACACATGGCTTCTTCGACCGCGTCCACGTACCAAAACGTATTATCGTCCTTGGGGATACCGCGTTTCACATTCGCCCAGCACTCCTGGGCCTGCGCATGATTAGCCAGCAGCCAGGCGCGAAATTTATCACGATCATGCACCATAACAAGATAATTCTCCGGTTCCGCCAGACTCAAAGATTATTCATCTCCCGGCGTCATTTTACCGTGGTGAATAGTCGCCGCGTCCAAGAACCAATGGTCTTCGGGATCACCCTTTAGCGCTGTGAACGGGACTGGCTGACCGCCAGCCTCTTCTATTTTAGTCAGCAGGTAATTACGCAAGATCCACGCATCTTCCAAGGAACGCTGATGTAAATTGAGGATACGTTCCAACTTGGCCGCGGAAATACCGAGATCGGCGGCGATGGCCGGGCGCGTCAGACCGGCTAGCTTGATGTTGGCGCGAAACTCCTCCTTAGTGGCTTCTTTTTCGTTGGGTGATAAACTCATGTAACGACCTCTTTCTATAATTCGTTTTGTACTTCATCATAACAGGCTTGGCCCAACAGCGGGGTGCAATACGCTTGTAATGCAAATAACGGCACCACCAAAGCTTCAGTAGTGCCGCCAATGTTTTAGTTGCTTAGTTTTGCTTGGCCAACATCTGCCGCCAAGCATCCAGCACGCCATCCGGCCGCGTATACAAGATCTGTGTGTCCGCTTTGATCGCCCGCACAAACGGGAAGTACAGATAATCGTGGTTAGTGTCGACTTTCGGTACCCAGCGAATGCTGTCCTCGCTGAAGACAGTGTCGCTCAAGTCCTCAATCAGCGACTGATATTTCATATAGGCATCATCGTAATCGTTGGGGCTCTCGATCAGTGGGACAAATTGTTCCCCGTGAAACAAAGCGGGGGTCGGTACTTCGGTGGACGGTTCCGTAACGATGTGGCTCAACGGTAACTGCAATGTGCCGTCATCTTTGTCTTTACCGAACACAAAAGTCAGCTTCGCCTTGGGATCAGTTCGGCCATCCGTCGCCAACTTGATCAGCGTCCGGGCAGCGGTATTCAAAATATCGCTGGGCAAGGCCATTTGCTGCAACCGATCCTGCACCATCGCAATGGCTTTATTCTGCTTGGCGGCGGTACTGATTTGTTGGAAAATATCCTTCAATTCCTCCGCCGGCACGACCTTGGTTAAACCATTGCCCAGTTCCGCGATCCAAGTCGGCTGACTGGCCAGACGTTCCGCAAAGGGCTGGAATGCCCGGGCCACCGCTTCGTTCTTGGACGTGGGCGTGAACGGCTTTACTTTACCGTGAATCAACCAGTATTCCCATTGTTGGCGCGCCAAGGCGGCAAATTGACCGGTCCGATCCACCAACCTGTTGGCCTGCGGATCCACCCCGATATGATCGACGTAAATGTCCGTGGCCCTAACCGTATCGTCATTCCAAGCCTGATCCACTTCTGATGCATAGCAGCTCACCGCTTGGGCCACCAGCGACGTAATTGTCACGCCAGCCAAGGAGGCCACCGTCGGCACGCCCTGCTTCAACACTAAAAGCTGCTGGTGGGGATAATAATACGCCACGGCATACCGCTCAAAAGACGTCCCAGCCGCCGCTAGGATCACTTGGGCTGCACCTAACTGCAAATCCTTCGCGACACCCTGTTCCTGCTTGGCCAAGCCCAGCAACGGCACAGCTTCCGGAAAATCCCCTGTGCCATTTTTCAACCACTCGATGAATGCTTCATTTTGTTCCGCTTCTGTACTCATGCTCGTCGCCTCTATGTCTAGTATACCGCTCGGTTAATATAAAAGGAGGATAATAAAAAAGCCATCACGGGGGGAGGTCCGCAATGGCTCAGTCAGGATAGGGAAAATCAATGTTGCATCATGAAGAAAAAGTTTGTCGGTTGTTGGCGTTCAGCAGGAATTCTGTTGGCCTCGTTCCTGTTGACATTTTATATACTACGGGATAGATGTGACGATTCTTTGAAGACAATGTGGCCCTTTCCGGAACCTTTTCCCACCTAATTATGCCTTGTAGCCAAAGTCCGGGATCGTATGCCAGCGGCGGCGAATCGTATGGGCAACCATCTTCGGCCGGCGAGTCCGGGTGAAGACGCCCTTGCGGTTGCCGTCAACCCGGACCAGGCCTTGGATCGTATTGAAGTCAGCGAAGTTCCAGATCTGTTCCCCGATGAAGAACGGCCGCTTGTCGAATTGGGCACTGATCCGATCGAAGTATTCGGCCTGATATTCCTCGTCAAACATCCGCGGGACTACATCGTGCAAACCCTCCACGGTGTCCGCACCATACTCAGTGACCATCACCGGCTTGTGCTGCTTCGCCCAAAAGTCCAACTCAATATTCCACGCTTCACAAGCGGCATCCAAATCACCGCCAAGATTGTACCAGCCATAATAGCGGTTGATGCAGACAACATCCATGGTCCGAGTGATCATGTCTTTGTTGTAGTCGCTTTGCGCGTTAACCAGTGTCACTGGCCGATTTTCTGGATCCAGCTCATGGGCCAGCTCATACAAGGGTCGGAAATAATCGTAAGCCGACTGAGGAAACGCGGCGGTTTCCGGTTCATTGGCCAGGGACCACATCACGACACAGGGATGGTTCTTATCCCGGTCGATCATGTCCCGCAGGTTCTGCCGATGCAGTTCGCCATTGTGCATGGTCTTGTAAGCATCGGCTTGCGTCCCGCGGCCCAAGCCGACCGCCGGTGTTTCATCAGTCACGACGATACCTTCCCGATCGCAAAGGTCGTACATTTCTTCTGCATAGGGATAATGACTGGTGCGGAACGAGTTCGCCCCGATCCAGTGCATCAGGCTCAAATCGGCCACGTCGAACACGGCATCGAAGCCGCGGCCGTGGAGCGGACTGTCTTCATGCTTGCCGAAACCCTTGAAGTAGAACGGCTGGTCATTGATCAAGAACTTGGTACCTTCAACCCGGACCGTACGAATGCCGAAGGTCTGGCGGTACTGATCCGCGCTGAAGGTCACCACGGCTGTGTACAGATACGGGTGGCCGGGAGCCCACAAGTGGGCATTCGGGACGGTCAGCGTGCCGGTTGTCCCGGCGCCATGGGCCACCACTTGGCCGGTCCGGTCCAGAATTTCCACGGTCGTTTCGCCCGCGCCCTGGGTGGCTACGGTATACTTAACCAGCCCATCGGTCCCGGCAATATCCGGCACCAGCGTGATGTCCCGAATATAGGCCTTAGGCGTCGTGTACAGCTTCACCGGCCGCTGAATCCCCGCATAGTTGAAGAAATCGAAGTTCGGCTGATTCTGCTTCTTGGCATGTTCCTGGGCGATCTTGACGCTGGGAATACCGCCGTCGCCCATGCCGAACATGCTGCCGCCGTCCTCATTGCCAACGGGCAGAGTCGAAAAGTTCACCCGATTATCCACCGCCACGGTCAGCAGCGCCGACTGCCCCAGCGTCAGCTGGTCAGTCAAGTCAATTTCGAAGGGCAAAAAGCCGCCCTCATGGGTTGCGATTTCTGTCCCATCCAGATACACCTTGGCGGTATGGGTCACACTGGCAAAACGCAGCACAATTCGCTGCCCGGCAAAAAATGGCGGCACCGTGATAGTCCGTTGATAAAATGCCCAGCCATAATGATCCCGGTGGGCCGCGTCCGCCTTCTGATCGTTATAAGACCCCGGCACGGCCATCGTTTCCGGAGCGGTCAGCGGTTTGGCATACCAGTGATCAGCGAAGCCGTGCCCGTCATCCAGCTTAAATTGCCACACGCCGGACAAGTCCACGACCGCCCGGCTATCAGTTGCTCTCGGATATAACATAATTTTAGTAAAGCCTCCAATTCAGTAATCATCTCTATGATAGCGGATTCTCCAACTGAAAGACAGGCTATTTTTTACTAAATCCGCTGATCCAGATGCAGCGTATGAATCTGATCTTTCACCGTCATCGCCGCCAGCCGCCGCTGCCACGTGTCCACCACGTAATTAAGAAAGTCCACTTCGGTGATCAACGGAATGCCCATTTTGTTAGCCAGTTGCAGCTTCTCCGTCATCGGCGGCGAGAATAGGTCGCCGTACATCGTGCCCACCACCACGTAATCCGTCAACCCCGAAATCGTATCCCGGGGCACAACGCCCACAAACGACGCCAACTTGGCCAATTGATCCTGGGTCATCGTTTCGAAATGCCCAGAAAAGACGATTGTTTTATTTTGCAGGTCCATCGGCCCATCCTCCCGTTCTATTGCTTATCTACATTGTACCCTAGACCAGTCATTTACGGGGGATGTGCATTTATGTGCATTTCTTGCCGTGCTGCTTGGCATACTCTATACTATTAAAGGAAGAAAAGAGGTGCCACCGTGTATCAGCAACAACGTATTCAAGCACTGATCGAATGGCTGCGCCGGGACGGACAGCTGACCACGAAACAAATCATGGCGAAGTTTGCCGTCTCCCGGGAAACCGCCCGGCGGGACATGATGGCCATCGTCAAGCTGGGCCAAGCCCAGCGCACCCACGGGGGCATCGTGCAAACACAAAAGGCCCTGCCGGTACTGGACTACCTGGAGCGGCAGCACCAGTTTTCAGATGCCAAAACGGCCATGGCCGCTGCGGCCCTGCCTCTCATTGAACCGCACATGACGTTGTTTTTAGACGTCAGCACCACCGTTCTCGCCCTGTGCCAGCAGCTCCACGAACCCGCCACCGTCTTCACCGACTCCCTGGATAACGCACTAACCCTGGCGACCCATCCAAATATTGACCTGCATCTGCTGGGCGGCCGGTTCGAAGCAAAAAATCGACTGTTTTACTCCCGGGACAGTTTGACTACCCTAGCTAACGTCACCTTTGATATTGCGGTACTGGGCACCGCCAGCCTGGATGCTGCGGGCATCTACGTGAATGACGACAATGACGCGGCAATGAAACGCCAAGCCACGGCCCAAGCGCGGAAAGTGATCGTGTTGGCTGAACACCAAAAATTCCAGAAGCAAACCCCCTACTTGTCGGCGCGCTGGGCGGACATCGATCTGCTGATCACCGACCAAGCGCTCACTGCTAATGAAAAAGTACCCAGCGATGTCTCCGTGATCGTTGCCGGACAAAACGCCTAGCCCTGCGGCTGGGTTTTTCTTTTTCTCTTTTCTGCACGTAAATACACATTAATACTTGTAAATGCACACAAATCCATGTATACTTCAAGGTGAAAGCAGAAGGGAGCGATTCTCATGATCAAGTATCCATTAGTGCTCAGTGATATTGATGGCACCCTGGTTGATGATAATGGTGCAATTCCGGACCATGTTGTCCAGGCCGTGCAAGCCTATAGTCAAGCGGGCGGGCATTTTGTCCTCGCCTCCGCCCGGCCGCCGCTGGCGATGGTCGATATTGCCCGCCAGCTCGACCTGACGGTTCCGCTGGTCACCCTCAACGGCAGCCTGATCGTCACCTATGATCCCCATGCCGGCAGTTGGGATATTCTGGCCGAACAGCCGCTGTACAGCCGGGTGCCCATCCAGCTGTATCAAACCATCGTCACCCACCAGCTGCCTGTCAGTCTGAACATTTACTCCGGTCTGGCCTGGATCGCCAACCAGCATGACCAGTGGAACGACCAGGAAGCAGCCATCACCGGTACCTGGCCGCTGATCAAGCCGCTGGCCCAGCGGCTGGCCACCGGTCTGACCGTCCACAAGATGCTTGCCATGGCCGCCCCCACCGTCATCGACGAACTCACGGCGATCATTGCCGCCCACCCGGAGTGGTACGTCAACGCCAGCCGGTCCAAAGATACCTACCTGGAGATCAGCGACGCCAGCGTCTCCAAACAGAGTGCCCTCCACCTGCTGGCCGACCATTTCAACATTTCTTTGGCTCAAACCATGGCGATTGGTGACGGCGACAATGACCTGCCCATGCTCACCACCGCCGGCCTGGGTATCGCCACTGGCAATGCGCGCCCGACCGTCTTGGCGCAAGCGGCCCAAACCGTGGCCAGCAACACCGACGGCGGTGTCGCCGAGGCGTTGAATGACTATGCGCTGGTCCATTAGGCAAAAACTGACCGGCAGCCCGCGTCTCCCCCAAGACGCGGGCTGCCGGTCAATTTGTTTACGCCGATTAATTAATCGTCGACTTGTTAGAATCCAGCGTGTAAGTAATCGTTGCGTTGTACTTGCCCAACTTGATGGCCGCATCGTCGTTGGCGGGCACCGTGAGTGTGACTCCCTTACCCCCGTTGCCGCCGCTGTAGTCTAAGGCCGCATTTTTAGGATCAACCGTTGGCTCCAGGCTGGTATCCAAACGATATAACCGCTGCATCGACTGATTGGACGGTACGGTATTCGCCGTATGGTTAAAGTATAGCCAATCGTCGTCGGTCATTTCATTGTTTGCTTTATTGGCATCATAATCAGCCGGTTTAGTTTCCCCATTCGGGGTACCGAAGGTCATCGCCAAATCGGACAGATTACTGTCGCCGTTAACGAACGGGGACAGCTGGGCGAACAGCGACCAATTATTCACGGTGCTGGCCGTGTCGGGATCAGTCACGGCAAAGGTCTGTTTGTTGCCGGCCACAGTCGCGTACGTAACCGTGCTGCCCGGTTGCGGATGCTTGCCGAAGTCAAAACTCGGCACCGTTTGCAAGTATGGCGACGCCGCCGGATAGAGCCAATTGGTATTGGATTCGCCCAAGTAATCCAGGGTATCCGGATCCAGCAGCAGATCTTGGAACGGCGTGCCATTGCTGGGCAGCTGACTCATATCAGCCACCTGATACTTGGCAGTATAGGTGAACGTCTGGCCAACAGGGAGCGGATTGGTGAGCGTGACATCATAAGCCGCAGCGTTACCCCCGAGTTTTGCCGTAATATTGGTATCCTTACTTACCGTTCCGTTTGCTGCGCCAAAATTATAATCGGCTAATGTCAGACCGGCTGGCGTGGGCACGACGACAACGAATTTAGTCCGGCTGCTATCTGTACCAACATTTTTCACTACCCCCGTGGCGGTGATCGTTTGCCCGTTGGCATAAGCATACTGCGTATCCTGACTGCGCGTAATGGTGTAAGACGCATGGGCATTATTGATCAGCGCAATCAGTGTTGAGGCTTTCTTAGTACCCAGGGTGCTGCCAATCGTCGGCTGCGTGGTCGGCATATGCACGGGAATATCATCCTGCCGGGATAACGTGAAGTCCCCGGAATAGAAAGTTACAGGATCCGTGGTCGCCGCTGGCGGCATCTTGAACTCCGGCGTGATGTCACCATAGGGACCCTTCTGGGCAAAGCCATAGTTGTACGTATCCGCCAAGCCCAGACCGACCTTGTTGGCCGTGGTACTCGTCACCAAATTATTGGCCGTGGCAGTACCGTACTTTGTACCATCGAACCCGTTTAACGCGGCAGTCATAGTGTCGTTGTTAATAATCAAACCATCGCGCCAACTTCCCAACGAATAGGTTTGATGCTGACCATTGGTTACACTGGTCTTGGGTACAATGAGGAACGGACTGCTGGACAGGTCCATGTTCGGTGCCAGGCTTTGGTTCAAGCCCAAATTAGCACTGGCAATGGGAATACCATTGAGCGAGCCGCTGTAAGTCCATTGGCCGGGATTATAGTCTTTTGAGACCTCGCCTGAATAACCCGTGCCAATATTCTCACTGCCGCTGTTCGTCACAGCCATCTTCAGAGACGGTTCATCAGCCGAGTAAATGGGATGCGGAGCAACTGTTGGCGTACTTTGGGAGTAATCATACACTTCATAGACGTTGGCATACCGCTCAGGCGTGATTGACCCCGCTTTCTCAAGCGTCTTTTTATCTGCCGAAAACTGCGGGGCGTGGCCGGTGTGATCCCAGTCCTTGGTCACGGAGATATTGCTCCCATCGTTCAGCAAAGCCCCATCAGTTCGCGGATCCGGCGTCGCCGTCCGATACCGCATATCGTCACCAATTGGATTGCCGGAAGAGTGGAGCGTGTCGTTCGTTGTGTCCTTGTCGTAAGGCACTGCGGCCGCAGTCCACGAAGTGAAGTTCGTGTAGACAGGGAATTCGGCCCCATTATTTATTTCACTCTTTTTGATTAGCGCATGATCCATCGGTGTTTTACCAGGCTGCATTTGATTCATCAAGTCGGTGTCTTTTGTCGGATCAGTCCGATCCATACCAGCGATGACATTGTCCGGATCAGCCAGTTGGTTGCTGTTGAACATGGTAATACCGAACGAACGCCGATTACTGTCGTCGCTGCCGCTGGTATCACCAGTGTTGAATGTTCCATCTTGGTAGGGTGCCGCAAATAGCCGATTGGTCGTTAAAGATTGAAGCGCAGTGTCTGAGCTGCCGCGATATTTGGACATGTCAAAGGTGAAATTGATTTGGGCAGAGCCGTAGAAGCCACCGTTAACGAAGTAACCTGATATAGCTTTAACAACGGCCGTGGTCATCTGGTTCAAAATCCACGCCAGGATCCCTCCGATCCCTCCGCCTGTCTTCACCAACGAGCGATTATCGCTCGCATCCGCCGCATTTAATAAAGTAATCGCACGACCCACACTGCCAGTTTCATAAATGGGGCTGCCAGAAAAGAGACTCGTAATCTCATCGATAAATGAACCAAGCGCCGGCCAACCGGAAAATGTATCCTTGACCAATCCGTAGTATGGATCCCAAATTGTACTCTTACCACCAGTTTGAGTAAGAAAAATAGGATGCCCCTCTACGATGCTGGGGCTGCCAATTTGATCCAATGTAGACGGTTGACCAGAACTGTCCAGATAAACGTTATTCAAATAATCTCGGGTATCCGCATTGTCGAGCAATTTCATTGTTGCCGCTGTATCATTATCAGATGCGGTGTAACCAAACGGAATACCTTTGACTTTCAGGTAAAAGACATTGGCGTGGTCAGGATCAAGATAGACATGATGGGCAAACTGCAATGGAAAGTTGATGTTCTTCAATTGAAATCCCAGGGCACTAATAGTTTGCAGGTTCAGATAGAAATAGGACCCGCTCCAGTCAACTGCACCGCCCAATGACTTGGCATCAACCCCCGCTGGTAAAGTGATGCGCGCCATGACACCCCAGTTTCCAGCCATAGCGGAATCAACCGTGGTTTTCGACTGGGCCAATTGGGCGTGAATCGGTACATTGCCTGAAATCTTTAAGAACCCGTTGTCATACGTTTCGCCGCTTTTCAGCTTATTAGTGGCGTCCATTTTGCTGGTTAGATTCCCGGGATTGTAAGTAAAGTCCGTCTGGCTATTGAATTCAGTCGTTGGATCAGTATTGAACTTGTTGGCACGCTCAGGCGAAGAAAATGACAAGAAGTCGTTTCGGTCCACATAGTTGATACTGTAATACGGTTTACCGTAAGAGCCGACCGGATACTTAGGATCGTAGTTCTTATCACTGGAATTGGGACTGGGGAAAGTAATAGTGACCGGTGATTCAGCATTTTTCTTTTCCCAGTCACCCCCATCCCCAGTAGTGATACTCGCTCCACTGGCGGTCGTACCTGACGGCTCATAGGAGCCTCCGCTCGCAGCCATCGCCAGCGTTGGCTTAGCCATGAGAAGAATGATCATACCAATTAGCAGATCACTAATCAGAAAAATTGTAACTGCCTTCGTTCTCAAATGATGACGCTGTTGTTGCAAAATTGGCACCTCTATCTATTTAGTTCTACGAATTATTTAGTCTGCCATTTAACCGTAGAGCTAATTAGTGCAACGTGCCGGGCAAAAGCGACAAGAATTTTTTACCAATATTGACAATTAAGAATATAAGATCCGGTGGTTTCTTAGTTCAGATTGCATGTGGAATCACATTGTTGGTATTTGCTATTCTTAAAAAAACATTTTCGAATTGGTATATCTTAGATATATAACATCCGTTATATATATCTTGCTTTGCACATACAATTATGGCCTAGATATTGACGTCTCCTTTAGACTTTAACTTATAAAATAATTGTTCAGGGAAGAGCAATTCAGAGTTAAAAAAGGCTGGTGATTCTTCGGAAAAATCACCAGCTACCTGCGAAAGGTTGAAGTTATTTTACTGCCGCCGGGCCGCCTGAAACGCCCGCCGCAGCAAGAAATACAGAATCGGCACAATAATCGCCGTGGCCACGGAGTTGATGGCTGTCGCGGTTAGGCTGAGAAACGAGGCGATGATCGCCGGTTGCAACGTCATCCCGGCAATCAGGCCCTCAACTACGGTCGCCAGAAAAGACGTGATCAGTTTGGTAATCCCGGCAGCGATGCCGACGGTAATAATATGACTGGGCCGATCATCGTGCTTGAACGCGCGCATAATCGCACTGACCACGATCGCCATCACGATCACTTCCAGCACCGTCAGCCAGCTTGTGGCGGCATACCCATTCAGGATATCGAAGCCGCCTAGGCCAACGGCGGCAGCCACGCCGCCCCAGACACCGCCCAGAAACAGAATGGCGATGACCATCAAGGGATTGCCGAAGTGAATGAATGGCCGGCCGACGATCGCCGGGAGGGGAATCCGTAAAACAGAAATTCCGATATAAATAATGGCCGCAAATAACGCGGTTAAAATGGCATTCAACAACTGCTTATTTCTTCCTAACACTGAATAATTCCTCCATTTCTAGACTTGATCAAAGTAGGTCAGCAGCGCATCGGGAATCAGGGCAGCGGCCAAGCGGAAGGCCTTGTAGAACGGGTGCGGGGTGTAAACCATGCGGCCTCGCTGGACCAAGGTCAGCGACCGGCGAGCGACTTTGGCCATGTTCAGCAGGGGCAGGTGGGCCGCCATGTTGAACCGGCTTGATGCCGTACTGCTGAACTGACCCGTACGCATCAAGCCCGGCGCCAGCGCCAAGACATGGATTCCTTGGCAGCGCAGTTCAGCGTGCAGACCCTTGGTATACGCCAACAGATAGGCCTTGCTGGCGCTGTAAACCACCATGTTAGGTGACGGGGTGAATGCGCCAATCGAGGTGACATTGATGATGGCGGCACCCCGCGCCATATAGGGCAAAACCAACCGGGTCAACACGGTGGGCGCGACGGCATGCAGGGCAATCAGTTCCAGCTGATCGGCGATCGGCATGGCGGCCACCGGCCCGGTATGCATCGCCCCGGCGTCATTGATCAGCAGCCGCACCTGCGGCTTTTCCCGAGCCAGCAGCCCCTGCATTTTGCGCAGCGCTGCCGGATCCGTGAGATCGTAAGGCAGAATGCGGAACCGGCGGCCAGCGATGGACTGGGCCAGCTCAACTAATTGCGTTTTGCGCCGGGCAATCAGCCAGATTTCGTCCAGCATGGGCATCATTTCGGCCACAGCCCGGACGTATTCCCGGCCCAGGCCCGACGACGCCCCAGTAATAATGGCAATAGTCATGGTCGCTCCTCGCTCTCTGCTCGGGTGCTGGCCGCCACCAGGGTCGGCAAGACCGGGCCAAAATTGACATCCTGCAACGGATTATCCGCTTCAGCGGCTTGGTTCGTGACAGTAATTGCCCGGGCAATGAAGTCCATGGCACTGGCGATGGCCGTCTGAAGCGGCCGACCTTGGAGCAGCCGGCCGGCCAAGACACTGGCAAACATATCACCGGTACCAAAGTAATGCCCTGGCAATGCCTCCGTGGTTTGCATCTGAACCGTCTGCTGCGCCGCTGATGCAACACCGATACGGCCGCTGGTTAACGCAATCCCGGTCAATACCACGGGAATTTGAAACTGGGCAAAAAAGGCAGCGGCTAATTCCTGGGCGGCTGCCGCCGTCACCGGTTTAGTCGTCGGCTTTCTCCCTAACAACAACTGGGCTTCGGTCACATTCGGCGTGACCAGCGTGGCGTGGGCCAGTAAGTTGTGCATGCCGGTGACGTAGTCCGCGTCTAAGCCGCGATACAGTTTGCCACCGTCAGCCATGGCGGGGTCCACGACGCGCAGGGGCAGTGCCGCGAGCCGCGGCAGCTGTTCCCGCCACACGGCCAGGGCCTGGGGCCCTAAATAGCCCAGATAAAGCCCGCCAATATCCAGCGCCACCGTCGCCCAATGACGCAAAATCGGTGCAATCTGCCCGCTCAGATCCAGATATGTATTGTCCGGGATACCGGTATGCGTCGATAATAATGCTGTGGGCAGCACCCGGGGCCGCAGCCCTAGAGCAGCCAAGATCGGCAGCGCTGCGCCCAGCGATACTGCACCAGCCCCGCACAAGTCTTGACTCACAATAATTGATTGATCGGCCATGCAGACCACCACCTTTCCGCCAATTGTACCAAACTCTGCGCTTGAATAGCGCCAAAAAGTGGTTTGCTGTCTGCTGAACGCGGTTACATGGTAAACTAAAAGTAATGCAACAACAGAAAGGAAGAAAAGCATAATGGCATTAGCAGATTTTCCGCACGATTTCTTATGGGGCGCCTCCACGTCGGCCTACCAGTACGAAGGCGCCTATAACGAGGACGGCAAGGGCTTGTCGGTTCAGGACATCGCCACGCCGCCGGCCGGCACGGCCAATTTTCAACTGACCAGCGACGGCTACCACCGTTATCCGGAAGACTTCGCCCTGTTTGGTGAAATGGGCATGAAGTCCTACCGTTTCTCCATCGCTTGGACCCGAATCTTTCCTAACGGTACTGGCGAGGTTAACCAGGCGGGGCTGGATTACTACCAGCACGTGCTGGACGAATTGAAGAAGTACCATATTGAACCCGTCGCCACCCTGTTCCACTTCGACCTGCCCGCGGCCTTGCAAAAGCAGGGCGGCTGGGCTAATCGGGCGACGATTGAGGCCTTCGTGAATTACGCCAAGGTCGTGCTGGATCATTTCTCACCGCAAATCACTTACTACCAGACGATCAACGAGCAAAACATGCTGTTCCAAGGCGCCGTCTTCGCAGCCTTCAAGGGCCACGGGACGTTCAAGGACGCAGTTCAGGCCAACCACAACATGTTCGTCGCGGCGGCCAAGGTGATCACCTACGCCCATGAAAACCATCCAGAAATCAAGATTGGGCCGGCCCCGAACCTCGTGGCGATCTATCCGCTGACGGCGCGCCCGGAAGACGTGTTGGCGGCTAACACTTACGACTCTATACGCAACTTGCTGTTCGGCGATGTCACCATTCTCGGCCGGTACAATCATGTGGCCTGGCACCTCTTCGAACAGTTCCACGCCGCCCCTGACCTGGCACCGGATGATATGGCTACCATCGCGGCCGCCCACCCGGACCTGCTGTACTTCAACTACTACAACAGCGAAACCGTTCGGGCCGCTGATCCTGGCGATATGCTGCCGTTTAAGAAAGTCCTCAACCCTTTCATTAATCAGAATGAATTTGGTTGGGATATTGACCCTGAAGGTTTCCGCGTAACGCTGCGCCAACTGTACGATCGCTATAACCTGCCAATGATCATTACCGAAAACGGCCTGGGGGCCCACGACACACTGACGGATGACGGCCAAGTCCATGACCCGTATCGGATCAAGTACTTGAACGATCATATTTACCAAATGCGCTTGGCCATTGGCGAGGGCATTCCGGTGATCGGTTACCATCCCTGGTCGGCGATTGATCTGGTGTCGACCCACCAAGGCTTCGTGAAACGATATGGCTTTATCTACGTTGATCGTGGCGAAGAGAACGACAGCGGGACATTGAAGCGGTATAAGAAGGATAGTTTTGCCTGGTATAAGGACGTGATCGCCCATAATGGGGATAATGTGACTGGGCCAGTGGAGAAATAAGCGGATGAAAACCGAAGCAGCCTGTTGGACCAACCGAAATGGTTGATCTAGCAGGCTGCTTTTTCGCTGGAATTACTCGACATGATACTGTTTCAAAGACTCCGCCAGCCAATCACGGTTGGCTTTATTCCCGAAAACATACATATTTTCCAACATGTTGCTGTACTCAGCAGAGCTAAGCAGCACTACGTTTTTATTGCCTTTACGGGTCACAATCACAGCCTCATCCCCGTTTGCCGCCTTATCCAGGTATAACTCAAGGTGTTTTCGGAAATCAGCAAAAGTTGTAGCTTCCATAATACGCAACTCCCTTCGACGATAGTGTACCAAAATTGATTCATTATCGGTGTTGCCGCGGTTCACCATCACTGTAGATCCGGTCAAAACTCAATAAATCTGAGACTCTTTATTCAGACTGCACGCCAGTTGGTCCCCTTATACTCTATCTGGAAAGCGATTTCCATTATTTCGGTATCAAGGAGGTTTTCTATGGCACATCAAAACCGTGACCAGCCGCTCTTCAAGCTGGCGCTGCTCTCATTATCCAGTATTTTAGCCATTGCCCCGTCACTCGGTCCGGCCATCCCGGAGGTGGCCAAGCACCTGCCCGGCGTATCGGCCGCGAACATTGAGATGCTGGTTACCATTCCGAACTTGGGTATCATGATTTTTGTCCTCGTCAGCGGCTTTTTTGCCAGTCATCTCGGCGAAAAACGGATGATCATGTTTGGGCTGCTGGTAGCGACGGTGGCCGGATTGGCACCGCTGGTCACCAATAATTATTTTGTCATCCTCAGTTCCCGCTTCCTGCTCGGTGCAGGTATCGGTTTAGTCAATCCTTTGGCCTACAGCCTGCTCAACATTTTGTACACCAGCAATGAGTCGGCTACACTGCTGGGCTACGCCAACGCCATCACGTCGCTGTGCGGTGCGGTGACTGCGGCGGTGGCCGGTTATCTGGCCTTGATCAACTGGCACGCTACGTTCCTGATTTATCTGCTAGTCTTGCTGCCGCTAGGGCTGTTCGCCTTGGCTATTCCCCGCGACTTCTTGGGGGATACCCAAACACCGGCGGAGAAAGCTGCACCAGTTAAAACTAAAACCTGGGTGGGCTGGCCCGTCTTGCTGCTGGCGGTCGGCCTGTTTCTGTTCTATGCCTTATTGTTTGCGTTATATATCAAGGTGCCGACCGCACTGATTGAAAATCGGATCACCACGCCCGGGGCGGCCGGTTTGATCGTATCCTCATTTACGATTGCCGCGATGGTTGTCAGCCTCGGCTACGGCCAAATTTATCGGCATCTTGGCCACTACACTATCCTGATCAGCATGCTGGGCGTCGGGATCACGATGATGCTCCTGGCCGAGAGCCGGACCGCCGGGCTGGATTATCTGATCAGCGCCTGTTCCGGTGTCTTCTTTGCCTCCACCCTGCCTTATGCCTTTATGCTGGGCGCCCAAATTTCGCCGGCACATGCCGAAAACCTCACGTCGTCAATTCTGCTGATTGGAATCAACCTTGGCGTCTTCTTGTCGCCCTATCTGTTCAACTTAATGAAGCTGATCCACCCTGATCTGAGTGCCAATACCAGTCTCCTAATTGCCGGAATGGGGATCGTTCTTCTCGGGCTGGCCTTCTTCTTTGCCAGCCCCACCGCCAGAAAGGAAGCGCCTGTACAATGAGCACATTTTGGACCCCCACCATGCAAACCTATTACCAGCAACTGCAGAATCTACAAGATTTCAGTACAGTTGACCGGGACCAGGGCGTCACTCATCTGGACCGGCGAATCACCGCTGCCCCCGACGGACATTTTGACCCGCTGATTGCCGCCTTTGAAGGCCATGACCCGCAGCCGCGTGTCGTTCATATTCAAGCGCCGGCCCACTTTTCACCCCAAAACGACGCCCAGCAGCAGGCTCTGGCGGTGCGTCAAACCATGGGCATTCTAAATGTGAACCTCGCCCCAACGGTCACAGAAGAAACACTCTCCACCGCAGTCCCGATTACCGTTTACCAGCGGCCTTATGCCGCTCAGCGCCAATGCCTGATTTTCCTCCACGGCGGCGGTTTTATCGGCGGTTCGGATGCTGTGGTGGCCAATTTCTGTAAAGGTCTCGTGGATCACAGCGCTGGCCGGTTGGCAGTATTCAACGTTAACTACCGGTTGGAGCCGGAAGCAACTCTGGACGACATGCAGCGGGATGTTGATTTGGCCGTGCGCTGGGTCCACGACCACGCCGCGGACTACCACGCCCCCGCCGATGCGCTGGCCATTGGCGGCGACAGTGCCGGGGCGACCTTAGCCCTGGAAGCCGCGTACCACGACCGGGTGGTCAACCGCCACTGGCTTACCCATGAGATCCTCATCTATCCGCTCATATCCTTCACTGCCCGGACTGAAGTGTGGCCGCTGGCCAATTACCACGTGGCCCCAGCAGACGAGGCACGGCTAGCCGATCGGTTAGCCGGGATGGTCCAGTTGCGTAAAATGCTGATCAATATCTATCCTGGCAACCGTACCCTGCGCGACCCGCTGGTTTCACCCGGGGAAATCTCCGACGATTGGCTGCGCATATTCCCGGAGACCTTGCTGATGACCCCGGAATTTGACTACTTGCGGCCCCAAGGCGAAGCCTTTGCTCGCCACTTAGGCGCTTTGGGCGTCCCAACGACGGACGTCTGCTACCGGGGGATGGACCACGCCTTTATTGATAAATACGGTATCTATCCCCAGGCCGAAGATGCGGCGATGGTGATCAATCATTGGTTAGATATCTCCCAAGGAGGAAAAAATGAAGTCTTTTAAGAAAATAGTTCTGGCCGGCGTCCGTTAAAGGATAAGATCATTCAGTAAACTACCATTTGTATCATACTGTAAATAAGCCCCATCACTCTCTGGATTTCCAGAAAGCGATGGGGCTATTCATATGCCAGCTAAATTACCACGGCTGGTTCGTCGGTCCAATCGTGAACTCATTGACATTGGTGTCGGCCGGCTGGTCAATGGCAAATGCCACGACATTAGCCACCCGGTCCGGACCGATCTCGTAGGTATCATACAGCTGCTGCATACCTTCCGCGGTGCTCTTATCCGTGATCGTCTTCAACAATTCTGTCTTGATTGCCGCCGGGTAAATGGTGGCGGTGCGGATATTGGCGTGGTCTTGCGCACATTCCATCCGCAGCGTTTCCATCAAGTCCCGCACGGCCCACTTGGTGGCGCCGTATACTGCCCCGCCGGGATAGGCTTTCAAGCCGGCCACAGATGACGTGGCAATAAAATGGCCGGATTTTTGCGCTTTGAAACTGGGCAGAGCTGCAGCAATGCCGTTCAACACGCCCTTGATATTGACGTCCACCATTGCATTCCATTGATCCGTCTGCAATTCTTTCATCGGCGAATTCGGCATCAGCCCGGCATTGAGGAACATGACGTCGATTCGGCCGAAGGTATCCTTGGCCTTTTGTACCAGAGCCGCATTGTCTGCTGGTTTAGTCACATCGGTCACTTGATAGACTGCATTCCTGCCCTGCGCCGTAATGGCCGCAGTGAGTTCTTTCAGCTTATCTTCCCGTCGAGCCCCAAGCACGATTTTGGCACCCTTTTTCGCCAGCAGCACAGCCGTGGCCGCTCCGATCCCGCTGGATGCGCCGGTAATGACAACAACTTTGTCTTTGATCATCCATATGACCCGCTTTCTTAATTGATTACTGTCTATGCTACGAGCCAGATCAGCCTCTGTCTAATACTTATATTGTCTAGTAAACTATGATTAGAATGCATAGGAGGCTGATTGCTTATGGAATTACGGGTACTCAGGTACTTCACGGCGGTGGTCACTGAACGCAATATTTCCCGCGCTGCAGAAAGGCTGCATGTTTCGCAACCGACCATTTCCAGACAATTGCAAGACTTGGAAGACGAACTCGGTGTGACTCTATTTAATCGCGGCAGCCGAACGATTGAATTAACGAAAGCCGGGGAGTACTTTGCCGCCCAAGCCCGACAGATCCTCGCCCTTACAGACAAAACTGTGGCCAACATCCAGCAAGACCAGGGCATCACCGGCGAGGTCTTCATCGGCAGTGCCGAAGCGCCGATGATGGCCACGGTCGCCAAGGCCATTCAGACGCTGAGCCAAACTGCCCCACAGGTGCAAACCCGCTTGTACAGCACGGATGCCAATGATGTCCGCCGCCGGATGCAGGCTGGCCTTTTGGATTTCGGGGTCGTCATGGAACCCACAGACAAAACCGGCTATCACTTTCTGCAATTGCCTGGGACAACGCAGTGGGGCGTCCTTGTCCGGCGGGATTCAGCCCTAGGGCAAAAGTCAGTCATCACCCCCGCTGATCTCCAAGGCCAGCGGGTAATCATGTCGCAGCAGAAAGGGGCCGCGGCGCTGATTGCTGACTGGCTGGGCACCAGCACGATCCAGTACACCACCGTGGCGACGTACAACTTGTTATATAACGCGTCGCTGCTGGCGGCGGCTGGAGTCGGGACGGTGTTGGCTTTGGCCGGCATCATCAACACCGCCGCCACCAACCTGATCTTCGTGCCGCTCAGCCCAACCGTGGCCGTCCACGCTAGCCTGATCTGGTCCCAAGACATGCCCCTCTCCCCGGCTGCCGCAGCATTTCTCGCCGCCATCAAAAAAGATTGACTGTTCAGTCAATAATTATTGACTCACGGGTCAATGGGGTCTACACTCTGCATCGAGGAGTTGAGGAGAACATGGCAACGAATATTATTGAACTCAATCATGTGAAGAAAAACTTCGGCCGGACCCAGGCCTTGAAGGATGTCACCTTCAATCTGCCTGCCGGCCAAGTACTAGGATTTCTCGGTCCCAATGGCGCAGGAAAATCCACCACGATTCGGATCCTGCTGGGGATGCTCAAACGTGACGGCGGCGACGCCACGGTCTTTGGCGAAGATCCGTGGCACAACGATCTGGCGATCCATCCGCGGATCTCGTACGTCCCCGGGGATGTTTATCTGTGGCCCAACCTGTCTGGCGGCGAGATCATTGACCTGCTGCTGCGGCTCAACGGTCAAGACCACAACGCCAAGACCGATGCCCTGATGCAGGAATTTGAATTCGATCCGAAGAAGAAGGCTCGCACCTATTCCAAAGGGAACCGGCAGAAAGTCGCGCTGATCGCTGCCCTATCCCAAGATGCCGAGCTCTACATCTTTGACGAACCGACCTCTGGTCTGGACCCGCTGAACGAACTGACTTTTCAACAGGAAGTATTGAAACTGAAGAAAGCCGGTAAGACCGTGCTGTTATCCAGCCATATTCTGTCGGAAGTTGAAAAAATGTGCGACGCCATCGTCATCATTCGGGAGGGTGAAATCATTGAACAGGGCAACCTGGCCCAGCTGCAGCATCTGTCCCGCCTGCGCATCCAAGTCCAGACGGACAAACCGCTGAGCGCGCTGCAAAAGCAGCCTGGGATCTATGACTGGCACGAAACCGATGCCCATACTCAAGCCGATTTCGCGGTGGATCACGATGCGTTAGCCGCCGTACTAGCCGCCCTGACGCCGCTGGGTGTTGTCGACCTGCAATCGACCCCGCCAACTTTGGAAGATTTGTTCCTGCACTATTACTCCGATCAGGGGGTGAGCCATCATGCTGCGCAGTGATCGCCACGTCGGCTTCCTGCTTCGGGCGAACTTGAAACAGAATCTGAAGTATTCACTGGTTTGGATCGTCATTTTGGAAATGATGATGGCCAGCGGCGCGTTCAAGATGCAAACGATCATGGAATCCACTGGCAAAGGTGTGCAAGATTTAATCAGCATGTTGAAAATGCCCGGCATGGCGGGTTTATTTGGGGCGATGCCCAACGGCGTCACCTATAATTCAGCCACGGTTTTCGCCGGCATCATGATGGTCTTCATGGTTATCCTGGACGCCCTGTACGTGATGCCGCTGATGGTTCGAGATACCCGGGGCCAAGAAGAAAGCGGTCTGTTGGAAATGGTCCGGGCCCGCACTGTCGGCCGGACCGCCGCAACGGCTGCCGCCCTGTGCGAACTGGTCATCGTTAACGTCATCCTGTTCGTGCTCTACTTCGGCACCATCGTCAGCCTGAATCTGAAAGGGGCTGATTTCAACGGCACCCTGGTGTTCAACTTAGCCTTGATTGCCGTCAACCTCATGTTTGGTGCCTTCACCCTGCTGATCGCCCAACTCGCCAGTACTGCGCGCGGGGCCAGTATGATTGCTTATACCGTCCTCGGTGCAGCCTACCTGGTGCGGACTGTTACGGATATTGAAAACCCGGACTGGACTTGGCTATCTCCCATTGGCTGGGCCCAGAAAACGAATGCCTATTCAGAAAACAATTACTGGCCCATTTTGCTGATGCTGGGGGTGACCCTGCTTTGTGCGGCAGCTGCCTGGCAAGTAGCCAAAAATCGGGATATCGGCACTGGCATTTTGCCTGAACACGCTGGTCGCGCCCGGGCCGCCGGGTATCTGCGTTCCGTCCCAGCCCTCCTGTTCCGCACCACTTGGGGCGTTGTGCTGGGCTGGCTGATTGGGGCCGTGGTCGCTGGCGGTATCTTTGGCGGTGTGTTGAACAGTGTCGGCGATATTGTCAAAACCAATCCGCTGTACCGGCAGATGATGAATGTGACCCAAATCAATGCGGCCAACAAAACCATGGTCCTGTCCTTCCTGGCTCTGTATATCCTGTTGTTCGTCGCCTTGGGGGTCGTCGCCGGCACGCAAGTCGTCTTCCGGCTCAAGGAAGATGAAGACAAAGGCTATCTTGGCATGATCCATGCCACGAAGCAGACCCGGCAGACGATCAGCCTCAGTTATTACGTGATTGGTCTGGCCGTCTCCCTGGTCGTGTTCGTCGTCGGTACCCTGATGGTTTATTACACGGGGAATGCTTCCTTGAAAGAACCCTTAGCGACGGAATATCTGACTCGGATGCTTGTCGCCGGACTGCCCGCCGTGCTCGCCTTTGTCAGCTTAGCAATTCTTCTAGTCGGCTGGGCGCCGCGAATCAGTGCCGTCTTTTGGGCTTACATGGGCATCGGCTTACTGGTGCAAATGTTCGAATCCCTGCTCAACCTGCCTAAATATAGCGGGAAATTCTCGCCCTTCGGCTGGCTCAACCAAGCGCCGCTGCATGCTGTGCAAACACCATGGTTAAGCGCCATGATCATCATCACCGTCGTCTTCCTCATCCTGGGTGTAATCGGCTACCGCCAGCGTGACGTCGCATGAAAGACGTGACGACTGATCCGCAAAAAGTTGAACGGATCCTGCACACGGCCATGGTCGATTTTGGCCAGCAGGGTTTTCTTAAAACCAAAACGGACGATATTGCCGCGCAAGCTGGCGTCTCGAAGGGTCTGCTCTTCCATTACTTCGGCAGCAAGCAGGGGTTGTATATTGACACGTACCACACCGCCTTTGACCGGCTCTACACCATCGTTGACCAGCAGGTCTGGACTGACGCCACCAGTTTGACCGACATGGTTACCCGGGCGACGCGCTACAAGATCAAGTTGCAATTGCAGTATCCCGTCGAATTCCGCTTCCTGATGCAGGCCTATATTGACACGCCCCACTTTCCGCCGCGATTGCAGAAAGAAATGAGTACGATGATGCAGCGCACGCAGGAAATCGGCAATCAGTATATTGCCGGTATGATGCAGAAAATCAAGTTGCGGCCGGGAGCCCGCATGGCCGACGTGCTCGCCGTGGTCAACGCTGTGACCAGCAGCATCATGGTCCAGGCCGAAAAAGACATCGCGAGTCACGGGTATACGAAAATTGAAGAATTGGAATCACTGATTGAAGATATCAATCGGCAGCTGACCATTGTGGAGCATGGTTTTCTGCCCGATTAGTCGGCTGTTGTTAACGGTCCTGGATGCATTCTTGCGGGAATGGTTCAGGGCCGTTTTTGATTTGTCAATTTCAATAACCGTTGTTGTCCATCGATGAAAATGGTGGGCGAGCCCCTTGTGCAGTGACGAAGCGACTTGTTACGCTGAGTTTATCTCAAAATAGCGTTTTCAAGTCACGAAAGGGATGACGGAAGTTATGAAAGCAGCAGTAGTGCGCGCCAACTCCGATGGGTACGTGGACATCGTCGACAAAGAGCTGGGGGAACCCGGTTACGGTGAAGTGAAGCTCAAAATGGAATATTGCGGTTTGTGCCACACCGATATTCACGTGGCCTCCGGGGATTTCGGCGCCGTGCCCGGCCGAATCATCGGCCATGAAGGCGTCGGCCGGGTGGTCGCCCTGGGACCGGGCGTCACCAGCCGCCACTTGGGCGAACGGGTCTCTGTGGCCTGGTTCCAGTCCGGTTGCGGCGACTGTGAATACTGCAACACTGGTAACGAGACCCTGTGCCGGGCCGCTAAGAATTCTGGTTTCTCCGTGGACGGCGGGATGGCTGAAGAAGCCATTGTCGCCGCCGACTACGCGGTGCCCGTCCCGGATGATCTGGATCCGGTCCAAGCCACGTCCATCACCTGTGCCGGCGTGACCATGTACAAGGGGCTGAAAATGACGGATCCCCATCCCGGCGAATGGGTCGCCATTGTCGGGGTCGGCGGCCTGGGCAATCTGGGCTTGCAGTATGCCCGCAATGTCTTCGGCCTGCACACCATCGCCATTGATACCAGCGATGAGAAACTGGCCAGTGCCAAGGAACTGGGGGCCGACATGACCCTGAATCCGTTACGGGATGATATCGTTCAGATCATCAAGGACAAAGTCGGCGGGGTCCATGCCGCCGTAGTTTCTGCGGTGAACAAGACCGCCTTCGATACCGCCATCGAAACCCTGCGGCCCATGGGCCGGCTCGTGAGCATTGCCCTGCCGGAGGGCGACATGCAGCTGAACATCATCAAATCTGTGTTGGATGGTATTGTTGTGGTCGGCTCCCTGGTCGGTACCCGCCAGGATCTGCGCGAAGCATTCCAGTTCGCGGCAGAAGGCAAGGCCGTGCCGATCGTGCAAACCCGGCCGCTGAGCGAGTTGAATGACATGATTGACGACATGAAAGCCGGCAAGATCATTGGCCGGGATGTGGTGGATTTCTCCCTGGCGTAATTCTCTAAAAATCCTGCCTCTGGGCGGGATTTTTAGGTTATAGAAAATAGGCCCCCTGGTCCGGCACATCCCGAAAGTGGCGTACATTCGCTAGGATCTCCGTGTAATGCTGGGCGGCCCGGGGCTGATTCAGGATATGCTCGATGCTGATGGCTTGGCGGCACGTCTTGACCCCTTCATCCTCATCTCCGGCCACCAACGTATACCAGCCGCGGCAAAAGAGCAGCCGGTTGGCGTGGGTCAAATCGTGTTCCGCTTTGAGTACCTGGTCGATCAGGGTCAGTGTTTCTTTGGCCCAGGCGAGCTGGCGGGCATTGATGAAGTCCGAAAAGAGTCCAAAGAGTAAATCGTAACGCAACCCTTGAATCGGCGAAAAACTCTGGTATTGGACGGAGCGCTTCACAGCGATAGGCAGCAGTTGGTGCTTCGTGGCATTGGGAATCGCAGTATGCAGCAGGAGAAAAAAGAGCAGTTCAAAGTAGCCCCAATTTTCAATACTGTAGACATAGCTGACAAAGGGCTGGGCAATTTTTTCGACCTGGGCCAAGGTTTGGGTCAAACTGCGCTGGGCGGCTTCTTTTTCCGACTCGTCTCGATTCACGCGAATAATTGTCTGATAAAACTGAATACCCAAGGCCATGAACCGGTTCTTGCGAGTAACCGGCGGCCGCAGATACTGATCAATTTCTGTCTGCAACTGGTCGATCACCGCTTGGGGCTGGGCCTGTTTGGTCAGATTGGCTAATTGTTTCATACGATTAATGAATGCAGCGTCAATTTGGCTGTTAAAACGGTACGCCGACATGGCGGTCTGACCGATTTCTCCATTGTGCCAAGCGCGGAGAAAGAGAAACTCTTCCAGTGAAACATTGATTCGGCCGAGCAAATACTCAAAGCGCTGAAATGTCATGTCCGCCAACCCGCGTTCAAACTTGCTGATGGCCGCGATGGAGATCTGATCACTGGCAATCTCGGTGAGGGTGAGATGCCGGTCCCGCCGCAGATTTTTGAATAATGTCCCATTGGCAATCATGTCGGTCCGCCTTTCTTTTTTCCTATAGTAAAATTGTACCATGGTCATGCAGAAACCTCCTTAAACTGAACTTACAAGCGTTCAAGGAGGTTTTTCCCATGCACGATTACTTGCACAACCGCGGCTACCGCACTCTGATCACTGCCAGTGTACTCAGCGGCATCGGCGATAGTTTATACAACATTGTTTTCATTATCTATGCCAGTACCACGCCATTCAAAACACTGGCCGTCTCGTTGGCGTCCATGGCCACCTTTCTGCCTAACTTATTAAGCATGGTCACTGGCTACTGGGCGGACGAAACACCTCGCAAGACCCGTTGGATGATTCTCACCCGGCTGGTCCAGGCCGCATTGTTCGGTGTGCTGGCGGTGGTGATCACATTGCCAGCTACAGTACCGTTATTTCTGCTGTTATTGCTTGTCAACATCGTTTCCGATACTTGCGGCCAATACAGCAACGGCTTGACGCTGCCGCTGTATAAGCATCTGTTGCCGGCCAGTGAGCTGAATGCGGCCTTGAGTTTCTCCACCGCGGCCCGGACCACCGTGCAGACAGTCTTCCAGGGCGTGGGCGCGACGGTGATCGTCCTGCTGAACCACAACTATGCCCTGTTCGGCTTGCTCAACGCGGCCACGTTTCTGCTCAGCGCCGGGGCGCTGATACGCCAGCGGCGGACCTTGCAGGCTGCTGAGCCGAAACGGGCAGCCGCTCTGCACCAGCGGTTGCCGCTGATACAGAGCATGCGCCGTACGCTGGCCTTTTTGCACCACGACCGCCTTCTATTTATCCTGATCATCTTCGCGCTGCTGATCAACATGCTGATGACGGCCAATGCTGGCATGATGTCGGTCACCCTCTTGTCCACGCCCAATCTGTGGCTGAGCAATTACGGCTACACCGTGGCCGTGCTGAGCATGACGTCCTCCATCGGCCTCATCCTCGGCTCGCTTTTCGCCGCTGACGGCTTGCAGAAACTTTCCCTGATGCAGCTGTTGGCCCTCAGTTTGGGTGCCGAGTTGCTGTTGGCGATCGCCTTCCTCGGCCAATGGTCCACGGGCTTGATCATCGGCAGCCTCTTCATTTCTGGTTACTTGATGGGCAAAATCAATCCGCGAATCAATACCCTGCTAATGATGCGCGTCCCAGAACACCAACTGGCCGCCATGGCCGGCGTAGTCAGTATGGTGACTTTAATTGGTGCGCCGATCGGTCAAGCTGTCTTCCTGAGCATCGCCAATGGCATCAATCCCGCCGCTAGTTGGCTGGCGTACGGCGGGTCGACTGCCGTGCTCCTGATCGTCACGCTGATCACGGCGAAGAAAGTGCCGGAAGAAGCTTAAAACACGGTCTTTACGCCCATGATCATCAGCAGAACCGCGATGAACAGCTTAAGATACCCCTGGGTGTGCGCATTCTGACTCAATTTATTCAATAAGAAAGGTGCCAGCAAGGCCCCGCCAATCGCGCCAATCATTAACCCAATGCCGGCAGTCCAATCCACGCGACCGCCAGATAGATGCAATAGGGCCCCCACCAACGTCATGCCTACCAGCACGTAGGACGAAGTACCGACTGCGGCAAACATATCGAGCCCCATCAGCAGCAAGCCGGCCAGAATTGGCCCACCGCCGCTCAAGCCAGCGACACCTACCATTAAGCCGCTCAAAACCCCGTACAGACTGGCCTTCAGCCGGCTGGGCTGGGCGGTGTCCCGCTTACTGCCGTGATTGCGCTGCATAAAAATTTGAAGGCCCAGCAGAAACAAAATCACGCCGACGATCCACTGATAAACAGTAGCTGGAATGTACGGCGAAATCAGCGACCCGACAATCACTGCCGGCAAAGCGGCCACTAGCATCTGGTTGCCAAGTTTGAAGTTGATCTTGCCCTGCCGGAAATAGCCGAACGATCCGATGACCAGCGATGGCAGGGCAGTAATCAGCGACGTGGCCGCTGCCCGATCCGGCGCTAAATGAAAGACGGCAGTCAGCACGCCTAAGTAAATGGCCGCGCCACCACCGCCCATGCTGATGACAAACAGACCAACAATGAAACCAACGACAATGAGCAATACAATATTCACGATAAAGTTCCTTTCAAGGTCCTGCTTTTCTATTTACAAGTTGTAATTATAGGTTACACTATGTATTAGTCAAGCCGAAAGGAGTGTCTATCGTGTCACGCCAAGTTCTCTCATCAGAAAAAATCATTGCCCAAGCCATAACGCTGATCACCGCCGACCAGATACCGACGTTCTCAAATATTGCCCGCGCCCTGGGAACCCGATCCCAAGCCCTGTATAGTTATTATCCCAATCAAGATGCACTGCGCGCGGCAGTTTTCTTGCACGGTGTCACCGAACTCACCGAGGTGTTGAAGACTGAGCTGTTCGGTTTATCCGGCCGGACGGCGATTTTGAGATTTGCCCAAGTCTGCCGGACTCTGGGGCTCAAGAATATTCGACTCACCCGCTTCATTCTGACAACCCCGCGGCATTTGCAGGAAGGCACGGCCACTACCGCCGTGGTTGCGTTGAACGACCTATTAATGCGGTTATGTGCAGTCTACAGCACCGATCAGGCCGACCAAATTGTCATCGCCCGGACTCTGCGCAACTTGATCGTGGGTGAGGTGATCAACGTTGGTGCCGGATGGTTTCATAATACTGCGGTACCGGCAAGTACCAGTTTTGATCGGATGATTGCGCAGTATTTGGATGTGTTAGGAAATTAAAAAAACTGGTGCCGATTTCCTTGGATGGAGAAATCGGCACCAGTTTTCGTTGTGCGGTTAGTATTCCCCGCGGAAATATTTCACTTTTTTAATCCATTCGCGGCGAATGTAGGGGAAGACGACTTGGTCACCAGAATATTTCTCGTTGTAGAAGTCATGGGCCACCAGCCATTGTCGATCAAATAGTGTTTCCCAGTCCTGAGTAATAGGCATATCTGTGTTATTTCGATGAAATCGTAATTCACTCAATATATAGTGCCATCCATCAAAATTACTGGAAAGAATCAAGTCATCTGGTACCTCCGCCCAGATACGTACAGAAGCCGTCCGAGGATCATTCAATCTTTTGTACTGCATGTCTTCAAAATGGGGACTGGGCCAGCCCCAAAGTAATGCCTTTGCTGGCGGTAATGGCTGTACACGCTGACTATATTGACCCCGCATCCATTGATATGCCCGACCAAATTGTGCCCAATCATCGTCCCGCCATATTTCCCGAGTCTGCGGCGTTGTCAACACGTCACTTCGTTGTTTCAGAAAAGATCGCCGTTGAAAAGTTTCGATTAGGATTTTCTGCCGCCTCCTTGACTGCGCCGCCACGATTTCCATTCAAAATACCGCCCGCGGGGTGCCCCGGTCTTACCATATAACGACAACGAATTCCCGCGCTTCACCACAGACTGCATTCTCGGTATTGCCGAAGGTGTCGACGGCATCTCGAACAAGCTCACTTCCGTAGCTGGAATTCCATCTGTGTCTTGTTCTGGCCACAGCAAAGTGTGCATATCAGACGGCAAGACCGTGGGTGCCCTCCATTCGGCCGGATTGCCTACATCGGAGATGGCATCCCACACATCATCGTTATCCTCCGTTGATCCGGTAAAAATACCAAAGCAGAGCGTTTCCTCAGGTTGCAGTCCCCGCAATAGATCGAGGACAATACCTTGTTCGTCTGCCGCACACTGAATGTATGACGCCTGCCGCAACGGATCCGGTACTGCAGCCAAGGCAGCGACATAGTTATTGCCGCTGCCTTGACGATAAACTACTTGATACGCACTGTCGTCAGAACTTTCGTCATCGTAATCCAAGTCAGCATTCAGCAAATGCATCACCAACTCGTCGCAGACCTTCAGATGGTCTGTTGCAAAAGTGACTTTGAGCATCCGATCAATCATCGACAATGACGGCTGATATGCCTGTACTTGAAATGGCAGCCGTAATTTGTTCAAAGTCAGTATTACGGTCACATTGTCTACAGTGAGTTCCCGCAACCAAGCCATTGCCGTCTCTCCCTCCCCAAATAATGATATTGTAGCGCGACATAAACGAGAAAGCACCCCAAACTCCACACATGAAGTTGAGGTGCTTACGTGTTCAAATCAAGGTGCCTGCGTCAATGTCCAAGTCAGATTGGATTGGTAGTTCCCCGTCAGCATGAAACTGGTCTGGGGCACTTGCAGGGTCGTCGCACTGTTGAGATTGCCGGAATAATTCGTCGTTTGGTTAGCCAGCACTGTGACCGGTGCTGCCGCGTCCCCAGTTGGCACAGACACGACCTGTGATCCGCCGTTAGCCAGCGGCACGGCCAGCGTCAATGTCGGATTAGTGGGTAGCGACAGACCCGATAGCTGGTGGGTAAAACCGCTGGCCTGAACCGACAAGTTCCAGTTTTGGCCCACGGTTTGCACCGCCAGAAAGCCGGTATTATTCCCGTCGTAAGTGCCATTGCCAACCTGAGCAGCCGATGCGGAATAACGCAACGTCACACCGCCAGCTTGATAGAAATCGCCAATCAATGGCGTCCGGAATGCACCGTTGGCGTATGCGAGAAAACGCAAGTTAGGCACGGCGATGAGCCGGGATGCTGGTGTCATTACGACCAAGGGGGCCAGGTTCGACCGCCAAGTCACTGTATTGGATCCGCTCTTTAAAATAATGTTCAGTTGCAGGTAGTACCGGTCAGCTACCGGCGGCTTTGCGACGTTTGCCCAAGAAAACGATGGATTATTAAGTACCGCTGACGTCAATACCCTTTGCCGATTGGCATTATACACCGTCCATTGGTAACTCGGGGTCATGCCTTCAGGAAAGATAATATCGTTTAGCGCTGCGGGCGAATATGAAAAGCTGCGGCCAGCGATGGCATCCTGCCGCACCAAGCCGCCGACCGTCACCTGAGTCGTGCCGCCAACCGTACCCGGAACAACGGTATTCGTTGCGTTTGCCCCAATAGTTACCGGCAATCCATTGTCGTAATTTAACCGGGCGTCCGCTACATTGGCGTCGATTTGGGCTGAAGTAAAGTTGGTGGTTAGCCCCGTCATGGGCGACAAACTGCCCGTAGTTGCCGCAGGGGGTGTCCAGGTAACTACGGAAGTACTATCCGGCGGCAGTAAATTAGCATCAACCGCCGTACTTTCGCCCCAAAAGATTGTTGACCGTTTGGGTGCCGGTCTGATGCTTTCAGCGTCCTTAGGGGCGGCGGCGACATTCACTGTGATCATGTCACTATATGATGTGGTGCCGCTGCTGTATGTTACTGAGAATTGAAAGTAATACGTACCAACATCCAGATTGCTTAAATTATAGGCAATTGTCGCTGTCGGCTTTGATTTCGCGATAGAGGACGTTAAGCCCGCATTGGCCCATTGGCCATTTCCTTGGTAAACACGGGCGTTGACACTAGTGATGTTATACCCGCCAAACAATTGATCAGAAAAAGTCGAGACCATGCTTGCGCTTGCTGTGGCGCCCTTGACAAAGTTAACATTTGTCGGCTGTTTCATCAGGCCGTTACTGATGAGGTAGATACCCAGCCCAAAGTACCAGCCGGCAGCAGATTTCGGATGTTCACCTTGACTCGGCACATCCGTTGCTGCCATCACCGGTTGCAGCGCCAGTGGTCCAGCGGTGTTCGTCAATAAACTGCCGCTCGCCACCATCCCTAAACTCAGTACCACCAGGAGCTTCAACAGAAATTTCTTCACTGTTGCCGCCCCCTCTTCCGTAAATGCCAGCTGCCCATTCCCGTCAAAATAACCAATTCCACCCCAATAATGACCAGCCAAGGGCTGGTCTGTTCATTCAATTGGGGAATATGCCCAGTGTCTTTGTCTCCGCCGGGCTTAATACCTGATTCCGGCAATGTTTCATCACCCTTGGGCGGCACGGTGCGGTCATCCACAACCGTGAACTGAGCGGTGCTGTCCGCGGCCCGCGCTTGATCGGGGGACAATACCTGGCCCAGCATAAGACCGCAACTCAAAATAAGACTTGCTTTAAGAATGGTGCGCATCCGCCGTGTCATTTTTATGCCCCCTTCGCACGCCGAGGAGGTAGAGACCATAACCGGCAATGAGCACGGCCAAGGCGATAGCCGCCCAGATAAGCCACTTTTGCCATGGCGGCTGCCGGTTGCCCGCATTATTCGCGCCGGCGAGTTTCGCCGCCTCTTTGTCGGTCACGGTGAAGTTGCGTTTAAACCGCCAGGTCTTCCCCTCTGCCTGAACTGTCATCGTCAATGTGTAATCCCCAGCCGGAATTCCCTTTTCATCGCCCAAAATTGGTGCGTCAAAGTTGGAATTCGGGGCCATGGACCCGTCCTTCAGTTTGTACTGATAAATCGTCTTCGTCTCGCCCTGCTTGGTGATTTTGGCATTGATCGTCATGCCGCGAAAAAGCTGCGGGGCACGGTTCTGTATCCGGGCCAAAATTGCCGGGCGTTTATTGCTCACTCCCGGCCGGACTTGCTGCAACTTGAGATCCGGGGCCAACGTCTGGGTCGGATTCTGGCTCAGAATGATGCCCACCGCCATCGCAAATTTATTGTGCAGGCCAAACTGGCCCGTGGTGCTTTTTTCTTCGGTCACATCCAGTGCATGAATACTGCCAAGAATCTGGCCCTTGAATCCAGCTTCTGGAACGATGTATTCGAAGGTAGCCACTTTGCTTTCGTCCGGCGGAATGGTGATCGTTACCGGTTTAGAAAATAACCGATTCAGCGGGTGCGCCAGAGTCGGGTCCGCCTTTTTTGAGCTTGGCGAGTAATTGATTTGGCCAGCGTCGCTCGTGGTGGCGGCCGTCGGTGTCAGTTGGATCTTCCGAGTATTGGTTTTACTCGTGTTTTGCACCTGAACACTGACTGACCCCTTTTGCCCTGGGTCACCTTCAAGACGAAGTAACCCAAAGTCTTGTCCGTTTGGTTGGCTGGATAAACCGGCGCCAGATAGAATTGCGCGCCAGTCGCTGTGTCGTCCGCCCGCACCGTGTTGGTTGATCCGAGCATCAGCAGCGGCGTCACCAAAAAGATCATCAGCAGCACGATCCAGCGCTTTTTAATGACCATACTGATCCTCGCTTTCTTATTAAGTAGTGATGACGGCGAGTACCGTCATCTGAAACTAATTCAGACGTTATGCGCCAGCGGTCAAAGTCCAAGTAATGTCCGACTGATAAATCGCACTTGCCGGAATATAAGCACTTTGGCCAGGGAACTTTAAGCTCGCGTTAGCCGCGGTATTGACATCCCAAGTTGTGGCTCCTTTACCTTGATCAGCACCGGTAGCCGTCGCTACATCAACAGGGGATGCGCCAATGCCGTTACCTTCCAGGGAGACTGTCCCGTTCACTTGGTTGGTCCCCGTGGCTGCTAAGGATAATGTGATCCCCGTTAGCGCCGGTGCACCGGCTGTCTTGGAAGTAAACTGCGTGCCCAGCGTAGTCGATAAAGTCCAGCCGCCGGTGATCCCGCGCAGGTCATTAACAATCAGTTTGCCAGAACTGTTCCCGTCAAACGCAGTCACGTTTTTAGACGTGGCATCAGTGTCTGCACTGCTCACCAAGTTGTTTTCCAACGCCTTATCACCGCTGCTAACGATCGTTGTCAGCGGGATCTGGCCGAAGTTCAAGTCGGGTACGGCGATTAATTGCAATGTGCCGCCCTCAACTGTGAACTGGGCCGTTGATTTAGCCGTGGCCGCACTGTTGCCCTGAGCCGCCTCAAAGAACTTTTGACCACTGGTCACGCTGGTGTTGGCGCTCAAGTTGTAGTCCGCCGTCCCCGGGCCAGGGCCGTCCGCGTGTACCGTTGCAGCCGGTACCAATGCCCCACTAATCCCCAAGAGCGCCGCTGCAGCAAGTGTTGCATACGTGCGTTTCATAAATACCTCTCCTCTCAAACGTGTAAAACATTATGTGAAATCTTTACACTATTATTATATCGAACATCCCACTACCCTAGCAACCGCTCTACGGTCTAAAGCGGCAGCTCTGGCGTTTCTATTTTCATTCCCGCTCAAAGAATAATTTGATATTTTTTCAGGAAACAGCAGCAAAATCAGTCCGCTTCAAAGCGTGTTCAGATTATTGCCGATATTCCCGCGGGCTCGCTCCCACCGCCCGCTTGAACGCTTTCGAGAATGTAAACGCATCCTTGTAACCCACCCGAGCGGCCACCTCATCCACCGCATTATCAGTCGTGCGCAAGAGCTGTTTCGCCTCGTCCATCCGCATCTGGGTTAAATATTGCTGCGGACTCATCCCGACAAACCGGCGAAAAAGCGTATACAGATAGGTCCGGGACACATGCAGTGCGGTACAGACGTCGGTGACATTGCAGCGCCGCGGGTAATTCTGGCGCATAAAAGCGACGGCCTGGTTCATCGTGGCGGTGGCGCCGACCCGTTCCTGCGCCCCTTTCCCCGGAAATTCCGTTAACAGGGCATAAAACATTGCGTACAGCTGGCTCTGGACCTGCAGCTCATTGGCCAAAGTTGCCGCCCGCCCGCTATGCAGGCCCTGAAACAACGCCGCGAACTGCTCCTGAAAGGCACTGCCGTCAACGTGCCGCAACCAATACTTATCCGCTAATCCGCTGCGGTCGAACAACTCCCCCAAATGCATGCCGGTCAGCCCGATCCATTCGTAGGCCCACGGGTCTTCCCCATCGGCCTGGTAAAAGCAGGGTACAGATTGCGGCAGCAAAAAGCAATCCCCCGCTCCCAGCGCCACGGATTTGCGGCCGGCACTGGCGAACCGGCCCTTCCCGGAAACAATGTAATGGAGTACGTAGCTGTCCCGCACGTTGTTTCCCCCGAACGCATAGTTAGGGCGGGTCTGCTCCCGGCCATAAAAAACAACGTTACAGTCTACATGTTCAATATCGACCCGCTTGTATTCAAACTCCATCAGGCTGCCTCCTAATATATCTGTCAAAATGTTCACTTATCATTATGCCATGGAATAGGCCGGCACCGCCATGTTTTTCACTGCGCATAATCCGTACACTGAGCAGTATAGAAAACGGTTGCACCAAACAGGAGGATTTTTCATGGCAGACTTGATTACATTTGACGCAAAAACGCAGGTATTCCATTTGCATAACCAGCAGATCAGCTACATATTCGCCATCGAAGACGGCGGTGTGCTCGGCCACTTGTACTTTGGCCAAGCGGTCGCCGGTTACCACGGTGAACGGCACTACCCCCGCAAGGATCGCGGCTTCGCCGGCAACTTGCCGGTGGCCGAGCCGGAACGCGGCTTTTCGTTAGACACTCTGCCCCAAGAAATCAGCAGTCGCGGCGAAGCGGACTTTCGCATTCCAGCCTTCGTGATTCGTCAGGCCGATGGCGCCCAAGCCAGTCGTTTTGTCTATGCGAGTCACCGAATCGTCCCAGGCAAACCCAAACTGCCCGGTCTGCCTGCCGCTTATGTGGAATCACCCGATGAAGCGGCCACCCTGATCGTGACCGTCGTGGACCAGCCTAGTCGCTTACAGGCTGACCTGTATTACACCATTTACCGCGACCGGGCAGTCATTGCCTGCTCCGTGTGTTTCCGCAATCCGGCTGATCAGCCCGCCGTCACTTTGGAACAGGCTGCGTCGGTCCAACTCGACTTCCCCGCCAGCGACTACCGCGTGCTATCGCTCCCCGGCGCCCACGCCAACGAACGTCATCTCCAGAAAGAAGTCGTTGGTTACGGAATCAAACAGTTTGCCAGCACCCGCGGCACCACCAGCCACCAAATGAACAACTTCATCGCCCTCACCGCCCCGGACGCTGATGAATTCCACGGCGATGTATATGGCGTCGACTTAGTTTATTCCGGCAACCACGCCCTCACGGTGGAGAAAGATCAAATCGATCAAGTCCGGGTCGTCGCCGGGATCAATCCCGCTGGTTTCACCTGGGAACTGGCCGGCGGCGCTGAATTCCAGACGCCGGAAGCCCTCCTCGTTTATTCCCACCAAGGGCTGAACGCCATGAGCCAGACTTACCACCGCCTGATTCGGGAACGCGTGGTCCGCGGCCGCTACCGCGACCAGGAACGGCCGATCCTCGTCAATAACTGGGAGGCCACCTACTTCGATTTTAATGAAGCAAAATTGCGGCCTATCGTGGATGCCGCCAAGAAACTGGGCATCGAAATGTTTGTCTTGGATGACGGCTGGTTTGGCCACCGGGACGATGACACCACCTCTCTGGGCGACTGGGTCGTGGACAGTCACAAGTTCCCGCTGGGCTTGAAGCATTTCGCCGATTACGTCCATAACCAAGGTCTGAAATTCGGTCTTTGGGTCGAACCAGAGATGATTTCCAAGGATTCTGACCTCTATCGCGCCCACCCTGATTATTTGTTAGCGGTACCAGGACGGGCACCATCGCCGAGCCGCTTCCAATATGTGCTAGATTTAAGTAGGGAGGATGTACGCGCCAATATTGCCGGCCAGCTTTCTGACTTGCTTGATCAGGGTTACATCGACTACATCAAGTGGGACATGAACCGGCATCTGAGTGACATCTATTCCCACGCTTTGCCGGCTGCCCGTCAAGGAGAAGTGCTCCACCGCTATACACTGGGGCTCTACGCGTTGCTGGAAGAGCTGACCACCAAGTACCCTGACGTATTGTGGGAAGGCTGTTCCGGCGGCGGCGGCCGGATTGATACTGGCTTTGCTTACTACATGCCGCAATCCTGGACCAGCGACAACACCGATGCCATTTCACGCTTAGGCATCCAATATGGTACGTCTCTGGTCTACCCGCCCAACACCTTCACCGCGCACGTGTCGGTCAGTCCAAACGAACAGACTGGCCGCAGCACGTCGCTGGCGACGCGGGGCAACGTGGCGATGAGTGCTGTGTTCGGGTACGAACTGGACCTCACCAAGTTGACGAAAACAGAACAGAAACAAGTCGCGGCCCAAGTCGCCGCGTACAAGCAGATCCGCCCGCTGATCCAATTCGGCCATTTTCTCCGGCTGGAAAGCGGCAATGATTATGCCTGGATGTTTGTTTCTGCCGACCAGAACGAAGCGCTGCTGTTCACGTTCCACCTGCTGAACAACGGCCAGCCGGCGTTCCATATCGTAAAAATGGCCGGACTGAATCCGACAAAGCAGTATGAAGACACTGCCACCCACACCGTTTATGGCGGCGACGAGCTGATGCATATGGGGTTATATCAGCCCTTGCAGCGGCAGGACTTCACGACACACCAGTATCATTTCAAAGCGATCAATTGAGAGGAGTGGGAGATTATGAAGCATTGGTTGACAAAGATCCTCGGCATCAGCCTGTTAGCCGCCAGTACCACCTTGCTGCTCAGCGCTTGCGGCAGCAACCAGAACAGCAGTAACGGGACAACCACCATCGAATTCTTCAACCAGAAGAAGGAAATGTCCACGACCTTGCAGCAAATTGCGACGGACTTCGAGAAGAAGAATCCGAAGATCAAGGTCAAAGTCACAAACGTCCCTAACGCGGGGGATGTATTGAAGACCCGGGTGCTCGCTGGTGATGTGCCCGACGTCATTAACATCTATCCGCAAAACATCGATTACCGGGAATGGGCGAAAGCCGGCTATTTCGAAGATATGACGAAGGCCCCTTACTTAAAGAACATCAAGAACAATTACGCCCAGCAATTCGCCATTAACGGCAAGGTCTATAACGCACCGCTGACTGCCAACGTGTACGGGTTCTTTTACAACAAAACCGCCTTTGCCAAAATGGGGCTGAAAGTACCAGAAACTTGGGCTGAATTCGAAGCCCTCGTTAAACAGATCCGTGAGCAGGGCAAGACGCCCTTCGCTCTCGCCGGGACTGAAGGCTGGACACTGAACGGTTATCATCAGTTGGCCCTGGCCACCGTTGCCGGCAGTGCGAAGAAAGCCAATCAAGTTTTGCGGTTCAGTCCGGTCAACGGCATCAAAGCCAGCAACCCGGTCATGCAGCAGGATTTCAACCGGCTTGATCTGCTGCGCAAGAACAACGCCGCTCAGAATAACTGGCGCGGGGCCAGCTACAACGACGCCGTCGTGGCCTTCACCAAGGGCGATGCCCTGATCATGCCCAACGGCTCCTGGGCCTATCCGGTTATTCAGCAGCAGAAACCCAAGTTTAAGGTCGGCACCTTTGCCTTCCCGGGCAAAGAAAAGGGTGAAAGCCTCACCGTGGGTTCCGGCGACTTGGCCCTGTCCATTTCATCCAGTTCCAAACACAAAGCCGCGGCTGAAAAGTTCGTGGCCTACATGACTACGCCCCAAGCGATGCAGAAATATTATGATGTTGATGGATCGCCATGTTCTGTCATCGGTGTCAAGCAGGCGGGCGTCAATTCGCCGCTGGGCGGCATCACCAAGTACGCCTTCACCAAGCATCAATTCGTTTGGCTGGCCCAGGATTGGACCAGTGAGAATGATTTCTTCACACTGACCACCAACTACCTGTTGAACGGCAGCAAGTCGGATTTGGTGAACGCGTTGAACGCCTTCTTCAATCCGATGAAGGCCAGCAATTAAGGAGGGGGAAAACAACATGCGTTTACAGAAATTTATCAGTAAATATTGGGGTTGGTTGTTCCTGATCGTCCCCGTCCTATTGCAGCTCATTTTCTTCTACGTGCCGCTGATTCAAGGGGCGTTCTACAGTTTTACCGACTGGACCGGGCTGACGTATAACTTCCACCTAGTCGGTTTCAATAACTACAAGATCCTCGCCACCGACCCGAAGTTCATGAAGGCCATTGGCTTCACCATCATCTTGACCCTGGCCATGATCATTGGCGAAATCGGTTTGGGCATTCTGTTTGCCCGGGTCCTAAACGCCAAGTTCCACGGCCAAACGTTCTTCCGGGCCTGGTTCTTCTTCCCGGCCGTCCTGTCCGGGTTGACGGTCTCCTTGATTTTCAAGCAGATCTTCAACTACGGCTTGCCGGCAATCGGTTCGTTCTTTGGCATCAAAGCGCTGGAAACCAGTTTGCTGGGTACCGCTGGCGGCGCCATCGTGGCCGTGGTCTTCGTCATGATCTGGCAAGGGGTGGCCATGCCCATCGTTATTTTCTTAGCCGGGTTGCAGAGCATTCCCGAAGAAATCAAGGAAGCCGCCCGTATTGACGGGGCCAACGACACTACGATCTTCTGGAAGATCGAACTGCCCTACCTGCTGCCGAGTATCTCCATCGTCTTCATCATGGCGCTCAAAGGCGGGCTGACGGCCTTCGATCAGATCTTCGCCTTGACGTCCGGCGGTCCCAGCGACGCCACCACGTCCCTGGGCTTGCTGGTGTACAACTACGCCTTTAAGAACAACCAGTACGGCTACGCCAACGCCATTGCCCTGGTGCTGTTCATCTTGATTGCCATCATTTCGCTGATTCAGATCAAGGTATCCCAGAAGTTCCAGATCGATTAGGAGGATCGTCATGCAAACAGAAAAGAAAACACGCAACATTGGCAAATATATCCTGTTGACCGTCGGCGGCATCCTCATTCTGATCCCGCTGCTGGTCACCGTCTTCAGTTCCTTCAAGACCACGAAGGACATCATGGGGAATTTCTTCTCCTTCCCCAATCCCGGTACACTGGATAACTACCGGCGGCTGTTGGCCGACGGTATTGGCGGTTACTTCTGGAACTCCACGGTAATCACCGTCATCTCGGTTCTGCTGGTCATGTTCTTCGTGCCCATGGCTGCCTACTCCATTGCCCGGAACATTTCGAAGAAACGAGCGTTCAGCCTGATGTACAGCTTCCTGATCCTCGGGATCTTCGTGCCCTTCCAAGTCATCATGATTCCCATTACCGTCATGATGAGCAAGCTGGGCTTGGCCAACATGTGGGGGTTAATGCTGCTGTACCTGACTTACGCGGTACCGCAGACATTGTTCCTCTACGTGGGGTTCATTAAGATGGGCGTGCCCGAGAGTCTGGATGAAGCCGCCGAAATTGACGGTGCCAGCAAGATCACGACCTATTTCAAGATCGTCTTCCCGATGCTGAAACCGATGCACGCGACAACGCTGATCATGAACGCGTTGTGGTTCTGGAACGACTTCATGCTGCCGTTGTTGATTTTGAACAAGGATTCTAAGATGTGGACGTTGCCGCTTTTTCAGTACAACTATACGGGCCAATATTTCAACGATTACGGGCCTAGTTTCGCATCGTACGTCGTTGGGATCATTACCATCACGATTGTCTATGTCATCTTCCAGAAGAACATTATTGCTGGGATGAGCAATGGGGCAGTAAAGTAACCAATCAGTATGTTCATCACCGAATATCAAGTAAGGTAAATACCCTTGAAGCGGCACTTTCAGAAGTGCGGTTTCAAGGGTGTTTTTCATTCCGATAATGCTAAAAAGCGCATGCCGCGACGAAGCCCGAGTCACACATAGCCTGTCATTTTAGAAAATAGTTGCATATTTACAATTTCAGACATCACAACCCCGCTTTGCAGTATGCTGAATATGACTACTAATTCTGTCAACCCAACCGAAGAAAGAAGATCAGATAGCGAAATGAAAAGACAATGGCGCACCATCCTGTTCATCAGTTTGTTGGCCAGCATGATTGTCTTGGCCGGTTGCCAATTAGGCAACCGAAGCGCGACGCCAAAGGCCAGCTCAAAAACTGCCAGCAAGGTCGTTAAGCCAACTGTGCCAACCGTAAACTATATTAGTTTGCCGACTGCAGAGCGGGCCAAGGTAATTTTCGCTTTCAAAGGCATCCAAGATACGGGAAGTACTGACACATCCGGCAAAACCGGTACGGTTAGCATGACCGTAACCAATCACACCCGCAAGAGCGTCCGCTTTGATCGTAGCAAGTTCACAATCTCTGCCCCGGCGAATGCTAACGTGACCAGCAGACTCACTGGTGCCTTTAACGTCAAACCTGGTAAGACGCGGCAAATTCACAACATTTTCAGCCATGTTAACACGCAATATTTCGTTAGTGCCGGCACCTTCTTGTATTTGGACCAGCACTATCCCTTGGCCTACACTTACAACACCTTCAGTGACGATGGTGTGACGTCAGCCAATCTGAAAGATAAAAAGGTCGTCGCAATCAATACGCCGCAGGCTGCCCAAAGTCAAGAGTCATCCACACCAGATAACACCACTGCTGCAAGCAGCAGTTCTGCCACGAGCACGGCGAGCAGTGCTGCCCAATCGTCACCGACAACGGCCAATACAGCCAGCTCAACCCAAGCGACAATTATTACCAACGGCGATCAGGCGAAAGCACTTATGGCCCACGCCTTTGCAGTTATGGAAGAAACGTTAACTGTCACACCTGTCAATGGTGGTTGGCAGGTGACTTCAAATGTTACACCGTTACTCAGTGCTGTCGTCCACCCCGACGGTTCAGCTACATACTCAGACGGTACAACTCAAAGCTATGCGGAGAACTCCGCACCAACCAACAACGGTCATCCATGATTTAGACAAAACAAGATAGCAAAATTGTATTGGCAGTCTCCCGGGCCTGTGTTACTATGGCCATCTTATTGGCTGTTGCACCAATTGTGACGACTACATTTTCTGCGGTCTCCACGCCGTCGCTTTCAAACGTTACTGATGAAGAATGGGATAAGGCAACTTTGTTATAATCCACTTGTACCACTGGACAGCACATCTGCATGGATGTGCTGCTTTCTTTATACACGCCAAGCATTTTACCCATTCATTGGTGTCCAGTTTCCCACTTATGTAAATTATATCCATAACATATCTATTGCAAAAATCATTTCCATATGGTATCTTAAACCTGTGGCGTAACACAGTTTTTGCGCCCTTAACCGCTCACAAAATGACCGCTCACAAGGTTATTTGCCATTACCCGCAGCACGCGGTGTAATGCATCTTAGCGGAAAGAGGGTCTGATCATGGACTTGAATACACTCAAAGGCCGCCTGATTGTCTCGTGTCAGGCATTGCCTGATGAACCGTTGCACAGCAGTTATATCATGTCCCGTATGGCCAAGGCCGCCGAATCGGCTGGGGCGGCGGGGATCCGGGCCAACTCAATGATCGATATTCTGGCGATCAGGGAGGTGGTCTCTTTACCCATGATTGGCATTATCAAGCGGGAGTATCCGGGATCACCGGTGTACATCACGCCGACGTCGCTGGAAATTGACCAGCTGGCTTCCTGCGGGGTGGAAATCATTGCCATGGATGCCACGAACCATCCCCGTCCGGAAATGCCGCTGGCGGAATTAATCGCCTATGCCCGGGCCAAGTATCCCCAGATTCTGCTGATGGCCGACACGGCAACGGTGACGGAAGCTTTGCAGGCGCAACAGCTGGGGTTCGATATCATCGGCACGACAATGCACGGCTACACGGCCGAGACCCAGGGGCAAAACATTGCTGACAACGACTTTGCTTATCTGAAACAGCTGATTCCAGCGGTCACGAAACCGGTGATCACCGAAGGCAAGATCGATACGCCGGAAAAGGCGCGGCGGGCCCTGGATCTCGGGGCATTCGCTGTTGTGGTCGGCGGCGCGATCACCCGCCCGCAGCAAATCACCAAACGGTTTGTTGCGGCCATTGATCAGCCGGAAGAACAGGAGGCCTGACCATGGTCCTGCTTGCGCTGGATATTGGCGGTACGACGATCAAACATGCCCTGTTCACTGAAGCTGGTGAACGCACCACCGAGGTACAGGAGACACCGACGGAAAAGACGGCTGCGGACAATCACATTGCCGCCCAAGCCGGGACCATTTACCAGACGTATCAACGCACTGACATCACGGGTGTCGCCATCGCCAGTGCAGGGGTAGTTGATCCGGACACCGGCACGATCGTCTCGGCCGGCTACACGATTCCCGGTTACACGGGTACACCGCTGAAGCAGATCGTTGAAGACAGTACCGGTGTCCCCTGCTGGGTCGAAAACGACGTGAATTGTGCCCTGCTCGGCGAGTTGTGGCGCAATCACTATCCCCAGCAGCATATTTTCTGTATGACCATCGGGACCGGCATCGGCGGCGCCATTCTGATCAACGGCCAGCTCTACCGCGGCGCCAGTTTTGGTGCCGGGGAAGTGGGTTACGTGAATCAAAACGGCCAGGATTTCCAAACCTATGCCAACACGCAGGCCTTGATCCACCGGGCCGCGGACGCTGCCAATCAGCCCTTCACCACCGGCTATCAGGTCGTGCACGCCTTTCGTGACGGCAATCCAGATGTGCAAAACGCCGTGCAGCTCTGGCTGGACGGCATCGCCAGTGAACTCGTCAATATCAATCATTTACTGAATCCCGAATTATTCATCATTGGCGGCGGCATCATCGAAGGCGCCCCCGAGTTCGGCCAATTGCTGGACGCGGCGTTTCGCCAGCGGCTCACCGCGCAGCAATACGCGGCCACCGCCCTGAAGACAGCCACCCTAGGCAACGAAGCCGGGATGTATGGGGCTCTCTACCACTATTTACAGAAAGAGGCGGCGCATGGACATGGACATTCTCAAGACGATCGAGCGCACGTTTAACGCATTTCATCCCAAAGAACGCGCCGTGGCGCTCTACGTCGTCAATCACCCCCGGGACGTCCGGGAAATGAAAATTACTCAACTGGCCCAAGTCACCCACACGTCCATCGCGACGGTGAATCGATTCAGTCAGAAAATCGGCTGTAAAAGCTACGCGGATTTTAAAATCCAGCTGGCCGTCGTCACGACAGAACAGCGGCCGGTCCCGGCCGCCAATTCCGACGACACACTGCAGCAGATCAACGAATTTTACAAGCACGTAATCAACAAAAGCGTCGAACGCCTGGACGAGGAGACCATTACCCAAGTAGTGGCCAAAATCTCCCAAGCCCGCAAGATTTACGTCTACGGTATCGGCAGTTCCGGGCTGACGGCCAAGGAATTCGAAACGCGCTTAAGCCGGATGGGGTTAACGGCTTTCGCCTGCACCGATTCCCACAGTATGAAAATTGCTGCCTCCCTGCTTACGGCGAAAGACCTGGTCATCTGCATCTCGATCTCCGGGAACACCGTGGAAGTCATTGAGGCCGCGCAGCTGGCCCGCCAGCAGGGTGCGACGATCATTTCGTTCACCAGCTTCCAAAAGAGCAAGCTGACCGAGACCAGTGAAATCACGGTCTTGGTGTATAATGCGCTGTTCCTGAACCGGGAGAATTTCATCAATTCCCAGTTCTCGCTGATGTACCTGATTGACGTCCTGTCCGTTTATCTGCTCCGCGATCCGGCGCACGCGGCCGACATGGCGCGGACGATCTCGGTCATTCATCCCCGGTAAAATTTCTTTAGAAAGCAGGCGCTGCGGCAGTGCACTATATCCAAAAAGTCATCACTGAAGGCCCGGACACCGCCCAATTCACGGGCTATGTCATTGACAATAATCATGAAATGGGCAGCGACCGCGTTCGACCGGCCGTGCTGATCTTTCCGGGCGGCGGTTACGAGTTCATTTCGCCCCGGGAAGCAGAACCAGTGGCCTTGAAGGTCCTGGGGATGGGCTATCATGCTTTCATCTTGAAATACTCGGTTTATCCGACACTGTACCCCACCGCCCTGCGCCAAGCAGCCCAAGCGATTCTGCTGATTCGGCACAACGCCGCCGCGTGGCACGTGGACCCGGACCGCATCATCGTCCTGGGCTTCTCCGCCGGCGGCCATCTCGCGGCCAGCTTGGCCACGATGTGGTCCGCCCCTGTATTGCAAGACGCGGCCAGCGATCCGCGCCTGTTGCGGCCCAGCGGTCTCGCCCTGGCCTATTCTGTCCTGACTGCTGGCCAGTATACCCACCAGTCCTCCATTGACCATCTGCTCGGGCCGGAGAAACACAATCCGACCTTGCTGCACGATGTCAGTCCTGAGCTGCACGTCACGGCCGAGACACCGCCAACATTTCTCTGGCACACCATGGCCGATGATTTAGTCCCAGCTGAGAACTCACTGCAGTTTGTGCAAAAGCTGCGCTCTGCCGGGGTGCCGGCGGAGCTGCATCTTTTCCCCAACGGCGGCCATGGGTTGAGTCTGGCAACGGACGAAACTCGAACGCCCAAGGGAACAGAAGTTGACCCGCAGGTGGCGATCTGGCCGACGTTGTTTCAAAACTGGGTAAAAGAAAACTTTTCTGCATAGCATCGCTAAAGGGCTGGCCCATTACCGATAAGAATCCTCCCTATCGATAATGAGCCAGCCTTTTTAATGCGCATGCACACTGTGATCAACATAAAAAGTGGGGACCATGATCTTCGCTGATCACGGTCCCCACTTTCAAAAATGATGACTTTAATGATTTAACTTAAACTTCCTGTGATTCCTGACAATACAGCAGCTCATACATCATCCCCACGAAGAATGGATCGGCCGCCTTGCGCAGCGCATTCAGCTTATGGGGCAGTGACCCGTCGCCCTGCATGATCCGCCACACGTTCTCCTTGGTTTGTGTACTCGTCCATGCCGCCTTAATACGGCGCAACGCCTCGTCCTGCAAGTCATCCGTCCGATCCTCCGGGAAACCGATGAAGGATAACGACTGACCGGCGGTAATCGCGGCTTGGTCGGTACTATCCGCCGCCACGGCCCCGCCGTGGAAGACGATCACGTGCTGCCGATTACTGGGCAGCACCGCCGTATCACCCTCTACCGTCAGCGTCACTTGTTCCGTCGTCCAATCCACCGTCACCGTAGAAGTGCAGCGTTGGCCGTCTTGGTCTTCCACCAGTGTAAAGTGCTGTTGGCCGCTGCCCGGGAAGACATGCCATTCGATCGTTTCTGGCAAGGCTGCCCCGAACTGAGTCGCTTCATCTGCTGCGGTCAACGGGATCACGGCCCCGGCTGGGACAAACACCGGCGTTTCGTTCAGCGCCCGATACACATCAAGGGTCGTATCCCCCTGATAAGCCCAATCGTGGTAGAAATCATACCAGGTTCCCTTGGGCAGCCAAACGCTAGTCTTGGCCATCCGGTATTCCGGCGACTGCTTCGTCGTCACCGGGGCAACCAGCATTTTCTCCCCAAAGAAGTATTCATTGGGCACTTGATACGCCTCGTCGTTGCCTGGTTCTTGGTAGTACGCCGGCAAAATCAGCGGAATGCCCTCTTCGTGGGCCCGAACATCGTGGGTGTACAAATACGGCAGCAAACGGTGCCGGGCTTGCAGTGCCTGAACAATGTACTGATCATAAGGTGCGGAGAAAGTCCACGGCTCTTTATTGATGAACAGCGACGATGAACTATGCAGCCGATTGATGGGGCTGAAAACGCCCAGCTGCATCCAGCGCAGCTCCAGCTCTTCATCCCGCTGGCCCGCCATGTGGCCGCCAATGTCATTGCTCCACCAGCCGTAGCCGATGTTGGACGCAGTGGCCGTGAAGTAGGGCTGGAATTGCAGCGAGTCCCAGGTGATCCACGTGTCGCCGGAGAAGCCGATGGGATAGCGGTGACTGCCTGGTCCGGCATAGCGCGACAGGATCAGCGCATCCTGGCCGTGGCGGCGCACACTGTCATTGTAGTGATAATAATTCAGCAGCCACAACGGATCGAGACCCTTTTGACCCGTCTCCGTCCCCTGCTGCCAATCGATCCACCAGAAGTCGACGCCTTCGTCTTCCAAGGGATGGTGCAAGTCCTCAAAATAGGACTTGAGGAAGTTCGGGTCGATCAGGTTAAAATCGGCCGGTTGCTCATTCTTCGTATCCAGCCCCAGCCGTTTGGCCATGCGTGGATAAGCATCCTCGTAAGCCCGCACCCCGGAAGCAGGATGGACATTCAAGGCCACTTTCAACCCGTCATCGTGCAGAGACTGCAAGAACTTAGGCGGGTCCGGAAATAATTTCTTATTCCAACTGTAACCCGTCCAGCCGTTGCCGTATTGCGCTGGAATGTCCACCAAGTGCCAGTCCATATCGATACAAACTGTACTCAGGGGAATATGCCAGTCCCGGAACTTATCCATCAGCTGGGTAAAGGACTGTTCTGTATACGGCCAATAGCGGCTCCACCAGTTGCCCAGGGCAAAGCGCGGGACCAGTGGTGGGAAGCCAGTGAGGACGTAGTAATCGTGCAGGGCTTCCAGATACCGGTCTTGATAGCCGAAGAAATAGAAATCCTGCTCCGCAATCGGCCGCGGCTTCACCGCGCCCTGGCCGTCATTGGCGGCATTATCCAGCAAGAGCGACTCAGAATCGTCCAAGATACTGAAGCCGGTCCGTGAAACCAGACCGTCCCCCAGCGGAATCGCGCCGTTGACGCCGTCCAGCGTCCGGGCAGTTCCCTTCAAGGTATCCAGGGCTTGGCCGTAATGCCAAGTCTGTTCCCAATAACTGGCACTCTTCAACAATTCGACGTACAGCCCGCCGCCGGAAAACGGCTGCTTGTTGTAATGGACATGGAGAAATTCAGTCACGATATCCAACCGATCCGGATAGTCGATCACTTTAAACTCAAATTCAGGAAACTGGCGATTGATCACCACTTGGGTCAAGCCGTCCTCGAACTGGCCGGACTCGGAATATTCCATGCGAATCAAGCTGGGGGTCAGTACCGTAAACCGATACTTGTCCCCGGTGATTTGCTGCTGTGTTGTCACTGCATGCACACTTCTTTCTCAATAGTATGGGAAGCTGGCGTAAAACTGGCGCGGGGTGTCGAACCAGGCAAAATCAGTTACTTGGCCGGTGATCGGATTCCGCCACCGGGTCGGGTACAGACCCGCGGCCAACCCGGCGGGCACACTGCCGCCGTCTTGCTGGGCTTGCATCCGCTGAGCAAAAGCCTGGCGAATGTCAGCCTGCATTTCTGCCGTCAATCCCGTGGGATCACAGGAAATGAACAGCGGTGTCTTGGTCTGGGCCAACACCTGCAGCCATTTCCGGTTTTCGACCCAAGGAATCATGTCCGAAATGCCCACACAGTCCCCATCTGCTTGGTAGAACACGTCGTTCTGTGCCAGCCGGAAGGCCAATGAATTGACCCCGCGGGAGCGGGTGCGTTGATAATGGCGGCCGCTGGTATCGTCGCCGACACGCATAATGTCGAAGACGCCCGCTGACAGGTGCGAGATCGTGTTGCAGCCGATGATCAACGCTGCTCCCGCCGCCTGGCGAATCGCGGCATAGAACTGGTTAATGATTTCCGCCGTCGTCTTGGTTTTGTCGTAGAAATGCGTCGGCTGGGCAAAGTAGTTCAAGCCCATCGCCACTCCCTGCAATCCAAAGATATCATAAGTGGTGAAGTCGTGCTTGATCATTTTGAAACCCCATTCAGTGAAACGCTGAATGTCGGCGGCCACCTGCTTGCGGACGGCGGGATGGCTGGGATCAAGAAACAGATTATCCTGGTCTCGATGTAATACCATCGTCTTCGTTGCCGCTGACTGGACCAGCAGCGGCCGGAACCAAAGACCGGCCTGAGCCCCCGCGGCCTTAATTTGCTGTGCCACGCTGCCCATGTCGCCAAACTTATCATTACCGGTCTGCCACGGGCCGCCGTTGTACTCCGTCTGCGAATCGTAAGCACTCTCCCAGCCGTCATCGATCAGCACCCACGGTTTAACCCCCAGGCCGTCCGCGAGCGCCGCGGCCAACTGTGCGTTCTGGATGATCAGATCCGCCGTATTGGCGCCGTAAGCATAATACCAGTCGTTGATGCCGATGATCGGCTCATCACTGTGGCGCGATATCGGGCACATTGCCCGGGCAAATGCATGCAGCATCGAATAATCAGTGTCGGTCTCGGGATACTCCCGCAATACCAAAGTACAGCAGTCCAGGACCCGCCCATGCAGATCCAGCGGATCCGTCCCATTGCGCACATCCAGCCACAATGTCACGGAAGCGGCCGTCGCTTGCCAGGCACACAGCGCATTGGGCTGTACCGCCACGCCAAAACACCGCGTCAGCGCACCTTGGCGAGCCGCCATGGACCAATGGCAGATCCGTTCTTCGTCCAGCGGAGCGAAATGCAGATCGCCATAAGCCCGTTCAAAAGCATCGCCGAGAAACAGCCAAGGGCCGGTGAAATCCGCCGCCCATTCCAATTGGATGCGTTGGATCGGCTGGGCTGCCCGAATGGTGACCGCCGAATGTTCATCGATCGCCACGGTGTATGCCGCATTCGTCCAGTGGTTCCTCCGGTCTTGGGTCAGACCCTCCCACTCATTCGCCGCATTCTGGACCCGTACATAGCGCGGTGTTTGGTCAACCATATCCTCCGTCCTTTCTATTACTTACTGTACGTTAAACGTGATGGTCGTCGGAGCACTCTGTTGATAGCCATAGTCATAGATGACCGAGATACTGTCTGACCCAACGTAACCCTTGATCGGCGTGTAAGTGAAATGCCCATCCGCCGTGAGACTGACGGACCCAAACTTAGGATCCAGGACCACCTGATAGCCCTTGATTGCGGTCGTCGGGGTGCCTGTGATCGTGCCTGAAATCGTCCCGTTCTCTTTGCCGGTCAGCCATTGCGCAGTCGGCGCTGCCACCGCTGTCGTGAATTGGTTATGCACAAATTTGTACGTATCATCATATAAAGAATGCAGATACGGGTCCTTGGACTGGTAACTGTCATAAACTGCACCATCCACACTGCCTTGGTAATACATATGCACGGCATCCGTCATGGTACCGTTCCGAGCAGCGGCATAAAGATAATCCTTAAAGCGGGTCACTGAAGTAGGCGTCACGCCTTCCACTTCGAACTCCGTCCCCATCCCCAGCTGTTTTGCCTTAGCGGCCGTTTCGTACAGCCGCGCTTTAGGTACTGAGGCATCAAAGGCATATCCTGGCTGATAAATTGCTAAATCGAATCCCATCTTCTGCCAGCGCTGGTAGCCGCTGCCTTGGAAGTATGGGATCCACGACGTCATGTAACCCTTCTCCCGGACATAATTCGTCAGCTGCTGCAAAATGCTTTCCATCTCAGGATCGCCGTTGTCTAATTCTTCGGTGAACCAATAGAACCCATTCAGCTTGAGATTCTTGTAACCCTTCGCCTGGAATTCCTTCAACTGTTCATCCACCATCCACTGCAGCGCCAAATAACGATCCTGTTTGTTGGCAAAATTTAAATGTCGGCCATTCACAATGCCGAAATCTTTGACGGATTGGACCGGATAAAACAGCGGCAAGATCACTGAAGCCTGATAATCAGGCTTATTCAGCGCCGCTTTGGTTTCACCCACCGCTTGATTCAACGCACTGACATTGTACTGGTCAGCAAATTGATTTGTGATGTAGCCTTGCCAATCCTTCTTCGTCAACGGCCGTTTATTTTCACCATCATATAGGAAATGAAGATACGGCAGCATCAAGAAGGAATCAAACATCGTGTCTTTGATCTGGCCGTTTTGCATGTATGCTGTATACGGCTTGTACCAGTCAACCGTTCGCGGCACCCCCTGCTTATCGCTGGGATCACCAGGAATATAAGCCAACATCGTGTTTTGCAAGCCAAACTTGGTCGGTGAGGCATAGGCGTTAGGATATTGCGGCTCTGGTTGCGGCGTCAGCGTGCTCGCTCCAGCCGTAGACTGCTTGCCCAGGATCTCAATCTCATCGGTATAAATATGCGGGGCCACTTCGAACTCAATCTTCACGTACCGGGCCGCATAGGGTTTATCAAAGTTATCCGTACGCCGCACAATGGCGTCTGCATCCTTACTCTGATAATCCTTACCGTAGAACACTGGCATCCAGTTCTGCCCGTCATTGGATAAATACACATCAACGTTGCGCGGCAGCCGGATGCCCTTTGATGTTTGCTTCAGAAAACCAATTTTCACGCCGGATACAGCGGCCTCCTGGCCTAGATCAAAGTACACATCCCGCGACTCGCCCCGGGTAAACCGGAACCAGGGCTGTAACGGGTCGTCACCCATATCCGGCTTGGCCGCGTACTTGCCGTCCGTCAGACTGAGATTGGCATCGTTAGGATATGCCGGCGTCGCCGCCGGCAGAGAATTGAACCAAGGTACGGCGTTGGGGCCATTGAGCGTTGCTTTTTCAGCCACGCCATAGTGCAGCCCGGCCGCCAAATTAACGGTCGCTTGCGGGTTCTGGTCGGTGGTTTGACTCCCATTGGTCATCGGTAATGTCACTTCTGGATAATAGTGATACCCCGGCCAATTGGCTGGTTCCATAGGATCCGCCGCCACACCAGTCAATTTATCCGCATAAACTTCCGACAAGAAAATCCACGCATGGCGCGGATTTTTGAAAACCAGTTTAATGCGCTGAGCGGTGATACTTTGCTGGAGCGTCACAGCAGCCGTATAGGTATTTCCCGCGGGCAATTTGGCGTCTGCCGCCGGGATGTTTTTACCCACCAAGGCGTAATCATGCTGGGCATTAGCAGCCCATACTTCCATCGCTGCCGGTACACCGATTGAAGCATCCTGGTCCAGGGCCAAGTTCGCGCCAATGCGGCTGATATCGGCCACGTCCTTCCCTAAGTTCATTTCCACAACCAAGTCTTGACCATTGGTTGCGTAACCCGACCAAATCGGATCGGTAAAATTCTGGTCGGTGGCCACTGCGCCATCGGTTAACTCTTTTGTGTCGGTGTCCGTATATTGGGCCGCACTCTTAATGCTCGTAGTGTATCCAGCACCTTGGGTCAGGCGTACGGCCTCCTTCGTGGGATCAGTGGCCGACCCGTTCAGCACAGTGGTGATTTGCTGCGGGGTGACCCGATCGTCATTTGTGATGCTTGAATCAGCGGCGGTTACCTTCGCCGGGGCGGCTAAACCGCCAAGTGCAAGAAAAGCCAATGGTAAGCAGAATGCCAACAGTTTCTTCATCGGTGTTGTCTCCTCCTTGAATCATGACTAACAATTACACAATTAATTTTCCCACCCCGGCGCCAATCGTTCCCCCGCTTAACAGCAATTGTTTTACACTGCGTTGCAGCGATGTGGTCTCCGGGAGATCAGCGATTGGCGCTTGCGAATTATGAAAAATCCACTTGCGGTAATCACCCTGTTCTTTGTCCCACCGTTCAATGCGAAAATCACTTTGAAACTGCAGAATATGCGATTTTGCCGGCAAAATCTGCTTGAGTACTGGGGACAAAAGCCACGAAAAGCACTCATAATCGGTATACGCCGGACCCCAGAATTGCCGCGCCTGGGCATACGCCGCCAAGCGCTGGGGCTGGTCAAGATCAGCATCCGAAGGAATGTGGATCTCAATGACGCCTGTCGGTGTTTTTTCAAATTCCAGGGTGCCCAGCCGAAACTCCCGCAACTGCAATTGGCGGATACCCCAGGTTCGAGTGGGAAAACAATACATCCCCTGTTCCAAGCGGCCTTCTTTGACGGTCCGGGAAAAGAAGCCCATCGTAGCCGCGTAAATCTCATCGGCAATACTCCGCTGCCGGTAAATGTCAGCGGCTTGCAGCGCCAAATTCAGCGACTGCCACAGCACGTTGAACCCCAACGCATCATCGGGCGCGACGGTCAGCAGCTTGTGATAAAACGCCTCATCAGGCTCAAATTCGGCCAGGCCGCGGTAAAAAGCCTGCCACCGGCTCACCGGCACTGCCCGCTGCCGGTCGATTGCGACTAGCTGGGTCGTGACCGATTCCGGCATATCGATTCGTTGACACAACTCCTGTAACTGCATTGATCCACCCCCTAGCGCTTCACGGCAAACTTACCGCCGACGGCCCCCGTGTATTGTTTGAAGATCTTGTCGAAAATAAACGCGTTGATGTAGGCCTGAAGCGAAAAACCAATGAACACATAGAGGGTTAAGAACCCAATCAACAATTGCGCAAAGTGAGTCAAGAGCAGGACCACCGGTACAAAAGTAATCGCAGACAGGATCAGCGCGTCCACCGGAAAAGCCAGGGGGAATAGTGCCGCGTTCTTAAACGCCGCCCAAAACGTGGTGTAGAAAGTGCTCTGCACCGGGAAGAGATAGGTCAGCACGACCAGGAACGCAATGATACAGACGACGCTGAAATAGAACAGCAGACTGGCCCCTGGGAAACCGATACGCCGGAAAAATAACGCATCCAGCACCATCACAGCCAACACCATGAGACTTGCCAGCCATAGCAAGGTACTGCGGCCAAAATTTTTCTTCCAAGCTCGGAAGTAGACCTTGACCGGCGACTCTCCGTCTTGCCGGACCAAATTGATCGTCGCGGTATACAAGGCGGTCAAGCTGGCGCCAACAGTGATCAGCGGCAGTGCGGTCAAAATGAAGATGAAATTCAGCAATAACAAATTGGCGACTGTGGAAAAAATCCGCCCCAAAGGACTATCGTAGTCCAGCATAAGACCACCCTTTCTCGTACTTACTTCAATCCAGATGTGACGATTCCCTCAATGAAGTAGCGCTGCCCGAAGAAGAACAGGACAATGATTGGCGCTGTGAAGATCGTCGATGCCGCCATCAGCAGTTCCCACTGCTTATTAGCATCCGTCAGGAACCGTTGCAGGGCCACCGCCAGAGTCAGCTTGTCGCTATCGAACAAATAGATCAGCGGCGTCATCAGATCGTTCCACGCCCCCATGAAGGTCATCAGCCCGATCGTGATCAATACCGGCTTACACAACGGATAAATGATTTGGTACAGAATACGAGTTTGACTCGCCCCATCGATTTTCGCAGCTTCAATCAAACTCTTAGGCAACCCCATCATGAATTGCCGCAGCAGGAAAATGTTGTATGCCCCGCCAAAGAAGGCCGGCAGGATAAGCGGCGTGAAGGTGTTGACCATGTTCAGCTTGGACCAGATCCCGAACAAGGTAACTTGCGTCACTTGGACCGGAATCATCATCGTCAACAGGATGATGGGGAATAGAATCTTCTTCCCCTTCCAGTTGATCAGCGAAATGGCATAGGCTGTCATCGGCGCTGAAATCAGTTGGCCGATCGTCGGCAGTACCGAGGTGATTAGCGTATTCTTCAGGTACAGCCCGATCCGCATCCGTTGGAAGACCTTCACGTAGTTATCCCATTGCGGGACCCGCGGGAAGAAGCCGGAGGTGGTGGAAAACACCTCCGCTGAAGACTTCAGCGAAGTGTTGATCATCCACAACAGCGGCATGACGAAGACAATCGCCACGATTGAGATGATAATGTAGGGAATGGTCCGCTTGATGACTTTCTTAACCTTCAACGCGGTGAGGTGGTTAGCAGTTGTTGTATTATTCATTGTGATCCCCCTCATTCCGTCGCGTAGTTAACGGCTTTGCGGGAGATAGCGAAGGTGATCAGGGTGAGAATAATGATCAGCACCAAGAGCACCATGGCCAACGCACTGGCATAGCCGAACTTCATATACTTAAACGCGGTGTTATAGAGATACGTCGCATAGAACAGCAAGGACCCGGCCGGACCGTAGCCTGCAATGTTGGACGCGCCGTTGGAAATGGAAGAAAAGACGAACCCTTGGGTGAAGTACTGCAGGCTGCCGATCAAACCGGTGATAAAAACAAATAGCAGCGTGGGTGAAATCCCCGGCAGGGTAATGTGGTAAAACTTGTCCCACGCATTGGCCCCATCCAAATCAGCGGCTTCATAGTGGGTCCGGGGAATAGCTTGCAGCGCCGCCAGAATAATGATTGCGGTTTGGCCGCTGCGCCAGCTGTCCATGATGATCAACCCCGGCTTGGTATAGGCCGGATCCGTAATGAAGGACGGTACGGTGATTCCGAACGGCGATAACGCCTGGGAAAACAGCCCGAACTCAGGATTCAGCACCCAAATAAAGACAGACGCGGCGGCCACCAGCGGCACAATGGAGGGCAGATAGTAAATCGTCCGGAAGAACGACAAACCCTTGATGCCGAAGTTGAGGAGCAGCGCAATGCCAATGGAGACCAAGATCGTGATCGGCAAGCCGATCACGGCCATATACAGGGTGTTGCGCAGGGCTAAGTAGACATTCGCGTCAGACACCATGTCCACATAGTTCTTCAGGCCCACCCATTTGGCGTCATCGAACAGGTTATATTCCGTAAAACTCAGATAAATTGCTTGGATGATCGGATATAGCTGAAAGGCGATAAACCCGATGATCCAAGGCATGGAGAACAACAGGCCAATGCCGTTTTCCTCCGTATTGGATTTTTTCCAAAATTTAGTTTTCGGTGCGGTCATCGTATACACTCTCCCATCACTGGCAGTACCCAGGGTCTGGCGATAAAAATAGCGGCCCCTATATCTTGTAAGAACCGAGATAGAGGGGTCGCTATCCTTAATGTGCGAGGGCTACCGACAGTTGTCCCGCTCTCTCAGCGTTTAATTATCGCCCTGCTGTACTGGCCGTTACTTCGCTTTGGTTTCCATTGTCTTTTGTACTTTGGCGGCGGCATCCGCAACGGATTGCCGGCCAGCTAAAGCATCAGACATTTCCTTCGTGATTTCGTCCAGATACTCGTTGGTATAGGACGTGATGGCGAAACCGCGCAGCTTCTCTGTTTCCAAGTTCTTCGCGACAGTTCTGATTTGTGCCGGATACTTCTTGGAAGTCGCCAACGCGTTGATCAGACTCTTGCGGGCCCAGATAGAGCCGTTGTTAAAGTCGCCATCCAAGAAGTACTTCTTCAGTGTTTTTTCACTGGTGAAGTCTTCCAGAACCGTCCATGCCGCATCCGGATTCTTGGTCTTGGCATTGATACAGTAAGTGCCGATGGTGATCATGTTTTCGCCGGAATCACTCGGGAACGGCGCAACGTCCCAGTCGACTTTCTTGCCATACTTGTAGTAAGCGGCCAACCAGCCGTCAGGCACCAGCATCATGGCAATCTTGCCATTCAATACCGGGTCGGATGCTTCCTGAATCTTACCGATGGAAGAAACGAACTGCTGCTCAGCTTTATAACCGCCCAAGTCCTTGATGATGTCGACTTGAATCTGGTATGCCTTGCGCATCTTAGCTGTGTCGAAAGTGACCTTGCCTTCTTTATTCACCCATTGCGCACCGGTTGCTACCGGCCAGGCGACGTTATCCAGCCACGGCTGGTCCGGAATGAACCCGGCTTGGGTTAATTTGCCGTTTTCAGTCTTGGTGATCTTCTTGTTCATGGCCACCAATTCATCCAAGGTCTTAGGCGGTTCGCTGTAGCCTGCTTCCTTGAGCATCGTCCGGTTATAGATCAGGACTGACGACTCGGTGTAACTGGGTACGGCATATTGCACACCCTCAGGGGTGGAAGCCATCTTCGTCGCGTACGGCAGGAAGTCATCCTTGTTGAAGACCGTAGACTTCTTGATGTACTTAGTCAGGTTCAAGATGGCGTGGGATGATGCCCATTGCGGAACGTTATTCCAATAGTTGGAGAAAATGTCCGGTGTGGACCCGGCCGAAATAGCAGTCAATGTATCTTGCGGGTCACGGCCGCTGGCAATTTTGACTTGAATTTTCCCTTTATGGGCCTTATTGAAGTCTGTGGCCCACTTCTTAGACCGCATATATTGCGATGTCGGCTCCGTATCTTCCTTGCCGCCAATTTGCAGCGTGATCGTCTTTTCGCCGCCGCCACTGCCGGAGCTGGTCTTATTACCAGTACCGGAACCACAGGCAGAAAGGAGAAAAGCGGCGGAGACAGCGGTTAATGCCGTCAGAATCAAGTGCTTTTTCATTTTTGAATACCTCCCCATTCGGGTTTCTGAAATACAACAGACTAATGAGTGCATTGGATATCACTGGCGGGTTCTAGAATTCACGCCAATGCCTAAACCTGCAAGAAAACTTGGCATAGGAGAAACGCGCCTATGCGCCTCCGGGACACCACCGAGGACCATCGACCAACCTCCCCAGATCGTCGATTCGGTAACGTTGCTTAATGAAACCGATCACATGTTTAAGATAGCATAGGGAAATCATTTTTGCAATACATTTAAACAGATATTTTTTCCATTTAACTTCAAAAAAGTGCTTGCCAGGGGCATTAGCTGGCAAGAAACAGTGGGAATACTAGAGTGGTGCGCCCTCATAACCTGCTGGCGCCGACGTGATTGCTTTAATCGTCGGCAGATCGAATTTTGGCTGCCGATCATACGTGTACAATCCGTTCTTCTCCTGCTCCACATCGTAGAGCTGGGTGTAACAAAAGCCGCACATCTGCGGGTTATTGAGCAAGGCGTTGGTGATGCCGCGGTAGCGGGCGATGAAGTCCGCCACACTATGGGGCTGATCGCCGTACCCCCAGCCGGAATCATCCGGGGACCAGCGGATGCCGCCATATTCACTGAGCAGTACTGGTTTCGTCGCGTCGCCTTGACCGTTGATCTGGCGGACATCCGGCAGAACACCTTGGGCCAATGTGCCGTATTTCTTCGCCAATTCATCCCCGTCACCGATGTAGTCATGGATATCGTAAATATCTGTCACCGTGTGGGTAAAGCCGCTGGTGTCAATACACGGCCGGGTGGGGTCGGCTTGTTTGGTCAACGCATAAATCGTCTGGAGCAAAATATCCCCGGTGGGCCGGTCGCGATTTTGCAACGTTTCATTGAAAGGGCACCAGGTGATAATTGATGGGTGATTGAAGTCCCGCTGAACCACTTCCAGCCATTCTGGCAAGACGTGGCTTAGGGCGCTGGCATCATCCACGTCCGTACCCCAATTGCCATACTCGCCCCAGACAATGAAGCCGGCCTGATCACAATGATAGAGGAAGCGCGGTTCGAAGACCTTCTGGTGCAACCGAGCGCCGTTGAAGCCGGCCCTTAAGGCCAGCTGAATATCGTCGGCCAGGAATTGATCCGTGGAGGCGGTATAAATGCCCTGGGGATTGTAGCCTTGGTCCAGTACCAGCCGCTGAAAAACCGGCTGGCCGTTGAGCAGGAACTGGTTGCCTTTGATCTGAATATCCCGCATACCGAAATAACTGGCCGCTTGATCATCGCCGTAGCGGAGGGTGATGTCATACAGCCGGCCATGGCCGACTTCCCAGAGATGCAGCGCGGTGAGCGGCACATTGAGCGTGACGACGCCCGTTTGCCCCTGAACGGTGGCGGTACCGCAGGACTGGCCGGCATAACTAACATCAACGGTCAGGCTGGCGGTACCTTTGAGTTGCACTTGCACGCCGATACTTTGCCCCGCCAAGTTTGGATAATACTGTACGTTAACGATGTGCGTCTGGGGGAGAAATTCCAACCAGACAGTTTGCCAAATGCCGGTCACCCGACTATAGAACACATCGCGGGAGGCATAGGTCGTGCTCTGTTTGCCGTGGGGCTGTCCCGGCGTACGGACCTCATCCTGCGCCCATACCACGACGGTGTTCTCTCCCAGTTTGACTGCGGCGGAAATATCGAAGCTGAAAGAGGCATACCCGCCGCGGTGGGTTCCGACGCTTTGCCCGTTCACCCAAACTTCACAGGCGTAGTCCACGGCGCCAAAATGGAGCAGCGTAGTTTGAGCCGCCTGGGCTTCTGTGATTTGGAATTGGCGCCGATACCACACGGCGGGCATGAAGTCTTGGTGGTGCACGCCGCTCAATTCACTTTCCGGACAGAATGGCACGGTGATTTTCTGTTCGTATTGATGGTCGGCAAAGAACCGGCGCTCCCGACCGCTGTTGCCGGCATCAATGGAAAAATCCCACTGGCCATTCAAGTTCAGCCAGTCGGGGCGGACCAGTTGGGGTTGCGGATGTTCTGGACGAGGTATTGTCATAGTTTGGTTTCCTCCTTTAATTGAACCGTGCAGTTGATCTCAAACATGCGCTGCCAAGGAAAAGTGACGCTCACTTGCGCTTTCTTCAGGGGCGGTAGACCGCTGCGCTGCACTGTCTGCCGGTATAGGGTCACGATACGTTCCCGGGCAGCTTGAACAACCATATTTTTGTGTTTGCCAAGATCAGAAGCGCTGAGCTGATGCGTCCGGGTCAACTCGGCGCGGATACTAGCTTGATAAAAGACATCATCGCTCAGCGTCGCCACGAGGTTAGCCAAACGCGGCTGGTTGGGAATTTCTCGGCCGATCACTGACTCGCTGAGGACGCTGCCAAGAGTATTGCAGTTGGTGTTCCACGCCCGGTAACTCAGCAAATGCGGCAGCAATTTGGGCCGATCCGCCAGCATCGTCAGCAACTGGCGATCGCCGCCATTGGCAAAGGCACTGTCGGCGATACTCACCTTTCTCCCTTCATTAACGAAGCGACGAATGGTATCGACAAAATAGGGCAGGTTGCGCTCCCGAGCCATACTGATATCGGCGTGATCCTGGTCGGCGGCTTCTTGCTGGGTCTTAGCCGGTGTGTTGTAGGCCAAAATCACGTCAGCCTCCCGCGGCGTGCCGACCAGCGTACTGCCGGTCACCAGGATGTGGGACTTGAGACTTTCCCCGATTGACCGATCTTCATACGCCGGGATGACTAATGGGCCATGGATCGAGGAATACAACGGATAGAACTTCGGGGTCTGGTGGTGCAGATGATTCACCGCGCGGGCGAGTAACTCGTACCCGCTCTCATCGGCGCCGGGATAGACCAGCACGCGATTGTTCAAGCGCAGTTGGTTGATCCGAGGATAAATGGCACGTTGATCCATGGCGGTAAAACCGTATGGATGGGAATCATCTTGGGGTATCGCCATAAAATCGATCACCCGCTCGTGCACCAGTTGAAGCAGGGCTAGGATGACCTCCCGGTTGAACTGGCGGCGCGTCGTATAGTCCTGGATGATGTCCGCCGGGATCTCGGTGGTCGTTTGCCCGGTTTGATCCAATTGCACCCCGTAATCGAAGATTTTTTTACCCCATTCGGCGTAATAATTCGGCTCTTCCTCGCTGCTGTTGTACTGCGGGGTGCGCATAATCAGGCTGGACACGTAAATCTGGGCCTGTGGTGCGGCGTCGCGCACTGCCCGTAAATAATGCAGATATCCGCTGAGATCGGCGGCCGTCAGGTGATGTCGCCGCGATGGTAACAATCCGCCATACAGCAGCATTTCTGTCGGCAGAATCAGAACGTCGCTGCGCCAGGTGTGGTCATAAACGAATTGGCGTAACGCCTGGGTGTCGGCGGGTGTTTTTTTATGGGATAGCATGTCTGCCGGTGGCGCGATTATCTTGATGTCCGCCATTTGTTGTGCGATTCGCAACGGATAAGCGTAATTGCACGGTCGTTCGTCCAACGGTAAAAACATGATCTGAGCCATTCTGACTCCCCCTTCCAGAAATGTAATTGCTCAGGCCCTTACATTGTATCTATGGAAAGCGTTTTTATCAATTGCTTGTTACAGATATATTTTTCTTAGCGAGAGCAATCGTCATGCAGGGTCAGTGCAATGTGATTACGTTGGGTGTATAATATAGACATAAAAGAGTATTTCGAAAAGGAGGCTCAGCAATATGGCAACAGATACTAAGGATAAAGGACAAATCACGTTCCGTGTCGACAAAAGCTTGAAAGAAGACGCTCAGAAGCTGTACGCAGATCTTGGGATGGACATGACCACGGCCATCACCCTCTTCCTCAAACAATCTTTGCGTGAGCAGGCATTGCCTTTCCAGGTATCGCGATTCAATGCGGATACCATGGCTGCATTGCTTGAAGCACAAGATTCCAAGAAACTGAAGACGTACAAATCGGTAGACGATTGGTGGAAACAGAACAATGCTGATGCCTAAAGACACTGCGCACTTTCGCCGGGACTTCAAGCGCCTCAAGAAAGACGGCTACGATATGCAGCAATTGCACACCGTTGTGAATCTTATTGCTGAAGAGGGTCACAAAGAGCTGTTGCGTAGTCGATACCACGATCACGCGTTGAGCAGCAGCAGCGAATGGCGCGGATACCGTGAGCTCCACATTACACCGGACTGGCTGCTCATCTATCGCATCGTCAAAAAAGATCTCATCCTGGTATTAGTGCGCACCGGCAGCCACAAGGAATTGATTAGCAAATGACGTAGCTGGTCAACTCTTTTAACACCATGTTGCCGCGTACGTTCGTAAAAAACCGGTATACAGTCCGCCAAATCTTGGCAAACTGCATACCGGCTTTCTTTTTGATAGAACGACGTCAAATTCTCAAACAGCTTTACCGGCCCAACCCCCGTGGTCCCTCGCCAAACTCGCGCCAACCGCCAGCCTTGCGGAACCGTTCGGCCCAAGTCCGCATATCATCAAACTGGCGGCCCTTTGGCCAATCCAGATCATCCTGATCGGCTAGCCCCGCGTCCAGCTTTTGCAATAAATGCAGCAAATCTGCCTGCTCCTGATCGTTTAAGGCGCTGAAAACTTGGCTGGGCAGATCATTTTTCAACTGTTTCGTTGTCTGCACGAACTGGCGCCCGGCATCGGTCAGACCGATCAGCTGCACTCGTTTATCATCGGGGGCAGCATGGCGCGTAACCAGGCCCATGCTCTCCAACTTCTGCACCAAAACACTCACCGAACTCGGCCGAATGTCCAAGCTCTCCACCAGATCACTGTTAGTCAGCTCGCCCCGATCGGCGAGTAATTGCAGCGCCCGCATCTGGTTGGGTTGCTGCTCGGCGCCGCCATTAAAGCGATAGGCGCTGGCGATTGCCCCGCGGAATGAGCGTTTTTGGAATAAATCAACGAATGTTTTGAGAATTACTTCTGATGTTTGAGTCATGGTATCTCCCTTCTCAAGCCACTTGCCCGAACTGATCCTGCACGTATTGCCGATACACCGGATGACTGGCGACCAGCGCCTGGTGCGTACCGCTGCCGGTGACCGTACCGTTTTCAATAAAGTAGATGCGATCCGCGTTGACGATAGTGCTCAAGCGGTGGGCAATGACGATCGTTGTCCGGCCGTGCATCAGCTTGTTCAGGGCTTTTTGCACCATCATTTCAGACTCCGCGTCCAGGCTGGCAGTTGCTTCGTCCAGAATCAGCAGCTGCGGATCCCGTAAGAATGCCCGGGCGATGGCCAGCCGCTGGCGTTGACCGCCAGAGACCTTAACGCCCCGTTCACCGACTTCGGTATCCAGGCCCGCTGGCATGGCCTGGACAAAATCTTTGGCGTAGGCCATATCTAACACCTGCCACAATTGCTCATCGGTATACGTCTGTTTGGCCCCATAGGTTAAATTATACCGGATCGTGCCGGCCATGATCGTCGCATCCTGGCCGACCAAGCCGATTTTCTCCCGCCAAGCAGCCACATCAACATCCGCGATATTTTGGTCGCCGATCATGATTCGGCCGCTGTCCGGCGTGTAGAATCGTTCCAGTAGGCTGATGATCGTGGACTTACCGCCGCCAGAGGGGCCCGCGAAGGCGATCACCTGACCGGGGGCGGCGGTGAAGGATACATTCTTCAGTACTGGTGTGTCGGCTTCGTAGGCGAAGTTCACATTTTGCATCGCCAAAGTCTCTCCGCTGATATCAGTCAAGGGAGTGCCTTGGCGTGCTTCTTCCGGTTCATTCAACAGCTCATTGATGCGCGCCGTGGAGCCGCTGGCCTTCGCCGTGGCCGAGAAGAACTGCCCCAGCGTGGCGAACGGGCCGATCAGCTGAGTGAGGTACATCAAAAAGGCAAACAGGGTACCCATATTCATGGACCCCGTGGCGACTCGGCTGGCGCCATAGGCCAATACGCCAACGATCATGCCCATCATCAGCGTGGTCGTAATTGGCTGGGCGATGGCGTCATAAACGGCTTCTTTGATTCCCAACTTATATAGCCGATGAATGCGCTGTTGGCCAGTCTGGCCCTCCACGGCTTCTGCGTTGGACGACTTGACCAGCCGCACGGCGCCCAGCACATCGCTGGCTTCGCTGCTGAACGCGGCCAAATTATCCTGCCGGGCAAAGGCAATCTTTCGGGATTGGGTTGCCACGGGCATGAAGATCAAGATGAACAGCGGGACGACAGCAAACATGATCGCGGTCATCCGCCAATCCATCATCAGCATTAGGGCCAACGCGCCCACCAGTTGGAACAGCGACGTGACCATTTGCGGTACTGAATTGGCCAACAGGTCTTTCACCTGGGTCGAATCATTGACCAAGCGGGAAGTTGTCTCGCCGGACTTGGTGGTGTCGAAATAAGTCACCGGCAGCACTAGCAATTTAGACCAGAGCTTATCCCGCAGCTTGGCCACCACATCTTCACCGAAGATGCCCAAGGCTGCGCCGGATACGGCACTGACCAACGCAGAGCCGATGAACAGGATCAGAATCGTGACCACCATCGTATTGTTGATGGCGTGGCCCAGCTGGTTGATCAGCGACTTGGCCAGCGTCGGTACCAGTAGCTGGCCCGCGGTGGCGACCAGGCCCAGGCCTAGGCCAACTGCGAGTTCCCAATAGTGGGGATTGATTGACCTGATTAATTTGAGAAAGCTTTTCATATTGAATTTCTTTGGCCCCGCACTGTTTTGGGCGCGGGAAGTGAGTGCTGCTGAACGCTGCATACGACTGCCTCCATTGTTGACGTCCCGGCGGACCCGGGAGGACTATTTGTTAGTTACTGATTAATCTAACTAACAAATCAGCAGTGTACTCGAATAGTTAGTCCCTGTCAATATAGACTAACAAATATTTTTTGATTGATTTATTCCCACCCCTGCAGCGGCTTCCGGTATACTGTGGGACGAGGCAGGTGAGCAGCATGAATTACATGACAATTGCACTGATCGTGATCGGCCTGATCGCCCTCGTCGCTTTTTGGCTCTACGTCAGCGATCAGCGCCTAGGCAGCCGGCTGACCCGGGAATGGGGCGAGCTGCCCGAATCGTACCAGGGCAACGCCGAAGCCAGTTTGAAAGAGGCCTACGAGGCCCAGCGGCGGATGGTCAAATACGACAGCCGCGTTGACGATCTCACATGGCACGACCTGGACATGTTCCGCGTCTTCAAGCAGATCAACGCCACCCAATCCAGCATCGGCGCCGAGCGGCTTTACAGCCGCCTGCGCGGATTCAACTTTGGTGACGCCGCAGTCAACGAACCGCTGATTGATTTTTTCACCCAGCATCCCCAGGAACGGCTGAAGGTCCAGAAGGATTTCTCCCGGCTGGGCCGGGTCGATCACAACCAGAGTCAGAACTACCTACTGCATACCACCGAGAGCAGTCTGCACGGTATCACGAAGTACGTGATCATGGGCGCCATCCCGCTGGTTTCTTTGGTGGTGCTTGGGGTGTCCTTCCCCTTGGGCAGCGCCAACCTGATTCCCGCCAGCGGTATGGTTCTGCTGCTTAGCGCACTGTTCAATATCATTTATTTTCAAAAGGAAAAGGCGACTCTGGAAGGCGAATTAACCGCCATGAGCTATCTGGTCCGAACCATCGTCACTGCCCAGAAGCTGGCGAAGATCAAGACCCCCGCCCAACAGGAGATTCGCGACAATTTACGGCCCCTCGCCGCGATCACCGAGTTTGCCTTCGCCTTTCGCACCACCGATGCCAATGAAATGGCGATGCTGATGGACTATATCAACGGTCTCTTCATGCTGCCCTTCATCGCCTACAACTTCGTGCTCAAGCGGCTGCAAAACAAGCATGACGCCGCCCTGAATTTGTGGGCGAGTGTGGGTGATTTGGAAGTCGCCATTGCCATTGCCAATTACCGGCTGGCCATTCAGGATACCTGCCAGCCCGTCTTTCGCCCCGGCCCGGTGACCGCCGACACTTTGGTCCACCCGTTGCTGCTGGACGCCGTAGCCAACCCCGTCAACTGGCGCCGGAACACGATCATCACCGGGTCTAACGCTTCAGGTAAGTCAACCTATGTGAAGAGCGTGGCGGTGAATTGCATTCTGGCCCAAACGATCAACACCTGTACCGCCAAGTCCTTCGCCCTCCAACCAGGCAACGTCATCACCGCCATGGCCGTCCAAGACGACCTGGCCCAGGGCGACAGCTACTTTGTGGCAGAAATCAAAGCCATCAAACGGCTGCTTGACCTCGTTGCCACCGGCCAGCACTGCTACGGCTTCGTGGATGAGATCCTCAAAGGCACCAATACCGTGGAACGCATCGCCGCTTCCGCCAGTGTGGTGGCTTGGCTGAACCAGTATCCGAGCCTGGTGATGATCGCCACCCACGATAACGAACTGACTGAAATGCTGTCCGCGACCTGCGACAATTGGCATTTTCAGGAAACTGTCACGAAGGACCACGGTGTCGAGTTCGACTACCTGCTGCGCCAGGGACCGGCGACGTCCCACAACGCGATCGCGCTGCTGGGGACGATGGATTATCCGGAGTCGTTGATTACGGAGGCCAATCAGTTGGCCACGGCGTTTGAAAAGAGCAAGCGGTGGCCGCAGGTGGAGTGACGATTCCCGCCGGTGACAGATAATCAGCAAGTCTGTATACTAGAGACAGCGAAAGAGTGCCGCTTTTCCAGGGCGGTACTCTCTGGAACTCAGAGCTGCTCAATAGCGGCCCATATTGCGACGAAAAAATAACCGTCTAGGCCTGCCAAAGCGTGAGACGGTTATTTTTGCGTCCTATTTCCGATCGATCAACTTTACCACTAACGTGATGAGTGCAACGACAAAAATCCCGAATGCAACCATCACTTGTAAAGCGTCCCCGGTGGACATGGTGGCTCCTTCCTTGTCCGTGGTCAAACAGTGGTTTCAAAAATGCCCCACCTCCCGCAGTCAGAATGTAGCCGCCGTCTCTGCAAGCTCTGCCAAAACAGTATACCATCTAAGCATTAATCTTCCTAGATGGCCGATAATATCACGTTTTCCCACTTCTTTGGAAGTGGGATTTTTTATATACCAGTCTGTCTCCATACTTCTGCTAAACTATCTACAGGTGGTGACCAACAATGAAAAAAACCGAATTCATCCTCCAAGATCTCGTCTCCAAAATTTACCAAGGCGCTTTCTCCACAAATAAGCTTCCCACGGAACGCGACCTAGCCAGCTATTACCAAGTCTCCCGCTACACGGTCCAAAACGCGCTGAAAGAGCTCAACGCCATGGGCGTCATCCAAGCCAAGCACGGCTCCGGTATTTATGTCACCCCGGATGCGCTGAACAACCCCCTGGTCTTCAACGCCTTGACCCGGATGCCCTACAGCGAGATTCAAAACCAGATGATCTATTTAAAGCAGCGGCCGCTGACCGCCAACGAATTGCAAAACTTCGATATCCGCAATGATGACTCCCAGCCGCAATTAGCCTGGGAATTTTTGCGCCGCCGATTGAGCCACTACGAAGTGACTGAACTGGAACGAACGGTGATGCCGGTGCGGTTATTCCCCCACTTAGATCAAGCCGCAGTGGAAGGATCGATCCAACAATTCGTCCAAAGCACCGGCCACCGGATTTCACACTACATCACGACTTACCAAACCCGCCTGCTGACCCGGGAAGAAGCTCAGCATTTAGCGACAAAACGCCAACCGGCAATGATCATCAGCAATCGCTGTATCTGGGAAAACAGCCAGGTCTATGCCCTTTCGGAAAACGTCGCAATCAATTATGCCGTGACCTACATCACGCCGTTTAACCAGCAATCACTGGCTTACCGGATGAGCCGCTAAAAGTGGCTCGCCCAGCGTCTTCTTTCCGGCCAGTTTCCAGTCCAATTTATCTTGGAATCCATTATAATCGCCGTTATACCGGTGTTTATAAGCCGTTTAGCTAACGAATTGTCCTGCTTTTTTCAAATCAATTTTCTTGTTACACTATGTCTGGAATCGTTTACACGGGTATTACTAAAAGGAGGACAAGCACCATGGCCAAATCAGACGACACCCATGATATTATCCAGGCGGTGGGCGGCAAAGAGAACATCAACAACGCGTGGCACTGCATGACGCGGTTGCGCTTCAACATCAAGGATAAGGATAAGATCGACTACGACGCTTTGAAGAAAGTGGACCCGGTGATGGGGACGAACTACACCGGCAACCAGCTGCAAGTCGTGATCGGTACCAATGTGGCGGACTATTACGCCCCGCTGGCGGAACAGCTCGGTATCCAAACGGATGAAAGCACCAACGCGGCCGTGACTGCCGCGGATGGCCCGCAGGAAAAACAGAATTTCATTTCTAAACTGATGGACATCGTCTCCGGTGTCTTCGGTCCCATCGTCCCGGCCATCGCCGGCGCTGGGATGATCAAAGGGCTGATGGCGGGGATGGCCGCCTTGAAGTGGATCTCCAACACCACCCCGACGTACCAAGTCATTGACATGCTGGCCAGCGGTGTTTTCACCTTTCTGCCCTTCTTCGTCGCCGTCTCGGCGGCGCGGATCTTCAAGGTCAACGAATTCCTTGCTCTGGCCATCGCCGCGGCAATGCAATTCCCCACGATGACCGCGGCGGCGGCCGCGGGTAAAATCAGCAGCTTCATGCTCTTCGGCATCATTCCCGTGCCGGTCTTCAATTACGCTGGCACCGTCATTCCCATTATCCTGTCGATCTGGTTGTTAAGCTACATCTGGCGCTTCGTGGATAAACACCTGCCCGACGCGATGCGGACAGTCTTCACCCCGACCATTTCCCTTTTCATCGGCGGGATCATCGCCCTCACTGTCGTCGGCCCCCTCGGCATTTACGGCGGCAACTGGCTGGCCGACGGGGTACGCTGGCTCTTCTCCGTATCTTCCATCTTCGCCGGCATTGTGGTTGGCGCCATTCGGCCAATCGCCGTCATGACCGGCCTGCACCACGCCATGACGCCCATTGCGCTGCAGAACTTTGCGAACCAGGGTTATGACCAATTGATGCCGATGATGTTCATGGCCAACATGGCTATCGCCGGCGCCACCCTGGCCGTCTATTTCAAGACCAGCAGCAAAAAAGAAAAGTCCATCGTGGTCTCCAGTGCCATCTCTGCTTTCCTGGGCATCACGGAGCCGGCTCTGTTCGGGGTGTTGACCAAGTATAAGAAAGCCTTCATCGCTGCCACCATTGGCAGTTCCGTCGCCAGTGCATTCATCAGTTTCTTCGGCGTGCGGATCTACGCGTTCATTCTGTCCAGCATTTTCTCCCTGCCAGCGTACGTAGGCAAGTATTTCGTGCCTGCCGTGCTGGGCATTATCATTGCCATCGGTGTTTCCTTCGCCATCACCTGGTTCCTAGTCCCCAAGGAAGTCCCGGCTGACCAGGATTTCAAGCTGAATGCGGTAACCACCGGCCAGTATGTCCCCTTGGAACAGCTGAATGACGGCGTCTTTTCAAAGAAAATGGTCGGTGACGGTTATGCCATGCAATCCGATGACGGCGTGGTCTTCGCGCCGGTCACCGGTCGGATTTCGACCATTTTCCCGACCAAACACGCCATCGGCATCACCACCGCTGACGGCATCGAAGTCTTAGTCCACATGGGTCTGGACACTGTGGACCTCGCCGGCAAACCCTTTGAGGTACTGGTCAAAGTCGGCGATCAAGTAACGCCCCACACTCAGATTGCCCAAATGGATCTAAAAGCGATTGCGGCTGCCGGCAAGGACTCGACCATCGTGGTTGTAGTGACCAACATGGATAAAATCAAAGCCCTCCAGCAACAATTCACCAGCACTCACGCCCTGCATGGCGGTCAACCTGTAGCGACTGTCGAATTGCACTAAGAAAGGATCTTGACGATGACTGACAAACTGCAACCATTTCCGAAGAACTTCCTCTGGGGCGGCGCCATTGCGGCCAATCAAGCCGAGGGCGGCTGGCAAGCCGGCGGCAAAGGCCCGGATATTGCGGACGTCCTACCCCATGGCATCATGCACGGACCGGATGCCCAAGTCGAACCCGGTGTCCACTATCCCAGCCACGAGGCCATCGATTTCTACCACCGGCACACCGCCGACCTGCAATTAATGGCCGGGATGGGCTTCAACGCCTTCCGCCTGTCCATCGCCTGGTCCCGAATTTTCCCCACTGGCGAAGAAACCGAGCCCAATGAAGCGGGATTGAAGTTCTATGATGACTTGTTTCAAGAAATGCGCAACCTCGGCATGGAACCCATCGTCACGATTTCTCACTACGAAACCCCGCTGAATTTAGCCACGAAGTACGGCGGCTGGACCAGTAAAAAGCTGATTCCGTTGTACTTGCGCTATGCCAAAGTCTTATTTGAACGGTTCGGCCAGTATGTTCATTACTGGCTGACATTCAACGAGCTCAACGGTGTGCACCTCATTCCTTGGGCGGCTGGGGCCTTTCTCCCCCACGGTACGGAAAGCGAGCGGCTGTCCCAGATCTACCAGGCCTCCCACAATATGTTTGTCGCCACAGCGGCCACGATTAAAATGGCCCGGGAAATCGTACCCGACGCCCAGGTGGGTATTATGCTCACCATGAGCAACGCCGCGGCCTACCCGGCGACGCCCAAACCAGCTGATGTGTTCCACACGCTGACTTACCAACGCCGGACGTTCCTGTACGGCGACGTGGAACTGCGCGGCCATTATCCGAAATACTTCGACCGGATCGTGCGGGACTATGACCTCCACCTGGACATCACCCCGGCAGAGCTGCAGCTGATTGCCGACTATACCGCTGACTACCTGGCCTTCAGCTACTACCGCACGACCACGTTCACCGCTGGCATGAAGATTCTCGGCGATACCGGCGGCCTGACCGGCAAGAAAAACCCCTACCTGCCCACCAGCGCCTGGGGCTGGCAGATCGATCCGGAGGGTTTGCGCTACGTTCTGAACATCCTCGCCGACCGCTATGAAAAACCGTTGATGATTGTCGAAAACGGCCTCGGTGTCGCCGATGAAGTCGGTCCCGACGGCCGGATCCATGACACCGAACGGATGCGCTACCTGGTGGATCACTTGAAAGCGGTGCAGGAAGCCATCACCGATGGTTGCGATGTGCTGGGCTACACCTGGTGGGGTCCCATCGATATTGTCAGCGCCGGCACCGGTGAGATGAAGAAACGCTACGGGTTCATCTACGTCGATAAGGATAATGAGGGCCGCGGCGATCTGCACCGCAGCAAAAAAGACAGCTATGCGCTGTATCGGGATATTATCCAATCCAATGGCGCATTACTGGATCAGCAGACGGAGGCGCTGGTCAAGCACTACACCACCGCGTCTACCACTGTTTCAGCAGAATAACTGCTAGCCGGTTATGATTTCAACTGCGAAAATTTTTGTCAAGTCGTGTTGGTGACAAATAGTCAGCAACCCTGTATACTGAAGACAGAAAAAGAGCACCGCTTTTCCAAAGCGGTGCCCCCTAAAACACAGAGCTGTTTTAATAGCGGCCCTAGTAGAACAACGTTAAAATAACCGTCTAGCCGGCAAGCATGGGACGGTTATTTTTTGTCGTTGTTGTGCAACGTTACTTGAAGCAGGATGATTGAAACGACAAAGTTGCCGAATAAAATCATCACTTGTAACGCGTCCGCAACGGACATAATTCTTAAGCCTTTCCATCATGTGGTCAATCAGTGGGCAAATGCGCACCACCTCCCGCAACGAAAGAGTAGCCACCGTCTCTGCAAGCTCTGCTAAAATAGTATACCATCTGTGCCTCTGTCTGCCTAGATAGGCGTTAGTATCATGTTTTCCCACTTTATTTAAGTGGGATTTTTCTATATACCAGTTAATCAATATGGCGTCATCAAAAGGGACTTTTAGGCTCGATAATGCTCGGCCTAGCGTTTCAACACAACATATGGTATGCCCATCCGCCAATAACACATACATATTGTACTTTCAACCCTTTCTTTCAACTCAATTCTGGTTATAATGGATTTCTGAAAACAAGTTGAAAAAGGAGTCGGTTCATGTGACACAAGTCCGCAATTATTTCAGTTGGTTAGCCCATCAATTAAAAGGCTGGCCGCAGCAGAATTACTATTTATTTTGGTTCGCTCTGGGCTGTCAGATCATGACCCTGGTGAACAGTCCGATCACCCCCGTCGCCGTGATCACCTTCATCGGCACCACGCTTGGCGTGCTGTGTGTCCTGGCAATCAACGCAACCAAAGCAGTCAACGGCTGGTTGGGTCTGCTCAGTGCCGCCTGCTTCATGTTTGTTGGTTTCACGGCCAAGAACTATCTGTCGATTTTTGAACAGACCGCTTACGTGCTCACGCTGGACATTCCGGTATTGATCAGTGTGCGGACCTGGAATGACGACACGAAGGATCACCTGAAGACCTTCGCCGTCAAAGAATGGATTGTATCGATTCTCTTCACCCTCGCTGTTTGGGCAGCCAGTGCCGCCCTGATCGGCCGCTTCACCAATGATCCCCGGCCGATTTACGACGGCATGGCCTTCGCCATTTCCCTCACCGGCGGTATCGTTTGCTTCCTGCGCTACAACAACCAGTATTTCTGGTGGCTGTTCAGCGGAATCGCGCAATTGATCCTCTGGTCCGTCACGTTTGCCCAGGGCGATGCAAGTCTGGGCATGGCAATCAATTCCAGTATTTACGTCCTCAACGACATTCTTGCCTTCACCGTCAGTCCCTGGTTCAACGCCGGCCGCAAGCGCTTGGGTTTGAAAGAAATCCAGTCCCATTGAGGTCCGGAGGCGATAATTAATGATTTATATTCTTGGCAGTATCGGCGCAGGCAAAACATCCCTGACGCGTATCCTCGCCCAGGATCTGCAAGCACCGGCGTACTATGAAGACGTGGAAAATAACGTCATGATCAGCAACATGCTGAAGAAATTTTATTCAGCAGGCAAAGAAACCCGGAAGACCGAAGGCACGATTTTGCAGATCGCCTTTCTCACCTTCCGCTACCAACAATTGAAGAAAGCCGTGACGCAAACCAATGCGGTCATGGATTCATCCTTGGAATCCGACTTCATCATGGCTTCTCAGCTCCACCAAAACGGCGAGATCGATGATACGGACTTCAACATCTACATCACTCTGTCCCAGGAAATGCAGGCCAACGTCAACGGCAGTCCATGGAATGGGATGCCAGACTTAGCGGTGTACCTGAAGATCGATCCTAACTATGAGATCAGCGAGATTGAAAAGCGCGGCCGGGCGATGGAGGACGTCCACATGAAGCCGGACTTGGTCGCTTACTACCAGCGGGTCAACCAGGCTTACGCGGATTGGGCCAAGGGCTATACCCGCTCGGCCATGGTGACGATCGACCGGGATCAGTATGATTTCGTCAACGATTCGGCGGCTAAGGTGCGTGTGCTGGACCAGATCGAGCAGAAATTGATGGCGCTGGGGAAGCTGTCCCGGACGGATTATCAGGCGATTTTGGCGCGGCGAACCCAGCAAATTTCAATCACCGAACAGACTTCCCCAATTGTCAAAAATCTCAACGCTGGGTAAGCCGTTCGAAAACACCACAAGGAAGGGCAATCAAATGACGGCTAATCGCCTTGATTGCCCTTCTTTTTTCGTCTCTCCGATGGTTCATCGCTGACGAATTTGATTTGGTGTGCTGTTGAGATACGCTCGATAGAGTTTATAAAGTGAGGTAGTACTTTTAAAGCCCACTCGCTGAGCAATCTCTTCAATCGAATAGTTAGTATCGCTCAGCAATATTCGGCTCTCGTCCAACCGTTTTTTATCAATGAGTTCCTGGAAGGTGCTTTTCGTCATCTTTTTTAATTTGTTACCTAAATAATTACGATTGTAACCAAAGTGCTTAGCAAGCTCTCGCAAGGTGAGTGTCGGATAGTTAGCATCAATATATTGTAAAATTGCGAGCTCTTGACTCGAATTGCTAGCCATTTGGTTAGTTCGCAATTCAATCATATTAGCAAGTTCAACCAGCAGTGCTGAAAGCAAGAGATTGAGTATCCGATTACGGTCGCGTTCTTTTATGAAAAAGTTGCCGATCATTGTCTGGACTAAGTTAGTCGCCACCCAATTGGAATGCAGGCTGAACAAAATGAAACTGTTGTGGACGGCGTCAACGCTCGACGCATTCATCATGAACCGCGTCACCAAATTATCTGAATCCGTCAAATTGCGCAGGATATTGTCTAGTATTGAGTCGTCTTGAACGCCGATGTTGACCAAAATATCGTCCTCACCAATATAATCTATTTTTTGGACAACGCCTTTGTCGAGTAAAATCATGTCGCCAGTTCTTAAAACAATCTTCTCATCGTTGATATATTGCGTACAGTGTCCAGAATACATGTAGTTGAACTCAATAAAGCTGTGCCGATGGGCTGGCGTGTAAGAAAATCGGCGACTACGGTTAACGAAAATATTCCCTCCTTTAAAAAAATCCTCACTTGGCATGATGGGGATACCGCTATCTCCGTATTTCAAATGTAGAGTATTCACGTTTTCTCCCGTTTCCCGTTGTAATTTCTCCACACCATCAATTCGGCGGAGCAACCGGTCCAGCTTTTGATTATCCATCTTCTATCACCTCTAACCTGTCAAATATACAGCCTCCGGCATCTTTCTGTAAACCCAATCAACACCCAGTTTTTTTCTCCTCTGAGCACCTGTACATTTGACAGCTTTATCAATGAATTATGTATTGTTCCACCGTTCAGAAAGCGCTTTAATTAATAAAGTGATGAAAATCTAGCAAACGAATACACTCAGGAGATGATCATTTGGGACAATGGATTTGGTACAATGGTGACTTTGAAATTTATCATGCCATGAAACAGAACTTTGATCGGGAAGAACGTGGAATGAAATGGCCTGCTTATTGGTATGTTTCAGATTGGAATCACAATGTATCCTTCCAGAAACGCGTTAACATCAATCGGCCTCTATCATTGGTGATCCATGTTCAAGGCGAAGGATATCTCCGCGTGATCGATACAGACAACCAAGAAGAAAAGAAATACCCACTTGCCCAGAACATTGATATTAAACCAGGTAATTATCAGTTTATTATCCATGTGTGTAATCTAACCGGATTACCGTGCATATTCGTCGATAGCAGCCAATTGGCTACAGACACAACCTGGCAGGCAAGCAACCATCTTGCTGAGTATCAACCAGTTGGTTCAAGTGATCTCTTTCATTCTAATACTCAGAACCCCATGGAATTTCCATATCAGTCAACAGTTGTCCGCCCTATTAAATCTGAACAAGTTAATGGTGGTACGCTATTGGACTATGGCCACGACATCTCTGCGCTGACGACAATCCAATTTCATTCGCAGTTTGCCGCGCTCACCCTGAGTTACGGCGAGAGCCGTACGGAGGCGTTAGACGTTGCCCAGACCTATTTACGGCACACGCTGAAAGAATATGCTGATCCATTGGGTAAATATGATGAGCCCACTAAGACATTCACCACCAAAACGCGGGCCTTCCGCTATCTCTTCATTTCTGGTGTACCTAACTTAAGTGTGATTAGGTCTCTACACGTTATCCAACAATCCATTGCGTTTCCGCAACACAGTAGTTTTCATTCCGACGATGCACAATTAAGTGAAATCTGGTCAATCGCCGATCGTACTCTTCGCCTCTGTTCTGGTATTTTCTTCATTGATGGAATTAAGCGCGATCGTTGGATTTGGTCCGGTGATGCATTCCAGGCATACTACATGAATCGCTACGACTTTTTTGATAAAGCAATCGTCGAGCGAACAATTCTTGGTTTGCGCGGAGAAACCACGGTTCACCAACACTTGAATACCATCATTGATTACTCCATGTATTGGATCATCAGTATTGATTTGTATTACCAGACCTTTGCCGATAAAACTTTTCTAGCGAGTGTTTACGACAAGTTAAAAGCGCTGATGGATTACACATTGGCCGCAACGGACAAAAATGGTTTTGTTTACGGTCGGAAGGGGGACTGGATTTACATTGATTGGGCTGACTTTGATCACGATGGTCCCCTGTGTGCGGAACAGATGCTGCTTGCCCGTGCCCTGACAAGTATGATCACTGTTTCCAAGTATTTGGCGAAGCCATATGCTGATTACGCTCGCAAGCTCGATAACCTCACTGCTAATATTGATCGCTTTTATTGGGACGCCAGCAAAAACGCCTATGTGGATAGTTGGACATCCGGGAAACAGCAAGTCAGCCGGCATGCGAATATTTTCGCTATCTTATTTGATTTAGCTTCACCAACCCGCCAACACCAGATACTCCACCACGTCTTGAACAATTCCAACATTCCCGCTATCAATACACCATTCTTTAAATTTTGGGAATTAGAAGCCATGGCAAAACTCGGCCAATATTCCGAAATGTTAGCGGCCATCAAATCGTACTGGGGAGGCATGTTGGATGCTGGGGCGACGACATTCTGGGAATATTTTGATCCAAAAGAAACTGGCCCAGAAAAATACGCAATGTACGGCGATAAATACGGTAAAAGTCTTTGTCATGCTTGGGGGGCCAGTCCTTTGTATCTGATTGGCCGCTACCTGGTGGGATTGGAACCGACCGCGCCAGGTTATGAGACATTTATCGTCAAACCGCAAGTTGACCTTCTCGGCGATTTCAATTGTACTTACCCGTTGGATAACCACGGCAATGAAGTACAGATAACCGCTAAAAATGGGCACTTGTCCGCTCGGGCTTCTAAGCAGGGCGGCACATTGATAGTGAATGGGCAATCAATAATCATCCCGAACGATCTTCACCAGCGAGAAGCTGAGACGATTCGATAGTCCAAATAGTTCTGTGATTCAGAACTGTTGCAAAGGAGAAGCCATCAAAAATGAAACGATATCGTGTTTACGATGTAAAAATCAACAGTCAAGAAAGTCCAATCAACCTGGCCTACCCCATTATCCTGAATTGGAAAGTGTTAAACGGTCGGCAAAAGCGTTTCACCTTACAGATTGCCACGGATGAAAGTTTTTCAGTGATCGTGACTATGATTGAAAAATATTCCGACCTAACTCAATATCGGCTATCTGCTGGAAAGCTGGCATACAATCAACCGTATTACTATCGTGTACGTTCTTTGAACCAAGATAATGAATTGTCTCCCTGGTCGGTCACCCATCACTTTGAAATACCAAAAACAACTTGGCAAGCCCAATGGATCCGACCACATAATCCGCAAAAGAAAAATCAACCATTTCAGGTAGGCACTCAGTTCACACTCAGTAAACACGTTACCCGAGCCGTTCTGTGTGCAACTAGTCTGGGACTATATTCAGTATCACTCAACAAGAAAAAAGTGAGTACGGATTATTTTCGGCCTGGTTTCACTGACTACAACCACCGCTTGCAGTACCAACGCTACGATGTAACTGAGGTATTACAAAAAGACAATGATCTGACTTTCATTGTTGCTGATGGCTGGTATTCTGGCAACTACGGTTGGGATCATGCAAAGGATAAATTTGGCAACCGAACAGCATTACTGGCACAGTTGGAAATCACCTATGCTGACGGTACCCAAGAGACCCTTGGCACAAACTCCCAGTGGCAGCTACTGGCATGTCCGATCCAAAGTGCCGATATTTATCAGGGCGAAGTGATCAACTATCACATTTCCCCGACTGTGCTTGGTCATCCGGAGGAAATCGCATATCCGACGACGTCGCTATGTCTTCAACAAGGACCAAGCGTGCGGAATATTGCTGTTCTTCCCATTAAGAAAATTCTGCGCCAGAGCAACGGTACTGCAGTCATTGATTTCGGTCAAAACATGGTGGGGTGGCTCAAGATACATGTCCACGGTCAGTTTTCACCCCAAGTCACCGTGTGGCACGCAGAATTCTTGGAACACCAAGTTGCATTCTACACCGACAATCTTCGAGGCGCACAGGCAACCGATCATTACACATTATCCCCAGAAACCAAGATTCTCGAACCCCATTTCACTTACCACGGCTTTCGGTACGCAAAAATCAGCGGATTAACGAAGCCGCTCGCGCTCACTGACGTGGAGGGTATTGTACTATCTTCAGACATGCCTGTTACCGGTACATTCCGTTGTGACAATGATAAGCTTAATCGCCTCCAACAAAATATTGAATGGTCGCTTAAGGGGAATTTCTTCGATATTCCCACTGATTGCCCACAACGAGATGAACGGCTTGGCTGGACCGGAGACGCCCAAATATTTGGACCAACGGCCAGTTATTTGCGGGACACTCTTGGCTTTTATAAAAAGTGGTTGACTGATGTTGCCTTAGATCAATCTGACCAAAATGGCGCAGTACCGCTAGTAGTTCCTGATACTTTGAAAGGCATGCTGAGTGAGGGCCAAATGAACACCACGACTGGGTGGGGGGACGCGGCAACGTTTTTGCCATGGCTGTTGTACCGCGTATACGATGACTCATCGATTCTGGCAACGCAATACAACAGCATGAAAGCTTGGGTTAATTACATGATGGGGCGCGGTGGAAATCCGTATTTGTGGGACACAGATATCCAGTTGGGCGATTGGTTAGCGCTTGATTCGCCAAATCAAGAAGCTGATCCAGTACTTGGCGCAACTGACCCGGCGCTGATCGCAACTGCATTTTACAGTCGCTCTGCTCAAATTGTGGCCATGAGCGCCAAGGTCTTGGGAAATATGCAGGATTATGCATTTTACTCTGATTTGCATCAAAAAATTGTCAAGGCTTTTCATGCGCGGTTCCTGGATGCCAATGGTGCTGTAACGTCCAACACCCAGACCGCTAATGCGTTGGTATTAAAATTCGAACTAGTTTCTGGTCGAGCAAAGCAGAGGGCAATCACGAACCTGGTAGCCCGCATCGCCCAGCATCACGATCACCTTGTTACTGGCTTTCTTGGCACCCCATATGTGTGTGAAGTCCTGGCTGACAACGGCTATCAAGAGCTTGCTTTCAAACTTCTATTCAACGAAGATTACCCGTCATGGCTTTATGAAGTCAATCATGGGGGTACCACCATCTGGGAAAGATGGAACGCAGTGCAAGACGACTACACCATGAACCCTGATGGTATGAATTCGTTGAACCACTATGCCTACGGCGCAATTGGCAACTTCATGTACCAATATCTTGGCGGGATTCGTTCACGAAAACCGGGTTACAAAGAAAGCTTGATTTATCCGTTATTACCACCGGCTGACAAAGTGAACGCCGTAATGGCGCAGTACAACAGCGTGAACGGATTGATTCAAAACTCCTGGCGGCGTACCGGAAAACAATTCACTATGGACACAACGATTCCCGATAACACGAATGCAACTATTGTGCTGCCTACTGCTGCCCAAAAGCAAGAATTTCTGAAAACACTGAAGCACCGATATGCTGGAATTACTGTTGGTTTAGCAGACCAGATAACCACCACCTTTATGGGCGAGCAGTATCCGTTAGGCCCAGATTTCGAGCGTTCATCAATAACCCTCGGCGGTGATGAACTCATTCTGACAGTCCCTGGCGGAACATATCATTTTGAATATCAATTGCAATAAGGAGGAGCAAAATGAATAAACAAGCAAAGATTCAGGACAATCAACTTGTCAATGAATACCGGCCATTGGCAATTGCGGCCGGTTTAGGTTCCATGCTCGGTTCCGGAATTATTATTGGCTTATCAACGACTCTGGCCGTCTGGCAAGATGGTCTTCAACTCACAAATTCTCAAGCCGGTATGCTTTCTGGTATTTTGACACTGATGATCGGCTTTGGTTCACTATTCGGTGGCCGAATCGCCGAGGCCATTGGTTTGATTAAATCTTTCAACTGGATTAACTTTTTCTACGCCCTTGGTGTCGGTATGTGCGTGTTTGCCAACAATTTTGCGGTATTAGCCATTGGGCTCGGAATCGCTGGTGTTACTTCTGGGTTGGATTTACCAGTATCTTTGGCCGTTATCTCCCGAGATTCTCCAAACAAGACCGTCAACAATAAACTGGTTTCCTTTACCCAAATTTTCTGGCAACTTGGAACTTTCATCTCTTCCGTTGCCGCATTTATTGTTTCAAAAGTCGGCGGCGCTACTGGGGCTCGCATTGTTTTCGGCGTACTCACTGTAATCGCAATCGTCGCTTGGCTCTGGCGGACATTCTCCGCGACTTTCCGGCGTTTTCACACCGCTGGCAGCCAACGCTTAGTTGCTGACGCTCAAGAGGCCCACTCACAAGCAAACAACGCCTCCGTCACAGATGTATTACTTCACCAGGGCGGCGGAAAGTTCATGAAGTATTTTTTGCTGATCATGGTTTATTATTGTTTATGGAATCTACTTGCCAATACGTGGGGGCAATTTGGGACCTTTATGCTGCGGAAAGCAAACGCATCGCAAAGCTTAGCAACCGGCGCAGGCTTAGTCATCGCTTTCTGTGTATTGGGGGTTGTGGCGTTCTTTTCTAAAGTTTCTGCGAACAACAAGAACCGCATGCAGTCTTTCGTCTTTGGCGCCGTTGTGACATTCATTTCATTCGTTTTACTCGGCTTTGCCGGCACCAAGGTTTGGGGTATCATCGCTGCACAGTTTGCCTATCAAGTAGGCGCATCGCTTGCCGGTGAGGCCATGTACAAAGTTTGGACCCAAGAATCCTTCCCAATCGCTGTCCGCTCTTCCATTCAAGGTATTATTAACGGTGTTTCACGGCTGCTTTGCGCCGTATTTGCTGTCGTTACCCCCGCATTAGTAATGCCCGATCGAATCAATACCACCATGTGGATATTTGCAGTGGTCGTTGTGATCTATTCTTTTGTGGGCATTTGGATGAGCCATACACAAGGAAAATATGGACTGCACGGTTTGAGTCTGTAATCGTCGTATACTATCTATGACTTCCACTTGCTTTTATCCCCATCAATGGGTATTCTAAAGTTATCAAGTGAGCACATTATAGAAGGGACTGTGGCTGATGAAAAACAATCGAACAGGAACCACCCTCAAATTAGCCACAGTTCAGCGCTCACCTTCCGGGCAGCGTTAAATTCCGATCATTATTATGATGCGTTAAATGATGAGCGGCGTGAATCGTGATGATTTGCGCCGCTTTTTGCGTGCGGCGCCGGGGGTCCCTGACCGCACGGACTGCAAACCCGTGCATTCCGCTGCTTACTTCTCAAGTTGCTGATCCGTTATCGAATTTGAGAAATGAGGAATGCTTCTATGTCTTTACTGCATTATTTTGGCCAGCGCCGCGGGCGCTTGGCCCTCGTCATCGCGATTATCGTGGTCAACGCCGGGTTGCTGACGCTGGGCGGCATCGGCAGTGCCACCGCGCTGACCGTGATCGTGAAGCGCCAAGCCGGGCCCTTCTTTGCCTGGGTCGGCGTCACCATCGCCGCTGATTTAAGCTACGCGGTGCTGCTTTATTTTCAGACTGTCCAAAAAACGAAACTCACCCAGGAAATCGACACGCTGATTCGAGCCAATGTTGCCCAGCGCCTCGGCGCCCAGGATTATGCCGGTTTCCACCACGAAACCACCGCCACGTATACCTCGTGGCTGACGAATGACATCAACACGATCAACGAATACGGCATCGGCGATCTGCTCATGATCATCCAGCAAATAGCCGAGATCATTTTCAGCGGTACCACTCTATTCTTCTTCCACTGGAGTCTGCTGGTCACCGTCCTGGTCTTTGCCGCGGCGATGGTGATCTTCCCCCGGGTCTTCAAGACCTGGATGGACCGGACTTCACTGGCCCGCACCAAGGCCAACGAGCGGCTGGTCAACGTGCTGGAAGACATGCTGAACGGGTTCGACACCTTATTCATGACCAATCTGACTAAAGTCTTGGCGGAGAAAATCGTGGCCGCCTCCCGCGATGTGAATCACCACTACATCGCTTTCGGCCGGGCCAGCGGGGCGATGTACGCCAGCACCAACGGCCTGTCCTTTCTCAGCCAGCTGCTCCTGCTAGCCCAGGCCGGCTGGCTGATCCTGCGCCGGCTCACGCCCGTCGGCGCCATCAGCGGCGTACAGTACTTCGGCGGGACGATTTTCGCCGAGCTCAGCGGGATTGCCTTCAACTGGCGGGAATTCCGCTCGGTGGGGCCGATCATGGATAAATTGGCCAGCGCCGGGACCAAACCAGTCCCGGGACCGCCCGCTGATCCTTGGCCGGCACGGCCCACCGCGCTGCAATTGACCGACGTTACCTACGGTTATGCCGATCGGCCGGAAAAAGTGCTGCGCCATGTATCACTGACGATTCCGGTCGGCCGCAAACTCATCCTGACCGGTGACTCCGGTACCGGCAAGTCCACCCTGCTGGGCATCATCAGCGGGCAAATCACCCAGTACACCGGGGACGTCACCCTGAATGGTCAGAATTATCGCGACTTGTCTCAAGGCACCCTGCATGACCAGTTGGCCTATGTGACCCAGGAACCGTATATTTTTAATGCAAGTTTCACGTGGAACATTACGCTGGGCCGGTCCGTCTCGGCGACGGAGCTGACCCAGATTTTGCAGCACGTCGGCCTGACCCCCTTCGTTGACGGCTTGCCCCAAGGTCTAGACACCATTTTGACTCATAACGGCACCGACCTGTCCGGCGGGCAGAAACAGCGGATCGCGCTGGCCCGTGCTCTGGTGAGCGGCCGGCCGATTCTGCTCTTGGATGAAGCCACGTCCGCGCTGGATAAGGATGCCAGTCTGGCCTTGGAGAAAAGCCTGCTGACGATGCCGGGATTGACGATCCTCATGGTGACCCACCACCTGCGGCCGGAGATCGCGGCGTTGGCGGACCAGGTAGTCGCCCTGAACGACATTAACCAGTAATCAAAAATCGAAGCCGGACTCTTTTCAAGTCTGACTTCGTTTTTTTAGTTCAAAAAGGAACAGTCTATTCTGTTAATCCTGCCGCCGCTTACGATCGGTCAAGGTCCAGCCGAAGACTAAGGACATCGCCATCAGGGCCGCGCCTACCGCCATCAAGCCGGTGCTGCGGTGTTCCCCGGTTTGCGGTAACTGCGTGCGTGCCATCTGGTGTCCAGGAAGCGATACGACCTGGCGCAGTGTCCGCCGGCTGCCCCGCACTTGGCCAGCCTGCTGGGTGTTGCTGGTCAGATTAGACCAGTGACCGCCCTGGCTGTCATGCTGGCCAGTTTGTCCGCTGGTGGTCGGCGTGCCGGGTTTGCTCGGCTGACCAGGAGTCACTGGTGTGCCGGGTTGCCCCGGTTGACCTGGTTTGCTCGGCGTTCCCGGCTGATCTGGGGTCGTCGGCGTACCTGGTTTATCCGGGGTACTCGGTTCCCCTGGCGTACTCGGCTCACTCGGCGTCGTCGGCGTGCTAGGATCGTCTGGCGTACCCGAACCGGGGCCGCCTGGTGTGCCCGGTGTACTCGGCGCTTTGGGCTGATTCAAAGTAATCGTGGGGGCCCCTTGGATCGTTGTATCCGGCGACTGAAAGTCTGGTGTAACCGGTGTTCCTGCAAGATAGGCCGGTCCATTAGCGGTCACCCCGGCGGTCACGGTTGGTACCGGCACTGCCTTAGCCGTGTCATAGGATGCGACCGGCGTTAACTGCAAGGTGGGGGTGACAAATGTCTTAACCGCAGTCGCGCCAACGGGATCAGGTTTTGGAATCAACTGATCCGAGATTCCGGTCGGCAGATAATAGAAGTATATATACGTGTTTTGCGATGGATCGCCGGAAAGCATCAATCCATTTTTAACCATTTCCTGTTCGGCATTCTCGTCGGTAAAAGCATAGAGCTGGCTTGTATGCTTTAAATTCCCTTTTAAATTAGAGGCTTGATAAATTCCATAGCCCGCCAAATAATACTTCTGCCCATTGTCCGCCGTATATTCGGGCGTCAGAGTAAAACTGGAGGGATCGTAATCAGCTTTTGTCCAACCGTTAGTAAATAATTGGTGGATCGCCGTAGCCGCCAGCTGATGTCCTTTGCCATCGTCAACAAATGTATACTGATTGGGCTTAAAGGAATCATCCCGCTTATACACACTTTTGCCCTTATTTGACGACAACACATCGGCCCAAGTACCTGAGGCCAGGATTACCATTGACTGCACAGTCTGTGGTCCATCTGTATAATCGTCCTGTGCGGGGTGTGAACCGTCGGTACTGAAGTTTCCAATCTTCTTCAGACTGGCCAATGCCGTTGCATTTTGATCCGGATCGGCGGCCATACCGGCTAACGTGTTGATCAGCTTTTGAAACTGAACAGTAAAGCCATCAGTGCCTTCCAAACTGGTCTTTAAATTGGCGGCATCCGCGGCGACCTGGTCTGCATCAGCCGGATCGCCAGTGGCAATTTTATCCTTGGCGGTGGCGTTATAAGCCGCCACGGCCTTGAGATACGCATTAACCAGATACGCGTAGCTGGCCTTGGTCGGGTCTTTGGTCACCCCGGCGGTGGCATAATCTTGGTCAGAATAATTCGGCGTTGTTTTGTCCACTTGCTGTTGCGTGTAAGTCTTGCCATAATCGGCGGCCTTTGTTTCAGAAGTGAAGGTCGTCGTCGTACCGTTGATCGCATCAATATACGCATAATCCTTCTGAGTCAGATCATTCCCATCATTCTGCAACTGCGGATAGAAGAAAGCCCAGCGGCCATCTTTCTGTGCTGCAGAGATTTCATTATTCCAATTATCGACAGCGGCTTGTTGAGCGGAGGCGGCTTGATTAATTTGATTAATTTTTGTTTGCAGGTCTTTCGCTGTGGCCCCGATCATTTGCATCGCCTGGAGCTGGTCGTTGTTCTTTTGCATAATCGTTTCGTTTTGCGCCGGCACTGTATCGGTCCCGGTACCTGTAAAGTCGTTTTGCAGTTTGGTGATACTATCTTGAAATTGATTCCAGGTACTCTGCGGATCCGCGGAATCATAATCCGGGGCAACCGCCTGGACTGGCTGGCCGGTCTGATCAGCGTAATCTTTAAGTGCCTTCTGATATTTGGCGAGCGCCTCTTTGTACGCGCCGTTGTCTGCCTGAAACGCTTTGACTGCATTTGCCAAGGCGTTCTGGGCGTCAGTGACGGCCTTTTGCTGGGCTTGCAGATTCTTTTGGGTGCCTGCAGCGGTCTGGCCCTTGTTGACGCCCGTCACGATGGCGTTGTAATGATCGACTGCAGTTTGCCAACCGGCCACGGCCCCGCCCAGGTCGGCAAAGGTCCCTTTGGCCTGATTGTAAGCGGTGTTGGCCGTTTCGTATTGGTTATGGGCATTGTTCTGCACCGCCGCTTTAGCAACCTCGTCTTTAAATTGGTCATAATCCTTCTGTGATGGATTCTTAGTGGGATCTGCCGGCGCAGCGGCATCGGCATTCGTACCCACTGGCGTGATCTTTTGTGCCGAATCCGTGGTGGTATCGTTATACACCGTGACATTGGAATTGTAGGCCGTTAATGCATCATCATAGGCATTTTTGTAATCGTCCAAGGTGCGGCCGGCGGCGTCTGGCGCGGTTACGGCGTGCTTGGCGGCCGCGGTATCACCCTGGTTGGCACTATCGACAGCTTGCTTGATCGCCGCATTCAGCTGATCAGCGGCCGTCTTTAACTGCTTTTGCGCCGCCGCCAACGCCTCAGCTGCAGCGTAATTGGCTTGACCGTTTTTGACTTTGGCTAAAATGGTGTTCACTTGGGTGGTATAAGCGTCCACCAGCTTGTTGTAGTTGGCCAAGGTTGCGGCTTCATCCTTGCTGCCCACTTGGACTTTGTCAATGGCACTCGGTTGCGGCTGATTCGGTAAATTCTTGAGCGCAGCTTGGTAAGCAGCGACCACCTCATCCGTATTGACTTTGGTCCCGGTGAAATCGCTGGACGCTTTGGCTAAATCGTTCAGTGCGGCGTTGACTTGCGTCAGCCAAGCCGTGTCGTTGGGTTTCGGATCTTTCAGCAGCGCCTGCAGTGCTGCCGCACTTTGGTTGGCCTTGGCGGCTAGCGCGTTGGCGTGGTCGGTTTTATCCTTGGCGGTTTGATAGTCGTCATCAGCGGTCTTCTTCGGATCGGCTTTGGTATCCGTTTTGGTGTCAGTTTTGGCATCTTTGGCGTCAGTTTGGGTGTCTGCTTTCGTATTGGCCTTAGTCACAGCCTTTTTTTCATCTGTTTGTGCGGCCGGCTTTTGAGTCGTTGTTGTCGAATCGGCAGGTTTGTCCGTCGTCTTTGAATCAGTCGACTGAACATCGGCCGTCTTGCCGGCAGTCTGTGTTTGTCCAGTCCGATTAGTTGATTGCACGGTTGTTGCGGCATCTGTCTGAGCAGCTGTCTTTGATTGCTCCGATGCCGGTGTCTCAACGGTCGTCTTGTCTGAAACTGATGTATCAGTTTTTATTGCAGACTTAACCACCGTTGCATTTTCCGCCGTTTTCGCGCTATCTTGTGCTTTCGTCTCTGCTGTCGGCGCACCGGCTGCTGTTTGTGTCTTTGCTTGATTGACTTGTGCTGCCGTTTTAGCCGCAGTACCATCCTGCTGGTCCGCTTTCACCTTAGCGACCGCTTCACTCGTCTGCGGGTCAGTCACCGCCGCCTGAACAAATTGCGGCTTGCCTGCCAGGACCAAGCCGAAGCTCATCATCGCCACGCCGGCCACGATCCAGCGCTTCCCGGCTTTGTACATCTTGTAATGCAGCTTAATATCTTGGTCAAAACGATTCTGATTCCTCATTTTAAACATTCCATATCCTCCCCAGAACGTTGATCCAAAAATATGTACAATTTACGCGATTATATTCAATGCATCGTCTCATTCTTAGGTTAGCATATCCATTTTGGTGAATATATCAACCTGAGACAAAAAAATTGCTCTGATTTGACACGCTACACCAGTTCGCCTTGGCGGGTAAAAAAAGACACCATCCCAGAATCTGGAATGGCGCTATTTTAGTCGGAAACAAATCCGTTATTGTTTTGGTTTATCCTTACCCGATGGTCCGGATGCTTTCTCCTTTGCCGCGGCTTCAATCGCCGCCACCACCGGCTTATTCCCGGCCTGCTGGGTCAGCGATCCATTAATCAGCTCCGCAAAATCGATCCCCGTCGCTTCTTTAACCATCGCAAACGTCTTGGTCAGCCCTGTCACGCCCGCATTACCAATACTGTCGTCACCCGCGCCGCTGAATTGGACGATCTTATCGACATTCGCATACGGTGCCGTGAGCGCGGTGGCAATCTCTGGCAGCTTATCAATGATCATTTGCAGCTTACCAGCTTCGTTCATCTTGGCCAGTGCCTCAGCCTGCTTCTCCGTACTCTCGGCTTGGGCCAACCCGACCTGCCGAATCCGCTCAGCTTCCGCCTTCCCGAGCTTCGCAGTCCGTTCGGCATCGGCGTCCGCCTGCAGCTTGATCTGTTCCGCTTGAGCTTCGGCCTGAGCAATTTGTCGGGCCTTCTCCGCCTCAGCGGACTGCTTCGCCACATACAGATCCGCGTCCGCCTTGGTGTTGCTCTCGGCCTCGTATTGTTTCCGCTTCAGATCGGCTTCTTTGGCTTGGATGGCAATGTTCTGCTCCTGCTCGGCGATGTCTTTACCCTTTTGCGCCAGCATTGCGGCTTTTTCCGCATCGGCCTTGGCCACTTCCTGTTGTTTCTGGTAGTCGGCCATCTTCAAGGACTTTTCCTTCTGGGCGTCCGCAATCTCGGTCTCCCGCTCCAGTTCGGCCTTCGTGGCTTCCTGCTCAGCACTGGCTTTCTTGATCCGCACTTCCCGATCGGCATTGGCCTCGGCGATCTGGGCTTCCTGCCGGACTGTTGCAATCTGAGGTTTGCCTAGACTCTCAATGTAGCCATTAGAATCCTTGATTTCCTGCAAGGTAAACGAAATGATCTGGAAACCCATATTTTCAATATAATCGGACACTTGACCCTGGACTTCCTGCGAGAACTTCTCCCGGTTGCCCAGAATTTCTTCCACCGTCATCCGGCCAATGATGTCCCGGGTACCGCCTTCCAGGACGGCGGTCAGTTCACTGATGATTTCCTGTTTCTCTTTGCCCAGGAATTGTTCCGCCGCGGTGGCAATCTCTTTCAGCGAGTTGCCCACCTTAACGTTCACGGCCCCCGTCACGGCGATGGGAACTTGTTGCTGGGAGTTGATTTCCGGCGTTTCGATCTGGATCTGCAAGGACGACATGCTCAATTCCTTTGCCGATTGCAGCACCGGGATCAGAAATGTCCCGCCGCCTTGGATGATCTTGATGCGTTTTGACCCATTGGGATCCTTGTACACATTCTTGCTGCCGAGCAGTGCACCGGAAATAATCAGTGCTTTGTCCGGCGACGGCTTCCGGTAGCGGGAAACCACGATGAAGAGCAATAGAACGATAATAACGACTGCCCAAATGACTGGGTTAGCAATGAATTCTTCGACCATGCGCATTATGCCTCCTTGTTTTGCAGATCTGCTTTGATGACATACAACACACCATCTTTTTCTTCCACGATGACGACCAGCGTGCCCTTTTCCAAACGTAAATTGGCCGCCCGTTCCTCCTCCCGGTATAATTTGGCGGACCGCAGATTCACCGTGCCCCCGGGAATCAGCAGGCTCACTTGGCCCTTTTGGTCTCCCTCAATGGGCACAGTGACTCGACCAATCAGGTCGTCATCGGGATGGGTGGCCAGCGATTTCTCTCGATTGCTGGTCAGCCGGTTCACGATGATGCCAAAGGGGATCAACAGGACGTTGATGAGTACGATCAGCACGAACAACACCGCCAGAATGGCCAACACTTGGACCCACCACGGCCAGGTCAGGAACATAGCTATGAGATTATTAATCGCTTCCACCCCCGTTTGGCTTAATCATACTGGACGACAGGGAAGAAAGCTAGAAAAATCATTCACAGGTTACCAACTGCTTTTCTTCCGTATAATAAGTGCTAACGGGCACTATTTATGAGAGGTGAAGAGTCATGTACAAACACGAAGTCGTCAGTGCCGATCCGGGCCTGCCGTTCAAAATTGTGATCCATCAGGGGCAAGAATCAGCCATTGTCCGCCACTGGCACCGGGCACTGGAGATTGACTACATTATTGCTGGCCGGGCGAAATACACCATCGCCGGCACTGAATTGGCAGCGGCACCCGGCGATGTCATTGTCATCAATACCAATGTCGTCCATGCCATCTTGGCGGAACCGTTGCGGCCGGCCCGGGCAGTGACCCTGCTTCTGCCCTATGACTGGCTGCGTCAGCAAATTCCAGATTATGACCAGTGGCGTTTTGCCGTACCCATCGGCAGTCAGCACCCGGGCCCGCCCCCTGCCGCTCTGAAGGCATTGCAAGCCGCATTGACTGATATCGATCAGACGGAAAACAGCATGCGCGATGCAACCATTCGTCGCCTGAACCATCTGCGCGATGTTTACACCATTTTGAGCCTCCTGATGACCCACTTTGCTGAGCCCGACAATTCAGCCAACACGCTGGCAACCGCGGCGAGTTTAGCACGGATGAGCAGCGTAATTACCTATCTCACAGAGCATGCTAACGAGCCCTTGACCTTGCCGGCAGTGGCCGATCAGGTACACTTGTCGGTCGGCTACTTGTCCCGAGATTTCAAAAAGCAGATTGGGGTGCCATTAATGACCTATTTGAGTCAGTTGCGGCTGCAAAATGCCTACGATTTGCTCACCAACTCCGATCTGCCCATTAGCACCATCACCGATCAGACTGGCTTTCCCAACGAGAAATCATTCCGCCAGCGATTCACCAAAACATACGGGCAACGGCCAAGCGCCTACCGTCAAAATTTACGGAGGTCAAAAATTGACCGTTAAGTCGGCAGAATACGCCCACTGTTTAAAGCGGTTCCACAATATACTCATTCTTGTAAGCGATTAACGCAGCTGTGCTTCGCAAGTTAAGGAGTGATTATATTATGACCCGTTCAAAGCCATCATCCATTTGGTTCAAGGCGGCCCTGCTGTCCATCTCCATGATGCTGATGATTGCGCCAAACATTGCGGCCGCTTTGCCGCTAATGGCCAAAACGTTCTCTGACCAATCCGCCTCAGCCGTTGACACCCTGTCTACGATTCCGAACTTAGGCATCATTCTGGGGATTGTGTTGGGTAATGTGCTCGCCACCCAGCTTGGGGCCAAGCGTACCGTCTTGACCGGTTTGGCCGTGGCCCTACTATCCGGGCTGGTACCCGTCGTCAGCAACAGTTATTACGTGGTCCTCGCTGCCCGCCTCATTTTCGGCATTGCCGTGGGTACGTTCAATTCGTTGGCCATCAGCCTCATTTCTGACTACTATCGCGGCGATGAATTAGCCGCGATGATGGGCTACCAGAGTGCTATTTCGTCTCTGGGCAGTTCCCTGCTGTCCTTCGCTGTCGGCTATCTGCTTCTCTTTGGCTGGCACGCCACGTTCCTCATCTATGTTATTGCCCTGCCGATCATGATCCTGTTCGGTCTGGTGATGCCCAATGATCAGCCGGCACCAGCGGCGAAAGATACCGCCCAGACCCCGAAAGCCAAGCAGCACATCAATGCTGCGGTGATCCTCATTTCGCTGCTCACGTTCTTCATCTATGTCTTCTTCATGGTGGTGACCATCAAGCTGGCCGGTCTGCTCACCGCGAACCATCTTGGTACCGCCAGTCAGGCGTCTGCTATTCTCGGCGGGTTTACCCTCGTAACCATGTTGATGGGCTTGCTGTTCGGCCGCATCTATAAACTGCTGCAAAATAAGATCCTGCCCCTCGGTTTCATCTTGATGGCCGTTGGCTTCTACTTAGTCAGTACAGTGAGCAGCCTCGCCATAGTAGCCGTTGGTACAGTAATCATCGGCATCGGCTTCGCCGTCAGTATTCCCTACATCTATACGATCATCAACGTGGCCGCACCAGCCAACTCTAAGAATCTGGCCAGTTCGGTCATGCTGATCATGACTAACGTCGGTGTCTTTCTCTCCCCGACCATCGTGAACGCGCTCGCCAGCTTGACCGGCAAGGATGAAGCCGCCGGCAGCATGGTTGTCGCCAGTATCGGTTTCCTGATTTTAGCCGTCATCGTCGCCGCCGTGGTTATCAGCCAAAAACGGACAAAACCAACTGTCCAAGAAACAAACTAGAAAGAGGTCTTGATCATGTTAGAAACAGCAACATCATTATTACCCACCGTCCCCGTTGTGAATACGAGTTATACGGCTAAATTAGTCCCCGGGCAGAAAGCGGCCGGCATTCTCGACCCCCACGCCAAAACGGAAATCACCCCTAAGGAAGCTGGTCAGCCGGCCGACCCCTCGGGTATTCCCAACGTCCAAGCTGCCCGGGCCGCGATGGGCTGGCCCACCGCCCACTATACCGTCCGCCATCCGTTGACGATTGAAAATACCCAATTGCATGGCGTTGGCGTACGTACTTATGTCCAAAAAGAACTGGCCGCCGACACACTGCCCGCAATCCTGTTTATCCACGGCGGCGGCTTCTTCGGCGGCAGCCTGGACAACGTGGAGCAGCCTTGCCGCCTGCTGGCCGATGAAGGCCGCGTCCGCGTCATTTCCGTGGACTATGGCTTGGCCCCGGAGCATCCCTATCCTCAGGATGTCATTGACAGCTACAACGTCCTCACGGCCCTTCACCATCAGGCCGCCGCACTGCATATTGATGCTCACCGCATCACGATCATGGGCGATTCTGCCGGCGGCAATCTCACCTATGTCGTGAGTCTGTTGGATCGGCAATTAGGCACCAACTACATTGCTAGTGCCGTAGCCCTGTACCCCGTCACGTATCAGGGGCATCGGCCTGTTTTGCGCCAGCAATTCGACGATCCAGCCCACTGGCAGCCGGCGCAGGACCAAGACCTCATCACCAATTATATCCGCGGCTTTGCCCAGAGCAGCCCGTTGATCGATCAATGGTATGTCGGGGACGCTGATCCAGAAAGTTGGTATATTTCACCACTGAATACGCCTTCTGAGCTGCTGGCTAAATTGCCGCGCACGCTGTTCATGGTAGGCGAGTTTGATCCGCTCCGTTTCCAGGGTGAAGCATTCTACAACAAGGTGAAGGCAGCTGGCGGCGATATTCGTTATATCCGGTATAACGGGATGGTGCATGCGTTTATGGATAAGGTTGGCGATTATGTACAAGCTGAGGATAGTTTGCGGGAGGCGCTGAAATTTATCGATGAGGAGTAGGAAAAACATTTAAAATTACCATGATGCTAAAGGAATCCGCCGAGCTCAGTAATCATACGAGCAAAGCGGATTCCTTTTAATTTACGCCGCCAACCGAAATCAGTCCGGCGCTAACGCTGAAGTGCTGACTTTGACCGCTGCATCTTTCGCCAGCAACAATCCGCCAACAATTCCGGCATCATTGCCTAATGCGGCATGAACGATATAATGCGCCAAATTGGGGGTCGTGACATATCCGCCCAAGATCTTAGAAAACTCGCTGCGAATCAAGGGAAATAATTCTGACCGATTAGACACACCTCCACCAAAAATAATGATGTCTGGTGATAAAGACAGCGTCGTTATCATACATGCCTGGGCGAGATAATTAGCTTCAAGCCGCCAAGCAAATGAATCAGTGGGAATATTTGCCCCTTTTAACCCCCACCGGCTCTCCATCGCTGGCCCGGAAGCCATTCCCTCCAAGCAATCACGATGATACGGGCACACGCCAGCAAACTTATCCTCATTGGAACGGCGCACCAGAATATGGCCGGCTTCTAAATTCCCCCGGCCGTCATACAACGCCCCATGATAGAGAAAGCCCATCCCGATGCCAGTCCCCACTGTATAATAGGCAACATTTTGGGCGCCGCGACCGGCCCCTAGTCGCTGTTCACCAACAGCGGCAATATTGACATCCGTAGTGAAAATGATTGGAATATCCTCGAAATGGCCTTTAAGTACACCAAGAAAATTGAACTCCTGCCACCCTGCTTTTGGTGTTGTTGTGATGTACCCGTAATGACTTGATTGGTTATCTAAATCAAGCGGGCCAAATGCGCCAACACCAATGGCTTCGATGTCGTACTGATCTAAAAAAGCAAAGACCCGCCTTAGCGTTTGTTGCGGATCCGTCGTCGCAATTCGAATCTTTTCCACGATATTAAGCTGGTGATCACTCACCGCACATACGAACTTAGTACCGCCTGCCTCAATTGCCGCATACATACAAAGACCTCCATTCAAAAATAAAGAGCCGCACAAAATGAAGTGCGGCTCAATCGTTGCTGATTCCTTATCCTAGAGTGAACCGTAATGTCACAATTTTATATGGCTTGAAGTTCACCAATACATTGCCATTTTCATCAGGCGTCAGCGCCTCCGCTTCCTGCTCGTTGAGATGAGCACGCTGTACCGCATCATACTTAAAGTGCGGTTTCAGCATCACGGTCCCCGTTGTACCGGTATAATCATGACACCGGACAATTAAATCGTTACCAGTTTCACTGATTTTAACAGCATCCAATGCAACAGGAGTTTCACTGTCCAATTCAAACAAGGGAGTTAATGAATCCTGATCAACGTCAGTCAGGAGGGCAACTGGGTCGTTCAGCTCCTCGCCAGCCTTTTCCACTTCACCGGTAATAAAGTCGCCTTCATGCGGCAGCAAACTGTAGGTGAATGTATGCTGGCCTTCATCAGCGGTCGTATCTGGATAATCGCCTGACTTGAGCAGCGTCAAAGACATTTGCTTGCCCTTGACCCGATAGCCATATTTACAATCATTCAATAATGCCACGCCGTAATCGCGCTCTGATAAATCCGCCCACTTGTGACCAACCGTTTCAAATTTGGCTTGATCCCAGCTCGTGTTATCATTCGTGGCGCGGGTGACGTTGCCATATTGAATATCATATCGGGCGCTGTCGGATACGATGTTTGTGTTGAATGCAGTGCGCAATAACACCTGTCGTTCATGCCAGTCAACGTCGGTAATGAAATCAATGCGCGGAGAGAATGCATACAACCGGATAACTTGCGTCATCGTTGATTGGCCGAAGGCGTAGTGGACTGCCAAATCCACAAACAGAGGATTATTCTCAACGACATCCACCGATTGCGCCTGTAACTGCTTCGCCTTTTCAGGATAATCAACATCAATATTCCAATTATCGTAGTCTAACGGCCGGTCCTCATACAGGGTCAGTACGTTGCCGCCCAACGTCGTATCCAGAACTTCCCGGTGATTGCGAATATCTGTAATTGAAGTCAGCAGTCCCGTGGCATCATAAGTGACTTGATAATACGAAGTGCGCACTGTGTTGTTGCTCACCACGGCTGTCTTCTGTTGCGGCGGCGTTTTCCCAGTTACGACGGCACTGCCCAGCGCGGGGATAGTTGCCAAAGCATACGCACCATTGGCCGTATTAACCGCGCCATCCCGGTCAGCATCAGATAACTTGATCAGCGTTTCAACATCCCATGGCAAAAAGTTGCGGGCAACGACTTGGCCGGTCTGCGACGTCGTCACTTGCTGATTGAGTTTAGCTTCTAAATCAGCCACCCCGGCAAACAACTGCTTGAATTCTTCCCGAGCATCATCATACACTTCATGAATTGCAGAACCCGGCAGGATATCATGGAATTGATTGCGCAGCAAGATGATCCATAAGTCCCGAATCTCTTGATGCGGATACGGGACGTCCTGCTCAACATAAGCCGTCGCATAACTCATTTCCAACCGACGCAGCGCATATTCTGCTGTTCGGTTCCACTTCTTGATGTTCGCCTGCGACGTATACGTTCCCCGATGATATTCGAGATACAATTCGCCGTCCCATTCAGCGACTGGTGCATCAGTGTGGTGCAGTTTATCCTGCAATCGGGCAAAGTAATCATCCACTCGACCATTCTTCACAGTGGGCATGCCAGGCAACTGATTAATAATATCGATATTCTTAATTTGTTCCCGAGTCGGGCCGCCACCACCATCGCCATATCCATAGCTCAGCAGCAAATCATCATTAATCTGCTTGTCAGCATACACATGATACGTCCCCAACACAGTCCGCGGTGTAATATCACCATTGTACGTATAGCGCCATTGCATCGGATCATTAAAGTCAGCTTCTGATTCTACCGTGGTGATGAAATGGGTCAATACCCGTGAGCCATCAATTCCTCGCCAGTAAAAGGTGTCATGGGGCATGCGATTCGTATCATTCCAACTGATTTTGGTCGTCATAAAGTTGGGGATGCCAAACTCTTGCAAGATTTGCGGTAAGGCAGCTGAATAGCCGAATACATCAGGTAGCCACAGCACATGCTGTTTGGCATTCAGTTTGTCGTGGAAATACCCCATGCCGTATAGAAATTGCCGGGTCAGCGACTCTCCGCTGGGCAGGTTGGTATCCGGTTCTAACCACGTTGCCCCATCAGCTTCCCAGCGGCCTTCTTTGATCCGTTGGAGAATTTGCTTGTACAAGTCGGGATAATCAGCTTCCAGGAATGCATAATCCTGCGGTGTGGACTGAAAGAACTGATAGTCCGGATATTCTTTCATCAACTCTAAAACCGTAGAAAATGACCGAGCAATCTTCTCCCGTGTATGGCGTAAACGCCAAAGCCACGCAACGTCGATATGCGTATGGCCCACTGCAGTGATCGTATATTGCTTCTTTTGATTGGCATGCTCTTGGATGAAGTGCTGAATGTGCGTCAGTATTTCTTGGCAAGTTTCGCCGATTGTCGCACTTGTTTCTTGCGCCCAATCAAAAGTTCGAAACGACTGGCGCACCACGCTGATGTAATCATATTTCAAGGGCTCGTCGGCATCCATTTCACGGATCACACCGACCATATTCCACAGATAGTCGTAACAATCCACCACGGTTTGATTAATGATACCGGCCTGCAGTGCGCGCAACACATAGTGCTGGATAACCGGCGCACCGCCGCCCTCCAAACCAGTCCATAGTTTGATGGCCACATCCAACGTCTGGCCGCTAAAGGTATGGTCGAGATACATGTCTTCATGGTTGCTGTCTACCGCTTGCTGGGGGTCGCCGTTTAGGAAAACCAAGCCTTCAAAACCGGAGTTGTTACCGCCGCCTGTGCGGCCTAAGTCCATGTGCATGACATAGTGCTGATTAGCAGAATACTGTGGTAATGTGAGTTTGAAACGTAACCAATAATATCGATCACGTCCCTCCCAGTGGTCACCAATCGCAACTGGCCGCCATTCCGCATTCTCAGGCAGCCAACGTTTGTCCTCACGCTTGTCTTCCGTGATCTCAAGGGCATCTACCGACTGAAAGTCCCGATAGAAATACTCATGCAGATACCCGAGCTGCTGGCCGGCTTTTCGCAAAAACGTCGTTTCATCTAAAGTCATTACACTCTTCCTTCCTCACACTATTTCACTGCACCGCCAAAGCTGAACCCCTGAGACATGTACCGTTGCGCAAAGGTGTACAGGATGACGACCGGCAGTGTGTACAGCACGGAGAACGCTGCCAGTTGGCCGTAGTTGACCAACCCGTTGTTGCCAAAGAACTGGAAAATTGTAACTGATGCGGGCAGCTTTTCTGGTGATGTGATCAAAATGAACGGTACGAAGAAGTTGCCCCATGAACCTGTGAATGTGAAAATACCAATTGTAAAAATTCCCGGCAGCATAAGCGGTAAAACAACTTTTCGCACCCCTTCCCAGACGGTTGATCCGTCGATCCAGGCTGCTTCCTCCAACTCATGCGGCACTGAGTCCATGAAGTTCTTCATCATCCAAATACCATAGGGCAAACTGGTGGAAATCATAAATACTGTTGTGGCAATCAACGAGTTCTGAAACTTCAGGTATAGAAACATCTGATAGACCGGTACGATTACCGCTGTCATCGGTAATGATGTCAAAAATAAGATCGACAGCAGGAACGGCTTCTTCCAAGGCAACGGATACCGCGATAATGGATAGGCCGCTAAGACACTGATCAAAACCACGAAGATGGCTTGAAAACCAGAAACCAGCAATCCGATACCGAATGACCGCATAATATTGCTATCGGTCAAAATCGCCATAAAGTTAGCCAGCGTCGGTTGTTTGGGCAGTTGAATTGCTTGAATGGCGTGCGTATCAATGGACGAGAACAACATCCAAAGGAGCGGCAACAGGAAGAGCAGCGCAATGCCTGCCAGAACAACGTATTGAACAATACGTACGGTTTTGTTTTCTCTCATCATGTTGAATCACACTCCTTCTAAATTTTGACCTTGAGGATCTTCATATACAGGAGGCTGGCCAATGCACCAATGAGTAACAGCACCAAGGAAATTGCAGTTCCGTAACCCAATTGGTAACTGACAAACGCCTGCTTGTACATGAAGACGGGCAAAGTACTCGTTGCATTTTCTGGCCCACCGCCAGTCATGGTGTAAATCAAAGAGAATACACCCAATGTTTGTAATGTGACCAGCATAATATTGGTCGCAATGGTTCCCTTAACCATGGGAATAGTGATTCGGGTAACCAATTGCCAGCGGGTCGCGCCATCCATCACGGCCGCTTCTTCCACTTCTTGGGGAATATCATCTAATGCCGTCTGGAAAACCATCATAGAAAAGGCGGTACCACGCCAAACGTTGGCGATAATGATGCTGACCATAGGGAAGGTGTAGAGCCAAGCAACTGGTTTCATTCCCAATAAATTGTGGGCCAGCATATTCAAGGTGCCGTTATCGCCAAGGAAGGCCACCCAGCAGAAACCAACAACAACTTCCGGAGTCACCCACGCGGCAATAATAATCAACCCAATAATTCGTCTGAATGTCTTGTTCTTCCCCCGCATCATGAAGGCAATGAGGAAGCCGAAGAAACATTGCCCAATGACCGCGGAAAAAAGGACAAAGACGATCGTATTCCAGATGGACGTAGCCAGGGCAGGATCCTTAAACATTTGCAGATAATTCTGAAAGCCGATAAAGTGCAGCGACGATGCGGCCTCCCCCGTCAATGATAAATTAGTCAGGGAAAATACCACGGTCAAAATCATCGGTGTTAGAAAGAATATCAACAACAGAATCATACTGGGCAGCATCAGCCAAACTGATAGCCGCCGCTCAGTCTTCTGCTGCTGTGTTTTATGCGGCTTATTTTTAATGACATTTGAAGCGTCCATAGCGTACACCTCCAATTTGTAAAAAAGGTGCGGCCAGCACTTTCTCGGGCCACACCTCGCACTCTCTACTTCTGCGTATCTGTGTTTGAATCGCCGACAATGCCTTTCACGTCAGTTGCATACTTAGCAGCGGCGTCGCTCGGTGATTTCCGACCGGCAGCTACCGACTCAACCATTTGCTGGATTGCAATCGATACCTTAGGGTACAAGTCGTTCTTGGGCCGGAAGTGAGCATTCTGCAGAGCCTGAGTGGCCTCTTTAATAAACGGCTTCTTCAAGTATTCAGGATCTTTGGCTGCGTCATCACGAACTGTCAACGTACCTTCCTGCAATGCCCGAGTCACTGCTAGCTGCTTTGTATTCATGGCTTTCATCACAGTCCAAGCGGCCTTCTTGTTCTTTGAATTCTTAGGTAATGCCCAAGACCAGCCGCCAGCCATTGTTACGTATCCGGGTTTCTGTCCTTTCTCTGTCGGCATCAAGTTGAAGGCCAACACCTTAGTCATATTAGCGATGGGTGCTGCGCCATCCTTGGACCAATTCCCTGTGTTCCAGATACCATCCATGGCCATCCCCACCTGATTCTTGGGAATCCGATCTTGGAAGATCGTAGAACCGTAATTACTGCTCATGACAACAGACAAACTTGGCCCGGTTTTATCCTTGTTGTAAATCTGGTTAATAAAGTTCAATGTGGCCAGGATGCCCTTAGAATTGACATTCCACTTCTTAGTTTTTTCGTTGTATAGTGTTTCTCCAGTACCGTAGAGCAACTGTTCAAATGTTTGCATCGATACAGATTCGCCGTTGGTCGTCGAAACACCCATGGCGAAGGGAATAACATTCGGCTGCGTTTGCTTAATCTTCTTAGCGGCAGTGAGAATATCGGCCCAACTCTTCGGTGCCCAATCGGCAGCTAATCCGGCCTTTTTTGTCACTACTAGGTCAGTCCAGATACCACGGGCATCTGTCGTTCCCGGAATACCATACTGTTTGCCGTCAGAACCTTGACTGCCTTTCTTCAAAGCAGCCGTGAACTTATCCCAGTCGGACCATTTTGCCACATAGGAATCCAATGGCTCCAAGTAGCCGGCCTTAGCATCCGCTGGCAGAATGAACGTATCTTCGTTGACAATATCCGGTGTGGTATCTGCGGACTTCATTGCCAGATCCAGCTTAGAGAAATAATCGCCTTCTGACGCGTTGATTGGTTGCAGCGAAATCTTGATTTTTGGATTCTTCTTCTCGAAATCAGCAATCCACTTTTTGGAATAGATCCGGTACATGCTGTCGCCCTTACCTGTTGCCCGCCAAGCGACTTTAACTGTTGTTACCCCATCTGAACTATTGCTTGAACCCGAACCGCACCCGGCTAAAAGTGCAACGCTGGTAAAAATGCCAAGAGCAAGTGCCCATTTACTTAGCTTCATGATTGATTCCTCCATAATTGCATGCTTACTGTCTTGCCACCATTTGACCTGTTTTATATGTCATTTATTCCCCCTTCTCTATATTAATTATTCTAACGGTCTTTTCAGGTTAGAAATTAGGCTTGCAAAAAGGAAATGTCAACGCTTACACTGATATATGAGCTATTGTACTTGATTTTATGTCATTTAGTAGTATGCTACTTAGAAACACCTCTAGGGGGAGAGTCACTATGGAGTATTCAACATACAAGCCGCTTTACGAACAAATCTTTGAAGATCTGAAGACTCAAATCAACGCCGGCCACTATCCGATCGGCGAAAAGTTGCCGCCCGAAAAAACACTCATGGGTACTTATAAAGTAAGCCGTATCACCGTCCAAAAAGCTGTCAATTTGTTGGCCTCCGAGGGCATCGTCACCCGCCGGGCCGGCGTGGGGACCACCGTTCTTAAGAAAACAGAGCTTTCGCCGCACAAAAAAATGCTCGGCGCTATTTTGCCGGGCATCTTGGAAAGCTTTGGTGCTAAATTACTGATTGGTCTCACGGACGCCGCAGCCAAAAAAGGCTATCCACTCATTATCAAGTTTTCTGGTGAAGACGAAGATCAAGAAAATCAATGCTTGCAAGAATTGCTTGACGCCCACGTCAAAGGGATCTTTATTAATCCGTTACAGCGGTCTTTTTATGACCCGCTGCTCATGCAACTTATTCTAAAGAAGTTTCCAGTAGTCGTTATTGATAAGCAGCTTGTCGGCATTGATGAAGTCTTCGCCGGGACTAACCATTTAGCGAGCGCCCGCCAACTAGCCCAACAAATCAGTGCCCTTGGTCATCAAAACATTTGCGTAATCGGATATCATGACGTTTCTAATTCCACTCTAGCTATTCGGCAGGAAGCATTCTCCCAAGTATACGCTACAACCGATTATCCGCTGAAGGCCAGTGCGTTTGCTCATATCATTGAAACCACTTATGCCCATCACGACGGGAAAAATGCGCTGGCGGAAGATATCCAGCGCATTAAAGACTGTATTATGACTAACAAGCCAACTTGTTTGATTGTTCTGGACAGCTATATTGGCTCATTGGTGCGCGAAGCCACTATGGAAATGGGCCTCTCCGTTCCGTTAGATATCGGTATTGCCGGATTTGACCCAAATAATGATATTATTCGCAGTGTCCGTTATACCTGCATTGTCCAGAATGAAGAGGCCATCGCCGCATCGGCGGTAGACCTGATGACCAAAATCTTGACCAATAAACCATTAGCAAACCGCACAGTGAAGCTACCGTCACGCTATATTGACTACGGTACTGTCGTTAATCGCGGCCTGATGCATGTGATCCCGTAATCTGCCTCACTATTGGCTGCTGGTAACAATAATCAGGCCGCTGTCTCCTCGCCATCAAGTAGGCAGACAGCGGCCCGATTGCTATGCGCCATTTCTGTCTTATCGCGTCACCATCCGCCGCATAAAGACCGGTTCGCCCTGCGCATCCGTCCCGCTAAACATCATCGTCTGCGCTTTCTGATAGGGATCCCAGGAGGAAATGAAGACTCCCGAGTAGGTAGTTTGATTTGTTTTCAATGTTGCCTGACCGTTCTTATTGGTCCAGCTGCCGGTTACTTTCCCCGTCAGTTTGCCATCTTGATCGACCGTCGTTGTTTTTGCCGTCGCCGGATCCTCAGTGATCAGTTTATTCATTTGGACGATCTGATAATCGCCAATGACCTGCTTGGTCGTGTAATTCGTCTTGGTTTCCTGATCATAGGGCGCCGGATTCAGTACCGGCCACCCGTCGCGGGTAAAGAACATCTGATGCACGCGGTCTTCATAATATTCGCCGCGGCCGGGGAAGCGGGTATGGAACATCACGAAATACTTCCCGGTCTGTTTATCTTGGAAGGCGGTGTTGTGGCCAGGCGACACGTAGCCCACTTGCTTGCTGCCCTCTTTCCAAGTGAAATTACCAATGAGCTTGTTGCCGTAGTCTTGGATAGCGGCATCATCGAAGGTCGTGCCTAATTTACCGCGAATATCGGCAGCTTGCTGCCCCTGAACATCAACGAATCCGCCATTCGGCTGGCGGGAGCGGAAGACCCGCAGATTATAGCCGCCATCAGCGCTCAGCCCGCCAAAGGACAGGAATAAGTAGTAGTAGTCGGTCTGCTTGTTGTAGAGCATGTAGGCCCCTTCGATGCGGACGTGGTTGCCGCCGAGCAGCCGTTGGCCGTAGCCTTGGCCGGGATACGGTTTGCCTGTCTCTTCGTCCATCTTGAGGATAAAGATCCCGCCGGAATATGATCCGTAAACCATCCACAGTTGACCCGTCTGATCATGGAACACGTGAGGATCGACCACATTGGGCTGTTGGGTGGCGTCATACGCGGCATCATCTTTGATGGCGCCGCCGGAACGCAGGATAATGCCCTGGTCTTTGTAGGGGCCAGTCACTTTGTCCGCCACGGCCACGCCCAACACTGAAGTTGGCGAACTGCCTTGGCAGGCACAATAATACATGTAATATTTGCCGTCCTTTAACTGTTCGATATCGCCTGCCCAAAACGTATCAGTTTCTGCATCACTAAGCGCTGGGCCCAATTCTGCGGTGATATTGCTGAACAGTTTGGTATCTTTCACACTCGTCGATAATTGCTGCCACTGAATCAGATTCTTAGACAAGGCGAACTGCATGTGGGAACCAATGATGTAATACCGCCCATTGGTTTGCACAATGGACGGATCGTGGACCGTCGCCGGTGCTGCTTTAGGGGCTGTTAATTTCTGGGCGACCGGGGCCGCGGCTGCTTGCTTTTGACATCCTGCGGCTGTCCCAGCCAACAGCACCGCACCCAGCAGGGCAAGCCAGCGCGTAACGCGATTGAGTTTCATTTTTTGAACTCCCTTTCTATTAATCAATTGATTATTGTTCGGTGTTGAATTAACATATAGTGTGTTGTAAGCGTTTAATAGTTGATTGACGGAGGAAGAAAACATGGAACTAGATATCTCAACCCGCTCCTTGGCTGCCTATAAAGCGTTGGCCAGTCCAGTCCGGTTGGAAATTATTCAGAAACTCTCGCACCGTAAAATGAGCGTTAAGGATTTAGCTAAAGAATTGAACCTGAGCAGCGCGATCGTTTTGATGCACTTGGGGAAACTCGCCGAAGCGGGTCTCATTGGTTTTGAACGCGATGGGCACAATAAGATCTCCCATTTAAAAGTGGACAAGATCAATATCCGTTTTCCGCAAATGATCTACCCCGCTTTCGACTCGTATACGGTCCAATTGCCCGTTGGCCATTTCACCGATTTCGAGGTGACTCCTTCATGCGGCATGGCTGGTCAAGATGACTTCATCGGGAAAGTGGATACGCCCGGGTACTTCATGGATCCCGATCGGATCAATGCCGGAATGATTTGGTGGACCGCCGGCTTCGTTGAATATCAGTTCCCGAACTATTTGGGGCAAAACGACAAACTCGAAATGCTGGATTTGTCCATGGAACTGGGTTCCGAATTTCCTTTTTCAAACAACGTTTGGCCGTCAGATATTACCTTCTCCATCAATGATCAAGAAATCGGCACTTGGACCAGTCCTGGCGACTTTTCGGACATTCGCGGCAAATACACTCCGGCCTGGGTGCCCGATAACGTGAACCAATACGGCATTATGAAGACTGTCCGAATCAATCATGACGGCAGTTTCTTGGATGCCCAACCATTCTCCGACGTGACGCTGGAGGATCTCGACCCCCATGTCTCTTCCTTCAAGGTGCGCTTTGCTATCAAGGAAGACGCGGTGAATCAAGGCGGCTGTACGATTTTTGGCAAAGGCTTTGGCAACTATGATCAAGATATCGAATTAAAGCTGTACCATAGTTAAGCAAATGGGCAGGAAGATAATCAATATCCCCTGCCCATTTTGTTGTCTTAACCGGCCTTTTTGCCTAAAACGCCCCATCCTTGCGGCGTGATGCCGCTAAATACGACTCGGGGCTGATCAATCGCCCAATCGTATTCCTGCCATACGTTAACATGACCAACCCCGACCAGAACGAATTGTTCCGGCCCGACTTGCTCGACATCCGCGGCGGTGAGGGTGACCCGTTGGCTCTCAATGGGATCAGTGGACGCAGTCAAAGAGACAATGTCCCAATCACCAACCACCGATTGCTGCGCAACCGAAATTGAATAGGCAGCGCCGTAGACCGGCTCGGGACTCACCACCGGCCAGCCGTCCACCGTCCAATGCAGCTGGCTGACCAACCCGAATGAAGGTCCGCCGGCTACTGCCCGGTTATGGTACACAAGATACTGCTTTGGGCCGACATCAAGCACTGAACAGTGTCCCGGAGCAAGCAGCTGAGCCGATTCGCCAGCAAAATGCCGGCTGCCCAAGATTTTCGTACCGACTTGATCGGCCGTCAGCGGATCATCTGCAATCAAGTTGTGTCCTTGAAAATCGCGGTATGGTCCAGTAATCTGTTTGGCTCGTCCAACCCGAATGTTGTACGAATAAGCCAAGGAATCATACGAGACAAAGAGGTAATACTCCCCGGTCAGGGGCGAATGATAGATAAACGGCCCTTCGATCGAACCGTTATTCAAGGCCCGCGGCCGAGCGGCAATGCGCACTCCCGGGTCATCAGGTTTCTTTAACATGCCGGTAGCTGGATCCAGCTCTGCCAGATAAATACCAGCAAAGAAAGACCCGTAACACAGCCACTGCCGCTTACCGTCTTGAATCACATTGGGATCCAGTGCATTCCGTTGATCTTGGCCGCCTTCGGTTGTCAGTACCAGTCCCTGGGGTATGAACGGTGCATCCAAATCAGCCGCAGTAGCTAACCCGATGGCTGACCGTCGGGAACCAAACGTTGAGGCAGCGTAATACAGCCGATACTCATTGCGTCCAGACACCACTTCCGGTGCCCACAATCCTTGCGCCTGGCTCCAATCTTGGGCATCTGCCGGTACACCGGACAGCGCCTGATCCTGATAGTGCCAATGAATCAAGTCTGGCGAATGACGGCGCTGAATCCCTTGGGTCGGCTGGCCGTCAATCATGGTATCCGTAGAAAACATCGTATAGCCCCGGGAATCAGGTATAATCGTCGGGTCATGCACACCGCGGGTCCCAATTTCTGCCAGCAGTGCCGTTAGTTCCATGCCTGCCGCTCCTTTTGAGATACTGTTGCCCGCGCGGTCAGCTTAACTGGCAGCGCATAATAAATCCCAACTAAGTACACACCCGGCAAAGCCGCCCCAATGATGGGGCTGACCTGCAAACTAATGACCGCCGCCAAGGCAAAGACAGCCAAGACGCCGATGTACCGGCCAAAGAAGGCAAACGGCAAAACTAATGCCTGCTTCAAATGCTGGAACGTCGGCTGATCACTACCTTTAAGTAACAGTAGATTCAGCATCACCATCCCATAATACGGGGTGATCACCAGTAGCGGCCACAGCAGCGGCAGCTTCAACCCCAGCACGGCGTACCAGTCCAGCAGCAAAACCAGCGAGCCGATGGTGTTGATTATCGATAACTTCAGCAATGGCCGCCATTGAGTCCGATAACGCTGGTAAAACAGTTTCGCCAACGCCAGCACGCCCAATTCATGGTCTTGCAGCATCCGCTGAATCGTATAGAGTGCCGCTTCTGCGGCGGGCAAAATACCGGTGATAAAAAGTCCGGCCAAGGTGCCCAGCAGCAGGCACAGACTGATCATCAGCACTTTCTCAAGCGCTAATAATACATCCATGATTTTCGTTGCCCACATCATGGGGACCTCCTTTCTAAATTAGTTCTTCATCCCAGACAAGGCCACGGACTCAATAATCTGCCGCTGGAAGATCAAGAAGATGATCAAAATTGGCAGCATTGAGATGAACGATAAGCCCATGATCAACGGATAGTCCGTTTGAGTGGCATACGTCGCGCTTAAGTTGGCGATGACTACCTGCAACGTCTGTTTCTCTGGAGAATTCAAGTAAATTAACGGCCCCAGGTAATCGTTCCAGGCACCCATGAACCACAGAATAAACTGGGCAGCCACGGCCGGCCGCATTAACGGGAAAATGATCCGGGAGAAGATTGTCCAATAACTGGCGCCGTCAATCTTGGCCGACTCAACGACCGAATCGGGAATGCCTTGGAGATATTGCCGCAGGAAAAAGATCATCGTGATATTACCAAACAAACCAGGAATGATCAGCGGCTTCAGCGTATCCACCCACCCAATTGTGGAGAACATCATGAATTGGGGAATCATCACTGCGGGATACGGGATCATTAGACCTACCAGAAGCAGCAGGAACATGGCATTCTTATGGGGCATCCGTAATTTGGCGAACGAGAAGGCGGCCATACAGGAAGTAAACGAGCCAATAATCGTCACGGAGAGCGAAACAATGATGGTGTTCATGAAGCCGGTTTGCAACTGTGATAAATGGAATAGTCGCTGATAGGCATCCCAATGAATCGGATTGGGAATCCATTGCGGCGGCAATTGGAAGACTCCAGTTTTGTCTTTCAATGATGTGGAAATCATCCACAGCAGCGGACCAACCATTAAGACGCCGCCGGCAATCAAAATGATGTAAATGAAGAAATCTGCGATCCGGGTCGTCTGCTTCTGGGACATTTTATGCGTACTTGATTTTGCTAACACAGTCAGTCACTCTCCTATCCCAGTTTGTAATCCGACCGGCGGTTCTGATAGAACTGCAAAGCCGTGACAATGAAGATAATGATACCCAAGATAATGGACATCGCCGACGCGTAACCCATCTGGAAGTTCTTGAAGGCTTTCTGCCAAATGTACCAAACGATGGTTGCGGAACTAAACTCTGAACCGCCGGTCGGGGTCATGATATTGACTTCGGTAAAGAGCTGCGACCCGCCGATGATATTCGTGATTACCAAGAAGAAGGTCACTGGTTTGCACATCGGCCAAGTAATGTTTTTGAATTTCTGCCATGAGTTAGCCCCATCAAGTTCAGCAGCTTCATAGAAAGTCTGCGGCACACTCTGAATTGCTGCCAGGTACAGCAGCATCGAATAGCCCAAGCCTTTCCAGACACTCATCGCCACAATGGCCGGCTTAACGGTGTGCACATTTTGCAGCCAGTTCGGGCCCTTGATCCCAACCAGTGCCAGGACTTGGTTAACCAAGCCGTAGTCCCCGTTATAAGCCCATTGCCACATGATGGCGATGGCGGCCAACGAAGAAATAACTGGAATATAGTAGATGGTCCGGAAGAACGTCGTCCCCTTTAAGCCTCGGGATAATGCCGACGCCAGGATGAAGGACAAAATCAACCCAATCGGAATCCCGATCATCATAAAGAATGTATTCCATAACGATTTCCAGAAATAGTTGTCGGTCAGCATCACCTGGAAGTTGCGTAGGCCTACCCAGTTCATTTGGCCAATGCCATTCCAATCAGTGAATGAAGCAAATACTGCGTAAGCGGCTGGGAATAGTGTAAAAATCAGAAAACCGATCACCGGCGGTAAAATCATCAAAAATGCGACGCGGTGCTCGTTTTTATATAGCGACGAATCGTGGGCCCGCCGCTTCTTACGCCCATCAACGGGGGCTTTATCTTTAACTGTCGATTCCATGACGTATTGCTGCTCCTCTCAAAGAAAAGGGATGTGCAGCCACATCCCCTTTCAGTCATTAGGTTATTTGCCGGCGGTTGCTTCGGCAGTCTTTTTTTGCTGATTAGCTGCATCAAGTTTAGATTGCATCTTCGGTTGTTCTTCCTTGACGAACTGGGCAGCAGTCTTTTTACCATCGAGTACCGGCTGAATGTCGGTATAGAACATGTCGTACCATTCGGCGTTGTAAGTCGTTGCGCCAGGCAGGCCGCGTCCGTATTTCTCAACAATATCCAAGAATTCTTGACGATTTTCCGGCTTGCCGTGGTCTTTTTCGTTCGCCCACTTGTTAGCCATATCTTTCAACGTCGGAATCTGAATCATATTGTCCACCAAAATTTGTTGGGCCTTCCGGTTTGTCGACAGGTAGATGGCTAAATCAGCAGCATCCTTGCCGTACTTGGTTTTCTTCGATACACCAATCCCCAAGGAACCAACATAAGCGGCAGGCTTGCCCGTACTCATTGTCGGCCAAGGAATCAGGTCATAGTCGAACTTCAGCTTGCTGTATGTCGGCAAATCCCACGGACCAACCGGGAAGAAAGCCAATTGCCCCTGCATCCAACGCTGGTAGGTGTCCAGCGATTGGGACTCCTTGACAGACGGTGTGGTGTGATACTTGTTCTGTAAATCAGCGAATTCTTGTAGGGCATGGGCAAACTTCGGCGTATTTACAGTGACCTTAGTCTTGTCCTTGTTGATCCAGTCAGCCCCATTACTCCAAGCCAATGCCGGCAAGGACCACACAACGTTGAAGCCAGTGCCGTATTGATCGATCTTGCCGTCACCGTTGGTATCCTTCGTCAACTTTTGGGCTACTTTGACGAATTCTTCCCAAGTGTAGGCTTTATCCTTGTCTGGCAACGGAATGTTATTTTTCTCAAACATAGTCTTGTTATAGCCTAGTGCAAAAGGTCCCACGTCTTTAGGCAGCGCATAGAGATCGCCCTTGCCGACTTGCTTGCCATCGTAACGGTAGCTGTCCACACCATATTTCCAGATGTTATTCAAATCAACTTTGGAATCCTTCACGTCTTTGGAGATATCCCGCAAAACACCGTTGTCGGCATAGGCCATCAAGTTGTTTTGTTCAACATAGAAGACGTCCGGCGTCTTATTCCCCGAGATCGCCGCTTGCAGCTTCGTTGCATAGTTGTCGGCACTGGTCATGATGATCTTGACGGATACATCTTTATGCGCCTTTTCGTAAGCCTTAATGGCCTCGCCATAGGCTTTCTTTTCCGCATCCCCACCCCGGAACATAAAGGTCAATTGGTGCTTACCATTAGCTGAGCCTGTCGATTTGCTGCCGCAGGAAGCGAGCAGGCCGACCGAAAGCAAGGCCATAGCTCCCAGCATGACTTTATGAATAAATTTTGACATGATATCTCCTCCACAAATAGTGAAATCATATTGTATTGCTGACTAACAAAATAATGACTACATCGCGACGGGCGTGATGTTGTAATTGTACGGGACCGGTTTACCAAAATCCGGGTTGCCCGCAGCATCCCAGGTGAATGGTTGAATCTTCGTGTGCCGATTCGGGTCAAACAGCGGATCGCCCTTGATGTCGGTGTAATCCCGGCAATGGTAAACCAGCATATCGGTATGACCGTCTTCGGCAATGGTGAATGAATTATGGCCAGGACCGTACTGTTTTTCCGCCATATCACTCTGAAAAACCGGATGATCCCATTTCGTCCAGCTGGCCGGATCTAATAAATCCGCGTCAACGCTGGCTTTCAGCATGCCCATGCAATAGTGGGCATCAGTGGCACTGGCGGAATACGTCATGAAGAGATGCTCTTGATGACGAATCACGGCTGGACCTTCGTTTACCCAGAAACCCTGCGTCTCCCACTCGAATTCCGGTTTCGACAACATGACCGGCTGAGTCTTCAGCGTCCAGGGGTTGGCCATCTCAGCAATGTAGAGATTGGAATTACCTTTGATCTGGGGATCCTTCTGGGCCCAGACATAGTACAGGCGGTTGGCGTGTTCAAAAACAGTGGCATCCAGGCTGAACGTATCCAGTCCAGTTTGAATCTGACCCTTTTCTTCCCATGCATCTTCACCGGCCATGGGATTTTGCGACTCACAGGCAATACAGAACATCCGGTGCTGGAACAGTCCGTCTGGCCCAGGCCCGGTACTGGGAGCGGCTGCGAAGTAAATGTACCAGCTCCCCTGAATGTAGTGGATCTCCGGCGCCCAGATCAGCTGACTCATTGATCCTTGGTCATGTTTCCGCCACACGGTACGCGGCGCGGCATGGGCTAAACCTTCTAGCGTGCGGGCCCGCCGAATTTCGATCCGATCATAGACCGGTACCGAAGCGGTGAAGTAATAATACCCATCTTCGTGTTTGTAGATGAACGGGTCGGCCCGTTGAACAATTAACGGGTTAATGTAGCGATCACAAGTTGCCATGACGACTTTCTCCTATTCCTCAATTAGCTCTCTCACACATGTGCATCTACAGAGTATGCCGAATTGGAACCGATTGCAATAGCATTTTGCATATTATTTCTATAATTTTGTCATTGAAACTGCTAATTTGTTGTTTCAAAAGGGCAATAAACGGGGTTATGCTAATCTTGATTTGCATTTTTAGTGTTTTACACAAATGAAACAATATATTTGTTAACTTCAAAGCAAGGGGCTCAACGCTAATATATCAGCATTGAACGAATCATTCTTCAGTATATAAAAAAGCACTCGCCGCGAAGCAAGTGCATAAAGATTCAAATATCATTGCCGTATGGGTGAGGTACTCAATGGATTATGCGGGAAACTCCGCCAACAGTGCCGTCCGCTGGACATAAACCACGGTAATGAAGCTCATCAGCAGCGTCAGTAAGCCCACCCCCAAGAGAATGATCCATGCCGCCATTCGGTCAAAGAGAAAACCGAAGACCAATGTGCCCAGCGGCATTAGCAAACTGGAGATGGTCCCAGTCAGCATGAAGACGCGGCCCTGCATGGCCTGTGGGATCAATTTTTGCATCATCGTGCTGATCGGCGTATTGATGACCACCAGGATAATGCCGTTGGCGACATTCAGCAGCCCGTAGAAGAATACGTTCCCCATCATGGGCCACGCCATTTGTTCCGGGACCCCGAGCAAGGTCAGGACACTGCCGAGCAGCATGATCCCCCACAGAGAGACCAGAAACGGGTGGTGTTTCAGCGTGATCATACTCAAGGCGACCCCGCCGAGGATCATGCCGACAGCGAAACCGGAATCCGTAATTCCATATAGTGTATTGGGCATCTTCAGCACTGTGACCTGCAGGTACGGCAGGCCGACATTGACAGCGGCGAAGAGAAAGTTGATGCCCGCGCCGAAGAGACAGGAGAGCAGGATCAGCCGATTGCCTTGCAAATACCGCAACCCTTCAGCGAAGTTGGCCAGCAGCGATTCTTTAGCCGCCGGTGTGGCGGGTATTTCGACCAAGGCAAACGCACCGATAGATACAAACGAGTAAATAACCGCGCCGATAATCGGACTGATCAGTTGAGCCAGTGACGATACGGACTGATTCAACGAATTGACCCGCTGCAGCACATCTGTGGGAAATAAAGTAACCAGACTGGCAGACAGCGCCGTACTCAGGAAGCGGTCGGTAATCGTTAGAATGATCAGTAACCCGATCACTTCTGGATAGTAGAACGCGGGCCACCACATGAAGGCCAGGGCAAAGAGGAGCAGCCCGATACTGGTACCGATCTGTGCCCCAATCATGATTGCCCGATGGGAGCGGGTATCCACCATGTAGCCAACGAACGGCGTCAGCACTAACGCCACCAGCGGTCCGACCATCAACGTGATGCCCATCCCCAAGGCCGACCCGGTTTTGTGTAATATGTACAGCCCGATAGCAAACGACAGCATGCCGCTGCCAAACATGCCGAAGAAATTCGCAGTCAGCAGTGTGACCATTTGGCGAAACGTTTTATCTTTCTTCATCGTACTACTATCCCTCACACAGTAATTGACTATACAGTATACTATGTGCCAACCGATGTTATCGGTCCTAAGGCTGATGTTTTAAAAAGAGTGGGATGGCATTTTATCAATCTTCCATGAAATTAGGCTGCCCAGTATCTCATTTATTACCCAGAAGCTGTTGCTGTGGTATAATTTTCTAAATTATACGGTGTGCGGAACAACACCACAATGCGTATGGTCAAGGGGAGTGGGATGCTCATGGCAATTAATGGTGCATTACATCATGTGGAGGTCTATGTCCGTAATTTAGACAATTCCAAACAGTTTTATGACTGGCTGCTCGTGGATCATCTGGGCTACCGCGTCTATCAGCAATGGCCCAGCGGCATCAGTTATATTCTCGGCGAAGGCACTTATCTGGTCTTTGTCCAATCTCAGAAACTGCAACAGGCGTACAACCGAACGAACGTGGGGCTGAACCATTTGGCATTTAATATGGTCGGCCAAGACGCCGTTGACCGGTTGCGTGCTGACTTGGGGCGCCTACCATACCATGAACTTTATGCCGAGCGGTATCCGTTTGCCGGCGGGCCGGATCATTATGCGCTGTATCTTGAGGATCCGGACCGGATTAAAATTGAGATTGTAGCCGTACTGGCCTAGCGTTCCAACTAATTGACTGAATCTGACGATAAATGGTCACTTGTGACTCTGATAAATGGCAAATGGCCAGTGATGTTACCGTTTACATTGCAATTTATCCGTGTTACACTACAGATATAAATCAAAGGATTGTCACTGGCCCCAAGTCAGGCAAAACCGATTGCCTATTTGGGGTCTCTTTGTCCGTCTATCTTGTTTAATGGAGAGGAGGACATCATGCGGATCGTCAAGATTCTGAATAATAACGCCGTCATCTCCCGGGATACCGGCGGCAGCGCCGTTGTTTTAATGGGTACTGGGATTGGCTTTCAGCGTAAGCCGGGGGAAAGCATTCGGCCTGCTAAAAATTTGCAAACCTTCGTGCTCAGTGACCCGGAGGAATCGGCAACTCTGATTGAGCTGTTGCGCTCATTCCCGCCTGAAGAATCGGAAATCGTCCGGGAAAGTATTGCCATCATTAAAGAAGGGCTGGCCAAGCCGCCGGCCCCGACCATCGTCCTCACCCTCACCGATCACTTGCATCAGGCGATTACCCGGGTGAAGAACGGCGAGGTGCTGCCTAACCCGTTACAACCGCAGATTCAGTCGTTCTACGGTCCAGAATTTGCCATTGCCAAACGGGTGGTGAACCACATCCGCACCAAACACGGTATTGCCCTGCCGGATGAAGAGATCGGCTACATCACGCTGCATATTGTGAATAGTGAAAATAACCGCACCACCCTGCAGGAAACAGTCGCCGTGACGAGTTTGGTCGCGGAGATTCTCGCCCTTATCAAACAGTTTTATGACCAACCGCTGGATACCGACAGCGATGATTATCGCCGGTTGATCATCCACCTGCAATTTTTTGCCCGCCGCTTCATTGAACAACGCGACTTCACGACCACGACCGTGGATATCTCCGAGCTGGTGCGCACCAAGTTCCCCGAAGCATATGCCTGCGCCACCGCCATTGATGCTTTCTTGCAGCAAAAAAAGCGCCGGGGGATCGGTGAAGCCGAGAAGGGCTATCTCACTATTCACATTGCGCGTCTCACCACCCAACCTAATCATTGAGATTGTTACTGGCCCAAGGCCAGGCAAAACTCTAAATCGATCCAGTCTAATGTCTGGATCTGATTTGGAGTTTTTTTAATTCAGAAAGGAGTTCGATCATTATGTCAATTTGGAGCCCTGCGCCAGCTAAAAATTGGGAGCGCTATTACCCGCTGGGCAGCGGTCGTTTGGGGGCCATGATTTCCGGCGATACCCGAGAAAACACCATTGTCTTGAACGACGACCGCTTATTCAGCGCCCCGCGCAACCATCGAGTCAACCCGGACGCGGCAGCGCACGCGGCCAAGGTCCGCGACTTATTGTTTGCAGGCAAGGTCATTGAAGCGGAGGAATTGGCTGGTCCGACCATGTTCCCGGCCCCAGCCAAACAGGCCAACTATGAGGTGCTGGGCCAGTTAAAGATCAGAAACCGCTACGTGGACTATTTTGAGAAACCCGTCAATTACCGACGCACACTCGATCTGAATACGGCGCTGTATACCCAGGAATATACCGGCCGCCAGGATGGTCACACGTTTGAAGCCTTTACTGCCTTAGAAGACCACGCCTTATACGGCCACTTCACGGCCACCAATAACGTGCTCGCCTTGAATTTCACCCTCACCCGGACAGAGGAACGGTACGAACGGGTCAATCGGCTGGATGATCATACCATCCTGATCAGCGGCCACTCCGACGGTCTGCACGGCCGCCACTTCGGCATCAAGCTGTCCGTTTTTGCCCCCAGCGGTTTCGTGACTGTTTACGGTAATACCATCGTCGTCTCCGAAGCCCATGACTGCTGGTTCCGAGTGACCAGTGCCGTGGTCCCCACCAGTGACCCCTTCTACCCTGACTTTGCCCAGCAAGTGCCGGTCACTGCAAGTACCTACGCTGATGTGAAGGCAAAGAACATCACGGCTTATCAGGCCCTTTATCAGCGGACAGACTTCAGTTTGCCTGACGACCCGGCCTTGGCCCAGTTGCCCACCGCTGATCGGTTGGCGCGGCTGAAGAAAGGAGCCGAAACAGATCCGGGGTTGATCGTTACGCTGTTCAACTATGGCAAATATTTGCTCATTGCCAGCAGCGAGCCGGGGACCCACGCGGCTAACCTGCAAGGAATTTGGAATCAGGATCTGACGCCGGTCTGGGGCAGCAAGTACACGATCAATATCAACACAGAAATGAATTACTGGCTGACCGGCCCTTTGAACTATGACGCCCAGGAAAAGCCCCTGGTGGACCTGTTTCTGCTGGCTGTTGACCGCGGCCATGACACGGCCAGAACGATGTATGGTTTGGCCGGCAGTGTCATTCACCACAATCTAGACATTTACGGCGACGGTGCGCCGCAATCCACCACGATGAGCGGCACACTGTGGCCCATGGGCGGCGTGTGGCTCGCCAATGAATTGTGGCGCCACTATCAATTCAGCCGAGACGAAAAACTGCTCACGCGAATCTACCCAGCCTTCAAAGAACTGGCCGCTTTCTATAATGCCTTCCTAGTCAAAGATCCAGATGGTTATCTCGCCGCAGCACCCAGTGTGTCCCCAGAAAACTACTACGTGGTGGATGGTCATTATATTGCTAGTTTGAGCTATGGCACGACCATCGATAATAGTTTGTTGCGCGAGTTCTATGGGGCGTTGATCTGGATGGCCCGGCATCTGGGGAAAGATGCGGACTTGCTCATTGCTTGGCAGAAAGTGTTAGACCGGATTCGGCCCACGGCGATCGGCCCGGACGGTCGAATCCGCGAATACGTCCATGATTATCCAGAAATCGATAAGGGCCACCGGCACTTTTCGCCCTTATATGGTCTCTTTCCGGGAGATGAATTCACGACGCCGGAACTCAAAGCGGCCGCCCGCAAGTTCATCGACTATCGGCTAAAGCACGGCAGCGGCCAAACCGGCTGGAGTCTGGCCTGGGTAATCAACCTGTTCGCCCGCCTCGGCGATGGCGAAGCTGCCTGGCAAGCGATCAACCGGATGTTCACCCAATCGACCCAGGATAACCTGCTCAACAGCCACCCGCCGTTCCAAATCGACGGCAACTTTGGTTTCAGTAACGCCATTGCTGAAATGATCGTCCAGAGTACGCCGACAGAAATCACTTTATTCCCGGCGCTGCCTGCTGCCTGGTCGACCGGCCATCTGACCGGTGTGCGCACGCGGGCGGGCGTAATTTTGGATATTGCCTGGGCCAATGGCTACCTGACAGAGTGCACGATACATGGCGATTTGCCTGCCGCGGTGCCTGTCCATCTGGCACCGCAATATCTTGATCCCAACAAGCCTAATCCGCTAGAGAAAGAAGGACATGATCATGGATAACAACAAACTTGCCCAAGAAATCGTTGATAAAATTGGCGGTAAAGATAACGTCAACAGTTTGGTCCACTGCGTCACCCGACTGCGGTTTAAACTCAAGAATGAGGATTTAGCTAAGACTGATGAGATCAAGAGCTTGGACGGGGTCGCCACAGTCGTTCAACAGGCCGGCCAATACCAAGTCGTGATTGGTCCGAACGTGGCTGACGTCTATGACGAAGTGATTCCGTTGCTGGGCAGTCATGTTGGCGGCGGTGAAGTACCCGCCGATTATGATATTTTGGAGACTGCCGCCGCAACTGCGCCGGCTAAAAAAGAGAGCATATTCAGCCGGCTGATCGATGTCATTTCCGGTGTATTCACTCCGCTGCTGGGATTGCTGATGGCAAACGGGATAATGAAGGGGCTGCTGATTATTCTGGTTGCCACCAACATCGCCCCGCAGAAATCGGGCACGTTCCAGATCTTCAGTATCGTCTCCGACTGTTTCTTCTATTTCTTCCCGGTATTCCTTGGCTATACGGCGATGAAAAAATTCGGTGGAACAGCCTTCATTGGGATGGGGATCGGAGCTGCGTTGATTTACCCGCAACTGCTCACCATCATGCAGCAAAAGCCGCTCTATTACCTGTTTGCCGGTACACCATTTTCCTCTCCGGTATACTTGACCTTCTTCGGTATCCCAGTATTACTGGTAAATTATGCCACTTCCGTGGTGCCGGTCATTGTCGCCAGTTATGTTGCGGCAAAACTAGAAAAGCGCATTACCAAATGGGTCAATGCTAACCTGAGATCGTTCCTCGTCCCCTTCCTGATTTTCTTAATTGTCATTCCCTTGAGTTTCATCGTCATTGGTCCAATCACGAGCTGGATCTCCCTTGGTTTAGGTGCCGGTGCCCAGTGGCTGTTCAATCTCAGCCCGATTATCTTCGGTATGCTTTATGGCGGGCTGATCCAATTTCTCGTCATCTTCGGCGTGCACTGGGGCTTCGTTGCCCTATCGCTCAACAACTTGACGACATTAGGCTACGATCCTATCACGATTATGGGTGCACCCTCCGCGTTAGCCCAAGGCGGGGCTGCCTTAGCCGTGACGTTACGTACCAAGTCTAAAAAAGTTAAAGCAGCCGGCTGGTCGGCTTTCATTTCTTCCCTCTTCGGCATCACTGAACCCAGTGTCTACGGGATCAATTTACCGCGGAAAAAGCCGTTTGCCTTTGCTGCTGTTGGCGGCGCGGTCGGCGGGGCCATCTTCGGGTTGCTGCAAATTCGACAGTATGCGCCGGGCCCTGGGGGACTGTTAACTTTCTTAACGATCATGAACCCTAAACAAGGCATCACCAATACTATTATTTTTGCAATGATTGCCTGTGTGGCGGCGTTCGTCGTTGCTTTCATCCTCGCTTATATCTTCTTTGATGCCACTGAAGATGATACCGTGGATGCCGAAGTTGCACAGGCGGCTGCTACGGAGTCAAGCCAAACCGCATAAACAAGCAGCAGAATAGCAGCATCTCGCCACTTGGCGGAATGCTGCTATTTTTATTGACTCATTCTACTTTTTGTCCAACATGCAGGGTCACGGGTAGCTGGTATGTCGTTACCTCTTCTGCATTCCCCGTCATGCTGTTCCGCAGCAATTGGATCGCCAGCCGGCACAAGTCATCCAACGGTTGGATCACCGTCGTTAAACTCGGATAGTACTGGCGAATGAATTTTGACCCGTCAAACCCCGTAACCAGCGGCCGCTGGCCGTCTGAATAAGACTCGCAGACGGTGATGGCCGTTAAATCATCGGTGCACAACACCGCGTCGTAGTCATGGGCCGCCAGCTGGTGGCGAATCAGTTGATTGCGAACAGGCGCCGGCTGATCAAAGGGCAGCGCCACTTGATCCACCTGGATCGGTGCGGTTAATGCCGCCCGCATGCCGGCGATGCGCGGGGATAACGGTGCGAGATCTTCCTGGCTGCCAGCCAAGATCAAGCAGCGCCGGGGCTGATGCTGGGCCACATACTGGCCAATCAGTTCGCCGCCAGCCTGGTTGTCGCTGCCGACCATGGGAATGGTCGGTGACAGTACCCGGTCAAAGGCCACGGTAGGTACCGTCGGGTTTTGATAATCGGCCAGATCCGGATTATGGGTACTACTGATGATGCCGTCGACCTGGTTGGCCGCCATCAGCCGCAGGTACATTTTCTCCTTCTCCGGTTCACCGTTGGTCGTACACAGCATCGTTTGGTAGTGCAGCGCAAAGAGTTGCTGCTCCACAGTTTGGAATAACTCAGCATAAAAAGGATTGATGATATCCGGCAGCACCACCCCCACTGTATGGGTTGCTTTACCGTGCAGGTTACGAGCGGCAATGTTGGGCTGATAATGCAGGGCGTCCATGGCCGCCTGCACTTTTGCCTTGGTGTTGGCACTCAGGTAGCCGCGGTTATTGATCACCCGGGAGACCGTCGCGACGGACACCCCCGCCTTTTTTGCCACATCCGTAATGGTTGCCATGCTGCATAACCCTCCTTTAATCTTCGTCAGTGTAGCACGATTGGCCATTTGTGTAAACGATAACACTGTTCTTTCTCGGTAAACTGATATACCACCAATCACCAGCAGATTCCAATATGTAAACGATTGACATATTCATAAAAACAGGTATTATAGGAAACGGTTACAAAACAGCGACCGTATTTTTCCGAAGGGGGAACCAATAATGAAGCAGGTCCGGCAGTTATTAGCCATTATCATGCTCAGTGTCGCCAGCATTATTTTGTTAAGTGCCTGTGGCACCAATCAAGAAAGCAGCGGGGGTAAGGACATCACGATCAACATCTTGCAAGGCAAGGTGGAAAATAATACCCAGTTCAAGCAGATCGCAGCCCAATATGAGAAATCACACCCGCACATCAAAGTCGTCATTACTTCCGTGGGCGGCGGTACCGACTATCTCAGCACCCTGAAGACCCGGATGTCCGCCGGCGATGAACCAACGATCTTCTCCGTCGCCGGACCGGCCGAAGTATCGCAGTTCCGGACCAAAATCACGGATGTCGCCGACACCAAAGCGGCTAAATTAGCTCTACCAGGCACGCTGGACGCCGTGCAGGAGGGCAATAAAGTCCTCGGCCTTCCTTTCAACTTGGAAGGCTACGGTTTTGTCTATAATAAGAAGATTTTCCGCCAAGCCGGCATTGATGCGGCGAAGCTCACCACTTACGACAAGCTGCTGGCCGCAGTGAAAACGTTGAACGCCCAGAAGAAACAACTCGGGCTCAAAGGCGTCTTCTCCCTGCCCGGTCAAGAGACTTGGGTCATGACGAACCATCTGGGCAACGTCTTCATTGCGCCGGATTTCAACGGCAACGTCAAGACCGCTTATACCAGCAAGAAGCTGCCCTTCACCCGAGAGAAAGAATACAAGCGGATGCTGGATTTGGAAAACGACTATTCCGCCGGCAATGTCATGCAGACAGACTATTCGCAGCAAGTATCGCAATACTTCGGCTTAGGTCAAGTCGCCATGATTCAGCAGGGGGACTGGATCTATCAGACCGTCGCCCAAATCGATAAGAAATTCGCGGCAGACGGTATCGGCATGATCCCGATTCCCGTCGACGGCTACGCCGGCAAAATGCCGGTGGGCGTCCCGAACTACTGGGCCGTGAACAGCACCCGGCCAAAGAAAGAACAGCAAGCCGCTAAGGATTTCTTAGACTGGCTGTACACCACCGCGCAGGGAAAGAAAGACGTTGTCGATCTGTTGCACTTCGTTCCTGCCTATAAGGGCTTCAGCGGCATGAAGATGCAGGACCCGCTGTCTGAAGCAGTCTTCCAGCATACCCAAACGAAGCAAACAACCGGCTGGGTCTTTGCCGGCTATCCCGTTTCCTGGGAAGCAGACAATCTCGGCCCGGACGTCCAGAAATATCTCTCGAAAGTCATGTCTTGGAACGATCTGGTCACCGATGCGAAACAAGCATGGGCGAACCTGCAGTCCACGAAGTAGGGGGTTAGAAAAATGTTGAAAACAAAAAGCAAAGCCTATTGGTTGTTTCTCGCACCGGCCTTGATCGGCCTCCTCTTGGTGGTCATTGTACCGATGCTGCTGGGGTTGTTTTACTCCTTCACGGATTGGAACGGCTTGTTTTTCACCAAGTCGGTGGGGTTCTCGAATTATGTGGCCGCCTTCCGTGATTCCGGCTTCCTCAACGCCTTCTGGTTCACTGTGAAATACGCCATTGTTGTTATTATCTCGGTGAACGTTATCGGGCTGGGGCTGGCTATGCTAGTGACCCAGCGGATGAAAGGGGCTAATGCCCTCCGGACGATTTTCTTCATGCCGAACCTGATTGGCGGTTTGATTCTCGGGTTCATCTGGCAATTCATCTTTGTCCGGGTTTTCGCGGCAATTGGCACGGCATTACACATCAGTGCCTTGACCGGTTGGCTGTCAAATCCCCAAACCGGCTTCTGGGGCCTGGTCATCCTGACCATCTGGCAGATGTCCGGCTATATCATGCTGATCTACATTGCCTACTTGGAGGGCATTCCCCAGGAAATCCTGGAAGCAGCAGAAATTGACGGCACCACGCCTTGGCAGCGATTCCGCTACATCACCTTCCCAATGGTCGCACCGGCTTTCACCGTCAGTCTGTTTCTCACTTTGTCCAACAGCTTCAAGATTTACGATCAAAACCTGTCCTTAACGAACGGCGGTCCGTACCTGTCGACCCAAATGTTGTCGATGAACATTGTGCGGACTGCGTTCACAAACAACAAGCTGGCCTATGGGGAAGCCAAAGCCATTATCTTCTTCCTGGTCGTCGCGGCGATTTCGCTATTGCAAGTCTACTTTAGTCGTAAACGGGAGGCGCACTTATCATGAGTAAACGGGTTAAAAAATGGTTATTGGGAATCCTCGGCCTCGTTTTGGGTCTGTTGTGGCTGTTCCCGTTCTATCTGATCCTGACCAACAGTATGAAGACGCCCAAGGGGATTTTTTCCAGCGTTATCGGCCTACCGGTCAACGGTACTTTCAGCAACTATACGCAAGCCTGGGCGGCATTGGATTTCATCCGCTCTCTGTTTAACTCCTTGACGATCACCATCGTCTCGGTCGTCTTGATCTGTCTGGCTAGTTCCATGGCGGCTTACGCCATTCAACGGAACCACAGCAAAGTATCGAACGTGATCCTGATGCTGTTTGTCGCCGCCATGCTGATTCCCTTCCAGTCCGTCATGATTCCGTTAACGACGATCTTTGGGAAGGCACAAATGCTGAACATCCCTGGCTTGATCTTCATGTATCTAGGCTTTGGGGCCAGCCTGTCGATCTTCCTCTACCAAGGGGCGATTGCTGGGATTCCTGAAGCCTTGGATGAAGCTGCGACTCTAGAAGGGGCCGGCCACGGCCGGATCTTCTTCACGATTATCTTGCCGATGCTGAATCCCATGACCGTTACGGTCGCCATCCTCAACATTGTTTGGATCTGGAACGACTATCTGCTGCCGAGTTTGGTGCTGCCCCAGAGCGGCTACACCATCCCGCTGCAAACATTCTTCTTCTTTGGTCAGTTCACGAAGCAATGGAATCTGGCACTGGCTGGGTTGATGCTCGGCATCCTGCCCGTCATCATCTTCTACTTCTTCGCCCAACGCTGGATCATCAAGGGTGTCACAGACGGTTCGGTAAAGTAGTGAAAGGAGCTTCCCCATGTTGTCTTTTCTGAAACGCGATAGCACCTTGATGATTGCTCTGGATTGGCTGGCTCAGCTGGTCCTGATCAACCTGCATTGGCTGAGCATCAGTGGTGTGTTCTGGCTGCTATTGGCGGTGCAAGTGTTCCTGACGGTGCCCCAAGCGGTGCTGATATCGCCGTTAGCAGCCGCCGCGGCGTTTGCCCTGCTATTGCCAACCACTGCGGCCATGTTCCAAGATATTCACGCTTGGCAGGACAAAGAGCCCTTGCGCTGGCGGATATTTTGGCAAAACTGGCGTGCGGCGCTGCGAACCCATTGGCGCTTTAATCTCCTTGGCGCCGCCGTCATGACGATCCTGCCGCTTTACTGGCGTTTGCTGGCGAACATCGTTTTTGCTAGGGCCCTTATTCTTGGCATCCTGGTCACCGTTCTTGCAGCCACCCTCAATTTGTGGGTGCGCGGCTGGCACACGCCAATGCGTGACTGGGCCATTGGCCGCAGCCTGCTCAGTGCCGCCGCCGTTCTGGTAATCTTCGGCCTGACGTTCCAGTTAAAGTGGGGCTTCGTATTTTTACTGATGGGCGGCAGTCTCAGCGCCCTCGTGAGTTATTATCTACTAGAAAGAAGGAATCCCGAGTGACACAGTGGTGGCAAGAAGCCGTTGGTTACCAGATCTACCCGAAGAGTTTTTTAGACAGCAACAGTGATGGTATCGGCGATATCGCCGGTATTGAGCAGAAAGTCGATTATCTCAAACAGCTCGGTGTGGGGTTCGTTTGGCTCTCTCCCTTCTACCCTTCCCCCAACGTGGATAACGGGTACGATATCAGCGACTATCAAAATGTCGATCCCGCTTACGGCGATCTGCCCAGTCTGCTGGCGTTGTTCGCCAAGCTGCATGCGGCAGGCATTAAGGTGATCATCGATTTGGTGGTGAACCATACCAGTGATCAGCATCATTGGTTCCAGGAGGCCCGTTCTTCCCGGACCAATCCGTACCACGACTGGTATATCTGGAAACCAGGGAAAAACGGCCAAGTACCGAATAATTGGCAGAGTATTTTTAAAGGGCCGGCTTGGACCTATAATGCTGCCACTGATGAGTATTACATGCACACCTTCGCGTCCGCCCAACCGGACTTGAATTGGGAAAATCCAAAAGTGCGCGCGGCCGTGTACAAGATGATCCGCTGGTGGCTGGATCAGGGCATTGACGGCTTCCGCATCGATGCCATTGGCCATATCAAAAAGCTGCAGACCTTTGCGGATGTGGCTCAGAGCGACGAGGCCTACACCAACGTGCATGGGCTTTTTGACTACTTAAAAGAATTGCGGGACATCTTCCGCGAGTATCCGATCATGACCGTCGGCGAAGCAGGCGAAGTGACACCAACCGAGGCCTTGCCTTGGGTGAACTTCCAGACGGGTTTTATGAACATGATTTTCACTGGCGACCATATTAACTTTTGGGAATCCGATGGTGCATCGTCCTTAACGGTGCCGAAACTGGCCCATGCACTGACGAAGTGGCAAGAACAGTTGGCCGGCAAAGCCTGGAACGCGCTGTTCGTGGAAAATCACGATTTACCCCGCGCAATCAACGTGTATGGCGATCCGGTGCACTACCGGACCCGGTCGGCGAAGGCCATCGCGCTGATGTATTTCTTGCTGCAAGGCACGCCGTACATCTATCAGGGCCAGGAACTGGGGATGACCAACTATCCGTGGCGGTCCGTCGACCAGATGAATGATTTAGCCGCGAAACAGGAGTATGCTTTCAGACGCCAGCAAGGCCAAAAGGCTGATGCTGCGTTGCAGGCGGTCAGCGACCATTCCCGGGACAATGCCCGAACACCCATGCAGTGGACTTCGACTGGCGGCTTCACGGCTGGCCGGCCATGGCTGCCGGTGAATAAAAATACGGTCGATGTGAACGTGGCTGCCGAAATGGCGGATTCTAATTCGGTCTGGCATTTCTATCAGCAATTAATTGCCTTGCGGGCCGGCCATGCAGCGTTGATCACCGGTGACTACCGGCCCGTCTTGATTGACGATGACCAGATCTTCGCGTATCGCCGCGTGGGCGCCGCTGAAGAATTCCTGATCGTCGTTAATCTCAGCGGCCGGACAGCGGCGATGCCGGCGGCAGTGACCGGCTTCAACGGCCAGCGGCTGATGCAAACGACGACCCTGAGTCAAGCAGACGAGCTGCCCCCTTATGGCGGTGCGGTGTATCAACGAGCGAGAAAGGCGAGGGATTAAGTAATGAAAAATGGCGTTATGTTAATTACGTATGCGGACAGTATGGGCGACAACATCCACGAATTGCAGGGCGTGCTGGACAAGCACTTCCGCGATGCAGTGGATATGGTCCACCTGCTGCCTTTCTTCCCGTCGTCCGGGGATCGGGGCTTCGCGCCGATTCGGTATGACGAGGTGGACCCGCGGTTGGGCACTTGGGCCGATGTGGAAAAACTGGCCGAGCACTATGCGCTGATGACCGACTTTATGGTCAATCACATTTCTAAACACTCGCCCCAATTCCAAGATTGGGTGGCTAAGCACAATGATTCCCAATGGCGGGACTTATTCCTGGACTGGGACAAGTTCTGGCCCGCGGGCCGGCCGACCCAGGCTGATATCGATCTGATCTATAAGAGGAAGGACAAAGCACCCGTGGCCCCGGTGCACTTCGCGGATGGCACCACCGGCCAGGTGTGGAATACCTTCGGCGAAGAGCAGATGGATCTGGACGTGCGCACGGCAACGACCCAGCAGTTCTTTAAGGACACGCTGGAGAGCTTGATCAGCCACGGGATGAATATCATCCGGCTGGACGCGTTTGCCTATGCGGTGAAGCAGCTGGATACCACCGATTTCTTCGTTGAACCAGGGATTTGGGATTTACTGGGCAAGCTGCAAGATATTGTCACACCGCATAATGTCACTCTGTTGCCCGAAATCCATGAACACTACACCATCGTGCATAAACTGGCGGAACACGGTTATTATTGTTACGACTTCGCCCTGCCGATGATCCTGCTGCACAGCCTGTACCGCGGCGATAGTCAACGGTTGGCCCACTGGCTGAAGATTTCGCCGATGAAGCAGTTCACTACGCTGGATACCCACGACGGCCTAGGCGTGGTGGACGCCAAGGATCTGCTGACTGACGAAGAACTGGACGATACGACCAATGAGTTGTACAAAGTCGGCGCGAACGTGAAGCGGAAGTATTCCAGCGCGGCATACAACAACTTGGATATTTATCAGATCAACACCACGTATTACTCCGCACTGGGCGATGACGATGCCGCTTACTTGCTGGCTCGGGCCGTGCAGATGTTTGCGCCGGGGATTCCCCAGGTGTACTACGTCGGCTTGCTGGCGGGCCGGAATGATTTGGCCCTGTTGGAGAAGACTAAGGAAGGCCGGAACATTAATCGGCATTACTACACGGCGGCTGAAGTCGATGAGGAAATGGCGCGGCCGGTGGTGCGGCAGTTGCGGAATCTGTTGGTATTCCGGAACAATGAAGATGCCTTTGATTTAGAGGGCAGTATCGATGTTGCGACGCCGAGCGACCATGAGATTACGATTACGCGGCGTAATCGGGATGGCAATCGGACGGCTAAGCTGGTAGCAGATTTTGCGACGAAGCAGTTTGTGATTACGGTGAATGGTGAAAAGGTCACCTTATAGACTTTCAATAACCGATAATAAATGGGCAGTCTCCGGCGAGAGGCTGCCCATTTTGCGCGTGTTGAGTCAGTTTCCTAATGATACGTTATTTGTCCATGAACAGCAGGTAGCTGTATAGCGCGCCAAAAAGATTGGCATCATTTTGAAATTTTGCCGTCACGCTCTCCGGCCGGGTCAGTGTTTTCTCGATGATCTCATTCTCCTTCAAGAGATCCGAGTAAGCCTGATTGATTTGCGTCACCACAATAGGCTGGGCGCTGATGCCGCCACCAATCACATAGCGGTCTACATCAACAACGGCTTGGATGCTCAGAATCAGCGCAGCAATGCGTTGGGCAAACTCTTTGAAAATCGTCCAGGCCGGTTCTTTTTGCGCGTTGACCAATTCAAAGACTGCGTGGCCATCCCCCGGATCAGCGAGCTGCGCCACCGTTCCAATCGTACGCACCATGCGTACGGCCGAGCCAGTACTGCCGGCCGCTGCTTTGATGAATTGAGGTTCGTCGTAGTGGCTCGACATAAAACTGAACTCGCCGGCTTGTTGGTGACTGCCGTATAGCAATCGGCCATCCAGAATCACCCCGCCACCAATCCCAGTGCCGAGAACAATAGCCGCACCGTTCTGAATGCCCTTCAGATTGCCCAACCAGAGTTCGGCCAGAGCAGCTGCTTTCCCATCATTTTCCACGACAATTGGTCCGTCGAACACTCCTGCCAAGGCCTTACGTAAATCGAGTCCATCTAAGAATGGCAGTGCCCCGCCGAAGTGAATCGTCCCGTGATCGACACCAACCTTCCCAGGGGCCGCAACGGCGACTCCTTTGATCTGATCAGCGTAGCGGTTAACCACTTCTGTTAGCATGGCCATGAACTGGAGCAAGCCACCGTTAGGAGTCGGTTCAGTACCTTTTTCTAGAATTTTTCCTGCCCCGTCCATTAGGGCATATTTAATGTTCGTACCGCCAATATCGATACTGAGATAACGCGTCGCCATGCTTGATCTCCCTTTCACTGAATTTTTTCTTAAGCATTGTTTCACTATCGATTATCTCAGTAAACGGTTTAATTGTCATTCGTGGCGCACTGTGTTAGGCATGTCGGCTCACGCCGCAGCATAACGATATCAAACTCTGAGCTATGCTTTATTAACCGCCACTGAACTGGTAATCATTTGTTCTTCTTCAGCGACTACATTCAAAACAGAATCACCAGCCTGTACCGGTCCATCGGCACGAATCACGGCAATGTCCTTAAACTCGTTTGTATTGGTTACAATTACCGGAATTGTTGTGTCGTAACCTGCCTTCTTGATTGCCTCAATGTCAAATGTCTCCAGCAACTCTCCTTGATGGACAGATTGGTCATTCACTACCTTTGTATCAAAATACTTACCCTTTAGTTCAACAGTATCTAGCCCAATATGAATCAACAACTCGACACCATTCTTCGAAACTAAGCCAATAGCGTGTTTCGTGGGAAATACACTGACCACTTTACCATCGAAGGGGGCATATACCTTGCCATCGGTGGGTGCGATAGCAAACCCTGAACCCATGATTCCTTTGGCAAACACATCGTCTTTTACTGCGGATAACGACATTAATGTACCAGTAATCGGCGATGCAACATCCCCGTTAGCAATGACCGGGCGTGTTGTCTGCTGAGCGTCTGTCTCCTTTGCTTCAGTTTTTGCCTCCACTCCGGGAACCAAAACCAGCGTGAGCACCAGGGCAACCGTAAAGGCGACGATCAGTGAAAGGCAAAAGCCAATAAAGCTGCCATTGATTCCTTTACTATCGATGAACATCGGAATTCCGAAAATACCGCCAGAAGCGAAGCCGCCAAACATCTTAGCACTGCTGAATCCAGCAATTGCCCCGCCAAATGCAGAACCGATTGAGGCCATGACAAATGATTTCTTGTGCGGAATCGTTACACCATAAATGATAGGCTCAGTGATCCCAAGGAAGCCGGAAATTGTTCCTGAATACGCAATTTCTTTGAACTTGGTATCCTTGGATTTAATGGCCATTGCTAACGCGGCACCAACTTGGCCAAAAACCGTACAGTACAACATAGCATTAATTGGATCGAAGCCTTTCGTTGCAATATTATTCAAGAAAATTGGAATAAATGCCCAGTGCAAGCCCAGCAGAACAGCACCTTGCCAGATTCCAGCCAGGACAAAACCTGCGGCTGCCGGGAAGATGTTGTACAACCATAAAACGGCGTCGGCCAAGCCTTGACTCAACGTACTGGTGATCGGTCCCACGACTAAATACGTCAACGGGACAACGACAACTAATGATAGCAGCGGTGCGAATATACCCTTCAACTGCTTGGGAATGACCTTATCTAACCAGCGATACAGCTTCGAAAGAACATAAACTGCGGCGACAATTGGAATCAGTGTTTGTGGATAGCTCATCAAAACGACCGGAATTTTCAAGAACGTTAACGCTGTTTTGGCGTTATACGCAGCTACCATCGTTGGATAAACTAAGGCGGCGCCGACAACTGCACCCAGATATTGATTGGTCTTGAATACTTTCGCAGCAGAGAAGCCCAGCAGAATAGGTAAGAAATAGAACATTGCATCTGCCGTTGCATAAAGGATCATGTAGGTGCCGGATTTCTCACTCAATACATGCGTGATACTAAGCAGCACCAGGATACCCTTCAGAATACCAGCCGCTGCCAGCACGCCCAATATCGGAGTGAAAAGTGCGGACAAAGTTTGGACTAATCGATTGCCAATACTTTCTTTTTCTTGCGTCGCTTCTTCCCTCTCCACATCATCGCTAACGCTATCCTGATTCAGCAAGGGTGTGATCTGATCGTAAATATCGGCGACATTGTCGCCAATGACGACCTGATACTGACCTCCGGACTGAACAACAGTCATGACGCCGTCTAAGCTTTTGATGGTGTTCGTGTCGGCCTTTCTAACGTCCTTTAATTTAAACCGTAACCGGGTAACACAGTGAATCAAGTTGTTGACATTATCTTTGCCGCCAACAAGATTTAAAATCTCTTTTCCTAAGTCATCATTGGACATTTTGGTTATCCTCCATTCGTTGTACAACCACCAGCGAGTCTGATAGTGCACTGCTCAGTGCCATCTTATTGCTTGTCATCCAAACACCATGCTCAACCTGCTTATTGTCCAAATCGAGTACGGTGATTCGAGCGTTGGCGCGATTCATTCCTGTTATCTGAGTCAAATCAAGAACTGTATTCGTCGGCACATAGATGACATATACATGGCCATCACGACCTTTAGCAGCCCGAATACTTGGCTTTTCCGTAACTGGCTCTGAAAGCGGAAAACAGCCCTCTATGAAATAACGCTGCATTACGGCCTTAAGCAGTGTCATATCCGTTGCTCCCGGAAACTTGAGCGCGTCGTGCCAGTCAAAGGGGGTATCGAATCCCTCGCCTTCAACGATACCGAAAGACGCTCCCGTTGTATGCCAGCTCCAGATGCCATGTGCGCCGTAAGTGATGCCTGCACTCGCCCCTGATAGCACAGCACTCCAGGCTGCCTGGCGAACATTCTCTGGCCGATATCGGCCATACAGATTGCGGCTATAACTAATCTGTTCATAACAAGGTTCGGTATTCACAATCGGTTTCGAATAACCCATCTTCAGGAGTGTCTGCGGAATCGTATACGCTGTTGCTTGGCCGGCCAGATTATGCCCCGATTGATAGCTGAAGAAGTCTGTTGTTTCACGAAACTCTTCAGGGATTTCCTGCAGCCGGCCTTTAATGTGAAATGAGTACAGTGCTTGGTGATCATTCTCTTGGGCGGTCGTCAAAACCCGCTGATAATAGCGAACTGTTTCATCTGTAGGGAAATCAGTGTCACCGCTGATGAAATATACGGGATGAAACTTAGCAAAGCGACGAGTCACATAGGTAACGTAATCGGCCAAGTGATTGTAAGTAAACAAATTGTTGCGGGCCAGTTTAGACGCCCACGTTCCCGGCACATAATTTGACCATAAGAGGACCAGTGCCGGCGTCATTCCGTGGTTAACCACATCCTGAAGCATTCTTTCTGCACGATCAAAATATTCTGAATTGATGACTGAATAATCATAAGAATAGCCTTGGTCAGTTTTTACGATAGGAAAAGGATCGATATCCAAGCTGCTGCCGCTTGCGTCCCATTGCCGCAACACATTGATCTGGACAACGTTGAACCCCTGCCGTTGCCGCTGATCGAGATAATAATGCCAGTCACTCTCTGAAATATTGGTAAATGCGCTCCAGCAAGTATCTGCGAGCCAAAAGAAGGGCTTTCCGTCACTTAAAAATTGGTTGTTCTTCACCGTCAGCAATGATGCCACCTCCACAAATCGTGATTGCGTTTTCATTTTCATAATTTATGATAGTGGGTACTGCAGGGAAGGTCAACCTTAATTCACTAAATTAGATATAAACTAAATAAAAACAATTAAAGGGACTTTCTGCTTACCAGTCGGGTCGACACCAGCACCTTTTGGGGGTTCCACTGTGTCGCTGAAATCTGCTTCTGCAGTTGGTAAGTGGCTTGATTGGCCATTTGCTCCACCGGTACATGAATCGTCGTTAACTCTGGTGTTACCAGGGTGTCTTCATAAATGTCGTCAAAACCCATGATGGCCAAATCTTCCGGCACCCGCATCCCCGCTGCTTGAGCGGCTTTTAACAAGCGGAGGGCAATGTAGTCGTCCTCGCAAAAAATAGCCTCCGGCAGACTTTCGCCAAGCCTCTCCATATCCAATCCTTTGGGATCAGACTCGGTCGGGGAAATAAAATAAAAATGGTCATTGCTCACGCGCAGCCCTTGTTTAGCCAACGTATTACGGAAACCCTGCCGGCGGCCGGAAAAGTTAGAAATCATCTTATCGGAAGCAAAGTAGCCGATGTCTGTATAACCTTTATCCAAAATGTGCTGCGCAGCGATCCCGCCGCCCTGATAGTTATCCATGGTGACAAAATCAGCCGTGATATCTTCATAGTAGGTGTCCAGAAAGACAACATGCCGCATCTGCTGCTGAATCAGTTGCACTTGGTCCGCCTTCAAGTCTGTCGCCAGAACCATGGTTCCGCCTAGTTGGTCTTCACTATCTAGCTGCTGCAGCCCTTCGCGCAAGTGTGTGGCATCAATGGTCACTGTATTTAAAGTGCCGCCGAACTCCGCGACATTCGCCGATAACGACGAAATCAAGCTACTGAAAAACGGCAGTGCTCGGTAGTTATCCCGAACCACTGCTGGTGTGGTCACCACCAGAAAAGTCACCGCCCCCAGTAGTCGCTTCGACGGCGTCCGCCGTTTCCGTTGGCGGGTATAGCCGGCTTCTTTCACCACCGCCATAATTTTCTCCCGAGTTTCTTTACTGATCCCATCCCGGCCGTTTAAGGCCAACGAAACAGCCGTCTTTGACACGCCGGCCATTTCCGCAATATCACTCATCTTCAATGCCATGATCGTCCATCTCCTAAATTCAGGCATGTGCTGAATTAGTCCTAAACTAGACTCGGTCTTACTAAAACAGTTGCCTTTACTTTTCTAAACAAATACTATCAGTTTTGTAAACTAGAAATCAAGTTTAGGAGGCACCACTTTATGACCGATCAAATCAAAATTGGCTTCGCACCGACGCGCCGGAACATCTTCAGCGCTGATGCAGCCATTGAATACGCTGATAAAACCCGCGCCAAACTCGACGAATTGAAGGTAAACTACGTCGACATCAAAGACGTGAACGCAGACGGCCTGCTGTACGACGATGACGGCATGCATAAAATCGCGGCCAAATTCCAGGCAGCACATATTGATGGCTTATTCCTGGCCAACGAAAACTTTGGTACGGAATTTGAATGTGCGCGCCTGGCCAAACAGTTCAACGTGCCGGTCCTGCTGTGGGGCCCGAAAGACGAAGCTCCGGCTGCCGACGGTTCCCGGCTGCGGGATACCCAATGCGGTCTGTTTGCCATTGGTAAAGTGTTGCGGCGCTTCAATGTTCCTTTTACCTATCTGGTTAATGTCGATATTGACGACCCGGAATTCACCCGCGGCGTTGAAGATTTTCTCAAGGTCTGCAATATCGTCAAGACATTCAAGCAAACTCGCATCTTGCAAGTCGGTCCGCGGCCGTTCGATTTTTGGAGCACGATGGTCAATGAAGGCGAACTGTTGGAGAAATTCAACATTTCTCTCTCCCCCATTCCACTGCCGGAATTAGTCGATGAGATTCATGACTTGCAGGACAAAAAAGATCCGGAGATTGCCAAGACTGTGGCGTATCTACGGGAGATCGCTGACGTGCAGATTGCCGATAAAGATCTGAATATGGTAGCGGCCTTGAAAGTTGCCTTGAAGCGCAAAATGGTTCAATACGGCTGCAACGCCGGCGCAATCCAGTGCTGGACAGCCCTTCAGGATGAAATCGGCATTCTGCCCTACGCTTCAGAATCGCTTCTGCAAGATGAAGGGATGCCGGTTACCTGTGAAACAGATATTCACGGCGTGATCTCTGAACTCTTAGTTGAAGCCGCCACCATGGGCGAGCACCGCGCCATCTTTGCTGATTTGAACTGCCGCCACCCCGAAAATCCGAATGGTGAGTTGCTGCAGCACTTAGGCGTCTTTCCTTTTTCAACTGCCAAGAACAAGCCGATTCTGCCCAAGTCCCATTTTGTCTTCGATTATCCCGGCTCGGTCGGCTTCGAAGCCCAGGATGGTCACTACACCTTATGCCGCTTTGACGGCGATCACGGCGAGTATTCACTCCTCCTGGGCAACGCGGAGACCACCCCTGGGCCCTATGAGCAGGGCACTTACGTCTGGCTGCAATTCGCCAACCTGAATCGGTTTGAGACCAAACTGGTCTACGGCCCATACATTCACCATATCGCGGCCGTTCGAGACGATGTTGTGCCGGTACTGTATGAAGCCTGCAAGTACTTGAACGTAAAGCCGGATTTCTACGATCCCATTGAAGAAGACGTTCAGGCGTACCTGCGCGGCGATATTACTTCGATCATTAAGAAATAGGAGGCATTACTTTGGACATTCAAGCGCTGGAACGCAAAGCAGCCGAGATGCGTAAAAACACCTGGGAAATGATTTATCGGGCGCAAAATGGGCACACGGGCTCGGATCTGTCCTGTGCCGACATTCTCGTAGCCCTCTATTACCAGGTACTGCATCAGACCGCTGAATCATTTACGGATCCTGACCGAGACCGCTATGTGCAATCGAAAGGGCACGCCGTTGAAATCCTGTATAGCGTGCTGGCCGATCGCGGGTATTTTCCAAAAGAAGACTTATTGACATATTCCCAATTTAATTCACCCTATATCGGTCATCCCACGAATCATATCAACGGTATCGAGTTGAATACCGGCTCCCTGGGGCATGGTTTGGCCCTGAGTGTTGGCATCGCCAAGGCTGGTAAATTGGACGGCAGAGATTACCACGTCTATACCCTGATGGGCGACGGCGAACAAGCGGAAGGCTCCGTCTGGGAAGCGGCGATGGCGGCAGGTAATTTCCACCTGGACAATCTCACCGCCATCATCGACCATAATCGTCTGCAGATTAGCGGCCCGACTGTCAATGTGATGAATAGCGAACCGCTGGCCGACAAATATCGCGCCTTTGGCTTCGACGTCGTTGAAATCGACGGCAACGACATGCGTCAGCTCGTGGATACGCTGCAAACCCGCAATACCCCGAGGCGGCCCAAGCTGATCCTGGCCGATACGATCAAGGGCAAGGGCATCAGTTTTGCTGAAAATCGGCCGGAATGGCACCACAAAATTCCGACTCCCGAACAATATCAGCAAGGCTTAGCCGAATTAGATGAACAGATTGGAGGGCTCGTCCATGCCAAATAGTGCGAAAGTCGGCGACATCATTTGTACTGAATTAATTGCCGCCGCCAAAAAAGATCGGAACATTCTCGCCTTAACCACCGATTCCCGCGGGTCAGCGTCGCTCAATCCCTTTGCCCGAGCCTTGCCCGACCAGCTGATTGAGATTGGCATTGCGGAACAAAACTCTGTGACCATTGCGGCCGGTTTGGCCCACAGCGGCAAGCGGCCCTTTGCCTTCTCCCCCGCTGCTTTCCTCACCATGCGCAGTGTGGAACAGGTCAAGGACGACGTGGCGTACTCCAACACGAACGTCAAACTGATGGGCATCTCCGGGGGCAATTCCTATAGCTATTTAGGTAATACCCACCATTCCCTGCAAGACTTGGCGATCACCCGGGCCATTCCGAATTTGGAGGTCTACATGCCGGCGGATCAGTTCCAGGCCCGCGCCTTGATGCACTACCTGGTGCAGTCTGAGCACCCGGCTTACGTGCGCATCGGTAAGCGGGCACTGGCGGATATTTACACCAGTGAAGCCGCGGCCTTCCAAAGGCCTGGACAGGGCAATGTGATTGCTGACCACGGAAATGATATTGCCCTCGTGGCGGCTGGTGAGACGGTGCAAGTTGCCCTGGATACGGCGGCCATCCTCACCCAACAGGGAATTCGGGCCCAAGTCATCGACTTGGTCAGTATTAAGCCATTGGACACTGACCTACTCAACCGGGTAGCGGACCAGACTCACCGGATCGTGACGATTGAAGAACATTCGATTTATGGCGGTTTGGGTTCCTCTGTGGCTGAGGCGCTGGCCCCGCGCGGCGACACCAAGGTCGATATTATCGGTTTCCCAGATGAGCCAGCCATTGCCGGTACCCAGGACGAAGTGTTCAATTACTACGGGATCGATGCTGACGATATTGCTGCCCGCACTGTCCGCCAGCTGACTCACTAACATCAGCAGGATGCGACGGTCGCTGGGAATCAGCGGCCGTTTTTTAGAAAATGAATGAGGTGACCAATAATGGGCAGTTATATGATTGGGCTTGATCAGAGCACCCAAGGGACAAAAGCCATACTGTTCAACGATCTTGGCAATATTGTCTATAAACACGCGCGCAGCCACACCCAACTGATCAACGACCAGGGTTGGGTCAGCCATGATTTGGATGAAATTTATGGCAACGTCATCCAGCTGATCAATGATCTGGTCGAACACAGCCACGTCCCCGTGCGGGATATTGCCGGTGTCGGTATTTCTGTGCAACGGGAAACCGCCGCGGCTTGGGCTCGGGACACCGGGAACTCCCTGGCCAATGCCATTGTGTGGCAGGACGCCCGGGCGGCCGCGATCACGAACCAGCTAACCGATGCCGCCGATAAGGTCAAAGCCAAAACCGGGCTGCCATTGTCGCCCTATTTCACCGCTGCTAAGTTTGCCTGGCTGCTGCAAAACGTCCCAGCGGTCAAACAAGCAGCGGATACCGGCAACCTATGCCTGGGCACCATGGATTCCTGGCTGCTGTATCGCCTGACCCGCGGCCAGGCTTTCAAGACTGAGCCTTCCAACGCCTCGCGCACGCAACTCTTCAACATCCATACGGTGGCTTGGGACGCGCAGCTCTGCCAGCTTTTCGGCGTCCCGCAGGACGCGCTGGCGGCAGTGGTTTCTTCTAATGCCCTGTTTGGCGAAACCACTTTCGACGGGATTTTTCCCCAACCCATCCCAATCCACTGTATGCTGGGCGACTCGCAAGCAGCCTTGTATGGTCACGGCTGCACCGCGCCTGGCGACGTCAAGGCTACAATCGGCACGGGCTCATCCGTGATGATGAACATCGGCGACCAGCCCATCCAATCGGCTGATGTCGTGGCCTCGATCGGTTGGCGCATCAACGGGCGGACCGCCTACGTCGCCGAGGGCAATATCAACTATGCTGGGGCCGTCATCAAATGGCTGACCGAGGATGTCCAGCTCATTCAGTCGGCGGCCGAGGCTGAACCGCTGGCCCGCCAAGCAGTCGCGGCGGATCAGACCTATCTCATCCCGGCCTTTTCCGGTCTCGGCGCGCCCTACTGGGATGCCACGGCAACGGCGACACTGACGGGGATGACCCGTACCACCGGCCGGGCAGAAATTATCCGCGCCGCCCTGGATTCGATTGCTTACCAAATTAGTGATATCCTGGCGGCAATCGACCAAAAGGCGGGGCAGCCGGCGACAACGCTCAAAGTTGACGGTGGGGTCACGGCGAACAGCTATTTGATGCAATTTCTAAGCAACATTGCCAATGTCACCGTGTCGGTGCCGGACATCGAAGAGTTGAGTGCTTTCGGCGTGGCTTACTGCGCCGGCCGGGCCTTGACGGTGTATGGTCAGCTGAAGCTGAATACCGTGTTGAACTATCACCATTACCAAAATGCCATTGATGATGATCAGCGCCAAAATTTGTTGGCGGGGTGGCATCGGGCAGTTCGGGGAGTCTGCCACGAAGAAGCAGCCCCTAGAAACCACAACAACCGCCACCAGGATAACCTGATGACGGCTGCAAAAAGCTAATAGTGAGCTACATGGCGGGCACAGTTGCGGGTGTCCGCCATTGCTTTGGAATTTCCACTCGTTGCGGTGTTTGATTGATCACCATCGGTTGCTGATACACCTGCAACGCAATGTCCTGACTAGCGGAAAGCAAGACGCTATCTGGCGACACTTGTACGGTAATATTAGCTCGCCGATAAGTGATTTTGAAAGAATACTGGTGCCATTGCTTCGGGATACTTGGTGCTAAAGTCAACGTCGGCCCATCACTGCGCAAACCGCCAAAGCCATAAACAATATTCAGCCACGCAGCAGCAATGGAGGTGGTATGCAGTCCATCCCGGGTATTGCGATTGTAGTTGTCCAAGTCCATGCGCGTCGCAAATTGGAAGAACTTGTACGCATCGTCAAATTTGTGCAGCTCTTCAGCCAAAATAGAATGCACCGATGGAGACAGGGATGATTCATGAATCGTGCGCGGTTCGTAATATTCATAATTAAGCCGCTTAGACCGCTCGGTAAATTGATGATTGTATAGGAACTGTAACATCAAAACGTCCGGCTGCTTGATCATGTCATTGCGGAACAGCCGGTCATAAGACCAGTGATCGTACAACGGAAAATCACTTACTGGGATCTGATCTATATCCACATGGGGTAAATCATAGAAACCGGCCTGTTGTTCGATCATCCCGTTGTTATCGCCTAGGAAAACCATATGGTCGCTGGCTTTTTGCCATGCCGCCAACTCGTCCGCAGACACGCCTGTCTTCTGGACAACCTGTTCTGCTAAAGCAGGGACATTCTCCCGCATTCCTGACAATAACTGTATCGTGTACCGGAACGTTTCACGCGCCATATAATTGGTATATGCGTTATGATTTGCCATCACCTGGAACTCATCCGGTCCCATCACGCCATAGAAACTGAATTGATGCGTGACTTGACTCCAATCGCCGCGAGAATAAAGAAAGCGAGAAATTTCGACCAGCATTTCGATGCCGTGGGTATACAAGAAATCATGATCCTCCGTCAGATGACCATAATGCCAAATGGCATAAGCCACGGCGGTGCTGGGTTGCAGCTGGGTGTTGGCATGCTGCCACATGGCGGTGGATTCATGACCATTGATGGTGGAAATTGGATAGCTGGCCCCGCGGCAATCCACCATTTCAGCCCGTTCCTTCGCCTGGGGCAGCGTACGGTAACGGAATTCCAATAGATTCTTAGCCGCTTGGATGTCATTGAACAGATAGAAAGGCAGACACATGGTCTCTGTATCCCAAAACGCCAATCCGCCATATGCCTCACCGGTCAATCCCTTGGCCCCAATATTGTTGGCCGGATCTTCACCATGATAAGTCTGGGCCATTTCAAACATACAGTAGCGAATTCCTTGTTGATTCTGGGGATCGCCGTCAATCTCAATGTCATGGGCAGCCCAAAACGCTTGCCAAAACTGTTTTTGTTTGGCTAACGCCGTATCCCAACCCATCGCTACCTGGGCAGCGTGAGCCGTTTCATTTTGTGACCACAGTTGGGCATCAGCGACTGCTGGATCCCGCTCAACCGTGTTGGTTACAAGCTTGGTTAACGCCAATGTTTGGCCCGCTTCGCAGGTGACATTGTATTGGGTACCAACAAACCGGTTGCGGTCAGTGATTGGCTTGCCGTCTTCGACTGGCAAACCAAGAATTGTGGCGCGCGAACAGATCCGTTTATTCGTGTGAATCGTTTGCCCCAATCCAGCAAAGCTGTTGCCTTGGTTTTCCTGCTTGGTCATCCGCCAGAATGACTTCTCTGAATTACCGTGCCGGGTATCAAAATCCAGCCCGCTCGTGATGTTGATCTCACCTGCAAAGTTCAATGGGGTTAAAGTGATCCGCTGGTAACATGACGCCGCTTCGGTCATAGACACAAAGCGAGAAAACGTACATTGCAGTTCTTTACCCGTGCGGGTGCGCCATACAAATTGACGTTCTAATACACCGTTGCGAAAATCAAGCACCCGGGAGAACCGATCCACATCACTGGTAGCCAAATCCAGTTGTTCATCGTCCACCTTAATTCGGGTAAACAGCCAATCTGTCGCGTTCACCATGAAATGGCCTTGGCGGGAGATGCCCGCATAAATAATGGAATGGTCTTCCGGATTATTTTCGTAAACCCCGTTGAAGTAACTGCCTAACAAGTGGTCTCCGCTGTATCCTTCCTCAAAATAACCACGGACGCCAGAATACTCATTGGCAATCGAAAAAATCGATTCCGCTACGCGCGCATGGTTCGGGTCAAATCCTTCTTCCTGCACCTGCCAGGGGTCCACTGTAAAATACTGATCGGCAACTTTCGCCATTAGTCGTCCACTCCTATCTTTTCATCATCTGCAATGCTCACTACCGCGCCGGCTGCAGTGACGTTCACTCGGTACCAGTGACCTTGGTAGTACGTTCGAAAGGCCATTTTCTGCCACTGACTGGGCAAGTGCGGGGTGGCAACCAACTGATCATTTTCAACGTGCAGACCAGCAAAGCCTTCCACCGCCAAACGCCACGTACCACCACTGGCTGCTGGATGAGTGCCGCCGATATAAATCGTACCGGCCCACTGCTTGCTTTCCCCAGTGAGATCAATTGCTGCTGTCTTCTGGAAGAAATCATATGCTGGCGCCGTCATACCCAACTGCGCCGCAATCAGCCCATACATGCTGTAACTCAATGACGATCCATGTTCCGTCCGCGGTTCATAATACTGCCAATTAGCGCGCACAATATCTGACGAAAAATCATTTGGAAAAGCGGCCAGCATCATGACGACATCGGCTTGCTTAATGACTTGTGTTTGACTGGCCACACCGTAAGCGCCACCCCAATATTCCTTAGGCTTGAGCAATCTGCTTCGAACCGTATCAATCGAGTCATCAGCTAACGCTAAATAACCATCAAACTGCGAAATCACACCAGCTGCATTAGGTGTTTGTAATCGAATCCGAGCTGCAGTCTCTGTAAACAACGGGAGCAAATCCGTCAACTGCCACTGTTGGGCTATCTTTGCCGAATACTCTGCATTGTTTTCTTGCAAATACGCAACGGCGGCCAACGCCGCTTCAATCGTTGCTAGTGCCACGCGATTAGTGAAGGCATTGTTGTTTACCCGTTCGTGATATTCATCGGGGCCAATGACATCCGCGAACGCAACTTCAGGCCGGTCCAACCGCGCCGTTGCATAGGATACATAGAAGCGCGCACATTCAACAATGACCTCTGCGCCGCCCTGGGTCAGAATCGCTGGATCCTGCAGCCACTGAAAGGCATGCCAAATTGCTAATGCCACATCACCCGAAATATGGATCTGCTTGTCCTTGAAATAGGTGCGCATTGGCCGATTGGTAAAGACATCGGTGACATTGTAATCGGAAGTGGCGTCATAACCATCTTCTTGGCTTTCCCAGGCATAAAATGCACCGGTATAGCCATATTCCACCGCTTTTTTCTTCGCTCCAATCAAACCCTTGAGCCGATACGCCACTAAATCATGGACCACCGTCGGCTGGGTGGCGAGGAAGAACGGAGTCATGAACAACTCGGTATCCCAAAACACGGCGCCCTTATACGTTTGACCGGATAAACCGCGTGCCGGAATGGACAACTGGCTGCCAGCCAACGGGGCAATCATCATCAATGCCAGGATATTGTAGCGCAGCGCCACTTGGTCCTGCTGGGGGCCTTCAATTTGAATGTCGCTTGTGTGCCACAATGCTGCCAGCTTTTGACAATGACGGGTATACTCTTGGCCAATTGTCTCCGGTGTATAGCTGGCTAACGTGTCTGCCAATGCCGCAATGGGGGCATCAGTTTCTCGTCCTGTAGTGACGGCCGCCGCGATCAGTAAGCACAGCGGTCGTTCAGGGGTTACCGTTACGGCGATTGTTTGGCCCACTTGATCCGGCCTGTCGATATCGTTACATTCTCCCTGGTTGACCAGTATCCGGCTTAACGTAGTCACCGCCAGCTGACTTTCTCCAGTCTGGCCGCCGTAACCAAATACGGAATCATCTCGCCATGATTGGCAATCAACTAGATGCGGTCCATTGATATCCCAAATTTGTTTGTCAATTCCGGCAGTAACTGAAATCACGGTTGCCTGTTTAACTTGAACGATATACTCCAAAAACATGAATTGTGGCTGAGCCATATCCAAAAAACGGTTCGCCGTGATGGTCACTAATGTGTTACCAGTCGAGAATGTTGTTCGCCGATGATGGACCGCCGCCGCCATATCCAAAACTTGTTCATGGTCACTAATTGGATGCTGTAATGGATCGAGCACCTGTCCGGCGACTCGAGTAACAACATGAAATGGGTTAGGTGCATTCACTGGTTCACGCCAAGCCGTACCGCGCTGATCGTAAACGCCGCTCAGGTTAACTGCCGCTAACTCAGCTGCGCCATTTTCTTCCAACGTACCGCGATAACCCATATAGCCATTAGCTGTTAGAAATTTATTGCCATTTTTGATTACTGCCTCCGGTTGAAAGCCATGTTCTTCAATCCGCCAGTCCTTTAGCGGCGTTGGCCAAAACAATTGTCCCGTCAGGTTATCGAACGTCATTATAGTGGAACCTCCGTTCGTGTTTCTAGTTGATTAAACACATGTCGAAAGATCAAGGCCGTGCCAAATGCATAAGCACCAAAGCCAATGAAAGTCAGCCAATAAATGGCCGTGACAAAACCGGGAACTCCCGCCATCAAGAAAATCAAAGGTAAGGCCAAGAGAATGCTGGCCAATATAACCCACGGGAATTTTTGAATACTGATCAGCAAAGCATTCTTCCAAATATGCCGGAACGAGTCGTTATATCGCGCCGCATAGGGAATTACCGTGGTACAAAGCAGCACTGCCCCAACAGAGAGGATAAACAGCAGTACAACCACAAGAAGCCGCACAACAATTGGCAGGCGATTAACGAATAACCAATCGACTACCAGCAATCCACCAATCGCCAGTATCTGGATGCCCAAGAACAAGCCGCTTATACTGTTGGTCTTGAATAGCGTCCAGTAATCTCGCCATACTTTCACCGCTTGCTTGTCCAGCATCTTGCGGCTGAGTTCCACGCCAGTGATCAATGTTGTTCCCAAAGTGATGATGGGCAACGCGCTGATCAGCATTAGCAAATTGAGCAGCAGATAATTGGTGATCAGTTCCAATTTCTGCATGAATGGACTGCCATACTTGAACAGATCAGACATGGGTTTCTCCTCCTCATCAACAAAAGGGAGCAGCCATTGCTTGCCGCTCCCCGTCTGTCTTGCACAATGACTATTTATTCAGCTGTTTCTCGTAACGGTTATAGGCAGTCACCTGAGTCTTGACGAAATCCTTCAGACCCATTTGGTTCAACTTGCTTACATAATCATCCCAAGAGCTATCAACGCCGCCCTTAGTGACCCACTTAGAGGATTGTTGCGTCACATAAGTGCTGATATCCGTATATTGCTGAGACATCTTCTGCAACTCTTCCGGGGTGTAAGTGACGTTCGGAAATGCCGGCTTGGCATACTTCCGGTATTCCTTGTCCAAAGCTAACTTGGTGTAGTCGCCGTTAGACTTCGGCAGAACCACGTCTTTGTCGAAACTGGTCGGCGAGTATTTCGGGCCAAAATCCCGGAAGGAATTCGTCCAAGCGAAGATGTCGCTGGATTGACCCTTAGGTGGTGTCAGTACTTGAATCTTGCCATCAGACAGTTTCTTTGTCCCAATACCGAATGAGCCGTAATACGTCTGAATACTGGCATCGTCGGTGTAGAACTTATCTGCCCACTGCATCAGCTTCTTGACGTTCTTGGCATTCTTTGTCACCAAGAACTCATTGCGTGCGTAGTTCAGATGATCTGGATCAGAGTTAATGTATCGGTTGCCATCTGGTCCTTTCAATGGCGGCAAAGCAACATATTGATCCGCATTGGCACCAAATACAGCATCCGCTGTCCAACCTGGGGCAACCCCGACAATCGCTGTTTTGGCCTGTACTTTAGCCTGTGCCTGGGAAGTGTCCTCCGTGAAGATTTGCGGATCGATCAACCCTTTCTTGTAGGCATCGGCCATCGCGGTCAATCCTTTTTTATATTGTAGTGAAGTGGGCTGGAAGACTGGTTTGCCGTCCTGCATCACCATGTTTTGAGCAGCCGCGTTCGGCGAAAAAATACCAAAGGGCTGAATGAAGTTCAAAATGGAATCATCGTTACCAGCACCATAAGGAATTTCATCCTTCTTACCATTGCCATTGGGGTCCTTATCTTTGAAAGCTTGTAAAACTTGGATGAATTCATCGTAAGTGTCCGGCATCTTCAAGCCGAGTTTGTCCAACCAAGTCTTGTTGATGAACAGCTGGTTGGCAATTAACGGCCGCATCGGTGTTTTCTTGGGTAAGGAGTAAATATGCCCATCCGGGGAGGTAACCATCGCCTTCAACTTAGGATCTTGCTTGAAGGCCTTCTGTAAATTCGGCATGTCCTTGATATACTTTTCCAAAGGGATGAAACTGTCTTGGTTCTTGGCGATTTCGGCATCCGATAAGGCAATTGATCCCCAGAATGCGTCAGGTAAATCGCCGCCGGACATCACAACAGACTTTTTGTCTCCCCAATCTGAGTTGACGTATACATCCCACTTGACCTTGATTCCGGCTTGCTTTTCGCTCTTAGCGACAAACCCTTTCAAGAACGCTTTGCCCCAATCCGACCAGCGCACCGTTGCGATCCGGAAGGACGTGTTCTTACTGTCATCGGCATTTGACGAACTGCTGCCGGTGCCGCAACCGGCCAGCAGCACAGCAGACGCCAGCATGACTGTCCCCAACTGAAACATTTTCTTCTTGCCAAACATTGTTTTTCCTCCTCAATTGGTTAACCTTTGACTGAACCAAGCATGACACCTTGGTTGAAATACTTCTGTAAAAATGGATACAACGCCATAATCGGCAGGGTCGAAATCACGATTGATGCATACTTCATCATATCGGCCAGTTGTTGCAGCTCCGCCGCCAATTGGCCTGTCGTGTTCCCTGCCAATTGCTGATTAGTAATCAAGATTCGGCGCAAAATCAACTGCAATGGTTGCAGGTTCTGATCCTGCAAGTAAATCAACGCATTGAACCATTGATTCCAGATACCGACGGCCGTCCATAACCCCACCACCGCCAGTACGGCTTTGGATAACGGAATGACTATCTGAAAGAAATATCGGAATGTACCCGAACCGTCAACTTGAGCCGCTTCCCATAAACTGGCCGGAATCGTTTGTTTGAAGAACGTCCGCGCAACGATAATGTTGTATGGCGATACCGCGAAGGGAATGATCATCACCCAGAATGAGTTGAGCAGCCCGACCCCTTTAACGGTCAAATAAACTGGTACCAGCCCGCCGCTGATAAACATGGGAATCACGTAGGCCAGATTGATCCATTTCCGACCCAGCAAATCATCTCGGGACAGTGCATAGCCCGCAGGAATATTAACCAATAAAGCGAACAGCGTGCCAATTCCTGTATAAAGAATGGTATTGAGATAGCTGCGCCAAATGATCGGCTGGTTGAACAGCGCTTCGTACCCTTTCAACGACCAATGCTTAGGCCAGAACCACACCTGACCAGTTGCCACATCGGAAGGATTGCTGAACGAAGCGATGATAATGAACCAAAGCGGATAGATGATAGCTAAAATCAAGAGAATGGCAAACCCGTAATTGACGATGTCAAAGGCTCTGTCTTTACCTGATCGGGCAATGTGCGTCACATGCTGCGTGCGCCGCTTTGGCTTTTGCTTGGTAAGCTCCAATTCTGCTTCCTCCTCTCTCTAGAACAACCCAGTATCGGTCGTTTTCTTCGAAATCCAGTTCACACCCAGCAGCAAGATGATATTGATCACGGTGTTGAACAATCCAATAGCAGTCGATAAACTGTATTGGAAATTCTGCAACCCAATCTTATAGACGTAAGTGGATATGATCTCGCTCCCCGCTAAATTCAAAGGGTTCTGCAGCAATAACACCTTTTCAAAGCCAACATTGAGCAGATTACCGACACTCATAATGAGCAGAATCATGATGGTCGGCATGAGCATGGGTAAATCAATGTTACGGATTTTTTCCCATGTTGTCGCCCCATCCATCGTGGCTGCTTCGTAGTAAGTCGGATCAATTCCTGAGAGCGCTGCGATATAAATGATGCTGTTCCAGCCAAGGTTCTGCCACACATCACTCCATACATAGACATGGGCAAAGGCCCCACTGTCTGACATCAGGTCCGGTAATTTAGCCCCAAACAAGTGGAACAGGTTAGCTACTAAGCCCGTCTGCGGTGATAAGAAAATCAGAACCATCCCGCACATCACCATCGTCGAAATGAAGTGAGGTAAATACGAAATTACCTGAAACGTCTTCTTGAAGCCTTCCCGCCGCATTTGATTACACATAATGGCGAGGGCCACCGGTAAAGGCGTATTCACGACCAGACTGTACACACTGATGTACAGCGTGTTACGCAGCGTGATGCCGAACTGGTACGAGTTGAAATACTGAATAAAGTTCTGAAAACCAACAAATGGGCTGCGAAAGACCCCTAACGCTGGTGAATAGTTTTGAAACGCCATCACAAGTCCATATAAGGGGACATAGGCAAACACCAGTAATAGAATGGCAGATGGTAATAGCAGCACGTAAAGCGGTAAACTCTTGCGCAGCATCGTCTTGCGATGCTTCTTTTTCATTGCTTTACGTAGTGCCCCATCGTTTTGAACTGCCTGCATTGCCATAATTGACCTCCCTTCGATCCTTTTACAGTGTAGTCGAAGCGCTTACAGTCAATCTATAACAGTCCCGAAATTTTTTTTGACCTTTTCCGTGATATACCCTATTCTGAGGAATGAAGATTTGTATTCGTTTTCAGATAAATGTCGTAAAACGACAAACGATTATCTGAATTGTGTCATTGGGGGAGCTTAGCATCATGAAAAAGCATGGGGACTACTCGGTATTTCGTTACGTACGCGTCATTATGGTCATTCTCGGGGTGTTGGGGATGTTGAACATCGGCTTAATTCTATTCACCATCTCCGCTTCCCAGACAGAACAGACTGCCCGGTTGCGCCAGACAACGGCAGCGTATATGCAGCAAACCAGCCATACGGTCCGGGCTGTTGATCACTTTATGACGTACACCATCGTCAACGATGATGACCTCACCTTGTTAACGACTATTCCAAAAAATGAGCAGTCCTATGATGCCATTAAGCCGCTGGAACATATCCGTTCCCGGGTCTTTGATTTCCAGTATTCCAGTGGTAACGCCTATCAATTTTTCATCTACTCGCCCAGCAACGATTTCTTCGCGAACATTTCTCCACTGGAGATGTCCTATGACCGATACTTGGCCATGCAAAGTCACGTCCGCCGAGAAAAGTCTGATGCCTCTTGGCAGCAAGTCACGTTACTCGGAAAAATCTACCTGCTGCATCGCTTAACCTACGAAGGGGCCGTGTTGTATTGCGTAATCGCGCCAGAATCGCTCACGGCACCATTGCGCCAGAGTACATTACGTTCCGGCGATGGTGCCTACCTGAGTCTGAACGGACTGCCGTTAACCAAATCCCCTAACACGCGCAAAGCCGCAACCGCCCGCCAATTAAACTTTAACGGCGAGGATTACAACCTGCCATTTTCACTCCACATCACAGTTCGCCAATTCAATCTGCCAGAGCAATTGACAGTGATCCAAATCGTCATCGTTCTGCTGTCTACTGTGATTGGCATTCTTGCCTTCGTTGGTGTTGTGTATCTGTGGCGCAACTTTGCCATTCCGTTACGCTCGTTTTCTTCAGCATTGTCGGTCATCACAGAGGACAATGCCGACGAAAAAATCAAAAACTACCGGATCAGTGAAATCGATGCGGTTAACGAACAGATTCGGTCGCTGCTTTCTCAAACCAAGAAGTTGAAGTTGTCACTGTACGAACAGGAAATTGCGCAAAAGCAGTCGCAAATCCAATTGATGCGCATCCAGTTACGACCGCATTTTTATCTCAATATTCTCTCGACAATCGACAGCATGATTCAAATCAGTGAAACCAAGAACGCCCATGCCTTGATCATGGCCACGACCAAATACCTGCGCTACCTGCTGCGGACTAATGCGGATTTAGTTCCATTGGCGGAAGAACTGCAATTAGTGACGGAATATGTCCAAATCCAGCAAATTCGTTACGGTCATGACGTACTGGCCCTCTCTGTGACTGTACCGCCGACACTGCATCTTTACTGCGTACCGCAACTCATCGTTCAGGTCTTCGTTGAGAACGCTGTTAAGTATGGCGTGACTTTTGACCAGCAAACCCAAGTTGGTGTGGCCGGCAACCTCGTCACGCATCATGCACAGAATTATCTGCATCTGCGGGTCAGCAATACTGGCCCATGGTTCCCTGATACGCTGCTAACTCAGCTCAACGAGGGCCATCCGCCATTACCCTCTCAGGGCCAGCATATTGGCATCGCTAATGTATTCAGCCGATTACGGATGTTGTATGGTACTGACTTCACGCTGCACTTTACAAACTTGGATACTGGCGGGATCGCTATTGATATCGAAATACCCGCCCACACCGGACAAACACCAAAGGAGTTGGCTAATAATGCAAGTACTGCTCGTAGATGATGACCGGTACATTGTTTCCGCCTTAGAACAACAAATTGATTGGCAGCCATTGGGCTTTACAAAGGTCTGGACTGCCTATAACATGGCCCAATCACAGAAGATTCTTGCTGAAGAGGCCATCGATTTGGTGGTCTCCGATATCGAAATGCCCCAGGGCAGCGGCCTCGAATTACTGGCTTGGATGCGCAAGCAGAAGTTCTATCAGCCGCTTTTCGTCTTTTTAACCAATTATGCAGACTTCAACTATGCGCAAAAAGCCCTGGAATACCAAAGCTTTGATTATGTTTTGAAGCCCGTTGATCCCGATGAGTTTACGTTAACAGTGAAAAAGGCTGTGAAAAGAATTCAGGAAGATGCTGCCCGCAGAACCGCCGGCAGTACTCAGCCCAGTACCATTTGGCGGCAGTATGTAACAGGCCGTATTGACTCAGCTGACCAAGCCAAGCTGCCGCAGCACACTTTGAACATTGTTTCGTGGTGTCATGCCGACCACGCCACTGATTTGACCCATGTACAGGAAGTGATCTGGCGGCTGTATCATGACCATTTCACCTTTGCTGCGTTTCAATTGGTATCATTCTTTCATATTCAGGATCGCAACTATGGCCTGATTTTCAGTACTCCTAGTCGTTCAGAGAATACTGGCAGTGCACAGCAAGCGGCCCAACAATTTCAACAAAAACTCAAGGAATTGGGTATTTCAGTTTCTCTATTGACGAGCCCACCGGTACCATTTACGAAACTACCGCAAACTTATTCAGAAATTCACGACATGGCTGAAAAAAGGGCGATTCACCGGGGAACATTGATGTCTCTAGCTGATTACCAGCCACAAGCAGACACCTATGTTGCTCCGGACTACAACCAAATTCGAACATTATTAACAGCCCATAACACCGATGCGGTGATTGCCTACTTCCGGGATTATCTTCGCCGGACTGATGCTGCCGGGCAATTGACCCGCGATAATATGGCGCGGTTGCGGGAAGACTTTATCCAGTTAATGTACGTTGCTCTTCAGGCACAGCAAATTTCTGCCCATGAACTTTTTAAAAATGACACTTTTGCACAACTGCAGAAACGCTCCCTCAACAGTATTGAGTCACTACTGGATTTCATTGCTTACCTAGTCAAAACGGCCGTCACTCACATGACGTTCATTGATCGCCATGATAATGTGGCATTACAACTCAAAAATTACATTGATCAGCACCTTGGTGACGATCTTTCTCGAGAAGTTTTGGCTGATCTCGTATTTTTAAACCCTGATTACACTGGTCGACTATTCAAAGAGGAATATGGGCTTTCACTCACCAGCTATATTATCCAGCAACGGGTCCAACAGGCAGAATACTTGCTGATTCACACCAATTTAACCATTCAAAAAATTGCGGAAACAGTAGGGTATACTAATTTTTCTTACTTCACCAAAATGTTTAAAAAAGTGACTAATATGCCGCCGATGCAATACCGTCAAGAGCACCAAGAACTCAAGTGACACCAAAAATCGCCGCCCAACCCTGAGCAATCAGGATTGGGTGGCGATTGGCAATAGATCGGTTATATTAGTCGGCTCACTGACGAATCAATCAACTTTAGGTAAATCATCATCAATGTCGAGCAGAAGAAGACGATGATGATGCCCCCAAGAAACCGAAGTGATACGTAAAGAAGCAGCAGGGCACCAATCGGAAACAGGACCGTCTTCATCAATGTGACTGCTGTGAACACGAAGCTGAGCCGAAACAACTGGTAGAAATGCTTCGTATGCAGCTTAGCCTGCAACACATAGAGATTGAGATTGTAGCAAATCAGAAAGCTGGTAAATAACATTCTGACGCCCCACATAAGCAAGCTCTCTTTGCCCACACTACCGAGGAACTGGTGAATGAACAAGGCAGACATGACACTAAAGAATACTGGTGGCAGGGAATACCAGAAACTCATGCGGAAAGCCCGCCAGAACACTGACCAATATTTCTGATCTTCCGTATCCTGCAACACGGCAATCATCCCAGACAGTGATGCACCAACAGTTACCAATGGTAAACTCGCCAGGATAAACAAGAGGTTGGCCACTAACACGCGATAAATGATGACCGTGATGGCATAGAACCGACTTTCCAAAGTCATGGCATTTCCTCCTTACCCTGTTACTTCAGTTTCTTCAAGTTAGAAGCAATTTGTTTATTGCGATATGCGGTGATGTCGGTAAATTTATTGTTCTTGCGGTCCTTTAAAAACGCATTCCAGGTCTTCTTGGCGTCTGCCTCAGAACCAGACTTGATCACCTTCACCAAAGTCTGTACGCGAGTGGTGTTAACTTGCGTCAACGACCGGGCCAGATCAGTACCTGGGGTTGGATCGATATCTTCCACTTGGAACCGCGGTTGCGTCTTGTCTTTAGCCCAAGCAACAAACTGGCGAATGGACGTGGCTGGCTGCTCGCCTTTAGAAATTGCATAGGCATCGTCTGATACAAACCAATAGTTACCCATGCCCATCTTCAGATCATACTTGGCGATATCTGTATTCCGCAACTTCTCAGTCTCGTCCATGAAGACAGCCTTGCCATCTTTCATTTCGTAGTTTTCGCCCTCAACGCCAAAGGTCGAAACCATCGTTCCCTCCTTGGAGGCCAGATAAGTGAGCAGTTCCATCGCCTTTTGCGGATCGGTGGTCTTCTTGGTGATGAACGTATTTGTCCACCCGCTCAGCGAACCACCAGAGAAAGTCGAAGTGTCCCCTTTAGAGTTCTTTGGACCATCAATTGCGATGTATTCTTCCTTAGGATTCCGTCGATTATTATCAGACATAAATTCGTTCAAGCCCTTAGTATTACTGTGCAGATAAGCAAAGTAAGTGCCTTGGGTCAGCTTTTCCTTCATCTTGACATCGTTATCAGCAAACTGCCCATCCGTGATTAAGCCGTCGTTATATGCCTCACGGAAAGTATTCAACCAAGTCCAATATTCAGGGTCTGAATCCCGGTCATACCACTTGTTATTCTTGGTCACGGCAATTGCTAAGAAATCCTGCAGTGTACCGCCGAAGGCTCCGTCACCACCGTTTTGAATATCTAATGCGGTTCCGGAGAAAGGTACCAGTGCTGCGCCATTATCAGTCTTGGGTTGTACTTCTTTGGCTTTCTTCAAGGCCGCTAAGAAGCCTTGCGGCGTACTCATATCCGGTTTGCCAATCTTTTCGTAAATATCTTTCCGGACAATGAAGGTCTGGTCACCTTGGACATCTTTGGCCTTATAGTCATCACTAGTATACGAGAAACTCGGATAACCATAGATATTGCCGTCAGACTTGGTATACCATTTGACAGTTTGCGGTTTTGCTGCAGAAGCCAAGAAATACGGGTCATACTTCTTCGATAACTGATTCAACGGTAAAGCAAACTTTTGTGCTTCTTGAGCAACCGCCAGTGTTCGGTCAAACGTCATAATATCGGGCAGTTTGCCTGAGGCCATCATCGTGTTCAGCTTTTCATCAGAGCCAATAACCCACTTGATATCAACGTTCATATCCTTCTTGATCTTGGCCGAAACAGCATCCTTCCCCCACGGTGCCCGCTTGAACCAGTCGTAGTTCACGTACCAGGTCAAAGTAACGGAGTGTTTCTTATCCTTTTGCCAACTCGGTGTCTTGGCCGATGGCTTAAACCGGGCCGCCGGCAGCGAACTCGCGGAATTGGACGATGATGAGCCGCTGCCGCCGCAGGCTGCTAAGCCAAGGGAAAAGATGGCCGCTGCAACAACAAGCAATAATGATTTCTTCTTCATTGATGTTTCCTCCTCATTTTTGGTACCACTATTCTTTGACTGCCCCAAGGGTCAGTCCGTTGACAAAGTATTTCTGCAGGAACGGATAGACAATGACCACCGGAATTGTAGTAATGACCATCGTTGCCAGTTGCAGCGACTGCGACGTCGTCTTGCGAGCAACGGCTGCACCAGTTTGCGCTGCAGGTGAAATGTTCTGGGCGATGACCCGATACAACAGCTGTTGCAGCGGGAAGAGTTTCTCGTTATCCACGAAAATGTTTGCTGTCATATAATCATTCCACTGATAGACGCCGTGATACAAAGCGATGGTCGCAATGACTGGCATTGACAGCGGGATAATAATCTTGAAGAAAATTGTGAATGGCTTCGCGCCATCAATCATGGCTGACTCTTCCAATGACCGGGGAATCCCCTTGAAGAAGTTCATCATAATAATGACATCGTAGAAAGAAAACAGGACCGGTAGGATGTACACCCAAAAGTTATTGAGCAGGCCATACGCCTTGAATACCAGGAAGGTCGGAATCAAACCGCCAGAGACAAACATGGCTAAGATGCCCAAGGTGGTATAGAACTTTCTCCCCACCAGATCTTCCCGGGTCAGCGCGTAGGCAGAGATAGCGGTTACAAATGTGTGGAGCACAACACCGACCACTGTCTTTAGCACCGATACCCCGAAGGCCAAGTAAATCGCCTGGTTTTCAAACACTGTTTTGTAACTTTCTACGGAAAACTGACGCGGCCAGAAGTAGATGCCGCCGCGCAATGAATCATTGGCATCGTTGAAAGATAAAGCCAAAATATTCAGCAGCGGCAGGGCAATAATCGCCACGAAGAAGATCATAAAAATCAAATTGAGAATGTTGAACGCTTTTTCGCTTTTTGATAAACGCATCTGCCCGCCCCCTTAGAATACTTTTTCATCAGAGATCTTGCGGGTGCCCCAACGACTCAGGACAACCAGGATCAATGACACAACTGATTGGAAAATACCAACTGCCGTCGCATAGGAGAAGTTCCCTTGCTTGATACCCATCCGGTAAACGTAGGAATTCAGCACTTCACTGGCGTTATAGTTGAGCGAGTTCTGTAATACCAACGTCTGGTCCAGGTTAGACCCGATCAGTCCCCCAATTGACAAAATCAGCGTCAGGGCAATCATAGTCCGGATACCGGGAATCGTAATATGGGTGATTTGCTGCCATTTAGATGCCCCATCAATCTTGGCAGCTTCATACAGTGATGGATCAATGGCCGTCATAGCGGCTAAGTATAAGATTGTGTTCCAACCAATTTCCTTCCAAACATCTGACAGCACGGCAATTGCCCAATAGCTGTTGGCATTCGACATAAACTGAATGGGCTTATCAATGAGATGCAGTGAGATCAACGTGCTGTTGACCATGCCCGTGTCAGACAACCAAAGGATAACCATTCCGCCCAGGATAACCCAAGACAGGAAGTGGGGCAGATACGAAATTGTCTGAACAAATCGTTTGAAGTGTGAATGGATTAATTCATTGATTAGGACTGCCAACATGATGGCCCCTGGGAAGCCAACGACTAGCTTCCATAGGCTGATACCCAACGTATTTTTCATTACCAGCCAGAACATTTTATCGCTGAAGAAATCCTGAAAGTACTTAAAGCCAACCCATTGGGCATTCGCAATCGTATCGAGTACTGAGTAGTCTTTAAAGGCAATAATTAGTCCATACATCGGTACAAAATTGAACAGGATCATTAGGATAACTCCCGGCCAAATCATTGCCTGAAAGCGCCACTGCTGAATAAACCGGCGAAAGGCACTCGGCTGCGGCCGATTTTGCGGCCTATTCGGCGCGCCTGCTGCTTTTTCCAAAAGCACTCCCTCCAATCAAAACGTTTTTATTTTTCAGTAACAAGAACGGACCGAACAAGTGGATAAACTGCACCAATCAGCCCCGAATCGTTCCGCAACTTGGTCGGAGCAACATAGCCTAATGCAATATCACGAATTCCATTCAGACTATGGTGCCGACTGATAAATTCTGTCACTTTAGCCTGTAGGTGCGCCATGAATTCGTGATTTGCACTAATGCCGCCGCCAATGAGAATTACGGTTGGGTCAAATTGTGCAAATAGATTCAAGAGCATAATGGCAATACTTTCTAGGAATTCATTGACTACTGGGGCTGCAATCGGATCATTTGCAAAACCTCTGGTCAAAACTACCCGGGCATCTTCTTCATCTGACCAGTCTGGATCAATTTGTTGCATTGAATCGTTGTACCGTTTAACTAATCCATTAACGACCGACGCACTCCAATTCAAGGAATAATCTTCCAATTTGTTGGCTCGATCGTAATCTCGAGTAATGTTCCAGCCAAATTCCCCGGCCATGCCATGTGCACCGCGATAGATATCGCCGTTGCAGACAATGCCTCCACCAACACCGGTACCCAACACCACACAGATATAATTGCTGATTCCTTGGGCATTGCCTAACCAATGTTCTGCTAAAGCAGCTGCATTAGCGTCGTTTTCGACCCGCACGGGTAGGTGAACTATTTTCTGAAATGAACTTGCCAGAGCAAATTCGAAAAACTCATCAATTGCCCCGCCAGTAATCATATAACCGTCCTGGCGTACGATCCCTGGCGCAGAAATACCAACGCCTGAGAGCGTATAGGTTTGTTGAGCCTCAATTACCACGGTGGCCATATCCCCTAAGATTTCTTCACGCTTTTTAGCCGTTTTAAAAGCACCTTTACTTAATATTCTCCCTTGCTGCGTCACGATGCCCCATTTGATTGACGTACCGCCAATGTCAAACGCAAAAAACTGCTTCACATCCTTTTCCTCCTCGTAGCATACTTGTCATCATTTATCTTTGTTAGCCCACGAATTATTTGTTGATTCGCGAATCAACAACTCACCATTTAATGTCTCTGAACTGCCCGTCTTTTTTTGCGAAATAATTTGAATCAACTGTTCAACTGCCATAACTCCTTGCTGCTCAATGGGGTTATGGACTGTCGTCAAAGTTGGACGGAAGAAACGAACCATTTCGGCATCATCAAACCCTGTCACACTAATGTCGGCCGGGACGCGCTGGCCCAAGTCTTGAATAGCTCGAATTGTACCCACTGCCATCACGTCATTGGCGGCAATAAAGGCTGTCGGCTTTGTTTTCGCTGTACCCGCCATTAGTTTACGCACCGCATTATAGGCCATTGCTTCATCGTAATTTGCACGAAGGATAAATGCGGGCGTCACTGGTAAGTGGTGTTCCTGCAATGCTGCTATATATCCCCGCTGCCGCTCATCACTATCGTAGTTATCAATCACCCCTGCAATATAACCAATGTTCTTGTTTCCTAAACTGATTAAATATTGGGCGACTGCATAACCTGCCTGATAGGAGTCAAACGTGATACTGCCGACCGAGCCGGTAGCAATCTGTCGATCCAGGAAAATCGCTGGAATATGTCGACGTACCAATTGCTGGATGTCTGCTCTCGTGACTGTTTCGGCAAAAACAATCAAGCCGTCAAACATCGTACCAAATAAATTATGTGCCACCATTTCTGGACCTCGGGCAAGAACAATATTCAAGCTGTAACCATACTTGTCAGCCGTTTTAGCAATACCATCTACTAGCGCATAAAAATATGGGCCAGATACACTATTCGTTAGATAGCCGATGGTTTTTGTCCGGCCGCTCTTCAACTGCTTGCCCATACTATTGGGTACGTAGTTCAACTGTTTAGCCGCTGCCAAGATTTTTTGCCGAGTTTTTTCGGTCACTGCTGAGCTTTGGTTCAAGGCCTTAGAAACTGTTGAAATTGATACGCCAGCTAATTTGGCCACATCACGGATGGTGGTTGGCTTCACTCTCCTTCCTCTCCTTTCACTAAGAAAAACGTTTTCCATATCGTAGAATAGCATGTGCAAAAATATAATGCAAGCGTTTCCTTTGAAATATTTCTTAGCAATAAGAAAAGCAGCAGCCAAATAATGGCTGCTGCTTTAATAATACTAAATCAGTACATAGCTGGCTTCACCGCGCCTTATGCCACGCCGAGGCACTGATCGATGGGAAAATATGGGCCAGCCGCCACATCTGTTCCGGCGTATACTGAAACACCACCGCCGGCAGCAGGGTATTAATGGCGTCCTCCGCCTGGGCGCTGAATTCTGTGGCGCCCACGAGATGCTGGTCCTCGTCGTAAATCAGCACGTTATCGCCCAGTGTTTCCTGGTCGATCTGGCGGTACCAATCATCCGGGATATGGTTGCGGACCACTTGATAATCGCCTTTGGCGGCTTGTTCTGGAGTCACACCGACTTTAGCAATTCGGGGCGAGGTGTACACCGTCGACGGAATGGCCGGATAGTCGATGGGTGCGGTAGTTTGGCCGCTGAGCAGTTGATAGAGGTAGTATGATTCAAAAGTAGCGGTCGGGGTCAGTTTAGGCTGCACTTTGTCTAGAACATCGCCGGACGCATAAATATTCGGTACATTCGTCTGCAGATGATCATTGACCTGAATGCCAGTGGCGCTGTATGCTACCCCTGCAGCATCCAAACCAATCGTTTCAACATTTGGGATACGGCCGGTGGCGTCCAGTACCCAATCAACGACCTGTTGTTGATCTTGACCATATTGGACGACGATGCCGCCGGATTCTTGGATCAGTGCGTGCACGTTGGCCTGGGGGATAAAAGTAATACCGCGCTGACGCATATCGGCCATCACCTGGTCAACAAAGGGTTGGTGAAATTCCCGCAAAGCTTGGTCACCGCGCATGAACACGGTAACCTCAGCCCCCGCCGCGTTCGCAATAGTGGCAAATTCCATGCTGATGTAGCCGGAGCCGAGAATGCCAATGCGCTTGGGCAGCGTGGTCAGGTCCATGAACGCCCGACTGTCATGGGCCAGCTCATCCCCCGGAATTGCCAAGCGATGCGGGCGCTGGCCAGTGGCAATGACGATTTTATCCGCCGTGTAGGTCTGGCCGGCCACCTCAATCGTATGGGCGTCCGTCAACCGGCCGCGGCCGTTGATCATGGTCACGCCGGCACCGGTCAGTGCATGACCAATAGCGTCGGGCAACGGTTTGATCACATCTTGCTTGTGGGCGACCAAATTACCCCAATTAATGGTCACCGCGCCATCCACGATGCCTTGCATCCGTTCGGCGGTCCGTTGCAAAACCACCGGCGCGTCCAGCGTGATCTTGGCATTGCAGCCGTAGTTTGGGCAGGTGCCGCCGATCATGTCGCTTTCGATGACCCCCACTCGCTTCCCTGTTGCGGCCAGCGGGCCAGCGCCGTCAAAAGCGCCGTGACCGCTGCCGAGATATAACACATCGTAATCGTATTGAACCATTCAGAGAGTCCTCCTTTTACTGCGTGCGTTACTGCGTCAGGTGCTTACTTAAGTATAGCAGAGCGGCGCAACACTCGTCATATTCGTCAATTCTGAGGAAATAGCGCCCCGGTTAATGAGACACTGGTGCACGACGCTGCCGCAGTGTGCCAAACACATCGATAAGCCAAGCCGCGATGAGTACACCCACTGCCCAGCCCCACTGGTGCATGATGTTTTGATAATTTGTTAGGCCCCAGCGCGCCAGCGGCGTGGCAGACCGGCTGCGGCTCACCTGATAGGCAGTGACTGTTCCGTTAACTGTGAGCCGCATCTGCCGCAGCAAGGCTGGCGCTGTCTGGTTCAGCCATTGCTCACTGGTTAGCCGCCCCTGCAGTACTTCACGCCAGGGCGTGCCGATGCCGCCAACGCAGCGGAACAGGGTGACCTCAGCGGGTTGATGCGGACCCGGTACGGCCAACAACTCACTGTGCCGGTCCGTCACCACCCGATTGCTCACCGCCGTATAGGTCGCGAGATGAACAAAATCAGTAAGATAGATGTGCTGGCCCGGCTTGACCGCTGTCATCGGATTCAGCAACGCTTTCTGCCCGCTTAAATTGTGGGCGGCAACCACGTAATTGCCTTGACCCAGCCGCTGATTGCGCCAATATGTCCCCACCCCGTTCAATAGGGCGAAGTCGCTGGTGCCAGGGAAAATTGGCAGAATGATTTTGGCCGCCGGGATGCAGACCAGCCCAATCGCTTGCTGGGCGGTATACTGATCGGCTTGGATCAGGGCTTGGGCGTAAGCTGGATTATGCCCCCGGGCGAGGGTGTGGGGATAGGCTGCCTGCGTAATCAGCCGGTGCCGGCGGGCGGTCACCGCCCTTTGGTTTCGACCGACTATCGCCACAGGCGGTATTGAGCGCTGCTGGGTCAAGTGATAACCATACAGTACGAGGCCGGCCCAAACACAGACACCGCCGATTAGGATGCGGCTCAGCCATTTGATCCACCGCACGTTACGCGCCGGCTTTCTTCTTGACGATCACGGCCAGACTGCCGGCCGTCATAATGATGCTGCCCAACAGTAACAGGCTGGCAGCACCAGCGGCTGGGAAGCTTGGGGTCACGGGCGTATGCCGGGGGTCTTCAATTTTCACGACCGCCGGATCGGCTGCTTTAATTACCGCCCCAATCACTTTAATCGGCTTTTTAATTAAGCCGTAACCTGCTGGCGCCTTGGTTTCGACCAGGTAATACGCCCGGCTGAAGTCTTTTTGCACGTCCTGCTGATCGTCCGCCTGCTGGGCATCTTTGGCTTTCAATCCTTGGAAGGTGACCAATCCGGCCTGATTCGTTTCCTGGGTCAGCGGCTGGTTGGCCGGGTCACCATAATGGTCGTCGCCGGGATAGACATAACGCCCTTCCGGTGTCACCTGGATATAATGCCCCGTCCGGGCATTTTCTGCTGTATCGGCGATGGCAAATGTCGCCCCAGCCAACGTTGCCTGGTTATCTTCCTGACTGACTTTAGTCGCGCCGACGTTGACGAAGTAGACTTTTGGCACCTTAGGCGTCACCGGTGTATTCGGCGGGATGGGTTTATCTGGAATCGGCGGTACCTGGGGATCATCAGATGGCGGTGTGGTTTGGCCATTGATCGTTACGGTAAATTTATTGTCAATTGGCCCATAGTTCCCCTTATCCAGCACATGCTTATTCACTTTGGTCCCTAAATCCGTGACCAGCACCACCGGGTGCGCTTGCTGAGTGTCGGCTTTGGCATAAGCGAGTGCATTACCGCCGGCATCGAATTTCGTCGGACTGAAAGTCACGCTGGCCGCCAACTTCTGGCGCCCGGCCGGGGTGAAGGTGATCGTCACTGTACCGCCCTGGCCCGGTGCCGGGGTCACGGTATAATCCGTCCCCGCCGCCAGGTCCAGCTTGGCCGCGTCGTGCAAGGTCGCGACTTTATCTGCAGAATCGTAATACCCTAAACGGAATCCTTTGATTCCCGAGAAATCCAGGCGCGGGTCTAATTGATCCGTCATGATGAAGTCTTTAGCTGCGGCGATGTTTTGAGCAATTCCCGTTTCCAGATTCCATGTCACGTCATGGCCGACGGTGGCGGTGGTGACCTTTTCAGTATCATCGCCAGTCTGGCCATCGGCGTGATGGCCCGTGTTCACCGTTTTATCCAGCGGCAATCTGGTCGGCTTGCGCCGGTAGAGGGCCAGAATATATTGGTCATGGTGCTTGTACCGACCGTCAGTCCGGTGATTCAGCCAATCGGCAGTTTGATATGGTGCCAGGCGGCGGGCATCGGCCGCGCTGTCGATTTTGACAAATGTATAGACTTGCTGGTGATCCGTAAATTGCCGCGGCACCCAATCTTCCCCAGCTGCTGTTTTGCCCGCCACGTTGAACGGTTCGGCCAGTTTGATTTTGTCCAGGCTGGCCCCTTCTGGATATTGCCAATCTTCATCCGCCCGAAACTGCAGCTTAGGGCGGCCCTGGTCGTCTAAGGCCAAATTGCCCGCTTGGTCGGCTTCAGCATACAGGACGTGGACCGGCCGCACCCCACTGAATTTGACATGGGCCACGTTCGACGGCTTTTTGTCATCCACAAACGTGAAGGTATCCGGTCCTTCTTGAATCCGCTTGGTCGCCACGAGCCACGCCTGATTAGCGAAGGTGTACTCGCCGGTCTGGGCATTGTAGTGACTGGCAATGTCTGCCACCGACTGGTTTTTATCGGTAATCGTGGCCGTGATGACCAAAGAATAGTTATGCCCATAGAAACTCTTGATAAAGTCGTCATTGTGGTTATTCAGCGTGGAAGACAGCGCCGACGCGATAATGTGCGGCTGACCATCACTACCCAGCTGGGTGCCTTGAAAGTCGAACCAATCCGTCACATCTTTCTGGGTGTCTTCCTGAATAACCCGAATATTAGCCCCTGGCTGCTGGCCCCACCAGGTATTATGCAGCTGGACAGCAGTCGTCATCGGCCGGGGCAAGTCGTCGATAAATTGCACCTTACGTTCGGCATTCTTATAGACCCGCACGGGTACGGTATATACGGCCCGCCACTCAATCTGCCGGTTCACCAGCTTCTCTGGGGACAATACCCCTTGATCAGTCACCGCCGGCTTGCGTTCAGGCAGAATCAAGCCAAATTTGACCGGCGGCGGAAATTCCACTGGGACTAAGCTGCGCGGAAAGTAAGGGACCTTGGAGTGGGACGCATTGATCGATAAATACAAATCATGGGTCGGCTGATAAGTGAAGGTGACCCAATGATTCTGATCCGTTGCGGCCGCGTCCGGTCGGCCCAGCAAACCGCCGTGCCAGGTGGACCCGAAGAATAGTTCATGATCGTTGACCACCCGCCCGGCAACGGGGTCTGAATGATCGGATATAAAGGGAAGAAAGCCCGGTGAATAGTTGGTTACATACACATTATTCAGTTTGGCATCGGATTTGACGTCCACCGATTCATCGTTGTCGATATCCCCGTATGTCAGCATTCCCGCCACTTGGGCCGGCTGTACCACCGCCGGATTCACTTGACCATCCTTCAGTGGAGTGCCCTGACCAGCATAATCGTTATTGAAGACTGGATGACTATAGAACTCAATGCGGATAGTGGCCGGCCGATATCCGTAAGACTGTGGTAACGCCAGTGATGTCGTGGTGCCGTCGTAAGTATGGGCCACAGACAGCAGATTCGAACCGATGCTGCGGTCAAAGTTCAACTCGCCGCCCGCCGGATCGTCGGTGATCACCGAATTTTGGCCAAACCAGGTTTTCCCCAGCGTTTGCAGAGGCCAAATCCCGCTGGGTTGAGAATTCACGTGTTCAAAAGTCTCTTTAATGTCGATGGCCACTGGTGTATTCGATCCCGTGGGGGTATAGAACCCGACGTTCGTGTAATACAAGTAGGGATGGCTGGCATCAATTTCGGCTTGATTAAATACTTGGTGTGTACGCCAGGTCGATTGCCGCTGAGCGCGACCATTTTGCACCAGGTAGACTTGGGTTTGGGAAGTGAAATTCGGGATAAAGCTGTAATCCCCTTTGATTGCTTCGGCCTTTTCAGCGTCTGGGACGACAATGGTCTGCGGATGGTGATCGTCTTTCAGCGGCGTATTTGCCGTGGGATAATCTCCGGCTTGCCAGTAGCTGGGCCAATCGGCGACCGCTGCTTGAACAACTGGCTGAGCGATTAAGGCGGCGCCAACCAGGCTGAGCAATACTCCCCAAAGGATAAGATATAAGCGTCTAATTTTGGTCAACTGAGCGCCTCCTTCGTATATCATGCAGCACGAACCCGCGGCCAATGAGCCCGGCCAGCAGCAAACCGCCGATGATCACCAGCGGCCAAGGCGGCGTGACGCTGGCCGCCGTTTGCAGGATGGGTTTGGTCCCCACTGCCGGGCTAACGGGCGGCTGCCCGGCGCCGGTGCTGCCCGGGATAGCCGGAACGGCGGGGCTGGGGGACACCGGCGGGGTGGTTGGCTCTGCCGGCACAGTACGGATTGGTTTTGCGGTGATGGTCAATTGGCTGCCCTGGGCCATGGCCGGCAAGCTGATCAAAAACGGCTTCAGCGTTGCTTGATACTGCGGCGATTGTTCCTGCGTGACGACATAATCCCCCGCTGGCAATTGCCACTGCACCAGACCAGCCGCGTCCGCAACTTGACGTTGGGCTGGGCCCAATACAGTGTAGGTGCGCGCGTCGGCAGCCGCCACGGCCTGAGTGCCCGCCGCGTGAATCGGCACCAGCGAGAATGGCACGCCCGGCGCAGCTTGCTGATCAATCGTGCGCGCGGTGAGCTGCACATGATAAGTCGGTGCTGGCGGTTGCGGCGCAGATGTTCCAGCGACGGCGACCGGTAATGGCCCGAGCAGGGTCCAGAGCGCGCCCAGCATAATCAGCCAGCGCCAAATGGTCTTCATTTCTTTTGCCCCCTCAATTTCTTGTGCACATAACGTAAACTGCCCACCCCGGCCAGAAGGACTAACCCCAACAGCAGCAGGTGATCAATGGTCCACCAGTCCCGAACAGCGACAGGCTGGTGCTCATCCCGAGGATGATAGGGCACCCGGCGGCCAGTGACCAGCAAGCGATACGTATTGATACCAATCGGCCAGCAGGTGAGCAGGGTCGCTTCATCTTGCCCGACCACAATATTGCCCTGAGTGATTTGCTGCGGCCGGACCCGGCTGATCTTGGTAATTTGGTACTTCAAAGTCCGGTTCAAGACTTGAATGTAAAACGTATCGGTGCGCCGCAGTTTTTCAATATTGGTAAACAATATCTGCCCGGCGATGCCGCTGTGGCCGGTAATGATCGGCCGATTGCTCATACCGCCAATGGGCAGTGACGACCGCGGCCAATGGCCGATACCCTGTTCAAGAGTGTGGGCATCAGTGCCATGACGAATCGGCATTTTCAAGTGAATCGCTGGGATCGTCAGCGTGGCCATGGTCCCTTGGGCATCCAGCCAAAGAATCTGCCGATACCGATAAGCTGAGCGGGCGGTCTCATCGCCTTGCTGGCGCCGGCGCACCATGGCGTTATAACTGATCGCCATCTGCCGCTGACGGCTGATCGCCGCAGCACTCATCTGGGCCGTTGCGCGGCTGTAACGCACCGTGGCCTGCCCCCATTGCGCAGCTGTTAATTGGTCCGCAATGACCACATAGAGGGCCGCGCCGACGGCCAAGCTGAGCAGCCCCCGGTAAAGCCAGCGATAGACGCGCTGCTTTAGGGAGCGGCGGTGTGAGCTTCTCATCGCAGTGTGCCCCCCTTCTTATGGTCCATGCGCGATCGTGGCCGCATACCACCCCAGAATTGCCATGATTATCGTGCTGCGTCACTCTTGCGCTTAGCGACAAAGGCTAATCCGCCGGCAGTCACGATAATCACGCCGACAATCAGCAGTCCTTGACTCCCAGTAAGGGGAAAATCCGGTGTAACCGGCGTGTGCCGTGGATCCTCAATTTTCACGGCTGCTGGATCAGCCGCTGCGACCGGGTCCCCAGTCACTTCAATCGGTTTTTTAATCAAGCCGTAACCCGCGGGTGCTTTGGTTTCAACCAGATAATACGGGCGGCTGAAGTCTGCTTTGACGTCTTGTTTATCATCTGCCTGTTGGGCATCCTTGGCCTTCAAACCCTGGAAAGTAACTAGCCCGTCAGCATTCGATTCCTGGGTCAGCGGTCGGTTGTCTTGATCGTCATAATGGTCGTCACCAGGATACACATACGTCCCGTCCGGTGCCACTTGAATATAGCGGCCAGCGCGGGCATTTTCTGCCGTATCGGCGATGGCAAATGTCGCTCCGGCCAACGCCTTGGCATCTTCTTGACTGACTTTCGTTGCGCCGACATTAACGAAGTAGACCTTCGGCACTTTAGGAATCACCGGCGTGTCCGGCGGGGTCGGTTTGTCTGGAATCGGCGGCACATGGGGATTGTCAGACGGCGGCGTGGTCTTGCCGTCAGTGGTGACCGTGAATTTGTTGTCGATTGGGCCGTATTTTCCTTTATCCAGGACATGCTTGTTCACCTTGGTCCCTAAGTCCGTGACCAGCACCACTGGGTGTTCCTGCTTGGTATCCGCCTTGGCGTAAGCGAGCGCATTACCGCCTTCATCGAATTTAGTCGTACTGAAGGTGACGCTGTCCGCCAACTTCTGGCGCCCCGCCGGGGTGAAGGTGATCGTTACCGTGCCGCTTTGGCCCGGTGCCGGGGTCACGGTGTAATCTGTCCCCGCCGTCAGGTCCAGCTTGGCTGCATCATGCAAGGTCGCTACTTTATCCGCCGGATCGTAATAGCCCAAACGGAACCCCTTGATTCCCGAGAAATCCAAGCGCGGGTCTAATTGATCCGTAATGACGAAATCTTTGGCCTTGGCAATATTCTGGGCAATGCCATTTTCCAGGTTCCACGTCACGTCATGGCCAACCGTGGCCGTGGTGACCTTTTCAGTGTCATCACCATCCTTACCGTCTTCATGGTGGCCGGAGTTGACCGTTTTATCGATGGGAATTCCTTTATCGATATAGTTCTTCGGATAAACGTGCACGTCATAGTTCAGTTGCGTGCCCTGATCAGTCTCGCCATCTTTATCCACGTGATGGACCGTTAACGGCACCGCAATAAAGAATGGCGCCGCCATCTTCAATCCCTTGGTCGCGTCCGTTTCCTGCTCAGTCACGAGATACGTCCCATCGGCCGGGCCAAAATTGAGCGATGCCGTGCCGTCCGCGCCGGTCGTCATCGTCTGTACGGCAAACGTGCTATCCACGGTGTAGGATCCGGAATTGTTGGGATCCAGTTTCTGCCCAGATACAGGCTCGATCTTTTGAACCGTAAATTTCGCTCCCGCCAGTGGTTTGGCCTGTGCGGGCAAGTTCTTGGCGTCGTCGATGCTCCCATTGCCCGGCATCAGCTTGCTGGTATCAAAGTCCTTAGGCAATTGGTATTTATGGATCGTCAACTGTCGATCAGTCGTTTTATCCGGAATGGGATTGTTCGAAATCTGATCCGCATCCACCAAGTGGACGACCGGTCCAGCGGCAACGAGCGTCAATACTGCCGGAGCGGCCAAGGTAATGGCCAGTGCCCCGCTAATGGCCAAGCGATGATAGAAATGTTTTTTCATAATACTGATTCGTCCCCTTCTCCTAGTTGCTTATGTACCGGTCCAGCGGTTTCGCTGGCTCAGTATAGCGATACAACAACACACGTTATCCACTTCTGCAAAAATGATAAGTTATGCATCATCTCCATCTCTCTTAACGTGTATCTATTGTATTCATCTTTTGCTGCCAATAGACATAAAAAACGACCTATCTTCGCTTGAGATTAGGTCGTTTATATTAATTTCATGGATGGAATGGTATCCCACTCAAATTCAGACAGTAAATTAGCTAATTACGCCGCAGCTTCAGTCTGCGATATTCAGTCGGAGTCAGCCCAAAGGCGTGCTTGAAGGCTTTGGTTAAGGCATAGGGATAAGAAAAACCAACTTTAGCCGCAATCCAACTGAGCGGCTGTTCCGTGGTTTGCAGCAGCTGCATGGCCCTGAGTGCCCGGATACGGGTGACGTATTGCATCAAGCTCAATTGGTACGTGGCCTTGAACCGATTCGCCAGGTGCCGGGTGGAGTAACCGCAGGCTTTGGCAATCTGATCGCGATGCAGCGGCTCCATGTAGTGCTTCAAGATGTAGTCCACTACTTCGTATAATTGCGGGTGGCTGCACCGATTCGGAATATATTGGGTGTCTGGTGCCCGCCGCGCGGAGAAATTCTTGAACAATAGGTATAGGATCTGATAGCAGAGCGCCTGCTGATCAATGCGAAAAAACGGAGGCTCGCCCTGCTCCAATTGATAAAACAAGTCGAATGCCTGATACAACTTATGGTATGCACTCTGCTGCGCCGGGGTCCTTTCATCACTTGGAGCCAGCGATACCACCAGCGCGTTGTAATTGGGAATCAAAGCATAGAGCCGCTCAATCGGGTATAGAAAGGTGATAATTCGGTAATCAGCTTCTGCATGGCAGAGAATTTGACCGGCGTGCACTGCAAAAGAATTAATCGCCAACGCGTCACCAGCTTGCATCAAATAAGTTTGCCCAGCCATGTAAACACTAGCCTGTCCACGCAGCACACAATTGACTTCTAATGCCGCATGCCAGTGTTTCGGGACCGGTTCAACATCTTTCTTGCCCTCGGAAATAATATACTGCACCGGTAAATTGCCAAGAACCGGTACATCGACCAATTTATGGATGTAGGTCATGGACTGCCACCCCTTCTTGCTCTGGCCGCATTAGTGTTGGGTTGCCGTCGTTGTAGTGATCAGCCCAATAGCCCAATTCTGCCCAGGTTAAGGTGCCCGGGGCGGTCACGCATTGGGCAATGGCATATTGCATCGCTCGTAAATGCATTGCTCTGTCCCCCCTCTCAATAGCCGACCTTGAGATTGATGGGCATCCTGGTATAGCTGCTGTAATTCCTCTTCTTCCAGTTTTACAGACATGCTCCTTTACCCCCTTACTCACACCGTGACTTGAACTGCCTTCATTGTAAGGGAATCCGGAATCGTACAGACTGAAAAAAAGGTCCCTGTTGTCTCGCTTTTGAGCGCTGACTGCCGGAGTTCAAAAGATTAACGTTGCCGCCAGCAGCTGATGATCGGACAAAATACGCGAGGGGACGCGGACTTGGCTAAGCTGAATATTGGGGGTCACCAGAATATTATCAATGGCAAACGACTGCATCCCCGCGTCTCGGCCGTTGAAAGTATCAAACCAGCCGCCGGCCCCGCCATTGGCCCGGCGCAGGGCGGAATCAAAATAATCCCACTCTTGGCGGCTTTGATCCATATTAAAATCGCCAAACAGGACTTGCCGGGGAATCGGATCCGCATGCATCGCCGCGGTCAATTCCGCTACCTGTAGTTGCCGTAGGGCCGGTGTTTCAAACGACAAGTGGGTATTGTAGACGGACAGCGGGGTCCCAGCAACTTCATAAACGCCATGCTGGTACACTCGTTTCTCCTCGCCAAAATGAGCGTAGTGATGATTGGTAACATTCAGCAGTGGTTCACGGGAGAAAAGGGCAATCCCGTAATCCCCGCCCATGACCGGGATGGCGGGGGCAAAGGCGGCGTGGTAGCGGGTACCAGCGATGGCCGCCGGCATATCATAGGGATTGCGGCGGGTATGGCGGTCAACTTCCTGGACACCGATCAGGTCGAGGTTTTCTTCCGTGAATAGGCGATTGATGGCTTGCGGGTCAGGGTTTTGGCCGGCAGCGATGTTGTAGGTGGCGACACGTAATGCGGGCATTGAACTCACTCCATTTCTTTATTCAGTATACCGTTTCAACGCTTCTTCAAGGTATCAGAAAAGCCTGCCCGCACGTCATTATGGCGTGTGAGCAGGCTCGATGTTGCTATTATTATTTTCTAGAAAGAAAAGCAAACTGATCCGCTGGCTGCCAAATATACTCATCATCACAAATATACCCCCGCAGCCAAAGCTGGCCGGCAACGTTGCGCAGGTAGTAGCCCTTAGGCCGCCCGGGATCCGGATCGGCCACCGGGGAAGCCACCGTCACGGCCCCCTGGGGTGCCTCGTGCCGGTGCAGGTCGTGATTGGTGCTCTGACCTTGGTCACGCCATTGGAGCCGCAGATCAACGGCCAGTTCCAGGGGACATAAAGTCAAGCCGCTGTTCTCTGCTTGGGCGAAGATAACCGGCAAGTTGGCGCCTTTAGGCAAGCCCAGCTCGGCAACGGTGATAAACAGTACGGTCGCCGCGTGCGGCTCTGGGGAAATCGTAAAGCGTGGGTCATCTAACAGCGCATCGGCATGGGCGTTGCACTGAATACCTGCTTGATCGAGGGCTAGGCGCAGGTTATCTTTGGTGTGCCCGCCAGTGGTGATTGACATGGCCGGAAACTGTGCTGGATTCAGCATTGCGTGCTCCTTTCGAAACGAAAAATCGGCATCTTCCTCTGGCTGCGAAGCTCTGGGAAGATACCGATTGTACCACGCAGCATGCCTTATTGGCTGCACCGGTACTTCAAAGTGGTCTAAGATTGCTCGGTTTAGATTAGTCGGCGGACTTGAGTTTGCAGCGCGGGGACAACTTGTTCCGCAAACCATGGATGCTGGTTCATCCAACCATAATTGAGCGGTGATGGGTGTACTAATGGAAAATAATCTGGCAGATACTCCGCATAATGTGCCACCGTGTCCGTTAATGTCTTTTTCCGCCGCCGGCCCAGATAATACCGTTGCGCATATTGTCCAATCAGTAAGGTCAACTGAATATGCGGCATCAATTCCAGCAACGGCGGGTGCCATTTTTCAGCAAAACCCTTGCGCGGCGGCAAGTCGCCCTGATTGCCCTTGCCAGGATAATAAAAGTCCAGCGGCAGCACAGCAATTGCCCCCGAGTGGTAGAATTCTTCGTCTGTCACGCCCATCCACTCCCGCAGCCGCCTACCGCTGGCGTCGTCCCAGTAAGTCATTGCCTGTTGTGCTTTGCGGCTGGGGGCTTGGCTGACCAATAGGATCGTGGCTTGGGGTTCAATGTGGTACAGAGGTTGGATGCCTTGGTTCGTAAACTCACGATTCTGTGGATCGTTTTGAATAGCAGTAAAGATGTCAGTGGCATTGGACATAAAGCGTTTCCTCCTCTATTGCACCAGAAAATACTACGATCAAGACCTGTATAATACAAGCGACGATCGTCGGTTTAGGTCCTACGCTTTTTCCTACGCTTGTGCTCCCACAAACAGCTACGTACCAATGTTTCGAGACACCATCGGTTCAAAATCCCGCGCTTTTTCCTACGCCTTTTCCTACACTCCTACGCCAATCGCTCCTACACTAATAATTCCTGGCCATACCTTTTTTAGAATTGTAATCGTCGTATTCAAGCGAGACTTGCTGGGACGTATCCTCTACTCTGCTAATATCTAGTATTTACTGATGCGCCAAGGACAGAAATGCTCCCTTCACGACGAAGAGATTTCAAAGCAGCAACCACCTGATCACGCGTTAATCCAGTCTTGGCCTGTATTTCTAACCGCTTCAATGGTCTATCGCTTAATTTAAGTACCTCTAACACTTTTGACTTGTTGAGCTCTGTTATACGGTTGTTCTGTTCGCCCCTCATGATAGACTCTTGTTCAGTTATCCGTACGTAATTCTGGTTTGGCAATACAACTTTAAACGAATTCTCTCGAACGATAAACTGTGGGTCTTTATGAAAGCTTTCGTAGGCTCGGTATATCCGTTGAATCCCGGTACCATAATTTTCAATGTACTTCATTTTATCAAGAATGTGGATGAGCCGCGGATTCCGTGCAGCTGTCAAACCGTCCTTGATCTCGGCTAACGTCAATCCATCTGGGATACCGCCCGGAGAGATAATCTCCATGCGATCGTCAAACACTTCGACCTTCACATTGGAATGAAGCAAATAATCACGATGGACAAACGCATTGATAACTGCTTCACGCCAACTGGTCGGCGTAGAAGTGGCCGGTGAAGGTGTTGATACCGACCGCACCGCCGCCACGATCGAGCGCGGCTCCGTCGGCATTTTTCACGGGATGAAGTCTCTCTTTCTCCAAGATGCCAACGGCCAGATTGACAAAGTCTACTCCATCTCCGCTGGCCTGGACTATCCGGACGTCGGGCCGGAACACGCTGCGCTGGCTAGCGCCGGTCGGGCCCATACGTGGGCATTACCGATGATGAAGCCGTCGCCGCCTTTGAATACATCGCTCGGGAGGAAGGTATCGTGGCCGCTATCGAAAGCTGCCATGCCATTGCTTACGTGCAAAAAATTGCCCCGACCATGCGTCAGGATCAGATCATTGTTTGTACCCTGTCCGGCCGTGGTGACAAAGATGTTGCCAGTATCGCGAAATATAAGGGGGTGGACATTAATGAGTAAGTTACGAGAAATCTTCACTGACCACAAAGCGTTCATTCCCTTTATCGTTGCCGACGACCCGAACTTTGCCACCACGGTCGCCAACGTGCTGGCCCTGGCGGATGGCGGTGCCGACATCGTCGAGCTGGGCATTCCCTTTTCTGATCCCTCCGCCGATGGTCCGGTGATCCAAGATGCCGACCTGCGGGCCTTCGCCGCCAGCGTCACCCCCACCTCCGCCCACCGCGTGCAGAAAATTGCCGAAGCCGCCACTGGCTTCATCTACGTCGTTTCCGCTCTGGGGATTACCGGCCAGTGGGATGAGTTCGCGCATAATTTGACCAACCTGGTGGCTCAGATTCGACAGTACACCGATGTGCCAACGGCGATTGGGTTCGGGATTCATGATAAATGGGGCAAGGAAACCCATGATTTCAATCATGGGAGGAATTGCCCCGACCCTTCTTTCTTTGATATAATTTACTTAGCTGACAAGAACAAGTGTGTGGCTAAGGAGGTGCTCATGTGGAACTGACCAAGACAGTCAAAATACAGATCAAGCTGGCTGCGGCAGCAGATGGCAGCTTGTTGCGACAGGCCATGGAACAGTATCGTTTGGCCTGTGACGACGTCAGCCGCTATGTGTTCGACCATGGCTTTGTACTCAACACCACGAAACTGCAAATCGTCCTGTATCGCGACCTGCGGACTAAATTTGGTCTGAAAGCCCAAATGGCGCAGTCAGTCCTGCGGACGGTGACCGCCCGCTATAAAGCGGTGCGCACCCAGCTGAAACAGAAACCTTACCGCTATCAAGACGCGGCCGGCAAATGGCAAAAACAAGCTAAGGATCTGACCTGGCTGTGGTACCCGATCAGCTTCCGGCGGCCGCAGCTGGATCTGGTCCGGCGGCGGGATTGGGCCATCCGCAAGGACGGCTCTTTTTCCCTGAACACATTAGACCGCCGCATCACTGTTTGGCCGGTACTGAACCATTGGCGCGACTATTTTGATGGCACCTGGAAACTCGGTACCGCCAAGGTACTGACCAGCGGCGGAAAGTGGTATCTGTACATCAGTGCGACTAAAGAAGTGCCGGATTATACCCAGGACCAGACCGTCCACGTCGTGGGGGTTGACCGGGGGCTGCGCTTTCTAGCCACTGCGTTTGACGAGACCGGTCGGACCATCTACCGGTCAGGGACCCGGGCACTCAACAAGCGGCGGCGGTACAAACACTTGCGGGCCAAACTGCAAGCCAAGGGGACCAAATCAGCGAAACGAGTCTTGAAACGGATCCGTCAGCGAGAGAACCGCTGGATGTCGAACGAGAACCATCGTGCGGCTAAGGCACTCGTTGACTATTACGGGCCAAACACCTTGTTTGTGCTGGAAGACTTGACCGATGTTCGCTTTGCGACTGAACAGGTCGCTAAAGACCGCCGCTATGAACAGGTCAGTTGGCCGTTTTATCAGCTGGAACAGTTTCTGATTTACAAAACCGCCGCGCAGGGCAGCCATGTGCTGAAAGTGCCGTCTGATTATACCAGCCAGCGCTGTCCGCAATGCGGCGTGATCAAGAAACAGCAACGAAATCACGACCGCCATGAATACCGGTGTGCCTGCGGTTTCCAGGCCAATGATGACCAGTCGGCCGCCATGAACATCCAGCAGCTGGGCAGCCAGTGGCTGGCCGGTACTGCTAAACCGCGATACACGCGCAAGCGAACCGGCTAGAGAAAAACTGCATCTGCGGGAGCCGTCAGCCCCCGAGGCCGTTGAGACACGACCTGAGATGTGACCACACCAAGTAGGAGCCGTTAGGCGTTTGCACTACTGCTGCCCGTTGAGCAGCGTGAGTCACAAGCCCGTCACTTTAGTGGCGGGTAGTTGACACGCCGGCGCAGGCGAGAAAAATGAGCGACCTGGCCGATGGCGCAATCATCGGCAGTGCCATTGTTGATTTGGTCCGGCAGCATGGAACAGCGGCGCCGCGGTACTTAGCGGCGGCGGCCAAACCGGCATGACTGATCTACCGGCAACACCCCCATGAACAACCAAAATATCGGCTTGCCTTCATCGCGTACTGAAGGGCAGGCCGATATTTGCTCGTTACAATTTGTCCTGCAGCGCATGCAGCACTGCGTTATTTGCCTCAGACGGCAGCGCACCCGCTTCGTAGCTGACCACCGTGGTCAGATTCCACCCCAGCATGTCGGCAAACTCGCTTTGCGTCAGGTTAATCTGCTTGCGCAAGGTGACGATGTCTTGGAAAGAAAAGTAGTCGTGCCGCCCGCGGCATACGGCAAACGTCTGCTCAATAGCAGCGTCATCCAATTGCTGGTCGAATACCGGTTTCCCAGTTTCTACATTAATTCGAGCGCTTGCCGTTATCGTTATTTCTTCACCGCGAATGGTGTACGTCTCTTTAAGTGGTATGACTTTTGTGGACATTGACTGCGCCTCCTTACTTATTCTTGCTTGCGTGTGTACCATTCATATGCTTTGCGCGCTTCAGCAACAATCTCTGCTCCAAGAATGCCGCTTTCCGAAATATTCTTAACCCAACGCACCGTAATATATCCCCAGGGATCGCTCCACTTAGCCTTATCCGAACGCTTTGAAAATCGGATATGGTTATTCCACACATCATCAATGTGGCGGACTACCAGTTCGGTTAATTCCTTCTTCTGGGCCGCCGTTGATGTTTTCCAAGCTAGCTGTAAATCCCTGCGTTCGAAAATATTAACCCTGAGGCCGTCACTAGCGTCTTCCTCCATTTCAGAGCGCAACTGTGAAATATAAAGCGTCGCAGCTTCTGCCTCGTTTTCAGAAACCACATGCAACTTATCATCAATCATCACTACTTTGGTCATTTTCCATTCCTCCTAAAGTTTTCTGCAAACAAAAAGTCGCACACGTATGCACGACTAAAGAAACTTTAGGTGCATCCGTCTATGGTGGGGCACGTTGCCATAAAGGTACGTTGCCGGCCGGTCACAGTGCATAGCCACTACCGACGCTCTTGATACAGAACGACTATTTATTTGACTTTATTGTTCCATAGCCAGTAAGTGATGTCAATACTGCCGGCCGCTTAACACAATTACCAAGTCCGCTTGGTATAAACTATAGACACTTCTTCGGTACGATGACTAAGAGATGGGGAGGTGTGTGCTGTGGCAGACGACAAACAAATTATCCAAGCTAAATTTGGTGCTGCTTTAATGCGCCTGCGTCAGGCCCAGCACCGCACCCGTCAAGAAGTTGTCGACCACAATGATATCTCGCTTAACGCCTTAGCCAGTATTGAAAACGGGCAGGCCCTTGTTAAACTGGACACGCTCTCCATGCTATTGCAGTATTACAATACGTCACTGGAAGATTTCTCCACCCAATACGTGGACGCGGCCAACAATTCAGATTTCGCCACGCTAATGCAGCAATCTATCACACCAGATACGCGGTTCTTCATCCTTGACACAAAGGGCGCCACCCCGGCCAACAACTATTCAGACCAAGATTTCTTCCAGTATCACTGGAATGCTCGGCAATTCAATAAAATGCGCACCGGTGATTGGTTTATCTATCGACGGCCCCAAGGCAGTGCCAAATTTTGGTATTTCTTTGGTGCTGGCCAAATCGGTCCGATCACCCACGACACCCAGGGCAACCGGCATGCCCAGATCATCAATTCAATTGCGTTCACCTATTATTTGACTCCGGAAGATCTGGCTGATTTTCCCTGGACATTTCGTCAACGAACACGCCAGGATTGGCAGCATTTCTTTAATCAATACGGCATGACCGAAATCAGACCGGCGGACTACCACGGTCTGCTAACCATTGCTCTGGACCAGATGAACGGCCAATCACTGCCGCCGCTCACCCGCGCAATCGTTAAAGAGGACGTGGCCGTTTACCGCGATATCCACCAGGGTCGATTCGGCGTAACGGAAAAAATTGGGCCGCACAAACAGCGCATCGGCCAGAGCCAGCTCGCCGAACTGGTCCGGTTGAACTACAGCTACCAATGCGCCGTGACCGGTATCCATACCCGTCCACTGCTGATTGCATCGCACATCGTTCCTTGGGCCGTATCACCCCAGGATCGGCTGGACCCCAGCAACGTGATCTGCCTATCGCCATTGTGGGACAAAGCGTTCGATCAGGGCCTCATCACGTTCGATGCATCCGATCGCACCATTCGACTAGCCGCCCAAGTGCAAGCGGATAATCAATTGTACCGCGAATTGGCGCCGTTTAAGGGCAGAAAGCTGCATGATCCCGTGCACGATAAACCCAAAGAGGAATTTCTGGCGTATCACAATCAAAAGATCTTCAAAGGTTAAAATTGCTCGATAAAATGATTGGGATATTTGTCCCAATATTCGCAATATACCAGTGCATCTGTTTGCGCTAGATTGAGCTGATACATCCGAAAAGTAACCGAGATGTCTTTGGGTTGCCACTGCTCTTTGTAGGAATACTGGTATTGCATGCCCAATCGCTGCATCACCTTGCCGCTGGTGGGGTTGTTAACGTCGTGAGTGGCAGTGATGAAAGGCAGCTGTTGCGCCCGTAATTCCATGACGACAGCGCCGGCCGCCTCAGTCGTAATGCCCTGACTCCAATAGGCTTTGCGCAGGCCGTAGCCAAGATCGCGGCTCGGTCCTTTTCCGATGGTGACGTAACCAATCGGTGTGTCATCATCGCGCAAACAGATGGCGTACCACTGGGACTCAGAATTTGGTGCAATCCGTTTTTGATAGAAATCCCGCGCTGCTGCCAATGATTGGATCGGCCACCACGGTAAAAAACGATTCACATCCTTGTCCGCCAAAATCGCGTACAAGGCCGCCAAATCAGTTGGGCTATTTTGAAATGGTCTAATAACGAGGCGTTCGGTTTTTTTCATGATTGCCATCCTCCAAGAAGTTCAATTTCCCCTGTTCACTCTTCTATCTCCCGGCACGTTGTGTATACAATAACCCCAAGAATCACGAGAGGGTGGTCACAATAGCGAGAACGTATTTTCTAAAAACTCAGCGAATCGGTTTTGCCGTCTGGCAGAAAAACGATCTGCCGCTTGCTGAACAACTATGGGGTGATCCGCGAGTGACCCACTATATCCACTAGAATGGTGCATTCAATCCAGCAGAGATTGCCACGCGGCTGCAAACCGAAATCAATCAGGAGAAAACTGCTGCAATGCAATACTGGCCGATTTTCAACCTGACCACTGGTCAATTCATTGGTTGCTGCGGTCTGAAACCAGTAGTAAACGGGGCAGAGCTGGGTTACCATTTACGGTCTGAGTTTTGGCATCAGGGTTATGCCGCCGAGGCGGCTGCCGCTGCCATTCATTACGCCTTCAATCAGCTCAAACTCCCGCAATTGGTCGCTGGTCATCACCCGGCTAATCTGGCTTCCGGTATTATTTTAAGAAATCTGGGATTTCACTTTATTGGCACGGAATACTATGCCCCAACAGGGTTGGAACATCCGACCTATGTGTTGGTGCCTCAATGAAAAACGACTAAGCACTGCCATCGCATATGTTAGCGGGTTGGGTTGCACCTCTACCCGTACTGACCGCCCGGGCAAGAAGCGACTGACGCCCTTGTCGGCCAACATCCGCACGGTGCCGTCAACTCTGCTTGATTATCCTGAAATCGTCTGACGCTTAGTCGTTCCGTTGTTAACAAATTTTCCGATCTTTCAAAGCTTTTTTCTTAATGAAAGCGCTTCGTTTTCGAGTGAATTGACTGCGTGTTGTGCTATAATCTATGCAGCAATACACGTGCGTCGGGCCAAACACCAATAAACTTATGGAGATGCATTCATTATGGACATAATGCAACGGATTACTTATGAGAACAAGAAATCAACCGATTTTCTTTTGAAGAAGCATACTCTTGTGATTGGGTATTCGGTAATTGCCCAGTCGAATCAAGGGCAAAATGTTATTGATCTAGCTCAAAATCCGGATACTGTACAAGAATTCAAAGAGGTGTTGTCAGAATTTGGAAAAGATAACCATCTGGACTGGCTCAAATCTCGACAAATTGGGGCTGTCCATAACTTTTTGAGCCTGCAGGAAGATGACCGAGTGATTGTTCCGTTTCCCAAGAAATTCAGTATTTTCAAAGTCACCAGTAAACCGTATATTTTAAAGGCAAGCGACGTAGACAACGCGGACTTGGGTTTTGCAGTTAAGGTTGAACCCATTGTGGAATACTTATCTCGTAATGACTATCTCAATTCAGTGATGACTTCAAAGCTGAAAAACTACAGTGCAAGTGCTGTTCTTCCCAAAAATGAAGTAACTAGAATTATTAAAAACTCGCAAGGGAAAACCGCCATCCATGACTTTTCAAACACCAAGGCAGCAATTGTTGACCAAGTTACAGAATACATTTCGCACTTAAACCCTGATGAATTTGAGTTGCTCGTCAAATATTATTTAGACAACCTGGGTGCCGATTCAACCTATCAGCCTCCTAAAAACGAAAAACATGAAGGTAATGGGCATATTGCTGACATTGATGTTATTGCGCCATTTACCGACCTTGGGATTGCCATTTTTGCCCAGGTCAAACATCATCAGGATACGGAAACCAGGACCGGATTAGACCAATTAATTGCCTATAACAACATCAATGATGATGCTTATAAGACATATGTACCCGTCAAGTGGTTGGTAACTACTGCCTCGCTTCCAGAAGATCTGCTGATTGAAGCTAGGCAAAATCAGATTCACGTTATCCAAAACACTGATTTTGCCGAACTTCTCGTTGAGCAAGGGCTCAAGATCAGCGCAGACGTTTTCAGAAAGCGCAACTGATAGCGAACGGCCAAATTTCAACACCTGCTCAAGCCGTCAGTGGTCCGCGAAGGGTCATTGATGGCTTTTTGCATGCCGTTAATCCACCAGAACTGCGCATCTATGACTTGTGGTACACCAATATCAGTATGCCTTTCTTCAAAAGGATAGACAAGGCTCACCAAGAAATGGTATTAAGTCCCTACTAAAAAGGAGGCGTGGAATGATTGCTGATTAAAGTGCACGTACCGAGCGATTGTTATAGACTTAATGCATCGTATCACACACGAGAATGATCAAACAAAGAAGTTACTGGCATCCCAAAACAAATTGCCCATTGGCTACGCCGCTTTTGTCAAAAAGAATCAAGCGGAAGAAATCATGGCAGAAACAGATAAATCGGATAAGCGAAACTTTGCCAGATTCTTCGTTGAGTTGGGAGAAAAGGATGGCTTTGACTGGATGACACCCATGCGCAGCTACTTTCTCTATAACTTTTTGCGGTTAACCGTTGGTGACCGGATTTTGGTGCCGTCTCCAGGGCAATTTAGTATATTTGAAGTGACTGGTGTGCCCGAAGCTCTCACTCAAGATGATGTCAATAACGCCGATTTAGGTTTCGCGGTCACTGTTAAACCGATTGCAGAGCATTTACCCCGTAATAACTACCTTGGATCGGCACTCACTTCAAAGCTCAAATACCGAGGGACCAATCTGGTTCTCTCAACGGCCGAAGTCGATAGATTAATCGAGACCCTCAATACAAAGACCACCATCACCGACTTCTCCGCAACAAAAGATGCCGTTGTTGAACAGGTGCAAAAATATATAATCGATAAGCTAACCCCAGATCAGTTGGAGCTGCTAGTCAAAAACTATTTGGAAAACCTCGGTGCCGACAAGACATATATACCATCAAAAAACGGCCAACGCAATGATAACGATCCCGTTGCCGACATTGACGTCATGGGTCAATTCAACAATTTAGGTATTGCTGTTTATGTTCAGGTCAAGCATCACAAGGGGGCTGAAAGCCATGCCGGTTTCACCCATGCAATAGCTCAACTGGCGGCAAGCAGGTACACTGGGATTCAGGAGTACGATTCGCTTATACCCGTCAAGTGGCTGGTCACAACGGCCAAGGTTGATAGTGAGTGGATAGAAGATGTTGCTCCGCAGAATATTCGCGTTATTCAAAATGACGAATTCGCTACCCTATTGGTTGAAAGCGGATTGACGATCAATGCGGATACATTCACCAACACTCCTGAATAGCCCATTAATTATGTTTATATATTTTTGAATATTTGCAAGAAAAAGAAAGCAAGGCCTGCTGACCCTGCTTTCTTTTTCAAGATAAATTACATATAATGTTCTTACAGAGAAATGGTTACTTTTCCCAGTTTATTGATCAGTTTCATGTTCTCGCGATAGTCAACTGGTGCGATAATCACATTGACACCATTGTCCTTTGCCAGACTCTGTTGCAGGGATGAAACCAGATCACTACGACTCGTCACTTTATGCGCGTTGGCACCAAATGAATTGACGTATTGGATAAAGTCGGGATTGTCAAAATCAACTTCGGAGTGGTGACCCATCTCCATGTCCATCTTCCACTTAATCAACCCGTAGGCCTTGTCGACCCAGAGCAGCACTGTCATCGGCACATGATACCGAACGGCTGTCTCCAGTTCTTGGGAATTCATCATAAAGCTGCCGTCACCCATAACAGACAGGATATGCTTGTCTGGCTTGGCCAACTTTGCGCCAATTGCTCCTGGCAGCGTCCAGGACATGGTGGACAACCCATTGTCGATCAAGCATGTGTTTGGCGCATATGTTGGATACAGTCTTGCCATCCACATCTTCAATGCCCCTGTATCGACAAGAACAACCCCTTGATCGTCAACTGCCTCACGGGTGGCACTCACGATTTGTTGCGGCGTTAACGGAACGGCACTATCAGCTGTGCCTTGAGCTAATTCCTCTGCCACGGCCTGCTTAATCGCCGGAGTGAAGGCAGGCGCCTGATAGCCAGCCAAAGCCTTGGTCAAGGCGGGGATACTCTCTTGGAGTGTAGCGACAATATTGATCTTAACGGGATAATGTTCATCAGTATCTTCCGTGAAAGTATTTAAGTGAATAATCGGTGTTTTACCCTCAGGATTGATTTTTACCGGATTAAATTCGGATAGACCATATCCAATCGAGACAATCAAATCGGCTTGATCAAAGGCAAAATTCTCATAATCGTGGGCCATGAACCCAACTACACCGAGAGAATACGGGGAGCAATCGTCAACCACACCCTTACCCATAAAAGTTGTTGCTACTGGTAAGTGCGTTGCATTCATCAGTTGCGTCATTGCCTCGCAGGCATGCCCGCGAATGATTCCATTTCCTGCCAGAACAACCGGATGCTTAGCCTGGCGAATCGCCGTAGCAGCCGCTTGAATTTCTTCTGGCCGAGGTGCATTTGTCTCAGCTGGCATAGGACTGGCAATTAATTGGGTACCAGTATCCTGTTCCTCAACATCTTGGGGAATACCAACATAAACAGGGCCTGGGCGACCATTAACAGCTTTGTCATATGCTTTCGTAATTACCTCAGAAGTAGACTGTGCGGTATAAATATTCGTGGACCACTTGGTGATTGGCTGGAACATAGCCCGCAGATCAATGACCTGATGAGACTCTTTATAAATTCGATTCAAACCCCCCTGGGCTGTGATCGCAATCAACGGAGTAGAATTCGTTTGCGCATCCGCAACACCTAACAGAAGATTGATAGCTCCTGGTCCTAAAGTCGCGGTCGCCACCCCTGGTTGTCCGGTCAAGCGGCCGTATACTTCGGCCATAAAGGATGCTCCCTGTTCATGACGAACCAGAATGAACTGAATCTTATCCGATTGATTGATTGCATCCACCAAATGGATGTTTTCTTCGCCCGGAATCCCGAAGACGTATTTAACGTTTCGGTTCTCAAGAACTTTAACAATTTGTTTTGCTGTTTCCATAATAAAACCTCCACTACACTATCAGATGCTGCGAACGACGATGATAACCCCCATTGTCACTACTGAAAGAATGGTACTCAGGAACAAAGTTGAGGCCATTTCCTGCTCGGCCAAGTGATATTGGCTGGCAAAAATAGTGGCAATGGCCGCAGTCGGGATACTAATCGCCATCAAAGACATGTTCAAAATTGATGTCGGGGTGTGCGCAGCCAGCATAATGACAAACATTACTGCTGGCAGTGCAATATCCTTGGCCAACGAATTGACCCACACGGGCAACGATAATTTAGGCTGCTTCGTAAACAGGATAATCCCAGAAGAGAAAAGTGCTAAACCACCCGTGGCACTGCCTAGGACCGTGAAGTTTTTGGCCCAGGCCGCCGACAACTGACCACCGCACAAAACGATGATAAATGCCAGAATTGGGGCCCATACAACAGGCTTCTTCATCGCACCAAGCAAATTGGCACTGGCAGAAGTATGTTGTTTGCTCGTGGTGGATAGCATAAGTACAGTGAATGGCACCTGAATGATATTCATGATTAAACCACCAAGAGAAATCAACAGTGCGCTTTCGCTGGGAAAAAGTGACCCTAGAATGGTCGGTCCAACGAAGGGAATCGCTGGCCCCGCAATTGCTAACGCCCGCAACGCCGCCAATGCAGTGGACTGATGCAGAATAAAACGCGCAATGAGCAAAACAACAAGATATCCGCCAACCATTGCCACCAGCAGCCATCCGGCAACCGCTAAATGAGAAAAGATTGCCGCGCGCTGAGTCGTCATAATACCGCCAAACAAACTTAACGGCAAAGTGTAATCCATAACCAATTGATTTAAACTACCAGCTTGCTGCTCACCAAAGTCCTTACGCCATCCGGCGAAGAAGCCCAAAAACAACGTCACAACAATGGGCAGCAATGAGCTGATTAATGCCTCAGCCAATGGTTCTGGTCATCTCCTAAAACTGATTTTGGATAAAATCATCATCATGATGTTGACAATGCAACAATAACGCCATGGTGTTGCATTGTCAACACCCCAATTCAGGATTGCTCTGCCAAGCAATCCATGTTTACAATAAGATTGCATTGACACTGATAGGAGTGGGATCTATGGTACTCAACACGTTCCCCGGCGATATTGCCCAGGCATTTTCGGTCATTCACCGTGCTTTTTTACGTGATACAAAACAAGAATATGCCGCACTGGGGTTAAACCCTACCAGCGCGTATATTTTGCTATATCTGGCCCAACACGGTCCCAGTACTCAATCCACATTGGCGCACGCGCTGATTATCGATAAGGGGCAAATTACCCGTGAAATAAAGAAATTGGTGATCCTCGGCTTTGTCACTAAAACTGTTTCAACTACTAATCGCACCGCAAACATTGTGGCAATTACTGCTGCTGGCAAAGCGATACTGCCCACTATTGTCACCATTCGTAATCAGTGGTGGCAAACACGTCTAACGCGCAATCATATCCAACCCGATGCGCCATTTGTACAAAGTATCAAAAAAATACAGGATGAGTTGATTACCCATTAAGCGTTTGCACCCAGCCCCCTGAGCACCGCTGGGCAATCACCCTACGGCGTTGATCAATACCACCGAGAGTTAAACGGTATCTCTTGAAGCCCAGCAGATGGTCTTACCTTTGGCCAAACACTTATAGATGAACCGCAAACAACTCACTATGTGGGCCGCAACAGTGCATTCGGTCCCACAGAAATTATTGCTGGCAAAGCCCGGTGATATCATCAAGGGTTGCAGACAGAACGGTATATCCGCTTGATTATTCTGAAATGGTCTAGTAATGGGGTATTCTGCCATTTCGCATTGCAAAATTTTCTTTCTGCCCAAAAAAGACTAGACAAGTCTTACCCAAAAGTGGTATTAAGTCTCTACCACAAAAGGAGGCTGGTTAATTGTCACTGACCACTGATCAAAAAGAGGCCATTCAGGAATCCCTGCTGGCCATCGACGATCCATACTACCTGAATACTTTCACCAACGCCGCCGATGAAGACGAATGGTTCCGACTCAACGAAGCGTATATTCAAGATGATCTGCAACGCTATATGCCCGTTGGGATCAACACGCACACACCGACAGTATGGCGCTGCATCCGAGAACTGCTGCGGCAATTCTCAGCTTAATGGGGTAACTTGCTGATCATTGCCGCGGCTTGGGCCGGGACAAGATCCGTCGTATCCAGCTTGATGCTGTTGACGGCGGCAAACTTCGGCAGCCGCGCAATGGCCTGCGGAATAGCATCTGCTGTTCGGATCCCGGCGCGAATATCAGCAGTAATATTCTGAGTCAGTTTCTCTGCACTGGGCATTAACGATACGTTGACCAGCCGGACGCCCTGCATGGTCAGGCCAGCCAGCACATCATCAATAATTGCCTGCTCGTCCATCACCCAGCAAAACACAATGTTGACCAGATCCGGCGCTTGAATAAACGCGTTCAGCAAGTGCTGGATATTGTCCATCACCATCGCTTTAGTCGCGTCGTTCACGACAAATGGATCCATCGCCCAACACCAGTCGCCGTCCAGCATCACCGCCTGCGGCAGCTGCTTGATCAGCTGCTCGCTAACGGCTGTCTTACCAGCCCCCATCGGTCCGCTGATCAGATACAAGGTCTTCGTCACCTCTGTCATCTCCATCTCCGTATCAAAAATGAGCAGCGTCCGCCACCAGGCGGCCTGCTCATTTTTGATAATACGCGATGTTCCAAAGAAAAGAAATCAGTTTTTCACCGGTGCTAAAGCTAATTTACGAATTGCATCCGCCAGTCCGCCCGCGTCATTCGTTCCTGTGACATAATCCGCATGGCCTTTGGCAATTTCTGAACCATTTCCCATAGCGACTGCTGTCCCCGCAAAACTGAACATCGGCAGATCGTTGGCCTCATCGCCGACGGCCATCACTTCCGCCGCAGTGATTTCCAGTTGTTTAGCCAACTCGGCCAATCCTTTGCCTTTGTCCACTTGCGGCGCCATGACTTCCAAGAAATTCGGACTGGCCCGGACGACATAGAAATCGTCGCCGAATTCCGCCATCACCGCGGGCTCAGCGGCGTCCAGCACGGCTCTACGCCCAACAAAAAGTCCTTTGGCAATCGCAAAGTCCGCCGGCATTTCTGCCGGATCACGCACCAGCATACCGGCTGAGTTCTCCATGGCTTGGACGACCGTCATAAAGTCGATGTCCCGGTCCGCGGTATAGATTGTGCTGTGCTCGTCCAGCACGTTGAACGGCACATGGTGGGCGGCAGCAAACTCGGTCAAGCGGACATACGTCGCCCGATCCAGCAAATGCTTGACCAGCACCCGACCAGCGACGGATTCAATAATTGCGCCATTGTATGTCACCACATACTGATCATCGCCGGCGATGCCCAGCTGGGCAAGAAAGGACTTGACTCCCGCCAGCGGTCGGCCGGTACACAGCACAATTTTGATTCCTTGGACCAGCGCATCGTGCACTGCCGCAATCGTACTGGGCAGGATTTCTCCCTTGGAATTCAGTAATGTATCATCAATATCCAGTGCAATCAGTTTAATGGTCATGGGAATTACCTCTTTCTAGAATTGGTTGGGGCTGATGGCGGAAGAACGCCGTGACGGCCACCGCGATCAGTCCAAGCAGGCCAGCGGCCCACAGGAGCACGTTGGTGGTTACGGTACCAGGCCCGAGCGCGCCCAGAAAGTTCCATACCGGCGGCGCGAAGAAGGCGCTGATTACTGTGGCGATGGTCAGCCAGCTGCTCATGGCATCAATTTGCGCGGGCGGCAGATCCAACTGGCTGCGATAGACCAGATAGGGGCCGGTATAGGAATAAATAAAGTTGAAGAACACCGCACTGCCCACGGCGACAAGTGTATTGGCGGTCGTCAACAGCAATACTACCGCTAAGGCCGCGCCGGCGTATCCCAAGGTCAGCGTGTATTGATGCAGATACCGGTGCACCCGGCCAAACGTCAATCCCGCCAGCAGTCCGCCCATATTCATCGCCGACAGGGTCCAATTGGCGAGTTCGGCACTGCCGAAGGCGCGGTCCAGGAATAACCGCGGCAGCTTGAGCTGCACCCCCCAAATGAGCAGGTAGGTGACGAAAGCCAACGCGACCAGCAGCCAGCGGGATACCGGCAGCTTTTTAACCGCCAACTGATCCGCCGGGACCGCTGCCTCGCTGGCCGGCAGCCCGGCCGACGCCAGCAGCGCCACTCCGCCCAGCAGCAGGTAAAGCAGAAAGACATTGCGCCAGCTGAAGGCCACGACCAGACCCGCCAACGCGAGAAACAGCGCGTTGCCCAGTGCACCGAGGCCGGTCTGATAGCCCAGCAGCCTGGCGCGCAGTTCACCGTGATACGTATGGGCGATCAGGCCGATGGCGTGGGGCGAAAACAGGCCGATACCCAGCCCTAACGCCAATCGGCTGAGCAAAACCAGCCAATAAACATGGGTGAACAAAGGAATCACACCAGTCAGTGCCGCCAGCCACAGGCCCGTCACGACAACCTTCTTAATTCCCCAGCGGCGCGTCAGGTACGGATTCGCCAGCAGCGTCACCAACGCGCTGATGTTCGCCGCTGTCACCAGCCATTCGACCATCGTCGTGGACACGGTGGCGAACTCTCGCTCCAATTGAGGCAGAATGCCAGTGATCAGTGTCGACACCCCGCCGACCAGCGAAATACTGAGGATGCTCGCAGTCGTCAATCCAGTCGGCTTGCTCATTGCGGTACAGCCAGCCAGTCATCAATGAACTGCAGCACACCCTGTGCCTCATTCGTCGTGGTGATCGCATCGGCCACAGTCTTAACCGCCGGCTGCGCGTTGGCCATGGCCACACCCGTGCCGACCTCCCGGATCATTTCCAGATCGTTCCCGCCGTCGCCGAACGCACACATGTCGGTGAATGCAATGCCCAAGGTGTCGCCCAGGATCTGCAAGCCGGCGGCCTTATTCATCCCCGGCTGGATCACATCAATGTCCCCGTGCCCGCTGCTGGTCGGTTCGGCGATCCCGGTTAGCGCTGCCCGCAGATGGTCAACCAGCGCTTGGGTCTGTTCCGGTGGGCAGGTCAGCGCGAACTTCAAGATCTGATCGTCGATTTGGTCAAAACTGTCGATCACCTTGAGCTGGTGGTAATAGTGGCGGGCGGCGGCCACGTGGGCGGGATCGGTGGTCGTCAATGTATAGGCACTGGCTTGCCCGCAAACCAGCAGTTTCACGTCGGGCAAGGCCTGGACCACGGGCAAAATCATCTGGACCGCCGCTGGGGTGAACGCATTCAAGGCGTAGATTTGTTTGCTATCGCGGATATACGCCCCATTTTCGGCTACGTAAATCGTGTCGGGATAAGCTTGAAAAAACGACCGTAGTTGAAAGTACTGGTTACCGCTGGCAACCACCCAGCGAATGCCGCGACGCTGCAGTTCAGCATGCAGCCGGGCAAATAATACATCGTCGTAACTCATGTCCTGCCGGAGAAAGGTGCCGTCCATATCGGTGGCCATCAACTTAATCATGCTGAATTGCCTCCAAGTACGCCTGCTTTTCCCCCTGCCAGAATCGTTCATCGTTCGCCGTCAGCGGTCGAATCACCCGGGCCGGGTTGCCGGCAGCAATGACGTTCGCTGGGATATTCTTGGTGACGATTGCTCCGGCCCCGATGACGACATTGTCCCCAATCGTGACCCCGGGACAAATCACGGCATTGCCACCGATCCAAACGTTGTTGCCGATGGTGATCGGATGCCCGTATTCCAGGTCCTCATTGCGCACACTAGCCACCACGGGATGCCCCGCTGTATAGACACTGACCGCAGGCCCAAACATCACGTTGTCGCCAATCGTAATCGGCGCGACATCCAAGAAAATACTGCCGTAATTAGCGAAGAACGAGCGGCCTAAATGCAAGTTGCCGCCATAATCCATGCGGGTCGGCACTTCCAAATGGGCATCGCCACTGGGACAATCCACTAGGCCGGTCAGAATCTCCTCACGTGCGTCCTCGTCCTCTGGTGCTGTTTGATTGTAGCGATAGATCGCCTGCTGGGCTTTTTTCCGTAAGCCGATCAGCTCCGAATCATTAGAATTATAAAGTTTCCCAGCAAGCATCAAGGTACGTTCTGTTGTGGCTGCCATATATAAAAAAACCTCCTGTGTAAGTATCTGACAGGAGGTAGCATATCGCGGATAATACGGTTACAAGGGACAATTTTAAAAGCTGTGGGTATCATTTTTGTGATAACGGGCGAATGCCTGGCGATAATCGCTGGGGGTCAGGCCCTTCCACGCCTTGAAGTTGCGATTCAGCGTCTTATCACTGGAAAAACCGCAACTGGCCGCAATATACGCCACTGTTTTGCTGGTCTCCAGTAACAGCCGCCGCGCCGCCATCAACCGCACCAAGCGGATATAACGATTGACCGACAGCTGCAAGTTCACTTTGAACTGTTGGTTCAAGGTCGTCAGCGATACATTGAACTGCTTAGCCAGCGTCGCACCGCTCAGAGTCGGCTCAGCAAAGGCGCGATTGATGTAAGTCATCACCGTGTCAGTCAGGCTGGGATTAGGATTAATATCCGCCGCCGCTAACGGCACCGTGAAATGTGCCTGTAAAACCACCAGCAAAGCATAAAACTCGCTCAAGATCGCCAACCGCGTCACATCGGTGACCCCTTTGGCGAGCAGATCGTGAATCGCCAACAAATGCCGGCGCAGGGCGGCATACGCTGCTGGGGCCGCGGCCTGGGATTTCTGCCCCGCTAAAGTGATCCGCCAATTCACGCTCTCAGGCAGTTGCGCTTGGAGAAAGTCATCGTCAATGATCAGTCCGAACTCGTCCCACTCAGCCGTTGTCGGCCCGGTGGCACTGTGGACGGCCCGCCGGTTCACGGCCCAGATATCCCCAGGCTGGTACTCTGCCGTCTGGCCGTCCGTCACAAACTTCAAGGTTGCTCCCGCCACCAGATAATTCAGCTCAATCCCTTGATGCCAATGGGGCGCTACGTCAATTGCGGTCAGTGGATCATGGACATAATATTTAAACGGCAGCCGCGGGACCACCTGGACATTTTCGTGCTGAATCATCGTCTGACGCCTTTCGTTAATAACGGCTATCCTTCACCAGCGCCGTGCCATAGCTCTGGGGATCGACCGGCGAGAAACCGAGCGACCGATAGAAAGCCACCGTCTTGGGCTCCGCCTCGGACAGCAGCATGATCTGGCCTACATCTTGATACTTTGCTAAAAACTGCCGGATCAAGGTCGAGCCGATGTGCTGCCCCTGAAACTCCGGCCGCACCAGCAAGTCCTGAATATACAGAATCGTCTCGCCGTCGCTCACGCCGCGGATCAGCCCCACTAAACGGCCATCATCCGCCACCGCGGCTAAGACAGTTGATGCGCGCAGGGCCCGCTGGGTTTTCGCCACGTCTTGCAGGTATGCTTGCCAGCCCACCGATTGATAGAGGGCGGTAATGTGGTCCTGAGACCAGTCGTTTTGCCAGGTATAGGTAATCATATCGTTGTTTCTCCTCCTTCGCTTGCTGAGTCCAGCAGCGCCAGTAGTTGTTCTTTCAAATCGGTCAGTCCGGCCCGCCGGTCGGCCAGCTGCTTTTCCTGCACACTGATTTCAGCCAACTCGTCGTCAATCAAATGCAGATTGAACTGCCATTGTTTCGTTGTACCGCAATGCTTTTCGTGCTGCTCCCGGATCTGCTTGATGGCCGCAATCGAGAACCCCATCTGCTGCAGCGTCTTGATCTGGTCGAAATCTGATTCATCCGCAGCCGAATACCAATAATTCCGCCCGTGCCGCACCGGCGTGAGCAACCCCTCTTGGACATAAAACCGGACGGTATCCTTCGTCGTTTGATGCTTCTGGATAAATTCACCGATCAACATTGGCAGGCATCTCCTTGCCGTGGGGTGCACCTCACATGGTTTACTAGACCCATGGAGGTGTTTATTATGTGTATTCTATTCGCTATTCTGGTTGTCGCCTATGCCGGATTAATGGCAACGGCCGCACTCTTATCGCGACACAAAATCCCAGCCTGGCTGATTGTTGGCACATTCGCGTTCAGCCTCTGCTTGCTAAGCGGCCTCTTTTGGCCATGGGCCATTCCCCTCGGCCTGGCCGGTCTGCTCGCTGCCGCGGTGGGCAACGGCCTGGCGCTCTATGGGCATGTCCATTGGCCGCATGTGCTGGTGCGCATTCTGCTTTCTGTCATTATACTTGGCTTGTGGTGGAAAATACAAAGGGGCTGATCGTTACCGCCGTTTGAAATACGGCCAGAAAAGCAACACCATGGCACCGGCATACCCCGCCGCAATAATGACTGGCGAATAGGGACACGCCGTCCACTTAAGCACACCAATCAAGCCAACCAGACCAAGCACCAGTAGCGTCGGCGCCCAGAGATTTCTTTTCTTCGTCGTCCCTCGCAGTGCCCGGTAATAGCGACCGACCCGAGGTAATGACAACACGTTAGTAAGAGTCATCAGCACCAGTAACAAGCTGAGCCCGTGACTGGTCGAAAAGCCCGGTACGGCCAACTGTTCCGCTACGAGAAACAAAATGAACCCAATGTCCAACAACAGTGACACGCGGAACATGATTCCCGCGTCCCGTAGTGCTGCCTCTTTATCTTGCCATGCTTTGATCATATCTTTATCCTCCCGAATCAAGTTATCCAAGGAGAGGTGATACAGCTCGGCCAGGGCGACTAAACTCGTAATGTCAGGATACGTCCGTTCAGTTTCCCAACTTGAAATAGTTTGCCGGGTCACGTGCAGCACGGCCGCCACATCATTTTGCGTCAGTTCGCTATGCTGCCGGGCCGTCGCCAGCCGTTGGCCAATCGTCATCATCATTACTCCTCGCAGGTTTAATTTAGTAAACATTACAGTCGCGTTGAGTTACCTTTATTATGCTGCTTTATGGCGTCGAAACGGCCGATGCATATCGGGCCAAAACATAACCATTGCAAAAACAGCATACCCAATACCAATCACAGCGATGGCATACCGAAAGTGCAAGATTCGAGTCACAATCATTAAAACGACCAAGCTGAACACAACAGTCCGCCACACCCATTTGGGCAGCGATTGTTCAGCCTGCATTGTCTGGTAGTATCGCCGAGCTCGCGGCAAGGCCAAGACGTTGGTGAAGGCCATCAATAAAAGCAGCAAACCCACCCCGTCATCCATGGCAAACCCCGGCGCATTGATGCAAAGTCCCAATAAGAGCAGCATGAAACCCACATCTAACATCATTGATACCCGGTACAGCACACGCGCCTCACGTAAGGCAGCGTCCTTCTTTGTCCATGCTTTCATCAAATCAGTATCCTCCCGAATTAAATCATCTAAGGAGAGGCGATACAACTTGGCCAGCGCGACTATGCTCGTCATGTCAGGATAGGTACGCTCAGTTTCCCAACTCGAAATAGTCTGCCGGGCGACATGTAACTCGGCCGCCACAGCATTTTGTGTTAAGTTAGCATGTTGCCGAGCGGCCGCTAACCGTTGACCAATTGTCATCAATCACTCACTCCTTGTCGTTCAACATAATTCGGTTCCTTTAAGCATACAAGCAAAGAAATGTAGCGGCCAGTATTTCCTGGGAAATATTAGCCGCTACAGTTTGTTGCGTGTTCAGTTACCGGTATCTAGTCATTCTCTTTCAGCCAATGATCCAGTACACTGATGAATTCATCATGCTGATCCAACAGCGCCAAGTGCCGGCTGTTGGCAAATAAGTGCCACTTGGCCCCCGGAATATGGTCATACACCGTTTTGGCAATCAGCGGCGTGCACAGATCATCAGTCCCGTTAGTCACCAGCACGGGAACATGGATCTTGTGCAGCTGGTCCGTGACCTCAAAGTCGCTGATCGTGCCATTTTCAGTGAACTCATTAGGCCCTTCAGCAATCAAACTCGCCCGTTTGCCATTGGTGGGACGACGCAGCGGCTCCGGTGAGTTTTCATCTGGATCGTCCCAGCAATACCGTTCCATATAGCGGTCATTCGCCGCCAGATACTTCACGTTCTTGAAATCACCCGTCCGCTCCGCCTCGGCGATGGCCGTGCGATCTTCGTAACTCAAGTAAGAAATCAGCCGATGCTGCTCTTTGATCCACAACTTAATGGACGACGGCGATCCGTCGATCATGACACTCTTGATTCCCTGGGGGTCAAAACTGGTCAAATAGTACATTTCCAGCATACCGCCCCAGGACTGGCCCAGCATATGCACCTCATCCAAGTGCAGATACTTGCGCAGCGCAATCAATTCCTCAGCCCACGTCTCTTTGACGTACACCTTGGGGTCCTCCGGCAAATACGATTTCCCACAACCCACTTGGTCATACATGATCAGCTGCCGCCCGGTCTCGGCGTAGTCGTCCAACAGCTCAAAGTAGTTGTGGGAGGAACCAGGACCACCGTGGATCAGCAATAGCGGTGCCTTATCCGGGTTGGGTTCGCCAACAATGCGGTAATATGTTTTGTATTCGTGGAACGGCATGTAGCCTTCTTGAATTTTCATTTTTGAGTCAGTCCCTTTTACTGAAAATTGTAATGCTTAAAACTGATTGTACTACTTCTGATTTTCCAGACAAAAACACCCGGCGGTTTCCCACCGAGTGTCAAGTGTTCCTGGTGTTTCATGGCGTCGCCGCAGTTAGAACTTTAACTGTCCGTCGCCTGCCATTAAGGCCGTCATTTCTTCGATTTTATCCAACGGGAACGGCGGATCTGCCACGGGTTTCATGGCAATTGACATGAGCTTCATCGGATTGTCGTCCGCCGCGATACGGTTGGATGATAACGCACCGCAGCGTCGGCAGCGGTGAATGATCGCCCACTCGCCGCCCTTTCTCACCCAAACGGCCACGGGGTCCATAATGCCGCCGCAATTGGCTTGCCGATCGCCAGGTTCGTTGTCGACGTGCAAGCTGCTTAAGCAGTTCGGACAGTGGTTGCGCTGCTCCGTTCCCGCCCCATTAGGCATGACCGGCCGGCCGCAGACTTTGCAAGTGAAGCTGTCGTTGTTCGCGTGTGTTTTGTAATAACCTTTAGCGTATTGTTTTCGTTTATTTTCTCGATTCACGAGTTGTACCCTCCTAGTTGCTTCGTTGATGACTCACGATTAGGAAGGTTTGCAACGTTGGTGCTGTGCACAAACCCTCCGGTTAGCGCACACTCGCCGATGTATAATTTTTATGCATGGGGCATAGTCCTTTCTTGGCATTGCCAGACCGTACCGTCAGGCCTTACGGAGGTATGAAAAAAGCGCAGTTCCCACTGCGCTACAAAAGAGACTGCGGGTGCTGTCATCCGCGGCGTCATTCCGTAGGGCATTTGGGTACACAAAGAGTATCGTCTGAAAACCTCTTTTGTATCACAAATGGTTCCTTACGCAATCGCCGACATACAATACCTCACTCGCTATTAAGATGCTCAAATCTTAGCATGGGATTGTATTTGCTGTCAACCAGAAAGCTTAGGAGTTGAACTTATCATGGGTCCACAAGATCATTCAACATAAACTAAGCTGCGAGTTAGTCAGATTTTCAACTTAATTCGATTCCACTTGGCAATTTCTGCAACTAACTTTTTAAGTTGCTTAATTAGGTCTAGGACATCTAAATCAGCGTAAGTATATTCTACGATAATTTTTTTTGACCACCGGACCTTGTTCCGAGTGTAATCTTTTCCGGAGGCATCAGTAAGATGTTGACTCTTCAAACCATCTAGATATTCGTCGATAGTTTGATATTGTCCAATCGCAGGTAGTGGGTCACCAACTTCATGCTGAAATTGAAGGTTGAGAATACGTTGGGATAAATAATTTTCAATTTCTTTGCCTTTTGTGACCCAACAAAACTTCTTGTGTGCTTGAAATTCATCCCTAATACGCTGCTTGGTGGAGTTGATTTTTTTGCGTTTGAAAGTACGATCACTATCAATTATGATTGCAGAATTTCGGTTAGCTAAAAGTAGGGAAATTAGATTGGATTCGTCATTTGGAGCCGCCTCCAGATGTGCCAGAAGCCGTCCACCATAAAACATGATTTGGTAATGCTTGTTTTCAATCAACTGTCCGTCCGAAATTAGATCAATCCATTTGTTAAGGTATATCCTATCCGACGGACCTTCTACCCAAATTATGCCATTTGCCTGCAGTAAGTCGCTTCCACGAATATCTAAATCCTCGAGTATTCCATCATCGTCATTAAAGGTTACTGCACTTTTTGTGACCGTACCTCCATTATCTTTGAAGACATGGACTATTTGTGCATTTGAATCACCAATGGCCATGTTTATTGGAACGCTTGAGTGAGAAGTAATAAACGCAAGTTTGTTATTCTCTTCAATCCACTGAAAAACATATTGAAATAGGTTCCTTTGAATCGCGGGATGTAAGTTATTTTCCAGTTCTTCAAATATATATATATATCAGCTTGGTTCGATAGTATTAGATTTACCAAAACTAGTAAAATCGTTCGCAGTCCGCTTCCAGATGCAGATAACGCGACCATTCCTTTCTCTTCTTCCTCAAGAAATACTTCCCATAATGGGTCCTCATTGTCATTAACATTCTGGACAATGATGTTATTAAAGGTAGCCTCGCCTGACATGATTTTATTCAAACCCGTGAGTATGTCACGTCTGACCTTGTCGCTCGGTAATGAAGCCAAATTCAGATACGCCTGAATCATATTTGTGGCTCCTGTCCCATCAGGTAGTAATCGTAATTCTGAGCTCGCAGGTTCTGGTTTCATATCTCGGTCTGCCGCAAGCTTATCAATGTCTAAGTTCAAGTTCTTCGTTATGATATCCACTGCCATGTCTTTGAAATGATCAAGACCGGGTGCTATGTTTAATCGCCCAGAATCGCCATTAATTAACGAAATAGTTTTAGCCTCTAGCCTATACTCGAATCCAGTCTTCCTAGCTCCAACAATCACGCGAAATTGTTTACCAATAAAATCTCTGCCATAAAAGAAATGGTTGCCTCCAATTGACCCCCCACTAACACTTTCACGAAAATGTCTCTTTATATCATCTTCGTCAGGCCTAATTACTGTCTCAACACTCTTGGTTTTCCTTAGAAACTCAATAAATAATTTTTCTGATTTGAGTGCTTGTATAGAGTCAAGCAATCTAGATTTTCCAATATTGTTCTTTCCGATAATCAAATTTATTGAGGAAAATGTTGAAAAGCCAACTGATGAATCGTCTGAGAAGCCTTTATAGCCCCGAAATAACAAATCGTCCAGCATGTTATGTCCTCTCACAATCATTGTCTTGTACTGAGTGCTAGCTATCCCCGGATAGCTAGCACATCATCGATCGCCATGCCTAAAGCGGCCTTCAGCCGTTTCAGGCGCGGCATATCCTTAACCACGTCGTCACCGTACATGACTTCTTTCGGTGTCCACCAAACCGGTCCAGCCTGGACCGTGTCACCGTTATGTCGCGGAAACAAGTGCCAGTGCACATGAGCGTCTCCGTTGCCAAGCAACTCAATATTCATTTTATCTGCGTGAAATGCTTTGGCGCAGGCTTCTTGGACCAAACTCATTTCTTCCAGAAAGGCCAATTTCTCAGCTGATGCCAACTGGTGGAGTTCGGTGACGTGGTGTTTGCTCAAAAATAGCGTGTAGCCTTCAAAATACTGACTGTCAGCAAGTACGACGTAGCCGGTACTCAGCTCACGGACAAAGTATGGATTCTTGTTTTCTTGGATCAGCTTGATACGGTCGCAAATCAGACAATTATTGGTCAAGCGGACGGCCTCCTTAAGCTTGGTACTACTTATGATACGGGCTCCCAATATTAATCATAAACGCCCGATAAATCTGCTCCATCAGCACCAATCGCATCAACTGATGGGGCATCGTCAGCTTGCCAAAACTCAGCGTATCATTGGCCCGCTGCATCACCTCCGGACTCAACCCCAGCGATCCGCCGATCACAAAGGTGACATCGGGATGGCCATAGGTGCCCAAATCGGCAATCTCTTTGGCGAAAGCCTCCGAACTGCGCTGCTTGCCCTCAATAGCCAGGGCAATCACGTACTCCTTGTCCTTGATCTTCCCCAGAATCCGGCTGCCTTCTTTCTCCTTCACCTGGGCCATCTCCGCTGCAGACAGAGACTCCGGCGCTTTCTCATCGGCGACTTCCACGATCTGCACCTTGGCCAGCTTGTCCAGGCGTTTCTTGTACTCTGCGATGCCGGCCTTGAAGTACTTCTCCTTAAGCTTGCCCACGCCAATCACTTTGATATTCAACGGCTTCACCTCGCTATCATTATACAGGGCGGTGCGGGTACAAAACAGGCTGACCTGCCGCCCAGAGAACTGGAACAGGCAAGTCAGCCTGGATACTGGATTAATTGATTAGCGGGGCTGCAGCGAACTGCGCTCCGCGACGAATCGTGATTCGGTCGTTGGGACTTGGTTGGTCATCACTTCGGGAGAAAAAAGACGATCCACCAAATCGGGGGCGAGAATTTTCTTTTCTTTCAACAAAGTCTGAATGTCGCATTGCTTCGCCAACGCTTCCTTCACCAGCGCCGTGGTTTGAGCATAGCCCAGATAGGGATTCAGCACCGTGGCACTGACTGCGGAATGGCGGACGTTCTTTTCGCACTGTTCAACGTTAACCGTCAGCCCATCCAAGCAATTGTGCACCAGCGTGTTGATGGCCTGGGTCAAGAACCGCTCGTTTTGCAGCAGGTCGCGGAACATGATGGGTTCAAAAGCATTCAGCTCAAGCTGTCCCGCTTCCGCCGCCATGCCGATGGTCACGTCCTGGCCAATGACTTGGAACGCCACCTGGTTGACGACTTCGGGAATGACCGGATTGACCTTGCCGGGCATGATCGACGACCCGGCCTGTTTCGCGGGCAGCCGCAGTTCGCCGAAGCCGGCCTGGGGACCGCTGTTCAAGAGGCGCAGGTCGTTGCAGAATTTAGAAAGGTCCACCGCCAGCACCTTCATGGCGCCGGAGAAGGCCACATAGGTATCGGTATTTTGGGTCGCATCAATCATGTCATCCGCCAGCGCCAGTTTCAACCCGCTGATGCCGTTCAAAGCCTCAACGACGTGGGTGCGGTAGTAATCGGTGGCGTTCAGCCCCGTGCCGATGGCGGTCCCGCCCAGATTGATCTGCTGCAAGGCCTCGGCGGCAGTCCGCAGGCGGGTCAGATCCCGCCGAAACAGCGACGCATAGGCATGGAAGGTATGACCATAAACGGTCGGTACAGCGTCTTCCAGTTGTGTGCGGCCCACTTTGAGAACATTGGCATAGCGATCCGCCAGATCCAGCAGCACCGCCACCATTTTCTCAATATTCTGCAGCAGCGGCGGCAGTGCCTTGAGCATCGCCATCTTGCCCGCGGTCGGGTATGTATCATTGGTCGACTGGCATTGATTGATGTCATCATTCGGCAGAATCGTCACGCCGTCCGCCATACGCATGGCGCACTTGGCAATCACTTCGTTGACGTTCATGTTCACCGAGGTACCGGCACTGCCCTGAATGGCCGGGGCGACCAAATCATCCTGATGCTGACCCAACAGCAGCGCGTTGCAGGCCGCAACAATCAGCTTCGCCTTCTGCTCGGCCAATGTTCCGCCGCGGTGGTTAACGACTGCCGCGGCTTTCTTGATCTGAATCATGCTCTGGAAAATTAGGCTGTCCGTGCGTTCCGTGGTGATATTGAAATTGTGCAATGCCCGCGTGGTGTTGATGCCGTACAAGACATCGTCCGCCACTGCGAGTTTCCCAATACAATCTTCTTCGTAGTGCATGGTATTCTCCCTTCCCGTAGACCAATTAATCTTAGCTAGTATACCAAACCTGTCTGATCTGACAAGGGATTTTGTTAACTATCTTGACAGGGAAGCTGAAAATTATATGCGCAGAAAAAGGCAAAGCGACAAATACCGGTTTCGAGGGCACCGTGCTTTGCCTTTTTTGACTATACTAGGTGATTTGTTAACAGATATCTGTTTTAAAAATTGGTATTGATATCTAGACCAATACAAGAAGGGTGTCACTGCTTTTCCCATCATCACCATCCCAATCAAAGAATCATCGTCTCCGACTTAATACTTGTCGAGTCGCTCTTTACCAACGGGTGTATCATCAACCGTACCGTATATCTTGCGCAATTCATCGAAGTCGACATTAGCGTATGTGCCATCTGTCCACGGATTGCTTTTTACCCGGTGATACGTCAGGTCCCCATTCCCATTCACCGTTAGCTCAAATCTTGTGCCAGCAGTTACCCCCGCAGTTGCTGGCACAGTGATTATTAATGAGTCCCCCACTTGGCGCGCCGTGTAAGTGCCTAGACTACGCTGCTTATTGTGCTTTGCCATGACCGCATCCATCCTTTCATTTTTACGGAAGCATTCACTGATACAAAAGCTCTTTCAACGCCATTTTCAGAAAGACGGCATACATCTCCGCCTGTTCCGTGATTTTTTGCTTCAATTCACCGGTCAGCGGTCTAAAGCTATCCACCGTCATACTCAATTGCTTTCCCTGTTTCCGTTGCCGCCACACCCCGACAATCTGCCCATCAAGCAGCACCGCTCCCGGATTGCCCACCGTCCGCCAGACTTTACGCTGCAATTTCTTATCCGGCAGCAGCAAATCCCGGCCATTCGCGTCCAGATAAGGGTCGTGGGGCCCAAGCAGCCGCAAGGTACCGGCGGGAACGACAGTTTTCTGAAACTCTGACAAATCAGTCGTCAGCACACTCCCCGCGTCAACAGCTGTGACTTCACCAGCTATCAAAGCCCATAACCGCTGCCCCTGCGCAGTGGAACAGCCCAGCCATTTGGTAAACTCTTGGCGGTTGGTCGGTCCATAAGCATGCACATACCGCCAGGCTAACTCACGGAGCGCCCCAGACTCTTGCGGCCAGTCAACACCCCAATGCTGGGGGCTGGTAAACGATGGCGACTGACCGGACCGCTTGCCAAATACCACCAGGCCTTGAAAGCTGGCCGGCCGCAGCATGAAAGACACCGCTGCCTCACCAAGGGTCTGCTTGGCCCCATAAGGCGACGGCTGTTGCCACGCTGCCTGCTTCGCTGCCGGCAAGTCAGCCGCCACCGCATCAGCAATCGCTGCATCCAACTGGCCCTTACCCGTAATTGTTTTGTCCGCCAGAACGGCCTTGGTCGCCTGGCCGACCACGGTTAGCAGTGTTGTGTAGTCAATCCCCAGCTGCGGCAGCGACGGTACCAGTCCGGCTGTATAGATCCAAGGGTCTTCATTCTTTTCAGCCACTAAGGCGTTGAGAAAAACAGCTGCATCCTGTGTCGGAAAAACCGCCGGCGCTCCGCGAAAGCTCCAGGCTTGAAGCAAAGATTTCTGCTCCTCTAACATCGCTCGCAACTCTGCCGCGGTAATATCCGCTATCCGGTTAAACACCGCCTGTTCCCACGCTCCCGGCGGCGAATTCTGGAAGCCGATCGTACCCGCCGCGGTTAATAGCTGCTGGGCCGGCAATCGCTGGGCCAAGTGGTGCGTCCGCACCCGAAATTGCCGATATTGTTCATCACTGATTACCATAAGACTCCGCTTCCCACATTAAAAAGAGGGCCGCACTGCAATCGCTCGTGCTGCCCATTTTATCCTATTCCATCCCGGCTCTCGCCAGCAGTGCCTCAATCTTCGCCACCGTCTTGTGCATATACTGCCGGTCCGCATTTTCATCCACCCCGACCTCGGCACCATATGCATTCACCGTCTTCGCCGGCAAGGGTGTATCAATCAGCGTATCCAAATATGCCGTCAGTGCCTTCACCCCAGGTGTATCCTGAGTCGCCGTACTCGCAGCCAGCAAGCGCCACTGGCGAATCTGGCCTAATGTGTGGGCCATCATCATGATCCGCGGTGACAGATACGGCGCGGTATCGCCCTCCCGGTGCGGATAAAGCAAGAACGGATCACCGCTTTCCCAATACCAATGATTGACTGACTTGAAGGGGTCTTCAACCCACCCGTCCAAGGCCCAGCGCAGAAAACCATCCACGCCTAACGACGCGAAGTACCACAACAGATACGCGGTCTCAATCGGCTCACTCAACGCAAACATGCTGGGATAATTGCCGACACAATTATAGAAAGTCGTCTCCAGCCCCTTCACCTGCCGGTCCGCCACGAATTGCTTGAACGCATGGGGATCGCCAATATCAGCCTGATTGATCGAAATATCCTGATAGTGATCCAGCACATCCGTCGCTACCGTCTGGTAATTCACCGCGCCCGACAGCTTCAGCGGCTGCCCTGACGCAGTCTTGAAGTGACTCAGAAAATCGATCACAGTCTTCATCTCATCTATGGGCCGTTCGTCCAGCGCCATATATGTCCGGTCGAACCATTTCTTCTCATTCAAATGGCCAATGAAGTCAGTTAAGAAAGCCGTCCAGATCGCCCGCCAGCGGTCCGAACCTACTGCCGGTTTTTCAGTGACCCACGCCCCCTGCGCATCCCGGTACTTGATCTCGTTTTCCCACGGCAAGATTGAGAAGCACTTGATCTTGCGGTCAATGCCCAGATCCAGATTCCACTGCACATACCGATCAAAATTGGTGTAGTCAAAATGGAAGCCATCCGCTGCCCGGGTCCACTGCACCAAACTGGGATAAGCATCATAGGTCTGGTGATGCCAGGGATCTTCGACAATCGTCGTGGTAATCGAATGCCCGCCCATTGCGCTATATTTCTGTAAATTTTCCTTGGTCAGCCGCTCGTGTTCCGGACCGAAGAGTTGGTTCGCCGGAATGTTGTAGTACCGGGCGACAGCATACGGGTATTCCCACAATTCCAGGCTGAACAGTTGCGGGTCAGGGTGCGGATAATCCAGCCCGATTACCTGGATCGGCAAGGACAAGGTTTCCGCACCCGCCCGAATCGTTCCGATCACCAGCACTTCATCACCGTGATCGGCCTCGTCCGGCACGTCGATCGTGGCCACACAATTCAGATATGGCGCCGGCGCTGTGGTTAAATCCGCCAGCGGCTGAACATAATCCGGCGCCATTTTGTTTGGACCGGTGGGAATCTCGCCCCAGGTCATGCCCCGCCCGACGTACGCCGACGTTTCCCGAACCACGCCGATTTCAATTGGCCAGTGCTCAGGAAAATCAACGGTAATGTCAGGTATCTTGCCATCAGTTAGTGGGCCGACAACAAAGCTGACAAAAACCCGTTCTCCGCGCCAGGCGTAGGTGGTTGGCAGCTTTTGCTTCTTGGCGCGGGCAAGTTCGGCTTGGGTATAGTGGCGAGTGAGATCGGTGAAAGCTAACATGGTCAATTCCTCTTTTCTACCGTTCGTTGACGGCTACCAATAACCATTACCTTCTGTTAAATCGCAGTCCTTCGCAACAGTATCCTCGGTGGGAAAAGCAGCCTTCAGTCCGTTATTGACCTGATTCAAATCAAATTCTTGGTCACCATAAGGATTGGTCCCTCGGCCAGCAATACACCGCGGTGCAGGTTGACCCGCCAAAGCATCCGTATCAACGATTTTCTCCAAATGAATCCGCTGGTCCAGCTCGCTTTCAAAATCAAAATCGTAGATGAGATTTCCTGATTCCAAGGCGGACCATACCGTCGTCTTGCTGGTTAGCGCCTGATCTGCTGGCAGGTCATCGTCGATGTAGGGAACGTACAAAAAGTCCCGACTCTGCGTGTTCCAGAATTGATCAATGTGCGCGTTGTCCCAGGCGAGAACCACCTGAATCACCACGTGCAGTTGGTCAAGGTGCATCGTGTCCGGCACGATCACCCGCCGCCAAACTACTGGTTTCTCGTGTTGTAATTGGATCTTGAGTTGCAGGTACTGCTTCTTCTTTCTCGGCATAATGATTTCGCCCTCTTTTTCCGATTAAGTCTCGCTTTACTCGCTAACCATCGTCCAGGCTACGGACGCTGTGATCGTATATAGTGCCTTGAACTCCGTCTCATCAAAATTGAGAATCCGCCCTGTCGGCAGTTTGACCACATAATTCCCCGGTGCCAGCGAGAAACTGCCGCGGCTGGTCACAATCTGCACCTTGTTGCCCTTCTTGGTCGGATGGGCCGGGCAGGGCGCGACAAAGTCAATGACGGCTTGCTGATTCTCACCAGAGTAATGCAGCCACTGATCCTTCTGCCCCGCCTGCCGGGCAGACTGGCCCGCGAAGCGGACCAAGTGCGGCTGCATCTCCGCGATCCGGCCGCTGGCTTTAGGGTGACTTTTCAGAAAGCTGGCGATGGAAACCGCAGCGTTCCGGGCATTCATCAAATATGTCGAATTGTATACCGTCAGCGCAATCGGGTACAGCACTCTGCCGTCGGCTTGAGCCTTTAATCGCTGCACTTGAGCACGGGTCGTCACCCGATAGAGGCATTTCTTCCCAGCAATAACGACATCATAAATTACCGGCGTCATCCGCGGGGTGCGGTGCTGGACCGACGGCTTGGGCGGGGCCGGTTCCGGCTCGGGGAGCGGTTCTGCTTCTTCCCGTGCTGCCCGCGCCGCTTCGGCCACGGTCACTCCTTCTAAGGCCGCTGTGATGGTATTGATTTCATCGCACACCGCGCATTCCGAATCGGTTCCCGGTTCGTGAATGGCACTCAATCCCATCCGATCGTGTTTCTCGTAGGCCGCGTAGAGGTCCTGTTTTGTCCACTGTTTCATTATGCATTCCTTTTTCGTTAATCGCATGGTCCAACGACATCGTCGCGTCTTATCACAATGGCAACTGATGTTTTTCTACCGTCAATGTCCGTTCAAACTATAGTGTCACTTTTGAATCAAACTCAATGTCCCCCTCCAAATGGTCGGTCACTTGCTCATGGATGTACGCCCAAGTCGACTGATACTCTTGGGCCTGCGCAAAAATGACATCCAGCAAAGCCAACACGTGCTGCCAAGCAATTGCCTGGACTGGCGGCTGGTAAGGATCACCCAAATAGGGATTGAGCACGGGATCAACGTACTCAGTTACTAGTCTAAGCAGCATCGGCATCACACTAGCAGGTACCAGCCGTTCAGCCGCCGCCCGATAAAAGAGCCGCGCCATATCCTCAACTTCGTCGCTGTTAAACGCACCAGTCATGTGATCAAAGACCTGTTGCAGATATTTACCGAGCCCGAGCGCCTGGGTCGTTGGATACTCTGGATGTTGATAGCAAGCGGCCAGCAGTTGCAACGCTGAACCGATACCAGACACATCGCTTAACGTCATGTCCATGTTTTGTTCCTGAGAAACAGCCATTTCAGCCGCCTTGAATAGCCTCGTCAATTGCTTGGCAGTTAAGAAATGTTGTTTCGCATCGTTAACCAAAATCTCGCCGGCTAACCCATCGGTAAGAATGCGCACTACCACTGTGTTATCCTGTTTTTGGCCCAGATGATACCGGAGCAGGCCCTTGCTCAAAATCAAATCAACAATATTCGTCTGCTGCTCCTACGTCACAGTGCCTTGCGCAATGTCTAGTTGTAGTTGGTCCGAATTTTGGACGGCCTTCTCCGATGGCGTCGGGGTCAATCCGTTCACCGCGGCGTTGATTGTCCTAGGCGTCCACCTCGATCGCAGCTCTTTTGCCACCGGCCGATGATCACCGTCTTGCACGATGGTCTTGCCGGCCAGCAGCGCATCCATCAGTTTCGGGTCACTTTGCAGCTGACGGGCGGCCGAGTCCGAACTGCCAACCGGTTCTTGGTTATATTGATACTCAGTTGGCATGGCCATCTCAGTGGGGAAAGCGGCACGCAGCCGCTTGTTGATTGCCGACTGATCGAAAGGAGCCGCATCGTTACTAGCTTTACCGCGTGAGTCTTCTTGTTTGTCAGCGCCACGACCAGTTAAACAAAACGGCGCCTGTTCGCCATTGAGGTCAGCCGGCCCGAGCACCTTCTCCAGATGAATCAAATGCTCCCAACTTTCGCCGAAATCATATTCATAAATCAAGTTGGACTTCTCCAACAAGCGCACCGCTTCAGTGCCTTGAGTGGGCTTTTGATTAGCGTGAAAATCCGAGTCGATTTGCGGCACATAAAACGTCTTCTTATTCTGGGTGGCCCAGAATTGGTACAAATGGGAATTCTCCCAACCAAAAGCGATCTGGATCACCGCGTGTAACTGATTCAGCGCAAAGTGCCGCGGCACCACAACTCGCCGCCAAACGGGCGGATGTTCGTCACGCAATTGGATTTTGAGTTGGATATACTGTTTTTTCTTTCTGGGCATTGCACAGAGTCTCCATTTCTAGTGAACCAGACTTTATGCTTATTGTCACAGGCAGGCAAAGCGCTGTCAATTGATTCGATAGAAAAAGCCCCCGATGCGGGAGCTTAATTCCATCAGCGGCGAACCACTCACTCGTCTTCTTCGTCGGCCTCGCCGAGGACCAGTCCAAACGCCTCCGCCGTTTGTTGCGGATGCTTCTGAATATGCGGATCGCGGCCGTCAAACATCGTGACAAACTCATCCGGTGAATCAAAATTGACCGCGAATTCGTTGTAATCCAGCCATTCCCGGTTGACGTGATTCCGCCAAGGCAGCCAAAGTGTGCGGGCGGGCTGATCCGTGTCATGCAGGGTCAGACTCGACAAATCAGCGGGCATGCCCTGCACAAAATGCAGGGTCAATTGGTTGAAAATCTTCTTCTGCACCTGCTCTGCGGTGAGATCCTTGGCCAGCCACTTGGCGACCATGGCCTGATCCACCTGGTGATAGTCCGCCAATATTGGCTGGGCAAGGGGGCCAGCCGTCTGGTGCTGCGCGGCAGATAAAATCTCGGCGGCCAGCGATTGGAACCAATCTTTACGTACGGAAATATAGCCTTGGCCAATTTTTTGGCTGGCCCCTTCACTCGTGCCGGCGAACGGCGGCTGATAATGGACCAACGTAATTGTTTCACTGATTTCTTTCAGCACCATGTTCACGGCATCCGCCGGGAAACGCATGATATCGGTGTTCTCAAACGTCATTTCGATCGTCTTCAGCATCTGGAGTCCCTCACTTTCTGAATGCCTTCAGTATACCCGAGTCTTCCTGAAAACAATTCTGCTACCACTCATCCTCACCCAGAAAGCTGAGTAGTTCGGCCTCCTTTCGCCCATGATCAGGGTCATGAATATGCGGATCGCGCGCATCAAACATGACAATAAATTGGGTTGCCGATTCCAGATTAACTGCCAGCTCATTGTAGTCGAGCTGGTCTTCCCGCGTTAGATTGCGCCACGGCACCGACAATTTCTCATCCGGCCGATCCGACCGCACCAGAACAATTCTGGTTAAGTCGGCTGGCATCGTTTCGACAAAATGCACCGTCAACGCCTCAAGCACCTTTTGCTTAATTTGGTTGGTCGGCATCCTTTGGGCCAACCATTCCGTAACCATATTCCGGTCAACTTGATAATAATTCGGCAGCGCCTGTGCCACAACGGGATCATCCGTCTGCTGGCGACCGGCCTCCATCAACCGGTCGGCCAGGGGCTCGAACCAATCCTTGCGAATCGCCAGATGCCCGCGGCCAATCTCTTGCACGGTTGATTCGTAGGCCCCGTCGTCTGGGTTGGTATAGTTGGAATAGTAGAAAGATTGCGCAATATCGTCCAGCGCCAGGTCAATGGCCTTCGCTGGCAGCCGCATCGTGTCACCATTCTCGAAGCCCAATTCGACTGTCTTCAGCATCGGGGATTCCTCACTTTCTTCATATCCTCAGTATACCGAATTACGCCTTCGGCTGCCGCATTTGCGCCCGGTTACCCTTCACGGCGAAGTCTAAGGCGCCCAGCTGATCCGCTACGATCCGCACCAGTTTCTGGAGTACCTTAGGATCGTCGGCATTGCTGAGAAAGTCCGCCGTTGATTTGGCGTAATCGTCCTTATACTGCGTATTTAAAGCTTTCCAGTTCACACCGGCGAAGGCCTGCACGGTTTTCTTCGACTTGCTGGGCAAGCCGATCTTGCGCTGCTCGATCAGCACCGCCACGATGGGATACCCGGCGTAATGCTGCCAATAGGTGGCGTTATCGTTGGACGAATAGAACCCGTCCCCGAAGCGCACCGTATATTGCTTGCTGTGATCCGATGATACAACCAGGGCCTCGCCCGGCTCTTCAGTCGGGAACGTAACCCGCTGATCCGCAACAGCACTCAACGCCTCATAAACCTTGGCGATGGGTGTCGGTTTTCTGTCTGCCATGATTATCAATGCTTCCTTTGTATGTATGTAGGGATGTTTGCCTCCATTGTTGCGGTGCGCCGGGTCAATGTCAATCGTTGGTCTTCTCTGGTCGGCTGTAACCTGTTACACTGATGGCAAATCGAATTCGAGGAGGGCTTCAGATGTATAAGAACCGACCCTTAGGACCCTATCGCATGCTGCCTGCACCGCTTCCTGGTCAACGCTTGATTGGCGACCGCTACGCCACCAAAAATGGGCTGCTCAAGCGCTACCGGGCCGACGATCAACGCGTCCAACACGGCGCGTTCACCGTCTCGCTCATGTATCACAAGAGGTTTGAAAAAGGCGCCGTCGCCATGTTCCGCGAGATGTTCCCGCAAGCGGAAGCGGCCGATGCCCAAGCATTCAAAAACTACTTGCGCGGTTATGTCGGCAGTTGGGATTACGCCTACTTATTCCAGCTGGTTGAAGCCATGATTCGAATCCGGAAAACTTTGGGCGGCACACCAAGCGCGGCTGAGCAAGCCTTTCTGGACATTGCTGCCGCAGTTGACCAGCACGACGACACGCTGCCCTGGGCCGACGACTTTTTTGGCGAAGAATTCCAATTGATGCAGCAGCAAGGCGGTATCCTCTTCGATTTACTGCAAGCGGACGTCCACTATGCCGTTTTGGCGAAAATCATGTTAAGCGAACTGGCTTGGGCCAATTCTACGCCATATACTGACCCGTCGGTGACCCGGGAAATCCACCGCTTCATTTCGGGGTATCTTGTCCCTCGAATGATCCATGGTCCTTTCGCTGACGCCGCTGCAGAACATTGGCGGACCTATATCAGTGAGCGGATCCCTGGCTGGTGGGTTTAAATCAGATCAAATCCCATCGCTGCCGCTTTCTCCCGACCACGATCTTGGAAATGGAGATCATTTCCACTCACACTCAGTCAGTGGAAGCAGAAGGCTGCTCTTCGTCACGACCATCTAGCGGGACGATAGGCGCATCAGACCATAACTGGAATACTTTGTCTTGCTGCAATTGGTCGGTATCACTGAACACAACCTCCAGCCCCGGGAAATTACCCGGTGTGAAGCAGACGGTGTAGCCGTCCTTAAACGCATACACTGTTGGATAGTTATGCAATCGTTTCTGATACGCGGCCTCTGCTGCCTGCATAGCCGTCTCGCGTACCACTGAGCCATGCATCAGCGTACGCGCCAGTAAGGAATCATCCACTGGCAACGGGATTCGAAATATGCGCAGATCATCCCCCTCAAAGGGTGACTGGTTTTCATCCTCCGTATCCAAGTAGCTCAGCCAAACCAGAAATACCTCTTGATCCCCAGCAATGGCCAACGGATCAAGCGTACCGAGCATCCGCCGCCTTGGGTCACCCTCAATAATCTTGTTGACCGTCTGGACGACATCCACAGGGCCAAATGTATTCATTGCTGCCTGCTTGGTTCCTAGGTCGTTGTAATAATTCACAATAAGCGCCTCTTTCTGCTATTCGCTGATTATTTTTGCGTGGCGTTAAAAACCGTGGATTCCCAACTCCTGAGCTTTCTCCCGTCCATGATCCTGGATGTGCAAATCATCCCCGTCGAACAGAATAACGAAATGCTCCGGTGTTTCCAGGTTAACCGCATATTGATTGTCGCCCCAGTACCGCGGATCATCGCTTTCGATTTCTTCCCAAGGCAGCCCAACCTGCCTATTCGGCTGGCCCGGCGTCATCAACGTCAGGTACATCAGATCGCATGACGTGATTTGGACAAAATGCGACGTCAATCGCTCCACAATACGCTGGTTCACCTCGTCGTCCGGTAGTCCCGCGGCCACCCACTCTTGCGTATCCCGCTCCATGAAATAAAGACTGGCAAAAGTCCGGGCGACAAGCGGATCAGTCGTCTGCGGGCGAGCAGCCGTGATTGCCCGGGCGGCAAGGGTTGGAAACCAGTCTTTGCGAATCTTGATATAGCCTTCGCCGGCAACCTTGGGGAAAGACTCGTCTACCAAATCCTTTTGCGCATGGGATAAATAGGCCGACTCCGTGATATGCCGCAGCCGGAAATCGATGATGTCTGCGGGCAATATCAAACCTTCCGTGTTTTCGAAGACAAACTCGATGGATTTAACTTCAGTCATCGTGCCACTCCTTTGCAGTTTGCTGCTGTCAGTTAACGGCAAAGCCCAGCTTCCGGGCCTTCTCGCGGCCATTTTCTTGCATATGATGGTCGTGGGCATCGATTAAGGTGATGAACTTGTCGGCAGTTTCCAGATTGACCGCACACGGATTGAATTCACCCGTGTCGCCGTCAACCGGATCGGGCCAGGGCAATGTCAGTACCCTGCCCGGCTCCCTCAGAGTCACCAACATCACGTCGACCAGATCGGAAGGGATAGTTTCGACAAAGCTATCGGTCAACACAGCCACAATCTTCCGACTCATCTGGGCGTCTGACAAACCCGCTGCGGCCCAGGTGGCCACCTCTTCTTTCGATAAGCCGAATGAATGAGAAAGCGTCCGCTCCGCCAAGGAGTCGCCGCCGCCATACCGCACCAGGTCAATGATCCGCTCAGCAATGGTAGTGAACCAAGCCTTACGAATGGTGATGTAGCCCTGCTCAATGACCTTGCCCCGCGCCGCATACGGTTGCTCATCGGCATCGCGCCGCAGATACACCGACTCCGTGATGCCTTCGAGGCCGAAGTCAACGTATTCTGCCGGAATGGGCATGGTTTCGACGGTTTCGAAGTAGAATGCGACTGTTCTGATCATGGTAACTCCTCCATTCTCAACGTGGTAGCCCGACAACGTGAAAACAGCTTGCAGGCCCTTTTGAGGCCAAAAAGAAGCGCAGTTTCCTCTGCGTTGCATACTTAGGTCGACGAAAACCAGATAAAAGGAAGAAATTGCGCTACTGATAATGTACCACGGAACAAGCCGGAGAAAAAGGGCTTACAAGTCGTAGCCGATTATCCTAAAAATCCCACTTTACCCTTCATCAAAGCCAAAGACTTCCCGTAAATCTGCCAATATTTCCTCCTGGCTCTCCGTTGGATCGTTGTAAATGATGTATTTATACTCCCCCGGCAAAACCAACACCAGTCCTGCTTCTAGAACCATCGCCTGGAAGTTGTCGCTGGCGCACTTACCCAGCATCAACTGCAACACCGCGATCGTGTTCTTTTGGAACCAAAAGCTAATCCCGCCACTCACTAAGGTGCCATCGCGCAGGATAAAGCAGGCCTGGTCGGGATAATCATGGCCGTAATGGACCCCAGCCATGATTGGGGAATCTGCTGCCTTGTCGATATTATCCCTAATTTCTTGATCACTGATCTCCGGCATCCAAGCCACTTCCAATCCTTAATCAATTGATCTTGGATCGTACCCGAATCAGCCAAATTGATCAAGTGCCAGTCTATTCGTCGTCACTGCTGGCCAACTGCAAAATCGGCGCATCTACCCACAACTGAAACACCTTGTCTTGCGGCAGATCAGCAGTATCACTGAACATCACCCCAGTCCTGGGAAGCCGCCGGGGGTAAAGCAGACGATGTAACCGTCCTTAAATGCATACACGACTGGATAGTTGTGTGACCGCTGCTCATAGGCGGCCTTTGCAGCTTTCGTGGCCGTTTCCCGCACGGTTGCGCCATGCATCAGCGTGCGCCCCACTAAGGAGTCATCCACCGACAACCGAATCCGAAAGGATGCATGTCTTTCCCTAAAATGGGCGATGGATCGAGCGAACTGGCCACCTACAGCTCCGAGACTGATGATTGACTGAGCAATGCTTACTTAACGAACGTATTAATTATTACTTGACTGGCTCTCAAATAGCAATAAATAGTTCGTCAAATGCTCCGTCGGCTCTTCACTAATTTAACAGAATTATGTGTGACGACTTTTCATAATCCGTCATACATAATGTATCACCCGCTGTCTGCACCAGATGGCGGATTTCTAACGTCCGGGTTCTCTTCAGACCATTATCTTGGATTCCCATCGAACGGGTCACATTGGCAAGAATTCTTGACTTGCGTGTTATAATTAGCACATCGTGCAACGACGAGTGATATCGAAAACAACCAAGAAACTTGATGGCCATCACGTATGGTTAGCCGGCTATGAAAAATCATGGTTGACGAGAAGAGAAGATGAACAAGACGTTGTTAGAAGGAAGCTGTCAGTTCTAATTCAAATGTGCTTGCTTTATTTTTGGGCACAACAAACCGGTCTCACTCTCGGCACCAACTAAAGTCAGCGTTGATATCGGTGTTGCTGTGTACCTCAGGGACGAGACGTGACGGCGAAAACGACGAAAAGCGGTGCAAACGCATTAATGAAAGCGAACAAATCAAGAGTTTTTCATAAGTCCAATGATATTTCGGAAAGCACTATACGCGAAAGCATGCCTGAAGTCCTGAAAATGCTTCTTGTTGATCGAACAAGGTCGACCGCTAAGCGGGTGAAGAACATCATCTGGGCCAATGATAACTACATTCGGTTTGGAAATGAAGCGTATGCTCCAACTGCACAAATTTTGCCTGAACTGGTCACTGGGACAATGGACAGTGTCATCATGCCACGAGCCCTTAAGCCTAGAAAACTACAAAAAAAACGCACTAAAGCCAAAGCCGAAGTATTTACGCCAACTTGGATGGTCCGGAAGCAAAACAACGCCGTCGACCAAAGATACATCGACGATGACCTTGAAATGTACGTCAATCGAATCTGGCTAGAAATCACTTGTGGTGAAGCGCCATATATGGTTAGTCGTTACGACATGGAGACCGGTGCTACTATTCCTTTAGCTGACCGTGTTGGTTTTATTGATCGGAAGCTGCGGCGTATCAATGCTGCTGCGAATGACGTATCCGAATGGCAACGACTTGTTGAATCTGCGTACAAGGCAAGCTATGGGTTTGAATGGAATGGGGATTCGGTGCTTCTTGCACGTGAAAATCTATTATACACGTATCGCGATTATTTCGTTGCCAAGTGGAGTGTGCTACCTAGCCAGAAACAATTTCAGACCATCGCTGAAATTATCAGTTATAATGTATTTCAGATGGATGGTTTAAAGTACATCATTCCATTAAGTGAAACGGTGACAAAAGTCTCAAACACCCAGTTATCATTGTTTGACGAAGTTGAAACGGATGAAAAGTGGACCGTCCGTCCCGGGAAGCGGGTTAAAGTAATGAACTGGGATACGAATAAAATGGAATTCTTCGATAAGGGGATGCACAACCATGAACGACGACAAAACCAAAATTAATACTACACGCAGTATTTATCCACAAATATACGCTTATACGTTGCCGAAAGTTAATGAGGATCTTGGCTGGATAAAAATTGGATACACGGAACGACGCGACGTGAATGTTCGTTTGAAAGAACAAACTGAAACTGCCGCTTTTAAGGTGGACTATAACATCTTGTGGTCTGAGCCAGCAAAATATAACGGCGTGAACGAGTGGTTTACTGACAAGAAATTACACAAATATCTTCGAACATACAAGAATATCGAGCAACGGCCAAAGACTGAATGGTTCTACTATGACGGCACACCGGAAAGAGCGCACAGTGATTTCGAAGACTTCCGAGACAGAAAGATTGTTCAGGAAAACGACCACACACAATACGTCTTGCGCAAGGAACAGAAAGATGCTGTCGCCCAGACACTGGAATATGCTCAGAAACATCATGATGGTGAATTTCTTTGGAATGCTAAACCACGTTTTGGTAAGACACTAACCACGTACGACTTGGCACGTAAACTTGACGCCAAGTTGGTACTTGTTGTGACTAATCGACCAACAATTGCAAATTCTTGGTTCGACGATTTTGAAAAGTTCATTGCTTGGCAGACGGACTATGCATTTGTGTCTACAACTGATTCTCTCAGTGGTCGTCCATCAATGAGCTGGGATGATTTTGTTAACCAGCTTGATGGCGGTAAACAACGAATGATTGCCTTCATATCACTACAGGATATTAAAGGGGCAATCCCATTTGGTGGGGACATTAATAAGCTTGGCTGGGTCAAGGAACTGAAATGGGATATGCTGGTTATCGATGAAGCTCATGAAGGCGTCGACACGTTCAAGACCGATGTCGCCTTTGATAATATTAAGCGAGACTTCACGTTAAATCTGTCAGGGACACCGTTTAAGGCTGTCGCTTCTGGCAAGTTTTCCGATAATCAAATTTTCAACTGGACTTATGCTGATGAACAAGCAGCAAAGGCAAACTGGCCTGCGAATGATAATGAAAACAACCCATACCGGAAATTGCCACGGTTGAACCTGTTCTCGTACCAGATGAGCCGGATGATTACTGACCAGGTTGATGTCGGTGCACAAATTGATGGCACCGATGTAGATTACGCATTCGATTTGAATGAATTTTTTGCCACGAACGAAGCAGGCAGATTTATTCATGAGCCAGATGTTAAGAAGTGGCTAGATAGTTTGTCAGCCAACACTGGTTATCCGTTTTCGACACCAGAACTACGAAATCAACTCAAGCATACGTTTTGGATTTTAAGCCGTGTCGCCAGCGCTAAGGCCTTGGAAAAAATACTTAAGGTACACCCGGTATTCGAAAATTATCACATTGTTCTGGCCGCCGGAGATGGCAAGACCAGTGATGATCAGATTGTTAACAAGAGCTCTCTAAAGAATGTGCGTGACGCTATCCAGCGGTACAATAAGACAATAACACTATCAGTTGGCCAGTTAACCACAGGTGTGACGATCCCCGAATGGACAGGTGTGCTTATGCTTTCCAACATGAGGTCCCCGAGTTTATATATGCAAGCGGCTTTTCGCTCCCAGAATTCTTGGGTGTATTCTGAAGATGGGCAACTTAAGCAGAAAGAAAATGCATACGTTTTCGACTTTGCGCCTGAGCGGACGTTGACGCTTTACGATGACTTTGCAAACAACTTGTCTAGCAGGACAACAAACGGTGCGGGCACGACCGACGACCGCAAGGAGAACCTACGAACGCTACTTAACTTTTTTCCAGTTATTGCGGAAGACAGCGACGGTACAATGGCCGAGCTTGACGCCAGTCAAATTTTGACAATCCCAAAGAGCATCAAAGCACGGCAAGTTGTCAAACGCGGTTTTATGTCAAATCTATTGTTCCAGAATATCTCGGGCATTTTTGCATCTGCTGGCGCACGTGAGATATTGGAACAGTTGCCAGTAACAGCTCAAGGCCAAAGCATTCCACGCCAGCCCAGTGACCCCATTGATACTAAGAATGTCCATGTTGATGACAGCGGTGAAGCAATTGTTGACCCCGAAATAGTGATCGCGACTACTGAACACCATTTTGGTGAAAAGATATACGCTGCTGTTGCTAAAACAGCTAGCGACTTGGCAAATCAGGATCGCCCAAGCATGTCACATACCATCGCAAAAGCTTTTCGAGATCAAACAATCACTGGAATGAAACAATTGGCTAATGATAAAGGCTTGACTGCACGGGTAGCAGAACGCGTTGCGGATCAAGGCGCCAATGTGATTGAACGTGTGGTTGAAACTGTGCAAAAGCAGGCGAATATCAGGGCAAGAGAAGCTAAGTCTGATTACAACGCCAAAATTCAAGAAGCACAACATGATAGGGATAAAGAACAACAAGCCAAGCGCGAATTTGAAGCTCAACAGAAGAAGATCCATGAAGAAATGCAACAGAAGATTGTTACGACGGTTACCCACAAGTCCCAAGAACTTGTTAAGCAGTCTACTGAAACTATTTTGAAAAAGGTTGAAGACAAGAAAAAAAATACAATTGAAGATGATATTCGATCTCGCTTACGTGGCTTCTCCCGAACTATCCCATCGTTCTTGATGGCTTATGGTACGGAGACCACCACGCTGGAAAATTTCGACAAAACGATTAACGGTGGTGTATTCAAGGAAGTTACAGGAATTACCCTTGGCCAATTCCGCTCATTACGCGATGAGTACCAATTTTTTAACCCAATTGTATTTGATGAGTCATGCCACGAATTTCTACGCAAGCGTACTGAACTAGCCAACTACTTCGACGAAGGACAAGACGAAGATATTTTCGACTATATACCTCCTCAGAAGACCAACCAGATTTTCACGCCTAAAAGAGTCGTCACGATGATGATTGATAAGCTTGAAGAGGAGAACCACGACATTTTCAAACAACCAGATAAAACATTTGTTGACTTGTATATCAAATCAGGGTTGTATCTGACGGAAATTGTCAAACGTTTGTATGCCGGCCTTGCAGACAAAATCCCAGATGATCATCAACGACTCCAGCACATATTGGAGAAACAGATTTACGGATTCGCGCCGACCGAAATTATCTACAATATCGCGCGAAACTATATTTTCGGTTTCGATGCAAGTGCACAAGACATTGACCATTCACACGTTGTTTATCTGGATACAACGCCCTACGCACGAGGTGAGGGTGATTTCGAAAAAAAGTGCGACGAGTTGTTCAGAAAGGAGAATATATAATGAAATTCGATGTAGTGGTGGGGAATCCTCCTTATCAGGAAAGTGATGGTGGCGCAGGAGCAAGCGCCAAGCCCCTGTACAATCTTTTCACTGAATTCGCTATCAAAAAGTTGAACAGCGAACAGGTTTGTTTGATTACCCCATCAAAATGGTTTGCCGGTGGTAAGGGCCTCGATGGATTCAGAGATTTTATGCTCAACGACTCGCATTTAAAAGTGTTAAGCGATTTTATTAATTCCAAGGATGTCTTCGCCGGCGTTAGCATCGGCGGTGGTGTGAACTTCTTCTTGCATGACAACACTTATGTGGGGGACTGTGAAATTATCAATCACTACGATAACATAACAGATTCTAGTATGCGTCCGCTTAACGAATTTCCAGTTTTTGTCAGATATAACCGCGGCGTATCCATTTTACATAAGGTATTGGGTACTTCTGACAAGTTCGTTTCGGAATACGTGACTGCGAGAAATCCGTTTGGTTTCTCGTCAAAGTATCGTGGACAACCTGAATACTTTGATGGATCCGTTAAGTTGTTAACTAGTGCAGGCGATCAGTACGTTGATAAATCAGAAGTAAAGTCAGGTACAGACCTTGTTGATAAATATAAAGTTGTAATCAGCAAAGTTACGGCTGAACATGCCGGCGAACCAGACAAAAACGGATTATTTAAGATAATTTCGTCAAATCGAATCATGTCACCAAATTCAGTTTGTACGGATTCCTATCTGGTGATATTCCACAGCAAAAACGCGATTGAAGCCACAAGTTATCTCAAATACCTAAAAACAAAGTTTTATCGGACACTTTTAATGCTGTCGGTTTCATCAATTACTTTGTCTGCTGACAAATTTAAATTCATTCCGCAACAAGATTTTACTGCCGCGTCTACTATCAATTGGTCGCGTTCTATTTCTGACATTAACCAGCAGCTGTATGTCAAATACGGTCTGAATGAAGATGAGATTCAATTCATAGAGGATAAAATAAAGGAAATGAGTTGAACGCTCTATTAATAACAAGTCCAATGCAGCTTCGGCATTATGGTGTGTCTGCAAATTACTTTAGGTATGCCAAAATTGCTGAGATGCAAAACGCGCCCAGAAAAACGTCCATGAACTTATCATACGTGTGGCTATACGCTTGGATTCCTTCATCTGGTTGAAGAGGCCTTCTATCAGATGTTACTTTCTTGTAAAGATAAAAGTCACACGGCCCGCGGTTTGAAGTGCAGCATTGCTTTTGGGGGGGATTGTAGAGTGACCCTGCTAAATCTCGCGGTGCCCGCGTCCCGTACGTTCTGTTCGCCAGGACATTGACGCTCTTCAACGGGATATTATCTAGCAACGGTGCAGTCACTTTACTATTGTGTACCTCACCACCGCTCTGGCAGAAACTCAGAGGATTGCCAAGACCATTGACGATGGCGTGAATCTTAGTGGTCAAGCCGACACGGCTCCGGCCAATGTATTGATTCACATCAGCGTTTACTGCGTTTTTTTGCACCGCTGGCTTTCTCGCGAACGCGGATACTTGTTGAGTCTAAGTTCACGTTTTCCATGTCCGCATCGGCAGATGCAGCCTTAAAGATTCGCTCAAACTCGCCCGCGTCAACCCATAACCTAAAATCGTCTTCCAGGGGTCGTAACGCTCCGGTAAATCCTGACAAGCGGCACCGCTGCGAATAAGCCATAATGTGGCGTTAAAAGCAGTACGATGTCGGCTTAGGCGGTCAGCCGCGCGTTGACCGCTTCGGAAACGTATCAGCGATCCTTTCCCACTGCTCGTCGGTTACTCCATAACGTTTGGGTATGGCCATCTCGCACACTACGTTTTGTTTTTAACAAGAAGTACGCAGGATTTTGGGTCTTTCAGACACACCCTGACCCAATAATAGTGGTGTAGGCAATCGTTGATTTGTTCTCCAACACTTCACCACCACAATTGTAAACAAAACGTAATATTACGTATCCGGGTTAGCTTTCGTGAACCTTAACGCTACGAAGCCTTGCCACACAAAGGATTCGGCGGCTTTCGGCAGTGCTCTTCATCGACAATGTTCACAATATATCGTTGACCGTACGTTCCCTAAGTACAATATGTTGTGTTACAATCAAGTAAGATAAAAAAGCCCCGAGGCAGCTGGCACTGCACTCAGGGAGTTATGGTAAAGCTATCTGTGACATCCATTGACACCACTTTACCATTGGCAGTTACTGATTGCAATCCTTTTTTTACACAGATCTACGTGTAAAATGGCTTACACTGCGCTCCGAGGCTCTTTTATCAAAAAAATAAGGAGCTGTTTTGTTTTATGGTAAAGTTTAGTGAGTCCTTTCAAATTGCACCGGGAGAGTACTTCGATGTTGATATTGTTGGTGACACTGAGGCTTATGTTGATCCGGATAAACTTATTGCTGCCAGTTCTGATCTTTTCGATGGCACTGCAGCAAAACACAGTGTTGGCACATTTATGAGCACCGTTCTGTCCTCTTATAAGGTTTCAGATACGAAATCCGTCGAACAGTTATTGTCAGTCCCCCACGAAATTAACGCAACTCATCTTGGCCTTTCCGCCCATGAGTCGCGTGGCAACGGTACCTCCTTTCCAATGTTGGACCAATATTTACGACGGGCACTCGCACAGAGCACTCAAGGATCAGTCTTACGAGAAAATCCAAAGGTCCTGGTCGTTTTGGTAAATCGTTTTGATAAGGACCATTTTTCTGATTTGATCACAAACCTCATCCTTCCTCAGCTCTGCGACTTCACATTAGGAGTTTGTCAAAGCTATGGGATTCATGCGGTAACATCTTTTCCCATTGATTATTTTGATCCAGCATCCAAATGCTGGCTTAAAAAAAACGTGTTGTTGCCGTTTGACAGTAAACACGAGCCAGTAATCCTGATTCCAAAAAAAATGCTGGTGAAGAATTACGATTTCTCAATTTCCGATTACGTCTGGAAATTTTTGCTTGAGATCCGTCAGTCAGAGATCAAGGATAGTACTGGAAAATTTATTTCAAAGAAACAGTTGTTCGCTGACGAAGTACGTCCTTACGGCCAAAACGCCTCAAAACAGTATGCTCTTAACGACCTGCAAAAGAATGTTGTTCATCTCGAAGAGTATTTGGCAATTAAGAAGCGGAATTCAACATCACAAGCCAGCAGTAATAGCTTGTGATGACTCAGTCATCGACAACAAGCGATGGTGTCGTTGGCATGAATTAGCTCTTGCCGCACATCTGTGCTAAAATATCCCCCATCACACCAACTGCCACCGGGTAGCCACCACACACCGTTCCGATAGGTCATCGGAGGAACGGACCATGGGTGGCTATTTTTATTTGGCGGAACGCTGCGCCGCACACCGCGCTTGGCATTCCGCGATGGTGGCCAACATACAAGGAGGAAACACATCATGGCATGGATCTACTTAGTATTCGCAGGCATCTTCGAGGTCGTTTGGGCGACCTTCATGAAACTCAGCAACGGCTTCACCCACTTGGGCTGGAGCATCGCGACGCTGATCGGCATGATTGCCAGCTTCGGGTTGCTATCCCAGGCGACGACCAAGCTGCCCATGAGTCTGGCGTACCCGATCTGGACGGGCATCGGCGCGGTGGGCACTGTCATCGCCGGCGTCGTACTTTTCGGTGATCAGTTGAAGCCGGCGACCTGGTTCTTCGTCGCGCTGCTTTTTGTGGGAATTATCGGCATCAAGCTGACCACAGGCGGTGGCGAGTAATTACGCTCAATAACTGACGGGCTGCCGGCAAAAAATGATTTCTGCCGACCGCCAATCCTTTTGTGAAGCAAACATACCCGCTTTCTGCGCAATCTTCGGCCCACCGCGGAATCGGCGCAAAGCCGCCCACTGTGCGGCGTTCAGCCGATACCCCGCTGACAACAAGTGAATTATTTTTCAAGACGTTTTAGTTGGCACCAGGTTCCCACTTGGTGTACGATGTAGAATGTAAGCGAAATCATTGTACACAAACAAGTTTTAAGGAGGCACCACACTATGGCTGAAGAAGAGAAATTCATTTTGGCAATTGACGAAGGCACCACCAGTACCCGGGCGGTGATCATCGACCACGACGGCAAAAAGGTGGCCGATGCGCAGCGGGAGTTTCCGCAGTACTTCCCGCATCCGGGCTGGGTGGAACATAACGCGAATGAAATTTGGAACGCGGTATTATCGACCATTGCCACGGCCTTCATCAACTCCCGCATTCAACCGCGGCAGATCGTGGGTATCGGCATCACCAACCAACGGGAAACGACGGTGATCTGGGACAAGCAGACGGGGCTGCCGATTTATAACGCGATCGTCTGGCAATCTCGGCAGACTAGCGAGATTGCGGATAAGTTGCGGGCAGACGGTTATGCGGATATGATCCACGATTCCACCGGCTTGCTGATCGACCCGTACTTCTCGGCCACGAAGGTCCGCTGGATTTTGGACCACGTCCCTGGGGCTCAGGAACGCGCGGAGAAAGGCGAGCTGCTCTTCGGCACCATTGATACCTGGCTGACCTGGAAACTCTCTGGCGGGGCCTTCCACGTCACGGATTACACCAATGCGTCCCGGACCATGCTCTTCAACATTCACACCCTGCAATGGGATGATGAAATCTTGAAATTATTGAATATTCCGAAGATCATGCTGCCGGACGTGAAGAGCAACTCAGAGGTTTACGGCAACGCGGCGGCGTACCACTTCTTCGGCAGTACCGTGCCCATTGCCGGAATGGCTGGGGACCAGCAGGCGGCGTTATTCGGCCAGTTGGCGCTGGAACCCGGGATGGTCAAGAACACATATGGCACCGGGGCGTTCATCGTCATGAATACTGGTGAAAAGCCGACCCTGTCCAACAATAATCTATTGACCACCATCGGCTATGGCCTGAACGGCAAGGTCACCTACGCTCTGGAAGGATCCGTCTTCGTTGCTGGTAGTGCCATTCAATGGCTGCGGGACGCGATGAAGATGCTGGAGAAAGCCGGCGATTCCGAAGCCGCCGCCCTGTCCTCCAAGAGTCAAAACGAAGTGTACGTCGTCCCGGCCTTCACCGGTCTAGGCGCGCCATACTGGGATTCCGGCGCGCGGGGCGCGGTCTTCGGCATTACCCGGGGGACCACCCGGGAAGACTTCATCAAGGCGACGCTACAATCCCTGGCTTACCAGTCCCGGGACGTTGTGGACACGATGAACAAGGATACCGGCATTCCAATCCAGACCTTGCGGGTTGACGGCGGCGCGGCCAACAACAACTATCTGATGCAGTTCCAAGCGGATATTCTGGGCATTCCCATTGAACGGGCCGCTAACTTGGAAACCACTGCCATGGGGGCCGCTTTCTTAGCCGGTCTGGCCACTGGTTTCTGGAACAGCACCGATGAATTACAAAACATTGTGGCGATTGGCAAGCGTTTTGAGCCGAAGATGACCGCAAAGGAACGGGACTTCCTGTACGATGGCTGGCAGCAAGCTGTGGCCGCCACCCAGATGTACAAGCACGAACCTAAAGAAGGGTAAACCCATATCTGGGGGATATGGCTGCACCGATTTTCTAAATAAAAGGAGATCATCACCATGGCATTTTCTAAAAATACCCGTAAACAAACCATTGAAAACTTAAAGCACACCGACCTGGATCTGCTCATCGTCGGCGGGGGGATCACCGGCGCGGGCGTCGCGATCCAGGCTGCGGCATCCGGCGTGAAGACCGGCTTGATTGAAATGCAGGACTTCGCCGAAGGCACCAGTTCCCGCTCCACCAAGCTGGTCCACGGCGGCATTCGCTACTTGAAGACCTTCGACGTCGGCGTAGTGTCCGACACCGTGAAGGAACGGGCCGTCGTGCAGGGCATTGCCCCGCACATTCCCCGGCCGTTCCCGATGCTGATGCCGATCTACGACGAACCAGGCAGTACCTTTGACATGTTCAGCGTCAAGATCGCTATGAATCTGTACGACCAGCTGGCCGACGTGGAAGGTTCCCAATATGCCAACTACACCGTCACCAAGGACGAAGTCTTGCAGCGCGAGCCGCATATTGAAGCCACCGGTCTGCAAGGCGGCGGCGTCTATCTGGACTACGTAAACAACGACGCCCGCTTGGTGATCGAAAACATCAAGGAAGCCGACGAGCTGGGCGCTGAAGTTGCCAGCCACGTGCAAGCCACTGGGGTCATTTACAATGAGGCTGGTCAAGTCGCCGGCTTGCACGCTAAGGATCTGCTCACTGGCGAAGAGTTCGACATTCACGCCAAGCTGGTGATCAATACCACTGGCCCGTGGTCCGACAAGTTCAAGAGTCTGGATGGGAAAGAAAGCCAAGCCCCGACTCTGCGGCCGACCAAGGGCGTCCACCTCGTCGTGGACGGTTCCCGTCTGCCAGTGCCGCAGCCGACTTACATGGACACCGGCTTGAATGACGGCCGCATGTTCTTCGTCGTTCCCCGGGAGGGCAAGACTTACTTCGGCACCACCGACACGGACTACACCGGTGATTACAAACATCCCCGGGTAGAACAAAGCGACGTGGATTACCTGCTGAAAGTGATCAATACCCGCTATCCGGACGCCCACATCACGATCGACGACATCGAGGCCAGCTGGGCCGGTTTGCGCCCGCTGATTGCTAACAACAGCAGCTCCGACTACAACGGCGGCGGGGCCAACAAGGGCAAAGTGTCCGACGCGTCCTTCAACGCCTTGATCAAGACCGTGGACGACTACGAAGACAAGACCGCCACTCGGGAAGACGTGGAGCGAGCCATTTCAAAACTGGAAACGGCCCACGCCGAAGCCGCCGGCCTGACTCCGTCGCAAGTCTCCCGGGGCAGTTCCCTGACCCAGGCGCCCGACGGCATGATCACCTTATCCGGCGGCAAGATCACTGACTACCGGAAGATGGCCGCTGGCGCGCTTGCTCTGATTCGCCGCCTGTTAGCTGACAAGTTTCACGTGGAAACTAAGGAGATCGACTCCAAGAAGCTCCAGGTTTCCGGCGGTCACTTCGATCCGACCAACGTGGAAGCTACGATGAAATTCTACGCCCGGATTGCCGCTGACGCCGGCTTGCCGGACGCCGACGCCAAGGATCTGGCCAACCGCTTCGGTTCCAACACTGGTCGGGTCGTCACCTATCTGGAAGACGGCGCCGCACCGGGCTTGAGTCTCAAGGAAACCATCAGCCTGCGCTACTCCGTGAATGAAGAAATGACCTTGACGCCCGTGGACTACCTGCTCCGCCGGACCAACGCCATTCTCTTCCACGCTGAAACGCTGGCTGCTCTGAAACAGCCGGTTATTGACGAAATGGCCCGCCTGCTGGGTTGGGATGAGGATGAAAAAGCCATTCAACTTGCCCGCTTGAACGCAGCAATCGACGAGAGTGCATTAGCTTACCTGAAGAAGGCCGCCACGCCGGCCATCACCCATTAGAAAGAGGGAGCACTATGTGGACAGAAGCATTAGGTGAACTGGTCGGGACTTTTATCCTGGTCCTGCTTGGTGACGGCGTTGTCGCCGGCGTTTCATTGAACAAGTCGAAAGCCCAAGGAGCTGGCTGGATTGCGATTACCCTGGGGTGGGGTCTGGCGGTGACGCTGGGCGTCTACTCCGCCGCCTTCATGGGCCCGGCCCACTTGAATCCAGCCGTGACCCTGGCCTTCGCCGTAATCGGTAAATTTCCGTGGGCGTGGGTCGCTCCTTTCATCATCGCCCAAGTACTCGGCGGCTTTCTCGCCGGCGTTGTAGTTTGGATCCAGTACTACCCGCACTGGGCGGCTACCGATGACCCGGCCACAACCCTGGGCGTGTTCGCCACCGGCCCGGCGATCCGCAGCTACTTCGCCAACTTCATTTCTGAATTCATTGGCACCGCCGTCCTGATCTTCGGCCTGCTGGCCTTCTCCCGGGGCAAGTGGACCGACGGTTTGAATCCCATCGGGGTGGGCATTCTGATCACCGCGATCGGTCTCTCCCTGGGCGGGACCACCGGTTACGCCATCAACCCGGCCCGGGACCTGGGACCGCGGCTGGCCCACGCCGTACTGCCCATCGCCAACAAGGGCGACTCCGACTGGGCCTACTCCTGGGTGCCGATCATCGGTCCGTTCCTGGGCGGGATCGCCGGCGCACTGATCTTCGTTCTTTTACCATAATTAATTAAGCGCTGCCATTGTCTGGCAAATAAAAAGCCGATACCGTCCAAACCGCGACGGCATCGGCTTTTTGCGTGCCTGACGAACTTAACGAAACGTCCGTAATTGCAGATCCGCATTGAAGAATTGCCCATACGCCAGGTAGCAGGCAATCGTGCTGCCCAAACTGGTGGCGGCCATCAGCATGAACGTGACCATGATCTGATACATGATGGCCTTCGTCGGGTCTACACCCGCAAAAATCAGCCCGGACATCATCCCCGGCAGGCTCACCAGGCCAACGGTTTTCGCCGAATCAATGGTCGGGCTCATACCAGTCCGAATCGCTTCCCGAACCACTGCAATGGCCGTCTGGTACTTCGTCGCGCCCAGGGACAGCCGTTCCAGCAAGGCCTGGCGCTGATCATGGAATTGACTGTTCATACTGCGGTAGGCCAACCCAATGGCGACCATGGCATTACTGGCGATCATCCCGGAAATCGGCACGATCTGGCTAGGCACAAAGGCAATCGCTCCAGCTAACACCAGCAGAACAATGGTCACGCCGGTAGCGGCAGTGATCGCCAGCAGGCTGATGGCAAAGGCGTGGGGAATGCCTTGGGCTCGGCCGCGGGCGTTCCACGCGGCGTTGAGCACAATGATGGCCACCATCAGCAGCGTCAGCCAACGCTGGTTCACCTTGATGATGTACGTCAGCACATACCCGACCACCGTCAGCTGAATGACGGCCCGAATGACGCCGACGATCAGATCCTTTTCCAGGCCAATCTTCTCTTTCAAACTGATCACTAACGCAATCGCCACCAGGGCGACAGCGAACAGCAGCGCGGTGGGTGTTACCACGAGTTGGGTCATACCGTCACCGCCAATCGGCCATCTTCAATAGTCAGCAGCCGGTCCGCTGCCGCCAGTTCCACTTCGTCGTGGGTCACGGCAATCATGGTCAGCCCTTGCCGATTCAGGTTGGCAATCACGTCGTGGACAGCCTCTTTCGTGACCGCGTCCAATCCCGTCGTGATTTCGTCCAGCAGCAGCACCTTGGGTGTGAACAGCAGGTTGCGGATCAGTGCCACCCGCTGCTTCTCCCCGCCGGACAGGTCCGTGATCGGCTGGCGCAGCATCGCCGCTGGTAATTGAACTGACGCCAATGCTTGGGTCATGCGCTCTTCAGAAATATCGGCATGTCGAATTTGGAATGGAAAAGCCAAATTATCCCAGACCGTTTCGCCGAACAGACTCGGCTGCTGGTAACAATACGATACTTCCCGCCGATAGGCCGTCTTTTCATAACTGGCCTGGGGCTGCCCGTTATACATAATCGTCCCGCTGGTCGGCGTCAGCAGCGTCGCCAATACCCGCAGCAAGGTACTCTTCCCCGACCCCGACGGTCCGCCGATGGTGACGAACTCCCCAGGCGCCACGGTGAATGAAATGTCTGCTAATAACGTTCTCTCCGGCACGTCGACGCCGACGTTGTGGAGGGTGAAAATAGGCTCCGCCATTGCTCATCGCTCCCCTTCTATAACCATTCTAATTTAGAAAGAGAGAAAGGTACAGCGGTACGTTTCTACTGGTTCTTTTTCAGAAAATAAAATACGTTTTCATGTAAATTTTCACTTGCAATACCTGTCGCTGCGACCTATGATTAATCAGTCGTTACGACCTATGGAGGTATGCATGTACGATTTATTAATTCTAGGGACCCTGATGTCCCGCAACATGTGTGGTTACAAATTACGCCAGGTGGTGGAGAGCAGTTTGATCCCCCGCCGGGAAATTTCCAACGGGGTGATGTACCCGCTGCTGGCTAAATTAGAAGACCACGGCTACATCGAATTTCACACCGATGAGCAGGATCCGCGCCATACAAAGGTGGCTCAAATCACCGCCGCCGGCCGGGCTCGCTTCCTCGCCCTGATGGCGGCCCCCATCGCTCCGGATGCCAAGCGGGAGTCCATGTTCCGCTTCAAATTCCGGGGGATGCCAGCAGTCGACAAGGCCCACCAAGAAGCAATTCTAGATGACTACGAAGCCCAGATCAAAGCCGACCTGGCCACCTATGAAGGCGTCCGTACCCACCTCCAAGAGGTCCTTCAGGCACCCGATATCAACAAACCCTACGTTGACTGGACGATCCGCAATCTCGATCTGAGTATTGCCCTCTGTCACACCAAGTTGACTTGGATCACCGATTCCCGTCAGGCAGTCAATCAGAAAGCAGAGGCCCAATCGAATGGATAAACAACAACAGCCAACCAGCAAAAAACAATGGATCGCCTTGACCGCCATGGGTCTGGGTGTCTTCATGGGCCTGCTGGACGTCACCGTCGTCAATGTCGCCCTGCCCACGATGGTCACCGACTTCAAGACCACCTTCACGGATCTGCAATGGGTGCTGAATGCTTACACCCTGGTTTACGCCGTGACGTTAATGATCATGTCCAAACTCGGGGATATGTATGGCCGCAAGAAAATCTTCCTCGGTTCCCTGATTCTGTTCGTCGCTGCTTCTGCCGTGAACGGCATGGCGCCGAGCCTGTTGATCCTCGATATTGGCCGGGGCGTTCAGGCCATCGGCGGGGCCGGGATGATGTCCCTGTCCATGGCCCTGGTCGCTTCGAACTTTGCCGGCCGTGAACGGGGCTTGGCCCTGGGTATCCTAGGCTCGGTCATCGGCATTTCCACCGCCTCCGGCCCGCTGATCGGCGGCTATTTGGTTGAAAACTTCGGCTGGCCCGCAATCTTCTACGTTAACGTACCCTTTGGTATCCTCGCGGTGATCTTGACCATCGTGTATGTGAAAGAAACGCCCAGTTATGGGAAAAATCAAAAGATCGACATCGGCGGGATGCTGCTGTCGGCCATCGGATTATTCGCCATTATTTACGGCTTGATCGTGAAAGAAGCCCATCCCAGCTGGGGCTGGACAAACCCCGAGATCGCTGGGCTGCTGCTGGGCGGTCTGGCCGTCATGGCCCTCTTCATTTGGGTAGAAAGCCGAGTGGCCCACCCGATGATCAATCTGGCGATCTTCAAGGAACGCCACTTTGTCGGCACGGTCATCGTCGCCTTCGCGCTGGGCTCGGGCATATACGCTTATAACGCCTTTCTCACGGCCCTGATGCAGAACTATATCGGTTATTCCGCCATCGAAACCGGCGTGCGCCAATTGACCATGAGTGTCTGGTCACTGGTTCTGGGACCCATCGTCGGCCTGCTCACCGCCCGCTTCTCCAGTAAATGGATGATCAGCGGGGGCATGCTGCTGGGCACCATCGGCTATCTGACCATTGCCTGGGTCGTCGCCCCCGGCGTTTCTTTCCTGGAACTGTGGCCGGGCATGGTGCTCATCGGGATCACCAACGCTGTGGTCAATCCGGTCTTGAACACGGCTGGCATGGCTGGGGTGGCACCCCACGAGATGGGGATGGCGTCGGGCTTGCTCAATGTCTTTCGCCAATTCGGTACCACCGTTGGCGTTGTTGGGCTGGGGCTGATTCAAAACAACAGCTACGTCAGCCACCTGAACGCCAACCTGCCCCAAGTAAAGATGCCCGCGGCCGCCCTGACGGGAATCAAAGATGCCTTGATCAATGCCGGCCCCTTCTCCGGGCACACCATTGCTTTTTCTGCTCGCTTGACCAAGAGTCCCTTCGGTCACCAGATCCAAGCCATCGTGGTGCGGGCCTACGACAACGGGATGATTGCCCTGACCCTCACCGCCGCCGGCATTGCCCTGATTGGTGCCTTGGCGGCGGTGCTGTTATTGCGCAGCCACCAGCAATCGCAGAAGTTAGATCTGCAAGCGGCGCATCATTAATTCTTTTATATCCAGCCGACGTCTTCACGATGTCGGCTGTTTGTGTGCTCAGCCGGTCCATGTTCCACGTGGAACATCACCACGCTCGCCAGACGTAGTATCATGGAGACAGCAAACTCACTACAGAAAGCAGGTTTTCTCCATGTCTGATATCAACCCCATCGCTCAAGTACTGGCCGCCATTGCCCAGTACGACACGATCATCATCCACCGCCACATCAATCCCGACCCCGACGCCATCGGCTCGCAAACCGGACTGGCCACGATTCTGCGCGAGGCCTATCCCCAGAAAAAGATCTACACTGCCGGCAGCGCCGCCCCCGGCTTAGCTTGGATCGGCCCGCAGCAGCAGGTTCCGGCCACCGCTTACCCTGACGCTCTGGTCATCGTCATTGACACCGCTAACACGGCCCGCATCGACAGCGACCATTATCAAGAGGCGGCTAAGCTGATGAAGATCGACCACCATCCTAACCGGGAACCCTTCGGCGACATCCAGTGGGTGGACGCCGGCGCGTCCAGCAGCAGCGAGATGGTCTATGATCTGGTCACCTACTCTGATAACCTCGCCATCAGCAAAGCTGCCGCAGCCCCCTTGTATGCCGGAATCATCGGCGATACCGGCCGGTTCCTCTACGACTTGACCACCGCCCGAACCCACGAAGTCGCCGCGGCGCTGCTGCGCACCGGGATTGATGCCCCCGCCATCGGCCGCCAGGAGGATCAGTTCTCACCCCAGACCGGCAAGCTGCTGGCTTACGCCTTGGCCCACGTGACCGTCACCGCCAATGGTGCCGGTTCGCTGATTATGGATCAGGCCCTGTTGAAAGAAATGGCCCTCCCCGCCGGCCGGGAACAGGCCGTGGTCGGCTTTCTCGGTAAACTCAGCACGGTGGACCGCTGGGTGGTCTTCACCGAACGGCCCGATGGCAAGTACCGGGTGGAATTCCGCAGCAAGCGCACCCCGATCCAGCCCCTGGCCGTCCGGCATGGCGGCGGCGGTCATCCGTTAGCCAGCGGAGCCGTGGCAGATTCGGCTGATGAAGTGCAGCAGATCATCCAGGAACTCACGGATTTGTCAGCAGCCAATTAAGTGGCCTACAATCAGTTGCACTTTTTTCACAAGAAGCGATAATGGAAGCGGCACGGAATGGGATCAATTCGAGAGAGGGTTCTTTCCATTGGCTATTTCACTATTGTTAAACACCGTGGTAACGGTGATCGCGATTCCCGTCGTCATGGACTTTTGGACCCAGCGGCGCACGCTGTATCAACTGCGGCGGACGCTGATCAAGGCCCATGCCCAAGCCGACATGGCCCGCACCCGGTATCACCACGAATTTGATCACTCAATTACGGTCGCCGATTTGGCGGCCGGCCTGGCGCTGATTCTTTTAGTACTGGCCTTTCTCAACCTGGCCAGTTTTCTCGCCAGCCTCTGGGCCATCGGCGGCATGATCGTCTTTTCGCTGGCCAACATTGCGCTGGCGGATCACATTCAGGACTTGGCCGACCGGGCGTGGAAACCCCGGGAGATTTTCTATCCAGTCCATTTGCATTCTTAATTTCCCTTTGTAGAGACAGCGGCCTGCGAGGTTATCCGAACAAGCACAGGTCCCAGTTTCGTGCCATCGCCTCTGTATGTCTGACAGCTGTCAAAAGAAGCATCCTCAACGTTCGCCGAGGATGCTTCTTTTTCTTATGCGCGAGATTTAATCGCCGCGTACAACTTTTGCTCATCGTAGAAATGCAGCAGGCCAATCATCACCAGATACAGCCCCAGCGGGATCCAAACATAATTCAGATCGATCATCCGCAGCGTCGCTGCATTCTGGGTGTGATTGGCGACGTAGCCGGCAAGGCCCAGCAAACCGCCAGTCACCAGGCCGCCCAAGCCAAGGCCTAAGTTGACGCCCAAGTCATTGGCCGAAGCAAAAATTCCTTCGGCCTGCACGCCCAACACGACGATGCCATAGCGGATCGTATCGGCGATCATGATCGAGACCAGCCCGACGATCATGCCTTGGCCAATGCTGTTCACTGCGATCGCCGTGAACAGCAGCGGCAGCCAGTGGAGATACACCCCACCAGCCAACAGGAGCTGCCCCGCTAACGCGATGAGCATCCCGGTGCCCATAGTCCGTTTATTCCCCCACCGGCCGGCAATCAGCATGATACTGACAACGCCGATCAGCGAGGTAAAGGTGAAACTGTTGGCCCAGGATACCAGATTCTGGTTGTTTAAGACGTACTTGAAATAGTAAACCGTCGTCTGATTCTTGATCGCCGTCACTAGCCAAAAGCAGAAAATCACCAGCGACAGCACGATCCATGGGGTGTTGTGCCGGGCCGCCGAGAGGACTTTGCGCAGCGGCTGGTGGGCGATCTCCGGCTGGGTGAACCGTTCTCGAATCTGGAAGAACGTGTTCAGGATCAAGGCGAGAGAAATCACCGCGAAGAGGCTGATGGTGCCGAGGAAGCCCCGCTGTTCGTTGCCTTGACCAAAGAACGCCACCAGGGGCAGCGTGAATACCGCGACGATGATCTGCACCGAACTGCCGAAGAACTGGCGGATCACCCCGAGCAGCGTGAGTTCCTGGTCGTTTTCTGACAGCGTCGGCAGTACCGACGTGATCGGCAAATTCACAGTGGTGTAAAGAAAGCCCAGACCTAAGTAAGTGACATACGCCCATGCCAGCTTGCCGCCGTAGCCCACGGGCGGCGTCACAAACGTCAGGACCGCGAACACCACGTAGGGCAGCGCATACCACAGGAAAAACGGCCGGCTCTTGCCGAAACGGGAGTGGGTGCGATCGATCATGATGCCGATCAGCGGCGATTCGATCACGTCGCAGATCCGCGCAATCACGAAAAGCAGCGCCACATCCCCAGCAGTTAAGCCGTAAACATCCGTATAAAAGAACAGCAGATAGGTGGTCATCACCTGGAAGACCAGATTGTCCGCCGCGTCGCTCAGGCCGTAACTGATCCGTTCCGGCCAGCGGGTCTGCCATTGTGTGTGTTGCCGCATTGCCTCACCCGCTTATTTCTTATCGTTCTCCATTTCTTCAATCACTAATTCATTGACCCAATTCCATACCGCATGGCCCAGCGCTTCAGAGACATGCTCTTCCATGGGCTGATCCTGAACCTTGGGCACCGTGCCAATCGCCGGCATAGCCACCAAGTGGGCCACAGACCAGACGCCCAGACCCCAAGCGGTCCCTTTGCCCAGCTTAGCCAGCGGAATGTAATGACGCACCACGGCGTAGAGCATGGCCAGACTGGTCGAAAAGCCGAAATGGATCGCCAGACTGGTCCAGGGGATTTCATGTCCATTATAGGTGAACGTGGCGTGGGCCAGCTCCGCCGGCAGGCCTAATTGTTCCAGAAATTGCTGGGGCGGATTAGTGGCGTCCCGCGCCGGCGTCCGCGGCGGCAGGATATTCTCCCACCCTAACTTGACCAAACCAGAAACCGTACCGGCCACTGCCCCCGCTGCCAGTGCTTTATGGATCGAAAATTGTTGCTTCGCCATATTCAAGGCCTCCATTCAAGATTTCGAATTGTTCACTTACAATTGTATAGCAGTTGGCCAGCGTGTGCCAGTTGTAGAAACTCATTAACGGAAATGTCGCCCGGAATTTCGTACAATAAAACTATCAACGACTGACATCGGAGGAATCCCTATGACCCGCTTAACTGTTGATTTAGACACCGAAAAGACCACGGTCACCCTGCCTGGCGATCAAGGCATCGTCACTTTGTCGGCCGCGCCGCTGCCAGCGCCAGAACACGGGGTGCAGCTGCCAATCAGCGACGGTCGCCTCGCTCTGAAAACTGCCGCACCGGCCGTTGAATATCTGACGATCACCCTGCCCTGGACGACTGAACCGGCCTTTGTGACCCGCTTTCTAACCGCCTGGGCCGCTGGCGAAGAAGCTGCCCTGCCCGCCAACCAGGCGGCCGGACTAGCCGATTATCTTGATCTGTTGACCCGACTCCTAACCCGCTTGGGCATCCGGTCTGGCCAGGCAGTCCCGACCCCGGCGAAGAAGAAAGCCGCGAAAACCCGCCACCGATTCGATAAAGCCCTCGTCGACCGGCCCTTCCACGTGGCCCGCCACGGCAGCACGGCCACCGGTCTACTGGACTGGGCGCAATGAAATGACCGTCAAAGTCGGCGCCGTGCTGGCCCAGGAACAACTAATCAATCGCGACGGCTCGCTGCGCTACAGCACGAAATACGGCGAGAAGCTGCGTGCCGACCACGCGGCGGCCATCGCAGACGGACAGACGATCGCCGATATTCACTTGCGCAGTGTCAATGAAGTCGGGCTGTTTCTTTATTTTGGCGACACCAACGGCTGGTTGGAACTGGTGGATGATGACGGCCATACGCTGGATGCGCTAACCAAGGTTGATTGACACTCCTTGCAATGTATCACGCGTTTTAGATTGGCGCCCAAACATCAGAAATCCATTCCCCCTAGCCCTGTTGTGAGTCCATGCAGGCCATACTTTCACTTTCTTGCAAAAAAAGCTTGGCGCCATCCGCCAAGCTTCCCGTACTGCCTATAACCCGTTCGTCACCGTACTGATCTGCCACTGCGTGCTGTCAAATGATCTAGGTGAAACATCTGTATAAAACCACGAATGCTCGTTTAAAACTCAACTGATATTACTGTTTTGTTTTCCTCGCCACTAATGGTAAAACTTCCTGAATGGCTGCATCCCAAACTCGCCATTCATGGGCTCCTGCAACGAGCTCCAAGGAATTCTCGAACCCAGACTGTTGTGCTATCGTATGAAATCTTTCGTTCATCCTCAAGAAAGGATCTTCAGTCCCGCAAAGTTGCCATAAAAATGGCTTTTTCTGATCGGCAGGCCAACGTTGTACCACAGAAACCATATCATTCGTGCTGCCCGCTAATTCAGTTTTCTTGCCAAAAAGTGCATTGTACCAAGACGTTCGTTCAGGATGCTCGCGCCACTGTTCAACGATATCTGGTACACCCGATAGTGAGAAGGCCCCGGCGAATATCTCTGGATGGAGCAAGGCACATTTTAATGCGCCATAACCGCCCATAGATAGCCCACCAACATACGTGTCATCCGGTTGCGCAGACAATGAGAACCACTGACGGCAGCGGGCCACTACTTCTTCACTAATATAGTCGAAATAGTGCATGCCGCTGACAGTATTCGTGTAGTAACTGCGATCCGCTCGCGGCATGATGACTGCCACCTGTTGATTGCGGGCATAATCTGCGATTTTGGTTTGTTCTAGCCAGGCGTTTTCATCATCACCGAGACCGTGGAGCAGCAGCAATATCGGCAAATTAGGTTGCGCGTTTTCTGGCAGCAAAACGTTTAGGCGAGAACGCATCCCAAGCTTTTCTGAGCTGAATTCAACGTGAAAAACTGCCAATGGTAAGGTCTCCTTCCTGATGTAAGGTAAATATGCCGGTATGACGCAGATGCAAGATGGTCGCTGTTGCCTGTTTTTCCACCCAGAAGTCATCACTGGCCATGAGGACAACGTGCGACGTTAATGCAATCACATCATCGGTCGACTTAATTGCAAAAGAAATTTCCTGATGGTTCAAATTGACTATTTCGGCGGTGGCATAGACCAACCGCCAATCAGCAATGGTGATGTTCATGGCCAACATTAGCCCTTGTTTGGCACCGATTGTGATAGGATGTCTGCCGAAAAGCGGCTGGCCGTGTGAATCGTGCATGCTAAAAGTGGCCGGGACATCCAGCGTATTTAACAAATGAAGTAATGTCCCTTCATCGCTTTGAGTAATAAAGGCCAAGACAAATGGCGCTGCCGGTGTCAGTGTCAATTGCGGGGCCACTTCAAACTGATTCAGCAATAATTGATAGAATGCCGGGTCAAAACGGCCTTCTGATCCCAGAAAAGCGACCCGGCCAGGACCAACATTGAATAGTGCCCCGACTGCCGTATTCGACTCCAATTCACGCCAGAACACAATGCTGTCTGATTTAGTTGGCTCAAATGATTGGAATTGGTGAATACGAACCTCCGGTAAACCATCAGCAAATGCGTGGTGTGTAATTGTCGGGAAGTACGTCACCGATTCCTTTTTCAATTGTAATGGCCTCAGTCCGAGCCCATTAATTAGAGTCGTATCCGGCTGACCGGTTAAATCACTCACGGGCAGCTCACCCTGTAACAGGAGTTGACCACCCTTGTGAACATACTCCAGTAACCGCTTTTGCACGATTGTCGGCATAGCTTGGCCGGTGGGGACCACCAGAACGTGGCGGTCATCATGAGCAGGTAAGTCGTTTTGCAGATCCCAGGCATCATAATTGTACTTGGCAGACAATAAGTTCATTAAAATATTGTTCCACGGTAAGATTGCCCGATTGTTTTCCTGATCGGTAACAAACTGATCAGCCGTCTGACTGTGGGGATAATGATACTCCGTCATGTAATCATCAGGAATAAAGCCCACAGAAATTGGTGCAGTCACTGAATGCATGGGTGCCAACAAACAGTCAGTATTCTTAATGATGCTGCCCACTTGGGCCATGGCCGACAGCGTATAGTTTGGTTTGCCTTCAGGCGATAACAGTGAACCAAAACCATGGCGATGCCCATGGATGCCAATACGAGAATTCCCATCAGCGACGGGCACCGCCAACAATCGATTGAAACCGCCCGTAAACAGGTAATCATTAATTATTTTCGTGCCTTGGGCCAGTTGTAACCGCGTCTTCAAAGGCAACGCACTGGCATCAATTTGCATCGGTAAATGATCGTCGTTATTACCCGAACTAGCATTGAATTCCAATGTAGCGAGCGGCCAATCACCGTCAACGCTCTGCATAAAACGATTGAGCGTATACAAATGGGTAGCGGTGGTCATATCGAAGTTGCCAAAATAAACATCCGTACCAATGATGACATCTTTCAAAGTGAATGCGTCATAAAGCTGACTGATACCGATGGGGAATGTTTCTCCCCGTCCTTGATCAGTACCATGCACATTGATAAGCAGCGGCGTATTGACAATTCCAGCATCACGGACAGTATCCGCAAGGAAAGCCAGATAATTCTTAAAGCGATAACGCATATAATAACCCAGATCATTTTGATACTGCAGCACCCAGGCATCGTCTGGTTTTTCCATGTATTGGCGAATACGAGCAGTGGCCAAGAAATCCGCAGGATAAACTGCTGGCAACTGGTTATTATACTTGTGTTGCAGCCATACCGAAAATTCAGCAACGGTTGTATCTGTTAAGTCAGGGGCATTACTGATCCAGCTAAGCATGCCCACTTCATTATCCAACTGGACACCGATGATCGGGCCGCCATGAGTCCGCAAAGCCGGCGCCAAAATTTGGCAGACGGCTTGCAGCCAATTCTGCGCCGCATATTTGAAATCTGAATTTGTATAGTCGACAGTCCCCGTGGACACCGTCTGACCCGCCCAAGTAGTGGGAATAATAGCGGGATATTTTTTTCTCACCCAAAACGGGAGGCCCTCGTTCTTCAGTTCAGCCATATTAAATGGTCCCGGCCGGGCAATCAAATAGAGGCCATTTTGATGAACCAACTCAATGAAGTGCTTCAAATTATTCCGTTCGTCCGACTGACCGGTAAAATCAAATACACCTTCCTCCTCTTCATGGACTAGCCAGGGAATGTATGTGGACACCGTATTCATGCCGGCAGCCTTCAGTTCAGTCAACACGGATTGCCAGCGAGTTGGCGGCAAACGAAAATAGTGAACTTCACCCGCTAAAATTGTGGTCGGCCGGCCATCAATCTCAAAAGTGAGAGAGTCTGTCTTGATCATGATTAACTGTTTCCTCTCCAAGCGACCCGCGTCGGATCACCTTTGTTTCAATGTAATGATTACTTGCCTGACCATTATCTTTAATCATATCAATCAAGGTCTGGGCAGCTGTTTCGCCCCATTTATGTTTTGAGTAATCAATTGTTGTTAGTTGCGGGGTTAGATAATGACCAATAAGATCATTATCGAAGCCGATGATCTTGATGTCTTTACCCACGGTATAACCTAACTCGGGCAAAGCTTCATAAAGACCGATTGCCAGTTCATCGTTCAGCGCGAAAACACCGACATTTTTGAGGTGCGCATTGCTGATCTTTTTTGCTGCCTTGCGGCCGCCCTCAATCGTAAAATCGCTGGGAATAACAACCACTGGTGCGTCAGTTTTATCACTTAAAGAAGCTAATGCTGTTTGCAGCCGGATTTGAGAATCATAGGAATCAGAAGGCCCGCTGATGAAAACATAATAGTCGACTTTGGCCGCAACCAATGCCCGAATGGCCTGTTCAGCCCCTTTGGTATTATCCAATAAGACCTTATGCACATTGGTGCCAGACAATTCACGGTCCATGACGACCATCTTACTGCCTTGTTTCGCGAAACTTTTAATTAGCCGATCAGGGAAGGCTTGATCCAGGATCACTGCACCGTCCACAAATCTCTGGGGAATTAGCGCCCGCGACTTGTCGCCCCCTGCACCAACAATAAGCTCATAATGATTGGCACGGAGTACCTGATCGACCCCATCAATCACATGACTGTAAAAGTCCCCGCCAAAATCTGCAACGTACATTGCAATAATGTTGGTGCTTTGTTTCTTCAGTGTGCGCCCTGCCAGATTCGGCACATAATTGAGTTCCATAGCGATGTGCTTAATCTTGGCACGAGTTTCCTCGGTGACCTTCGAACTGCCATTCAAGGCATAAGAGACTGTTGAAATCGACACACCTGCCTTTTTGGCGATATCACGAATACCAGCCACTTAAATCCCCCCCATATTGTTATTGATCAGCTACTACTTTTCTGCTTGCACATTGAATCCTTGTAAAATGTACTTCTGGAAAATAACGAAGATAATCACGATCGGTATAACCATAAAGGAGGAACCAGCCATTTGCAAACCATAATCTGATGTGTGCTGACCTTGGAGTAATTGAAGGCCCACAGAAAGCGTATAGTATTTCTGATCGTTAGCAATGATCAAGGGCCACAGGAATGCGTTCCAACCTCCGATAAAAGTGAGAATTCCTTGAACAGCCAGCACCGGTTTAGAGATAGGAATGATGATGTGCCAGAATATATACCACTCACTGGCACCATCGAGCCGTGCGGCTTCAATGATGGAGTTTGAAATATTACTCATGAACTGACGGAACAGGAAAATGGCAAAAGCCCCCACCAATCCGGGTAGGATAATACCGGCCAACGTATTGGTTAAGTGCATCTCATTCAAAATGAGATAAACCGGAATCATGGTCACTTGTCCTGGAATCATCATCGTGGCTAATACAAGAATAAATAGCGGACCGCGTCCCTTGAATTTAAACTTGGCAAAGCCATAACCTGCCATCGCGTTCAACAGCATACCCATAAAGGAAAACAACGTGATAATTAACGTGTTCTTGAGATAGACTCCAAAATTACTATCGATGAACAAACGCTTGTAGTTATCCAATGTCCAGTGGTTGGGCAGAAAATTTTGAGTCGCCTGCGAGATTTCGGCATTAGTCTTGAAAGAGGAAAGAAACATCCATAAAAAAGGCAAAATAGTGATGAAGCCCCAGAATAGCAAGATTGCGCCCACTGCGACTTTGCCGTTGCGCACGGCTGTCTTATTACCATTAATCATTAATACAGCCTCCTAAATTCCTTGCTGCTTCTTTTGCAGCTTGAATTGCACCAGTGTGGCGATAATAATTGCCGTGAACATAACGAACGACCCAGCGGCTGCGTATCCAAAGTTACTATTCTGGAACCCGTTTTGGTAAACGAACAGGGCAACAGAGTTTGTACTATTCAATGGTCCGCCTTTAGTCATAACGAAAGGTTCGTCGAAGAACTGGAACCAGCCAATCAACGTCGTAACGGTCACGAAAAAGATAGAAAATGACAGCGACGGCAAGGTGATATGCCGGGTTTGCTGCCACCAGCCAGCCCCATCAAGTTCCGCTGCTTCATAGAGTGATTCGGGAATTCCCTGTAAGGCGGCCAAGAAAATCAACATATTAAGACCAATTGCTTTCCAGACGGCCAAAATGATCAATGACATCTTGGCCGTAGCCGGATCACTAAGCCAAGGAAAGGGTCCTAGGCCGATCTTACCAAAAAGATTGTTCAGTAGACCCATACTCGGGTTGTACATGTAAGTCCATACCACTGCAACGGCCACGGTATTGGTGATTGATGGCGTGTAAAAGACCAATCGCATAAACCGGAAAAACCGATTTTGTCCAAAATTGATTAGAATTGCGACAGTCAGAGAAAGCAAGATAACCAAAGGTACTCCGATGATCACATAGTACCCGGTATTCAGAATGGACTGAAGAAAAGCGCTATCGTGGAACAGTTGTGTATAGTTTTGCAAACCGATAAATTTAATTTGTGACCAATCACCTAAACCTGTAATATCCAACCCCGTGAAACTGATGATTAAAGCGATGAAGATTGGAATTAGAGAGAATAGTGCCAGCAGGAGCAATGCTGGCAAGACAAATGTATAGGGAATCAGCTTGTCGCGTAATGTCTTAGCCATAAGAATGGCTCCTTTCATGAAAGAGGGCGCAGCGATCATCGTCGCGGAGCCCATTTAGAGGACAGATGATGCATTATTTTGAAAGAAATACCCCGAGAATACACAGTGGAATTCTCGGGGCAATACAACGCGATACATCACGTGCCGCGATTATAGTGAGTCAGTACCGCTCCCGGTGAGCAACTTATTTATTCAACAATTGCTCGGTTTGAGAATTCAATTGATCCATCGCTTTTTGAACGCTAGCCCCTTGCATGGCGACGGGTTCCCAAGCCTTCAAATAGTTTTGACCGATTTGGTCCCATTGTTTGATTAAAGGCATTGGTTCGGAATCGTTCAGTTGCTTACGGAATACTTGGATACGGGAGTCGCTCAAGGATTTATCAGTCCACGCAGACTTCAGAGTAGGCATAGAGTCGCTGTTCTTGTAGTACTGTAATTGACTGTCCTTAGTCGACAGATACTTCAACAGCTTCAAAGCTGCAGACTTATTCTTGCTGTAATTGAAGACCGCCAGGTTACCACCGCCAGTGTTAGACATGTTATTGTCTTTTCCTTTTGGCAGCACAGCTACACCCCATTGATCGTCTTTCAAGCCGGCATCTTGTTTCACACTGTTCATCATCCATGGACCGGATATAAACATTGGAATTGGTGCTTTACCGCCAAAGGACTGGCCAATTGCCAATTTCAGATCTTGTTTGGGAGAGGCACCATTCTTATAAAACTTGGCCAAGTAATCCAGTGCTTCAACCATTGGCTTCTTGTTGAATTGCGGCGTCTTGCCTTTAATCAAAGTCGCACCATTTTGCCGAGCAAACATAAAACCAAAGGTTGGTTCAGAGAAATCAACGTTAAAGCCGTACATGTTCTTACCGCGCTTAGACAGCTTTGTGGCAGCATCATATAGTTGGTCCCAGGTCTTAGGTGCTTCGTTATAGCCAACCTGTTTCAATAAATCTTTCCGGTAGTAAAGCACGCGTGTTTCCACATACCATGGAACGGCGTAATATTTGCCATTAAACTCGGTTGTTTTGACAGATCCTTCAAAATAGTTGTTGGGGCTGATATTTTTATCGCTCTTCACTTCTTTGGAGATATCCATCAAACTTTTTGAGCTAACATAATTAGCCATCCCGGTGGTACCCATCAATATCAGATCGGGACCGGATTTAGAAGCGGCTGCCGTTAATAATTTATCGTTGTATTGAGACCACGGAATACTTTGAATCTTAACTTTGATTCCCGTCTTTTTAGTGAAGGCGTCCACCATTGGTTTCACTGCGGTATCCGCATCACCGCCGTACCAGAAAGTGATCGTCTTGTTGTTCGTGTTCGAGCCTGACGAGCTGCTGCTATTACCGCAGCCTACCAGAAGCAGGGCGGCTGCCGCAGCGGCTACAGAAATCCCCAACCATTTCGCTAACTTCATCGTTAATTCCTCCATTTTTGGAATTCGTAATCGAAACGTTTCTACGACTATGATTATACACGAATCGGAACCGGTTACAACTATTTTTTGCGATTTTTTTCAAGCTCTCAGAAAGCCTATTATGACGGCATATGGTACTGCACCAGCCGCATTCCAGAATAGTTTATGCCGTTACGGAGACATGGTAATCCGCATCGAAAGGTAACGAAAACGACGAGTTAAACGTTTCTTTGCCAGCCAGATCAAACACACTCTTCAGCAGTGTAGCAATGTAGATTCCCGGGCCGCTGCTGTATAATCGCCATCCTCCCTTCACTGCGACAGATTGATCGCGGACATCCTCAAAGTGTTCCTGAGCAGCGTACCGATCAGGGAAGGCCGCGTCGGAGCTAGAGAAGTATACATTAGCCTGACGTAATGCCGCGTTGCTGACCCGCGATTGAATATTAATCGGGTTCACCAGTTGCAGTAATCGCCAAGCTTCTGCTTGATCACCCATTTGTGCGACAGCATCCGCATACCGAATATGGGCGTGGACATACAGTAATCCAATTTCCCGACCAAAGTTAGCTGCTTGTTCCGCCCGCTTGAAGATGTGGGAAACACCGCCGCGGTAGGTAGAAGGCTTATTCATTAAGCGGACCCCGTCAGGGAACAACAGGTGTTGCGTGATAAGCCGTAATGCATGCTTGGATTGCTGCGGATCAAGAATATGACTCAATACACCTTGCGATAATGGCAGCAGTCGATAATCAATACCCGTTAAACCGTCATTCGGGTGAATGATAGGTGTGACATGATGGTCAGCATCCATTTTAATGAACCCAGGTAATACATTGTCCTGCATGAAGTAGCGTTTGAAATCCGCCATCATCTCATCGGCCAGTGTCTGTAGGCTCTGAGCAAAATCCGGAATACTGGCAAAAGCTTGCGCCGCATGGCGCAATGTTTCAATAGTTAGTTCTTCTGTCCATGTACTGGCCATTTCTTTCTTCTGGCTAGCGTCGGCTGGTTGCAGAGTATCATCCCAATCGCCGTCACCGTAAGCAGAGACTTTGGTGTCGTACAGAAAATGGCTTGTGATGTACGCCAGTTGGCGTTTAATATGGTCCAGCAAGCTTTCGGACTTAGTGATCATTTTGTGCTCTTTAAGGGACATATATGGCAATACTTCGCTCAAAATATCGGTATCTTTGGTCGCCAGCAGATAATCGGTAACCACTTTGAGCGGCCAAACAATCACATCACCGTGGCTTTCGTCAGCAAATGATCCTGCATATTCGTCATACATGAACCACTGCGGCCAATTACCGTTTTCGCTGAACTGATGGCTGTAAAGATGAAGAATGATCTGCCGAACAACATCATAATGACCTGTCGACAAAAATAATTCAGTCGGGCCTTGGGAAACATCCCGCGTACCCCAAGCGGCGCCACCGTATTGCTCTAATCCATGGGGTGAGAGCATGTGCACCAGCGCATCGTGGGCATACCACCGCAAGACAAGATTCGTCTGTTCTGCTATATCCTGCTTAGCAGAATTTTCTGTGGTGACTTGGAAGTGCCGCAATAGCGCTTCCAGATAGTCCCGATGTTGTTCGCGGCTAGTCGTAATCGGCTCAGAGTCAGCCCTTTGAACAGTGTTCGTTTGCGTCACAATACTGAATTGACTGACCGAATCGAACACTGCCACCAATTGATGCGTTGGATCATTAGTGGTGTGCCCTAAAATAACCTCTTCCCGACCAATATTGAATGCTTGGGCATTATGCGCATACTGGATACTGTAAGCACGATCGGGATCGACTTTTGCCATAGCCGTATCGGTTTCTGGTGAAAGTGAAATTGCGTTGTCTGTGATATCCAAGAGTGGTTTCTCGCCCAAAGTAGCCGTATCCCACTGAGAAGCGACCCAGACATCGTATCGTTTATGCTTTAAGGAAGCAAAACGAAGCGTCACTTGCTGCTCTGTACTGCTCGCATCGTCGCTGATTTTCAACGTGTCTCCGGCCAATTGGTAATACCAGTCACCACCATTGAAAGTCATGGCATAGGCAGATGGCATGGTGAGCAAATGATAGTGGGCATCGCCTGCTGGTCTCACATAAATACGGGTCCCCGTGACCTTGAACCAGTTCAACGCGCTGCGGGTATTGGTAATCATAATGTTCATATTGGTATTACCAAAGACCACATGGGATTCAAAAACACCCGGCATGAATTGCGTGGCTGCCAAAACAGGTTGCGTAGGCGTCATGGTGCGTTCGGCCATGATAATATTCCCTGTTAAGCGTTCCTGTTGGTTTTCTTTTTCTGGCAACACAACGTGAGTGTCGTCAGGAGTGAAGAAGGATAATACCTGTCCGGTTTGATCCCGTTCTACTTGCCGCTGTTGCGGGAACAATACGTTGAGTTGGGTCTCCGTCAAGGAAGTTCCCGTTAATGGTCGGCCCAAGGATTGGTTTGCCTCTGGCAGAGAAACAGACTGCCAGGTTGCAGCAGCAGCCGATAGCGCAGCAAAGTCTGTTTGAATTTCCGCATCCGCAATAAGCTCTTCCAGATTGCCATTGGGTTGGTTCGGTTTAAATGCCGCGTAGAAGGTCACTGCGGTGTCGCCGTCTGCGGCCGTCAAGGGGACAGTTCGTAAAGCAGTGAGGGCACATTCATACTGCAGTACCTGACTGGGCAAATCTGCTTGATTCATTGCACTAGGTTCGTCAGTACTCTTGTAGTCAGTGCCGAAGAATTGGAATCCATCGGTGGCGTAGCCAGCAAGGGCAGTCAATGCCCCTTGCTGCAGGTATGGGTACTGACCCGCTTGAGGCTGATTCTGACGTGCAGCGATGGTGATATGACTATCGTTGGTGAACGGGTGCTGATCCAGATATTGAGAAACATAGGCTTCGTTACTATTCACGAATCCGGGTTCACCCAACCCCAAGTCCTGAACATAAGTTAAATCAGCCTTGACCGGCTGGGCGCTGCGAAGAGCAACGTGCCAAAACCAATTTGTACTGCCTAACAGCAGAGTTAAGTCATAATCAATGTCAGCAAAACGCCCCTGCCACCGAGCACCATTCTTAGTTAGAGACAAACGGCTAGAACTCGCCGGCCCAATCAAGGGTGTGTAACGATATTGGCCAGCCGTTTGGACACGCAGATAAATATTAGCCATACTGCCATCCAGCGCATTCCCGGCGACTTGGTTGACCATAACATTGTCGGCCATGATCATGCCGATGGCGCCGTTGTCAAGTAAATTAATCGTAATATGATCACTTTTGAGTTGGTGCATATAACTGCCTCCTGAATTTATTGATGTGCCACGGTAAAGGGCTGACTGGCCGTACAGGTGGAGTCGAATCCGAGCATTACGGTGTAATCCCCTTGGTCAGTTGATCGATGCAGATCGGAATGGATGGTGCTGAGCTGGTCGTAAGGAACTGTTAACGTAATTGTTTGAGTTTGATCCGCTCCCAGGCTGACTTTCTTAAACGCTTGTAATTGTTTGACTGGCTGCACTGTCTCACCGACTTGCTGGTGGGTGTAAAGCTGCACCACGGTCGTACCAGCATGATCGGCAGAATTGTGAATCGTGGCCTGAATCGTCAACAGTTGATCAGGAGTTACGTTGTGCTGAGACAGCGTCCAATCGGTTATGGTGAAATCACCATAACTCAGGCCAAAACCGAACGGATACAATGGAGAATTAGCCGCATCAATGTACTTCGATAAATATTTGTTCTCATCATCAGCCGGTGTACCGGAAATCGGACGGCCAGTATTATAGGCATTATAATAAATTGGTACTTGCCCAATGTTGCGTGGGAAAGTCATCGGCAGGCGGCCGCTCGGGTCAACCCGGCCGCTGAGTACATTAGCGATGGCTGCTCCGCCCCGACTGCCTGGAAACCAGGCCAATAATACGGCGTCAGAGAGTGCGTCGACTTCAGTGAGATCTAACGGTCGGCCGGTAATCACGATGGTGACCAGTGGTTTATTCAACTGGGCCAGCTCACGTAACAGTGTAAGCTGTTCAGCAGGTAATGTGATATCCGTCATACTGGTTGCCTCACCACTTTCGCTAGCAGGCAAGCCCAATACAGCAACGATTGTTTCTTGCTGACGGCTAGCGTTCACAGCGTCGTTCAATTTGCTGAATTGCACGTGATGGTATTGTGTCCCCGGCATCACAGTGAAGTTGCTGAATTGCTTAGCCAAAGCGTCCGCAATCGTTTCGGTTTGATCCGGATCGCCTTGCCAGGACCAACTGCCAAGGATATCACCAGTATCGGCAACGGGTCCCACCAAACTAATGGCGGTGGCGGTATTGAGTGGTAATGTATGGTGGCTATTTTTTAGCAGAACCATTGATTGTTCGGCCGCTGCCTGAGCAGCGTCGAGATTTTCAGTAGTTAGCGTTGCTTCTGTCTCTCGTTCAGTGCTTAAACCACGGTAGGGATCGGTGAATAGCCCTAATTGTTCTTTCAGAATAAGAATACGTTGAGCGGATTCATTGATCAGTTGTTCGATTTGCGGATCCAGTGAGGCAGCCTTTGCTAAGTACTTGGCATAGGCAAAGGACATCATATCGATATCAACTCCAGCCTTTAACGCGAGGTCGGCAGCGTGTTGCAAATCTCCTGCCACGCCATGATGGATAATCTCACCAATGGCGTCCCAGTCTGAGATGAGCACACCATGAAACTGTAATTCGTCTCGAAGAATATCCCGCATCAGATGCTGATTGACCGTAGCCGGAACCCCGAAAAGTGTATTAAATGATGTCATAACCAGGAGTGCCTGTGCTTCAATCGCTGCCGCATAAGCAGGCAAATATTGTTCGCGGAACCGCCATTCAGAAATATCAACTGTGTTATATTCCCGACCAGCTTCTGGCGCACCATAAGCGGCAAAGTGTTTAACACACGCGGCAATATGGTTCTGATCAAGGGGCAGTGTCCCCTGGAACCCGGTAACGGCTGCCTTAGCCATTACCGAATTCAGATAAGGATCTTCCCCAGTGGATTCCATCACCCGCCCCCAGCGTGGGTCACGTACCAGGTCAACCATTGGTGCAAAAGTAACATGGACACCGCCAGCGGCTGATTCCTTAGCAGCCGTGGCCGAAGCAGTCTTCATGACCTGCGGATCAAAGCTGGCGCCAAGGGCCAACGGGATCGGGAAAATGGTCTTGTAACCGTGAACGACATCAGCCATAAAGAGGAGCGGAATACCCAGCCGACTGTGCTTAAGATAATTTTTTTGCACCTTGCGAACAGTTTGAGCACCGGAAATACCGAGTACGGAGCCGGCACTATACAACGCGGCTTCGCCAAGGTGGGCCTCCTTTAAAGGACCGGTAATTGCCACATTATCGCCTTGAAAAAAATCGGCACTTAATTGTATTAATTGACCAATCTTTTCTTGAATTGTCATTTTCTCCATTAAATCCTGGACGTTCTTGCTGACCATGCGATTATCCTCCTATGAATTGTTTCTTTTTGATTAATCGAAACGTTTCACCAAAGATCATATAGCGTTTTCAGGGAAAAAGCAAGACCTTTTTAGTCACTTCATGGAAACCATTACAGCAGCTCCTTGCAGGCCACTTGTTGTGCATATCTCCATAAAAAGAAGCTTGACGCCATCCGCCAAGCTTCCCGTACTGCTTATTATAACCCGTTCGTCACCGTCCACGTAATCACGCCGGTGTACTTACCCGCACTAATGGCTGGCTTGTTCACCGCATTAATCTGCAACCGTGGCCCGCCAATTTGATAATCACCGGTCTGTGGTTGATTCGCTTGCCACCAGCTATTGGAAATATTAAATGTCGTATCCGGCGCTGCCGCGTTGGTATTAGCATAGACAATCACTGGGTCACTGAGATCCGCCACCGTGGTGCCACTGAGCTGATACCCCAGCGCCCCCGGCAGCGTTTGCCCCGCCGCATTCGTCAGCGGCGTCGTCGCCTGCGCCGACAGCTGGAAACTCTTATTCGTCGTATTCTGGTTCGTCACCACGAGACTGCCGGTTAAGGAAGAAATTGGATAACTCCCAATTCCCAGGTTCAACGATTGCTGCCCAAAGTCGATTGTGGGCACCGTTAACTTCAGCAAACCGCCGGTATCGCTGTGTTTCTTATAGTAATAGTTCAGATCCAGCGTCCCGCTGGCAGGGGTCAAGGTGCCCTGACCATTGCTAGGCAGCCGCGTCTGATCCAGGTCATACTGCTGCCCTGCACTGGTTAGCGTCAGGGGCGGATGGCCTTGCAGGGTCGTTTCCGAGGTGGTGAGGATGCTGGTACTGCCAATGGAAAAGTCGTTGAAATTATAGGGATCCGGCATGGTCCCGTTCTTGACCACCGGGTTAGCAATCGCACTGCCATCGGCTTGCGTCGGCGTTAACGCCGCACCAGCCGCGTCCAACAGGTGGATATTGACCGTCGCTGGCCGATTCACAGCAATTTGAATCACGTTGGACACCAATTGACTGTCCTGCTTATAGGGATTCGGCACCGTGTTGTCAGGCGTATCAATGGCGTAGAGGTAAATGGTGTGCTCCTTCCCATCAGCCAGCGTTTGCACATCAGCGGGATTACTGATATCCCCGGCAAATGGCAGGTACGTGTTATGGGGCGGATCAGTCGGATACTTAGCCGCAAATAATGTCTTCTTGTTGGCAATAGCCAGCGCATTGCTGCTCGTCACCGGCTCCCCATCGACTTGATAATAGACAGTCGCTTGGTTACTGTTCAAATCAAAGACACTGCCCGGAGCGGCCACTGTTTTGGCAGTTTGCGGGATATGCAGATATTTTGTATCCGTACGTAAGATAGGCGCAGTTCCTGAATTGGTACCAGAGTTAAAGCCCATTTCAAAAGTGTCGCCATCATTGAATGTACCAACCTGACTGGGTGACCATTTCATGATGATCGCTGAATCTTTTATCAGTGAAGAACTGCTTGTCGCATCCTTACCAAAAAGCAGCTGATCAGGTTGGGCATTTACATCTCCCGCGTTGCCTTTGCCCTCTGGTCCTTTGAATACCGGATAGCCATTAGGAAACTGGTCTCCCCCCGTTGTGTTTCCTGCCCGATATACATTAGTCCCTGTAGCCGTAACATAGCCATCAATCACCGATTGTGCTGAACGTCCGAAAGCATCCGAACCATTTCCTGTGTACTTTTCGATCCAATGCGTACCACTCCAACTATCTGGACCATGCAAACTATTAAAGTTGAATTGCATGATAAATGGTGAGCTCAGGTAAGGTGAGCGAAAGTAAATTCCCTGCGGCTTACCCTGCCGCGGACCATCCTGGGCTAACGCACCATAATATGGAGGTACATCATCCATTGGATTGCCTTCCGGCCCAATCCGGACATCCAGTTGCCGGGCAAAATAAATGCCGGTTAGATTCTGTCCGCTTATGTTGGTCACTTGTTGGCTGAGAGACATTTGACGATTATCAGTACTAGGCTGCAGCTGGCTGCGCACGCGTAATGCAATAGAGCCGCCAGAAACACCTAAAATTTTTAAATAATAAGAATTAGTGATGTAGCCATCATAATCTAAGCGAATCACTTGAGGGTTAACACTATCAGCATACATGTGAATATGCTTAATGTCGTCAAATTGAATCAATGGCGACACGTTGTCGACGTTGCCGCTCCCCCAGGGAATCCACGGTGCCCCTTTAAACCCTATTCCTAAACCACGTGTGGTGTATAAATTCGTAAAATCAACGGGAGTATCCCTCTGGCTTGACCCTTTCGGAAACATCGATAGGCCCTCATACAGAGAATAAACAGTTGTCTCTGCATGCGTATCGGGATCAGTCTGAATAATATTGTAATTAGGCGTATCGATAAAGTTATTTGTTTGCGTCGTCAAATCGTAGTTCAGATGTGATGGGGCCTTCGCAGGCTGGTAAGCCCCAAACATATACCTCAAACTAAGATTATTCCCGAGGGGCAGAACTGCCGATGCCCGGGTAATATCTGGCCGCCATAGATTAAAGGTCACTTGCGTGCTGTGATTGTTTTTCGTTACACGAAAAACAATCTTCTTGCCGCTGTAGGGCAGCTTTGTAGGATCTTTAACAGTAATAGTCACATTAGGCGGTGTGCTGCCACCGGCGTTGTAACTCAATGAAAAATCCCCCGTCCCGAGATCAGAAGAAGTCAGATCCAGATGAAAATCTGCGACTCCGAGACTAGAAAAATCAGCGGTTGTCAAGGTGCCAGGATCAATTGTCTTTGCCGCACTTGATAAAATACGCAGCGCTGGTACGGGACTGCCATTAATATATACTGGCGTCGAACCACCTGGCGCCACACCATCAAAGGCCACTCCACTGGGTACCGTCTGCGTTGATGGGGTCCCAATATTGAAATAAGCAAAGGCTTTGTTGGTATCCGACGGAGCAATATCCAATAACGTATTGCCTGCGGCCAACGGATTAACTGTCATGTTGGCCGTGTTAGCCTGAATTGGTGAATTAGGCTCTGCCGCTGCGGTCGAAATCGTTAATGCTATTGGATCAATTTCTGGATGTAACGTTTGCACAATCTGCAACTGCTGCTCAAACGGCAGCCCAACAAACTCATCCGCCGCATACGCCGTCCCCACCACAGCCTGCCGCACCCACGCCGGATACTCCGCCGCACCGGCCGCTTGGGCCTGAATGCGGCCCGCCCCAACCAATATAAATAACATTGAAAATAGCATTAGGCATCGTAAAAGATGCCGTAATCGTGTTTTCCCAAACTGCCAAAACATAATGACGAACCTCCCCCACTCAATTCATTATCATGTTGCTTAAAAAACTTATAATAACGCCCGATATTTTACCTTTAGTATATCATGAACCCTCTGTTTAGATAAGTATTTGTCCCACCATTATTCCCACTCGACAGCATCCCGCACAACAGTTCGAGCCACTCTATTAAAGAACGTCCAAAATTTTGATTTGCACTCTCCGTGCACTTCAACGACAATAATCTTATCAACATATGGGGGAATAAAAAATGACACAAATGTGGACATACACCTACTTCGGCAACCACACCAGCAACCAATTCGACTGGCTGCGCTACGGCATCACCGGGGTAGTAATTTTGATCACCATGGGTCTGCTGCTGAACTACCTGCGCCATCGCAACAACGCCCGGAACCGCGACCTGCTGGTCCTTTCACTGCTGGTTGCCGGGCTGGCCGTCGCCATTCAAATCAGCGACATTCAGCAGAATTATCAACTAACCAATAGCGGCAACAGCAATTCACTGATTATGCGCCAATTCATGCGCGACGTGGCCAAGAAGAAGCAGGTGGCACCCGATCAAATTGCGGCCAATCAGACATCATTGGGAACGGGACTGGTCCTCAAGGTGGGCAGTGCCTATTATCAAGTCACCTTCAACAACGACACGGCAATTACCACGTATGCGTTGACAAAAACCACTTTGCTGAACCACAAAGTTCAATTAATAAAGGAGTAATCGCAGATGACTATTGATTATTTTGCTCTATTCATTAAACTCGCTCTGGGTTTTGCAGCATTCGTTTTACAAATTGGCTTAGCTGGACGGGGGAACCTGGCCCCGTCTAACGCCATCGACCAGCTGCAAAACTTCGTCCTTGGGGGGATCATTGGCGGTATCCTTTACAATCCCGCCATTACGACGTTGCAATTCTTCATCGTTTTGCTGCTTTGGAGCATCATCGTCTTCGGTGCTCGCTTCCTGGCAAATCACAACAGCATTGCTCGTCAGGTATTAGTCGGGCAGCCTCACACCATCGTGCATAACGGTAAGATCGATACCGACTTTGCCACCCGGGCGGGGATCTCGGCCCAAGAGCTGGCCTTCCAGCTGCGCCAGCATGGGGCCAGCGACCTGCGCCACGTGAAACGGGCGGTGCTGGAAACCAACGGCACCCTGACTGTCACCCTGCAAGATGATGAGGCAGCCTATTATCCGGTGATTCTAGACGGTCAAATCGATGAAGATGCGCTGGATATTCTCCATCGGGATGAAGATTGGCTGACAACTCAATTGCAGGCCCAAAACGTCGAGCAATCTCAAGTGTATATGGCAATTTACGTGAACAATCATTTAGACATCACGACCTATTAAAAAAACTCTCCCGTCATTCACCGACGGGAGAGTTTTTGCGTAATCTAATACTGTAGCGATTTGATCCCCGGCCGCTCGGCGAAGACCGTCAAAAAGCGGTCGATATTCGCCGGTTCAGCGGTTTCCAACCACAGGTTCAATTTGACTTCCTGCTTCTCCGGCTTGCGTTCCATATCCACATTCGTGACGTGAATATTGAGTTTGCGCAATTGGGTCCGCAGCGCATTGATTTCATCCTGATTTTGATCCATGACAATAGTCACGTGCTGAGTATCCATCTTGGGTAAGAAGGGCAGGTGCTGATGCAAAACGATTTGAATCAACAATACGATTGCCGTAGTCGCCACCCCAACAATGTAGAGCTTGGCGCCCACGGCCATCCCGACGGCCGCCGTGGCCCACAGGCCCGCGGCGGTGGTCAGACCATTAATGCCGCTGCGCCGCACCAGGATCGTGCCGGCGCCTAAAAAGCCGATACCGGTGACGATTTGGGCGGCGATCCGGGATGGATCCAACGTTACGTTGTTCAGCCGCATCACATCAAAGAAGCCGTACTTGGACACGATCATGACCAGGGCCGAGCCCACCGCCACGATCATGTGGGTCCGGATGCCCGCTTCCTTCAATCGGTTAGTCCGTTCATAGCCAATGGCGAAGCCGCAGAGGCTCGCCACGAGCAGGCGCAAAATTAATTCCAACTGTTGCGTATAATTCACAGTGCGATTCTCCATTTCTAAAAGGGTTCGCAATCCATCATAAGCCATCGTTGTCCACAGTTCAAAGTAAGTTATCCCCCGCTTCTGTGGATAAGTTTTTGAGCCGTTACCATATCTGGGGGCGAACAGATTGATGCCCACCAGATATGCACTGGGGAAAATTGAGCCAATTATTTTTTATGACGGCTTTCCACACACCAAAAAATGTTCGATTCAGGTTTTCGTCAACGTTCCACACCGCTTGCGCCCGTATGTTTCACGAGATTTCGAACAAATGTTTTCCACAGTTATCACCAAGTTATCCACACTGGGGATAACTTTCTCAACACGCCCAAAAACCAAGTTATACACACAATCCACAGACTTATCCACAGGGTGACCAATCAACTATCCACCAGCCCTTTGCCCCTTGACATTGCCAAACCTTAACATTTACAAAAATTTGACGGCATTAATTCGTTATAAACGAACGTTCGCGCCCAATTCGTTGAAATGGGGCCTTGTTTCACGAATAACACGTATGTTTCACGAGACCCGGGGGATAAAAATACCCAGAAAGTGCTGGCGAAAATGCCGTCACTTTCTGGGAAATATTTCCCAAGGATTTACAAATCTGGGGATAACTGCTCACCTCACTGACCAATATGGTCAAAATTCAACAATTCATAGTCCACCGCATTGGTTGCTTGGATTGCTTGGTCCGTTTTCCGTTGGGCTTCAGCCAATGCAGCCGTGATGTCCCGCCCTGCGTAAATCTGCTGCATGGCCACTTGGATATACTGGGCGGCTTCGTTCAGATTAGCGTAGAACGGCCCCGCGGTGGCAGCGTTGGTCTTAGCAGCTTGGAGTTGCTGGATCGGGACCAGCAGACCGGGATTCTTAGCCACGGCTTGCTTCAGTACGGGTTCTTTCAAGGCATTCTTATTCACCGCGATGTAACCGGTCGCCGCCTGCCAGGCAGCCTGTTCCTTAGCGGAGATGGCGAATTTAGCGAATTCCCACGCCCCCTGCTGCACGTCAGCGGGTTTGTCCTTGGTGATCCAGAAACTGGCCCCGCCGACTGCCACACCGTTGGCCGGTATGTTATCCGGATGGGGCATGAAGGTCACGCCGAACTTGAACTTCGCGGACTTGGCGATGGTGCCCATCGCCGCTGAACTCTGCATGAAGATGCCGAGTTTTTGGGATAGAAAGCCGGCCATTTGATTCGCCGACGCACCGGATCCGGTGCCGTAGTTCTGGAAGGACCCATCCTTGATCATCCCCTGGACCCAGGTGAAGACTCGGCGCATTTCCGGCGTGTTGACGTTGGCTTTCGTCGCGACTTTGTCCCGACCGTTGCCGTTGTTGACCAGGGTGCCGTTCTGGTTGGCCACCAGTGAATCCGGCAGCCAGTCATAGATCTGGAGCGTGACGCCCTTCAATTTGTCCCCGGCGCGCTGGGTCAGCAATTTCGCCGCGTTGGCCACTTCGGAATACGTGGGCGACTGGGGCAGATTAGGGATCTTGTATTTTTTGAAAAGATCCTGATTGTAATACAGTACCGCAGACGAGGAGTTAAACGGCACGGACAGCAATTGACCGCGCAGCGTGTAGGCACTCAATACGTTGGTATAAATCTGGCTGGTGTCATAGTGCTCCTTGTCGATGAACTTTTGGACTGGTGTGTAGTTATTGATGCCCACCGTGGCGGCGCCGTTGCCTTGGTCGATTTGGACCATGGCCGGGGACACGTTGCTGTGCAAGGTGTTGATATACTTTGATTGGGTCAGGGAGTAGCCCCCTTCATACACTGGTTCGACCCAATATTTCTGCTGGCTCTTATTGAACCGCGCTACCATGGCTTCCAACGTCTTGCCGTTGGGCCCGTTCATCGCGTGCCACAGGGTGACCACGGTGCGGCCCCCGGGGGTGGCAACGGTATGGCTGGGTGCCCATTGGTGGACGGCGGTGTTGCCGATCACCAGCAGCGCCAGCGCACTGGCTGCGGCGATCAGCCATTTATTCAGCTTTCTCATCCCTTCACACCTCCCGCATTCAGCCCCTTACGGAAGTATCGCTGACCGACGATCAGGATCAGCAGCGTGGGCAGCAGGACCAGAATCGCGGTGGCCATGATCACGCCCCAGTTGCTGAAGGTGTCTTCGGCTTGCAGCTGCTTCAACCCGACCTGAGTCGGCCGGTGAGCGTCGGAGAACGTCGTGATCAGCGGCCACAGGTACTGATTCCAGTGCGTTAGAAAAGTGTACAAGCCGAAGGTGATCAGCGTGCTGCGGGAATAGGGCAGTACGATGCGCCACAGGAATTGTAACCGGCCCAAGCCAATCAGGTCGCTGTATTCCTTCAATTCATTGGGCACTTGGAGAAAGGCTTGGCGCAGCATGAACACCCCGAAGGCCGAGGTGAAGAACGGGATCGTCAAACCTGGATAAGAATCCAGCCAGCCCAGCGCCCGTACCGTCTGGAAGTTCGGAATGATCTGGGCTTCAAACGGCAGCATCATCGTGATCAAGAAGGCGAAGAACAGCCCGTTCTTGAAGCGGAATTGGAGAAAGGCGAAGGCATAGGCCGCCAGGGTACAAAAGACGAATTGACCCAGCATGATCAGGGTACTCATCACCAGCGAGTTCCACATGTAGAGCACCACCGGTGTCGTCTTGATGGCGTTGACGTAGTTGGTCAGGGAGATATTCAACGAGGTAAAGTGGCCAGCCACAATGTCCGTCGTCGGCAGCAGGCTCGCCCAAATCCCCAGCAGCAACGGGGCCATCATCAGCAGGACAATCAAGATCAGCAGCATATAATGAACAGAACGTTTCACCCGAGTCATTGATAATACACCTTCCTCTCAGTGAAGCGGAATTGCACCCACGTGGCGAGGGCAATGATCACTGTCAAGACAATGGCCTCCGCGCTGGCGATCCCGATATTCCGGTAATTGAAGGCATCCTGATAGACTTTATAGGCAATGAAATTGGTGGTGTTATCCGGACCGCCGCCAGTGATCAGGTCAATCTGGGTAAAGGTCTTGAACGCCCCGATCACCTCCACGACGATCAGGAAGAATAGCGTCGGGCTGACCATGGGAATCGTGATCTTCCACGTCTGCCGCCAATTCGACCAGCCCGCCAGCGACGCGACGTCATAATAATCTTGGGGAACCGATTGCAGGGCCCCCAGCAAATTGAGAAAGGCAAAGCCGCTGCCCATCCAGACACTGGACAAAATCACTGCGATCATCGCCCCAGTGGGATTAGTCAGCACGTTGACCTGAGCAAACCCGATCATTTTCAGCAAAATACTGATCAACCCCACCGAGGGGTTAAACAGGAACAGCCACAAAATCGAAGCTGCCGCGGCGGAGACGCCCATGGTGGAGGCAAAGGCGGTACGGAAGAACCCCGCGCCCCGCAGCCGTTGGGTGGCCAACCGGGCCAGGATCAGTGCCAGGGCAATCGTGCTCACACTGGTCACGGCCACAAAAATAAAGGTATTGCCCAAACTTTTGAAGAACAATGGATCAGAGAAAATCGTGACGTAGTTGCCCACGCCCACAAAGTTGGCGGCTTTCCCCGTCAGGTTCGTGGCAAACAGACTGTTGATGATCGTCATGATCATCGGATAATAAGTGAAGACCGCCATGATTACCAAGGACGGTACAAGGAACCAGAGCGCGCTTTTGAACCAATGCCGGCGTTTCACTTTGATTTCTGGCATCTCTACCGGCGTCTGGGCTTCGGTCGGCTGATTATGCAACTCCATGGCTAACCCCCGCTTTCTCTTCCGGTCTAGCGACGGCCAACCCGGTATCCGGCGCGAAGAAATGCAAATCGGCTGCCTCCGTCGGGAAAGTAACGAACGCAGCTTGGGCATCCTCCGGGAACTGTTCCGCCACATCAGCAATGAATTCAATATCGTGGTTGCGCAGCGTCACATTGCTGGCTCGGCCGAGACTGGCGACATTCACGACTTGGACGGGCACATCGTACGCGCTGGTCGAGGTCAGCGACAATTTGATTTTTTCTGGGCGCACACCTAACCGGTAGGTGCCGGCGGGTAACGGTTCCGGCAGAGGAATCACCGCTGGCCGCTGGTCTTCATCAGTCATGACTAACGTGGCCGTTTTCCCCAATTCATCCACTGCCACGGTGAACATGTTCATCTTCGGCGAGCCGATAAAGGTGGCCACGAATTCGTTGCGGGGATGATTATACAGATCCAGCGGCGTCCCAACCTGCTGGACTTTGTGATCGTTCAGCACCATGATCCGCTCACCCATGGTCATGGCCTCGGTCTGGTCGTGGGTGACATAAATCAAAGTCATCTTCAATTCCTTGTGCAGTTCAACGAGTTCTTCCCGCATTTCGTTACGCAGTTGGGCATCCAAGTTGGACAGCGGTTCGTCCATCAAGACCAGGTTAGCCTTGGTGGCGATCGCGCGGGCGACGGCGACTCGCTGCTGCTGGCCGCCGGAAAGCTCTTTGGGCTTGCGGTCGGCCAATTCGGTCAGGTGCACCATTTTCAAGGCATCGGCGACCCGATCGTTTTCTTCTGCTTCGCTCAAATGCAGATTATGCAGTCCGAAGCGGATATTCTCGGCCACCGACATGAATGGCAGCAGGGCATAGTTCTGAAAGACCATCGCCAGGTGCCGGTCCTTGGGGGCGGCCTCGGTCACCTTTTTATCATTAAAATAAATGTCGCCGCCGGAAGCGGGAATGAGTCCGGCAATAATCCGTAAAATCGTACTCTTGCCCGATCCAGACGGGCCGACCAGAACATAGAATTCGCCTTCTTCAATCGTGGCGTCAATATCTTCCAAGACGGGGGTATCCCCGTAGTGTTTACTTAAATGTGCCAGTTTAATGACCATGTTGCAGCTCCCCCTCAAACCGGTTTTAGCGCACCGGTCATGACATCAATGACAGTACAAAAATATCCGAGACGGCAGTAATCATCCAATGTGGTCTAGGCCATTACCAAGTTTTCCCATAATTATGCGGCGAAACCCGCCCCCGAGGGCTTCGATGCTTGGTCATCAGTACCTGTACCGATGACTATCCTTATGATAGGCTACTATTTTTGAAAACGCTATTATTTTGTTCGACAAAAAAAGCAAAACCCCACCCTAGTACGCCGTGCCAAAGCTTCGCAAGCTCCGGCAAAATGGGCTGGCGACGCGCAGCAAGTGCGAAGCCGAAGGCGTAGCTAGCTGTGACGGCGTGTTTGAGCTGGCAAAAACCGCCGTCTCAAACACGCCTAACCGCATATAATCTCGCCAAGTACGGGCGAGATTATTGCGGTTCCCACAGCTGAGCCCATTTTGCCTCCGCTTGCTACGCATTGGCACTCGGTCTATCTGTAATTAGGGGTTCTGCCGCAATCCCGTTAAAGAAAAACGTCTTTCACTATTTACGAAGCGGTCGCACGATATATCGGGCCAAATACACCCCGGGTACCAAAAAGATCGCCGCCAACCCAATAGACAGCACGGTCAGCCAAGTATCGCGCTGCCACCAGCGGCTGCCGTACCAAATAATCGCCCCGCCGACAAGATACAGCGGCGTCAATACCAGGAACCGGCGCCAGCGGGGTTTACGCTCATCTTTGACATAGTCAACGATCACATCTTTGATCACGTCACCAAAAAATTCACCCACGATATCCACTAAAAAGTCGATCATCGCCTCGCTCACCTTTCTGTATTACGCCCGCATCGCCAGCCGGCTCTGGCGGATCTGCATGGCGCGTTCAAAATCGTCTGTAATAATGCCGACCACGTTGGTATCGCCCATCGCTGACCGGATCTCCAGTGGATCATCCACGGTCCATAAGCGCTGAGGAAAGTCGATCTGCGGCTGATAATGTTCCACGTGTAACGCGCTCAGAATCGGTCTGAGGGCCTCAAACTTGGGAATCTCCCCAGTCTTCGTCGTCAGCAGGGCCAGCGGCTGGTGGGGAGCCGCGGTGTGCAGCCGGCGCAAAGTATCGGCATCAAACGAGGAATATACCGTCCGACCGGCCATCTTTTTGGCCATCACCAGTTGGTGCACCGCGGCTTCAATACCGGGATAGTGCACTTTGCTGGTTTTGAACTCCAGGTTCAGTTGGATTCCCGTGGGCGCTAGCAGATCCAAAACATCTGCCAGCAGTGGCACCTGTTCACCATTCACCAACTGATACTGGTGCAGTTCGGCCAGGGTCATATCCTTGATCCAGCCATTCCCGTTGGTCGTCCGGTCAATCAGTTCATCGTGCATGATCACCAGCGCGCCGTCGATCGTTTGCTGGACATCCGTTTCAATCCCGTCGGCGCCGTGCTGAATCGTGTAGTTGAAACTGGCCATCGAATTCTCTGGGAACCGCACCGGATAGCCGCGGTGGCCATATATATCGAACACCATCATTCACTCCTCTCATTCATCCAATAACCTAGTGAACTTGGCTATATTATAGCAAGAAAGCGTTCCCTTGCCATGGGGTGTGCTTGCGCAAAACGGTATAATGTAAGCATTCACGATTTTAGAAAGCAGGAACTGATCGCCATGAAACATATCGTCACCGGTATTGTGGCCCACGTCGACGCCGGGAAGACTACCCTATCCGAAGCCCTGCTCTACGCCGCCGGCACGATCCGCACCTGGGGCCGGGTGGACAAGGGCGACGCGTTTCTCGATAACGACGCTTTAGAGAAAAAACGCGGGATCACTATCTTTTCCCATCAGGCCGAATTACAGGCCGGCGACTTAGCCGTGACCCTATTGGATACCCCGGGCCACGTGGACTTCGCGGCTCAAATGGAGGCCGTTCTGCCGGTGCTGGATTACGCCATTTTGGTAGTCTCCGCCACGGACGGCGTGCCGGGCTATACGCGCACGCTTTGGCACCTGCTGGCCCGCTACCGCGTCCCCGTCTTTATCTGGGTCAATAAAATAGACGCCCCCGGTGCCGACCCAGCCGCGGTTTTAGCCTTACTGCAAAAGACTCTGGCCCCCGGCTGCACCGACTTCACCCTGACGGATGCCGGTCAGCTGAGCGAAGCCGCTCTGGAAAACGCGGCCGTGCAAGACGATACGGTTTTGACGGATTTCCTCACTGCCGGAACCTTGTCCGATACGACTGTGCAGCGACTGATTCACAACCGGCAAGTCTTTCCAGTTTATTTTGGTTCGGCCCTCAAGCGGCAAGGGATCACCGCCTTCCTGGCCAGCTTGCAGCGCTGGACCCAACCGGCCCAAGCGGCTGCTGACTTTGGTGCCCGGGTATTCAAAATCACCCACGACACCAAGGGCGAGCGGCTTACCTGGGTGCGGGTCACCGGCGGTACTTTGCAAGCCCGCCAAGTCGTCTTGGACGACGAAAAGGCCAACCAGCTGCGGGTCTACAACGGCGAGAAATTCACCCTCGTGCAAACTGTCCCCGCCGGCGGTGTTTGCGCCATGACCGGCTTCACCGATACTTATCCCGGCCAAGGCCTTGGCGCGGCCCAAGACTCGCCCCAACCTGAATTGCAGCCGGTGCTCACTTACGCCTTAGATCCCCAAGGCAACGATATTCATGCCTGCCTCACCGCGATGCGCCAACTGGCCGACGAAGACCCCCAGCTGCACGTGAGCTGGTCAGAAAGCCTGCAGGAGATCCGGGTTCGGCTCATGGGCGAAATTCAATTGACCGTCCTGCGGCAAATGCTGGCGGACCGCTTTAACTTACAAGTGGACTTTGTCCAAGGCCATATCCTGTACAAAGAAACAATCACCGCCGCCGGCGAAGGTGCTGGCCATTTCGAGCCACTGCGCCACTATGCAGAAGTCCACCTGCTCCTGCGCCCCGGCCAACCGGGCAGCGGGTTGGTCTACGATTCGACGACCAGTACCGAGACCTTGCCCCAAAATTGGCAGCACCAAGTCCTCACCAGCCTTCAGGCCAAGGAGCAGCTCGGGGTCCTCATCGGCGCGCCGATCACTGATATGCGCATCACTCTGGTCACCGGTCGCGGCAGTATTGTCCACACTGTGGGCGGCGATTTTCGGGAAGCGGCCTGGCGCGCCCTGCGCCAGGGTTTGATGGTCCTAGCCAGCCAAAATCACTGCGTCGTCTTAGAACCGTGGTACGATTTTCGCCTGACCATTACTCGGGATCAGGTCGGCCGGGCGATGAACGACATTCAACGGATGAGCGGCACGATCGCTGAAACTGAAGATACTGCCGGCGGCACCCTCACCGTCCTCACCGGCACCGCCCCAGTCTCCGAAATGCAGTCCTACACCCAGGAAGTGACCACCTACACCCACGGCGAAGGCAGTCTCGAATACGTCGTCGCCGGCTACCGCCCCGCCCACAACGCCGATACCGTCATCGCCGAAGCCACCTACAATCCCACCAGCGATCTCGCCAATCCCCCCGGCTCCGTCTTCGTCGCCCACGGCGCCGCCTACACCGTCAACTGGGACAAGGTCCCCGCCACCATGCACCTGCCGTACGTCTACACCCCAGCCCAATTAGCTGCGATGACAGACAAGCAGTCATAACACATAACGAGGAAAAGACCAAGGTTCAGTATGCCACTGAGTAGCGTCTGGTGTAACGAGTATCATGCGAAGAACCACTTAGTAATCTAAACGTACCTAGTGCCAAGTGCGGAGCAAGCGGAGCCGGATGGGGCTCAGTGGTGCAACCACACGGCGGCTTGCCGCCGATGTGGTTAGGCGACTTTGAGACCGCGGTTTT